>APMI01000170.1_pt1 | contig 610283 bp, 528 predicted proteins | sample 667938 | NCBI WGS metagenome assembly APMI01 (sample SAMN01084076, study PRJNA167559) | wastewater metagenome | biome: Wastewater | place: Denmark: Ejby Moelle, Odense | collected 2011-11-28
CTAAGCAGTGTTGCATGCTTCAACTGCATGGGCGTCGCACCCATCAGCAACCAGTACAAGATCCGGCAATGTGCAACAGGTTCACCACATGCCAGGTTGCTGCCAAAGCAATACACCTACAAATACCAAAAGTAAAAACCGTCATCAAGCTTGTTCCAGCAATGCGGTTACCTCATTATATTCATATTTTAAAGCGTTTATTTTAAGTTCAAGCAATCGTTGCCTGGTCAGGTTACAGGTTTTCAGTTCATGCAGGGCATTATTGCCGTAAATCTCCATCCATTCCAGGTCCTGCGGTTGCCGTTCATTGTTGGGTAGCAAAGTGGGCAATAAATCCGGCAATAGTTTTGCCACATGCAGCATGTTTATACAGCACCCATATTTTTCCTTCATTTTGCCCAGTTGCCTTTCGGCCCGCATCAACAATAGCTGGCATTCGTTCTGCCTATGCTTTAATAATTGGGTAGTTTCTTGTTGTTGGGGTGCAACAGTTGCTTCCAGTTTCGGTTTGCCGGGTTTATCCAGGCATATTTCAATAGCTGCTTCCTTAATCATTGCCCAGGTGGGCAGGCTTCTTTTATTGGTTTCGTACATGGCAAGTGCACTCTTGCTAACCCTCAAAAAAGAAATGTACTCTTCTTGCAGCAGGCCAAGCCGGTTTCTGGTAGTAGGTTTCTGGTAATGCTTTTTCATTTTGCAAGCTTGTGTGATAAAAATATTGTGATTTTTAAAAAATCACAAGAAAAAAATCACAAAGATTTCTAAACCTCGCCAGCAATGTCAGTAAAGCAAAAGGCCCACTCTATAAGAGCAGGCCTTTTTTATCATCCATTTCAAAAAAACGCTTGTTATTGCTTCAATAATGTCACGGTTTCAACCCCAGTGGCCGATTGTAGCCTTACATGGTAGGTTCCGGTGGCAAGGTTGCCCAATGTATTTAATTGCAGGGCATTGGTACCTTTTACCACATCCACCTGTTTAGTGGCTACCACTTTTCCGTCAGCAGCAATTACTGCAATCATTAACCTGTCCTTACTATCGCTGGTATAGGTGATATTGATAAAAGACACAAACGGGTTAGGGCTAATACTTACCTGTGCCGCTTTGGCCACCCTTACCACCACTATTTGTGTATAGAACCATTTGCCATCCTTATCCACCTGTTTTATACGGTAATAAAACACATTGGCAGTTTGGTTGTTAATGCTATGCGGGTAGGTATAGCTGGTATTGCCTGCATTTTTTGCACTTATTTTGGCCACTTCATTAAAGTCAACCCCATTTGTGCTCACCTGCACTTCATAATAATTGGTTTGCAGTTCGTTTACCACATCCCATTTCAACGTAGCAATAGGTGCCACATAATTTACTGTAAGGTTCACTACCTGCAACGGCAATATGGAAGCATTACGCCAGTCCCTGTCTGCCGCTGGGTTTGACTGTTGCAACCCGATATAGGAGCCCGAAGGTGTTGGTCCGTTAAAGTCGCCCAATGCACCCATATTACTCATGGTTACATTCTTATAATAGTTGGTGGTCAGGGCATCGTTGTTCACGTTATCAAATATATCCATCAACCCATCGCCATCGCTATCACCGCTTGCATCAATGGTGGCCTGTGTTACCGTACTAAAAGGGCTATTCCTATCACCTTCATTCCTGTCCGGTGCCCCGTCATTATCAGAGTCCGTATCCAAATAATCGGGTATGCCGTCACCATCGGTATCAACTGGTGTAAGGCCGTTGCCTCCGTAAGTACCTATCTGGCCTGGCAGTTCGTACAAATCGCAAAGACCATCGCCATCCGTATCCACATCGCTCGGAATTTTATAACTATTGGTAGCCTGTGCCTCCACATTGTCTGTAATACCGTCATTATCGCTATCAATATCCAGTTCATTGATCTTGCCGTCCTTATCGGAATCATAATTATCGTTCACCCCATCATTGTTGGTATCTGCCCAGGCAACCACCGTTCCGGAAGTTGCATCGTATGCATTGGGTACGCCATCGTTGTCTGCATCCAAAAACGGATCCACACCCGATGGGTTCTCATTCACATCCGTTATACCGTCGTTGTCATCGTCCACATCACAAAAAACCTTTACAATATTTATCGGGTTGGTAGCCGAAGTAAGTTTTATACCTGTGGCACCTGCCGCCGCACCATAGTTGTAGGCACTTGTTGTGGTTGTACCGCCTGCACCACCTGCTACGGAGCTGGCTGCATTAATGGTTCCATTGGTGTAAATAACACCACCACCACCACCACCGCCGGGACCATGTTCTGGGTTACCATTGTTTGGCGTACCATCATCAGGCTGGCTGGCCCATGCATTGCCCCCATTGCCGCCTTTGGCATTGATGGTAACATTTGCCAGGCCGGCAGTATTGTTTGCATATAAATAAACCGAGCCACCGGCACCACCGCCACCGCCACCGTCGTTGTCAACGGAAAGGCCAGCAGCACCACTGGCATCAATGGTACCCGTGCCGCTTACTGCATTTACTTTTAAGAATATCATACCACCACCAGAGCCACCGCTGCTACTAAAGCCAGCTGTACCTGTAGCACCTGTACCATCGTTGGTTGTACCCGCACCGCCGCCGCCGCCCAATACTAATTGGTTTGCAGCTGCCTGCGAAAAAACCGCACCGCCATAACCACCGTATTGCGATGGGTTGTTCCATGCACGGCCGCCACGGCCGCCTACACCGCCATTGCCACCGCCACCGCCACCGGTGTTCTGGTCGTTATAGGTAGGGTCGCCATCGGTACCGCCACCGCCTGCATTGCCTGGGGCACCCTGTGCATAGCTACCATTGGGGTAACCTTCTGCACCGTTGTCCACCAGGGTATTGGCCAGCGAACGGGTGTATTTGGGTGTACCTGCAATACCCTCACCTTTAGATCCGTTGAGGTTGGTAGATGAAAGTGTTACGGCATCTGTATTTGTACCCGTACCGCCACCCAATTGCCTACCGCCGCCGCCCCTAAAACCTAGTGAGGAGGCCGTTATGGCCGTACCACCGTTTAAGGTCATGGTTCCGGATACATTGGCTGCAATGATACCGCCCGTACTGCCATTCCATTCTGCCACTGTTATAGATGCACTGGCAGCAATGTTTAACGATGCATATTCGGGTACACGTACTACCTGGAAACTATATTGTCCTGCACTGCCCGAAGCGGCAGATACAGTGTATGCTTTTCTGAGTGGGGTTGTAAGGTAAACCACCCCATTGTTTACGCCGCTTGCAGCATATACATATTCGTAAGTACCTGCCACGGTAGATGTGTAGCCGCTATAGGTAGCTGCACCCGCCCCGTAGTTGGAGGTATTGGTAGCGTTGATGGTAGAACCCTGCATCTGGATAACCAGCAATAGGTCGCCCGGGGAAATTTTTGCAGTGGCACCGCCTGACCTTTGAGTGCCGACACTTATCCTGGTAGCACCTACACTTGCGGATGCAGTACCTGCATAGTAGGAGTTGATGATGGTACCAGAAGCCGTTATGGAGCCTGTACCCGGAGTACAGGAAGGATCGTTCAACCCGTTCAGTTCCTTGAAGCAACTGTTCACTTCGGCATAGCTACCAGTAGCTATTGTACCTGCATCGCCCTTGGTGGCACCATTGGGAAGAAATTCGGTAAGGGAGGAAGAAGATGTTGTACCATTGGTACCGCCGTTAACTGTGCGGGTAACGCTAGTTGTAGTGGTAAGTATGTAACCGCCGCCGCCGCCGCCGCCCGGACCCTCACTTTCTGCACTGGTTATGAGTTGGTTGCCGCCATTGCCACCATTGGCATTGATGGCCACACCTGTAATAGTTGAATTGGAAAGCACAATAACGGCACCGCCACCTGCACCGCCACCGGGTGCATCGTTGTGGCCGCCTATGGTATTGCTGCCCGCATTGCCGTTGGCGTTGATGGTTCCACTACCCGATACCGTACCTGATACCAGTAAATAAATGATACCGCCACCTATGCCGCCGCCGCCGCCATAGCTGTCGTTCTCGTCGCCGGCTCCACCGCCACCGCCCATAAACAATAAAGTGTTGCTGCTATAATCCAATGGACGGCCACCAAGACCGCCCACATTTCTTCTACTATCGCCACCCCAAAGACTATTGCCTGGGCCTACAACCAAGGCATTCTGGTCGTTATCGCCATAAGTGTATCCGCCACGACCGCCGCCACGGGATACGTCTGTTGCAAAATTTAATGCTTCCAGGTTCCATGCCGTTGCCCAGGTGCCTGTACTTGTATTTTTTATACCTGAACCGTTCCAGGGGGTAAGCACGCCATTGTTGCCTGCATTGGAACCGCCACCGCCACCGGAGTTGTGGTTGTTGCCGCCGCCACCGCCGTTGGCTGGGGCACCACGGCCGTACTGGCCGTTCATGCTGGCGTAGTCTGTCTGGTTGCCCGCTATACCCTCGCCCTTTAAGGCACCTACCGTGCTGGCAGTGCTGCGATAGCCCGTGCTGCCGTAGGTAACGGTAGCGTTGGCTACTGTTGCCCCCCTGAAGCCTGTGCCCGTTGCGTCTATTTTGCCACTAAGGGAAAGGTTTCCATTTACTTCCATGGCACAAACACCACCAGTAGTACCGTCCCATGGCTTGGCAGAAAGTATGGCATTGGTACCGAGGGTTACATTGTCGAAGCGGGGCACACGTACCACCTGACAGCGTTTGGTGCCGCTTACCGTGTATGATTTTGCAAGGGCGGTGCAGAAGGTGATGGTGTTGGTGGATATGCTGAGGACCGTCTTTAGTTCGTAGTTGCCCGTATTATTGTAAGCGGTGATATTGCCGTAGTTGGTATCATCGGTTGTGGCGATGGAGGCACCTTGCATCTGTATAATCATTACCAGGTCGCCGGGTGAAAGTGCAGCCGTTGCAAAAGCATTTGTTGAATTGGTGAAGGAGGTGGCACCGCTTAGGTCGGTTATATTGGCCACTGTGACGCTGGTGGCACCAGCCGCGGCACTGGATGCCAAGGCGGAGTAGCGGTTTGCTATTACCGTGGTACTACTACCGGGGGCGTAGCTTATAACACCGTCCTTACTTTTTTGGGCCTGTGATAAAAATGGAAAGACAATAGATAATAGTATAAGGAGCAAAACGATAATAAACTCGCTTATCAAGTAATTCCTCTTCACGGAAATTGAAGTAGAACAACTTTCTTTTGCTTTGGGCAAGTAAGAAAATAATTTCACGGCGGTACGGTATCGGTGTTAATAATAGACGCCTGAATTGACAGGTTAGCCAAGTAGTTTTGGTAAACAACGACTTATAGCCACATAATATTGTACAGCGGCCTTAATTAGCTATTAAAAAATGGGATGGCTGTTTAGAATTTAAGCAGCTTTATTGTTTTGGTTTCGATTGCAGTTTTTAGCTGTAACATGTAGTTGCCAGCCGGCAAATTGCCTAATGCAGTAATTTGGAACAGGTTTGTTCCTTTTACCAGGTCTATAGGTTTACGCGTAACCAATTTTCCTTCGGCAGAAAACAGGGTGGCTTCCAGTTTTTCCTTTGTGGTACTTATATAACTGATGTTGATATAATTGGTAAAAGGATTGGGGCTAACCTCTATTTGACGGTTATTGTTGAGTTTTATTATAACGATTGGTGTGTAGTACCATTTACCGTCTTTGTCAACCTGTTTTATCCTATAGTACAAAACATTGGATGTTTGGTTGTTGATGCTGTAGGCGTATGCATAGTTTGCATTGCCCGTATTTTTTGCAGTTACATTGGTTACCCAACTGAAGTTGGTGCCATTGGTACTTACCTGTAGTTCGTAATAATTGGTTTGCAGTTCGTTTACCACATTCCATTTTAATGTTGCAGTAGGTGCCTGGTAGTTTACCGTAAAGTTTACAATTTGCAGGGGCAGTACAGACACATTACGCCAGTCCCTGTCTGCTGCGGGGTCGGACTGTTGCAGTTGTATGTATGAGCCGGATGGTGTGGGGCCGTTGAAATCGCCCAATGCACCCATATTGCTCATGGTTACATTTTTGTAGAAGTTACCAGCAGTTAGGGAGCCTATGTTCACATTGTCAAAAACATCCATCAGGCCATCGCCATCACTGTCGCCACTGGCATCAATGGTGGCCTGGGTTATTGTCCTGAATGGGCTGTTGCGGTCGCCCTCGTTCCTGTCGGGGGCACCATCATTGTCGCTATCGGTATCCATATAGTCGGGCGTGCCATCGTTGTCGTAATCAAAAGGCGTCAGGCCGCCGCCGCCGTAAATACCAATTTGTGCAGGCAGTTCATATATGTCGTTTATACCGTCGCCATCCGTATCTACATCGCTGGGTATTTTATAGCTGCCGGTGGATTGTGCTTCTATATTGTCGGTTATGCCATCATTGTCGCTATCTATATCGTATAAGTTAGGCAGTCCAACGCCATCGGTATTGGGCAGTGTTAATGAAACCAGTGCATCAACAGTATCGCTCCATCCATCCAGATTGGCATCTGCACCGCTGGCTATACCATTGGTTCCAGATAGACCAGCTTCTACCATATCCAGTATGCCATCACCATCACTATCCAAATCGTAAGGGTTGGGCCTGCCAAGCTGGTCTATGTTTTTATAGGGCCAGCTATCGGCCACACCATCATTGTTGGTATCCGCACCCGACCTCAGTAGTGCGTTTGTTGCCCCCGTCAGGTTGTCGTTTATGCCATCAAAATTTGTATCAATAAAACTATCTGCCAAGCCATCGTTGTTGGCATCGGTGCCCTGTACTTCCAACACGTCTGGCACACCATCGCCATCGCTATCCAGGTCAAGAAAATTGGGAATGCCATCCCCATCAAAATCGGGTGCACCCAACCCAAGTGTGGCACTTGTTGCAGCAGCATTGTCGGATAGGCCATCGCCATTGGCATCGGTATAGTTGTCAATAAGACCATCCCCGTCTGCATCAACACCATAACTTTCCACTACATCGGCAATGCCATCGTTGTCACTGTCCAGGTCCAGTTCATTTATAATGCCGTCTTTGTCCTTATCAAAATTGTCGTTTATCTGGTCGCCATTGGTATCGGCCCAGGCAACTGCTGTTCCCGAAGTTGCATCGTATGCATTGGGCACGCCATCATTGTCCGCATCCAAAAATGGGTCCACGCCTGATGGGTTTTCCGCAATATCTGCAATGCCGTCGTCATCGTCGTCTATATCACAAAATGTTTTTATAATGCTTATTGGGTTGGTGGCCGATGTATTGGTTAGGCCTGTAGTACCCGCCGTTGCAAAATAGGCAAGGTTGGATGTTGTGGTAGTGCCGTTTGCACCACCAGCCACGGAGCTTGCCCCATTTATGGTGCCATTGGTGTAAATAACACCACCACCGCCACCACCGCCGGGGCCATGTTCGGGATTGCCATCGTTAGGGGCCCCTGCATCGGCCACGCCGGGCCATGCATTACCACCCTTACCGCCAGCGGCATTAATGGTAAGATTGGCCAGGCCAGCAGTATTGGTTGCATATATATATACAGAGCCACCTGCACCGCCACCGCCTGCACCTTCGTTGGCTGTTGCCTGCCCGGCACCGCCTGCTACCGTTATTGTACCCGTGCCACTCATTGCATTGGCTTTTAGAAAAACCATACCGCCACCTGTGGCACCGCTACTGGTAGTAGCATTAGTATTGGTGGTACCTGCACCGCCACCACCGCCCATAACAAGCCTGGTAGCAGATACCTGGGCAAAATTTGCACCGCCAATACCACCCACATCGTCCACAGGGTTTGCCCAGCCCCTACCGCCGTGGCCGCCAACACCTCCATTGGCACCGCCGCCACCACCCGTATTGTCTTGATAGAAATTTCCGGAAGTTTCTGCATCGTTACCGCCACCACCTGCATTGCCCGGGGCACCTCTGCAACTGCTTCCGCCCGGGTAGCCTTCTACTGTTGTATTGTATGAGGTGCCTGCATTGTCGTATGTGTATTGGGGTGTACCTGCAATACCCTCGCCTTTGGACGCACCTTCATGAAAACCAGAAGTGCCCACATAGTCCGTTACTGTGGCCGTGTTTCCTGTGGAAGGCATAATAAAGCCTAAGCCTCCCCGGAACCCTGCGGCAGCTGCATTAAAATTTGTTCCATTTAATGTGACCGTTCCGGTAACATTGGCTGCAATGATACCGCCCGTGCTGCCATTCCATGTTAATGTAGCCACACTGCCAGAGCCGGTAAACGTTAGGCTACTGTATTCGGGCACACGTATTACCTGAAAAGTATATTGCCCGTTGGTACCAAAAGCTGCGTAGGTATAGGCTTTTTTTAATGGGGTTGTAAGGTAAACGGTACCGCTGCTTACACCACTTGCTGCATATACATATTCGTAGGTACCTGCCACGGTTGTTAGGTATCCACGACCTGTAGCCGCACCTGCCCCATAGTTGGAGGTATTGGTGGAGTTGATGGTAGAACCCTGCATTTGGATGACCAGCAATAGGTCGCCCGGGGAAATAGGTGTGGTACCCCTAATTGCCCCTACACTTATTTTAATGGCCCCAGCATTTGCGGATGCGGTACCTGCATAGTAGGAATTGATAACTGTATTGGCTGTGGATATGGAGCTTGGGTTGTTGGTACAGGATGGTGCAGAGAGACTATTCAGTTCCTTAAAACAACTATTGACCTCTGCATAGCTGCCAGTGGCAGTAGTGCCCGCATCCCCTTTGGTAGCACCGTTTGGAGGGAACTCCGTGAGAGAGGAGGAAGAAGTGGTACCGTTGGTACCACCAGTAACCGTGAGCGTGACACTGGTGGCAGTAGTAAGGATGTAGCCACCACCACCGCCACCACCTGGACCTTCGTTTTCGGCACTTGTTATGAGTTGGTTGCCACCATTGCCACCATTGGCATTAATGGCCACACCAGTAATGGTTGAGTTGGAGAGCACCACCACCGCACCACCGCCAGCACCGCCACCCGGAGCATCGTTGTGGCCACCCGTAGTATTGCTACCCGCATTGCCGTTGGCATTGATGCTGCCTGTGCCCGACACGGTGCCCGATACCAGCAAATAAACGATGCCGCCGCCGTTGCCGCCACCGCCACCGTAACTGTCGTTCTCGTCGCCGGCACCGCCGCCGCCGCCCATAAATAATAAAGTGTTGCTGCTATAGTCCAATGGACGGCCACCGAGACCGCCCACGTTTCTTCTACTATCGCCACCCCAAAGACTATTGCCCGGGCCCGTAGTCAGGGCGTTTTGGTCGTTGTCGCCATAGGTATAGCCGCCTCGGCCGCCACCCCTTGATACGTCCGTTGCAAAACCCGCAGCTTCCAGGTTCCAGGCTGTTGCCCAGCTGCCCGTGCTTGTATTTTTTATACCTGAACCGTTCCAGGGAGTTAATACGCCATTGTTGCCTGCATTGGAACCGCCGCCGCCGCCGGAGTTGTGGTTGTCGCCGCCGCCACCGCCGTTGGCTGGGGCACCACGGCCGTACTGGCCGTTCATGCTGGCATAGTCTGTCTGGTTGCCCGCTATACCCTCGCCCTTTAGGGCACCTACCGTACCCACAGTGCTGCGGTAGCCCGTGCTGCCGTAGGTGATGGTGGCATTGGCTATCGTTGCCCCACGGAAGCCTGTACCTGTTGCATCTATTTTGCCACTAAGGGAAAGATTTCCGTTCACTTCCATGGCACATATACCGCCCACCGTGCCGTCCCAGGGCTTTGCTGAAAGGACGGCATTGGTACCCAGCGTCACGTTACCGAAACGAGGTACACGCACTACCTGGCAGCGTCTGGTGCCGCTTACCGTGTATGATTTTGCAAGGGCGGTGCAGAAGGTGATGGTGTTGGTGGATATGCTGAGGACCGTCTTTAGTTCGTAGTTGCCTGTGTTGTTGTAGGCGGTGATGTTGCCGTAATTGGCATCGTCGGTGGTGGCGATGGAGGCACCTTGTATCTGTATGACCATTACCAGGTCGCCGGGCGAAAGGGCTGCAGTAGCGAAGGCATTGGTGGAGTTGGTAAAGGAGGTGGAACCGCTGAGATCCGTTATGTTGGCCACTGTGACACTCGTGGCACCAGCAGCAGCACTACTGGCAAGTGCGGAGTAGCGGTTGGCTATCACCGTGGTACTACTACCGGGGGAATAGCTTAAGGCTCCGTCTTTTCCTTTTTGTCCATATAAAAAACCTGGCAGGCATAGGGCCAGGACCAATGAAATTGTAAATACCAGTTTACAACAAGATTCAACAAGCGGGTGTTTTATAGGGTTCGCATGCCTTATAGTGGTGGCTTCGAACATAATAAAGAATTTTGGATTTAATATTTACATAGGATTGCCCCTAGGATAACCTTGTTAGCAATCCTTGCAAACGCAAAACGAAACCCTTTATTGCCCCTTATTCAAATTTATTTTTATGTTCTTTTTAAACTGTTTAATTATCAATAAGCTATTTTTTTATGATTGTTACAATAGCAGGCTCGTAAGTGGTGGCGGCAATTTTCAGGAAATAGGTGCCTGCACTTAATGTTGCTACATTATCGAAGAGTAAACTGTTGTTTCCTTTTACCACCATAAAGTTTTGGCTCTTTGCCGTTTTGCCATCTGCGGTAACCAGTAGCAGTGTGATGCTGCCATTTTTGTCGGCATTGTAACTTACCTGCAAATAGTTGATGAACGGGTTTGGATAGGCCGTGAATTTGACTGTTTTATCCAGTTTTAAAGCAATGATTTTGGTATAGAATACTTTTCCGTCTTTGTCTGTTTGCCTGATACGGTAGTACAGCGTATTTGAAGTTTGGTTATTGACGCTGTGTTGGTATGCATAGCTTGTATTGCCTGTATTTTTTGCCGTTACGTTGGCGAGTGCAGTAAAATCGACCCCGTTTGTGCTTATTTCTATCTGGTAGTAATTGGTTTGGTATTCATTGACAGCATCCCATTTTAATGTTGCGATGGGTGCCTGGTAGCTGACTGTAAAATTGATGACCTGCAATGGAAGTATGGATACATTACGCCAGTCCCTGTCTGCTGCCGGGTCGGACTGTTGCAGTTGTATGTATGAGCCGGATGGTGTGGGGCCGTTGAAGTTGCCCAATGGTCCCATATTGCTCATGGTTGTGTTTAGATAGTAGTTGCCAGCGGTTAGGGAGCTGATGTTCACGTTGTCGAAAACATCCATCAGGCCGTCGCCATCACTGTCGCCACTGGCATCAATAGTAGCCTGGGTTATTGTTTTGAATGGGCTGTTGCGGTCGCCTTCGTTCCTGTCGGGGGCACTGTCGTTGTCGCTGTCGGTATCCCTGTAGTCGGGTATGCCATCGCTGTCGTAATCAAAAGGTGTTAGGCCGGCACCACCGTAAACGCCAACTTGCGATGCAAGTTCGTATATATCGTTTATGCCATCATAATCGGTATCAGCATCGCTGGGCACTTTGTAGCTTGTTGTTGACTGTGCTTCTATATTGTCGGTTATGCCATCGTTGTCGCTATCAATATCCAAATAATCTGGTTGGCCAACACCATCTGTATTGCGTAAGTTGAGTGTAGTTGTGCCGAGTGCTTTTACCGTATTGGCCCACCCATTGGTGTAGCTGCCTGTTACAATGCCGTTTGAATAGGAAACGGTGCCACCAAAACCAGCTTCCACCACATCCAATATACCATCACCATCACTATCCAAATCATAGAGGTTAGGATAGCCAAGTAAATCTATATTCTTATTGGGCCAACTATCTGCAATACCGTCGCCATTGGTATCGGGACCAGATTTTAAAAGAGCCCCCGAACCTTCCAGAGCATCATGCAAACCATTGCCATTGGCATCGGTAAAGCCATCTACTTTAGCATCGTTGTTGGCATCGGTGCCGCCACTTTCAACAATATCGGGTATGCCATCGTTATCACTATCCAAATCAAATTCATTTGCAATACCATCGCCGTCAAAATCTGGGGAACCAGGCATTAAGATTGCGTTGTCAAAATTGCCCCAATCGCCCATGAATGCACGGTAAGTATAAGTGCCTGGAGGCAGCGTAGCTGTACCTGATAAAAAGTACCATAATTGCTCTTCGGCGCCATCGCTTATTGTAAAGTTCCTTGATGATGAAGTAGCTACAACTGTACCTGTAGCAACATTTACTATTTCAACCACACCAGTCCAGTTTACATATCCGGATTGCTCACGACTTGAAAAGTACCCGCCAAAAAAGATGGCCCTTCTTGTATTTAAGGTAAAATTCTGTTGCACATAACCTGCATTATTGGTAATATCAACGTATTGCGTGCCGTCTTGTGCATTATCCGGGCCACCTGTGTAAAGTGTTCCATTTGTTTTAACAATATTAAATGTACCGCCACCTGTCATGGTCCAGCCATTAAACGTTGTGGTACCCAACAGGTTGTTTCCAACGGTGCTTTGGGCAGGGCTTTCGAAACTCGGGTTGAGCAATGAAAGCGTGATGTTGTCGGATAGCCCATCGCCATTGGCATCGGTAAAATTGTCTATCATACCATCGCCGTTTGCATCAACACCATAAGCTTCTATAACATCTGGGATACCATCGTTGTCGCTATCTAAATCAAGACAGTTAATGATGCCATCCAAATCGTAATCATAGTTGTCATTAATGCCATCTCCATTACTATCTACCCATACAATGCTACCACCTGGTGTATCATCATAATAGTTTCTTATACCATCGCCGTCGGCATCGCCAAAGGGATCGTTGTATATGGGGTTTGTGCACTCCACAGCATTGGGTATGCCATCATTATCGGCATCAAGGTCAATGGCATTGGATATACCATCACCATCGGCATCGCATACCACCGGAAACACTTTGTATGTTGATGCTGTACCATTGCTACAAGAAGTACCGTAAACCGATATGGTACCAAAAACCGCAGCACTGGAGAAGCTTACGGTAATGGTATTGGTATTGCTACCTGCTGTGATGGTTGCACCTGCGGGCAAGGTCCATACATAACCTGTAGCATTGGCTATTGCAGGCACGCTGTACACTACGCCAGTTGCAGGTTTGCACACTTCCCTAGTGCCAGTAATAGTACCCGCGGCTGCCGGTGCTGTTTTTGTGGTTATTGCGTAGTTGGGCGAAGTGGCTCCGTTGCCACAGGCACTGGTACCATATACATTAATATTGCCGCTTGATGCAGTACCAGAGAAACTTACCGTAATACTGTTTGTATTGCTACCCGATGTAATGGTGGCACCTGATGGCAGGCTCCATACATAACCTGTTGCATTTGTTATTGCAGGTACCGTATATACAACACCTGTTTGCCCCTGGCAAACAGTAGCCGTACCGGTTATGGTACCAGCGGCACCAGAAGCACCATTGGTAACACCAGTACCGAGGTTTGAGAAGCTTGCACCGGATGGCGAATAAGTAGCACCCGAAGCACAAGCAGTTACAGTTTGGCCATTGATATTGATGAGCTTTACATTGGATGCATTGCTTACGTTTACATTGCCTGTGAATGTGGTGGATGCACTACCTGCTCCGCAGAAAACAATTGGTAGGGCATTACCTGAGTTGGGGTCGTTGTGGGTGTATCCGTTGAATGTGGTGCTGCTACCGTTTTCTATGATAATAACGTTGGGCCTTTGTGTGGTTACAGCAACAAATTGTGCCGTGCCCCTGTTAATGAATTTACTGGTTCCTGAAATGTTCAAGCCGCCATTGTCGTTGCTGATAATGGTACCTGCATTGATTAAGGTTATGCCACTGTTGTTAAAATTTACGAGGTCGTTCAAGATGAGTGTGCCGTAGTTCATTACTGTACCTGTACCGTCCCAAGTCATGCTGTTAGACGGTGTGCCCGTGGTACCCAAGGTTAGTGAAGCCCCTGCATTGATAATGACTGTATTGGTACTGTTGCTTAAGGTGAGGGAGCCAAAACTTACAACGGCTCCGCAAATACTTAAGGAACCGCCATTCTGTATGGTTACATTACCAGAAATTGTTGTGTTGCTTGTTATCCTGGTGTTGCCATTGTAGGTACCAGCGGAACTTAAAGTAGACCCGCTGCTACAAGTAGTAGCTGCCAAGTTAGCTGCTGCCGGGCATTGGCTATATACATTGATATAGACGCAAAGCAGCATACCCATTAAGATAGTAATACGTTTTTTCATTTTCATAGAGTTACGAACCTTTTACCGTGTTTTTACTATAAGGGCTTAGCAAATACACTATAAAGTGTTGTTTTTCACATAGTTATACGGAGGGTGCTATTACAACGATGTACAATTGCGAGATATTGTCCTATTTTGGGAAAAAATGGTTTTTCTTTTTATTATTCTATAAGTAACTAGTTGTGAAGGAGTTTTCTAAAAATAGCCCTTGCTGTGCTGCTTTAATAGGTGGGGTATGGTTTGGTTTTATTGCTGGTTGGTTATATACAACAAAAATCCCCCTGCATTTTTTGCAGGGGGATTCGTTTATATGAATTGGAAGTTGGCTTATTTAGCCTCGCCTTCGCTTTCGTTACCTTCTAACTTGGCTTTAATATCGGCCAGTGCACCTAAATCGCCCAAAGTAGCTTTTTCAACTTTGCTTTGGATGTTTTTAACTGCTTTCTTGGTTACTTCTGCTTCTGCTTTTGCTTCTTTTTTCACTGCTTCTTTTTCGTCGGCCTGTACTTGTTCCCAAATACGTGTGTGGCTAAGAACGATGCGTTTTTCGTTGCGGTCAAATTCAATCACAACAAATGGTGCAGTTTCGTCGGCCTGTACCTGTTTGCCGTCTTCTTTGAAAGTATGACGGTTAGGGGCAAAACCTTCCAAGCCGTAAGGCAATTGTACCAAAGCACCTTTATCATCCCTACGTGTTACTGTACCTTCATGTACTGTACCGATAGCGAATGTTTCTTCTAAAGAGTTCCAAGGATCTTCTTCCAATTGTTTGTGGCCCAACTGCAGTTTGCGGTTTTCTTTATCGATGCTTAAGATGATGATATCGATTTGTTCACCAACTTTTACATAGTCAGATGGGTGGTTGAAGCGTTTCAACCAGCTTAGGTCGCTAATGTGGATCATGCCACCGATACCTGGTTCCAATTCAACAAATACACCGTAAGGAGTGATGTTTTTAACCAGACCTTTGTGCTTGCTGTTTTCAGGGAACTTGTTTTCGATTGTGCTCCAAGGGTCGTTGGTCATTTGTTTGATAGACAGGCTCATTTTGCGGCTGTCTTTATCCAACGTTACCACTTTGGCTTCATGCTCGTCGCCCAGTTTGAAGAATTCTTTTGCATTGATTGGTGTGTTTGCCCAAGTAATTTCACTTACGTGTACCAAACCTTCAACACCTGGTTGAATTTCCAAGAATGCACCGTAGTCTTCGATATTTACCACTTTACCTTTTACAACTGTACCTTCAGCCAAACCTTCAGGCAACACGTCCCAAGGGTGTGGAGTCAATTGTTTCAAGCCAAGGCTGATACGTTTTTTGTCGTCGTCGAAATCCAAAACCACCACATTGATCTTTTGGTCCATCTTCACCACTTCTGAAGGGTGAGAGATACGGCCCCATGAAATATCGGTGATGTACAGCAAACCATCCAAGCCACCCAGATCCATGAAAGCACCGAAGTCTGTAATGTTCTTTACAGTACCTTCCAATACTTGTCCTTTCTCTAGTTTGCTCATGATTTCGGCACGTTGTGCTTCGATATCGCTTTCGATAAGGGCTTTGTGGGATACAACGGCATTCTTGATTGTTTCGTTGATCTTAACAACTTTGAATTCCATTGTCTTACCAACAAATTGATCGTAGTCCGTAACAGGTTTAACGTCAATTTGAGAACCTGGCAAGAAAGTTTCCATACCAAATACATCCACAATCAAACCACCTTTGGTTTTGCTTGTAACTGTACCAGTAACCACTTCGCCAGTTTTATGAACTTCCATGATACGCTCCCATGCACGGAAGATCCTTGCACTTTTGCGGCTCAGGTGAAGGTTGCCTTGCCTGTCTTCTTTTTCAACAACCATTACTTCTACCACATCGCCAATCTTTACACCTTGCAGGTCGCGGAATTCGTTCAAAGAAATCAAACCATCGCTTTTAAAGCCAATGTTGATTACGGCATCGGTTTTGGTCAAACCAACGATGTCGCCATTCAGGATTTCACCATCAGCAATTTTAACGAAAGTGTTTTCGTACACTTGATCGTATTTCTCGGTTTCTTCTTTGCTGTAGTGTGCCACGTTGCGTTTGTCAACACTCCAGTCAAAATCGTCGTGGGCAGTAGCCACAACTTCTTCTACAACAGGTTTTGCAGCAGCTACTTCTGCAGCACCTTCCACAGGATTGTTTGTTTCCGCAGCAGCTTCTGTTGCTTCTGTAGCACCAGTTGCTTCCTGTGCATCTGCGTTTAATTGTTTAAGAAATAAATTCATAATAAAACCCGATGTTTTTGATTCGGGGTTGCAAAAGTAACACTTAGATTACAAAAAAGACAGGAAATTTCAATTAATTTTCTTTTGAAATCCAATCGGGACAAGGATTTTGTAGTTTTTTAAGCAAGAAAGCAGGCAAAAAGCCTTTGGTTGGGAACTAGCTTTTATTTGCTACCGAGAAACCCATACTTGGATAAGCATTTGTTTTGAAACAATCATCTGTAGCTGTATTGAGCCCCTTACCAAAAAAGTGGCCGTTCACGTTCAGTAATTAAAGCATAATTTAATATTCTTATAACCTAAAAATGGTTGCTTGTTTTTATGGCAATGAGTATATTAGCTATCTAAAATTTTTATACAATGAAAAAATTATTACTGGCAGTTGCTTGCTTTTTTGCACTTTCAACTGTAACCAATGCACAAACCAAACAAACTGCTACTGACAAAGCAAAAACTGCGAAGACAGAAGTAAAGAAAGATGCAGCTAAACCTGCAGACAAGACAAAAAAAGTGGTGAAGCATGAAACAGACAAAGTAAACAAGGACGGTACACCTGATAAACGTTTCAAAGAAAACAAAACAGCTACTACCCCGGCTAAACCAGCAGGGCCAACCAAAAAAGATGGCACTCCTGATATGCGTTATAAAGAGAACAAGAAGAAATCATAATTATATTGTGTGTTTGGCAAAACACATCATTTTAATTTATCAAGCGGAGCTTAAAGCTCCGCTTTTTTTGTATATTTAAATTCATGAATCATATACTTAAAAAGATATTGCTGGTAATGGTATGCGTGCTTTTTTTGAGCAGCATGTTGCTTTCGCAAGACTCGATACATTTTAGGATGGCCGATGATACTGCTTTCTTAAAATTGGCAAAAGCCGAAAACAAACCCATATTGATTTACTTTACTGGTACTGGCTGTTCGCTCTGCGTGAAAATGGAAAAAAATGTTTTCATTAAAGAGGAGGTATATAATTTGTACAATAGCAAATTTGTGAACCTGGAGGCTTATAGTGATTCACGAAAACCCAATGCGGCAATAGAAAACTTAAGGAAGCGGTATGACGTTATTTCTAATCCGAGCTTTGTTTTTATTAACCAAGCAGGGGCGGTTATTCATAAGGGTAGGTATAGTGATGATAAAAAGTTTGTGCAATTGGCCCAACAGGCATTGTCAGATGATAACTATGCAGCTTGGAAAGCAATATTCCGAAAAGGAATTTACCCTGCTAAAACGGTGGCAGATTATCTTGCTGTAGAAAACAGTCCAGCATTTTATACTGAAGAAAATTATGCATGTGAAGCACAAAAAGTATTGGACAAATACTTCTCGTCAGTAAAAAAAACGGACTATTTATCTGCTTTTAATTGGGACATAATAAAGAAGCATGTGTATAATCCCCATTCCCCCATTTTTACTTTTTTAGTAGCCAATCAAAAAGAATACTCAGAAAAATATGGAGCAAAGGAAGTTGACAAAAAAATATTCAATGTTTATGACATTTACTGCTCCGGCAATACTGGCACTGTAAGATATAAACAAGCAAAAAAAGAAATAGAATCGTCAACAATTATTCAGGCAAAGAAATGGGTATATATTAAACGTATGAATGAGGAAGCAAGGAAGATTATAGCCAATGATAAACGTTGGGATGATTTTATTTTAGCGAATGACCAATTTATTATTAGTAACCCTCATCTCATTAATACCTATGAAGTTTCGTTTGATTGGGTAGAGAGCATTTGCAAGACCAATAGTAGTTTGGCAATTAGGGCTGCCAATAATTGGATGAAATACATTTTGGCAGAACCAGTAAATCAAGATGCTTACTATTATGAAATTTATGCCAATACATTTTACTTGCTCAATGAAAAATCCAATGCCATACTGCACCTTAAAAAAGCAATTGAATTGGCAAAACAAAATAATAATGACAAGGAAGATATTCTTGCAATGGAAAAAAAACTAATCACTTATAACAACTAAGAAGCTATTGCCTTGGCAGCAATGAAACCACTTGTCCATGCATTTTGAAAATTGAAGCCGCCGGTAATACCATCAATATCCATGATTTCACCAGCAAAGAATACGTTGTTTATCAATTTGCTTTGCATGGTATTTACATCAATTTCGTTTAGCTTGATTCCACCACAGGTTACAAATTCTTCTTTAAACGTTGTTTTGCCTTTTACTGAAAACTCTTGTGCCGTAAGGTTCTTGATCAATTTGTTTTGTTGGCTTAAAGGAACATCAGCCCAACGCCATTCTTGGTTGATACCGCTTTCGTTGAGCAGGTAAAGCCATAAACGGCCTGGCAAACCAAACGGGCTTTTGTTGTGTATTTTATTTGCTGCAAATTGTTGACGGAATGCAGACCATTGATCCCGTAAAGATTGCTCTGTGTAGTTGTGCAGCCAGTTTACGAGTATGGTGAAATGATAATTTTTATCGGCCAGTTCCCTTGCACCATAAGCAGACAGTTTTAGTATGGCCGGCCCACTCATGCCCCAGTGCGTAATCAGCAAGGGACCTTCGCTATTTAATTTGCTACCCGTAATTTTTACCGTTGCTTGCTCTACACTAACGCCCATTAGCTCTGTTATCTTATTGTTGGGCATGTTGAATGTAAAGAGTGATGGCACAGGCTCTTCAATGGTATGGCCCAATTTTTTTAGCCAGTTGAACATGATGGATTTGGGATAACCGCCACAGGCAATACAAAGAAAATCCGTTACCAATATTTTGCTATCAGCCGTAGTTAATTGCAACCTGCCTTCATGTTGGGCTACTTCGTTTATATCGCAGTTCAGTTTTATTTCAACACCGTATCTGTTGGCTTCTGCCATTAAGCAGTCCACAATTGTTTGCGATGTGTTGGTTGTAGGAAACATCCTTCCGTCTGCTTCTGTTTTTAGCTGAACCCCCCTTTCCTGAAACCATTTAATGGTATCGTTTGTATTGAACCAATGGAATGCTTTCTTCAAAAAATTCTGCCCCCGTGGGTACTTTTTAACCAGGTCGGGAATTTCGAAGCAGGCATGTGTAGTGTTGCACCTGCCACCGCCGCTAATCCTTACTTTACTTAATAGCTTACTACTTTTTTCTACAATAGCAACTTTTAAACCTGGGTTGATTCTTGCTGCATTTACTGCACAAAAAAAACCTGCTGCCCCACCGCCAATCACTATTAATTGTTTCTGCATATTGTTGTTCTTGGAAATAATTTGTTGAGCAAGGCATTACCATTGAAAGCTTGGCCATTGAAAGAAACAGATTGTCCAGTAACCATCCATCAGTACCATATCTAATTTAAAGCTGCCTTCAATGGCAACTGTTTCATTGTTTTCCAATAAGGCATTGTATGTAACCGTTCCCTCGGCAAAGCCGGTGCCGGTATTGTTATCTGCATGCAATTGAAAAACGATATTGGTAATTTCATATTCACATTCCTCAAAGCCTTTGTAGGATGCAAAGATGATATCAAATTTATTCAGTACATCCTGCTTGGATAGAACGCTTTTGTCCTTTAGTATAAATTCATTTGCCAGTTCGTAGCTGTCTTCAGTAAAATCCCTTTCGAACCAATGCTCTATAAATTCCTTGGCTGTTTCTTCAATAATCAGTTTGTGGTTGGGATAGAATTCTTCGTAGCTAAAATGGATGACCATACCAGGAAGATTTACAGGCATGGTTTTATGTGCAAACAGGTCTTGCGTTATAAAACGGTATTTCTCCCAATCAGTATAGTCCAGTGCATAGTCAACTGCTATGTTCTTTTCACGCATTAAAGTTTCCAGGTTTTCCAATGCTTCTGCAATGCCGTCTTCATCCAGTTCATTAATATTTGTAAACGCAGGTTTGTCCAATAATTCGTACACGCTAATTGTTTCGCCAGACTCAAATTGCTGTTCGAACGAAAGTATGTTTTTCAGGAAAAGGTTTTCCAGTTCGGGTGACAGGTTTTCGGAGCCTTCGAGTGACTGCATTTCGGCACCAAGCTCTGCTTGTAGTTTCAGTTTGAGTATCTCATTTTCTATGCGTAAATGTTCTTCTTCATCGTCACTGAATTTTTCGGGCAATTCATTTTCATCGCTCATAAAACACATTTCATTAAAGGTAGTAAAGTAATGTACAAAAGTAAATGAAGAAGTGTTGGCTGTAGGCACTGCATAAAAAAGGGCTGTATCTATTTTCATTGATACGGCCCTCTTGATTTTATGGAACAAGGAATATTAGTCCTGATATGATGTATTCAAATTGCCGTTTGCTTTTTCTGCTGCTTCAATAATGCTGTAGTCAGAAAGTATCAACGCTTTGTTCCTTTTAATGCATACATCGTGTTCAAAATGTACAGAAGGCTTGCCATCCCTGGTTTTGACTGTCCATCCATCTTCTTCTGTAAACACATCTTTTGTGCCCAGGTTAATCATTGGTTCAATGGCCAGTACAAGGTTTTCTTTCAATTTGGGGCCACTACCACGTTTGCCATAGTTGGGCATTTGTGGATCTTCGTGCAGGCTTCTTCCGAGGCCATGGCCCACAAGCTCCCTTACAACACCATAGCCATGTTTCTTCTCAGTATGTTCTTGTATTGCGTTGGCAATATCACCGATTCTATTGTTTACAATCGCTTTTTCAATGCCTTTGTACAAACTCTCTTTAGTCACTTTCACCAGTTGAATTACTTCGGGTGCAGCCTCTCCCAGAATAAATGTATAGGCGTGGTCGCCATGCCATCCATTCAATATCACACCCATGTCAATTGAAACAATATCGCCTTCCTTTAGTTCAACATTATTGGGAAAACCGTGCACTACCACATCGTTCACACTTGCACAAATAGTGAATGGGTAGCCCCGGTAGTTGAGGAAGGATGGTATTGCTTTGTGGTCGCGAACAAATGCCGAACAGAGTGTATCAATTTGCATGGTGGTCATGCCTGGCTTCAGCACTTTTGCCACTTCTGTAAGCGTTTGACTAACCAATAAAGCCGATTGTTTCATTAAAGCTACTTCTGCTTCTGTCTTATATATAATCATACCGTTGGGCCTTCTCATTAAATTGTTTGAAATCTTTTATCTGTTATGCTACTAAAAAGAAACCTGCTAGATTATCTCTAACAGGTTTCTGTATCATCAATAAATCAGTTCATTTTATAGTGCACTGGTAGGCAAGCTTGTTGTTTGTCTGCCTTGTACCCTACCGCTGCTCATTAAGCCGTCGTATTGACGCATAAGCAAGTAGGTTTCTATTTGTTGCAAGGTATCCAGTACCACACCTACCATGATCAGTAAGCTTGTACCCCCAAAGAAAGTGCTGAATGACTGTGTAACACCTAACCTGTCTGCAAAACCAGGCAAGATACCAACCAATGCAAGGAAGATGGCTCCTGGCAAAGTGATCTTATCCATGATAGAGCCGATGTAATCAGCAGTTGGCTGCCCCGGTTTAACACCCGGAATAAAACCATTGTTGCGTTTCAGGTCTTCTGCAATCTGCTTAGGGTTAAATATCAACGCCGTGTATAAGAACGTGAAACCGATAACCATGATTGAGTAGGCTAGCATGTAACCAAAGTTCTTATGGTCGCTGAATATTTTAACGATGCCTTTTGCTGAATCTAAGTTGGTAAATGATACCAATGTTGGCAGGAACATGATTGCCTGTGCAAAGATGATGGGCATAACACCGGCACTGTTTACCTTAACAGGCAGGAACTGCCTTGCTCCACCAAATTGCCTGTTGCCAACAATTTGTTTTGCATAGTTTACTGGTATTTTCCTTACACCTTGTACCAATATAATCAGTCCCATGATGATGGCTACCAATACGGCTATTTCAACCAGGAATATCAATAAACCACCACCAGCTTTTTCTTGTTTGTTTACAAACTCTTGTGCAATGCTTTGCGGAAGACGTGCAAGGATACCCACCATGATAATGATGGAAGTACCGTTACCCAATCCTTTATCCTGTATCTTTTCGCCCAACCACATTACAAACAATGTACCTGCAGTAAGTATAACTACTGTTGATATTGCAAAGTATGGTTTGAATGCAGGGATGATTGCTTCAACATAACCAGGACTGTTTAAGTAAGCGATGTAGGCACTTGCCTGAAACGCAGTTACGATAACAGTCAGGTAACGTGTCCATTGGTTGATTTTCTTTCTACCGCTCTCTCCTTCTTTCTGTACTTTCTGCAATTGCGGAACCAGAATGGTCATTAACTGCATGAAGATAGAAGCTGAGATGTATGGCATGATACCCAATGCCAGTATGGATGCCTGGGAGAAGGCTCCACCAGCAAACGTATCGAATAGACCAAGCAGGCCATTTGATTTGTTGGTTGACTTTACAGCATCCAGAATCAATGGGTTGATACCAGGCAATACGATATGGGTACCCAATCTATATACAAAAACAAAGGCAAGGGTTACAATGATTTTGCTTTTCAACTCATCAATAGCCCAAATATTCTTAAAGGTCTGTATTAATTTTTTCACTTGATAATTCGATTGTAAGAGTTAAAGCCCTAAAACCAAAAACAACGCATCGTTGATGCGTTGTGCAAGTTAATTGAAATTACTTTACAATTTCAACACTTCCACCTGCAGCTTCAATAGCGGTCTTGGCTTTCTCGCTAATAGCATTTACTTTAAAAGTAAGCTTAGATGTAAGTTCACCGTTGCCCAATACTTTTACTTTATCGGTACGGCTGATTAAACCATTGATGTATAGATTTTCCAAAGAGAATTCTGCCAATGCATATTTCTCCTGGATCTTTTCTATCTGACCCAGGTTGAACACAGTGTATTCAACACGGTTGATGTTTTTGAACCCACGTTTAGGAACACGGCGTTGAATGGGCATCTGGCCACCTTCGAATGCATTTTTACGAGAGTAACCGGCACGGCTTTGACCACCTTTGTTACCTTGTGTTGAAGTACCACCTTTACCAGATGCTTCACCACGGCCAATCCTTTTTTCTTTGTGTGTAGAACCTTCAGCAGGTTTTAAGTTGTGTAGTTTCATTTTATTGTTGATTTTGGACTTACGGGGAATCACCCCTCGCAATTATTAAAAATATTAAAACACAAATTCCAAATTCCACATTTTTGCGAATGGGATTTGGAATCTGCTATCTGTAATTTGCTTATGCTAATTCTTCAACTTTCACCAAATGGCTTACTTTATTAACCATTCCTAAAATTTGCGGAGTAGCTTCAACTTCTTTGGTAGCGTTCAATTTTCTCAGGCCCAAAGCAATCAATGTTTGCTTTTGACGCTCGCTTCTGTCGATACCGCTTTTAATTTGTGTTATCTTAATCTTTGCCATTGTAGTGAATTTAAAGTTTATTGCCTTAGCTATATGAACAAGGCCTTAAACAATTATTATCCGTTAAATACTTTGCTTAATTTGATGTTACGGTTTTTAGCAACCTGAACTGGTTCCCTTAAAGAGTTCAAAGCTTTAATAGTAGCTTTAACTACGTTATGAGGGTTTGCTGATCCAAGATTTTTTGCCAAAACGTCTGTGATACCAGCACTTTCCAATACAGCACGCATGCTACCACCCGCAATTACACCCGCACCATGAGCAGCTGGTTTTATCAGAACCTTTGCAGCACCTGCTTTAGACAATTGTTCGTGAGGTATTGTTCCGTGCATGATAGGCACTTTCACTAAATTTTTCTTAGCATCTTCAATGCCTTTAGTGATTGCTTCTTGTACTTCTTTTGCTTTTCCAAGACCCTGACCTACAATACCGTTTTCGTTACCTACTACAACAAGAGCAGAAAAAGAAAATGTACGACCACCTTTAGTAGTTTTAACTACACGGTTAATAGCAACAACTTTTTCTTTAAGTTCTATGTCGCCGCCAGCTTTGATTTTGTTATCGATTACTTTAGACATTTATCTAACTATTAATAATTGTTAGTGATTAGAATTTCAATCCACCTTCCCTAGCACCTTCGGCTACAGCTTTGATACGGCCATGGTACAAGTTACCGCCCCTATCAAATACAACAGTACTTAAACCCAATTCGATTGCTTTACGTGCTATAGAAGCACCAACCAATTTAGATTTTTCAGTCTTCGTAACTTTTTGGGCTACGATTTCTTTTTCTTTTGAAGAAGCTGCAGCCAAGGTTACTGCATTGTCATCATCAATTAACTGGGCATAGATTTCAAGGTTGCTTCTGAACACACTCAAACGTGGTTTTGTAGCTGTACCAGCAACTTTTTTACGGATGCGGTACCTGATTTTTTGCCTTTGTTCTAATTTCGTATTCATTGTTTCTTATTTGCATCCTCCGATACTGCCGGAAGAAAAAGTTTATAGTTTTAATGAGCTTATTTACCTGCTGCTTTACCTGCTTTCCTTCTCAATACCTCACCAGCATATTTAACACCTTTACCTTTGTATGGTTCTGGTTTACGTAAGCTTCTCAATTTAGCAGCTACCTGGCCAATCAATTGCTTATCGATACCTTCCAAGCTAATGGTTGGGTTCTTACCTTTTTCGGTAGTAGTTGCCACTTTCAATTCGCTAGGAACATCGAAGATAATGTTGTGAGAATAACCAAGGGCCAAATCCAATACATTACCAGTATTAGCAGCTTTAAAACCCACACCCACTAGTTCCAAGTCTTTTTTGTATCCTTCAGTAACACCTTTTACAAGGTTGCTAACCAAAGCCCTGTACAAACCATGCATTGCACGGTGACGGATCTGATCTGTAGGACGTGTAATTAAAACCTGACCATCTGTTACTTCTACAGTAATATCACGGTCAATAGCTTGTTTCAATTCACCTTTTGGTCCTTTAACAGTAACGTTGTTATGGTCGTCAACTTTTACAGTAACGCCAGCAGGAATTGAAATCGGTTGTTTACCTATACGAGACATAGTCGATTTTTTATTTGTTGATTTATAATGTACGATCTGTGTTCAGCCACGACTAAGGGGCCTAATTATCCAATCGCGTTTTACTTTATTGTTGCTCAATTAGCTGATGTAGCAAAGAACTTCGCCACCAACATTCTGGGCTTTGGCTTGCTTGTCGGTCAATATACCTTTAGATGTGCTGATGATGGCAACACCCAAGCCATTGATTACCCTTTTAATTTCGGCAGGTTTTGCATATTGACGCAAACCTGGACGGCTAACTCTTTCCAGAGAACGGATAGCTGGCTGTTTAGATGCATCGTATTTCAATGCAATCTTGATAAGGCCTTGTTTGCTATCGTCTTCAAATTTGTATTTCAAAATGTAACCTTGCTCATACAAAATTTCAGTAATCCTTTTCTTCAAGTTTGAAGCAGGTATTTCCACAATTCTGTGTCCAGCCATTTGAGCGTTACGAACCCTTGTTAAAAAATCTGCTATAGGATCAGTTACCATTGTATTAAAATTAAATCAGTTCTTAAATTAGTTTTCTATGCATCTCCACAGTGAAGAAGTTATAGTAAGTACTACCAGCTTGCTTTTTTAACGCCTGGTATTTTACCGTTCAGTGCCATGTCACGCAACATGATCCTGGATATACCGAAGTACCTGATGTACCCTTTACCACGACCTGTAAGCTGACAACGGTTCTTTAAGCGAACAGGTGAAGCATTTTTAGGAAGAAGGTCCAAAGCTGCATAATCACCAGCCTTTTTTAATGCTGCCCTTTTTTCAGCAAATCTTGCTACCAGAGCTTCACGCTTTGCCTGACGGGCAACGATTGATTTTCTTGCCATGTTATATTAGTTATTATCTTTTTTAATGTTTTTGAAAGGCATACCCAGTTCTTTCAACAGTTCGTATGCTTCTTCGTTTGTATTTGCACTTGTAACGAAAGTAATATCCATACCAGTGATCTTGCTTACTTTATCAATATCAATTTCCGGGAAAATGATTTGTTCAGTAACACCCAAAGTATAGTTACCACGGCCATCAAAAGCTTTGTCGCTGATACCTTTAAAGTCACGTACACGAGGCAATGCTACAGATACCAACCTGTCCAAAAATTCGTACATCTTTTCTCCACGCAAAGTTACCCTTGCACCAATTGGCATTGCTTTACGCAATTTGAAGTTGGAGATGTCTTTCTTACTGATGGTAGCTACCGGTTTCTGGCCAGTAATCTGCTCCAATTCGCCAATAGCAACATCAATCAGTTTCTTGTCAGAAACTGCACCGTTCACACCACGGTTGATGCAGATTTTTTCCAGTTTAGGAGCCTGCATTACAGTTTTGTAAGCAAACTTCTTCATTAAAGCAGGTACCACATCTTTGTTGTACTTGTCTGCTAAACGAGGGGAATATTTTGTAGTACTCATAATTCTTTTGTTTGTGTTCCATTTCCAACGGAACAGAATGTATTATTTTATTACTTCGCCGCTTTTTTTAGCTATACGAACCAACTTACCTTCAACTCTATTGCGTTTGATTTTGGTTGGTGCACCGGCTTTGGCATCCCACAACATTACATTTGAAATGTTGATGGAAGCTTCCACTTTTACGATACCACCTTTGGTGTTCTGTGCAGAAGGTTTGGTGTGCTTGGTAGCAATGGCCACGCCTTCAACTATAACACGTCCTTTTTCAACAATAACTTCCAAAACCTTACGAGGCTTTTTCAAATCTTTATCATCGCCAGCAATAACTACAACAGTATCGCCTTTTTTGATGTTGAATTTGGGTTTGAATCTTGTACTCATTTTTTTTAAGCTTTGAGCTGATAGCTTTGAGCCATTAGCCGATTATCATCTTATTTTTTAACGCTTAGCCAGTAGCTAACAGCGAATTGCTTTTTCTTAAAGAACCTCTGGGGCCAATGAAATAATTTTCATGTAACCTTTATCACGCAGTTCACGGGCAACTGGCCCAAAAATACGTGTGCCACGAGGCTCATCCGATGCGTTCAACAATACAACTGCGTTGTCGTCGAAACGGATGTAAGAACCGTCTTTTCTACGCAATTTGTTTTTTGTACGAACGATAACAGCTTTAGAAACTGTACCTTTCTTGATGCCACCAGCAGGTATTGCATCTTTTACAGTAACAACAATTTTATCGCCAACTTTGGCATAATCCTGACCACTGTTACCAAGTACCTTTATACAAAGTACTTCTTTGGCTCCACTGTTATCAGCTACGTTTAATCTACTTTCTTGCTGAATCATTTTTTAAGCTTTTAGCTTTTACCGGTTAACCGTTAGCTAACCAAAATTATATTTCTTGCATAGGCTAGTAGCTTTGGGCTAATAGCTTGCGGGGATTGATTACTTCGCTTTTTCAACTATTTCAACCAACCTCCAACGCTTAGTCTTGCTAAGAGGGCGGGTTTCCATAATTTTTACTACGTCACCAACGGTGCACTCATCCTTTTCGTCATGAGCATGGAATTTCGTAGTTTTCTTTACGAACTTACCGTAGATAGGGTGTTTTACTTTTCTTTCAACTGCTACAGTAATGGTTTTGGCCATTTTTGTGCTAGTTACAACACCACTTCTTGTTTTACGCAAATTTCTTTCAACCATTGTCTTCAATTTTTTTGGTTCTTAAGCCAAAGTCCTTTTTTGTAATTCCGTCTTTAAACGGGCAATGTCTTTTCTAAGGCCACGTATCGTCAATGGATTTTCCAATGGAGATATGGCATGTGCAAATTCAAGCTTCTTTAAACGAAGTGAATCTTCAGCAATACGGGCTTTCAAATCACTTTCGTTCAAGTCTTTGAGGCCTCTGTTAAATTCTACTTTATTGTTTGCCATTGTAATAATTTGATAATGTGCTAATGTTGGTTAGCGAATTATATATTAAGCTTGCAAATCTCTTCTGATTACAAATTTTGTTTTAATTGGCAACTTTTGAGAAGCCAAGCCCATTGCTTCTTTTGCAACTGCTTCCGTAACACCATCGCACTCGAAGATGATACGACCTGGTTCAACTACAGCAGCCCAGTATTCAGGGTTACCTTTACCTTTACCCATCCTCACCTCTGCAGGTTTGTGGGTAATAATCTTATCTGGGAAAACACGGATCCAAACATTACCCTCTCTTTTCATTGCCCTTGTCATTGCTTGACGGGCAGCTTCAATCTGGCGGTTTGTCAACCAAATTGGCTCAACTGCTTTTAAAGCGTAAGAACCGAAAGAGATAGAAGTACCACGTTTTGCTACTTCACGAATGCGACCCTTTTGTTGTTTCCTATGTTTACTTCTTTTAGGCTGTAACATCTTTATTTAATTTGGTAATGTATCGTTTACAAATTTTAAGTCGGCAAACTTTACATTGGCTAATTAGCTAATTAATTTCTTCCTCTTGGTCCACCACCCCTGTTGTTGTCTCTCCCACCGCCACGACGGTCATCTCTCCTGTCTCCACCGCCTCTTCTGTCATCCCTTCTATCGCCACCTATTGGTCCGTCATTCTTGCCACTTACAAAGTTCGGGTTCAAATCACGTTTACCTAAAACCTCACCTTTACAGATCCATACTTTGATACCGATTTTACCGTACACAGTTTGTGCAAATACGTTGGCATAATCAATATCCATACGGAAAGTATGCAATGGCGTACGGCCTTGTTTGAATTCTTCGCTACGGGCAATTTCAGAACCAGCCAAACGTCCGCTCAGTTTCACTTTAATTCCTTCTGCACCCATACGGAGTGTTGAAGCAATGGCCATTTTAGTGGCACGTTTAAAGTTGATACGGTTTTCGATTTGACGAGCAATGGTATCACCAACAATCATCGCATCCAGTTCCGGACGGCGGATTTCAAGAATGTTGATCTGCACATCATCTTTACCGGTTAGTTTCTTCAACTCTTCCTTGATACGGTCAACCTCACCACCACCTTTACCGATGATGATACCTGGCTTACTGGTATGGATTGTTACAATCAACTTGCCCAGCGTACGCTCAATAACAATTTTTGAGATACCACCTTTGTTGATACGTGCATTTAAGTAAGTACGGATTTTGTTGTCCTCGATTAACTTACCAGCGTACTCTTTTTTAGTGGCAAACCAGTTACTTTCCCATCCGCGGATGATGCCTAACCTGTTACCAATTGGATTTGCTTTCTGACCCATATTATGGTTTCAATTAGTTTTTAGAATCTACGATTATTGTTACATGGTTGCTACGCTTCCTAACCCTGTAGCCACGACCTTGTGGAGCTGGTCTCATTCTCTTCAGAACGCGGCCACCATCTACAAAAACAGTTTTAACTACAAGACTGCTGTCTGCTGCACTAGCACCACTGTTTTTTTGTTCCCAGTTGTTGATTGCACTCTTCAACAGTTTTGCTAACGGTGTAGCATTGTGTTGCGGGTGAAATTCTAGTATAGCCAAAGCCTTTTCTACTTCCATACCTCTTATTACATCAGCCAACAAACGCATTTTGCGTGGGCCTGTAGGGTAGTTATTTAATTTAGCTAATGCTTCCATTTTATTTTTATTTGTGATCCTTTTTCAAGGATCATAAACGAATTACTGTTTGCTTCCTGAATGTCCTCTAAAGTTTCTGGTAGGTGCAAATTCACCTAATTTGTGGCCAACCATAAACTCAGTTACATATACCGGTATGAATTTGTTACCGTTGTGCACTGCGAAAGTGTGACCAACAAAATCCGGAGTGATGGTGCTTCTGCGGCTCCAAGTTTTGATAACACCTTTTTTGGCGGTACCATCATTGATTCCAAGAACTTTACCTTCCAGATTTGCGTCTACGTAAGGACCTTTTTTAATCGAACGAGCCATAGTTATATATTTTCTTGTTTATTTTCCTGCTGTTGAAGCAAGACATTTTAACAATTAGAAATTACTTGCTTATTTTTTTACCGTCACGACGTTGGATAATCAATTTGTCGCTTCCTTTTCCTCTTGTCCTGGTTTTTTCACCCTTAGCATATTTACCAGTCCTGCTACGTGGGTGACCACCAGAAGCCCTACCTTCACCACCACCCATCGGGTGATCTACTGGGTTCATGGCAACACCCCTTACACGTGGGCGGATACCTTTATGACGGTTAGAACCAGCTTTACCAGCAGTTTCCAAGTTATGGTCACCGTTGGAAACAACACCTACAGTTGCAAAACAGTTGATCAATACTTTTCTCAATTCGCCAGAAGGCATTTTCAATACTGCGTATTTTTCTTCCTTGTTCGCAAGTTGTGCAGATGTACCCGCACTGCGGATCAATTTACCACCTTGACCAGGCTGCATTTCAATGTTATGAATTACAGTACCCAATGGTATGGATTTCATTTGAGTGGCGTTTCCAATTTCAGGTGCCACATCTAAACCACTGATTACTTTGGTTCCAACTTGTAAACCTTGTGGAGCAAGGATATATCTTTTCTCACCATCAGCATATTGCAACAGAGCGATGAATGCTGTACGGTTCGGATCGTATTCAATTGAAACTACAGTAGCCTCAACATCATACTTATTACGTTTGAAATCGATAATACGATAGTGTTGCTTATGACCACCACCAATGTAACGCATGGCCCTACGACCTTGGAAGTTACGTCCGCCTGATTTCTTTACAGGCTCCAACAAACTCTTTTCAGGTTTGTTAGTGGTGATTTCAGCATAAGCGTTACCAATTTTCCAGCGTGTGCCTGCTGTCATTGGTTTGTACTTCTTTAATGCCATTTTGTTTCTTTTTTAATGCGAAATTTTCAGCTCCGCTAACTATAATTAATTATCTAATTTTTCAGTTCTTATTCAGAACCCTAAAAATTAAAGGTTTGCGTATAAATCAATTGCTTCACCTTCTGCTACAGTAACAAAAGCTTTCTTGTAAGAAGGCTTTGCCCCTTGTATAAAACCAGCTTTGGTGTAACGGGTCTTGTTTTTACCTGGAGCAACAGCAGTATTTACATCAGTTACAGTAACTCCGTAAAACTCTTCAATTGCTTTTTTGATTTCTAGCTTGTTGGCCCTTTTATGAACCCTGAATGCATAACGACGCAATTTTTCTTGTTGAGCGTTTGCTTTTTCAGTTAAAATGGGTTTTACTAATACTTCTGTTAGTTTCATTATATTTCAGTTGAAACGTTTCTTAATTATGCTTCTACAACTTCGTTGTCGTCTGCAAATATTTTGGCAGTGTTTTCTGTAAGTACCAATACATCGGCATTTACAATTTCGTACGTGTTAATGTCGGCCAACAAAGTAGCAGCCACATTTGGTACGTTACGTGTACTTAAATAAACGTTGTCGTTGTATTCAGGCAAAACCAAAATTGTTTTTTTGTTTGCTACATTCAATGCACCCATTACTTCAACCAATTGTTTGGTTTTTGGGGCATCCAATGTAATATCTTCAACAACTACAATGGCATTTTCTTTTGCTTTGTAGCTCAATGCAGATATTTTGGCAAGGTCTTTCACCTTACGGTTCAATTTAATATCGTAACCGTGTGGTTTTGGTCCAAATATAGTACCACCACCTTTGTATAAAGGGTTACGTATATTACCCTTACGTGCACCACCAGTACCTTTTTGTTTGTGAAGTTTACGGCTTGCACCTTTTACTTCTGCACGGGTTTTAACCTTGTGCGTACCTTGGCGTTGTGCACCTAAGTATTGCTTAACAGCAAGATAAATAACGTGGTCGTTCGGCTCAACACCAAACACTTCTTCAGGCAATTCAACCGTTCTGCCGGTTTTTTGTCCTTTTATATTTAATACATCTACTTGCATCGAAATTCAATTAAAATGTGATTACTTCTGGATTAAAACGATTGAGTTGTTGTGACCCGGAACTGAACCACTAATTAGAATATAATTTTTTTCAGCGAAAATCTTTACCACTTTCAAGCCTTTCATCATTACCCTGTCGCCACCCATTCTGCCGGCCATTCTCATTCCTTTAAATACCCTTGAAGGATAAGAAGAACCACCAATGGAACCTGGAGCCCTTGAACGGTCGTGCTGACCATGGGTTGCTTCACCCACACCAGAGAAGCCATGACGTTTAACAACACCTTGGAAACCTTTTCCTTTAGATGTGCCAATAACTTCTACCTTATCGCCTTCTTCGAAGATTTCAAGGGAAATAGTTTCGCCAATTGCTTTTTCTATGGAGTAGTCACGAAATTCTTTAGTGAATTTTTTAGCTGGAGTGTTGGCTTTTGCGAAGTGATTGATTTCAGCTTTTGTAGAGTGCTTTTCTTTTTTGTCGCCAACTGCTAATTGTACTGCATTGTAACCATCAGACTCAACGGTCTTGATTTGTGTTACAACGTTTGGAGCAACTTCGATAATCGTAACAGCGGTTTGTTTACCGTCTGTGCCGAAGATGCTGGTCATCCCGATTTTTTTACCAATAATTCCTTTCATCGTTTGCGGTTTATGCCCCGCTGGAGGTATGGAGGACATGAAGCCAGATGAATCGCTTCATTCAATCCTATGTTTGCTGCCGACCTTTTCTTTTGTTTCCCAGAATAAGGGAGAAGAAGTACCGGAAGTAAACAAACCTCGAAGGGCCTGTTTATATGTTCCGTTCAACTTTTCTGTTGAACTTGTTTTATCTGTCAGAGCTCTTTTTTATCTATCGAAGTAGATATTGAGAGATGATATTCATTTGTAAGAACTTTTGCGTAACGCTTTGCTTTTTAAAAAGCCGAGCTAGTTATGCTTTGATTTCTACTTCAACACCAGAAGGCAAATCCAATTTGCTCAACGCATCTACAGTACGGGAAGAAGAAGTGTAGATGTCCAACAGACGCTTGTGCGTGCAAAGTTGAAACTGCTCACGGCTTTTCTTGTTAACGTGTGGTGAACGTAGAACAGTGAAAATTCTTTTACGGGTTGGTAAAGGAATTGGTCCTGTTACAACAGCACCTGTACTGCGTACAGTTTTCACAATTTTCTCAGCAGATTTGTCTACCAAGTTGTGATCGTAAGATTGCAATTTGATTCTGATTCGTTGCGACATAGTCAAAACCCAATTTTTCGTTGGGGTTGCAAATGTACGGGGATGATTGTTACTGTACAAGTATTTTGAAAAGAAATTTCAAAAAATTATTTTAAACAAGCTTTTGTGTAAGGAAATTCTGAACGATTTGCGGCTTGCCCGAAGGTGTATTGGGAATTGTATCTACCTCTGTGTATTTGATATTGAATACTTCATTTGCTTTTTCAAACATTGTTTTGCTGATGTCTTGCAAGGTGGAAGGCTCAAATTCTTTTGCTTTAATGTATTCAATTTCAATAAGTTCTCTTTGTTTTTGCACAACCCTGAATTGTTTGATGGTTTCAAAATGTTCCAATATGCCTGTAAAAAAATGCACGATCAAGGCTTTTCCGGATGGGGTATGCACAATATCTGTATCCCGGCCGATGATTTTTTGCATCAATGGAAAACTCCTGCCACAGGCACAGGTTTTTGTTTCGTCTTCCTTAATAGCCAGGTCGCCCAAATGGAACCGGATCAACGGAAAACTGAATGCATCCAGCCTTGTTGCAACTACATGGCCAATTTCGCCGGGTTTAACATCATTGCCATCTTTGTCCAGCAATTCTATATAGGTTTGGGGCGTCATGATATGATGATGACCCATTTCGCAAGTGGCCGTCATCTGGAAGCCTTCGGTTGTTCCGTACAACTCTGTAATCATTGGATTGCCAAATGCATTTTTAAGATTTGTCTTGTAATGTTCAAACAATTTATCACCCCAGGACATCACCCCTTCAAATTTCATGTCAATGCCTTCCTTAATGGCAACTTCCGCATATACATTTAACGAAGAAGCATAACCGCCAAAAAATTTGCATCCCTCCTTTTTTGCCTGTTGTAGCTCATTTGCAATCTTTTTATATTCCAGTTCAAAGGCATTTACATAATGGATCTGAAACAGGCGGTCTTTTACTCCTTTTACAAAACCACGTTTAAGGGTCATGCCTGTCTGCATCATTGGCTCCCCTATCCTATACCCACTCCACTCCCATAAAAAGGTTTGTACAGCCTGGTAACGGCGGTTTTCCTGCATGGTCATATATACTTCACCTTGCAAGCCAGATGACCCGCTGCTCTTCTCTACCACCATCTTGTTTTTGTCATGTATCAATAGCAGATCTATATTGTCTTTCATCAGCTTTTTATGCATGATGGGAAAGTTCCTGATGTCTGCATAAGGATTGCCTGTAAGTTGAATATCCTGTTTTTGATAAAAAGGAATGGTATTGCTGGCATGTTGCAATAATTGATGTAAACGCTGCTGCTGCAGTGCTTTCAGTTCGTTCGTATCCATTGCTGCAATTTTATTTCTCCAATAATGCAAGTCCTTGATAAAAGATGTTCCAAGAAACAGGTCACCGGTAGGCAATAAAATATTTTCGAGTAATATATTTCGCAGCATGTTGCTAAAGTAGTTGTTTCACGGACTATAACGAAAAAGCCTTATTCAAAATTGAACAAGGCTTATAAATATAGCTTACGGATTGTTTAAGCCCTATCTTCTCCAGTGTCCGGGTACCCAGGCATAACCACCACGCATCCTTCTCCAATGGCCGGGTACGTATGCAAAGCCAGGCCGGGCCGGCGCCCAGTAACCATCCACCATTACATAATTGTTGTTTCGCCAAACATATTCTGGTTCTATCCAGATATGTGTTTTGGATGGTGCTACAGGCCTGGCCCTAACCACAACAGTTGGGCGAACCTTTACTACAAACTGTGCCTGTATATTGGTTGAAAGCACAGATAAAATTGCAATGAATGCTGCGATGCCTATTTTCCTTTTCATAGTATTGTTTTTTGTTCCGCTATTATGATAAGATGCCGGCAAAAAGGTTTAATGCAAAAAAGCAAAGCCCCATTCGGTACCGAATGGGGCTTTGTTATTTTAACCGGACTTTTGCCAGTCCTGTATTCCAAGTTTATTATTCCTCAATCTTCACTTTACCCTTGTTCTTAGCTATTACTTCTTCAGCAATATTGTTCGGAGCCGGGTTGTAGTGAGAGAACTCCATGGTAGAAGTTGCACGGCCTGAAGATAATGAACGCAATTGCGTTACATAACCAAACATTTCGCTCAAAGGAACTTTGGCCTTGATAACCTGCAGGTTGGCACGGCTGTCCATACCTTCCAACATACCACGACGACGGTTCAAGTCACCTGTTACATCACCCATGTATTGATCTGGAGTCAACACTTCCACTTTCATGATCGGTTCAAGCAAAGTAGGTTTTGCTTTACGGCCAGCTTCACGGAATGCAGATTTGGCACAAAGCTCAAAGCTCATTGCATCGGAATCCACATCGTGGTAGCTACCATCAAACACACGCACTTTCATGTTGTTTACTGGGTAACCAGCCAGTACGCCTGTACCCATTGACGTTTCGAAACCTTTTGTTATAGCCGGTACAAACTCTTTAGGAATTGAACCACCAAACAAGTCGTTTACAAATTGGAAGCTCTTGCCTTCATTAGCTGCTAACCATTCTGCATCGGCAGGACCTAAATCAAACTGGATATCGGCGAATTTACCACGACCACCAGATTGTTTTTTCAATACTTCACGGTGTGTAACAGTGTTACCGAAAGATTCTTTGTAAGCAACCTGAGGTGCACCTTGGTTCACTTCTACCTTAAACTCACGACGCATACGGTCGATGATGATTTCCAAGTGAAGCTCACCCATACCACGCAGGATTGTTTGGCCAGTATCTTCATCCGTGTTAACACGCAATGTAGGATCCTCTTCAACCAGTTTAGCGATAGCCATACCCATTTTATCAACGTCTGCCTGTGTTTTAGGCTCAACGGCGATCGCGATAACGGGCTCAGGAATGAACATATTTTCCAAAGTGATCGGATGCTTTTCATCGCATAAAGTATCACCTGTTTTAATTTCTTTGAAACCTACTGCTGCTGCAATATCACCCGCTTCGATGAAGTCGATTGGATTTTGCTTGTTGGCAAACATCTTCATGATACGGCTGATACGTTCTTTTTTACCGCTTCTTACGTTCAATACATAAGAACCAGCATCCAAGTGGCCAGAGTAGCAACGGAAGAATGCCAAACGACCCACGAAAGGATCGGTCATGATTTTGAAAGCCAATGCAGCAAAAGGTTCTTTTGCATCTGCTTTACGTGTAATTGTTGCTCCTGTATCCGGATCTGTACCAACGGTATCTTCAATATCAACCGGGCTAGGCAGGTAGCGGCAAACGGCATCCAATGCTGTTTGTACACCTTTGTTTTTGAAAGATGAACCGCACATCATCGGAACAATGCTCAAATCGATACAAGCCTTACGGATTGCTTCGTGCATTTCTTCTTCTGTGATGCTGTTTGGATCGTCGAAGAACTTCTCCATCAACGTATCATCGTATTCAGCAACAGATTCAACCAGTTTGGCCCTCCATTCGTTGGCTTCTTCAACCATATCAGCAGGAACATCAATTTCATCAAAGGTCATTCCTTCTGTTTCCATATGCCAGATGATACCTTTCATTTTGATCAAGTCAACCACGCCTTTGAAGTTGTCTTCGGCACCGATTGGCAATTGTAAAGGCACAGCGTTTGCACCCAACATTTCTTTTACCTGATTTACCACCATCAAGAAATCAGCACCGGAACGGTCCATTTTGTTTACGAAACCGATACGCGGAACTTTATAACGGTTTGCTTGACGCCAAACTGTTTCGGATTGGGGCTCAACGCCATCAACCGCAGAAAACAGGGCAATCAAACCATCCAATACACGCATGGAACGCTCTACCTCAACAGTAAAGTCAACGTGACCCGGAGTATCGATGATATTGAAATAGTAGCTTTTTGTATTTGCATCAGCCACACCTTTTACGGTAGGGAATTTCCACTGGCAGCTAACAGCAGCAGAAGTGATAGTGATACCACGTTCTTTTTCCTGTTCCATCCAGTCGGTAGTAGCTGCACCGTCATGCACCTCACCAATCTTGTGAATCATACCGGTGTAGCGTAGGATACGCTCGGTAGTTGTGGTTTTACCGGCATCAATGTGGGCGGCAATACCGAAGTTCCGTTGAAATTTTAAGTCGGCCATAAAGAATTCTGATTTTTTAATTTTCGAGCCGCAAAGGTAGGGTTTGTAACAACACGGCAAACCGCAATCTTAATAATAATACGGCTTTGCTGTTTTTTAGTACAAATGGCTACAGTATTGCCCAATAAATGGCTTTTTAAACTCCATTATTTGGTCATATCCACTTCAAAATAGCCCAAAAAAGAAGCTGCCCTTAAAACGGGGCAGCTTCTTAAATGTATTCGTAGACAGGGAATTCTTAGTAGTGCAGTACCTTGAACTCTGTTCTCCTGTTTTTCTTCCTTCCTTCTGGGTTGTCCTTACCATTAATCCTGTTAGGCTCCACTGGTTTTGTTTCACCATAGCCTTTTGCTTCCATACGCTCAGCCGCAATGCCTTTGGTTACCAGGTAAGCTTTTACTGCATTGGCCCTTGCTTCGGAAAGTTTCAGGTTATAGGCATCGTTACCCACATCATCCGTATGCCCACCAATTTCTATTACCATGGTTGGGTATTTGTTCAGCATTTCCAGTATCTGTGCATCAATGTATTGGTACGATTCAGGCAGGATGGATGCCTTGTTGAAATCGAAATAGATATTGTTCATCACTACAACCGTATCAACTGGCGGTGGTGGTGGCGGTGGCGGAACGGGTTTTACCAAACAGAAGGTTGGTACGGTCTGTTGCACCAGGTTATCATCAGTTATAGCAGCACTTGTTGCAGATGCTTCAATATAGCCATCGGCATTGGCTGTTGCTTTCAGGTCTTCGAAATCTTCCATTGTAAATGCATAGCTACCATCGCTGTCCGTTACTTTACTGGCCACTACTTTGTTGCTTGCATTTATTACTTCTACTTTGGCACCGCTTAATGGGTTACTTCCATCGCATGTAACCACTTTGCCGCTAATCTGTTTCAACGGCCTTATTTTACTAAGGGTAAACATTTCAAGACAGCACTCGCTTGAACGGTCTGAGCTGAACATTACATCGCCCAGTATATTTTTTGCCTTGCCATTGCTTACAAAATAAATATCGTCTTTAATGGAGTTCAAAGGGTAACCCAGGTTTTCTGGTGTGCCCCATGCACCAAAGCTGCCTTTGCTTTGAAAGAAATCGTAACCGCCCATTCCCACATTTCCATTGCTGGAAAATACCAGGCTGTTGGAGGCACTGTGGTAATAAGGTGCCTGCTCATCGTATTTGGAGTTTACCGGTGCACCCAAGTTAACTGGTATGCCTGTAACATTTCCGGCGGCATCCAAATCAACAGACCATATATCGAAACCACCTAAGCCACCTGCCCTATCGCTGGCAAACAACAAGCGTTTGCCATCAGGCATTACAAATGGTTGCTGGGTGCTGCTACCGGTTATGTTGATTGAACTGTCCAACAATTTAGGTTCGGCCCATGTACTGCCCGTTTTTTTACTGCTATAAATAGATGCACTTTTCTTGCCGTCTGCAATGGTCCACCTGGTCAGAAAAATGGTATTGCCATCTGGCGTAAAACTAACCACGCCCTGATGCACATTGGCAGCTTGCGGCAGATCTGTTTTTTGAACACTGTTTACCACTCCATCCGAATAAGAAGCCAGGTAAATCCTATTGGTATATACTGTATTCTTGCCAGCAGAACTGTCTGGCCTGGTTGATGTGAATGCCAATGCATTTTTATTGATCCAAACAGGTGCATAGCTTGCACCGTTTGTATTAAGCATGCTGGCCGATTTGCCAACTGTGTACAATTTGATGTCCTTTTTCAATTGCTCTTGAATAAAGTCCAGGTTCTTTATTTCCCTGTTCGCATCTTCCTTGTAGGTATCGTTGCTGGTATAGCTGGCCACAAAATGGTTAAAGGCCGAATCTGCAACATCATATTTTGCCAATGCCCGCAATGTTTTGCCGTACCAGTAATTTACCAACGGAAACTCGGTGGTACTAAAAGCTGTTGCCTGTGCATAGTATGGTTCGGCCTTTACATGGTAGTTCAATAAACGGTAGCTTTCTGCCAGCTTGTAAATGGCTTGTTGTCTATTGCTTACAGCTATTTTTTGTTGCTTACTCATGGAAGCAATGGTATAGGGGTCGTATTCGTTGCCTTTTGCCTTTGTTGCATTAAGCCCTAAATATTTTTCGTAGTATTTAGCCGCAGAAAAATAATCGCCTTTTGTGTAATAAGTATCGGCAGCTTTCAAATAATCATATACAACCTGTGCATGGCTTGCAAAAAAGCCAAATACTATAAGGGTTACTAATGTAATTTTTTTCATGTAGTGGTTGGTTAACCTTTGTTTTACAATCAATGTTTTCAAATGCTTATAATCTTGGACAGATAAATTCCGTTTCTGGTGTCTGTACTTTCTTGCGTCCGATAAATGACAGGGACAGTTCAAAACTATTGGAGCCCTTTTGGATCTTGCTCAGGTCGGACGAGTTGATATCATAACTTACACCAAGCGTAAAACTTTTGTAGTTGAAGCCAACATAGGGCGAAAACGCATCCTTAACACGGTAGTTGATACCAGCCAGCAAATCGGTATTGGCATCGGCTTTTATTTGTGCATAGCCACCAAACATTGTTTCGGAAGCTGTTCCCTGACGCATGTACAGTGCATTTGGCGTAAAGGAAAATGTTTCGCTGATGGATAACCTTACACCACCATGAACGGTAAAACGCATAGGCAGTTTGGCTGCACCGTTTTCGCTGAATTTATCTTCTGGCATATTCAGGTGCGATACTGCAAAACCACCATAGATATTTGCTTTTTTGCCTGGCTGTGCGTCGTAGTAAAGCACGCCTGCACCGGCATCAAATGCGGTGGCAGTTGTTCTTGTCAACACATCACCGGGCAAAGATGCATCGTAACCCGACGAAGGGTTCCATTGTGTGCCCCACCTTAGTTTAGAGGGATTGAACTTTCTTTGTATCATACCAACCTGTAAGCCAAATACAACACGTTGGCTTCCGTTTAAACCAAACCTGATGCCTGTATAGGCAATGTTGCCATAAGCAGTTGTGTAGTTGTACCCACCATCGCCGGCACTTTGCTGCAATAGGCTTAAACCATAGTTCAAGCTCTTGTTGCCATTAAAATCCACAGAAGCACCTGGTGTGGAGAAAGGCGTAGTAATGTTGCCCCACTGCGACCTGTAAATACCCGTAACCCTGTAGTCTCCATCAAAGGCCCCCGTAAGTGCAGGGTTCAAATAAGACGGGTACATGTAGTACTGCGAAAAATGCGGATCTACCTGTGCCCGGCCCTTTGCCACTCCCAAACCAATGCACAGTAAAACCAGCGAAACCTTAATCTTAACTCTCATGTCTTTAGCTTTTATAGTTTTAGTTTAGTTCTCTTATCTTAAGATGACTACATAACCAGACCTTCTTGGGAATGTATTCATGAAATCAATAATGTAATAATAGGTACCAACAGGTAATGGTTTGCCATTATAGGTACCGTCCCAAGGCTGACTGTAGCCTCTTGACTTGAATACCGATTGACCATTTCTATTGAATATTTCCACACTTGCAAATGTGTAGTCTGCCAGGTTGCCAATTTCCCATTTATCATTGATGCCATCGCCATTTGGAGAGAATGCATTCGGAATAATAAATGGTTTAAGGGCCACAACACTTACAGTATCGGAAGCCTGGCATTTGCCTTGGCCAGTGGCAGTAAGCGTGTATATCTGGTTTTGCATTACCATCAATGATGCCCTCAATGAATCCGGATGAGCAAAATGCGATGCCGGCGTCCACATAAAGGTAACAGTTGTTGAATCATTGGTTGTTGGGTTCATCACAACCGTTGTTCCTTGTGGCACCATAAAGAATGTACCAGCATCGATCTTGGGCTGCAGGTAAACCTTTATGTTTTTAACCAACGGATCGGATGAACAGCCCTGTGCATTTTTCACAGTCAAGGTTACCGGATAGCTACCAGGCAAAGTGTACAGCTTAGTAGGTGCACTTGCAACAGATGTACTGCCATCGCCAAAGTTCCAGGTCCAATTGGTAATGGTGCTATTGGGTGCTGTGCTCAAATCTGTGAACACATTAGATACCCCTTGGCATACCGTATCCTTGTCTATTTTAAATGCTGCTATTGGTTTGTCGTAAAAAGCACTGAATGTATTGGTAGCGGAATTGCTGCAACCACTTGCAGTAGTAACCAATTTAACAGGATAGCTACCCATAGCTGTATAGGTATGCGAGCCGTTTACAGCAGATGATGTTGGTGAGCCATCTCCAAAATCCCATGTATAAGTCATGCTGCCATTACCCACAACCGTAGATGTGTTTGTAAAGTTCACCACACCATTCGGCATACATACAAAAGCCGGCATTGTAAAGCTTGCTGCAGGAATAGGATTGACCTGCATTACCGCTGTTGCAGTAGATGTACAGTTGTTTTTGGTAGCTGTTACTGTGTAGGTACCGCTATTGGCCGTAGTGGCATTGGTTATGTTTACGGCATTGCCTGTAGTGGTGTACCCATTCGTACTTGTCCACGCAAAAGTGGCACCCGTAGCAGGTGAACTTGCAATAATATTTACAGTTGCCCCTTCGCATAAAGGCGAGTTATTTGAAACAATAGAAACCCCAGGTGCCGCAGGATCCGTTAAGGTAAATGGCCCAACAACGTTAGAAGGACAAGCATTTAAGGTAACAGTGATATTGCTATATGTACCTGCAGTTAAAGCTGGTATTGTAATTACACCTGCAGCATTGCTGGACAGTGTAGCTGTTTGAGCAGCAGTATTCTTGGTATAATCAACCGTGTAGGCTGTATTGGCTGTCAATCCACGCAAGGTAATGCTACCAGTAGCCGATGCACAATCTGTAGGGTTTATGGCACTGGAACTGGTTATTGCCGGTGTTGGGTTAACAGTTATGGTTACTGATGCAGCAGCGGAAACGCAACTGTTTAAGGTAGCAGTTACTGAATAAGTGCCTGCTACTGCAGCTGTGGCATTATTGAACACAACCGGGTTGGTACCAGCGGCACTAAAGCCATTGCTGCTTGTCCAAGTGTAAACAATAGCTCCACTGGTAGCAGTGCTCGCTGTTAATGTAAGATTATTGCCTGTACATATAGTTGTTGCAGGGTTGCTTACAATAACAGGGGTTGCAGGCGGATTTGGATCTGATAGCACAAACGGTCCTGCCGCTGTTGATGTACAACCATTCAGTGTAAGTGTTACACCTGCATAAGTAGCAGCGGCAAGATTAGGTATAACAACGGCCCCACTACCATTGGCTGTTATAGTGGCCGATTGTACCGTACTGTTTTTGGTATAGTTTACAGTATATGCAGTTCCGGCCGTTAAACCATTCAATGTTATAGAGCCGGTAGCAGTGGCACAGGTTGTTGGATTGGTACTGCTGCTGCTGGTTACTGTTGGTGTAGGTTTAACTGTAACATTGGTGGTTACTGGCGGTGAAACGCAACTGTTTTGTGTAACAGTTACAGCATAGGTGCCAGCATCTGTTGCCGCTGAATTGTTTACAGTAAGCGTAGCCCCTGTAATGGATGATCCGCCAGGCGTTGTCCAAGTATAAGTAACACCAGATAAAGAAGAGTTGGCAGTCAATATAATCGCCGTACCGGAACATACAGGCGAGTTATTGCTGGTTACTGTTGGTGCAACAGGTGGTGTTGGGTCGGTCAATGTAAATGGCCCAACAATATTTGATGTACAGTTATTCAACGTAACGGAAATATTGGAATAGGTACCCGCAGTTAAATTGGTGATTACTACAGAGCCTGTAGATCCCGAAGTAATGGTTACTGTTGTAGGTAAACTTGCAGTGCTGGATGTGTACACTACATTGTATGCAGTATTGGCCAGCAATCCATTTAAGGTAATAGAACCAGTTGCCGTAGAGCAGGTAGTGGTATTGGACAAGCTGGCTCCTGAAATTACAGGAACTGCATTTACTGTTACATTAGTTGGTGCAGATGCTGCAGAAGTACAACCATTTTGCGTAACCGTGAAACTGTAAGCACCAGTAGCTGCAGGTGTGGCATTGGCAATGCTCGGGTTGGCCGATGCACTGCTAAAGCTGTTTGGACCACTCCATGTATAAGTTGCCGTACCAGTAACATTGGATGATGTAAGGCTCAACGTTGTACCGGCACATATAGGCGAATTGCTACTGGCAACAGGCGTGGCAGGTATCGGGTTAACCACTACACTTACTGCATTGCTTGCCAGTGAAGTACAGCCATTCAATTTGGCCACTACTGTATAGCTTCCGCTTGCAGTTGTTGGTGCATTGGTGATTGCAGGAGTTGCCCCAGTTGCTGTATAAGAATTTGGACCCGACCATTCAAAACTTATACCACTTGTTGATGAGGTTGCTGAAAGATTGATGGTATTGCCTGCACAGATTGGCGTAACCAGTACACTGGCAACAGGTGTGGCTGGCGGGTTAGGATCGGATAATGACAACGGCCCTACAATATTGGATACGCAAGTATTCAGCGTTACACTAATATTGGTGTAGTTGCCTGCCGCCAAATTTGGAATAACCACAGCACCACTGGCATTGGATGCAAGTGTTGCTGTTTGTGCACCTGTACTTGAAGTATAGTTAACGGTGTATATAGTAGAAGCCAACAATCCATTCAAGGTTATTGAACCAGTAGATGTGGCACAGGTTGTAGGGTTCGATACAGTTGTTGAAGCAATGGCCGGTATTGCATTTACCACAACATTGATAGGTGTGGATGCTGCCGATGTACAACCATTTTGCGTAACCGTGAAACTGTAAGCTCCAGTAGCAGCAGGCGTGGCGTTGGCAATGCTTGGGTTAACCGATGCACTGTTAAAGCTGTTTGGACCACTCCATACATAAGTTGCCGTACCAGTAACATTGGATGATGTAAGGTTCAACGTTATACCCGCACAGATTGGTGAATTACTGCTGGCAACAGGTGTGGCTGGTATCGGGTTAACCACTATACTTACCGCATTGCTTGCCAGCGAAGTACAGCCATTCAGTTTGGCCACTACTGTATAGCTTCCACTTGCAGTTGTTGGTGCATTGGTGATTGCAGGAGTTGCCCCTGTTGCTGTATAAGAGTTCGGGCCCGACCATTCAAAGGTCACACCGCTTGTTGATGATGTTGCTGAAAGATTGATGGTATTGCCTGCACAGATTGGCGTAACCAGTACACTGGCAACCGGTGTTGCTGGCGGGTTAGGGTCAGATAAAGTAAATGGCCCAACCGCATTGGATGTACAACCATACGTAACCGTAATATTGCTATAAGTACCTGCCAATAAATTTGGAATAACCACTGCACCACTTGCTGTAGAAGTAATGGTTGCAGTTTGTGCACCGCCACTTGATGTATAGTTAACAGTATATGCTGTAGCAGAAAGCAAACCATTTAATGTAATGGAGCCTGTAGCTGTGGCACAACTTGTAGGGTTGGCAACTGTTGGGTTGGTAATAGCTGGCAGGTTGTTTACTGCCACTATTGTTGTACCTGCTGTAGAGGTACAATTGTTTAGGGTTACCGTTACACTATATGTACCATTTGCAGCTGTGGTTGCGTTGGCAATAGTTGGGTTTGGCAACGAACTCGTAAACCCGTTTGGTCCTGTCCATGCATACGTACCGCCAGTTATAAATGGTGTTGCTATTAAACTTATTTGACTGTTTACACAAACAGGTGTGTTGCTACTTGCTGTTGGCTGTGCCGGTGGTGCCGGACTTGTTAGCGTTACCGGGCCAACCGAATTGGAAATACAAGTACCTATAGAAGTATTGATGTTGCTGTATGTGCCTACTGCAAGGTTAGGTACGGTAAGCACGCCTGAACTGTTTACCGTAGCTGTAACGGTGTAAACAACGGTATTGAAGGTGTACTTGACAACATAGGTTCCATTGGCCTGTAAACCCGTCAATAAAATTTTACCGTCGGACCCGCCACAGGTAGTTGGCGAAACACCACTTGCCCCTGTGATATTGGGTGTAGGAGCTACTACCACTGTCCTGTTTACGGTATCTGGAAGACAGGAGAACGAAGAGCCCATAAGCGTATGCCTTACAATATAAGTACCTATGGCATTGTATGTATAAGGCCTATCAATTGTGGTAAATGGCACTGTATCCCTGTAACCATTGCCGAAGTCCCAATAAGAAAAGTCAGGATCGGGGAAATAGCCAGTCGAATCCTTAAAGTTAATCGGCTGTCCTAAACATATTGTGTTAGGGTTGGCTCCAAAGTTTGAATGTGGTTTGTTGCCTGCAGTAACAGTTACATTAATAGTGGTATCGGCAATACCTCCATTAATGGTAACGATAGAAAGTTTTACCGGATATACGCCCGGTGTGGTAAAATAGAATGAAGGGTTCTGCAAATTGGAAGTATCGGGAATGTTGCCTGTAAACTGCCATTTGTATTTAATAATCTTGTACAGTTCAGGCGTAATGGTATCTGCTTTAAAACGTACGGTATCCACACCACAGCCAATTGCTTGCGTATAGGTAAACAACATGGATGGCTTGTACTTCACCAGTATTTCTGGAGTTACCGTTTCCTTGTTGTTACAGTTACCGTTATCCAAGTTAGGGACGGTGAGCTCTATAGGAAGATTATAAGTGCCAGGAATATTGAACACATAATTACCTGGTAAAGTGTATTGATAATATTTTGCCGTACCAATAATGGTAGAATCATTGGGTATCGGATTTACTACGGTAACATCTGTACAAGGTGTAACTACAGAGCAGCCCAAGTAACTTAACCGCCAAACCATTTGCGTAGGTCTGAATGCAATATTTGCCCTCAACAACATTGGTGAGCCTACATAAGTATATGGATGTACAATTGCCAGTGCACTTGTATCGGGCAGGTTGTGATAAGCAGGTAATCCATCAATATTGTTCAGGTTGGTACCGGCGTTGTAACCATAGCTTTCTGCACCACCTAAACCATAAGTAGTGGCATTGAATCCTGAATCGCAGGTAAGCGTCCACTGTTTCTTGGTAGCTGCCCAACCTTTTATCGCTACGGAGTATCCTGGTTTATTGGCAATGCTGTAGGTATAATCAAAAACACTACTGTTGTTAAGCCTTAAGGAAGACAGTGCTTTTGTTGGAAGTATCACCGTTACAAAATTGGAACGGATCTGCTCTAAACTGGTGCTGTAAAAAACGGCCTTCTTAATCCCTTGATCAATTGGGCTAAGGAATACCATTTCCGGGTCACCATCACTAGAGGTAAGGGCACCGCAATTGCTTCCCTGCGACATATACTGTGCCACCATAACTGCTTTATCAGCTTCAATATAGTCTGCAGTATTGCTTATATAAATGTAATATGACCTATTGATCAAATTAGGTGTTTGCATCACTACAGCAGCACTGGCATTTGCTGTGGACAAACAACCTGCATTGCTGGTTAAGGTACACCTCACCTGATCAAATTCTTTTAACCCTGTATAAGTAAAGGTTGAATCGAGGCCGTTGGTACCAACTGGTGAGCCATTTACATACCATTGATAATTGGTAACAGTGCCATAGTTGGTTTGCGGCACCGCGAAGAATTTGGTTGTAGTACTACCACATAAACTGCTGGAGCTGGCAATCAACTGCATGGTAGGTGATAGTGTGTTGCCAATAATTACCTGTATACTATTACTGGTTGCATTTGCGGGGCTGGCACAAGCAGCACTGCTTGTTAAAACACAGGAAACTTCATCAAAAAATGCTAAGGTGCTTATAGTGAAAGTACTACTATTGGTACCTACATTGCTAGTGGTTCCTGTAGCATAATCTTTTACCTGCCATTGATAAGTTGGTGCACTGCCTCCGTTGGTTGGAGTAGCAGTAAAAGTAACTGGCTGGCCGGCACAAATAGGTTGTGTAACATCCACATTTGCCTTAATCGTTATAGCCGGCGTTATGGTAGCATTATTGTTTAACGTTATTACGTTACTTGTTGCAGATGTAGCACTGATACATGCTGTCGTACTGGTCATGATACATTTTACAGTATTGCCCGCTGCTGCTGAAGACAAAGTATAAGTATCGCTATTGGTACCTACAGAGCCGCCATTCAATTGCCATTGATAGCTTGCAGTGCCACCATTGGTTGGCAAAGCCTTAAATACAATAGGGTTGCTGCCACACAATCCTTCGGAAGTGGCATAGATAGCCACTGATGGAACAACACTATTGGCCACTGTAATGGTTAAGCTGTTGCTTGAAGCCGTTCTAACATTGGCACAAAGTACATCGCTTATTATGGAACAGGTTACTACATCATTGTTTTTTAAAGTATCCGTTATGTAAGTGGCATTGGTACCGCCTGGCACATTTACGCCACCGATTTTCCATTGATAAGTAGGTGCCGTACCACCATTAATAGGGATAGCCGTAAACTTTACGGAAGTTCCCGGGCAAATGGATGTGGCACTTGCTATAATGGATACCGAAACTGTGCTTGCACTTAATAAAACCCCATTTTTCTTAACCAAGGTAGCAGGATCTTTTACTGCCACTTTATACACGCTTGTCTGAAAATCTGCTGGTTTTAAAGAACTGCCACTGGCACTTGAAAAAGGGGCAGTAAGGTATCTGGTTCCCCAAGCCTGCTGTGGGTAGCATTGCTGCATATCGTTATCTTTTGAAGAAAAACCACAAAGGGTTTCTTCACCACCTGTACGTCCACAACCTGAGAAAACGGCAATGGGTTTACAATCGCCAAAGCCGCCAGAAATGGACCTTATTTTAGTTCCTGTTAATTGGACACCCTCGCCTGTTGAACATACAGCATCACCAATCAATTGGTATATCTGTCCTTTCATGAGCGTTATCTGGAAAGGTACCCAAGCTGGCTTGCCCATTCTACTTAAGGCAGATGGCGTTATTTCAACCACCGTATTGTCTTCCTTTGCTATTACATACATCCAACTATATACTTTGGAATAACCCTTTTGCTCACTGTTTACAGATGTATAGCTGTAGCCCCATGATTCGATAGGCAATAACATGGTAGCCCCAGAAGAAGTGCTTCCAAAAATATGTGCGTATGCCACAATGGGCACATCACTCACGATGTGTATGCCTTTGCTTCTGAATAGTCCTTCCCCACCTGTTCCTGCCGGTGGACGTTCTGTCCATAAACGGGCATCGTAATTCGGATCGGTATTGCCGCTTGCATTTGTTGAATTCACCGGACCTTTCGGCATGTTTTCTGTTTCCACAACAAAGCCAGGGTTAACGGTATATGTTCTTGTAAACCAGTTCAACCCTGTATTCGGCAAGCCTGAGCTATCAATTGTAAGAGTAATATGTGCTACTTGCGTACTGGTATTACTTAAGTAGATTTTCATGTTCATATCGTTGGCTCCTGCCGAAAGCCCGTCACAGGAACCTTCCATGAATTCATGGTGCCCATACCCTACCCAAAACTCCTTACCGGTATTGGTAACAGCCTGAGAAAAGCCAATCACGGAAATACATGTTGCCCAAAACAACAGTATTATCCCCTTTCCCCACCTACTTCCTTTGTCGTGTACTTTTCTTTTCATTTTTACTAAAAGACGTTGGTTCAAAAATTGACGCTATACATTTAAAAATGACCTGCTTTTTCTTTCAAGTTCATTAACCGATATTGGATTTAGTAAGGGTACCTGGGTTAAGTAGGCGGTATGAAACTTGCCGAAGTAACCTATTTTACCAGCGTTACTTTCGACAAGTTTATACCAACACCTATTCTTCAAAATAAATTACCTTATCAAACTAATCGATCCCTTCATTTCCTGTGTGGCACCACTTAATGTAGTAAACTTCAATAAGTAGATGTACACGCCAGACGGTTGGGCCTTGCCTTTGTAAGTACCATCCCATCCGCTGTTCTGGTTAGTGCTCTCAAACACTTTTTCGCCCCATTGGTTAAATACCATAAACTGCATGGACTGTATCACATATCCGTACACCCTTAGGGTCCTGTTGTCTATGCTTGTTGAATTAGGGTTGAAGGCATTTGGCACATAAACGGCATCGGTAAATGTTCTGCCACTTACAGCATCGCTAACGCTGGTCTGGCAATCCAAAGCACCTTTTGCCCTTACCAAAATGGTTACCGTAGTATTCGGTACCAAACCGGTTACGGTGTGCGACAGGCCATTTGAACCTGTACTAGGCGTGGCCCATGTGGTACCGTTATTGGTAGATACTTCGTAACCATTGATTGCACCCGGTACAGCCAACCATGTAAATGTTAGCGTTGTTGGTGTAGTGGATGCCGTAACAAATGTTACCACAGGTTTTGCCAACGGTGCAAGTACGTTAATCACTACTTTTTTGCGGAGTGTGCCCACACAACCTGTGGTTGTATTGGCATGACCAGCATAGAAGTTGTAGATACCTGCCGGAGAGAGGCTATTTGCAGTGAAACTGCTGCCTGTTGCATTAATTGTATATGCAGTACCGTTGGTTAATGCTGTGCCCGCTGTTGGTACGGTGTACCATGTATACACCACATTGGCTGGCAATGGCGTATTAATCAGGTAGGTATAGTTTGCATTTGTACAAATGGCCACAGAATCAGGCGTAATAACCGGTGCAGAGTTGGTACAGCCCGAAATAGAAGTGGACGTACTTGTTTGACAAGTGATAACCCCTATTGCCTGTACTACAATGCTTGCATTTGTCAACACACCCATACCTGTTACGGTATGCGTTAAACCGGTAGCACCAGAACTTGGAACGGTGTATGCACCGCCGTTAACCGATACTTGGTAAGTTGCTGCACCTGGTACCGCTGCCCAACCGAATGTAACCGAGTTGGCATCGCTGGTAGTAACGGTAACTACTGGTTGTGCCAATGCAGTGAGCATGTTTACGATTACACGTTTACGCACTTTGCTTATACAACCAAACGATGATACTCCTTCTACATATAGTATGGTAGTAGCTGTTACGTTGGTCAATGCATAGGTTGGTCCAGTATATACCAGCGTACCGCCAGTAGCTGCAGTGTACCAGTTGTAGGTAACACCTGTGGTTATTTGGCTACTTGCAGTAAATGAAGCGTTACCGCCAGAGCATATTGCTACAGAATCCGTAGCTACGCTTACAATTGGTTTAGGATTAACCACTACCTGTCTTGCCGTATCCCTGATACAACCGTCGGAAGTAACCACATGCAGGCTTTCGGTAAATGTACCTGCATTCGGATAGGTAAAGCTGGCTGTAGAGCCGGTAGCAGTTCCACCGTTATTGAATGTCCAATCCCATGTGTTTACACCAATACCGCCAGACGTAGCATTGTCTGCTGTAAATGTTGCTGTATTGTCCTGGCAACCTGCAAACGTTATGGTAAAGCCAATAGCCGGTGAAGGGATAACCTGAACATATACAATACTTGTAAGTGTATGGTCGCAGCTTTCTATATCCGGATGTGTTATTACCACAGGTACCGCATATAAGCCTGGCTGACTGAATTTATAGAACGTGTTCAAAGTAAATTGGTAGTAGGTTTGACCATTTACAATGGTAGTACCTGATGGTACAGGGTTATTTACCGTAACATCTGCATTTGGTGTAAGGAACGGCACCTGGCTAAATTTCCATGTCATGCTGGTAGGTATAACCGGAACCTTCACTTTGAATTTGAAAGGCGTTCCTACGCAATTGTACAGGTTTCCTGTAACACCGTTGATCAACGTATCGGCTACTACGCCCAGGTTCTTCACTAAAGTACCCATGTTGTAACCATAGCTTTCCACACTACCCAATCCATAGGTTACCCCAGTAAACGCACTGTCACTTTGAACCCTTACCTGCTGCTGTGCCGAAGGCCAGCTTTTCACCACTACAGAATAGTTGACACCTTTTAAGCTGGCTGTACCGTTTAATGGGTGCGGGTAAACATTATCAGGCGTAACAACAGTGGTACCATCTGTAATCTGCAACGAAGTCAAACCATTGGTTGGTATGATCATCGTAAGCAGGTTGGTGGTAATGTTCTGCAATGTGTTCCTGTAGAAACCAACACTCTTGATACCTTGTTCAATTGGGCTGATGTACAGCATTTCAGGGTCACCTACCGCACTTGAGTTTCCTAATACGGTTCCATCGCCTGTAAACTGTGCCACCATTATTGGCCTGTCAGCCTCAATATAATCAGCCGTGTTACTAGTGTATTCATAGTAATGGTTATTATATAATGGACTCAACACAACGCCGTTTCTTGTAACAACTGTTGCAGGGTCCTTCACTGCTACCCTATACACGTTCATCGATGCAATGTTTGCACCTGTGCTAGCCGATGTAGGGGCAGTGAGGTAACGTTTGCCCCATGCAGTAGATGGGAAGTTTTGTTGGATGGTAAAGTCACCACCGCTACCAACACCGCTTACGGTCAGGTTAAGCCTTGAGTTTCCGCTAAATACCGCCACAGGGAAACATTTACCTGCACTGTTGGCAGAGGCTTTTACAACGCTACCAGAAAGGTCGGCTGTGGCAGAAGTTCCAAGTACCAGCAATACCTGTCCTTTGTTTAAGGTAACACTTGTACTGGTATTGGCTACCATGCCTGTGTTGGCTACTGTTGTTGATGGGGTAACATCTACCACCGTATTGTCATTATCAGCAATTACAAAGAAGAAAGGTCTTGAATCCCCATAAGTACCATTTCCTTTTATACAAAGTGTCTTGTATTCATAACCCCATGTACCCACCGGCATTAGCATGGTTGCACCAGAGGATGCACTACCATACGTATGTGCGTAGGCCACAATGGGCACGTCACTCACAATACTGATACCCTGATCAAATATACCAGCAGTGGCAAGGTAGGCACTGGTTGGGCCAGTCTTCGGCATCAAATCTCCTACAGAGCCTGTTGAGAATACTGTGTTTGCAGGAACCACGTAGTTACGTACATAGTTTGTACCGCCTATCTTAACCTGAACATTGGCTTGCTCCTGTGCACTTAAATAAAGCACCATGTCTTGCCCACCATTCAATTGGTTCAACGGATAAGCTACCCAGAAACGTTTGCCCCTGTTGGATGAATCCTGGTCAGGAAGCACTGGTGGTGCATAAGGATTGATCAAACCTGTAAACCTATCCAGGTTGGCACCTGTTAAATTGTTTTCATAGATCATGCGTTTAGGCACATCGTTGCGGCTGGCGAAACCAACCACCCAAGGCGTACCAAACGAAGCTGTTGTTTTACCCAAACCTAATTGGTAAACACCGCTTGTCAGTCCTGCTATAGAACCCAACCAAGGATCCAGGTAGTACAATTTGGCACTGTAATCATAGTTACCATTGCCTGGTATGTCTACCTTGGTGTAGAAGTACATGGAATCCAGGTTACCTGCTGCCAAACCTGTTGGCACAACACCTGAGTAGCGACGCACCTGTATGCTTGGTGGTGCCACTGCACCCCATTTCAATTTCATTACCGTATCTGTACCGTACATAAATGTCTGCTCGGTATTTGCAGCAGGCACTGCTGGTGTGGCAGTAAGCACTGTTGGCAATGCAGTTGGGTAAAATTCATACGCTCCAAGATCAGGTACACCTGTCAACAAAGTAGTTGGCCTAGGTGCATTGTCATGGTCGTATGTATTTTCTGCAATCTGCACACCACGTCCTTGTATGGCCCATACATCAGGGTTGGCAAGGTCTGGCCTCAAATCAGAATTGCTTACAAACGCTGGGCTGTACACCATAGAGAAAATATCCTGGAACACAGAGCTTTTCCATGTAGCCAATGTTGCATAGTTGGCAGATGGTGTTGCACTTTGTAAAAGTGTTGTACCAGAAGTGTATAGCATGTTGTAGTTGGATACAACATTGTTTGGTATGCTTATATATAAAGCCTTACCACCACCTTTATGCGAGAAGATATTGTTGCGGATGCTTAGTGCCGTAGCCGTAGTATTGGCAAAATATGCTGCATAGTTATTGGTAGCAGAAGTTGCCGTACTGTTAATGGAGTTGTTGTAGTAGTTACCGTTTGCGGAATTACTGTTGTACAATCCATAAGAAGAAGCTGCGGTAGTATTGATTGCTGCCGTATTGTTCAACACATCAATAAACGGTGAGTTGATTACGTACAAGCCATACAATGTACCTGCATTTGCTGTGGTAGCCACTACATCGTTGCCGGTAAACTTACCACGGTTTATAACAGAACCGTCGCAATTGGCAACATATAGGCCATATACTGTAGCAGTGGCAGCAGCATTGCTGATGTTTACTTTGTTATTGGTTATTTGGTAAGATGAATCTGCATCTGTTGCATATACACCATACGCATTAGCAGCCGTAGCGGTAGTAAAGTTTACGGTGTTCCTCGTTAACTTGATACGCTGTGTGAAGTTTGCATAAATACCATAAGCATAGGCATTGTTCACAAAGTTGCTGTCAATTAAATGATCCGGTGCAAGCACTGCGGCAGAAACACCGCTAAAGCTGATACCATAAGAACCGTTATTGATGGTATTGCCTTTAATGAACAGGTTATTGCTTCTTAAACCATTTGCATATACCGCAGCAGCAGTATTGGCATTGCTGGTTACTGTTGGTGCATTGATTACGCATCTTGCCAAGCTATCGTTGGTGGCACCGTTGGCAAATTCAACCACACGTCCGTTGGTGCTGTTGGTTGCAGCCAATGTAAGATTGCGGAAGTAGAAGTACCTGGCACTATCCAACTTCAAGGTATAGTTGCTGGTAGCAACAGTTGAAGCATAGGTTAACTGTGCTCCTGCAGGTGAACCGTTATATGATTGGAAAGTTACCGTGCTGCCTGCGTTTGTACCTGGCACATACGGTATGCTGATTTGCTCTGTATAAGTACCTTTTACATTAAACACTACCGAACCAGTAATACCACACAGTACCGCATTTACCGCACTTTGAACAGTTTGGAAGTTGGCACCTGGTGTATATGGTATAGTGGCCTGTGGCAAGGTTGCATCAACGGTATAGGTACCAGCTGGCAACAATGTGTTCAGCGTTACAGATGTAACAGATGAAACAGTAGTGGTTGAACCACAGGTAACCAGACAGCGGTAAAACCTTGTAACACTGGTTAATGTATCGAATGTGGGTGAATAGGATAATTGTCCTATGTTAACCCATGGTGCACCACCTGTTGAGGATGCCTGCCATTGGAAAGTAATATTACCTATAGGCGATGTACCTGTAAGCGTTAAACGTATTGGCGACTCCAAACATATTCCAGAGTTTGGTGTAACGCTTGCAGTACCAGCCACTGGTGGTGCCACACAAGGTACCGGAGCAAATTCATACGCACCAAAGTCTGGCGTAAACAGGCTCCTGTTGGCATTGGTAATATCTGTAGCAATACCCAAAGCCGTACCCTTGTTATCTATAGATGCAAGCAATGGTTTGTAATTGCCATTAAGGGTATCTGCATACAATGGATCTTGGCTATATGATTTGATGTCTTTTGCCGTTGCAGCCTGCCATGCAGCCAAAGTGGTATAGTTGGTGGTTCCCCTTGTTCCGAAATAGTTGGTAGTTCCTGTACCGGTTACCAATATGTCGTTGTAGTCTGATGTAACATCGGTAGTGGTTGAACCTAGATAGATACCTTGTTTAACACCTGTGCTTGCCCTGCGTATGGTAACTATGTTGTTCATGAACTGAACACCAGTAGCATCTGTACTTTGGTAGAAACCAACAGTAGCGGCAGTATTGGCCACAAGGTTGTCTATAGAAATGGTGTTGTGGAAATAGAAGATGTTGTCAGACCCGATATTGTACATACCGTAAATTGGACCAACACCATCCAAGCTATACAACAAGTTGTTGGTAATGGTAACCTCGTTACCGGTAAGGGCATCTACATTATTCAAGTAAATACCATAAATACCCGCAGTACTGGTTGGTGCACCTCCATACAGTTTGGTAATCCTGTTTTTGGATATGCTCATTCTTGTACTTGGTGCAGTGGTAAGATAAATTGGGTATGCGGCAATTACACTGGCACGTGTGGGCCTTGTAAATGTATTGCCTTCAATTAAGGTATTGTAGGTGCCTACTATATACATACCGTAGGTATAGAAATCCTTAATGGTGTTATTGGTAAACTTGTTGTTGTTTATTATTTGTGTGGTGGTACCGCCAATCAGCGTTACGCCGTAGTAACCACCAGAAATGGTATCCCTGTCAAACACGTTACCATCGCACCAGGTATTACCTACAGTTGTGGCTCCTGCATCAACAGAGTTGATCACCACACCAGCATAGTTTACTGTTGACTGTGCGGCTGTTTGCGATGCAAGGATGGTACACTTACGGAAGGTGTTGGAGTCTGCATTGTTGATCAACTGCACACCGTAACCATAAGTACCGGTACCAATGGAGTTGATTACAAGGCTATCGAATGTAATGAAATCAGCACCACTCAATTTAATAACTGCCCTTTCTGCACTGGTAGTTGAAGCAGAAGCAGCCAGGGTGTTTCCGTTACCGTTGAATATAATCTGACGGTTGGCATTCACACCATAAATACTATCCAGCCTTAACTGTTCTGTGTACACACCTGCATTGGCTCCGGTTTGTACATTGAATATTACGTTACCTGTTCCTGTTACACCGCAAGACATGGCAGCCTTGGCAGCATTGAAGGAAGCAAAGTTTGTACCTGTAGCCGGATAGGTTGTAGGCAACGAACTGTTAATAGTATAAGTACCTGTTGGCAATGCCGGTGTAACATTCAACAGCACTGCATTGGATGTTGTGCTGGCACTTGAACATTTCATTACGCATTGGTAGTACAATGTTGATGATGATAGTATCGTTGTATCAGGATGCAACATTGGTGTGCCAATCAAAGTAAACGGACCAGTAGCACTGGTTGATGTTTGCCATTGGAAGGTTTGGCCACCACCAAATGCACCAATATTCAGGTTCAATACTACCGGTTGGTTTTGGCAGATTGTTGTTGCACTAATAGTAGTTGCACCCGATACCAGTGGCAATGTACATGGAGAAGGTATGAACTCGTATGCACCAATATCTGGTGTAGTGGTGCTACGTGGGGCACCAAGTATATCAATATTCAAACCAACATAAAGCCCCTTGTTGTCCATACCAGCATTGCTAGGGTGATAGTCAGCAACAGCAAATGATGGATCGGCATATACCGGAATCACAGATATGGCCGCCTGGTCCAAACCATAAGTCTGTGCCGCTGTTCTCCAGTCAAGTATTGTTGCCCTGTCTGCAGTAAGGAAACCAATATTATTTGTTCCTGTAGCAGCGTTCATATAATAGTTGTTGTTGTCAGCAAAAGCAAAAGGCGTAGTTACATACAAACAATATTTTTTGCTGGCAGCAGTACCGCCACGGGTAACGGAAATCAGGTTATCGTAAAAATAGATACCGTTGGCAGTACCCAATTGGTAGTAACCCCTGGTATCGCCTGTACTACCAGATGCTGTACTATCCAATGAAATGGTGTTGTGGATGTAGTACACGTTTCCAGAACCATTGTTGTATAAGCCATAAACAGGTCCATTACCATTTACACCATACACCAAGTTATTGGAAACGATGTTGGAGAAACCGGCCGTAGCCGCAGTGCCGCTAAAGTATATACCATAGAAGGAACTTGTATTGGTAAGATCGCCACCAAACGGATTGTAGATCCTGTTCCTGGTAATGCTTGCATCATTGCTTTGTGTTGGCAGGTATATACCATAGAAGGTAGTCAGTGCAGCACTTGTTCTTGTAGGCCTGCTTATTCTATTGGCAGCAATGGTAGTGCTATAAGTACCGGACACATATATACCGTAAGAGTAGAAATCTTCCACACGGTTATTGGTTACCCTATTGTAACCGTGTGCACCACCGGTGAATGTGGCCGTTAACGTTATACCATAGTAACCACCAATAACCGTATTGCTATCAATGATATTGTAATCGCAAAGAGCAGTGGTAGTACCCGTACCAGTGGCACTTGCATCGGAACCACTGATTGCGATACCTGCAAAGTTTGTTGAAGTGGTAGCAGGTTCGGAAAGGATGGTACATTTCTTAACTGTATTGGAATCCGCATCAGCAGTAATGTGTACACCAAAACCGTATGTACCGCCAGTTGCATCAATTCTTAAACTATCAAAAGTTATATACTTAATGGTCCTTAATTTAATTACCGCACGTTCGTTACTGTTAGCGGACTGGAACTTCAATGTTTTGCCATTGCCTTTAAACGTTACTGTTCTTGTGGCAGATGCATTTGGAATAATGCCAGACATAATCAACTGCTCCGTGTACACACCAGCAGTGGCGCCTGTTTGCACATCGAATACCACCGATGAAGTGATACCACATTTAATGGCATTGTAAGCATCGTTAAAGGAGTTGAAGTTACCAGTAGCACCAGACCAAGCTGTTGGTAAAGAACTGTTAATGGTATAGGTACCACCTGGCAATGAAGGACTGGTAACAGTAACCGTAGTTGATGTGGAAGATGTATTGGTTAAGATACATTTTACAAAACAACGGTACACCGTAGTAGCAAGTTGTGTTACTACTGTTGATGGGTTGGTGGCATTCGGAATGTCCGTCCACGGCCCAGCTGTGCTAGGTGCAGATTGCCATTGGTAAATGATGCCATTGCCCACCGCAACATTGTTTGCAGTTAAGGTAACGGGTATGCTTGCACAGGCATTGTTTGGTGGGTTGGCTACAGCAGTACCTCCTGTTGGGGTTCCGGTACAATCGGCCCATCCGTTAATGCGTATGTTATCCAAGCCAATATCGCTCACACCAAAATCGGCACGTCCTTTAAAACGTATAATGGTTGTAGCCGATTGGCTTGTAAAGAATAATGTTTTAGTTGTCCAGCTTGTAGCTATTGCAGCCGTATCAATAAATGTAAAGCTTGTGCCTCCATTGGTAGATACGAATACGGAGTCCATATCCGAACCGCTGATATTGATAAAATCAAACAGCAAACGTTTCAATGGCTGTGCAGTCAAGCAGTTGATGTATAGATCCAAAGTACCTGTAGTACCAGAACTTGCATCGTAACTGTGGAAACGTGCAGAGTGCAGTCCATCGGTTGCAGCTGGCGTATAAAGACCATTGGTGCTGCTCCATGCTGCTGAAGTAGGATCATCTTCCCTTCTCCAGGATGTGTTGCCAGTAATAGGTGCGTTTTTCCAATAAATATTTGGAAGGTCCCTTGTACCGCAACCATTGATCCATGTAGTTTCAAAACTTTCTACAAAAGGCAATGTAGCATAGGTTGGTCCCGATACATTGTTTATCTGCACACGTGTAGAGGTACTGCTCACTGAACTAAGTGTACAGGTAACAATACATTGGTAGTACAATGTTGCAGCCGTTTGGGTAGTAGTATATGGTATGGTGGTAGCACCGGTAATATTTGTAAAGCTACCTGCTACACCTGTTGGTGAAGATTGCCATTGATAAGCCAACCCACCTGCCACTGAATTGCCCGAAAGGTCAAGGGTAAAGCTTGAACCAGGGCAAACAATTGTTGCCTGGGAGGTTATTGCTGTACCTGCAACCGGTGTGCCCGAACAATTAGGAAAATTGTTCAGTTTAATATTGTCCAGACCAATATCACTTCCGCCAAAATCGCTGGTAGCTTTGAACCTGATAATAGTGGTAGCAGAGGTACTATTGAAGTACAGTGTTTTTGTGGCCCACAAAGCCCTTATGCCTACACTGTCAATCCTGGCAAATGTAACACCACCATCCAACGAAAGCTGTATGGACAATGAATCGGTACCGGTTGTATTGATCACATCAAACTGCAACCTTTTTGTTACATCTGTAGTATTACAGTTCACGTACAAATCGAATGTACCAGAAGTACCGGATGTTGCATTGAAACTGTGGAAACGGGCTGAGTGTACACCATCGCTTCCTGTTGGTGCATAGGCACCGGAAGTACCGGTCCAAACAGAGGCACCATCATCGTCCCTTCTCCAGGCTGTATTGCCTGTTAATGGTGAGCTCTTCCAGAATTGGTTAGGTATGTCCCTTGTGCCGCAGCCATTGATCCAGGTATTTTCAAAACTTTCTGTATAAGGCAATGTGGTGTAAACCGATGGCACCGCCGTTACAAGCATAGGGTTAGATGTACTGTTGGCCCCACCACTTGTACAGGTTACTATACATTGGTAATACATGGCAGGGGAACTTTGCGTAGTAGTAAAAGTTGCCGCCGTTGCACCTGTAATATTGGTAAACGTACCTGCTGTACCGCTAGTAGAAGATTGCCATTGATAAGTTAAGCCGGCAGCAACAGAAGTACCATTTAAACCCAAGGTAAACTGTGAGCCCGGACAAATAATATTTGTTTGTGTGGACGTTGTAGTACCCGCTACCGGTGTACCAGAACAGTTAGGGAAATTGTTTATTTTGATATTGTCAATACCAATATCGCTACCGCCAAAATCGCTATTGCCCTTAAACCTTAATACCACTGTGGCAGAAGTGCTGGTAAAATATACGGTCTTTGTGGTCCATGCAGCCCTTGTCTTAATACTGTCCAACCTTGAAAAAGTAATACCACCATCAGTTGATAACTGAATGGTCAATGAATCACTTCCATCAATGTTAATAAAGTCAAAATCCACTTTTTTGGTTGGATCGGCTGTATTGCAATTCAGGTAAACATCAAATGTACCAGAAGTACCAGATGTTGCATTGAAGCTATGGAAACGGGCAGAGTGCACACCATCGCTTCCTGTTGGTGTATAGGCTCCGCCATTGCTTCCCCATACTGCACCTGCCACACCATCATCGTCCCTTCTCCACGAAGTATTGCCAGTAACAGGTGTTGTTTTCCAGGAAGTATTTGGAATGTCCCTTGTACCGCAACCATCAATCCAGGTATTTTCAAAACTTTCTGTATAGGGAAGTGTCTTATATACAGGTCCCGAAACAGATGTTACCTGTATAAAAGTGGAAGTACTTGTTGCCCCGCCATTGGTACAGGTTACAATGCAACGGTAATACACCAGTGTCAATGATTGTGTGGTTGTATAGGATAAGCCGGTTGCACCTGTAATATTTGTCCAGGCAATATTGTCTGTAGATGACTGCCATTGATAGGTCAACCCAGATGCAAGCGTAGAGCCCGATAAGCCTAAAGTAATGGGTGTGCCTGCACAAGTAATATTTGTTTGAGTGGATGTTGTAGTACCCGCTACTGGTGTACCGCTACAGGCCACTGGTGCTGCAACAATCAATGTATAATCTTCTGCCTGGCCAAAGCCTGCCGTATTACAACTAGCAGCATACGAATTGAATTTCTTTGAAACACGCATCCTTATATTACCAGTTGTTGCCCCGGTAGGAACAGTAATGGTGCCAGATGCAGTTACACCATCCACACCAGTTGAACTGTATATTGTACCAATATCAAACGACTCTCCTGCATCGAGGAAGTTACCGTTATTGTTCCAGTCTATAAATACCCTGATATAAGTGGTGAAAGCACCATCGGTGTTACCCTGAACCTGTATCGTGTAAGAACTTCCCAACACAACACTTGTTGTCATGGTTGTAAAGTCTTCCAAAGCAGGAGTACCGTTCAAGGTAGGTGAGGTTGTGTTGTTAATGGAACCAAACACAACCTTAGTAATAGGTTCCACATTGCTTGGGAATGCCTCATTACAGTATGGTGCCGGAAACTGTGCTTTTGTGAGCAAGCTTAACAATAAGCAAAGGCACAAAACAAAAGAACGCTTTTTTACCAAAAGAGTGGCAGGGTAACAATTTCTCATATCAGTTCAGTGTAGTTTATAAATTATATAGTGTGCAAACCAAAAATCAACAGTAGGGAAGGCAGTCGTTCGTAGTTTTTCAGAGGTTGTGGATTGGCTTAGCTTGGAAGAGAAGTGACTGAAATTTCCAGCAACGAAAAATCAGCGTCTGAGTTAAAAAAGGTAGCAGTGGCAGATGTTCTGAAGTATCTAAAAAATTTCATTATCCATCCATCAATCCTTACCAATTAACTATTGCATAATAGAAATGGAGGCATTGGAACAGAAGTCCATTCTGAAGGATAATTGTGGTAGAAATTCTTCTTCATGTGATTATTTCGTTGGGGTTGTTAAAAATATTGAAAAAAATTTAACACCCAAAACATTTTTATGTCATTTTAATTAAAAAGGATTTTAGGTAAGAAAAATGCAGTGTCCAGTTTTTCTGATAAAAATGTAGTTTCAGGCCTATATGCATTATCGCATAATTAAAAAATATATACTTACAAAACAGCCACAATAGCTCATTTTTAAACACTCAATTGTCTATTTGAAGCATAAATTTGCTCTTTTGGTGTCTTTATCAAGTAGGTACAATAAAAAACCCTTCAATATTGAAGGGTTTCGGAAAAATCGAATATTTCAAATCAATTAAACTCTGAAGTGAGAGAAAGCCTTGTTGGCTTCTGCCATACGGTGTACGTCTTCTTTCTTTTTGAAAGCTGCACCTTCACCTTTACTGGCTGCTACAATTTCGTTGGCTAATTTATCGGCCATGGTACGTCCGTTTCTTTCACGGCTGTAGCGGATCAACCATTTCATGCTCAAAGATATTTTCCTGTCGGCACGAACTTCAGAAGGGATTTGGAAAGTTGCACCACCAATCCTGCGGCTACGAACCTCAACTGCTGGAGTAACATTTACCAATGCTTTTTTCCAAACTTCATAACCATCTTCGTTGGTCATTTTGCTCACTTTATCAACTGCATCGTAGAATATATTGATAGCAGTGCTTTTTTTGCCTTGCCACATAATATTGTTGATGAAACGGGTAACTTGTTTATCGTTGAAACGCCCGTCTGGAGCAAGAGGTAATTTTTTGGCTTGTGCTTTACGCATTTCTCTTAATTTTTAGAATGGACTGAATTTCTTCAAGTATTAAAACTTTACTCAGTCTTATTTTACAGATGATTATTTCTTAGCTTTCTCTTTCTTGGTACCGTATTTAGAGCGGCTCTTCTTCCTGTCTTTTACACCAGCAGTATCCAAGCTACCACGTACAATGTGGTAACGTACACCTGGCAAGTCTTTTACCCTACCGCCACGTATCAATACAATTGAGTGCTCTTGTAAGTTGTGGCCTTCACCTGGTATGTAGGCAATTACCTCAATCTTATTGGTCAAACGAACCTTTGCTACTTTACGCAAGGCTGAGTTTGGCTTCTTAGGAGTGGTAGTGTAAACCCTTGTACATACACCACGACGTTGAGGACATGCATCCAAAGCTCTTGACTTACTTTTAGCCCTGATAATTTCACGGCCTTTTCTTACTAATTGTTGTATTGTAGGCATTGTAACCTTTTAATTTTTTTCGGACGGCAAAAGTAATTGCCTTCCATCGAAATTCCAAAAATTAAAACAGCAAATTCAAAAAAATCTTTTTTTATTGACTGTTTCCTTATAAAAATCTATGCATATCCATTAAAAACCCTGCTCTAAAAAACCCGTTTTTCTTAAATCTGGTACATCCAACCACGTGTATCGGGTGTTACGCCATTGCGAATATCGTTCAGGCGTTTTTTCATTTCAATAGCTATGGTCCAGGTATCCGTATCAAACTGCATTACATAATCCTTATACTTCAATTCTTTTATCAGGGATATGGTTGCTGCAGTACCAGTTCCGAATACTTCACGCAATTCGCCTGCTTTGTGGGCCTCAATCAGTTCATCAATGGTTATCCTTCTTTCACTAATAGCCAGGCCCATTTCTTCCAAAATGGTAATGGCACTGTCCCTTGTAACACCAGCCAAAATGGTCCCTTCTTCCAACGATGGGGTTACGGCAGTATTGCCTATTATGAAAAACACATTCATTGTACCAACTTCCTGCAGGTATTTGTGCTCAAAAGCATCGGTCCACAAAACCTGGTCGTAACCTGCTTTTTTTGCAAGTGCGGTTGCATGCATGCTTGCCCCATAATTACCTGCATTTTTGGAAAAACCAACACCACCCGGAGCTGCCCTTGTATAGGTTTCCTCAACATATATCTTCATTGGGGCCGAATAGTAGGGCCCTGTGGGACTAAGGATAATCATGAATTTGTATGTTTCAGACGGCTTTACACCAATAACTGCATCGGATGAGAACATGAAAGGCCTTATATACAGGGAATGGTCGGGCATTGACGGTATCCAGTTCTTGTCCAAATCAATCAGCATACGCATCCCTTCCATAAAAATTTCTTCGGGCACAGTAGGCATCTGCATACGCTCCGCCGAAATATTGAAACGTTTGAAATTGTCTATCGGTCTAAAAATTGCGGCATTGCCATTTGCATCCTTGTAGGCTTTGATACCTTCAAAAATGGATTGGCCATAATGTATGGCAGCCAACGAAGGCTCCATCAACAAAGGCTGATAAGGTTTTATCTCTACATTTTTCCATTCACCGTCTTCATAATCTGCTTCAAGCATATGGTCGGTAAAATATTTTCCAAAAGGAATATTTTCCAAAGTCATTTTATTGAGCTTACTCCTTTCTACTTTTGTAACGCTAATACCAAGTGCTGTTGTCATAAGATTATATTTGTTGCAAATAAAAGAAAAATTCAAAAACTAACGCCTGTTAATATTACCAATGGATACCGATTTAGAAAAAATTCAGTTACCCGATTTTATACTGGCCAATTTGTACAAAGATTCATTGGTTGTTTTGAATGATGTTCAACCACGTACCAAAGTTGAAGCAACTATTGAAACAAAGGTTCCGCAAACAGAAAAAATTATACGTCAACCCGAAAAAATGTTCCTGGGCGACAATAAAAAAGGGATCGTAATTGTGGTGAAAGAAACCGATGCCGTGTACCTGAACGATGAATCACTCAATTTCTTATCCTCTATACTCGGTGCATGCAAGTTGAACCTGGGTGATGTGGCCATTGTGAACCACCATACAAAATCAAACAGCTATCCGGTGTTGAAGGAAGAACTATCACCCAAGTTCCTGCTTTTGTTCGATGTTACATCAAACGATATAGACCTGCCTTTTAGCATACCTTTTTACCAGGTGCAGCAATATGACAACTGTACTTTTTTAACGGCACCCTCCTTACAAACCATGTTGGGCAATTCGCAGGAAGCAAAGCTGGAAAAAAGCAAGCTATGGCTAAGCCTGAAAAAAATATTCGGCATCTAAACAGTACAGGCATAAAACATAACCACTAATGACTACATTGATTTTTGCTACCAACAACCAGCATAAGGTTGATGAAATAAGAAGCGTAATTGGCAATGCTTTCAACATTATTACTTTGAAGGAAGCAGGCATTGATATTGACATTCCCGAACCGCACGACACATTGGCGGCCAATGCTTCAGAAAAATCAAAAGTGATACATGACCTTACAAAACAGAACTGTTTCAGCGAGGATACAGGACTTGAAGTGGAAGCATTAAACGGAGAACCCGGCGTATTGAGTGCCCGGTATGCAGGGGAAGGCAAAAATTTTCAGGCAAATATCGACAAGCTTTTATTGAACCTGAAAGACAAGCACAATAGGGCGGCCCAGTTCAAAACCATTATTTCTTTAATTATCGACAACAAGGAATACCTATTTGAGGGCATTTGCAAAGGCGAAATCATAACCGACCAAAAAGGTGTTTCCGGGTTTGGTTACGACCCTGTTTTTGTGCCAACAGGTGCCGGCAAAAGTTTTGGCGAAATGACGATGGAAGAAAAGGCCCTATATAGCCACAGACGCAAGGCAACGGATAAGCTTACTGCATTTTTATCCCAATATGGGACAGATTCTTCCAAATAGAAGAATTATTTTTTATTTCCTGCAACCTTTTGTTTCATCATTACATCATAATTGTAGAAGAATGATGAACGGCGGAATAAATATTATTTATTTTACGTTTACATTCTTTAACCTTCCGATCATCCTGAAAAATACCAATTATGAAATCAGCAGCAGCTAGCCGCTTGAACAGTCAGTTGTTACAAGACAACTGGATTACTGTATCTGACAAGCAATCAAAATCCGAAGCCAAAATTTCCTACCTCATGGTTGAGCAAATAACACCACCAGAACATATATGGGACAAAATTTCCAATAAATTGGACATGCAACAGCAACATATAGCTCCCATCAATGCTATTGACCTAAGTAAAACCAAAACCGTTGCGTTGATGGTTGCTGCTGCATCCACCGCCGTTGCAGCAATACTATATTGGTTAATATAGCTTACAATTTCTATTTTGCATCAATGGAAAGAGTAAAAATCAATTTACCGGATCAGTTCCCTTTTTCTACCACTATCAACATTCGCATTACCGATCTGAACTATGGCGGGCATGTGGGCAACGACAGTTTCCTTTCCCTGATACACGAAGCCAGACAGCAGTTCCTGAAATTTCATGGCTATACCGAGCTTGCTTTTGCAGGCGTAGGACTCATTATGGCCGATGCTGTCATTGAATTCAAAAAAGAAATGCATTACGGCAACACCGTAAAAATTTCTGTTGCAGCCAATGGCTTTGACAAACTTGGGTTCGATATTTTTTACCTATTGGAAATTGTGCACCCCGAAAAGAATATTGTTGCCGGCAAGGCAAAAACAGGCATGATGTGCTATGATTATACGTCAAAGAAAAAATGTGGCATTCCAGACGAAGCACTTACCAAACTGGCTTCTTAACTGTTCCAGATCTTCCAGTTTTCTTCTGCTTGAATGGTCAGCATGTCATAACCGTTCTGAATGGCTGCAGCTTGCTCCTCCCCTTTTTGTAGGAATTTTGTTTTAGCTGGATTGTACACCAGATCAAAAAGGTAATGCTTTGCGGTAATGAATTGGTACGGGATGGCTGGGCATTCATCAACCTTGGGGAAAGTGCCCAAAGGCGTTGCATTGATGATTAAAGTATGCGTAGCCAGTAATTCTTCTGTAAGTTCATCGTAAGAAATAATATTAACAGCAACATCCCTGTTCCTGGATACGTAAAGGAATTGGATACCGAGCTTATCCAATACAAATTCCACTGCATTTGCTGCACCGCCAGTACCCAGTATCAATGCTTTGGTATGATGTGGCTGCAGGTATTTTTTCAATGACTGTTCAAAGCCAATCGTATCCGTATTGAACCCAAACAGCTTTTCATCAACTATCCTAACACAGTTGCATGCTTCCATCTTTTTTACATCATCTGTCGCATGTGTAAGAAAGGGAAGTATCTTTTTTTTGTGTGGAATGGTGATGGCAAAGCCTTTCAGCAAAGGGTTCTGCTGCAACATTTCCTTTACCTGCCCAATGTTTTCCAGTTCAAAATTTTCGAACCTGCAATCATGGATCCCTTCGTCTTCAAATTTTTTGGTAAAATAATTCTTAGAAAAGGAGTGTGCCAGCGGAAACCCTATCAGCCCATATAATTTCATTAATAAATGGCTTTATCTTTATCCAAATACAAACGGAAAGTATCGCCACGCAAGCCAATACGCATGGCTTCCAGCGGAATGACTTCTGAAGGTGCAATATTCCCCAGGTTCACGTTACACCCTATCAATTCAAGAAAATACAGTTGCTGTGCTTTTTGCGGTGCTTCCCAAATAATCTTTTCTTCCGGTATCTGTGTCAGTATTTCCTGAACAAGCCCTTCCCTTACTTCACCGCTTCCACGGTAGATGCCTACATTGCCTGCTTCCCTTGCTTCTGCAATTACGTAAGATGCCCCGGCTTCCAGTTCGGCCCTCATCAGTTCAATCCATTTGTAAGGTGCCATAATATGCTCTGCATCCTTGCTGCCAACCTCACTTAAAACTGTTCCGTGCTTGGTCATCTTTTCAATATAGCCACATTTTTCAGCATGCGGAATGGTGATGGAGCCATCACTTACTTCCATATAATCGATGCCATAATCCTTACAAATGGCTATATAGTCCTCAAACTGGTTTCGTATCAAAAAAGCTTCGAACAATGTGCCGCCAAAATAAATGGGCATACCTGCATTTTTATACAATTCAATCTTTTCGCGGAGCTTGGGCGTAACGAAAGAAGTGCCAAAACCCAGTTTCACGATATCTACATGCGGGTCAGAAATATCCAGGAAATTCTCTACTTCCTTAATGCTTAAGCCCTTGTCCATAACCATTGTTAAACCAGAATTACGGGGCTTTTGGGTACGGTCGGGTATTTGGGTAAGATTAAAATTCATTTCGCAAATTTTGTTTAAGCAGGGGCAAAAGTAAGGCAATGCAGTTACTTCCATTAATGCCTTTTTGCACTTGTGCCACTATTTATAAATTGAATAGTGGTTTGGGATTCAATGGGTAATAATGCCCATATACCAGAAATGGCGTCACTAAAGGATTTGGCGGCGGAATATAGTATCCTTTAATTGCAACGGCAGTTGCCATTTAAAAAGTTAAATCCTCTTGCCCTTTTTATAACGGGCCAAAATATCCACAACCAGGTTGTTTTGCAGTATGGCAGGATTCAGTTCCACAAATTTCTTTAGCAGTTTCGGGGCTTTTTCCATGGCCCTTTCCAGTTGCAAAAGTCCTTCTTTTGTTTTGCCCGTAAAAAAGAGGGCAGCACTATAGTAGAAAATAAAAATGGATTTGCTTTCTGTTATTTTCATGGCAGCCATGGATTGCTCCAATGCTTCTTCGTAATAAGTAGCTACAAACAGGCAGCGTATCAATGCTTCCCAACCGGCAACATTTTTGGGCTTGTTGCGTACCACATTACCAAAATAGATCACGGCATCCTTAAATTGTTCCAGGTTCATCTTGCACTCGCCCATGGCCAAATTGTATTCGGGAATATTCCTGTGTATACGCATGGCATTGTCCAGTTGCTTAATGGCACTTTGCCATTGCTTTTCCAGCATGTACGTTGTGGCAATCTTGTAGTGCAGCTTGCTGTCGTCAGGGTTCAAGTGAACCGCTTTCTTGTAGTTGTGCCTTGCTTGTGCGTAGTTGCCCAAGCGTTGAAAACAGTGGCCGATGGCTTCATATACCACATCTTCGGGGCGTGACAGTTCCAGTACTTTCTCCAGTGCTTCTATAGCGTCTTTATACTTTCTTAAACGCAAATAGGCATCCCCCATATTCCGGTAGGCGTAATCAAATTTTTCGTCAATGGCTATTGCATATTGGTAGGCATCTATTGCTTTTTCATACAGCTTCAGGCCCTGGTATGCAGCAGCCAGGTTAAACCAGGCAATTTCGTTAAAAGGAAATTCGTTGATGATATTATTGTGCAGCCTGATGCTTTCCTCGTTCCTTCCAGTAAAATCCGTCCAGAAACAGATTTTGTACAAAGCTTCCTCATTATTGGGTTCCTGTTCCAAGATCATTTTCAGGCAATCAAACACTTTATCAAACTCTTCGTGGTCATCATACACATCTGTCAGTTCGAATAACAGATCAATTTTTTCGTCGCCGTCAAATAGCAGCAAGGCATCTTCCAACAGTTCCACGGCTTTGGGCTGTTCGTCCAAAGCCAGGTACGCATCGGTTTTAAGTATGTAAAGGTCTATGTCGTTACTGTCGTATAAAGAAGCCTGCTCCAATATTTCCAAGGCTTCCCTGTACTTGCGGGAGGCAAGCAGTATATCTGCCTTTTTAATCATTAATTGGGATGAGTAGGGAAACTGTTCCAGACCAAATTCAGCTGCCTCAAGAGCTTCTGAAAGGCTATCCTTGTCATCAAAGTGATCAATGATACGCTCAAAGGCTTCTTCTTCTAAAAAAGGGTGGTTGCGACCATTTTTGAGGTTGTTGTAATGTTTCAATAGTTCCTTCAAATCCTCTCGGTCTTCTCGGTATGGATTGTTGTCTCTCATTTTAACATTGTTTGCCTAATGTAAGATGAAAAAAAATACTGTACAAGTTGTAACTTTTACTTTTTATTAACGTTATGTTAATAAGGAAAAAATTGTTAAATATTTAAGAAATCCTTATTTTTGATAAAATGAGCAAGAGAAATCACATACCAAAGCTACTGTTAGCAACGGCATTTATGCTGGGTGTACAGGTTGTTTTTGCTGCATTTACAAGTACAATTTCTGGTCATTCTGGCGAAAAAGGCAGAACCAGCAGCTACACATTAAAGAACATCAGTAAATTTTCCAAAAGGGTTCCTACATTGAACACGGTACATTATTCATTCAGGATAAAACCTATGGAGTTGACTACCAGCGGCCAAGAAGGAATGCTTAGCAACAGCAACCTGCAGTTGACCAATGGCAATACTACTTTTGTTTATCCCTACAAGATAAAAGTGAAAGTGCCCAAGTTTAAAGCACCTTCCCCACTTAACCACTAATTCAGCATTCTGTAACCACTTGTTGGTATTTCAAACTTAGAAACAGGCACTGGGCTTAAATTGATTTTTGTGGCTGTGTATTTTATTTTCTTACCACCCATTTCCAATGCTTCATATTCCAAAACAAAACCTGGAATATCCTTGAACTGGTATTCAAATTCCTTTACAGAAGGGATGATATTGGTAGCGTAGTAAATGTTGAATGAATTGCCATCCTTTAGCTGCAACACCGCTTTTTTGCATTCATAGCCCAAAATGGTTTTCGTTTCGGTACTGTTGGTAACAGTGGCCCCCTCAAACTTGCTATTTAAGGCTTTCCATTCTGCATTGTCCAACTTGCTCATGTATTTATTATTGCCAATATCTCGCAATATAACAGCAGTGGCTGCATTTTTATCGTAAAAAACAGACTGTGAAAAAGAAGGGCTGGTTAGATCAACCCTGCTTTGATTGGCTTTAATGTACACGGTTTTTGAACCCGCTTTAAGCGATTCTACCGTTTCCTTATCTGCCGTTGCCGCATCGGCACTTATGGCAAATGTTACGGTACATTCGGCAACAGTGCGTTGCTGTGCAACCACAGTGCTTACAATACAAAATGCAAGAAAGGTGAGCGTAACTATTTTTTTCATATACTTTATTTAAGTGAACCAGATTGGGTTATCCTGTTCTTTCTTATATCCGCACTGCAAACCCATACAGGTTCAACCCAGTTTATCTATGTACAATTTCATGCCAATGTTAAAGAAAAAGCCCTGCATTACTGCAAGGCTTTGACAAAACTTGTTGGATAATTATTTTTTGTTCTTATTTTTTAGTTCCTGCATTTTCTTTTGGCTTTCTACTACCTGGCTGTAACGCTCCTGCCATTTGCTGGGGCCTTTCTTGGGGGCTTTCCGTTTCTCTTCAATCTTGGCCAGTATCTTTTCGTGATTGATGATGTAGTTCTGTATAACAAACTGTAGCCCCAGTGTAATTAAGTTAGATACTGTATAGTACCATGTTAAAGCCGATGGCAAACGGTTAAAGACAAAGAACAATACAAACGGGAAGATATAAGGCATGTATTTCAACGCAGGGTTATCCTGTGTAGGTGTCATGCTCATATTGTAAATAGAAATCAGGAAACTGGTAAGCACTGCAGTAATGGTAAACAGGCTAATGTGGTTGCCAATGCCGATGATTTCCGTTTTCCAGCTAACCAATGTGTCAAAAGAAGACAGGTCATGGCTCCATAAAAATTCCTGCCCACGCAATGCAATATTGGAGTTAAAGAAACTGTACAAAGCAAAGAAAATGGGAATCTGCAGCAATGCCGGTATACAGCCACCCAGTGGGTTTACACCGGCTTCCCTAAACAGTTTCATTTGCTCCATGGCAAAGCCCTGTTGGTCGCTACCGAATTTTTTCTTCAATTCATCAAGCTCGGGCCTTAATACTTTCATTTTTGCTCCGCTCAAATAGCTTGTGTAGGTAAGTGGGGCAGTTACCAAACGGATAAACAGGGTAAGCAACAGGATAACCCATCCATAGTTCTTTACAAAACTTGCAAAGAAGTTGAATACAGGCATAATGACATATTGGTTAATAGGGCGTACAAAAGAATACATATCCCTACCCAGGTTCACGATCCTGTCCATTTCGGCAGGCGTCTGTTTCTTCAATATCTTGTAGTCGCTAGGACCATAGTATAACTGAAGTGGTACGCTTGCATTGGGTGTGGCAGGCAGTTTTACCTGAAAATTCGCATCAACGCTTGCAAGTTGCTTGCTTGTATCAACCGTGTTACGCTTCCAGTTTACGTTACCATTTGCAAAACTGTTTTTTGCAACCAGCGTTGTATTGAAAAACTGCTGTACAACACTTATCCATTGCACAGGCTTTTCAAATTTCCTTTCCGTTTTGGAAGAGATATAATCAAACTCTTTGTCTTCCACAAAACAGATATTGCTCATTTGTGCCCTTTCGTAGCTGGCACTTTTTTCGTGCTGCATGGTCTGGCTCTGCCACGAAAGGTTCATGGTATTATTGGTAAGCAGCTTATCGGCACCGTTCAGGTTCACGTTCCAATCAATCATGTATTCATTGGGCTTGATGATGAACTGATGCTGTACCATTTTGCCAGCAGAATCCTGTACGGTATAATTCAGGGACTGGGAACCATCCGCATTCTTGGTAACGGTAGATGGTTCAAAAAACAGTTCGTCGGTTTGCACCGTATTGCTACCGCTTGTATTGATGCCATAGCCCAGCTTATCATTGTCGCCACCCATCCTAACAAGCCCACCATCAAAAGACTTGTAATTCTTAAGCCATACATGCTTAATGCGGCCACCCTTGTTTGTAAACACCACTTTCATCACTTCATTGTCAACTGTCAAGGTATCTTCTTTACCAATAGCAGCCTTGTTAAAATCGCCAGCCTTGCTGATGCGTTGCGTAGTATCGTTCTTGGCAGAGTCCTGTGCAAATTTTGCTTTTTGTTCAGGGGTAATTTTTGCGGCTTCAACCAGTGCAATGGAATCCTTGATATGTTTTTCCTGAGCCAATGTGGCCTGGCTCATTCTATTGTTGTACCAGAAAAAAACAAAAAACAAAATACCCAATAATGCAAACCCAATTATCGTATTCTTATCTGTCTTCATTACCTAAATTTTATTAGGCGGCAAAGGTAGGGAACGGCAATTGATTGGTTTACGAAGATTTTACGGGCTTTTCCTGTTTTGGGCACAATTATCAGGCACCCTTGGGCCCTGCCAATATTAAGTTATTGTGCAACTATTCTTTTAATCAAAATCAATACCTACCTTTTCATCCCCAAAAAGCTACAATATGAGCCATACCTTAAAACTGCATTGGTATGCAGTAACCTCCAAACCGGGCTATGACGCGTATGAATTGTGGAATGACAGCCAGTGCCTATTGACACTTTTCTTTAACCAGTTTTCGCAAACTGCCAAAGTTGAATGCGAAAGCAGCCGCAGGAATTTCAAAATTGAGAAAGAAGGCTTTTTGCGGAACAAGACCATCCTAAAAAATGAATACGGTGTTGCCATTGGCGAGCTTGGGCTGGAAACATGGTACAGCCACGAAGGTTTTATTGACCTGAATGGTGACCGATTTTTCTATACAACCCAGCACAATGAACTGCTTATTTATAAGACTTCAAAAAAATCGCCCTTGGTGGTTTGTGAACTTTCCATAACAGGCAACAATCTTGCTTTTCCCGACAAGAACAAGGACATAGACAAATATGCATCCTTACTAATGGCATTATGCTGGTACATTGCCAACCCTGTAAAAAACGCCGAACCAATAGTGGCCTATGCCAAATAGGTGTATATCTAAATAAGGAAGTTTTAATACTAGTAATTCATACGGGCTTCTCTCCAATTGACCATTTTTATTAACGGCATTGCCATAAATAAAAATATGCTTAGTTTGCGTAATAGTTGTGCAACAAAAGCAACTCATTATTTAAATTACATACAATGAAAAAAATCGTTTTTATTATTACCGTATTTATTGCTGCAACAGCCTTTACGGTGCTTGATGGTCCCAAAGACATTGTTGGAAAATGGAAAACTGCAGAATCGAGCTATCCTGCAGCCAGAAAAGTGCTTATTGCCAAGGTAAAGAAAATCAGCCCCGAACAAGCGGAGCAACTGGAAGCCGCAGGCGACCAATTGGACCAGTTGATTGCAATTGTTACTTATGAGTACAAAGACAATGGTGAGTACGAAATTGTTACACCACAAGGGCCACAAGGCGGCAAATGGAAAATTGTTGAGAACGGAAAATATATTGAGAGGCAAGCCAATGCAGGCGGTCCGGCACGCAGGGACAGCATCATATCCATTAAACAAGACAAAGTTGTTTTGATGGACTTAGATACGAGGGAAAACCTTGAATACGTAAAAGCCGATTAAACTAGCTTTTATTATCGCTATAAATGAATTGGCCCCGCATTGTGGGGCCAATTCATTTATAGTAACCCACTTGTTTAATGCGGTACTGAGCCCGTTTAAATATTTTAAACGGGATGTTCAATCGGTTTCAACAGGCTGAGCCTGACAGTTAATTCAATTGAATTGTCACTGCTTATTTATTTAACAAAAGCCCTTTCAACAATAACCCTTATCTTTGCAGGGTTATTTTGAGTTCTTCAGCATTTTGTAAGTGAACGATTTTTTCTGCTACGCATTTCGCTAATAGTTAGTCTTCTCTGTCAGGGCGTTTTTCTCAAGCATTTATTATTTATCAATTCAGTTAAGAATGAACATTTATGTTTCAAACTTAAGTTTCAACGTGCAAGACGATGACTTAAGAGGTTTCTTTGAAGGATACGGTGAAGTATCTTCAGCAAAAATTATTATGGACAAATACACAAACAAAAGCCGTGGCTTTGGTTTTGTGGAAATGCCAAACGACGCAGATGCTGCTAAGGCAATTGCAGAATTAAACGGTGGCACAGTAGAAGGACGTAACATTAACGTTACCGAAGCTAGGCCTCGTGAAGAAAGAACTGGTGGAAACGGTGGTAACAGGCGTTCTTTCAGCAATAGCAACAACAATGGCGGTGGTCGTTGGTAATATCTATTATAGTTATTACAAAAAGGGAGTTTCAAATGAAACTCCCTTTTTTATTTTATATGATCCATGATGCAACATTGTTTTCAATCACATGCTTTTTTACAACCATTGCAAAACAGAAACTTACACCACAAATAAAAAAGCCCGCTATACAAGCGGGCCTTTCCTAATTTATTTTGCTGCTTTTTTAGCAGGTTTGGCTTTCTTCAAAGCCGCTTCAATTTCTTTACTCAAACTTTCGAACGTGTTTTTGCCAACGTATTTCTCTCCATTGATGAAGAAACAGGGAATTTCAGTTACACCCATTTTCTTGCCATGCTGAATATCGTCGTGTATGTACCAGCCATAGGTTGAGTTTACCAGCTCATCCAACAATTGCTTGCGGTTGATACCTGCTTCCTTAGAATGCAGTTTTAAACTGGTGGTGCCCAAATTGCGGCGATTTGCAAACAGCACGTTGTGCATTTCCCAAAATTTTCCGTCCTGGGATGCGGCAATTGCGGCTTCGCCAGCCTTCTGGCTACGCTGATGGATGGTTGTTAAAGGGAAATGACGGAAATTGAAACGGATCTTGCCATCAAATTCTTCCAGCAGTTTCTTTACCACTTCGTTTGCCTTCGCACATTCTTCATTTTCGTATTCAAAAAACTCGGTAATTGTTACAGGTGCATCTATTTTTCCTACAAATACATTTTTTGGTGGAATGATTTCTACCACTTCTTTGTTAAAAGCCATACTGAACTCCTTTGATTTTTGGGTTGCCCGAAAGCAGCCCCTTATTAAACAAACCCTCCGGTTACCCGGCGATTACCGCAAACATAGGGTTTTTAGAACGGAAATTATAGTTAGTTATTAACCTCATTCCTAAATACCACCAGTCCATCAAAAACATCAACCAGTACAGGTTTGGACTTGTCGATATCGCCTGCCAATATTTTTTTGCTGAGGGCATTTACTATTTCCTTCTGTATCAACCGCTTCAATGGCCTAGCTCCCATTTGGGCATCATAGCCGTTTTCTGCCAGAAAATCGATCAGGTAATCGCTAAACTGCAATTCTATACCATTTTGGGCAACTAACTGCTTCAAACCTTTTAATTGAATGTTAATGATGCCTTTTATCTGCCTCTTGAGCAATGGTTGAAACATGATGATTTCGTCTACCCTGTTCAGGAATTCCGGGCGGACGGTTTCTTTCAACAAGTTCATTACTTCTGTTCTTGCCTTATTGGTGGCTTCCTCGATATTGCTTTCGGTAACATCTTCAAATGCATCCTGAATAAGACTGCTACCAATATTGCTGGTCATGATGATAATGGTATTCTTGAAGTTCACCATACGGCCTTTGTTATCCGTCAAGCGGCCATCATCCAATACCTGTAACAAAATATTCCATACATCGGGATGGGCTTTTTCAATTTCATCCAACAAAACAACGCTATAGGGTTTGCGGCGGACAGCTTCCGTTAACTGGCCACCTTCATCGTAACCCACATAGCCCGGAGGGGCACCCACCAATCTGGATACGGCATGTTTTTCTTGGTACTCGCTCATGTCAATCCTCGTCATCATGCCTTCATCGTCAAACAGGTATTCCGCAAGGGCCTTGGCCAATTCGGTTTTACCCACACCTGTTGTGCCCAAAAATATAAATGACCCAATTGGTTTTTTAGGATCCTGCAAACCTGCACGGCTCCTGCGTATGGCATCCGCAACAGCGGTAATTGCCTCTTCCTGGCCTACTACACGCTTGTGCAGTTCATCTTCCAGGTTCAATAGTTTTTCCCTTTCACTTTGCAGCATTTTGCTAACGGGTATGCCCGTTGCCTTTGCAATGGCCTGTGCAATATCTTCTGCATCCACTTCTTCTTTCAGCAAACGCCTTTCACTAATCAGGTCAAGCTCTTTCGAAGTGTCTTCAATCAGTTTTTCCTGGTCCTTTATTTTACCATAGCGTATTTCGGCCACCTTACCAAAATCGCCATTACGTTCTGCCTGTTCTGCTTCAAACTTCAAGCTTTCAATAGAAGCTTTAGCGGTCTGTATTTTTTCTACAATTTCTTTTTCCTGGTTCCACTTTGCTTTCAAGGTATCACGCTCCACACTCAACAAAGAAATCTGTTGAGAAAGTTCTTTCAGCTTGTCCTTATCGTCTTCACGTTTAATAGCTTCACGTTCTATTTCTAACTGGCGGATGCTGCGTTCCAGCTTGTCCAGTTCTTCCGGCATGGAATTCATTTCCAACCTAAGTTTGGCGGCACTTTCATCAATCAGGTCAATTGCTTTGTCTGGTAAAAACCTATCGGTAATATAACGGTGCGACAGCTCCACCGCAGCAATGATTGCTTCGTCTTTGATACGTACATGATGGTGTGTTTCGTATTTGTCCTTTATACCACGCAAAATGGAAACTGCATCTTCCACACTGGGCTCGTCAATCAATACCTTTTGAAAGCGACGTTCCAATGCCTTGTCCTTCTCAAAGTATTTCTGGTACTCATTCAGTGTAGTGGCACCAATGGCCCTCAGTTCGCCACGGGCCAAAGCCGGCTTCAAAATGTTGGCTGCATCCATTGCACCTTCGCCGCCACCAGCACCAATTAGCGTATGTATCTCATCAATAAACAAAATAATGTCACCATCGCTATCGGCCACTTCTTTTACAACTGCTTTCAATCTTTCTTCAAACTCACCCTTGTACTTGGCACCGGCAATCAATAGGCCCATATCCAATGCAAAAATGATTTTGTTCTTCAAATTTTCTGGCACGTCGCCATTTACGATACGCATGGCCAAACCTTCTGCAATGGCTGTTTTACCCACGCCTGGCTCACCCACCAAAATCGGGTTATTCTTGCTTCTTCTCGAAAGGATGTGCAAAGTCCTCCTTATTTCTTCATCACGGCCAATAACAGGGTCCAGCTTGCCATTGCCTGCCATTTCATTCAGGTTCTTGGCGTACTTCTGCAAACTGTTGTATTGGTTGTTTTGTGTTTGGGAGTTTACGGTAGAGCCTTTACGCAAATCCTTAATGGCTGCTACCAACCCTTTTTCGGTAAGGCCTGCATCTTTCAATGTTTTGCCAGTATCATCGTTTACCTGCATCAGGCCCAACAGTAAATGCTCTACGCTTACAAATTCGTCATTGAACTGTTTCAGCGAAGCATTGGCTTTAAGCAAGGCCGTGTTCAGGTCCCTGCTTACACTTTGTGCAGGCTCACTGCCTGTGGCTTTGGGCAAACGCTTAATGGTTTCATCCAACTTGCTTTCCACAAAAGCAATATTCACATTGTTTTTCTTCAGTAAATATTCTACGGGGCTGTCCTCATCTTTCAGTAAAACCTTTAGCAAGTGATTGGTTTCAATATTGGGGTTGCCATTATTGAAAGCCTCTTGCTGGGCAGCCTGAATGGTTTCCTGTGCCTTAATAGTATAGTTGTTTAAATTCATAGTAAAATGTTTTGATTGTTGAATAGCTGAAAGGTTCAAAATTGCTCCAAAACCGGGTTTGCAATGCTATGTTGCCACACCTAACTTTTGGGACAATTAAACTTTACAGCTTTTTCACATTCACAAATTACCCTCCATTATCATAAACAAGAAATGATGTCACAAAAAATGAATCAAAACTGCCTGAAAGGCATATCCCTATTGGTTTTCATGCTATTCTTTCAGTTAGGCAGGGCCCAATACAACTTCACGGAAGTAGATGGTTGGCTTAAAGACCATTTAAAGGATTTGGGTGGGCGTGCCGTATTGGTAATTTATAAAGACGGGAAGAGGGTGTATGAGAACGACGAGAACCATTTGAGCAAAAAACAAAAATTCATTGGCAAGTACATAGCTAAGAAAAAAGGTGTGGAAATAAACCAGGACGATTTTACCACCGGCAGCCGTGTACGCATTGCCAGTTGCAGTAAATGGTTGAGTGCTGCGTTGGTGATGACTTTTGTGGATGAGGGCAAGCTGAGCGTTATAGACAGTATTGGCAAATACCTGCCCATATTTACACAGTACGGAAAAGGGGCCATTAAAGTAAGCGATTGCCTAAGCCATTTAACAGGCATTCAGCAGCCCGAATTGAAAGAAAGCATACAAAGCATGCAGGCACTGCACTCTATGGATGAAGCCATGCTTGCACTGGCAAAGCAACCCATGGAAGGCATACCCGGCAAGACTTTCCATTATGGCAATGCCGGTTTGCAAATTTGTGCTGCTATTGTTGAAAAGATTGGTAAGAAAGATTTTGAGACTTTGTTTGCAGAAAGGATTGCACAACCATTAGATATGAAGAACACCGATTATGGCAAGAAGGAAATTCCTTTGGCTGCTGGCGGGGCATGGAGCACAGCCGATGATTACATGAATTTTTTGATCATGATATTGCATAAAGGCATGTTTAATGGCAAGCGTATTTTAAGCGAACAGTCCATTACAGAAATGCAGAAGAACAGGACAGCCAATGCCGATATACAAAGCACTCCAGCACAGAAGCGGGCCACCAATTATGGTTATGGCGAGTGGGTTGATGAAGAAGAAAACGGCGTAACCAAAGCAGTAAGCAGCCCGGGCCTATTTGGCAGCGTACCCATTGTTGACAACAAAAGAAACTATTGTGCCTTTTTAATGGTGTTTAACCTACAATACAAAGGCAGGCAGGAAATAAATGCCGACCTAAAAAGAAGAATGGATAAGGCCCTTGGCTTTTGATCTATTTTAGAACTTCAATAACAGCATCTTTAACTATCATTGTTGCCTATAAAAATTGTTTATGAAACTATTTAAGCCCTTAGCCATTATTGCCTGTTGCCTTGTTCTTGTTCCTGCTTTTGCCCAAAACAAACAAGAAGCCCCATCACCTTATGATTTTAGCGAACTGACCCAGAAACTGGAAGCCAGTAAAAAGGAACTGGGTAAAGATTTTGCGGCCCTTATTTATAAAGATGGCAAAGTTGTGTACGACAAAAAATTTGGCGAGTTCGATAAAAAAGGCAAAGCCCCCATTGGTGCGGCAAGCCAATGGCTGACTGCCGCATTGGTGATGACTTTTGTGGATGAAGGCAAAATAAGCCTTGATACAAAGATTGCTGACTACATTCCCATTTACGCAACCTATGGCAAAAAATACATTACCATAAGGCATTGCCTTGCACACATGACAGGTATTGAATCGAAGAAAAACATAAATGGCATTACACAAAAAAGCAAGTACGACAAACTGGAAGACGAGGTAAATGAATATGCCAAACGCGAGATACAGAACAATGCCGGTGTGGAGTTTTGGTACAGCAATGTTGGCCCCAATATAGCCGCCAGGGTTTTGGAAGTGATTACCAAGAAACCGTTTGAGCGTTTAATGATGGAAAGGATATTGAAACCATTGGAAATGCGGGGCACATCCTTCACCACAGAAAAAGCCGTTAACCCATCTGGCGGTGCGGTATCATCTACCCTTGATTACATGAACTTTTTAACCATGCTATCCAACAAAGGCATGTTTAATGGCAAGAAGATTATAAGTGAAGCCTCTGTTGCAGAAATGCAGACACCCCAAATGACACAGGCAATGGTTAAATACATACCCAAAGCATTTGAAGGTTACGATTTTGGCTTGGGTGGACTGATTCAGGAAAAGAATGCAGACGGCAAGGCCACAACCATCAGTTCGCCAAGCCTGTTTGGCCCCTGGTTCCTGGTTGATTTATGCCGTGGTTATACCTGCATCATTTTGACAAAGGATCTTATGGGCGAAACAAAAAAAGAGCTGTACACCGATATTAAGTCGGGTATAGATAAAGTGATTGGCGGCAATTGCCAATAATAGTAATAATGCGTTTACTTTTGCATCCATGAAAAAGATTATCGGTGTTTTGGCAATTGTGCTGGTGGCATGTTCTGTGAATGCACAAACCAAAAAGAAGAAAGAGCCATTGTTTAAGGGCATGTACCTGCAATGGGGTTACAATACGGAGTGGTACACACGAAGCGACATCCATTTCAGGATGGCAAATGGCAACAATTTTACCTTGCATAAAGCAAGGGCACATGATGCACCGGACCTGGATGCAATAAGCAAGGAGCCCTTGGATATTTCCATTCCACAATACAATTATAGGATTGGTTTTTACCTGAACAAGCAGAAAACAAAAGCCATTGAACTGAATTTTGACCATGCCAAGTACATTGTTACCGAAGGCCAAACGGCACGTGTAACAGGCACCATTGGTGGCCAGCAGGTTGATGCGGATAGCGTAGTGGACGGTAACAGGTTCCTGCATTTTGAACATACGGACGGAGCCAATTGGTTGCATATAAATTATGTGCAGCAACAGACCCTGATAAAGACACTTGATACAAAAAGGAACCTGCTTACCTGGTTATGGAAAGTTGGTGCAGGCATCAATATTCCCAGAACGGACTTTACTTGGAAAGGTGAAAGGTTGAATAACGATTTCCATGTAGCAGGCTACAACATCAGTGCAGAAAGCGGTTTCCGCTTGTACCCATTCAAGAAATTCTTTATTGAAGGAACTGCCAAAACAGGCTTTGTGCAATACATCAATGCCCTATGCAATACCGAAGCCCAAAAAGGAAACAGGGCCAGCCAGAACTTTGGCTACTTTGAATTGATTGGGACTTTTGGTTTCGATATTAATTTTTAACGTATGTATGAAAACAAAAGGCAACCCTTGGCCCCCAAGCATGTTTTTTATAAACGTGTGCTGAAGAACCTGTTATACACCTGTCTTTTTTTATTTGTCTGCCTGTCAATTGGCATAATCGGTTACCATTATACGGCACAGATTGCATGGCTGGACAGCTTGCACAATGCTTCCATGATATTGAGTGGCATGGGCCCGGTAGTTGAAATAAAGACTGATTGCGGCAAATGGTTCAGTAGCTTTTATGCCCTGTTTAGCGGTGTTGCCTTTATTACCAATATTGGCCTGTTATTGGCACCATTGGCCCATAGGCTCTTTCACAGGCTTCACTTAGAGAACTAGAACTGTTTGTTCATTATTCTTTTTTTACAAGTACCACTTTGCTCCTGTCTGCCTTATAGATTGTTTCGTAAAAATTTGCCAGTTCTGTGTAGTCGCTTGCGGGATAACGTGCCGCACTCATTTCCGAAACACGTACCATTTCCAGTTTGTTGCCATCAATCCTGAAACTGATGCTGTAGCTACCAAACCTGTTTTTGATATTAATATTCTTGGGCATTGCTTCAGGTACATAGCCAGCCTGAAGTGAAACGGCAACGGTATCCACTTCCCTGAAGGCATAAGGATACTCTATGTCGTATCTCCTTTCCTTGTCAAGCGAAAGCCTTGTATCGCTCCTGTTGAACATGTTGGGCGTTATGAACAAACGCTTACCGGTAATATTTGCATAGTTGGCCGAAGTGATACGCAGGTATTCGTCCACTTCAGGCAGCTTGCCTTTCGTTTCCTTGTATTCATTTTTCTCCATCTTGTATGTTGGCAGGCTGATAACGCTGTTCAGGTATTTCTTACGTTGCTCTTCAGTGAAGTCGTGCATAATGGCATGTTGCAGTTCCTGCTCAATGCCCGTAAAATGTGTATTCACTTCGGCGGAGAGGTTGCCAGCATCGTCTATGGTTGCAGTTACCTTACGCAACTGCAGGTTATCGGCACTTGTATAAACAGGCGTATTCACTACATGCCCGCCATCGGCACTTATCAACAAGGCCTTCCTGTTGCCGGTGAAAGAGCCCATGAAGCCGGCACTTGCAGTTTGGCTGGTACACTCCAGCCACAGCGTATCTTTTGCATTGGGCACACACATAATGGCATGGTTAAAATAAGGTGCCGGAAAATCTTCCCACAAACCCTTCCTCCCTTTGCCAGAGTTGATGAGCACATAATTGGCAGCAATGCCTGCTTCCTTTAAAACACTCACCATATAATTGCTCAATGCCTTGCAATCGCCATAACGTTTGGTAGCCACATATTTTGCATCAAAAGGTTGCCAACCACCAATACCCATTTGAATGCTGATGTACCTTGTATTCTTTTGCATGTAATTGTACAGCAGTTTTATTTTTTCTTCCCTGTCGTTTACGCCATCAACCAGTGCATGTATCTCTGCTTTTATATTGTCGGGCAATGCATCACGGTTCATATTCAGGCTGGCAATGAATGTTCCCAATCCCTGCCAGGTACCCATATCTCCATTATAGCCACCTACTTCAAAATTGGTGGGTGCTATGTACACGTTGGTGGTAACTTCCGGAAACCTGGGCATGAACGATTCGAACTGTACCGCTTTCTGGTTCCGAACTTCCCATTTATACGTTGTTGTTTTGCCTTGTGCATTGATGGCCGCATTGCCTATATAGTTAAACTGTTTGTACCTGAGTTTATAATCGGCCGGGGCTTCCACTATGAAGCTGCTTTGTTGTACGGCATATTTTTCATACTCTACCGGTTGCCAATTGGGCAGAAAAAAAATGCCCTCATAATCCTGCTCATCTTCGTATTCAACTGTGTAAGGATAGTTCTTATAATAAAAGGCATGACGCTTTAAACGGTTATCGGTCATCAGGCTCATGTCATCATCATAACTCACATCCTGTATGTCTTTCTTCTTTACCTTCTTGAGCTCCTTTCCGCTTGCATCATACAAATGCCCGGTTATATCCTGCAGCGACTGTAACTTATCGTAAGTGTTGGAATAATAAGCAAAGCCATCGCCATTTTCGTTCAGTACAGTAATGGCATACCTATGTTTTATGGTGGCACGCGATGGGCTTTTGATTATCACACGCCATTCTTCTTGCCGCTTTACCACATCCGCATCTTTTTTCAGTGAATCGGGAATGCCACTCACCGCATAATCCTGTGCATGGGCTGTTGCCGACAATAACAATAGTACCCCTGCCAAAAACTGTTTCATCATCTGGTTATTTTATTTTCTTAAACACTATCTGCTCGCTTTGTTTCTTTACAACGAAAGCAAAAAAATCGCGGAGGTTATCGTATTCATCAGGCTGAAATGTTGCCTTGTTCAAAACAATGCTACAACGCATCTGTATCACTCCATTATTGTTCTTAATAATGTATTCAAACTTGCCTTCGTCTTCGTTGTAGTTTACACGAACAGATTTGGGCAACTCATCTACCTTATACCCTTCGGGCACATCCATGGTCAATAGATAGGTTTCATTTACGGGGTAAGGCATTTCCACGGGATAGAACCTTTGTGCCGACTTGAACGGGTTTGTTTTATATGCTTCGGTAAGCAGGGGATTAAAGTAAACGATGTCCTCATCATTCAAAGGTGTTTTAAAAGCATACTTTATAGCTGCCGGCTCATCCAGGTTTTTCAGTTCGGTTATTTCGCCTTTGTCAATTTCCACTTCAAACGGGTATGACTTTTTGATGTCTTTGAAAAATTCTTCATTGGTAGTCTTGGCAAGTCTTTCCCTAAGGTCTGTTGATTCATAATAACCCAGTTTGGAGTTAAAGGAACCGCTGATATTGCCCTTGCTTTCATTGGCAATGAATACGGAAGTCAGTTTGTTTTCTGTAATAGATTCAGGCAATAGGTTCAGCAGCTTGGGTTCGGTTGCAATAATTCTTGCACTACCATTGTAGCATTCTTCGGGTAGCTTGCCAAACCCGTTCTTGTTCTGCGATGCATCCAGCAAATAGGATGTGGTGTCAATGGTAAGCCTGCATACCACATAGTTAAATTTGCCCAACAATGGGTATAGGTCATACGTTTTTCCATGCTCCCTTGTACTAAGCAAAACGGGTGCTGCATCAAGCCCCCTGTTTTTCAGCATGGCCGTAAGCAACAGGTTAATATCGGCCACATTGCCACTCTTTGCCTGGTATGCTTTTTTAATGTTCTCGGTAAGGTAAATGGCCGAATGATCGGTACAGGTAAAATTGTCCCTTACAAACTCATATACTTTTTTGGCCTTGTCATAATCGGTCGTAACAGCCTGTGTCACCTTCACCATATCATCATTTAGCCAGCCATTTTTGGCTCCGAGGTCCGCTCCAAAATAAGTGTTCTTTAAAAGGTCGCCTGCAAGCTGATTCCATGTCCTCATCATAGGCCGTGCAGCTTGTTCGGGATAACGCAAACTGGAAATCTGGAATTCGATCTTAGAAATATAGTTGCCCAACGTTGTGGTATAGCTTTCTTTTTTCAACGCCGGAATATCTTTCATGGCCCAGGTAGAATGGTAAGTATTGGAAGTAAACGAATAGTTTTCGTTACGCTCATTCACACTCTCACCAGGAATAATGATGCTGTACAACTCCGAGCCTGTTACTACCGTATCTATGGTATAAGGATGATAGCCCTGTTTCAACATAACAAAATTGAATATGGCCGGCACCGTAATATCGTACTCGCTCCACAGTACAGGGTCATTGCCCTGAAAGTACCAGCTTTTCAGGTACCTTTCGTAAGGCGACGAAAGCGTGTACTGGTACTCTATAATACTGCCCTCTTTAATATTGGGCATGGTAAACTTGTACACTACTTCATCCTTGCTAACCTTGTCCTTAAACACCGACGACTTATCTATCTTGGTTGCCACAAGTTTGCCGTTCTCCATATTATATGTAGTGGCTTCCAGTTTCTCAATCTTCTCTTCCATTCCATTGTTACTTACATCCAAATGAATATAAGCAGTTGCCAGATCGAATGAATTCTTATTGAGCAGTCTCACCCTTTTATGGAACCTATATACCACATTGAAAAATCCTTTGCTATTGCCCTCATGCCTTGCCGTACCATAATTGTACAACACAACTGCATTTGCATTGCTGTCAATTTCATAAACTGTTTTCTTGAAATCTTCGGCCTTTACATCGCCATACTTTACTTTATTCTTTTGGGCAATACCGCTTACAACAACAAACAATAGCAAAAAGGGGATTATGCTTTTTCTCATGCAACAATGGGGTTTTATGGGTAGAAAACAAATACCAATCAATAGGCTAAAAATAAGGAGATTTGCAATTCAAATCTGTAAAATAAAAACCATTTATCATCATACCGGCACTGTAAAAAAAACTGCCCAACAACTGGGCTTCGATTATTGCGGCATAGCAAAGGCAGTTACATTGGACGATGATGCCAGGCGTTTGGAACAATGGTTAAGCAAAGGCCTCCATGGTACCATGCAATACATGGAAAACCATTTTGACCTACGGGTAAACCCGCAGAAGCTTGTGCCTGGTGCCAAGAGTGTAATAACCTTGATGAAGAACTACTACCCTTTACAGCAGCAGAACCCAGGCACGCCCGGCATAGCCAAATATGCCTATGGCAAAGACTACCACGAAGTGATCAGGGAACAGTTGAAAGGCTTCTTGTTTGGGCTGAACAGTGAAATAGGTGAGATTCATGGAAGGGGTTTTGTGGATTCTGCCCCGGTGCTGGAAAGGGCATGGGCAGTAAAAAGCGGGTTGGGCTGGGTGGGCAAGAACGGCAACCTCATCAACAAGCAAAGCGGCTCGTTCTACTTTATTGCCACATTAATTGTTGATATAGAATTATTATATGATGATGCCTATGCAAAAGATTATTGCGGCAGTTGCACCAGGTGCATTGACAGTTGCCCAACCAGTGCAATACTTGCCGATAAAGTAATTGACGGCAGTAAGTGCATTTCGTATTTTACCATTGAACTGAAAGATGCCCTGATAGATGATGGCATGAAAGGCAAATTCAGCAACTGGATGTTTGGTTGCGATACCTGCCAGGATGTGTGTCCTTGGAACAGGTTTTCCAAACCCCATAACGAAATCAATTTCTCGCCCATTGCAGAAGTGCTGAACCTGAGCAGCAAGGAATGGGAAGCCATGAGTGAAGCAACTTTCAAAGAGATCTTTAAACACTCGCCCATAAAAAGAAGCAAGTTCAAAGGCATACAACGCAACTTGAAATTTATACAACAGTAGGTTATGGTAAAGTTTACAGCAACGATTTTACAGTTTGCCGAGCAGGGCGAAAAAACGGGTTGGACCTATATTGAAATACCCGCAAAGATTGCCCTGCAGCTAAAGCCCGATAACAAGAAAAGCTTCCGTGTAAAAGGCAAGCTGGACAGCTTTGAGATAACCGGTATTGCACTGCTGCCTATGGGTGAAGGTGCTTTTATAATGGCCCTGAATGCCACCATGAGAAAAGGCATACACAAAAGAAAAGGCGACAAACTTGTTGCAATATTGGAAGAAGACAAAAAAGGCTATGCGTTGAATGCCGAGTTTATGGACTGCCTGAACGATGAGCCCCAGGCACTCGCTTTTTTTAACACATTGGCCAAAGGCCACCAGAACTATTTCAGTAAATGGATAGAGAGTGCCAAGACCATTGAAACAAAAAGCAAAAGGATAGCAATGGCCATAAATGCCCTGGCAAAAAAATGGGGCTACCCCGAAATGATCAGGGCACAAACCGCAGCAAATAAACAATTGAAAGGTTTGTGATACTACATTTGCCCATGACTTTAGCAGAACGCGACAAACAGGTTATCTGGCACCCATTTACCCATCAAAAAAACATGCCGCTTGCCATTGCCATTACAAAAGGCAAAGCAACATTGTTATTTGATGACAACAACAATACTTATATAGATGCCATTAGTAGCTGGTGGGTTACCCTACATGGACATGGGCACCCCTATATTGCTGAAAAGCTGTACCAGCAAGCATTACAGATAGAGCAGGTAATTTTTGCGGGTTTTACACACGAACCCGCTGTATTACTGGCAGAAAGGCTTTTGCCATTGTTGCCTAGTGATTTTTCAAGGATATTCTACAGCGACAATGGCAGCACATCTACCGAAGTGGCATTGAAGATGGCCATACAGTATTGGTGGAACCAGGCAGAAAAGACACAACAGTTGCCTACAACTACCCGCATAAAAATACTTGCCTTTAAAGATGCTTATCATGGTGATACATTCGGAGCAATGAGTGTGAGCGACAGGAGCATATTTACATTGGCATTTCATGACCTGTTGTTTGAAGTTGTTTTTATTGATACACCAACCCTTGAAAACATCCATGCAATAAAAGAAGTCATAGGGCAACATGCTAATGAAACGGCTGCTTTTATTTATGAACCCTTGGTACAAGGTGCCGGTGGCATGAAGATGTACGATGCAGCACTGATGGATGAAGTGTTAGCCACCGTGCAACAGAATAATATCATTTGCATAGCAGACGAAGTAATGACGGGCTTTGGCAGAACAGGGAAACTGTTTGCCAGCGAATACCTGAACCACAAGCCAGATATCATTTGTTTGAGTAAAGGATTAACTGGCGGCACAATGGCTTTGGGCGTTACAGCTTGCACCAATAAAATTTACAATGCCTTTGTACATGACGACAAATTGAAAACTTTTTTTCATGGGCATTCGTTTACAGCCAATCCTTTGGCATGCACTACGGCATTGGCAAGCCTGGACCTGTTGTTGAACAGTGACTGCACCAATGCAATAGCATGGCTTACAGAAAGGAACCAGCAGTTTGCCTTGTTGCTGAATGAGCGTGACACCCTGCAGCATATAAAGAACATAAGAACATTGGGCACTATACTGGCTTTTGAAATTGTAAACGGCAAGGATGAATACCTGAATAATATTTCAGCCACCATTACGCAAAAGGCCATGGCAGCAGGCGTTTATATTCGCCCATTGGGCAACACCGTTTACATCATGCCGCCTTATTGCATTACAGAAGATGAATTGAATAAAGTGTATGCTGTACTTTTAAACATCATTCAACCATAGTGAATACAAACATTCAACAACTGCACCAGATTGCTTTCAAAGAGGAAAGGCTTATTATTGGTTTAATGAGCGGTACTTCTTTAGATGGGCTTGACATTGCTTTATGCAAATGCAAAGGCAGTGGCACCAACACAACAGTAGAAATTGTACAGTTTGAAACAGTAGCTTATAATAATGATTTCAAACAGGAAGTAAAATCCGTATTCAGTAAACGCCAGGTGGACCTGGAAAAGCTTTGCCTATTAAATGAATGGATTGCCTTGCAACATGCCAGCATGATCAATGCCTGCCTGAAGCAATGGGGTGTAAAGAATGAAAGGATTGATATGATTGCAAGCCATGGCCAAACCATTTACCATGCACCCAAGAGCCTGCATCAACAAAAGAAGTTTGGCAATGCCACATTGCAAATTGGTGATGGCGACCATATTGCCGTAAACACGGGCATCATAACCATTAGCGATTTTAGGCAAAAGCATATTGCTGCTGGCGGCGAGGGTGCCCCACTTGCATTGTATGGCGACTATCTTTTGTTTGGCAAACAAGGTGAAAACAGGGTAATGCTGAACATTGGTGGCATTGCCAACTTTACGTACCTGCCTGCAAGCATGGATGCCGCAGCCATGTTTAGCACCGATACCGGGCCGGGCAATACCATGATGGATGCGTATATGCAGCAACATTTTGCAGGCAAGTATTTTGATGAAGATGCAACCATAGCCAGGCAGGGAACAATACATGCACTGCTGCTTACGGCTTTAAAGGATAACCCTTTCTTTAAAGAAGGTTTCCCTAAAACAACGGGACCGGAACTGTTTAACCTTGCTTACCTGGCTAATGCAATGGAAAGGGCTGGCATTGGTTTTATTGACCATGTGGACGCAATGGCAACACTGAACCGTTTTACTGCCGATACTATTGTACATGCCTTGCAGCAAACCATGCAGCAGAATAGGTTTGCCGTGTATGCAAGCGGTGGCGGCATGCACAACCCTTTATTGATGCAGCACCTTGGGCAGCAGTTGCCCAATGCCGATTTCAGGAACATCAATGACCTGAACATAAACCCCGATGCAAAAGAAGCCGTACTGTTTGCTGTATTGGCCAATGAATGCGTTGCGGGCAATGGCCATTTGTTTGCAGGCAATATTGCAGGCATACCCAATGTTCGTATGGGCAAAATAAGTTTTCCTTCGTGATGAATTTTTAGTTGGAACATTGACTGCTGAATGGGCACATGCTATGTCCCAGTTGAAGTATGTGCTTATGCCGATGGGTGCGACGCCACGAAAGCCCAATGCTTGCACGAGTGCCTAGCCAATAATAAAAAAGGCCCTGCATTGCTGCAAGGCCCTTATCATCAATTTCATCCCTGAAATGGATTATTTGATCAGTTTGTATTCAAATACAGGTTTGCCCCTGTCGCCACCATCGTTAACACCCATTGAAATGAATTTCAATTTGTAGTAGTTGCCAGCAACATCTTTCACTACATAGAAACGGTCTGTTTTAACACCGGTTGCAGGTTGTGTGCTTCTCCAACTGCTACCAATGGACCACCTGTCTGTACTGAAAACAGTGGTAGTGGTATTGTTAACGCTATCCATATTGAAAGCCGTGTAGGCTGCATTACGCACCACATCTGTAGCATATACTTTAGAAGCAACTTTTACTCCAGCCAGGTAGTTTACAGAAATCATGTCAGAGAAGTTGTAAGGCACCAGACCACCACCGAAATCGGCTTGGTATACAGAGTAGCCCCATGTAAAATCCCACTCGGCTTTCTTAGGTTCAACCTTTACAATGGCACCGCCATCAAAGGTTACATACTTGAAGTTGTAATCTGCATCTTTAGGCACATCCACACTGGTAAAACCAGTTGTTTGTGTAATGGTACCGTATTGTACTGTATAACCACCGCTTGCATTACGTGTAATTTTTGCTTTTATCCAAGGCCTTGCAGCAATACCGCCACCAGTACCACGGTTTATTACTACTACTTTATTATCGGTAGCAGTTGCAGAAATTGCAGGTATCACTGTTCCGGTAATGGTACCGTTAATAGCATCGAAGTAAGCCAGTTGAGATGGGTCTGGAGCAGTTTGGCTGGTAGCCAATGTCAATCCAATGGTATCTGTAGCACCTACTGCAGCAAGGTCGGTAGCAGCCAATACTTTTGCACCCGCACTTGTGGTATTGTTCAATATAACCCTAAAGTCTGCACTGCAATAGAAACCCAGGTCCCATGATGCACGTTTTACAGAATCTGCTTTGTCCGAGCTCATATCTACATAGGCAGCATTTACCGCACTGGCACCGCCGGTACCACCATTAAAGGTTACTGTTTGTCCATCGGATGGAGGTATCACAATTATTGTATCATCACTTTTTTTACAGGCCACCATTGTTGTGGCTGCAAAACCTGCCGCTAATGCCAAATACGATAACTTAGTTTTCATTGTTCTTTGTTTTAAGATGTTGCTTGTATAAAATAGAATTAATGTTTACTCCATTGAAAGTTGAGCCCTAAAAAGTATGACCTGCCATAAGCATAGTTGGCTACAGAGCCTGAACTGTGTGCACCGCCTGCACCTGCACTGCTCGATAACCTGGTTACATCAAAAATGTTTTTGATGCCGCCCTGTACGGATAGGCGTTTGCATATTTCTTTGGTTGCTGTAAGGTCGGCCCAGCTAAATGCATCTTGTTTGGACAGTATGATGTCATTGGATGAACCCTGAAAATAGGTCGGGATCTTTCCAGTGTATTTATAGTACAACCCAATATTGGCCTTTAGCTTCGGAAACTTGTAGGCAATGTTGGAGTTGATTTCGGGGCTCCAAGAAAACTGGCTATGGTCGCCACCAGTTAAGGTATTGTCATCTGCCGCTGCATTGTAATACGCTATATAAGAGAATCCAAGCGTAGCGGTCAGCCTTTTCCAGCTGATGGTATTTTCAAAAGTTGCACCAATGGTTTTATACTTACTTATGTTGAAGTATTTATAATTGGTCGTAATAGGATCCACATACAGGTCTATAAAATTGTTGTAGTTGTTATAGAAGCCTGTAATGCTAGAAGTAAGCGTTAATGTTGCGTTGCTTACGGCATTGCAGGTAAGCGATGCCATATAACTGTCAGATGTTTCGGCCTTTAAATCAGGATTGCCTACGATATTGTGGTTGGCATCATGAAAAGTGAAATACAGTTCCCTTAAAATAGGTGCCCTGAAACCACGAGCATAAGACAATCGCACATCCAGCTTTTTATTGATCACGATTTTTGCATTGATAGAAGGTATCACAGGTGGTGCATCGTACACGGAGTTCTTGCTGAAACGCAGGCCCGGCCTGATGTTGATGATAGAATTGGGCCTGTATTCAGACGACACAAAAACAGAATAATCCGTTATATCCTTCTTACCGGTCTCTATCCTTTCACCAGCACTGTTATCGTATTTCACTTCAAAACCTGGTTGCAATGCCAACTTATCAGAAACAGTCCAATTGGCTGTGCTACGCACAAAAAACGTCTGGAATTTGGAAACGTCCCAATAGCCTGAACCTACAGGATTGTTTACTGTTTCCGAACCGTTTACATAACTCTTGTTATAGGTTTTTGTTTCACGTTTATAGTCCTGGAAAGAAACGGCAGAGTTCAGTTTTACTTTTTTGGTCAACGTCCAGTCCAACTGTGCCTGATGCGTATAACGGTTGGTAACAAAATGCTGCTGAAAACTGATGCCCGTATTCACGTTGGCAGGGCTGGCAGCCAATAGTTCCTCATTGGCATAATCAAGCCTGTACCAAGTGTTCAGCTTATTGTTGCGATAGCCCAGGGTACCGCCACCCAACCATTGTGTTTTTGGCTTAAATACTTTTGCCGGAAAAGATGCCGTATCGGTAAAGCCACCAAAATCATTTCTTGTTACAAAACCCGACACACGCCAATGTGTATTGTTCCAGTTTACGGAAACATTTTCGGTATGCATGCCTTCATCGGCAAAAGGCGAGTAAGTACTGCCTGCAGTTTCTTCCTGTATCCTTGCATGTACAGAAAGGTTGTTACCCGATTTGCTGCCTTTTTTGGTAATGATATTAATAACGGCTGCCATGGCATCAGAACCATACACCACGCTCATTGGCCCGTCCACGATTTCAATTTTCTCAACCGAGTTAATGTCTATCTGTGTAAGCGATTGCTTGCTGATTCCGTCCCTGTCAATCAGGGGCACACCATCCAATAGTATTTTTACACGGTTGCCACCCAGGCCAGACATGACAAGGTTGTTCTCCCCTATCGTATTGTCCTGGCCAATCCTTACGCCCAGTTCGCTGTTCAAAACACCGATCACATCTGTTGCACCACGCATCTGTATACGCTCTGCATTAATGGTTCTCACTTTATAAACCGAATTACGTAGTGGCTGTGGGGTGTATTGCCCAGTAACAACCACTTCGCCCAATTGCTTTGCTGTGGTATCCTGTTGGGCATTGGCTTTTGTACAAAAATGAATTGTCAGTAATGCAATTGCAGTTAAAGGTTTATATACTCTCGACATGATGCTTGTTTGCTTAAAAGCGGGTTGCTTTAATATTTCGGCAAAAGTTCATTAGCATGGCTAAACTTTTGCCATAGAATTGTCAAACAAGCCGTGCAGCAAGTATTATGACACATTTATTACTGATTGCGTAAGGTCGGTTTCCCGATTGCGTAAGGCAGGGTATTACTTCATCAAATTGCTGAAAATATTTTTTGTAACCGGCATTGCACATGCTTCTGCTACAGTGGCGTCGCACCCATCAGCAATTGTACAGGGCCGGGCTGTATAGAAGCGTAAGATTTGCACAAAACAAAACAGCCCGTAAAATTTTACGGGCTGTTTCACTATATGTTTTGAGTAGCTGTTATTATTGCTCTACCACTACAATGCCGCTTGCAAGCAGGCGTATTTCCGTTTCGGGTTTTGTAATGGCATCAATTTCTTTCTGCGATTTCTTGGCATCTTCGGCATAGTGCTTCAGTTCCTTGACAGAAGTTGTCTTTACCTTGGCCTCAGCATCCAGCACCACAGTTTTGCCTATTGCAGCAGTTGGAACAAAGAAACCGTAGTCCTTCATTTTTACAAAGGCAGTTGTGCTGTCATTTACCTGCACTTTCATCCAACAGCCTTTTTTTGAACAAACGTCCAGCACTTTTGCTTTGACTTTTGTATTCACCGTTTCTTCTTTTTCCAGCTTTGCGGGCAGTTGGGCTATGTCCATTGCACCTTCAGTTTTAACCGGTGCACCATATGTATCACCAACATTTGCATTGCCTGCAGGTGGCTGTGCCTTCGCTATTGTAGCAGTAACCAATATTGCAGCTGCCAGGATTATTTTTTTCATATTTCGCTTTTTTTGAACCGCAAAAATACTGTTTCGCTGTATTCCTGTTAAAGTGCTTTGTAAAAAACTGGTAATCTTTTGGTTTAGTTGCCATGCACTTTCTTACCGTCCACATAAGTGGCTTTTACTTTGGTACCTAACAATTCGTTTTCATCAGCTTTCATCAAGTCCCTGTCAAGTATAATAAAATCGGCCTTCTTGCCAATTTCCAAGCTGCCCGTTTCCTTTTCCAGAAAATCGGCCCTGGCTGCCCAAATGGTCATGCCCCTTATTGCCTGCTGCCTTGTAAGGGCATTTTCTGTTTGAAACCCATTTGCCGGAAAGCCCTTGCCATCTTTACGAACAACAGCAGCAAAAAATGTTTTAAAAGGCGAAATATCCTCTACAGGAAAATCGGTGCCCAAAGGCAACCAGCCATTTTGTTGCAACAATTGCTTATAGGCATAAGCAGTTTTGATCCTGTCGTTGCCTAAACGCTCAGCTGCCCAATACATATCGCTGGTGGCATGTGTTGGTTGTACGGACGGCACAATGGATGCCCTGCCAAATAAATCGAAATCATTTTCATTCACTACCTGTGCATGTTCTATACGCCAGCGTTTATCATTGTGGCCTTGCAGGTATTTATTGTAAATGTTCAGTATTGCCCTGTTTGCACTGTCGCCAATGGCATGTGTACACATCTGGAAACCTGTTTTAACCAACACACTTGCCAAAGAGTCGAAATGATTGGGATTACTTAACAAAAAACCTGTCCAGTTGGGTTTATCATTGTATGGATGCAGCAAACATGCACCCCGGCTGCCCAATGCACCATCGGCATATACTTTAATGCCCTTTACAAAAAGCTTATCGGTTTTATACGGACCTTTTGATAGGTAACGTTCGTAGTTGGCTTTGTCGTCACTAAGCATTACATATAGCTTCATGCTTAGTTTGCCTTCTTTTTGCAGGGCATCAATTAGCTCCACATCATTGTACATAAGACCACAATCCGTAATGGTTGTAAGCCCTTGTTCAAAGCAGTTCATTTCTGCCCTCGTGAGCCATTGCTCATAATCTTTTTTAGATGGTGCTGGAATTTTTGATGTAATCAAGTCCACTGCATTGTCTATTAATAGGCCAGTAAGTTTACCGTTCTTTGTTTCAATCACGCCACCCGTAAGTGTTTGGTTGGGCTGTATGCCGGCAAGCTCCAAAGCCTTTGCATTGGCAATGGCGGCATGACCATCAATCCTTGTAAGCAGTATGGGAATATTGGGATACCGTTTGTTCAGCAGTTCATTGGTTGGGTACTGTTTACCCGGAAATTTGTTTTGGTCCCAGCCACGGCCAATAATCCATTTTGACGTGTCTGCACTTTTTGTAAAATCGCTCAGGTTATACAGCACTTGATCCCAGCTTTGGCAATTGTACAGCTTGGCTTCAAACAATCCTTTTCCATAACCTACAAAATGGGCATGGGCATCAATAAAACCGGGATATACCGCCTTGCCTTGTGCATCTATATTTTCTTTGGCCGAATATTTTTTCAGTATATCATCGTTTTTGCCAATAGCGATAATTTTTCCATCTTTTACCGCCATTGCTTCTGCAACGGAGAAAGATGAATCCACCGTATAGATCACCGCATGATGAATGATGGTATCTACTTTATCAACGGATGAACAGGAGCAGAAACAAAGTACCAGTAAGCAGTAAAAAAGGTTACGCATAAAAAAAGTTGAACGGTAAAGATACTGTTCAACTTTTCCAATATTAAAAGGATAAGAATTATTTCAACAGGTCGCAAGGTTTTAACCCGGTGTGTTTCTTAAATGCTGCGGAGAAATGGGAGATGGAGGAGTAACCCAATAAAGCCGATACATCTGTTACGCTCAATCCTTTTTCGTACAATAAGTATTTGGCGTGCTCCATTCTTTGCTGTTGGTAGAAATCGAATATGGTGGTACCAAAAATTTCCTTGAAGCCTTTCTTTAAGTAGCATTCGTTCATGGCTACTTTACGGCTCAGTTCTTTAATGGTAATCGGGTCGCCAATATGTTGCAGCAATATTTCTTTTGCTTGATAGATGCCGTTGCGGCTACGCTCGTCTTCCAAAAACTTACAGGCAAAACCTTCTTCTTTTTCATCAACCAAACAATCCAAACTATACAGCAACAGTTCGTGGATTTTTGCATTGATAAAAATATTTTCCAATGCACCTGTGTAACTGTGGTTCAACAAGGCATCGAGTGTGTTCCTCTTTTTGTTGCAAACCGGAAACACTTTTGTAAATGCATTGGGATGTTTAAATGCCAGCACTTCATCTTTACGGTTGCTCAGTTTTACATTGTGTGTAAACTGGTTCAAAAACGTAGATGAGAAATGGAAAGTAAACACATCAACTGTTGTTTGCTGACCGTTGCAATTGGTAGGCTGTTTTTCGCAGAAACTGCAGCTCTTGTCGTAACAGTATTTGTTGCCCGTGGTGCAGTAACGAAGCTCCAGGTAGTTTTCCTGTGGCTTCTTTTCGTTGTAATGATATACCATCATGCCTGCATCATCGGCTACCCAGGGGTGCTGTGCATAGTAGCGGCGTATGTGGTAGTTGATACTGCCGGGTATGCTTTGCTCTTTTTGATGGAGCAGATCCATACTGGGTTCTATACCGCCACGATGGGCCAATTTCAATATGTCTAGTACCTGTTGCATTTATTGGAATGTAAAATTAATGTATCTACATGTAATTGCCAAATTAAACAGTTGTTTGATTTTTATTTTGTTATTGAACTTCGCCTTTTATGCAGAGAAACAGCCTATTATATCAATAAAAAATCCCGGACTTTATGGTTCGGGATTTTTTGAAAGGAGTTATGCTGAATTAATTAAGCTTCGCTTGTTCCTTCAGATACCTCAGTTACAGGTGCTGCTTCTTCCACTTTCTTCACTACTGGAGTGTACTGGCGGCGTTGGCGTTGCTGACTGCGGTGGCTGTCGTTGCGGCGACGAATATTAGCTTCATGCTCTTCGTGCCAAGCTTGGAATTTCGTCATAGCGGTAGCATCGTCGAACAAACCTAATTTCACACCACGTAAAAGGTGCTTTAAAAACAACACTCCCTTGAAAGAGAGGATTCGTCTAACTGTATCGGTGGGTTGAGCACCTTTGTGCAACCAGTCTAAGGCTTTTTGACGGTCTAACTGAATAGTTGCAGGAACAGTTAACGGATTGTAAGTTCCAATTTTTTGGATAAACTTACCATCTCTTGGTGCACGTGCATCGGCCACTACAATAAAGTAGAAAGGGCGTTTTTTGCTGCCGTGTCTTTGTAATCTCATTTTTACTGCCATGTTAAATAGAAATTTATAGGCGTTAAGAAATTGGGTTTAATCCCGTTCAAATATTTGATCGGGAAGGCGAAAATAATAGTAAAACTCGTTTCCACCAAGTTTGAACTATAAGAATTTGTTACGATTAATAGAAAAAACCTTTACCGGATATTGCACCGTTTTTGCCGATGGTTACCGCATGCCTTTCATCATTCCCTTACCCATGCCCATGGGCATTTTGTTCATCATGCTCATCATCTGCTTCATTTGCTCAAACTGTTTCATAAAGGCATTCACTTCGGCAATATCCTTACCGCTGCCTTTGGCTATGCGTATTTTGCGTTTTGCATCCAATAGGTCAGGGTTTGCCCTTTCGGCCGGTGTCATGGATTTTATGATTGCTTCAATGCCCTTAAAACTGTCATCGTTTACATCTACATCCTTTATTGCTTTGCCTACGCCGGGTATCATACCCATCAGGTCTTTCAGGTTACCCATTTTTTTGATCTGCTGCAACTGGTCAAGGAAATCCTGGAAATCGAACTGGTTTTTCCTGATCTTCTTTTCCAGTTTCTTGGCCTGTTCCTCATCAAATTGCTGCTGTGCTTTTTCAACCAAGGAAGCGATATCGCCCATGCCCAAGATACGCTGGGCCATACGGTCGGGATAGAACACATCCAATGTGTCCATCTTTTCGCCGCTGCTCATGAACTTGATGGGCTTGTTAACGGTGTATTTGATGGACAATGCAGCACCGCCCCTTGTATCGCCATCCAGTTTTGTTAGTACCACGCCCGTAAAATCCAACCGGTCGTTAAAGGCTTTTGCAGTATTTACCGCATCTTGACCAGTCATGGAATCCACCACAAACAATATCTCGGTAGGGTTTACTGCTGCCTTTATATTGGCTACCTCGGTCATCATTACTTCGTCAACTGCCAAACGGCCCGCAGTATCTATGATAACAACATTCTTGTTTTTGCTTTTTGCTTCTTTAATGGCATTTTGTACAATGGAAACAGCGTCTTTGTTTTCACGCTCCGCATATATGTCAACACCAATCTGTTCAGACAAAACAGTTAACTGGTCTATAGCCGCAGGTCTGTAAATATCTGCCGCAACCACCAATGGCGACTTGCCTTTTTGTGTTTTTAAATAATTGGCAAGCTTACCTGTAAAAGTTGTTTTACCGCTACCTTGCAAACCTGCAATCAGTATGATTGCTGGGTTGCCAGTAATATTAAATTCTGCTGGCTCGCCACCCATTAATTCGGTCAGCTCGTCCTGCACAATTTTTACCATTAACTGTCCGGGGCTAACGGCATTGATTACTTTTTCGCCAGTTGCTTTGTCTTTTACCTTATCGGTAAATTCTTTGGCTATTTTAAAATTCACGTCGGCATCAATCAATGCACGGCGAATGTCTTTTACGGTATTGGCAACGTTGAGGTCGTTGATTCTTGCTTCACCTTTTAAATTCTTGAAGGCACTCTCTAAACGTTCGGATAAATTATTGAACATGGTTTTTTCTTTCTTTCACAAAATGAGGTGCAAATATAGCGGCAATAGGAATAAGCAGTGACTTTAAAACCTGCTAATTGGCAGTTGAACCATTGCCTGTTTGGGGCCCGGATGCTGATGGCATAGCCTGTACCTACAAAGGCACGGACCTGTTTATTTAAGAAGGCTTTCCGAAGAACGTGGATGCGTGAGGGATAGCAGTGGATGCCCCGCAAGCCACGAAGTGGCGAGGAGCAGAAACGGATAGCCCGACCCGCACAGGCGGGGCAAGCCATTGTACATTTAACCCAAATATACCCGCAAGTGCCTGCACCTATTGGTACTGCGTAGTTTGGTAATGGCCTTATCTTTTATTTGACGCACCCTTTCCCTGGTTAAATGGAACTTGTCGCCAATATCTTCCAGGCTAAGTGCATGGTCTATACCTATGCCGAAGAAATAGCACAGCACAGATTTTTGCCTATCGGTCAATGCCTGTAAACTCCTTTCGATTTCTTTTTTCAGCGACTCGTGATGGACAAGTTTTTCATCGGTTTTTTCTGCATTGGGGTTGCTCATCAAATCGGCAAGGGTGCCATCTTCGCCATCGGCAATTGGGCTGTCCATACTTACATGACGCAGGCCTGCATCCATTGTGGCTTTTACTTCATCTAAGGGCACTTCCAACATTTCGGATAGCTCTTCTGCCGAAGGTTCACGTTCAAACTCCTGCTCCAGCAGTTGAAATGCTTTGCTGATGCGGTTGGAAAGTCCAACTTTGTTCAATGGCAGCCTTACAATACGGCTCTGTTCGGCCAGTGCCTGCAACAGGCTCTGACGTATCCACCAAACGGCATAGGATATAAATTTAAACCCCCTTGTTTCATCGAAACGCAGTGCTGCTTTTATAAGGCCCACATTGCCTTCGTTAATGAGATCGGGTAGCGACAACCCCTGGTTCTGGTACTGTTTTGAAACGGATACCACAAAACGCAAATTGGCTTTTACCAACCTGTCCAAAGCCCGTTGATCGCCCTGTTTAATGCGTATGGATAGCTGTACTTCTTCTTCGGGTGTGATGAGTTCTACCTTACTGATTTCCTGCAGGTATTTTTCCAAACTCTGGCTTTCGCGGTTGGTAATGCTTTTACTGATTTTGAGTTGACGCATACTCATAAGTGCAGACTATTTAAGGGTGATGATTAAGCTTTGGTTTGGTATTAGGCGGTGGATGGAATAGCAGCGTCACATTTTCACACACCACAATTTAAGCATATTTGTGTAACCATTCCAAAAAAAATTGCTTAAAACAGTTGATGCATAAGGGTTTTACGGCTACGGGGCCATTGGCTACCCTACTGTTTTAAACACAAAAATGGGCTTACTTAAAAAAACATTTGGCTGCTTGCTATTAATTGCTATTATTGCACCCCTGCCAAGCAGGATTAGTTAAAGCATTTTTAAATGAGTAAGAAACAATTATTTTCTATAGAATTCAAAGTCAGGTGTTCACCAAATATTCTATACGAATTTCTAAGTAGCCCTGCTGGTTTGCAGGAATGGTTTGCAGACAAGGTTGATGAGTGGGAAGGTGTTTATAGCTTTACCTGGGGCAATGGCGTGCCCGAAAAAGCACAGATTCTGGAGCAAGAGCAGGACAAGTTGATACGCTACCATTGGCTGCATAGCGATAAGGGTGAATATTTTGAGTTCAAGATTGCAAAAACAGAAATTTCGAGCCAGACCATATTGATTATTTCTGACTTTGCCGAGAAGAATGAAATCAAGGACCAGAGCCAACTTTGGGATTCCCAGATAAAGGAACTGTTTCACCGCTTAGGTAGCTAAGGCAATCATTTCCATTATTTCGCCGAAAGTTCCCTTACAAAATATTTCGATGTTATCCCACTCGTTGAGTGGGATTTTTTTTGCCAGTTTTATAAAGGGCAACTGTTGCAGGGTTTGTGTTTGAACAATGGATAAGGGCTGATAGTTGTTTTGCCTGAAGTGGTGCTGCCACTCATCGGTATTGGTGCATACAAACCAGCCATTGGCATTGGCCTGTAAAGCCTCTACGTGCAACAGCTCTTTGTACTTTCCTTTTAAGTGAAGGGTGATGCTGCAAAAATTCCCCCACCAAAACATGGTGCGTATGGCAAACACATCGGTTGTGCCAAAGCACCGGGGATTGTCGAGCATTACCCATGGCAGCCCTTCGTAATTTTCGCCCCTTGAAATTTTGGAAGATGCTTTGAGTACTTCAACGGGCAATGCATTGCCTTGTTGAATGATTGCCGAATACTGCACATTGAGCTGCCCAAATAAATCGTACACTTTGGTGATGATGGTATTCTTTGTTAAAATAAAATCGGCGTTTGTAACCAATTCCAATTCTGTAGCCGAAAGTTTTACATTTGCCATCTTACAAAGTTTAAGCAAACACCATTCAGGTTGTTGAATAAAGAAAAGTAAAAGTGATAAAAAAACTAGATATACTCATCATCCGTTCCTTTATCGGGCCCTTCTTTGCCACTTTTCTTATTTCCATGTTCGTGCTGGTAATGCAATTTTTCTGGTTGTATATCGATGACCTGGTGGGTAAAGGGCTGGATATTTTTACCATATTGAAACTGATTATGTTTGTGGCAGCCACCGCTGTACCGTTGGCCTTGCCGTTGGCTTTGCTCATTTCATCCATCATGACGTTTGGCAACCTGGGCGAAACTTTTGAGCTGGTAGCCATCAAATCGGCAGGTATTCCCTTACTGCGTTTCATGCGTCCTTTGGTTCTTACATCGGTGTTTATAGCTGGCATTGCTTTTTTGTTTGCCAACAATATCATTCCTGTTGCACAACTTAAACTGGCCACTTTAAAAACCGACATCATTGTTGCCAAGCCGGCTTTTGATATTAAGGAAGGTACTTTCTATAATCAGATCAGGGGCTTTTCCATAAAGATTGGCAAGAAGGAAAAAGACGACAGTACCATACGCAATGTGGTGATATTTGAGAAGACGCCCGGCCTTCAAGACAATATGCTGTTAGCAGAAAGTGGCATTATGCGGGTAACGGCCGACAAGAAATTTCTTGAATTCATTTTACGCAACGGTTGGCGTTATGAAGAAAAAGGCCCTCGTTTTACCATCAATACGGATTATGTAAGGCTTGGTTTTAAAGAGTATAAAAAGGTGCTGGATTTAAGGGAGCTACAAATGAGCGAGAGCGACGAGCAGAACTTTAAGTATGACCCAAAAATGCTGAGCATTAGGCAACTGAACAAGGCCATTGATTCCTTGGATAAGGTAAATGCGAACTTAGAAAAATTGAATATTGCCCAGATAAGCCCCATACTCAATTTTCTTAAGTATATAGATACCGGATGGGTTGCTGTTGACAAAGCACAGATTAAGCCGGTAAAAACATTTGCCGAAACAATACCGGACTCAGTAAAGCTGAGTGTTTACGACCGTGCCATCAACCAGGTAAACAATGCCAAAGGAAGCATCGGTGTAATGGCCGATGAGTATGCCAACAAACTGAAATCGTTAAGGTACCATCAAATTGAGTGGCACCGCAAATTTGCACTCAGCTTTGCATGTGTGGTGCTGTTCTTAATCGGTGCCCCGTTGGGTTCCATCATCCGCAAAGGTGGGTTGGGCATGCCATTGGTATTCTCCATTATATTCTTTGTGATATTCCACCTCTTCAACACTTTTGGCGAGAAGTTTGTGAAAGAAAATGTTACCAGTGCCTTTGTAGGCATGTGGCTTTCAACATTTGTATTGATCCCAATTGCCCTGTTTCTTATTTACAAAGCCATGAGGGATTCGCAACTGTTTAACCAGGAGTTTTATTACCGATCATTTAGGAACATTCGAAAGTTTATCAATAGCTTTAGAAAATCAAAATCAGCTTCTTAAAATATTTTTATGGAAAAGAAAAACACATCACGCCGCGAGTTCATTGCAACTACAGGCAAGGCAAGCATTGCTGCGGGTTTATCATTAACCGTACTGCCATCGCTGGCAGGCAATTTTGGAAAGGAAGGGGTTGCTTACGAACCAAACTATTCACAGCAACCATTGCCTTATGCCTATAATGGTTTGGAACCTGTAATTGATGCCATGACCATGGAGATACATTACACCAAACATGCAGCTGGTTATACCAAAAATTTAGCAGACGCATTACAAGATGAATACAAAAAAGCCTCTGCCACAAATCTAAAAACACTATTGGGAGAAATATCCCGTTACTCCCCCAAAATGCGTAACAATGCCGGCGGGCATTACAACCATGAACTGTTTTGGCAATGCATGAGTGCAAAGTCAACAGGCAAGCCCACGGGCAAACTGGCCGATGCCATTACAAGGGATTTTGGTTCGTTCGATGCATTCAAGACACAGTTTGGCGAAGCTGCCAAAACACGTTTTGGTAGCGGCTGGGCATGGCTGATTGTTACCGCCGACAAGAAATTGAAAGTAGTGTCCACACCCAATCAAGACAATCCCCTTATGGATATTGCAGAAGTAAAAGGTTACCCTTTGTTGGGCCTGGACGTATGGGAGCATGCCTATTATTTAAAGTACCAAAACAAACGCCCCGATTATATTACCAATTGGTGGAACATTGTGAACTGGGATTTTGTGCAGAAACGTTTTGAGCAATAAAACAACATTCAACTTACAAGCCGCAGATTTAGATAATAAAACACTGCGGCTTTATTATTTTTGCCCCTTAAAGTATTCCACACTTGCAATCAGCCAAACAAAATTTCCGGGTTCAGTTATTTATCACCATACTAAGTGTAGTATTGTTTGCTGCCAAAATGGTAGCCTACTATTTTACGCATTCATTGGCAATACTTACCGATGCTATGGAAAGCATTGTAAACGTAATTGCCGGCTTTATTGGTTTGTATGCATTGTTCATTGCTGCAAAACCAAAAGATATTGAGCACCCTTATGGCCATGGTAAGGCCGAGTTTGTTTCCGCTGCTGTAGAAGGTACTTTAATAGTGGCAGCCGGCGTGTTGATTATTTATGAAACAGTAACCACATTCTTTCATCACGAACCCATACAACAGTTGGATACAGGCATTTGGCTCGTAGCCATTACTGCTGTTATCAATTATGTGGCAGGCTATTTCTGTATTTCCATCGGCAAAAAAAACCGTTCACTTGCCTTGCAGGCAAGTGGTAAACATTTGCAGGTAGACACCTACTCTACATTGGCCATCATCATAGGATTGGTAGTCATGCTGTTTTCCAAACTCTATTGGCTCGATAAAGTAATTGCCTTATTGGTAAGCATCATTATACTATACAATGGCTACAAAATTATACGTGCTTCATTGGCAGGTATAATGGACGAAGCCGATATGGACCTATTGAAACGCCTCATCCATCTCTTGAATAAAAACCGGAGGCAAAACTGGGTTGACCTACACAACCTACGGGTAATAAAATATGGCAGCTTATTGCATGTTGACTGTCACTTAACTGTTCCCTGGTACCTCAATATCCATGAAGCTCATCTTGAAATTGATGCCCTAAGCGAATTGATAAAAAATGAATTTGCCGACAGCATCGAACTATTTGTACATACCGATGGCTGCCTCGATTTTAGTTGCGGCATATGCATCAAACAGGATTGTGCCGTAAGAAAAAGTCCACTCCAGCAACAACTGGAATGGACTCTAGAAAATGTTATCTCTAACCAAAAGCATCAAATTAAATAAGGCCAGCATTACTGCTACTTAATTTCATAAGCAATCAGGTCGCTGCTTTGTGCAGAAGTTGCAATACCAACGCTAGCATTGCCTACTGTAGCTGTATAGTTTATCAAGCCAACACCAGGTGCATAATAAAAATCCCCGCTACCCAGCGATAGCGAAACAACGCTTATGGATGTACTTAAAGCAACCGTTACATGGGTTACACCCGTATATGTTTTACCTGCTACTGTTTTGGTAATACCTGTTTCAGTTATTTTGTAAGTGCCTACTACGGCATAGGTAGATCCCATATAGCTAATGGTAGAGTTGTTTGTCCAACTGCTTGACCCATCTTTTAAATACAGCTCTTCAATACCACCTGCTGCCGTAAGGCCGGGAAAAATGCCATACCTGTAATAATCCGTACCGCTTTTCAACCAATAATTATTGGGCCCATTGCTATTGGTAAGCACTTTATATGCCTTGCCGTTAATGGTAGAGTCCGTACCCTTTACCGTAAGTTTAAACACAGTGGTAGTACTGCCCGATACACTTTGATAAGTAAAGTTGCTGCCTGCTGTCAAAATCAAAAAGTCGGAACTGGCAGTGGCGGTATCGTCACTTTTCTTGCAGCCAGTAAACACAAGGGCACATAGGCCAAATACAAATAGCAGCTTCTTCATCATATAATTTGTTTATTCGAAGATATAAACGGTTTTTCAATCAAATTATTTTTTGTTGCGGGCAATGGTGCATCCATCAGGTTTCTCGGCGTCGCACCCATCAAGGTCTGCAACAAACCCCAACAGCCTACCAATATGGCTTGTCGCTTCATCAAAAACCCTTTCATGCTTTCAACTGTTCGTTTTACATTCGCCTTTCAACAAAACAATATTGCCATGCAAGCGTGGAAAGAATACCAGGAACAAAACAAGGACAGGTTCTTGAACGAACTGCTCGACCTGTTACGCATACCAAGCGTTAGTGCCAGGGGCGAACACAAAGACGACATGACCAAGTGTGCCGAAGCAGTAAAGCAACGTTTAACAGAAGCAGGTGCAGATACCGTAACCATTTATCCAACACCCGGACACCCCGTGGTGTATGGCGAAAAAATAATTGATGCATCCAAACCAACTGTGTTGGTATATGGCCACTACGATGTTCAACCGGCCGACCCTTTAGAGCTTTGGCATAGTGGCCCTTTTGAACCATTGATAAAAGACGGAAAAATATTTGCCCGTGGTGCATGTGATGATAAAGGGCAATTCTACATGCACGTAAAGGCGTTGGAAACAATGGTAAAAACTGGCTCCTTACCTGTAAACATCAAATTTTTAATAGAAGGCGAAGAAGAAATTGGCAGCAAGAACCTGGGCGATTTCTTGACTGCCCATAAAGACCTGTTGAAGGCCGATGTTATTTTAATCAGCGATACCTCCATGCTAAGCATGGAAAACCCAAGTATAGATGTGGGCGTTCGTGGCCTTACCTATATTGAAGTAGAAGTTACTGGCCCTAACCGCGACCTACATAGCGGTGTATATGGCGGTGCCGTGGCAAACCCCATTACCATATTGGCACAAATGATTGCCACTTTGCACGACGAAAACAACCATATAACCATACCTGGTTTTTATGATGATGTTGTTGTTTCATCCGAGGCAGAAAGGGCAGAAATGGCCAAAGCACCTTATAACGAAACCGAGTATAAACAAGACTTGGGTGTACAGGAATTATGGGGCGAAAAAGGCTACACCACCAACGAGCGTACAGGCATTCGCCCTACTTTAGAGCTGAATGGCATCTGGGGCGGTTATACCGGCGAAGGTGCAAAAACTGTTTTACCAAGCAAGGCTTATGCAAAAATCAGTTGCCGTTTGGTGCCCAACCAAACTACAGCCAAAATTGAAGAGCTGTTGATTAACCACCTCAATAAAATTGCACCTAAAACAATTGAGTTCAAAGCATCGGTGCACCATGGTGGCGACCCTTACCTAACACCTATTGACAGTGTTGAATACAAAGCCGCAGCCAAAGCCATTGAAACAAGTTTTGGCAAGCCGCCAATTCCGGTTCGTGGTGGTGGCAGCATTCCTATTACTGCCTTGTTCGAAAGCATACTTGGTGTAAAAACCGTATTCATGGGCTTTGGCCTGGATAGCGACAACCTGCACAGCCCTAACGAAAAATTCGATTTATTCAATTACTACAAAGGCATCGAAACCATTCCTTACTTTCATAAGTACTATGCGGAAATGAAGTAATACATTATACTGGTACAATAAAAAATCCCAACACAAAATTGTTGGGATTTTTATTTTAATAAACAAAAAGGTTCTCGTCTACTTTGGTAAGGTATTTATTCATTTCACTGAACAAGTCAAACAATTGGCTTTGGCAACATAACCTTCTTCCGTGCAGGTTATTAAAGATATCCAGCAGTACCCAGTCATTTTTAAACACGTAGCCATTTTCAATTGTTATCTTATAGCTTTTTGTTACGCTTCTGTTTTTGCCTGCTTGCTTATACATGCTATCCCTTGTTATTAAAAAATTATTGGATGGTATTTTGATATAGCCATATTCGTTACGCTTACCACTTTTAAGTTGGTTAATTACGTCTTCAAATTTCATTTCGGAGGCAGACTTAGTAACTAAAAACACATCATTCATATTTCCTTCATAACAAGCCGGGCCAACAGAAATTTTTATGGCATTGGCATCAAATTGTTTATTGGTTGCCATGAAAATATATCTATCTAAAGCAAGTAGGTTTTGGTTCAGCAAATACACATCCCTTCTTATTTTCAATTTGTGTTGAACATATAATATCGGATAAAAATCATTATCGCCCCATGAAAGCAACACTGCATCTGCGGGACATTTCATCAATACGTTTTTTGCTTTTTGTACAATGCTGTCAGGGTAAAGTTTATCTGGCAAGGGAACTGTTTTCGCATATTCATCAGCGTATGTTAGATAAGTATGAAACGCTACCATTACTTCATTGGCCAGCTTAATGGCAATATTGCCTACAATGGTTTCAAAATTTTTATTTTGTTTCATCAGGCTTGTAAAACTTGCAATCGCTTTCTGGGCAATACTTTTGTACATTTCAATTTGCTCTTTAGTCATACAGTTCCTGGCAAGCGGCAATACAAAAATCTCATCTTTCAGTGCATCTCCATATTGATTGGATAAACGCGAGCTTGCATAACTACTATAAGCCCTAGCCAAACTATACAAAGCAGAATCTGATAAGTTTGTTTTGTTTGCCAACTCAGCAATTACATCCTTATACCAACCGTTATAACCATAGTAAGTGTGTAGGCGGTAATTTTTTATAGAGTAATCATCTATATGATCTTTGTAATCCACTGTCGTCACATCTTCTTTGGCTGCAATTGGAAGTTGCATATATGCTTCCTTCAACCCATCATAAAACAAAAAGGTACCGTCATTTATAAGTTCACCTTTTTCAACCCGTTTGGTTGTGATTTTCCAATCCATGTTTCTCTTTTCAAAATCAACCTGTGGGTATGACAAAGCGTTTACATCATAGTTTGAATAGAACTTTTTTACTACCTCTTCTATTGAAGGAGCTTTACTTTGGGCAAGTACAGGAGCGATAAACAATATTGGGATAAAAACAAGCAAAGCTTTTCTGAACATATCAATTACTTTGCAATAAAGTTATTGGTAGCATGGCAACCACAAAAGAAAAACTCCGCATAGATAAATACCTCTGGGCAATCCGTTTATTTAAAACACGTAGCCAAGCAGCAGATGCCTGCGATAAAGGCAAAGTGAAATTGCATGGCGAAAATGTAAAGGCAGCAAAAACAATAAACCTGGGCGACGAGTTTGAAGTAAAGACAGAAGCACGCAAATGGGTGATCAAAGTAACCGGCCTATTGGAAAAGCGTGTGGCCTACCCGGAAGCAATCAAAAATTATGAAGACATAACGCCACCCGAAGAATTGGATGTAGTGAAGTTTCAGCCATCTTCATTTAACACAGGCAAGCGTTTAAGTAAGGTTGGCCGGCCTACCAAACGTAACAGAAGGGATATTGAAGGCTTTACCTCTTTTGAACAGGATTGAAACAAGAAAACACAATTATCACTAGGCATCAAATCAACCTGAAAAATAGAACTGTCTAAGCTGATTTTGCAGGGTGTTTTTATTTTGTTCCAGCAAGTTCAACCTTATAATCATTCAAAATGCATCAATCACCATTATAGCTTTCACTTTAAAGGGCTAGCTTAATTACTTTTGCACCATGCAAATCCACATCATCTCCGTTGCTCCCGAACTGTTAGACAGCCCTTTTGCCCATAGCATCATGAAGCGTGCAAAGGAAAAAGGCCTGTTACAGATACATACGCATAACTTACGTAAGTGGGCAATCAACAAACATGGCCAGATAGATGATTACCAATATGGTGGTGGTGCTGGCATGGTAATGATGTGCGAGCCATTGGTTAATGCCATTGAAGAATTGCAACAACAAACAAAGTTTGATGAAATCATCTACATGACACCAGATGGCCCAACTTTTAACCAGCAAACCGCCAATCAACTTTCATTAAAGGAAAACCTGCTGATTATTTGCGGACATTACAAGGGCATTGACGAACGCATACGCGAACATTATATTACCAAGGAAATTTCCATTGGCGATTATGTGCTAAGTGGTGGCGAGTTGGCGGCAGCTATAATTGTTGATGCAATTGGCAGGTTGCTACCAGGTGTATTGAACGATGAAACGTCGGCACTTACAGACTCATTTCAAGACAATCTTCTTGCTCCGCCTGTATATACCCGCCCCGCAGACTTCAATGGCTGGAAAGTGCCTGAAATTCTCTTAACGGGTGATTTAAAAAAAGTAGAGGAATGGCGTTACGAACAGTCGCTGCAAAGAACCCAATTAAGAAGACCAGACCTGTTGAACGAAGAAGAATAAATAATTGTAGTAAACAAACTTTCATTTTTGGTTGGGCGTGTCCCGCATTGGCGTCGGGCTTTTTGTTCCAAATACGTTTGTTGCAAACAGCAATACGTGCTTTACACTCCAATCCCTCACGCCGTTCTAATCATCTTCCTGTTCTTATTCCAGTATCCAATGCTAAATAACCGCCGTCAAGGCTTGTAGCCGTTAACGGGGTTGCAGTAAATAAATTCCAAATAATAAAATTCCAAATTCCAGTCTCCTGTATCAATCTGTTGTTGCGAAGCAGCATAAATCAGTGGGCATCCGTTAAACCTGTGTCATCCGTGTGCCAACAAACATTTAATGAAGCCAACTAATCAACTTGCATTAATTATTCCTTTTTACCTTTTGTGCTGCAACAAATTTTTCAAATTCAATTAAAGAAAAACTACTAAGGTTCTGTTCTTTAGTCAGCCCAGCTTTTTGTGCAACCAGTACACCATACTTGCAATCATTGTATCCATCAATGGTATGTGCATCCGGGTCAATTGAAATCATTACATTTTTTTCCAAAGCATATTCAATCCAACGCCAGTCAATATCCAAACGCCTTGGGTGTGCATTCAGTTCAACTACTACATTGTTGGCAGCACAGGCATCAATAATTGTTTTATGGTTTACAGGGTAACCATTCCTGCTCAATAGTAACCTCCCTGTCATGTGGCCAAGAATGCTAGTAAACGGATTTTGGATTGCATTCATTAAACGCATCATTGCCTTTTCTTCTGTCATTTTCAGGTTGGAGTGAACAGAAGCAATGACTATATCAAAAGTTGATAAAATAGCGGTATCATAATCCAGGCTACCATCACCCAAAATATCGCTCTCTATGCTTTTAAAAATTTTGAAAGATGGATATTTTGCATTCAATTCATCAATCTCGCCATGCTGTGCCATAACCCTTTCCACTTGCAGGCCCTGGGCATAAGCTGCAGTTTTGCTATGATCGCTGATTACCAAATATTCAAAACCTTTATCTATACAGGCCTTTACCATTTCTTCCAATGTGTTCTGCCCATCGCTCCATTTACTATGGCTATGTATAATGCCTTTTATATCTGTGGGCTCAATAACTATTGGCAATTGATTTTGCAAAGCCAATTCAATCACATTGTCACCTTCCCTTTCAAAAGCAGGAATAAAGGCACAGTTGCAATCTTCAAAAATTTCTTCTTCGCTGCTATATGGATTGGCCGCATCCCAACCGGTTGTTTCCATCCATGTCTTTAAAAACTCTTGGCTGCAGCTTGTAGCAAACAATTGATTGTACAACTGTTCCTCATCGCAACAAAAGAAGCCAAGCGTTACATTCTCTTTTCCTTTAAAAGAAATATAACCTGTTTCATCAGTTACCACTACATAATTATTGGCCGCAAAATATACTTGCAGCTCATCACTTGAAGCAGTAGTTACCCATTCCAGTTTTTCAATTACTTCCAGTTGCCTCCTAAAAGCACCTGTTACAATAAATTCTGCTTCAGCAAATGTTTCTTTCAATTTTTCATCAACAAGCAAAGTATAGTTTTCTATTTGTTGATATAGATAGCTACCCAATGTGCCCAAATAAAACTCAATCGATTCCTTTACGCCCTGTTGTGTCTTTTCGCCAAAACCTTTATATAAGGTCAAGCGGTTCTCATCACAGGCATATAATAGTTCGCCCAATGTTTCAATTTCCATCTGCTTCCAAATGGTAGATATTTTTTTAGGACCTATACCTTTTATGTTCAGCATCTCGATTACACCGGGCGGCGTTTTTAGAATATACTCTTGCAATGCAAGCATGGTCCCGGTTTGTAACTGTTCCAATACCTTATTACCAACAGATTCGCCGATGCCCTTTATATAAAATATTTTATCGGGTTCCACGGTTGACAATTGCATGGGCAGTTTCTCAATTGCAAATGCAGCAGAAGCGTACGATTTTGCCTTGAAACTATTGTCACCATGTATGTCCATCAATTTGGAGAGCAGGGAAAAATTGTCGGCGATTGCATCATTATTCATAAAACAAAGTAAACGCTTGATAGGATAGCAGCATAAAAAAAGCCCCGAATAAATTCGGGACTTAATTCTATTTTGCTAAATAGCTGAAGATTATTTCTTCTTTGCAGCTGCTTTTTTAGGAGCGGCTTTTTTTGCAGCAGCTTTCTTAGGAGCAGCGGCTTTTTTAGGAGCAGCAGCTTTTTTAGGAGCGGCTTTTTTTGCAGCGGCTTTCTTAGGAGCAGCAGCTTTCTTTGGGGCAGCAGCTTTTTTAGGAGCAGCTTTTTTTGCAGCGGCTTTTTTAGGAGCGGCTTTTTTTGCAGTTGCCATGTTTTTTGAAATTTAATGGTTAGTTAATACCATAAAAATAAAAACATTTTTGTAACTACAAAATTTTTTTTAAGCAGTTGCTTCAACAGCATCAACAGAAACGATTGTTTTATCGTTCTTTGTTTTCCTGAACTCCACTACGCCTGCTGTTAAAGCAAACAAAGTATAGTCTTTACCAACACCTACATTCTTACCAGGATGGTATTGTGTACCACGCTGACGAACGATGATGTTACCAGAGATTGCTGGTTGTCCACCAAATATTTTTACACCCAAACGTTTGCTGTTCGAGTCACGGCCGTTCTTTACACTGCCTTCACCTTTTTTGTGTGCCATTGTATAAAATTTAAAAAGATAAAAACAACAAAACTAAAATGCATTTAAAGTTTTATATGTTTCAACCTCTGTTCTTAATTAAGCGATGCTTTCAATTTTGATTTGGGTATAGTGTGTCCTATGACCATGCTTTTTCCTGAAACCTTTTCTTCTTTTCATTTTAAAAGCTATCACTTTATCACCTTGAACCAAAGCCTTCACGATTTCTGCTGTAACAACTGCCTTAGCATTGCTACCTGCAGAAACAGTTCCGCCATTGTCTACCATCAATACTTCGTTGAATTCAACTTTGTCTCCGGTATTACCTTCCAGGTGAGGAACGAACAAGCTATCTCCTGCTTGAACTTTGAATTGCTGACCCGCGATTTTTACTACTGCTAACATGTCTCTTGAAAATTAGGACGGCAAAAGTAAGACTCTGCAACGAAAAACTGCAAACAATTACTAAATAATTTCTCTCAAATCCGAAAAATAACCTTGCCGCTAGCGGATTTGAGGGTTTGAGAGCTGTTTTTTTGAGGCCTGGCCTGGTATTTCAAACATGGAAAATCCTCTTTTTTGCCTGTTTACAATCCTTTTTTATACCTCAACTAGTAGAATTGTTCCCAAAAATACCCTTTACAACGTATTGCTCAGCCTGGGAAGAAAGTCAATTTTTGTGGCAACCAAAATTCCACGAAATGAAACCATATTTACTTGTTTTGCTGTTTGGTACACTGGTTCCCTGTTTTGCAAAAGCACAGGGAAGCACTTGCAGTGAATTTTATGCATTATTGAAAAAAGTGGATTCTTTGGACAGGATTGCCCTTCAACGTAAAGGCGACACTGCATTTCAACGGCAAGTAGTATTTGCCGAATACGACAAACTAACATTATGCCATGCAACGGGCAATAGCAACGGCGGCTGGATTGTTTTCCAATTCAACGAGCAATTGCAACCAATGGTTTTTGCAAACCTGGAAGCCTGTACTGAACAGTATGCAAAAGAAATGAAGCTGTACACAAAATCCATTGCTGCAGACCAGCAAACAAAAGTGTATAAAAACAAAAAAGACAAAGAAGCCATTTTTTTTATTGGTAGGGGTGCAATGGTTACAGACGAAGGCAAACTAAACAATAGCCAGCCCTACTTATTTATAAGGTATCACCTGTACCTATAATATACCTTTATTTAAATATTGCTGTTGTCATGTTGTTCTCTTAGAAATGCATTGAACATTTTTAAAAATAAAGTCATCCTATTATAAGGATGACTTTGTATGGCACTTATAATTGGCCCCCCAATTTACAAGCCCGCTTCGGTTTAGATCAGTAGGATATATAATGCTATCTAAAATAATTTATTCCGCTTCAATAGACTTTAAAATGAAGCCATATAAAGAAGGACTTTCATTTTTGCGAATCACCCATGTTGCGTTTATCGTTTTCTGTTTATAATGGAATCGTTAGCCAACCTCCCTTTAAGGTTGCCTGTATACTTAGTTCTACAAGCAACCATTTAAAGAGAGCCCATTGGAGGGATTGGATAATTGGATGTCCGGATTCAAAATAAATACATTGCCAGATTTTTGTTTGTAGAACTAATTCGACAAACAAAAAAGCCTCGAATATCTGCTTAGCTGATCAATAAAATACTAGGAGAACGTCTGGCAAAAAACACCTTACTATCAAGGTTATGCCAGCTCAAAATTTTTGAAAATAAAAAAGCCGACTAGTAATAGCCGGCTTTTGTGCCCCAGGCGGGAATTGAACCCGCACTCGCATTGCTGTGAACAGGATTTTAAGTCCTGTTAAATATGTATTCTATTGGTGTCTATTGTGCTGAAACCCTTTATTTACTGGCATTTTACTTTTTCATTAATTCACAAAAATACAACATAAAAGGCAAAATCCTCGACCAATCCTCGACCAGAGTTCCGTATCTTTAAGCATAAATTGAATGATATGGGCATTAAAATCGTCCTGCGTAAAAGAGAGAATGCCGATGGCACAAGACCTCTCATATTACAGGTATCTAAAAATAACAAAACATCGACCATCCATCTTGGCTACAACATTCTTGAAAAGGACTGGGATGCCGAAGGACAAAGGGTCAGGAAATCACACGGCAATTCGACACGCCTTAACAACCTCATCCTTAAGAAGCTGTCCGATGCAAACCAAACTTCCCTAGACCTTGAAATCAATAATGTTTTTGTTTCTTCAAAGGCAGTCAAACAGAAGTTAAAGCCGACTGGCGGCAGTGGCTTTTTTGACCAAGCCGAACTATACCTCGAAAACCTGAAAGAACTTGGCAAGCACAATCAATATTCTGCCAACAAGCCACGCATCAGGAGATTTAAAGAATTTCTCAAAGACGATGACATTGCCTTTGCCGACATCACCGTGCCTTTGTTGGAACGGTTCAAGATTTATCTAAAGAAGAACCGTAAACGAACCGATACTAAAACCAATTCGGAAAAGCCGATAACGGATAGAACCGTTATTAACCACTTGGCAGCAATCCGCTCGGTGTTCGGCTTTGCCGTTAAAACAGGCATGACCGAAAAACGCTTCTCTCCTTTCGGCTCTGACAAAATCACCATAAGGTTTCCGCAGTCATTGAAGATTGGGCTGACAGCCGAAGAAGTAAAGCGGTTGGAAGAACTGGAACTGCCAAAAGATTCCACGCCGCACCATGCCCGAAACCTATGGCTGGTCTCCTTCTATTTTGCAGGGATGCGTGTTTCAGATTTATTACGTTTAAAATGGTCTGACTTTCAAAACGACCGTCTTTATTATGCCATGGGTAAGAATGACAAAGCTGGCTCTTTAAAGATACCGCAAAAGGCTCTCGATATACTCAATACATATAAGAGAGAGAAGCCACAGCATGATTTGGTGTTTCCAGACTTGGAAATTCTCCATGACATGAACAATGCCTTTGAGGTGCAGAAGCGTATCGCTTCCGTTGTCCGCAAGATTGACGAGAACCTTTTCAAAGTAGCAAAACAGGTTGATATTGATAAGCCTTTAACGATGCACATTGCACGGCACACATTCGGCAACCTGTCGGGTGATAAGATACCTATTCAAATGTTGCAGAAGCTATATAGGCATTCATCAGTTACAACTACTATCAGCTATCAAGCGAACTTCATCCATAAGGATGCAGATGATGCCTTGGATGCGGTGGTAGGATTCTAAAAAGCCTATGCTACTACTTTGTCAGAAAAATCTAATAATAAGTGAAATATTGAGAATGGCAATTTCCGTCCATAGTTTCTTGAATGTTCCGATAAATATGCTCCATCAAAATTTTGGTTAGGTTTTAAACCACTCAATATCTTTAAAGTTGTTATTGTTGATGATGAATTCAGTTTACTATTAATTTCATTAGCCACTTTTTTGTGAGTTAGTTTTTTGTTCTCGATGAATGCAAACTGTCCCTCGAATGGAATGCGTAAATCCTTATATTCCCTATCACAAAAATTCTGGATGTCACCCGTATAGCTGGTGCAATCGGACAAAGTATTTATTCGTTTACATTCAACGGCTAAATATAAATTTTCATCCTCTACAGCCCAATCATCCTTAAGCCCTAGATGGTTAATATAAATATCTATTTTATCAGGTTTATCTTTTCCATCGTTTAAATCCTTGTACTCTTTTGTTGTTTCACAAAGGAAATTCACATTATCTAATGAAGACATTCTTGTTTTCAATAGATGCTTATTTTTAACCAAATATTCATCAACAAGTTCCTTCTTTAAATAATCTTCAAATGCATAAGTGGAATGGGATTTAACATCGGACTTACTATAAATTTTATCATTTGCCTTTAAGATTTGAAAGCACTCCACTACATACCACATTATAGTGTTTATTCGGTCGTATGTTATTTTTGCAACGTCCTTTCTGTTTCGTATGAATTTAGTTGCATTAAGATGCATGCTTAGGCTGTTTTAAATAATCTAATTCAGCGTTTTCTATTGCCCCTTTTATTTCAGCGACATCGTACCAAGCCCTTGCTCTATGCCAGCATTTATACTCATTAGGTTTGATGATATAAAAAGAGTTTTGCTCAAAGCCTTTGATGTCTTTCTGCACATGTAAGTCTTTAGATACTTGTGAAATAGAAATATTCTGGGCAAGAGCATTAAATATTTTCTTTTCATCCGTAATATCACTTATCAAGTTAAAATAACTTTTAGGCTTCTCCTTTTGAAAAACAAAGTTCATTGCAATAAAATGCTCAATCGGATAAACATCAATTCTTAAAAACTCATCTTGATAAATGTTACTAAACTCGTTTGAAAAGACCTCTGCATACTTTCTAAGAATCTCATTATTATTATCATTATCTACCCTTTTGATAATCTTATTTTGCTTGCTTTCTTGGAATTGATATCTTGAAATATCTAATACATAGTTGATTAAATCTTCCTCGTACCCCTCTACATGATATAACTTATTAACAAGCTCATTAATCTTAGATAAAGTGGAAGTTGATTTAATTGGGTCGCCCATTTTGAATGGTGGGGCATAATGTGTTTGAAAAGGCAATAAAAACTCATTAACGAGCTTTATCATCTCTCTTTCAACCTCTTTCTTTGGAACCTCAAATGGAAAGCGAAGGAACTCTTCATCGAACCTAATGGCAGGTCTCGTTCCTACGCCCCACGCACATGATACATTAAAAATATAATACAAATATAAATCAGCAATCAGAAAGCCATACAAAGATTTAATTGGAACATCGTTTTTCCCTGTAATTGCAAAAGAGCCTTTCTTGAAAACACTATCTTGTTCAGCAAATGAAATAACAGGCTTAGTCCAATCCTTACATTGTTCTTTAAGCAAAATTTTTGTGCCTTTAAAAATCTCGACTCTCCTGCCCCTTCCTAAATGAATATCCTCTTCATTCAAAACTTTGGTGGTATCAATTGGCGTGTAATATTCTCTTATCTCGTCATTCTCGATAACTGGTAGATTAAGAAGTTCATAGTAAGGTTCAGCACCTTTTCCATTCGCTATCCCTGCTCCCTTAAATACATTTATCTCGTCCACAACATCATTAACCTTACCCTTGATTTTTTCGAGCTTCTTTAAAAAGATAAAGTCTAAAGAATTACCGAACAAAGCAATTTTAAACATCCAATCATTATCAATAAATAATGACTGTATAATGCGTTTTTGGTCAAATTTCTCAATAACCAAAGCTTTATAATACTTCGTAAACAGGTTTGCCTTTACGGATATATGTCTAACAATATTTTTTAAGTAATCGTCCCCTTTTGCTAGGCGATAAAAAACTATCGAGGCTGGGCTTTCTTGTTGTTCAAACAAAGATTGCTTAATGGCTGAAAGGTCAAAGAATTCTTGAACGCAAAATGAGGTTAAGAAAGCATTTTTAAACTCTTTGGTCGTCAAAGAGACATTATAAAATATTGTACTTGTTGCGATTAAAGCCGAGATTGTTTTAGGCAACATGAATTCTTTTGAACGCAACAAAAATGATTGTGCTATTTCCAGTTCGCCCTTTATTTTCTTTGTATAAATTTGTTTATCATTTACCCATTTTAGATGATTTTCTGATTTGTTTTTCTTCCAGGGTGGATTGCCCAAAATGAAATCCACTTCTTCTTTTTTAATAACCTCATTAAAAGCATTATCTCCATTGAAAAAATCAGAACAGAATAAATTTTCATCTATTAAAATCGGGAAATGGAAATTATCAAGAATCGTTTTTGGGTCTTGATAGTCAAGAATAGCAATATAAATAGAGAAGCATGTTACTTTTAGAGCTTGTTCATTTATATCTATGCCAAATAAATTGTTTTCGGCAATTTCTCGCAACCGCACTTTACTAACCTTAAGGTCTTTATTGAGGGAAATCTCTCTATCAACCATTCTTCTAAAAGACTGGACAAGAAAAATTCCAGATCCTACCGATGGATCGAATACTTTACATTCAGCTATCTTTTTATTTTCTTTTTTTGAAAAGAACTTATCAAGAGTATTCGATAAAATATAGTCAACAAGAAAGGAAGGAGTATAAACTGCAGAATGTAAGGCCCTTGTTTCTGGGTCAATCAAAGCCTCATAAATTCCACTTATTAACTCTACAGGTATAATACTAAAGTCGAAGACTTCAAAATAAAAATCAAGTCCATAAAATAAACTGCCTTCTGCTGGCATTTCGCCACTAAAAATGTTTGCTAAGTCGTTTGCTTGTTCTTTTGAGATTTGAAATTTGACATCTTTAAAAAGAACACCATTAAACTTGTTATTTAAAACACTAAAAAAATCGTTCAGCTTTCTAGGCTTTTCAATTAACTGAATAAATGATTTTCTACGACTAAGTTTATCAGTTCCTTCAATATATGTTTCATCTAGCTTAACACCCCTATCAATCAGGTATCTAATAAAAATCAAACGCAAAATCAAAGTATTTGCTTTGTCGTCTGTAAGGTTATTTTCAAAATCTATGCGTGTTAAATTTTCTCTTACTGACTTAATATTTTCAAACAGTTTTTGACTGACACGTTTTTCTTTAATACTTTTCTTATAATAGTTTAATTGTAGCCATCTCCAAGTCCCTCCACTTTGTAAATTCCAAAAAGAGAACTCTTTATTTCTCTCTTCCGTTGACATAGATATTTTTTCGAGCCTTTGACTTCTTTTATCGTAAGCAAAAGCATTGTAAATTTCTATGTCGTTATCTTTTATAATAAAAATAATCGGAGCTTGGTCGAAGGACCATACCTGTTTGTGTATCTCGTCTTCTCTGTGAACGTTACCACTTGTAAGGTCAAAAAATAAAATATAAGGCTGTGAGTTAAAAATATAAAAAGCTGTCGGTGAAATAATTCTGAGCTTGCTAATAGTGTCTTTGGAGACAATAGATTTCCAGTCCTTTTTTTCAAAAAAGAAAACAGCTTGATTATCTACCAAGTCCAAATCAAGCAATAATTGCATTAACCCTGTACTCGCCAATATTTTTTTGCCAAAAATATGGAAAAAAGAAATACGCTTTGCTAAAATAATTAGCTAACAGGAAGTAAATTTTCCTTTTCATTTGGATTAATGTAATTCCCTTTCGAATAAGAGAATTGCATTAAAATGGGTCTTTTAAAAAACATCGTTTAAATTAGATGAATGGAAGTTATCTGCTTAGAAGAAAAAGCCTTTTATGCTTTGGTCGAGCAGGTCGTATCACGCCTGCAAGAAAGCCATAGTGAACAAAAAGAAAAATGGATATCCGACGAGCAAGCCATGACCCTGCTCAACATCAAGTCAAAAACAACATTGCAGAAGCTAAGGGACGAGGGAAGGATACGTTTCTCTCAGCCGCAGAAAAGGATTATCCTTTATGACCGTGATTCCATCAGCGACTACCTCAACAAAAACGCAAAAGACACCTTCTAGCCATGGGCAATGCACAAGATAACAACAGCAACTATCAGCAGGGCTTCAATGAGGGCTATCTTATAACAAAGCACCTGCCTGAACTCTCCAATGACCTTGCAAAAATCAAGAGCGAAACCCCACGCATGGAAGGTTTCCGTGACGGCAGGGAACAACTTATATTGGACAGGTCACATGAGCGTGAGCCTGAATGGTTGAAGACTTTTTCAGACAACACCAAAGAGAAAACCCATACGCCCCGTAAAGATGACAAGGACATTGACCTTGATAGATGACAACAGCCAACTATGTACAATGGCCGATTGAAATGATTAGATACAGTTTAGTCGATTCCAAGTCCTTCGTGCATTTCCCGCCATTCTTTTCCAAATGCTATGCTTTCCAATACAGCCTTCCGCTTTTCCTCTGGTAAACATTGGATGCAGCTTGGATATTGAATGCCCTTGTAGTTCTCTTTACATTGAGGGCATAATTCCATCCTATATAGGTCGTAACCAGAGGCACATCTTTTGCAAGCTGTTATTGTGTCCTCGAATGATAGATATTTGATGTCATCGTTTAGGTAAAGTAAAAACGCCTTTTTCTCTATCGTTGCGGTGTCCTTAGCTACTGCACGCTCTCTTTGCAACCAATACCTGACACTTGACAGGTTATGATCATTTTTCCATTTTTTTGATATAAAGCACTTATCCCGAACTTCTATTGCGTCCTCATTCTCATAAAAGATTGAGATAAGCTCATCAACTGATTTATAAACTGGCTCATCAAATTCGCACTTACATTCTGTGCAACGATATTGCGGGATTTTTCTTACCCTTCTACTAGGATTACTACTCTTACAATTCGGACACAAAGAAGTGGGTGCATAATCATAATCTTTTAGTATGTGATTTCTAAATTCAGATTTATCAACTACAGAATTAGTGTTGATGTAATCTTTAGTATATGCCCTTCTTACTTCTGTTAGATACTCGGAGTATTTCTTGGGGTGAGAAAGATGCTGTAGCGTTAACGTCTCTGTGCCATTACAAATTTGACATTTGTCTTTAATCAATTTAGCCCTTCTTTCTTTCCAGTCCTTTGTATGCCAAGATTTTTTTCCTTCTCCGAAATCCTTCCAATATTGTTCTTGTGCGAATGCTATTTCAATTTCGCCATTTTCCAACTTGTTCCTTAATTCGATGCGTTCGCTATACGTCAACATATAAATATTCGGTTATTCTTTACAGATAGTGTTAGTTAAATTTACTGTAACAGTACAGATTGCTACCTTTCATCCTTATCATCTGCCTTATCGCGAACGGTTGAGATTTTTTCAAGCTGCCTGTCGGAGTTAAAACCCAGCAAGTCCACAAACCTTGATTTTTGCTGTTTCTGTTCGCCGTTCGGAACTACTTCCGTTTTCTCAATACCAGCCTGTTCAAGTGCTTTATCAGCCTTCACAAAACGGGATACTGGAACAGCTTGGCCTTGCCTTTCAAATATTTCAGTCAATCGTTTGTCGGTATTGAAACTTAGAAGGCCAAGACGGTTATCAAGGTTGCTTTTACCATCTTTGGCATCAATGTTTTTCTCCTTCTCAAACCTCTCTGGATAAAGCTTTTCCTCGGCTTCCTTTCTGACCTTTTCTTGAACTTCTTGTGGCAGCTTCATGAGCAGGACTTCAACCTTACTCATCGCATGTTGCTTGAACAGGCCGATATTGTTTTCGAGCTTTGCCTTGTCCTTTGCCGTCTGGGTGATGTCGTCCGACATGCCAGGCGGATTGTAGTTGAACTGTATTCTGCCCCTTGCCTCTATCTTCCTTATATCGCCTTCCAGTTTCCTGACATCTTCCATCGTCGTTGAAACCACATGGTTAATCTCCGCAATGACCGGCGAATAGTCCTTTGATATATCAGCCATAAAAGGGATTTTGATTGAACAATAAGAAGGGTCATGCTAAAATATGAAAAATTATCCCTTCATGAATCCTGTCCGTTGAGAAGGTCTGACATGCCGCACCAGCATAAGGTTCTCGTCTCAAAATTTTACGTTCCCAAACCCACCGCAACGGATGGGCCTCTCCGAGGAGCTGCCCATGAACAACGCTTCTTAACCCTCACCAACGATATTGAAGAACAGCTACTGACAGTCCTTAAAAACCCGCCACCAAATGCCATTGCATGGAAGGATTTTGAGGCCTACGCAACGGTGCTACCAGAGTTTCAGGAAGAAGCGTCTGGACTCATCACCCGCTTGTTAGGCTACCTGCCCATTCATGCCGTTCTGCTCCCTCAAGAAGTCCTTATCAGGAAAGAGATAGACAGGTTCCTGAATAAAAAAGAACTGCCTCAACAGGAATTCGAGGACAATATCTACAGGCTCATCATGCAAACCCGCAACCTCGACATGGAGAAGGGGGGATGGATTGAAAAGTGGATCTATGACAAGGATGACATGGACAGGTACATGTACAACTATGCACCCTATATCAGTATGGCAAGGGAGAGGCTGTTCCTGTTCTTTGAATATTACCCAGACCTCATCCATTCGCTCGATGCGGAACTATTGCTGCGAAGCTATATGTGCAGATATGGGTTTGGTACGAGGGAACAACTCAGTTCGGCTTTCGACTACAAGGTGCTGACGATTATCAGGTATCGTGAAATCATGCACAAGGAAGGCAAGGCCGCAGCCGATGCTTCTTTCCTGCTCGGCAAATAGATAGCAACAAATAATAAAGCATGAAGAAATATATCCTTCCGATTGCTTCTTTTTCTGAATATGTTGTTGTAGGTTTATGCAGCCCCCTTAAAAAACCTGAATATGGACAACCCATTATTTAGTGATAAGGACTATCTCGATACACCACTTATCAACCTCTCTGGCAAAGGAGATTGGACGGTAAGGAATGCCGTCGAAGGACTGCAGGTGTTTGGCGGTATCGGCTCTGGCAAGACATCGGGCTCTGGCCGCATGGTTGCCCTTAAATACCTTGAAGCTGGCTTCGGTGGCCTTGTCCTGACCGCAAAGCCAGATGAGCGTGAACTGTGGGAAAATGATTACTGCAAGATAACAGGCAGGAGCAAAGACCTCATTGTTGTCTCCCCATCAGAAAAGGATTACTTCAACATCCTTGAATATGTGTCCTCGCCTGACGGCACGGAAAAATCAACAACTGAAAACATTGTCGAAGTCCTGAAAACCGTTATCAATGCAAGCGAGCAAAAATCGGGCGGTGGGCATAATGACCCTTTTTGGGAGAACGCCCTTGATATGCTCATGTCCAATGTCATCGACCTTTGCCTATTGGCCTATGGCAAGGTCTCTGTCCAGCTTCTCTATGATATAGCCCAGTCCGTGCCGAGGCAGGAAACCGAACTGACGGAAGCCCCTAAAAACATCTCCGCCTATTACAAGGCTTTCAAACTGGCAAAGGAAAATATCAAGACCCAAGAACATGCTTACCTAAAGACCCTCACCGAAGAGGAACTTGAAAACTTGACCTATGATAAAGGCATTTATGAAGCTGAAATCTGCGAAAGGCTCGGTGATGTGCGGACATTGAAAATGATTGACCGTTTCTTTACAGAGAGCTTCCTGAACCTTAACGAAAAAACCCGTTCGATTATCGACTTCTCATTGACGGGATTTTTGTTCTCGCTATTAAGGGAACCCATCTTTTCATTGTTCTGCCGCCATGCCTCGACCTTCACGCCAGACGACTGCCTGAACGGCAAAATCATCCTGCTGGACATACCCGTCAAGAAATACCACAAGGTCGGCCGTGACAGCCAGATCATGTTCAAATATATCTGGCAGAGGGCAATGGAGAAAAGGGATACCAAGGATAATGGCCGCCCTGTCTTCTTATGGGCGGATGAGGCTCAGAACTTCCTGCATGAGCATGATGCAGAGTACCAAGCCACAGCAAGAAGCAGCCGCATCGCCACGGTCTATATCTCGCAGAACCTGCCGAACTACCTTGCCAATATGGGCGGTGCGAAACCTGAATACCGAGTGAACAGTTTCCTAGGCACACTCGCCACCAAAATCTTCCATGCTAATGCCGATATAGAAACCAACCGCTATGCATCGGAACTTATCGGTGACGACTTCTTTGAAGAGACGAGCAAGACCGCAACGGCGGCAGGGCAGTTCTCCAGTTCCCGTTCCCGTTCCATCAAGACCGACCGTGTGGTCAGACCCGAAGAGTTCGGGCAGTTAAAGACAGGTGGGCAGCTTAACGGCAGCCGTGTGGAAGGCTACATGCACCTTCAGGGCAATACGCTCCAAAATGGGCTGAACCATATCAAGGTACAGTTCAACCAAGAATATATTCCTCAACCACAAAACACCTGACCATGCAAAAAAACCTGTACTACCGCAACACCATCAAAAGACAAGGGGCTTTGACCGACTGGTTCCTTGGGTTCTTCAACTCCTTGGCATCGCCAACCCGTGAGCTGCTCGAAGTGTTCATCCGCAAGGATTTTGGCGAACGTTACTTTAGGCTGTCCTCCGTTATCACCTTGACCCTGTTCCTTATCGCCATTCCCTTTGTTCCAGCCTTCGTCATGAACAGCAGCGGCGGCAGCGGAGAAATGGATAATGAACTGCGGCATGAATTCACAGAGGTAAACGGCAAGGCCTATCTTCTTAAATATTATCTCACTTGGTATATTTTCCTTGGCTGTTTCGTGGCGGTCAGCATCAAGCATCATAAACAAATCAAGCGTAGCCCCTCTGTGTTCGACTTCGCCAAATACAGCAAGTGCAGCGGCACGATTAACCCCTTTTTTTATAAAATAAACCTGCCATTCATCAGGACGGATACCCGAACCATCGAGACCATCTTCGAGCCTTTACCCTTCTTTCTAGCTGGGCTGGTGTTCATGCTTTTCGGGCAGGGGCTTGGCTATCTTCTGGTCTTTTGCGGCATCTGCTATTCCCTAAGCTATGTTGCCGCCTACCGTGTCGGCGACAACTTTATCATGGACATGATTGATGAAATGATTTGCAACGAGGAACTCGAAAAAGCCTTTCTCGGTACGGGCAATAAAGCTGAAACCAAGGGTTTTGACATGGTAGGCCAGAGACCGACCGACCCCGAACTTGCAAGAAAGCTCATGTCAAGAATGGTGGAAACCGAAGAAGTAGTCGAAGCCCGTTAATCACCTAAGCTGTGCGAAGCATCGTGTCCTAAACCCTCCTAAGCTGTGCTTAGGGAAGATGTCTGATGGTTTTTGCTTAACGGAAGCCCAAGCATTCTTAAGCACAGCCCAGCACTGCTCACCAGGTTATCCATTTGCCATGAACACACAAACTGCCGACCGATTACGGAAACGGCTGTAAGCTGGTACTTATGATACGCATGATTCAAAGCAGTTCGGCAGGGCATGCCAAGGCATATTTCAGCGATGCCCTGTCGAAGTCCGATTACTACACCAGCGACCAAGAGCTTGCTGGCTTTTGGCAAGGGCGACTTGCCGAACGGCTCGGTGTGTGTGGGGCAACCAGCCGTGAAGATTTCTTTGCCCTCTGCGAAAACATCCACCCCATAACAGGCGAACACCTGACCCCCCGAACAAAGGAAGACCGAACAACGGGCTATGACATCAATTTCCACTGTCCGAAATCCGTGTCCGTCCTGCATGTCTTCGCCACAGACGACCATATCCTGAAAGCGTTCCAAGAGAGCGTTGCCGAGACCATGAACACCATAGAAGCCGATAGCAAGACAAGGGTCAGGCAGGGCGGCATCTATGACGACCGCAGCACGGGCGAACTGATATGGGCGAACTTCACCCACCAGACGGCAAGGCCTGTGGAAGGTTTCTCACCTGACCCTCACCTACATAGCCATTGCTTTGTGTTCAACGCCACTTGGGATGATGCCGAGCAACGGATAAAGGCTGGGCAGTTCCGTGACATCAAACGGGATATGCCTTTTTATCAGGCACAGTTCCACAAGGCACTGTCTGACCGATTGATAGGGCTTGGCTACAGTATCAAGCGAACCGACAAGTCATTCGAGATTGAGGGCGTACCCGAACGAGTGGTCGGGCTGTTTTCCAAACGCACCGACGAGATTGGCCGCATGGCAAAAGAGAAGGGCATCACCGATGCCAAGGAACTCGGTGAGCTTGGGGCAAGAACGAGAGCCAAGAAACAGAAAGGTACGAGCATGGACGAGTTGAAACAGCAATGGAAAGCCCAGGTCGAAGTCCTCGGGAAAGAACAAGGCGAAGGGAGAAAAACCGTCCGCTTTGCCCCCGAAAAGGAAAGCCCAGAGCTTACCGCCCAGCACTGTATCGACCATGCCCTTTCGCACTGCTTTGAACGGGCATCGGTGACGCCCGACCGCCGCCTGCTTGAAACGGCTTACCGCCACGGTATCGGCAACAGGTCGGTTTCGGTGGATGGTATCACCAAGGCATTCAAGGAAGACAGCCGCATCATCCATGTGCAGGAGAAATCCCGTTTCCTCTGCACGACCAAGGAAGTGCTGAACGAAGAAAAGCAGATGGTCGCACTTGCCCGTCAGGGTCAGGGCAGACTTATGCCGCTCTATGCGGTTGCCCCGACCCTAACCCTCACGGGTCAGCAAGCCGAAGCGATTAGTCATGTGCTGACCACGCCGCACCGGGTTTCCATTATCAGGGGTGCTGCCGGCACGGGAAAGACCACGCTCATGAAAGAAGCGGTGGAACATATCAACAAAGCTGGCAAACAGGTAACGGTCATCGCCCCAACCGCCAACGCCTCCCGTGGGGTATTGAGAAGTGAAGGGTTCGAGAAAGCGGAAACCGTTGCCAAGTTCCTGACCGATGAACAGATGCAGCAAAGCATCAAGGGGCAAGTGCTGTGGGTGGATGAAGCAGGACTGCTTGGTACAAAGGATATGCTTGCCCTATTGGATGTCACGACAAAGCAGAATGCAAGGCTTATCCTTGGCGGTGACACTCGCCAACATGCAAGTGTGGTGCGTGGCGATGCTTTGCGTATCCTCAATACGGTGGCTGGTATCACTTCTGCCGAGGTGAGCAAGATATACCGCCAGAGGAACGAGCAGTACAAATCAGCAGTCGAGGATTTGTCAAAGGGCGATGTCGCAAGTGCCTTTACCAAACTTGATGCCATGGGGTCTATCAAGACCATCGACCCGATGAACCCCAATCAGGTTCTGGTCGATGATTACATGGACATTATCGCCAAGGGCAAGACTGCCCTTGTGATTGCCCCGACCCATGCCCAGGGCGAAGCGGTCACCACGGAAATCCGCAACCGCATGAGGGATGCAAGTCTTATCGGCAAAAAAGAAATCACTGTCCAGAGGCTTACCAACCTCAACCTCACCGAGGCACAGAAAGCCGATGCAAGGAGTTTCCAAAACGGGCAGTTCGTGCAGTTCACACAGAACGCACCAAACTTTATACGTGGCAGTCTGTGGCGTGTCGAAACCGTGGATGAAAAGAAAGTGCATGTCATCAGCAAGGATGGCATGACCCAGCAACTGCCGCTCCACAAGAGCAGGAACTTTGACGTGTTCGTGGAGAGCGAGATGAGCCTATCGAAAGGCGACCAGCTCCGCATCACCAAGAACGGTTTTGATGACAACAAGAAGCGGCTCAACAATGGCCACATGCTCGAAGTGCAGTCCGTCACCAAGGGCGGCAGCATCATGCTTCGCAACACATTGAGCCATGCGACCTACAGCATTGATAAGGATTTTGGGCATATCGCCCATGCCTATTGCATCACCTCCTATGCCTCACAGGGCAAGACTGTTGATGAAGTGCTTATCTCGCAGCCAGCTTCGACATTCCCTGCGACCGATGCAAAGCAGTTCTATGTATCGGTCTCCCGTGGCAAGCAAAGGGCAAGGGTCTATACCGATGACAAGGAAGCCTTGCTGCAACATGCAAGCGAGATGGGCGAAAGGAAATCAGCCATGGAACTGGTCAACAAAAGCAAAACACATAAGGAAATTGTGCAGCAGTCCGAGCGTGTGAAACAACAGGACACAAAGCCGATAACGAAATTACCACCATCCAAAACAAAACAAAAAGAAGGTTATGAGCTTGACATTTAAAAGCGACAAGGAGCAGCCCAAAGAACAGCCAGAGCAAAAGGACATCGAGCTTTACGATGTACATAGTTCAGTCCGCAACGTGTGCTTTATTCAGGCAGATGGCAAGCGGATGTTCCTGAACTATGCCTACTTAGTGTCGGGCGAATACACGCCCGATGAAAGCAGCATCACGCTTGCGTTCACAACGCATACGGTGACGCTGAAAGGAAGCAACCTTGAAGGGCTGTTCGGGCAGTTGATGAACCATGAACTTAAGCGAGTGCAAATAATTGACAAAAGATATACTGAATTAAATAAAACAGAAAAGAGTGTATCTTCCATCATCGTTAACCAATTAAAAAACTAAATAATAAATCAACCATATGAAATTCCTAATACCATTCATTGCTGTTCTTTCTTTAATAGCATCAATTTTATCCATTATATATAAATGGGATAATTCCGTTTCTTGGGTTGTTATTGGACTTACTGACCTTTCGCTATTAGGCATACTATTTATATCAGCCCACATTAGTGACGGCTATATTAAATGGCAAGAATGTCTGCCCAATGGAAAATTGGGGCTGTTTTACTTTTTTTTATTTATATGCAGTATAGTTTTATCTTTTGGTAATATATTCTTATCGTCTCGCTGCTATTTCAATCAAGATTATACTCATATTCACGACTGGAAAGATGCCTTATATGTAAGTGTAGGGATTATCACTACTGTTAATTTTGGAGACTTCGTTCCCAAGGGCACATATACTAAATTAGCAGCTACTCTTGAAATTGTAAGTTCAGTGATTTTATTTTTAGGAATATTTTCCATTTTGGTTTCTAGCATATCAGCCTTCCCTAAAAAAAACAAATAAATGTGGAAAGGTTATAACAAAAATTTAAATGGAAGGCGAATAAAACGCCGCGAATTGAAAAGACTTACAGGACACTCTTTTGATGAATGGTGTTCACTTACGGGGCTTTTTGTATCTCCATTTCCTGAAGACTTTATTTCAAAAGGTCAAATATTAATTCGTGGAGAATATCCCAAATTCAAAATGAGAGCTGAAAATAAAAATGTGAAATTCGATATAGAGGTTGATTTATTAAATGGAATAATTTTCACAGAAAATTTTTTATTAAGAGATACGGGCAAGAAAAGAGCCACTGCCGCTTTTTCCGAACATTTGAGAATAGCCACCGCAATGGGATTTATAGAATTACAATGCTTAGCTTATGGTGGCCTTTCTGAACAAAGCAATAAAAAGTATTTTCACGGCTATTACACTTGGGCCAAATTTGGCTTTACAATGAGTAAGCTAGACGAGAGAAAATTCATCGAAAAGATGATTTTGGAAAAAAGCGATGATAGATGTTTACAACGCCTTATTAGAAATAAGCAAGGGCTTGATATTTGGAAGAGGGTTGGAGATATGTGGCTAGGCCATTTCGATTTGAAAGAAAAATCTATAAATAGAAGAATATGGAATCTCTATCTAAAAGGTTGGTTTAATTGAATGAAATTCTGCTGAAACCTTTTTGAATTCTTCTTCAATTTTCTCCATTTTATTCTCAAATTTAATAATGTATCTCTTGTCGTCTTTTGAGGCCTCATTAAAAGTTGAAGTATAACCTTTCTCAAGTAAAGAGTGAAGAATCCTCATTTTTTTTGAGAGAATTGATTGCTTTTCAAATTCGTTAGAAAATTTTATGCTTTTTAAGATATGCACAGTTGGCCACTTAATTCTTAATGTTTTTCCAAGGCTAGTATCAACAGCAACACTAGCTGAATTGCCCTCCTTTGTCAAAACATTAATATTTGATTTGGTTTTCGCCATTACGTAAAGCCCTCCCTTTTTCTATGTAAAGCTAACCTTTTAATTTCTATAATTTTTAGATTAATGTTTGAATATTGTTACAATTGCTAATTCTTGCGTTAGGGATAGAAGCGGAAAGCCAAGAGGCATGAATGGCGAGGACTTGCAGCGAATAGCCCGACCGAAGGGAACGCTCAAATTTTCTCTCAATACAACAACTTTTGCAGGAAAAAATATGCTTGAAGATTATAACTACACGAATTTTAATAAACCTTATCTTTATTGAGGTCGAATTTAAAATTTTGATTTAAAAAATGCTCAAATGGGTATCAACGGTCGCCCAACGCTAGAAGTGTTTTCCTGGGTTGCAGGAATATTGGGATTTATATTAGCCCTTGCCCTTGCCCTTCCCTCATTTTTGCCAAGTCAACATGAAAAGTCGAGTTCCAAACCTGTGAATTTATTTTTATCGAAAGGAGAAGCATTTCTAAGAAAAAACGATTTGGACAGTGCCTTATTTTACTTTAATCAAAGTACGATTGAAAACCCAAAAGATGAAGAAGGGTTTTACAGCTTAGGGCTTGTTTACATGATGAAGAAAGATTTTCCCATAGCTATTGAAAGCTTTACAAAATCAATAAAACTGCGACCGAAATACGTGGATGCTTTTGTCAAAAGAGCAACGATTTATTTTGACATGAAAGAATTTGGCATCGCTCTTTCCGATATAAATTCAGCAGCAAAAGTGGAGCCCGATAACGTAGAAGTGCTAAATTTAAACGGATTAATATTAGACCGACTTAACAACATTGCTGAAGCTAAAGAGAAATTTGAGAAAGCAATAGAACTTGACCCTAACAATCCATCTATACATTATAATCTGGCATTAACGAGGGCTCGATATTTTCCTTTTGTTCAAATGATTGGAAGTGCATGGCATAGTAAATTAACTACAGAAGTCCCTAAGATGCATGATAGTGCAATCTGGAATTTGAACACCGCAATATCCTATAAGGCAAACTTCACAGACGCCTATTTTGCAAGGGGAAAGATTAAACTTGATAACTACTATTTCTATAACTCCTTTGTGTCGCATAAAGCACCTAACACCAATATGTATGATGAAGCAATTACTGACTTTACGCATACTATTGAAATGGATACAAACTTTTCAGAAGCATATTTTTTCAGAGGGATCGCAAAGAGTTTGAAAGGTGAATCCATATCAGCGTCTGAAGATTTCAAAAAAGCAAAACAAATGGGATTGAAATTGGATTCTAAAGTATCAAACATATCGAATTTGTCACATATTGGAAATGATTATTTATCTTCTTACATTTTATACAAAAATCAAGTTGCTAATTTCTAGACTCATATTTTCCTGCTCAATTGGTAATAATTCTTTATCTTTAACTTGGCTCAGCAGGAGCCAGACGCCCACCATCGCAAAACTGTGTCAGTACTGCATTTGACTACATTTGAAAACCTTTTATTCTCGCTATTGAGAAGTGGTTGGTGGGCGACATTTTTCTAGTGGGAACTAAAATAGTTTTTCAATGGACAATCAGAAACATACCCTCGCATTCATCAAACTTCTGGCAAAAAAATATAAAAGGGAAACAGGCGTAAGCCACCTACAAGCATTGGAAGCCATTTCAAGGCAACAGGGATATTCCAACTGGGCTCATTGTCAAAGAGAACTTTCGCAAAAAACTGTTCCTGTCATTAAGCCTAAAGAAGTTTTAGTAATACCACAAATCAGTTTTACGGATTGGCTGACCAAGCATAAAAACAGGGATTCACCTTTAGGTGATTTAGCACAAGATATGATGCGAGATAGCACATGGCCTTCATATAACACGCTAGAGGAGTACGATAATTATTTATATTTTAAAGGGGCATATTTTCGTGCCCATGATGCCTTGAAAAGGGCATGGCGAAGCTATAATGCTTATTTGAAAAGAAAAGCCTGCCCTGTGATTGATAAGCCGAAATCCAAGAAGTCAACAATTCAACAACATGAGTTGCGTAAAATTGTTTATCTTAAGAATGTTACCCCGCTCCATTCATCAAAGAGAACTACGGAGCAGTTTGGCATAGGCGATAAGGCGTGGATTTCATGGGACGGTAGTAAGGCGATACCTGTCACCGTTACAAAAGCAGATGAGAGGAATTACTCTGTAAGGCCAGAGCGTCCTTTAAAGATAGCAGGCAGATCCCAATACTCATTGTTTCTTGACGAAGTACGTAGTACGCCGGAACTCGCTTGCATCAATCGGGTTACTTCTTAGAAATTCCAAAAAGCCCCTGAACTCATCGGGGGCTTTTCAATTCAACTTGGCTGCCATATCTTTTTGCTTGATACGGGCATTCATCGGAATGCCTTAGAGGTAAATTCTCTCACTGCAATTCATTAAATTTGGAAAAGGCTATTATGGGTGCTGTCCTAAAAAAAATTTTAAATGATTAATGAAAAAACCCTTGAAGCAAGACTGCATAGTGTCTTGGAAAACGTTTTTCCCACATTCAGAGACATGAATGTTATTCATCAACAATCATTTTCCATCAAGTTTGGGCATCATGCAGTAAAGGTTGATTTGAAAGACCCGTCAACCTACCCCAACAGGGCCATTTTTGACATGCTGCTGACCTGTGCGGGCAAGAACGTGATGCTGGTCGAATTAAAAAATGAAGAACTACAATTAGATGAAGAAGATGTTAAGCAAGGCCTATCTTATACACGGCTTATCGAGCAGATGCCCCCTTTGGTACTTATCTCCAATGGTCATGACAATCTTTTTTATGACACCTACTCAGCACAGAAACTGGATGTCAAGGAAGTTGATTTCGCATTTATTGAAGCACGTATAAGGCAGTCCTTTGAGCTGGCAACCAGTGAGTTCAGGAACACGGTCGAACTCTTGTTGAACAAGGAACCTGAACTTGTTGGGAAAGTAATCAGGAAGATTAGCCAAAGCAATTTGGATATACAATGCGGTGATATTTACGACTTAGACAATCCTATTTGCAAGGAATTTCAAATAGGCCGCCGCCTCGTTCATAGGATGGGCAAAGCTGTTGAGAAAAAAGGTGAAGTGATTGGCCTGCTCGGCCAAGCATTCTCTGGCAAGACCTGCATACTTTACCAGTTTTTCAGGAACTATGGTTTTCAAAAAAACAAATATGTCCTGTATGTCGATTTCAAAGAAGCAAGCTTTTCACTTTTTCAGCATCTGGCGAATGAATTTGCGAAGGAAACAAAAGGAACGGTTTCAAAGGAAAAGATTAGGGAATGGCTTATTTCCATGACTGAAATCAATAAGCAGACGCGGTTCATACTGCTTGTAGATAATTTGAAAAAAAATGTTGCCAATGAGGTTTTCAACGAGTTCTCAGAATTAATAGAAATGTTCAGGGGAACGAGGCACTCGATTATATATTCCGTGGATGAATGGGGGTATGGTCAGCTTAAAAAAAGCCCAGATAGAAATTATAGGTCGCTGCTAGGCAAGCTGACCAAAATTTTCCGCATTAAGGATTTAAATGAGAAGGAGTATGAAAGAGTAAACAAGCAGCTCTATAAAAACGTAAATGCCATTATTCAACATGGCGGCAAATTCTGTTCAGATTATAGAAAGGTGAGAATTTTGAGACGGATAGCATTGTCAGTGCCTCGTACAAGTTCGCCTATTGAGGGGGGATACCAAAAGATACAATCAGTTGCCAATCTGAAGCTTGTTACGACCATTGCGGCCAACCCTATTTTCACTGAAGAAATACATTTGGTCTATAGCCAACTTGCAGCAGCATTTGTCATTGACAAAAATGTAAGAAAGAAAAATCCCGACTTGAAATTTGCCGCAATAAGCAACCACGCCATATCAAAATTCAGCCTCGAAAAAATTGTTGGCAATGAATACGACAGTATCATTAAAACAGACCTTGTCGTTGAAACAGATATAGCCCTTGGTAAGAAAGCAGTGCTGCCAAAGCTGGATGAACTTATTACTGTTAATGCCATAGATTACATTTTTAGCATCATCAAATCAAAGTTCGATAAAGAGGAAGATGCCGACAAAATCTATCGGACATTCATTGATTTCTGTTCACCCTACCCCTCGGGTGACATTGTAGCCCATGGGGTTCTGGAGAAAGTCGGTCAACTTGATGTTGACCTTTTCAACCATTTCTTATCGTCAATGCTGGAGGAACCACCTGTAGATGAAGCGGTAAAAAAAGGAACCCAAGTAATGGTGTTATTACCTGGTCGTGATAAACCCATGAGACTGGAATTTGGAAGTGACATGCCAGACTGTGTCCTTATCGCTGAACATTTCCCTTACATGGTTTTAGCTAATCTACTAAGTCGTCCAATGCTCGGCGAAACGGCAACCGAGGAAACAGGATATGAAGCTTATCTTGAGGTTTTTTATCGCGTTGCATCGGTCCCGCAAATGATTTGCAGGATAGGCAAAGACTTTGCAGGGTTTAAGGTTCAGCCTATTCCTGAAGTTGGAACATTTCTAGCATTGGAGAATGGGATTATCGATATTGCCACTCATTCAATGTATAGTGTCTTTTTGAGGCAACCACAACTGATTGAAGCCCTTTTGCAAAAAGGTAAAGAGGAACTGAACTACCATTTGCTTTGGCGAATTTTAACGGTGGCCTCTGCTGCCCAAACCATTGTCGATGAAGATATTTCGAGAAGGGCGAGGAGTATTGTTGGGCAGGTTAAAAAAATATTTTTCGAGAAAATTACCGAAACTATCGGGATTGATAATCCAAGTGACCTAGTTGGGTAGTATTATTAATTAATACATCAGGAGGCTAGATATTTATAAAAATCATCCATGGAATTAAACGCTTTTCTATTGCGTATCAAGAACCTCAAAAAAGTAAAAGCAATCTTTTGAAATTGACGAAGCTTTACATGGTCGATTGGTCGTCTTTTTCCGTGATGGACAAATGCGTCACGGACAGCATAAAAATAATTGCCAAGTTCACCTCCAATTTTAACGTCATCCGCTGCAAGAAGTTTGGGTAGCATATCCGTTTTAAGGATTGTCAACCCTTTCCCCTTCTTCAATTTTTCATCAATCAACACAGCCTCAAAATATGCAACAAGCTTAGCTACACGGTCATGCCAATCTATTACTGAAACAATCCTACTGAATGTTGTTACGGCATCCCTTACGACAAGACAGTAGTCTGTCTGTGATGCCTCTTTCACGAAGGATGAAAACAGTTCAAGTCCTTCTTCTTTAAGTTTGTTCTGCATAGCAGCACCAAGTTCTAAAACTGCAACGCCCTGACGGTTTAAAAGCATGAATTCAAGGGTGGACTGTTCAGATGGGTAAGAATGGATGACAGTGGATGCTTTCCCTTCATATGCCCTGTATTCAAGGTCAGGCATCGTGTGCTGATTATAAATGCCGTATTCATATAAAAGGCAGCGAAGGGCATCAATGGCAAATCCTGACTTGGCAAAAGCAATCTCTTTTGCTTTGTCACGCACACCCGAGCCTGTAACCTTAACATAGACGTTCTCTTTGAAACCTTCAAACGGGTCATTGCTTCCTTCGACTTCTTTGGCTGCCTTCTTGAGTTTTTCTTTTTCTGCTTGAATAAACTCGTCACTAAGAAAAGCTATCTCTATGCCCCCAAACTCCAAAGAGCCTTCAAGACCTAAAGGAGCAAGCACAAAGTAAAAGGTGTAGTCCCTATTTTCCTTTTCAAAGCATTGCAATAAATACGTGCTTAAAGTTTGTTCAGCACGCATGTTCTTATGCACATTGATTATCCAATCAAAGGCATGGGTTTCAATGAACTGGAATGTCGCTGACCTATCAAATGGCGGGATGTCAAGGAGAGGCGATAAACACTCCTTAAATGCACCATAATTGCTTTCTCCAAAACCAACAAAGTTTTCTCCAATAGTATTGAAAGCTGAAATAAGGCTGCCTGTAGGGTCTTGTTGTGTCAGCTTAAACTCTTGCACTTCGCCTAAATCATATATCAATGGAATGCCCCGGATGTTTTCCGAAGAATTGTTTGATTTAGGCAATGGCTTTGTTTCAAGCAAGCCAATAAACTTAAAAATATCATCATCTATTTCCGTGAACATTGGTTGAAGGTAAAGTGCTTTGTGAAAGAAAAGAAATCCTTTGGTCTCGTTATATGAGAATGCTTGTTTATCTTTACACCATAACGGCCCATAGCCGTTCCGACTTGGTACTTCCCTCACTTGTTTGAGGTGACAGAAAACCGCAGATTGCCTTCCCTCTGGATAAGGTATTATTAAATTTTATCATTAAAATTTGTTGCAGAAGATGCTCAAACCGTCATTCAGACGGGAATGCCGCAGGATATTACTGCTGTGCCTTCCTTACTTGAAAACGATTGGTGCTTTGCTGACGATAGCGGTTCAACTAAGTAAGCTATGGCATGCACACTAAGACCTATTGCCGCCAGCTTCGTTGCTGGCGGTTTTGCTTGCGTTGATATACGACTTAGTCGCCTGTTCAAAACTTTCCCCTATGCTTATTTTTTAGGGGTACAAGAAGGGGTATATTAGAAAGCTGTAATCGGATTTTATAAATTAATTCAACAGGTTCAAGAAGAAAATCAAATCCTATCATCGGCACCATTTTCCCTTTTCCCAACATCCACCAAGATTGACCAAACGCTCAAAAAAGCTTATAAAATAAGCGTTTTGTGCATCTATCCTGTTCACGGCTATTCGCTCAAAACCTCCCATAGCCGCCACATTTAGGGGTACATATGGGGGTATCAAACACAGTCCAGGAAAGCTTATACCCCCATGGCCAATTCCCTCACGAATACCGAATGCCAGAAAGCCAAGCCAAGAGCGGCTAAATACCGCCTGTTTGATGGCCGCGGCCTTTATTTGGAAGTTATGCCAAATGGCTCGAAGTATTGGCGTTTGAAATATTATTACCTGAAAAAAGAGCGGCTATTGGCCTTGGGCATCTATCCATCGGTCGGGCTTGCAGAAGCCCGCAAGAAACGGGATGACGCAAAGAAGCTTTTGGCAGAAGGCATTGACCCTTCCGAAGACAAAAAACAAAAGGAGCGGAAAGCTGTCATCAACGCAGGGAACACGTTTGAGGCCGTATGCAAGGAATGGCTTGAACTGAATAAGGAAAGATGGAGCGGCACCTATTACGACAACATCAGCAAGCGTCTGGAATTGAATGTCCTCCCTCATATTGGCAACAGGCCAATTGCCAATATAGATGCACCAGAACTGCTATTGATGCTGAAAAAAATTGAGAAACGGGGTGCCTATTACCTAAGTAACCGAATCAAGCAGGAATGCGGCCAGATATTCCGCTACGGCATTGCCACAGGACGTGGCACAAGGGACCATGCCGCTGATTTAAAAGGTGCACTGAAAACAAAAACGACTGAACACTTTGCAGCTATTGACCACAAAGAACTTCCCAACTTCCTGAATATTTTGCGACGGAATGATGCAAGACTTTACGCAAGGACCAAAAGGGGCATTGAACTGCTCATGCTCACTTTTGTCCGCACCAATGAATTGATAAAGGCAACATGGGTTGAGATAGATTTTGACAACAAGGTTTGGGAAATCCCAGCCGAACGCATGAAAATGAAAAAGCCCCATATCGTTCCATTGTCGGAACAGGCAATATTGTTACTGAAAGCACAAAAGGAAGAAACCGAATCCTTCAAGACCAGCCCTTGGGTTTTCCCAAGCCAAATCAAGCCGAGAGAGCATATGAGCAATGCGACTATCCTCAATGCCATCAAAAGGCTTGGTTTCAACGGAAAGATGACAGGCCATGGTTTCAGGGCACTGGCTATGACCACCATCAAGGAAAAATTGGGCTACAGGCATGAGGTAGTTGACAGGCAATTGGCCCATGCGGCAGGGAGCATGGTTGACCGTGCCTATGACCGTGCCCAGTTCCTTGATGAAAGGACAGTCATGATGCAGCGGTGGGCTGATTACATCGACCAATTGGCCGCACAGAAAGACAAGGTCGTGGACTTGCAAAAGGTTGTATAAGGGGATATTCATTTGACAGGATACCTCGGCAGCGACGCCATGAATGCCATCAGGCTTGCCTTGGATACAAAGGTTCTTTTGCCAATTTTCACAGCCGATAACGCACCCCTATTCATTAGGCTGTAGAGATACGTCCTTCCTATCTTGAGGGTGTTCAAGGCTTCAGAAACCGTAACATGCTCATCCATGTGTATCACCCCCTTTCCTAAACAGAAAGCGTAGGTAAGACAGTTTTTTCGGCCTGTAGCCCACTCACATACTCCACTGCCCTTTGTGCAAAGGATGCGGCCTGAAAGATGAATTTCTTGTCATTCTTCAGGACACTTAACCATGACTGAATATAGGCAGCATTCTGTTCATATTCTTTAGGCCCAAAACCTAAATCAGCCCCAAGGAAACAGGCACCGAGTTCCGCAACAAGCTCTTCCTTAGCATAGCCTTCATCGCCCCATTTGTGGCGGTTGAAATCACGGTTGAGGCGGCTTTGGTGACGTGTCCAATGGGTAAGTTCATGGGCAAGGGTGGCGTAGTAGGAACCTGCATCCGTAAAGCATTCAAAGGGCGGCATTTCGATGCGGTCGGTTGTGATGGAATAAGCGGCTTTGGTGCCTGAAAAAATCTCTGCCTTGGTCTGCTTGAAAAAGTCATCCCATTGCTCGTTACGCCGCTCCTGGTTATCGGCTGGCGGTGGCTCCGGTATTTTGTAAAAGGCTTCCGACAGTCCTTCAATCTGCGTGGCATTGAAAACGGTATAGACTTTCAGGAAAGGGATGTTCTGTATGCTGTCCTTGCCGTCGGCATCCTTTTCCTGCTTCTGGAAGGTATCGGCATAAACAACCTGCGTCCCCTTCTCTCCTTTTTTGACATGGGCCTTCATGGTGGTGGCCTGCTGGAAGGTCATCCAGTAAGGGGAGAGATAGCCTTTTTCTGCGGCTGTCGCCCAGAGCATGATGGTATTGATGCCCGTGTAAGGAATATCGTTCCAGCGGAGCGGACGCATGACATTGCCTGCAAGGTTCTCGTCGTTCCAAGGCTTACGCCATGTAAGTTCACCCTGTTCAAGGTCGGCAATGATTTTATTGGTGATGCGGTCGTAGATGTCGTTCACATTGTTGGTCATGGGATATGTTCCTCCTGTTGAAAAAAGGGAAATGGCGTGGGTGCTGGTCATAGGCTGCAACCTTGGCGGAAAGGCCATATAGCGGCTGTTGCCAATCACGAGGTTGAGGCCGTTGCCCTTGTCACGATGGAAAGCGGCACCGACATTCTTGCTATTCCCGTGCTCGTCCTTCATGAACAGGTAGAATGCTGGCTTCTGCTTTTCGTTTGACATTGTTCTTCTCCCTTCTCTTTTGCGTGTTACCCTTTCGGGCGATGCCTACCCAAAGCCAGCAGCGGATGCAGTGTCATACATGAAAATTGGGGGCAACCTTCAGGGGGAGCCGAATTTCCTGTTGACACGAACCGCATCCGCGTAAGGCAAGGTGGCCATTAAATGACCGAAGGGGTCATGCAGGCTTGAGGGAGTAAGCTGGCAACTGTTTCTTTGCAGGGGATTTGCCACGGGCTGTTTTCAGGACGATGTTATTATCAAGGAAAGAGGTATAGCCTTCCTTTGTCACGATAAGGTGGTCAAGGACGGGCAGACCGATAAGCCTGCCTGCCATCACCATTCGTTCGGTCAGCAGGATATCCTGTGTGCTGGGCTGGCTGGCACCAGAGGGATGGTTATGCGACACGATAATGCTGGCCGCCCTGCCTTTAAGGGCAAGGCCGAACACCAGCCGCAAATCGACAAGGCATTCATTGATGCCACCCGATGAAACGGTGGCGACCCCCATGCACCGGGCCTTGTTGTCCACCAGCATGACACGGAACTGCTCCTGCAGTTCGATACGGTCCATGTCCCAGCTTTCAAGGAACAGGTCGTAAGCATCACGGGAGTGAAGGATAACAGGAAGGTCGGAAGGCTTAATGTTGTTGCGGTAAACGAGGTCGATTTCACGGACGCGGGTGCTTGGCTTGATGTCGGTTATCATGGTTATTTCCCCCTTGTTAAAAAGATAGCCTGTAAGGATTGTTGGTGAGCTAACGGCCAAGCCTGTGCATATGCCAGGCATTGACATCCTTATGCGGCCTGTAGAGCTTGTTCATGGGCCTGAACAATAGTTTTTCCTGCTTGGCAAATTCCATCAGGGCCAATGTGCCTCTATTACCTGCCGCGTCGTTATCGAGCCATGAATGCAGGGTCTTGTAGGAATAGTTCTTGATATAGGGAATGGCCTTCGGGATGCAGGCAAGGGAGTTCAGGACAATCACATCGCCATCGAACTGATTATGTTTCTGGTGACACAGGGCTGACAGGAAATCCATGAAGCCCTCGAAGACATGGATATCCTCGGGCAAGGTCTTCGCTCCCCTGATAAAGGAAATGGTCTTGGGAGCAATGCTACCTTTGAACACCTTGTTGCGGAGTTCATAGCCATTGTTCTCATTGATGAAACCAAGGGCATAGAACTCCTTATGGGTGCGGACGTTTTCGACGCGTACCTGTTTCAGGTATTTACGAGCAAGGGATGCGGGGATGCCACGGTTGTCGAGATACCGCATAAAGCTGAAATGCTCCAACTGTGCAACACCGCGAAGCAAGAGGCTTACCGTGGATGCCGACTGTTCTTCCTTGGCCGCAAAACTGGTGAAACTGCCATGCATGTTTCCCAGCCAGCGAAGGGCATCGGCAGGGGTATGGTCCTCGCCTTGGTAATAGAGGTAATGGCAGACAAAATCGATGGTATTGCCGCCTTTGCCTTCTCCCCAGTCATACCAGACATTGCGGCCTTCATGGATATGGAAGCTGGCTGTTTTCTCATTCCTGAACGGCGAGAAATACCATATATCATGACTGTTCTGCTTGGAGACCTTGGCACCGATTCTATTCAGGATTGAAGACAAGTGTATGCTCTTGGCTTGTTCCATGTTCATGCGAATACCCCTTCACTCAATGTTGGCTGTTTGATACTTTTATTACGGTAATGTGTCTTGGAGTTATTGGATTTAATGACCAGGCAGCTATCCAAGAAGGCATCAAGGTCGGCTTTACGATAGCGGACTGAACGTCTTCCAACCTTGATAGGCTTGAGGTCATAGCGTTTCGTGCAGTCCCAAACAGCGAGTGTCTTTGGGGAAACCCCCAGGTATTTTGCAGCTTCTTTTCTGTTCAACAATGGTTCGAAAACATTGCTTCTTGTTTGCATATTCACCCCTTTTTTAAGTAGTCGATGACGAGGGCGATGGCTCAAGAAATGCCGAGCAAGCCCCATATCATCAGTATGGGGTATGTTTGACTAAGGCATGGAAACAATCTTTAGTTGTGTATAAATAATAATTACCGTTAAACAAGTTTATAAAAAATGACCCTTCAACAGCAGCTGTCAAAGGGTCTGTCATTGGTTGCCCGATGACTATTGGGGGTTATGAATTGATTCGTACTGGTTAGCGAAACGAGGCATTCCGCAACATCCGCTTTGCCTTATGTGCCTTCCAGCTTTTGTAAAGGAAGTAGATACCAATCGGCAGCAGCACCATACCAATCAGGAACACAAAGGTGATAGCACCAAGCACAACCAAGCAGATTCCATAGATAGCTGTTACCAATGCTGACGGTTCAGAATAGGCACCTGTGGTTTCGTTCCTGAATGCATGGATTTTGAATGTGCCTTTCTTTGTCTCGCCCACGGCTGTAATGGCATCGCCATCATGGAGGCTGACGCTGGATGTCATTTGCAGGCTGGCCGCTGTGGTACCAATCCTGAATACATAGGACTGGATGGAATTAATATTACCGTTCCTGCCGACGGTTCTTGTTGACTGGTCAAGGGCAGAGACTTGGCCTTTCTTTACGGTTAAGGACATAACTACTGGTTTTAAAATTTATAAATCTTTGATACGTTTCAATAAGCTGTAAACTGTTTGCACATGCCAATGTGTTTTGCCTGTATAGGTGGCAATACTCCTTTTGTTGAATTCCTTTGTCAGCGAACGCACACTCTTAAAGCCTTTGCTTTTCAGTTCGTCAACAACTGGTTTCATCTTCCGTGCGAATTCATCTGCATTCTCCTTATTCTGCTGCGACAGTACCAAGCGTCCGTAGATGCCGAGGCTCACTCCTCTCTTTTTGGCTTCTGCCAAAGCCTCTCTTGTTCTAAGGCTTATCTGCTCACCCTCATATTCAGCAAAGGCAGCCATGACGTGCAGCATGAACTTGTTTGCTTCCGGGTTGTCGACAGCGATAAAGTCAACCCCGCTTTCCATCAGCTTCGCGATAAAGAATGTATTGCGACCAAGTCTGTCGAGCTTTGCAATCAGAAGCGTAGCACTGCATTCCTCACACAGCTTCAATGCCTCCTGTAATACGGGCCTTTTATTACGCTTGGCTGACTCCACTTCCGTATGTTCTTTCATGAGTTCGAAATTGTACCGCTCGGCATAGTCCCTCACGGCTGTCTGTTGGGCTTCAAGACCAAGGCCGCTTATACCTTGACGTTTTCTTGACACCCTGTAATAAGGCACTGCTTTGTTCATAGGCACATGTCCGTTTGACCAAATGTGTACGTGCTACAATTACAAGCATACCGTACATGGGTAAACGAAGGATTACTTTTGAACAGTCATTCTAAAAAAATGTAGTGGAAGACCGAAGTGAGGTCGTGATTTTCAACGCATTTAGCAAGTCCAACATCCCGCACGGTTCATCGAAACAAGGCATAAGTGTTCATACACAAACCTTGGTTTGCATATGAACAAAAAAAGGAGAATATTTTTTGGGGAGATTGAAAATATTAAATACTTCCCTTGAGTGCGATAGAGGCTATCATGAGAAACAATGATTTCACGATGCAGGGTTACCGACAAAAAAACTGCCACTCTTTGAGTGGCAGTTTTTTTATTGCTTTGTTAGAATAACATTTGTCGGGATACTGAAATTTGGGTCACTTGGGTTTTGAAGCCCCGGTTCTTTCTTGACGGTCCACTGGGCTTGTAATGCACAAGTGTTGCTTGGCGGTGTAAAGCAATTAGGGTTTAGAACTTTCATATCCAAAACCCCGTCAATAAAGCCTCCGCCATTAGGTGTATTAGTAACAGTATTGTCATGAAGGATTGCTCTGATCTCGTAATTAGTAGATATATTGTCTGAATAAATTACGTAAGGCCAATTGGTAGTTGTATTACCTATTGGCTTATTTGAATTGTATATTTCAGCAAGCTGGTTGCCGTTCGCATCTACGGTTATCTTTTTGTAATGACCCTGATAGCCGTCCGTTAAGCGAAAAAGGCTTACAATAAATACCTCATTACCGCTTTGGTATTTCCATGTACCTGCAAGTATATCCTGAGGAGGGTTAATGCTATTTGTTGTTTTTACAAATGTGGCATCTTTGAAAGCGGTCAGGCATATTGCCAGCGATATAATTATGATCCTTTTCATTATTGATGGTTTTTAAAGATAAGAATTTAATTGCAATTGGTTCTTTGTATCGTTCCTGCCGCATCTTTTTCAACTTTGGTAAAGGAACTGAAATTGGCGTTGGTTTCAAAAAGTGTTACCCCTAAATCAGCCTCTTTCATGAAGTCCAAAAACTTATCAAGAATATTGCTATTATTGGTGTCTGTTTCTAATATTAACGGGTTTTTGCTATTAAAATATTTCCTTTCAATGTTATCAGCCTTAACCTGCGAATTGAGCCATTGCATGACATTTCCCTGTGAGGCATTCCCCGTATTGTTGAAGTAATAAAAGAAATCCTGGAGTTTTGATGCATTGTCTATTGTCAATGCGTAATAGGTTCCCTTATAGGTGCTTAAAAGGGCCACAAACTTACCCGGGTCTAACTGCCCGCTATTCATCAATGAGGACATTCTTTTCAAATCGCCAAATGAGAATATGGAGTAAGTCCCGCCGCTGGTATTGGGATGGGTATGGGCAAAAGATGTATATTTTTTGCCGGGTACATCGGGTAATTGCACAGATGCTATAGCGGTTGTGCCGCTGTCTTCTTTTACGGCTGGCGTTCCCCCGTCAATAAGCGAAACGCTTTTTTCATAGCCCAGATTGAGGTTCTGGGGCGTTGCCAAGTCTTTTGCCTTCTGCATAAACGTCGGGTTAGTAGCGGTATCGGTCACGGTCTTAATCTTGTCGCAAGGCGTGCCTTTGGGTGGGTCCGATAAAGGCAACCAGCCTGTCGTGTTCCCTTCGGGACAGGGCAGGAATCCATTATCCAGTAACGGATTAGGATTGCATGGCACCTGCCCATTCGGGTCGGGGTTGCCACCACCGCCACCGCCACCGCCTGTGCCAGTACCGCCACCGCCGCCAGTACCGCCGCCATCCAGATCATCAACGAAGTAGTAATATACCGTTGTCGTGCAGTCCCAACCTGAGGTCACGCATAACGGACAATTGTCGCAGTTGGGAATGCAGACCATGTCTCCGGTGCAATGGTAGGAGGTCGAGTAGACGCAATGCGTAATGCTGCCTTCCGCAAAACGTGATGCCGTGGTCGATGCACTGTCACCATCCTTTATTTCAAGGTAGCGTTTGATATTGGGCTTGTTGTTGGTAGGGTCGTTTGCATTGTAGAATAGCCTTTTGTCCAGCAGCTTGAATTTTTTGTGTCCAAATACGGCCCTGTCCAGCATCATGAATTGGAATGCGAGCCTTTCGGCATTGTTAGTAGCAGAATCTATGCTGCCAAAACCGTAAGACTCGTAATTATTGGCACGGTGCAATTGAAGGCTTATGCTGTCATGCAGTCTGGCATAGATGAATGCGTTCACATAGTTAGCATTGTCCAGCACGAGCGGGATATAGATAATGGTATCGTTGCTGCTGTTTGTCCTTAGATTCGCCCCTCTATGGTTGGCTTTGGCTGCGGTGTTCACAATTACTTTGTCCCAAACCGGAAAGCCATCCTTCTTCGCCATATCGTTAAGGAAGCCAGCCCTTTCGTTTTTCTGCTTCAGTACGGCAGCGATCCTTTTTACTTCCGGGGTAGCGGTAGCGGGGAGGGTCAGGAATCGGGTTACAGTGGCACTTCTTGATTGTGCTTGGGCGTTCTGTGAATCCATCTTTCTGCAGGCATATATTGCCACAATGCATAAAAGCGTTGCAGAAAGGTAGAACGTGCCTTTTTTTAATGGTGAAAGGAATTGTTTGCGAGCCCCCATTTCAGTTTTATTTAAGGGTTAGGAATGCGGGCCATTTGCTTTGACAGTAATCGCCGAAGAAATGTTCCGTCTAGAGTTTAAGGTTATTTGAAATGCGGAGTGAAAGTATAGATTTGAATAATAAAAAAAACGAATGGGTTAAAATTCAGTAGTTCTACTTAAGCTGTTCGGTAATTCTACCTTTTGCTTGGGCGTGAAGGAACATGGCTTGTAAATTCTCGACCAATTCTCGACCAAATAAAAAAGCCGACCATCTCTAGTCGGCTGTAATCCGTGCCCCAGGCGGGAATTGAACCCGCACTCGCATTGCTGTGAACAGGATTTTAAGTCCTGCGTGTCTACCAATTCCACCACCAGGGCATCCCTTCACGCTAGTGAAAAAAAATCCCGACAAATTAGTCGGGATTTTAGAGCGGAAGACCAGGCTCGAACTGGCCACCCCGACCTTGGCAAGGTCGTGCTCTACCAAATGAGCTACTTCCGCCTGTGATAAGAACTTTAATTATTTGGGATTGCAAAAATAGCAATCCAAAGTTCTCTACAAAATTTTTTTTGAAATTTATTTATACTCTGGAGTAAATTTTGAGCTACTCTGTACTTCTACATCGGGTTTGCCTTTGTAACGTTGTGTGTACAAACGGAAACATCCTGCATTGATGAAGGCCAAAACGCAAAACACTTGCAAGTAAAATAAGAACCTCGAAGAATTTACCCAACTGCTGGTAAAGTCTTTCTTGCTGTTATCTTGAATATCTTGTGACATAGTTATTAGTTGCTGCTGCAAAAATAGGGATGCGGGTTAAATTTTCACAGCTTATTCTGAATATTTTCGGAGAATGTTTTCTTTTTGGCAATAAAGTATTGCCAAACGATTGAGCCATTGTATACACCATCTAGTGTATTAAGGGGCTTCCTTTTATAGTTATGGCCCTTTGTTCCGGTAAACCACCAACCAACCACTGCTATATGGGCTTTGGCAATGGCCCTGAACATTTCTGTATCGCCACTAAACAGTGCGTTGAACGCGGCAACAATATCCAACACAAACCGTGCGGGCAGTTTCCATATTTTTTCTGTTACAGGCAGGTTCTTGGAAAGCATGATGAGGTTGTTGCGAAAGTTCAGGAATGTTTTCCTGAAGCCTTTTTGTAAGGTACCGCCACCAACATGGTACACCACAGATGCCGGTACGGTATAGATCGTATTGCCTGCCAGTTGTATTCGCCAGCAAAGGTCTATCTCTTCCATATGGGCAAAAAAGTATTCATAAAAACCGCCAGCGGCATGGTACACGTTACTCCTTACAAACATGGCTGCACCGGTGGCCCAGAATATTTTTTGTGCATCGTTGTATTGCTGTTCATCTCTTTCACAATCGTCAAACATCCTTCCCCTTGCAAAGGGGTAGCCCAATGTATCTATCCAGCCGCCTGCTGCACCTGCATGTTCAAATAGGGTTTTTTGATGGTACGATAGCACTTTGGGCTGACAGGCCCCAACCTGCTTGTCCTGTTCCATCCATTCAATAATGGGCTCGATCCAGTTAGGGGTCACTTCCACATCGGAATTAAGCAGCACGTAATAATCTGCTTCCACTTTTTTTAATGCCCTATTGTAGCCACCTGCAAAACCCAGGTTTGGTGTACCGAGTAGCAGTTCAATATCGGGGTAGGCATTTTTCAGGAATTCTATGCTGTCATCAATAGACGCATTGTCTGCAACAATTACTTTTTTGTTTGCATAGGTTGATGCAAGCACAGATGGCAGGAACTGCTCCAAGTAATTTCTTCCATTATAATTCAATATAACGATTGCTACAGATGGTATTGACAAGTGAGCTATTTTTTGCAAAAATAAGGCAGCAGTTTGTTGTATGCCTATTTAATAAGTAAGGCTGTATAACAAGTATTGATATGCATAAAATCATGAACGCTTTGAAGTATCTCAAAGCGTTCATGATTTTATCGTGGAGGATGGTTTCCCTGCTCTCTATCTTCTGGTGGCGGCGGCCGTTGATCATCACCATCGCTTGGCGGCGGCGGCCTGTGGCCATCTTTACCCATAGGTGGTGGGCCATCCCTTCGTGGCTGCATGCCGGGTGTCATCCGTAAGGCTTCTTTTATGATAGTATCAAATTTTTTGCGTTGCTCTTCGTTTTTGCAAAGCGTACGTACTTTTTGAAAATGCAGGAAGACCCTTTTGTCAAAGCTCACCTCTTTCTCCCCTACTACATGCAGTGCCTGTTGCAAGATGCTGTCACTCACATTGGGTTGTTGCAATAAATTAAACAATGCATCTTTTGCGGCCCTTGTTTCTTCACGCAGGCTATCCATACTTTTTTGATGCTCGTTCCTTAGTTCGGCATAAGCAAGTATCTGGGTGGAGTCCATTGCTAGCTCCTTTACAATAAACGCATAGGGGCCACCAATGGGAGGATGGTATGGCGGCAGTTCGTTTTGCCGTTTCTTTAACCAGAAAAAGGCAAGCGTTGCTATATTGGCAATCAGCAGTAATATAATAACGGTGCTTAATACCCTGCTTTTAGTAATTGTGTTCATACTATCGGTTTATCAGTATCCGGTTGAAGAATTGAGTCCGTATGCATTTGCGAAGCCCTGTAATGTAGATGCATCGGAAGTATTGTTACCCGTACTGGATTGTTTGTTTGTATGTGTTGTAAGCAAAAAAATATTTGCTGCCAGCAGTAGGGTCAATGTTGCTATTACCCAAACAGGCTTACGCATTGGCAATGGTGCATCTTGTTGTTGGCCCAACCTGCTTTCAAGTTTTGCATGTACCCTTGTATGAAAGAATGGTGGGGCTTCGGCCTTTTGCATCCCATCAATGCTGTTGATGGTGTTTTCTATTTTGTTGTACAAATTTTCCATAACGTTATCGTTTATGAATGATTGGTATAGTAGTCTTTTAATGTCTTCCGCAAATTTTCTTTTGCTCTGTGCATCAGTGCTTCCACTGCTTTTTTACTTGTCTGCATCACTTCGCATGTTTCTTCGTAGCTCAATCCTTCTACCTTGATTAATGCAAAAGCCACACGTTGGTTGTTGGGCAGTTGCTGCATTGCCTTGAACAGTGTGGCCGATTCCTCTTTTTTGTCTAACTGTATGCCCGGGTGATGGAAGTCTGCCACTTGTTCTTCTTCTTTTTGGCCAATGCCAAAAACATTTTTTACCAGGTTTACCCTTTTCTTGGTTTTCTTTTTGCGTTCGCTATCCAGTGCCTTGGTTATTGCAATACGGTATAGCCAGGTAGAGATCTTACTGTCGCCCCTAAAATGCCGTACACTCAAATAGGCCTGTACAAAAACCTCCTGTGCTACATCTTCTGCTTCCTGAACCTGTTGCACTATGCCCAATACCGTATTGTAAACCATGTGCTGGTAGGCCTGTACCAATTGGGTAAAAGCCTGTCTGTTGCCTTGCTGCAGTTGCTGTATCAATAAGGTTTCGTTCAACAAAGAATGCGGGTTCTTGGGTTTAGACGTGGGAAACTAAGCAAACCTTTGCCATCGGTAAAATAATGTTTGTCCATATAAAAAGGCCCAGCAATTGACATTGCCGGGCTTTCATTAACTATTAGGGTATCCAGGAAACTATTGAACAACAATGGTTGATTGTTGCGTATTGTTGTTGATTAGTACTTGCAGGTAGTACGTTCCACTTGCCAGTGTATTGTTTATTTTAATTATTGTGGTAGCATTGCCCGTTTGTAGGTTGCCTTGTTGCATGGTTCTGCCAACTGCATCCAGTATCCTGTATTGAACTTTGTTTAACAGTTGTTGGGAGAAACTCAGTTGCAAATCCGCACCCCGCTTTACCATTGTTGGGTACACTTTTATGGCCGAAGCTTTTTCGTTTATTGCCAGGCTACGTATTGGGCTATATGTAAAGCTCCCATCCCTATCCATTAGCTTTATACGGTAATTGATTGTTCCCGAAGCGTTGCTCAAATCATCTTCAATACTGTACACATTTGTATTGGTGCTATTGTTTGCTGCCAGCTTTTTGTACAAACCGAAACCGGTATTGTTGCTATTTTTTTCAATTTCAAAATGACTGAAGTTTATTTCGTTACTGGTTACCCATTTCAGTTCGGCCTTATTGGCACCCTGTTTCTTAACCGTAAAATCCAGCAATTGCACAGGCAGTACCGTGTTTACAGAAGCGGTATTTGTCGGCTGCGATTCGTTGTGCAAACGGTCCAGGGCCGTTACTACATAATAGTACAATGTATTTGTCTGTATGGTATTGTCAACATAAGCTTCCGCATCGTTCCATAAAATGGCCAAGAGGTTGTTGGCATTGGTCATATCAACAGGTGCACTGGTTGACCGGTAGATAGCAAAGCGTTTTACTTTATCCATTTCATTGGTGGCAGCAGCAGGTTTTGTCCATGAAAGGTTTACCGTATTGCTTGCAGTGTACACTGCTGTTAAGGATGTTGCGGCAGCGGGTGCAGTATTGTCCTTCCATGCCATAGTGGGCTGCAATGCAGGTTTGCTGAAGAGCAGCTTAAGGCTATCGGTAAATCCGAGTTTATTGTTACGCAAACTGGTGGTATTGTAAACAATCTGGCCTGCTATGGCGGTGCTTTGCCTGTTGAGCCTAACCTGGTTCGGTACCTGCCGGTTGTCTGTTGCAAAAGCAGCATTCTGTGCCGCGTCCCCTACTTTATAGCCTGCCATGCCGCTATAGATATGCCTTCCAAAAGCATTGTTGTTCCACCAAGGTATCAGTATGCTGTAATCCGATCCCGACTGTCCCATGTACCAATATATCTGCGGGGCCAAATAATCTACCCAACCTTGTTGTTGCCATAGGCGGCTATTGGCATATAGGTCTTTGTAGTGCTGTGTGGCACCGCTGCTGGTATTACTGCCATTTACTGCATCGCTGGCCTGACTTAACCAAATGCCTGATGGAGAAATGCCAAATTTTACCCAGGGTTTTTCGGCCCTGATGCTATCGCCCAAACGTTTTACCAAAGAGTCCACATTAGACCTACGCCAGGCGGCTTTGGTACTGATGCCACGTCCGTACAATGCATATTCGGCATCGTCGGTATAAGTGCCTGCACTTGGATAGGGATAGAAATAATCGTCAAAGTGCACGCCATCAATATCGTACCTGCGAACAACATCCATTACCACTTTGATTACGTAATCCCATACGGCAGGTATGCCAGGGTTCAGTATGCGTTGCGAACCTGCTGTCATGATCCATTCAGGATGCTGGTTGATGACATGGCTACTGTGCAGTGCGGCAAGGGTGCTTGTTGTGGCGTTGCCCAATGCCCTGTAGGGATTGAACCATGCATGAAATTCCATTCCCCTTTTACGGGTTTCGGTAATCATAAATTCCAATGGGTCATAATAAGGGCTTGGTGCAGTGCCTTGCGTGCCTGTAAGGTCTGCACTCCAAGGCTCGTAGGGGCTTGGGTACATGGCATCGCATTGGCTACGTACCTGTACAAACAAGGCATTCATGCCTGTGAGCCTGTGTTCTTCTACACGTTGTATAAAAGTGGACTGTTCCTGTGCCGATGTTGCACCACTACTTGGCCAGTCGATGTTTCCATAGGTTGCCAGCCACGCTGCCCTGAATTCACGCTTGGGCGGGTTTTGCGAGAAACCCATTGAACAAAACATGCACAAGGCAACTGTGAGATAAATTCTGTGTTTCATTTTATTGAATTCCTTCCGTTTGTTTTTTTCTTCTTTGTTTTATTTTATTGGCACCATAGCCAACGCCTGCTGCAACCAATAAGGAGAGCCCACCATCAATGGGCACATCATCCGTATCATCGCCAAAACCCGGCTGTGCATGAAGCAGGCAGGGAACCAGGAAAAAAGCTGCAAGAACAATAAGCTGTATGGTTGATATTTTCAGTTTCATAGTATGCGTTTATTTGAGTGAAGGTTTAGTATTGTATGGCTTGGATGTTGAACCGGCCATAACAAGACCAACCAACACCCAAGCCATGAACATGTTATTGTATTACCAGTTTTTCGGTTTTCTTATCTGTAGCATTGCTTAATGTTACATAGTAGGTACCTTTTGCCAAACCTTTTACATTGATGCTGATTTGACCACTTTGTACATTACCGGCATCTACTGTTTTTACTGCTTTGCCTGCTGCATTCACAATGCTGATGCTTGTGTTGGATTTGTCAACATTGCTAAAGCTTACCTTAACCACATCTGTTGCCGGGTTAGGACTTAGCTTAACAGAGAATGTAGATACCAATACAGTTGGTTGTGGTGTTGGTTTGAATACAAGTTCAAACCTGCTTTCTCCTTGACTTGCCGCATCTGTATTTGTTGAAAAATTATAAGTAGTGCCTTGTTCCAACTTTGTTAAGATAGACAGGTATTTATCGTTTAACCACAAGTCGGTTCCTGCTTCAATATCAACATCGGCAGCAGTAAGTGTATAGCTCCTGTTGACTGTGCTTTGTAAGCCCAATTGTATTGCTTCGTTTGTATTGATCTTTCTGGCATCGATAGACAATTTTTCTTTATCTGACGACAGTGTATAGAAGTTCACGTCTGGGTTAATCATTTTTGCACCATCGTTTTCATCCTTTGTTGATTTTGCCTGTGGCTGAAGGAATACAAGCAACCTGTCCCAATTGATGGCATCGGTACTTAATTTCAACTGGATGGAATTTTTACCGAATGCACTTTGGTTTGTCCTGAAAAGGGTTTGTGCAGTACCCGATACCTTGCTTGTTTGCGGGAAGGTAATGGATGGCGATGCACCGGTTGCAATTACAAAGAAGGCGCTGCTTGATGGCAATACATAAGAGCTGGAAAAAGGCGTGTTAACATAGGCACCTTTCAATGCAGCATTAGGGTCCCATGTCCAGAAACTTGTACCCAAGTTGCTTCTTGTTGTAAGGCTTAGATCAACCTGCGATGCAAATGGGTTGCCTACAAAGTTGTAATTGCTTCCTGCATTCACCAAGTTAATGGCAACGGGTCCTCCATTATCTGTCAATGCACCACTGGTAGATAGTGTCACATCTGCTGGTGTTGGTGTTGTACCATCCAGTCCAGTGCCTTTAAACCCGCCACGGATCAGTACACGCACACCTTGGTTCTGTGGCCAGCTTCCTGCATTTACCGTGGTGTATTGCTGCCATCCATCGGCACCTGCACCACTTGATGCAGCCGTATTGTAGCTGTATGCTGAAGGTGCATTGGTAGCAGTTTCTGTACATCCATCGCAGGTATTGGCAGAACCAGGATTGCTTGCCAGGCCAGCCGTATTGCCGGTAATATCAATCTGACTGGTTAGTACACTTAAATTCATTGCCGCATTGAAAGGATGGCTAAAGAAGCGGAATGCACGGCGGCCACCTGGCACGATACGCTCTAAGGTAACATTGCCTGTGATAGAGTTGCCACTATTTACACCGGCATTGGTAAGGTCTGCAATCCTTCCTGTATTGATGTAGCCCGCTTTCAGGTAAAGGTAGCCGCCAGTTGCCAGCGTTGCACCGTTTACGTTACCAAAAGAAACAGTGCCGGTAACGTTTACTTTACCAATACCCAATGTGCGGCTAATGGTTGCACCAGCTGCATTTGACAAAGTAAAGTCCTGTATGTTTATAAAACCAGATGTACCAGCAAGTGTTATGGCTTGTGGCGTTGTTCCATTTAAAACTAAACCTGCTGTGCTACCTGAAATTTGTCCGTTGTTTGTTATATCGCTTGATACGGTTAATGTGTTTGTACCAGAGATGGTTAATGTGCCGTTGTTGACAAGTTGCTTGATAGATGCAGCAGTTGCCAGCGTTGGCATATTGTTGGCCGTTGGTGGAATATAAACCGATACGGCACTAGGTACGCTATTACCAACCCAGTTTGAACCAGTACTCCAATCTGTACTAGTTGCAGACTGGCTCCATTTATATGGAGCTTCGTATGCACCTATTGTTGGGATAGCGGCACGTGTTACACCTATAATATCGGATGTAACAAGGCCGATAGAGGCACCCACTAAACCGTTTGCTGTGGGCAATAGGTTGGTAGTACTTACAAAACCAGGATTGAGATTAACGCTGTTGGCATCCTGGCTTGATGCTGTTTGCCATGCAGAAAGGGTTTGGTAATCCGTTGCGTTGTAGTAACCAACATATCCTGAAGCTGTATTAGCGACGTTGATAAAAAGATCATTGTTATCTGCCGTAAAAGTTCCTCCTGTTCCTGCACGACGAACAGCCCACACTTTCATGGAAGACTCATCCATAAAAACAACATTGTTTTTTGCAATCATCGTACCAGTTGGTGCACCTTCTGCTGCAGTTGCAAATACTATCCCTGCAATAAAAGATGTCCCAAAATTTGTCATATTAGTTAGGTCTGGAAAATAAATTGAATTATTGTAAACATTGGAAGTACTGGAACCAATATGCCTAATGCCATATATCTTGCTATTTGTCACTGCGGCTGTTGTTTGGAAACCCCTAATTACATTGTTATAAATATTTACAATTTTAGGCGAGCTTAAGCCGTTGTCTATTGCAATAATGCCATTGCTCGTTCCTGACGAATTGTTTAGCGTAGAAAGCTTGGTAAATGTGTTATTGTAAATATTAAATGTACCAGCAGCAGATGTCAAACTATTTGTAAGATATATTGCTGCCCCGGCTCCAGAACCCAATTGGTTATCAACGCTAATAGTATTATCGGAAATAACAGCATCAGCCACATTATTGAATGACAGCGGACGTGTACCTTTTGCAAACACTGTATTTCCCTGAAAGGCAATACCGGTATTACCCACCGTTGAAGCACCAGAATTGGTAAGACTAATTGCTATTGCACCATTACCTCCAATACTATTAAGCGTATTATTCAGTATGGTCAAGTTATCTGGGGTAAGATTCGATACATTGAAATAATTTGTTACATTAAATGGTGCAACAGTATTACCATTGGTAGAGTTACTCGTAATAATACAATTCTTAAATGTTATAAAATCATTGTTCCCATAGATTCTAATGACAGACTTTTGACTAGCAGTAACTGCATTTGTTATTGTTAAATTCTTGGTAGTGCCACCAACTATATTAGAGCCATCAAAAGTTACATAGTTAGTAGAAACTAAAGTATTGGTATTACCTTGATATGAACCAATAACAAAACTTCCATCTATTGACGCAGTTTGAGCATAATTGGTAGTCTGTGTAAAACTCAAAGTACAATTGACACCCAAATAGGGCTTAAATGTAATAGTATTTGTTGCACTTGTACCCGTACAGCCCAATGAAGTGTCAGCAGCCTCCGTATACGTACCATTATTGGTAAAATAAAAAGTACATGGCCCATTGACACCATTGGTGTTTAAGGCATTGATGGCGGCACTGAATGTGGCATAATTTCCTGTTTCACCGGGCACCACACCAGCAGCACCAATTGTGTAAGTCCCACTCAACTGCCCCATCACATTTTGGGCAAGGGCCACAAGTAAAAACACCTGTAGCATTCGTGTAAATTTTCTCATAACTGTTTTGTTTTTTGGTTGAAAGCGATTGTAAAGAATATAGTAAGCTAATATGATTTATTGTTTTAAAATATGTATAGCTGGTTCGTCATTGGCACCATCCACATGGTGCACTTTCACAAATAGTGCCCCTTTGGGCAAAGCAGCAATATTTATGGCGATATTGTTTTCGCCAGTTGCTATGGTATGCTGTTGCTTTATCAGCACCTTACCGTCGGCATTGGTTACCGTAACCCATACTTGCTTGCTGGTATTGCTTTGTATGTTCAATTGAATTTTATCCTGCACAGGGTTGGACAGAAGCCTTACCGAAAAATCTTTTTTACCAACCGTGTTATTGATGGATACAATCTTTGAGTATATGTACTGCCCATCCCTATCCATCTGTTTCAAGCGATAGTAGCTTTTACCAGCCAACACTTTAGTATCCGTAACCGTATAGGTATTGACAGCATTATTGGTCAGCTTTGCTTCAACAAAATCAATGGCCGAGAAGTCCGTTCCGTTTATGGAACGTTCAATATAAAAGCCCTTGTTATTGGTTTCGTTGGCGGTTGCCCAATTTAATCTGGCTACGCCATTTGCATAATCGACAGAGAAAGCCGAAATATTTACCGGCAGCGATTTGTCTGTCAGTACCGCCATTACACCATTGTTGGGTATCACATAAAAAAAGGTAAATGTATTGTCGCCATTGTCTTTTATGGCTACTTCGCCAATACCACTTGGGTTGCTGTTGAGTGCAGTATTGCTAAGTGTTGCAGTGCCAACGTTGGTTACGGCTGCCTCATTTGTTATATTCAAAACCCTTAGTTGCAAGCCACCCGTTGCTGCGGAGCTTGTGCCCACATAGGCCATGAATTTTTTACCTGTAGTAGAGGTGAAATACCTTGCATTGGAAAAGTTGGTCACTACCTGGTCCGTACCTGCACCATCAACACTTGTATAGAGTACGGCACCTGTAGAACTGATACGCCTGGTATTGGTATTTTGGGAGCGTATCCACAGGTCGGATGTTGTGCCAGTGGTTACAGGGTCTATGCTACGACCCGCCCAAGGACTGGTGCCGGTTATGGGTATATTGATTGTTTTGTTCAATGTAAAGCCCAATCCATCGGCGGTGGTCAGTACATATATGTTTACCGAAGAAGCGGTAATGCCATTACCACTTGCATACAGCACGGTATTGGTGCCTGTACCCGAAAGCCCAAATGCATCGCCACATCTTTCCGTTACGGCAAAAGATGCACATAAGGTTGGCACAGCCGTTTGGTTGTCCCATCTGTACACTTTGCAGGTACCTGCTGCTGTAACCAATGAAATGCCGTAAATAACACCGTCGGCCGTTACCCGTATCTTGTTCCATTTATACGATTCCGTACCAACGCCTGTTGTAAGCAATGTACCTTCAGAAGCCCCGGTTGCCACATTAATAATTGCAATCAGGTTGTTCCTATCTGCCAACAGCAATTTATTGGTAACCGGATTATAGGCACAGCCTGTTGTGTTGCCACTGCTGGAGGTAAACCATGCATAGGATGCATCGGCAGTTTTTTCCCATAAAGTGGTAAACTGGGCATTTGCCAAAAGAACGGTACAGCAGGTTAAAAGCAAGAGTGAAATCCTTCTCATAAACAATACGAATTATTTAAAAATGGGCAGTTTTAAATGATTGATCAAGAAGATATTGGATGCGTTTTTTTGCAAAAAACAAACTAAAAACAGCTAGTAAACAGCAACAATATAGGAATTTAAAATAATAATTCAGCTATTTCCTGCAATTTTATTTTAAAATAAAGCACAATTCCGCAAACAACGCAACGGCACCGGACCTTCGGATAATTAAAAAAGCCACAGTTGAAATATCCACTGTGGCTTTTAGGTTTTTTAAATTTGAACGGTTATTGTACAATCACTTTTTCCACCTGCTTTTGGTTGCCGGTAACCATGGTTAATGTATATATACCTTTTGCCAAATAGCCAACCGGAATGGCATAAATAGCACCGTTTCCGTTACCGATATTTTTATTGCTGTACACCAATTGCCCGATACTGTTGCTTAACTGTACCGTAGCATTTTCGTTGGTATTGATGGCCAAACGGATATTGCCCTGTGTTGGGTTGTTGATCAACGTAAATAATTTGTCCTGCTTTTGTATTTTAATAAATACCGTATTGGAGAACGATACTTTGCCATCTGCATCTATTACTTTAATTCTGTAATAGCCCGATGCTAAAACAGTATAATCTACAAAAGAATAATCGGCACCTGCATTCAGACTGCCTTTTGCAGCAATCTGTTGGCTAATGGCATTGAACATGATTCCATTATCGCTTCTTTCCACCAACATGTATTTGGTGTTTGTTTCAGAAACAGTTTTCCATGTAAGTGTATTGGTGGAGCCGTTGTTTTTTCCGCTTAAACTTAAACCGCTAACAGGCACCACGACACCAGGCGTTAAATAGGCAACCGCATTGCACATTAAGTTATTACGCACCGTTGCAGAAGTAATGGCTTCAAAAGGAAAAGAAAAGTACAATAAATTATAGGCCCCTTTGTAACCAACGCCTGCACCATCTGCAGTTCCGCCAACATAGGTCAATGCAATGGCAGAGCCCCCGTTTGCAGCAATCCTGTCTGGTGAATCCACATCGTAATAACCATTGGTACTATTATCAAACGTACCAGTTTGTGTATTGTATAAAGTTGGCGTACCAGCAAAATTGTACGTGCCAGCATTGTCATCAACAAAAGTTGCTTTTAAATAATTGTTGTAAAAGTCAAGATCAACATTTGCTGAGGCTGCCCTGCCAATGTCCCAACCAATTTCTGAACCGGATAACAAAAGGTTTCCACCTGCATTCAAATAGGTTTTCAATAAAGACCTTTCGGTTGCATCGAGTGATTTATCAACAGTTGATTCCTCACCAGTAAACCAATCAACCGCTAAATAGTTAGACAATAAAATATTACCGGCACTTACGGCTTCGTTTTCGCAGCCGTCAAAAGCAATGCTACTGCAATTGGCCAATGCCTGTGCATGTTCTATCATATAATCGTACCTGTTCATCCTTTCCAGAAACATGCGTTTTACTGTACCCAATGTTGCATTTTGGTATTTAGGAATCATGGCTGATGCATCCAACCTGTCAAAACCATCTACAATAAGATAGGGTACCGATGTGGAACCACTTATGGGCGTTCTTGCAGCAACAACACTGCTACTAAAAGATTCGCCACCTGCATTGGTTGCCGTTACCTTAAAGTAGTAAGTTGTTTGCGGGTTTCCATTAAAGGTATAGCTGGTACCCGAAACTGCAACCCCATCTGCAAAGCTTCTTCCATTGGTACTAACATACACTTTGTAACCTGTTGCCGCATTGCCATATATACCGCCTGTTACGGGTGCCTGCCATTGAATTTGGATAGCTGAACCACCAGTATTTTTTGCCAAAACATTGGTAGGCTGCTCTGGCAAATAAATTAAAGGAACACCATCCCTATTATTAAAGAATTTCAGTATGCCTTTATAAATGGCCCTTGCAGCAAGCCTTCTAAATTCTGGCTGCTTTAGATCGGCTGCATCGGATGCCAAGTCGTGAAAGGCAAGTTCCAATAAAATACCCGGAATGGTACCCAGGTTACGCAGTTCACCAAAGTTGGCAGTTTGTGCACCGCGGTCCGTCCAGGTCGATCTCCAACCGGCTCTGATATCCGAAACAACCTGGTTGTGTATATAGTTACGCAACGCAACGCTACCAGCTGTGATATTTGGTTGACCGCTACCCAAACCATTATACGAATAAGTTTCTGTACCGGTACCGCCACCTGCATTGGTATGCCATGATACATATACGGCATTGTTCATATCGGTAGGTACACCTTTTGAAAGTTCCCATTCAGAATAGTATGGCCTTATGTTTACATCAACATAACATGTTGGGTAACCTTGAAACCTGGCATATTGCCTTGCAGATTCCTCAAACCTTGGCTGCCCGCTTACACCTGCAGAAGTATAGGTACAGTCCGGCTCCTGGCCTATGCCGCCACCTAACCTTACAGCATCGGCAATTACTGCCTGGCCTGCTTCGGCAGATTGGTTGCTTAAAATAATCTTGTTATTGCCACCTGCAGTAAAATAGAACTGGCCCAAATAAATCCATGAATTGCTATGCACTTCTTGATTAACCCTAAACTTGGTACTATCACCAGAATGATAAATAGTATACAATGCATCTGTAACACGGTTTGCCCCTGCTACAAAACGTACCGAAACCCAGTAGTAGCCACTTTGCACAACATTGGGTGTATAAATAGCTGTTGCAGTTTCGGTGGCATTTGCTGTGGCTACACGGTAAGTGCCGCCATAGCCTGCACTGGAGCCTGTGGTCCATGTACCCGTTTCTACATAACCAGAAGCAGGTACATCGTTGTTTACAATAATTTCATTGGCATTCACGTCACGCTCCCTTACGCTCCATACATTGGCACCCGCATTGGCCAAATAATAATTCAGATAATAGTCAACACCTTCTGCTGTTATAAAATCTTCTACCAATTCATTGGTAGTGCCCCTTTGCGTGGTATAGCCCCCATTGTTTTCGTTGTACCAACCATGCCCTGGACTTAACCAAACTGTTTTGCCCGACAACGCACCCGTTGGCGTAGGCGAACCCCCACCCGGAAAAACCCTGCTGGTAGCTGTTGTTCCTTTCCCTACAATTGGTTCGTAAGGATCGTTGTTTGGTGGCATTACATAGATTGGCTTTGCCGGTTCATCAGAAAAATAATCAATTGTTTTCCATTCGTTGGTGATGGCTTCCCTCGCATAAAGCATCAATTGTGCTGCCCCAGCCTTGCGTGTAAAACGCAGCAGGGCTTCGGGCATCAGCTCTATTGCATTGGCACTAAGTGCACCTTTTATAAAAGACTGTTTTGTATTGAAATAGATGTTGAGAAACCCGTTATTAATCAGTACGCTATCTGCATGCAGGCCCAGGCTGGTTGCTGGCTTGTAGCTTATTTCGGCTTCAATTGCCTTGTTGATTTGTTTTAGTAAAACCGTATCCTGCTGGGCCCTGGCTTTTATGCCAACCACGAAAACAGTAACAAGCAATACAAGTAATGTTTTTCTCATAATATCAATTAAAAGTCTTTAAAAAGTGCAAGCAAATGCGTTTATCTGCGTAAATTAATACAAATAATTCGCTTTTGTGCAGGTTTTGAGTTTAAAAATTTAAAAGACAGGTATTTAGGCATCCATCATTGCTAGGTTCAAAGGTTTTTAGTACAAAAAGCTTCTAAGTATAAAAACCCTTTATGACTCATAGGAAAACAGCCACATTTATTGGTGCAATTGTTTTGGCCTGTACACTATTTACCATTGCCTGTACAAAAAATGACACCGCTGTCAACGATAATGCCACCAGCAGTGTATTGAACCTACCGGATACCCCTTTTAATTATGCCAACCAAAGCCTGCCTGCCTATTTGGTGGCACCGCCCATACTCAATCAAATAAACACGCCAGCAAACAATGCCATTACAGATTATGGTGCCACTTTGGGCAGGGTATTGTTTTACGACAAGAACCTTTCCATCAACAATACAGTGGCATGTGCATCCTGCCACAAACAGGAGCTGGCTTTTGCTGATGCCACGGCTCTAAGCAAAGGTTTTGCGGGTGGCAACACGGGCAGAAACTCCATGAGTTTGATGAATGCCAGGTACTACCCTAGCGGGAAGTTTTTCTGGGATGAAAGGGCCGCTACGCTAGAAATACAGACATTGACGCCCATACAGGACCACACAGAAATGGGGATGAACCTTGACACATTGGTAAAGAAACTGTCTGCACTTACGTACTACAATACTTTGTTTCAAAATGCATTTGGCAGTACAACCATTACCAGCGACAAAATTTCGAAAGCCTTGTCGCAATTTGTACGTTCCATTATTTCTTATCAGTCAAAGTACGATGAAGGCCGCCAGGCCTTTGCTGTAAATCAGCCGCCAGGCAATGTTGACTTTCTCAATTTTATCGCCGAGGAAAACAGGGGCAAACAATTGTTCTTTAGTCCACAATTGGCCTGTGCCGCCTGCCATGGCTCAGAAACATTTACTGCCGTAACAGCAAAGAACAATGGGCTGGATGCCACCAATATCGATGCAGGCGTGGGGGCCATTACAGGCAACGCAAACATGAACGGACTGTTTAAAGCAAACTCCATCCGTAACGTAGAGCTTACATCGCCTTATATGCACGATGGCAGGTTTACCAGCCTGGAGCAGGTGGTAGAACATTACAACAGTGGCGTAAAACCCAACCCTAACCTGGACCCGATTTTAAAGGACCCGTTGGGCAACCCCCGTACACTGAATTTGAGTGCTGCAGACAAGGCTGCATTGGTAGCCTTCCTTAAAACACTGACCGACAAAAAAATTACTGTTGATGAAAAATTCAGCAACCCATTTAAGTAACATCTGTTGCTACTATTGACAAAAAATTATTTTCTCTACAATTTTTTGCCTGCATTGATTTTCCATTCATCCATCACTTACATTTGCCGCATCTCAAAAAACAGTTATGGTAGATGTAATTCTTGGTTTGCAATGGGGCGATGAAGGCAAAGGAAAAATTGTTGATTTCTTTGCTCCCAATTACGATGTGATTGCCCGCTTTCAAGGCGGCCCCAATGCCGGACATACCTTGTATGTGGAAGGCAAGAAAGTAGTATTGCACCAAATACCGTCTGGCATATTCCATAGCCATTGCGTTAACCTTATTGGCAATGGTGTTGTACTGGATCCCGTTACTTTGAAACGTGAGTGCGACATTGTTGCAGGCTTTGGAATAGACATTAAAAAGAACCTGTTTATTTCGGAGAAAACAAACATCATTGTACCGTCGCACAGGGCGTTGGACAAAGCAAGCGAATTGCAAAAAGGCGACAGCAAAATAGGTTCTACCTTAAAAGGCATCGGGCCTGCATACATGGACAAAACCGGCCGTAATGCCATACGTGTTGGCGATTTGTTGGATGCCAATTTCCCTACCCTTTATAAAGAGCTTCGCTCCAAGCATCAGACCTTATTGAACAACTTCAATTTCACAGAAGATATCAGTGCATGGGAAACAGAATTTTTTGAAGCAGTTGAGTTTGTAAAAACGCTCAACATTGTTAATGGCGAGTATTTCATCAACAAGAAAATAGCCGAAGGCAAAAAGGTTTTGGCCGAAGGAGCACAAGGCAGTATGCTGGATATTGATTTTGGCACATTCCCATTCGTCACTTCATCCAATACCATCTCTGCAGGTGTATGTACAGGTTTGGGTGTAAGTCCTAAACAAATTAACGAAGTAATGGGTGTAACAAAAGCCTATTGCACCAGGGTTGGTGGCGGTCCTTTTCCTACAGAACTGGAAGACGCAACCGGCGAAGAATTGAGAAGGATAGGAAGCGAATTTGGTGCCACTACCGGCCGCCCTAGAAGATGTGGCTGGATTGACCTGGTAGCATTGAAATACACCTGCATGATCAATGGCATTACCAAAGTAATCATGACCAAAGCAGACGTGCTGGATTCTTTTGAAACACTGAACGTTTGCACCAGTTATAAAATTGACGGAAAGGAAACTACAGAAATACCTTATGGAATCAGCAGGGTAGCAATAGACCCTCAATACAAAGCCTACAAAGGTTGGCACAGCGATACTACCAGTATTAAGGATGCAGCAAATGTGCCGGCCGAAATGTCAACCTATATTGCCTTTATAAACGAGTACATTGGGGCACCTGTAAAGTATGTGTCCAATGGCCCTGGGCGTGACCAGATTATTGCACTTTAATAACAGTTTTTTAGCAATAAAAAAAGAAATAAAAAACAATCCATTTTTTTTGGTTGATAAACTTTTGCGTTGAAATTTTACAACAACTAATCTTATTAGAACTATGGCAAAGAAATCTGATAAGGATATAAAATCCTCAGTACCTAAAACACCTGCATCGAAAGCAGAGAAACCATCATCAAAAAGCAAAAAGCAATTGGAAGAAGATGATGACGATGATGATTTTGAAGATGATGAGATGGATGTAAAACCATCCAAAAAAGCAGCACCCAAGTCTGCTGCAAAAAAGTCTAAAGATGAGGATGACGACGACGACGATGATGATGATGATATTGATGAAAAAGACGATTGGGAAAAAGGCGATGATGACGATAACTGGGATCCAGATTTCGAAGAGTTTGATGTGCCAAAAAGCAAGGGCAAAAAAGCCACTGGTGGCAAAAAATCTGCCGAAGATGATGATGATTTAAAATTGGATGACGATTTTAAAGAATTTGATTTGTTTGACGATAAAGACGATTTTGGGGACAATGATGATGATTATTAATCGTCTCCATCATTCAATGAATACCGTGACAAGAAACACACGATCTTTCAGCATAGAACATTTTACTGCGTTTAAAACACAAATGTTGAATTGGGCAAACCGGTTCAACATTTGTGTTTTATTGGATAACCATCAGTACAATTTCAAGCATCACCATGTAGAATGCCTGCTGGCTGTAAATGCTGTAAACACATTTCAGGCAACAGAAAATGCATTGCCCCAACTGAAACATTTTTTCAACCACACCAACGACTGGCTGTTTGGCCATGTTGCGTACAATTTCAAAAACCATCTTTTCAATACAACGGCTTCCAAGCACAACGATGCCATCGGCTTTCCCGACCTGTTCTTTTTTCAGCCAGAAACAGTGATTCAATTACAGCAGGGTCATGTTGTTATTGCATGCATTGAAAGCAATCCTGCAACGGTTTTTGAAGAGATTGTACACTACAAAGGCACAACTGCCAATGCCCCATTTAAAGCTGTTGAAATAAAGCCCAAAATTTCCAAATCAGACTATCTTTCCATTATACATCAACTGCAGCAGCATATACTAAGGGGCGATTGTTATGAGATCAATTTCTGCCAGGAATTTTTTGCAGAAAATACTGATATAGATGCGGTGGATATTTTCAATCAACTGTCGGTTGTTTCTCCCAATCCCTTTTCTTGCTATTACAAATTGACAGATAAATACCTGCTTTGTGCAAGTCCGGAACGGTACATAAAAAAAACAGGCACTAATATCATTTCACAACCCATTAAAGGAACTTTTAAACGGGATGTTGCAAATGCAATGGCAGATGCAGCCTTAAAGAACCAACTGTACAATAGCCAAAAAGACAGGAGTGAAAATGTAATGGTAGTTGACCTGGTGCGGAACGATTTAAGCAAGGTATGCAAAGAAGGCAGCGTACAGGTAGATGAGCTGTTTGGCATCTACTCTTTTCCGCAAGTGCATCAAATGATATCGACCATTAGCGGCGAACTGAATGACAATGCAGACCTGGCAGATGTGTTGCTTGCCACATTCCCCATGGGCAGCATGACAGGTGCTCCCAAAAAAAAGGTGATGGAACTGATTGACGAATATGAACAAAGCAACCGTGGCATTTACAGTGGCTGTGTTGGGTATATTAGTCCCGAAAAGGATTACGATTTCAATGTGGTCATCAGAAGCATCATGTACAACCAAACCAATCAATACATCAGTTACCAGGTTGGCGGCGGTATTACCTTTTATAGCGATGCCGAAAAAGAATACGAAGAATGCCTGTTAAAGGCCGAAGCAATGAAGGCTGTACTGCAAAAAAAAGCGGCCCTTTAGAAAAAGGGCCGCTGACGTATAACCCCCAATGAATTTAAACATCCACTGCAAACGTATCTCTTTGTACCTTATGCAACAAGGTGGCTGGTACGGTATTTTAGACAGTGCCAGTACGCATTTTTTACATTTTCTGCATTTTATAATAGATTAATAATCAGTCATTTTTTCGCCCAAGAAAAACTATCTCCGTTTTGCAATCAAAAAAACGGCACAAATCAGTCAACTTGTCTGCTAATTTTCATTTGCACAGTATTTGAATTGCAACAATTCACGAAACATCAAAACACTTATCTTCAACGCAAAAACTATATCTAATGAATATTGGAAAGGAATTTGAACAATATGCAGTAAAGCACAGCCGTATCGGCAGTGCCACTTTACATAACTACCAAACCCATTTTAACCCCACTAACCTTACCCCATACATTATTGAAGAAAGACCCATGAACATTGCCCAAATGGACGTGTTCAGCCGTTTAATGATGGACAGGATCATTTTCTTGGGAGAAGCCATCAACGATTATGTGGCCAACATCATCACTGCCCAGTTGCTTTTTCTGGAAAGCGTAGACCGTACCCGCGACATACAGATGTACATTAACAGCCCGGGTGGCAGTGTGTATGCAGGTTTGGGCGTTTACGATACCATGCAGTTCATTAACCCCGATGTTAGTACCATCTGCACAGGCATGGCAGCCAGCATGGGCCAGATATTGCTATGTGCCGGCGTTAAGGGCAAGCGTACTGCCTTGAAGCATAGCCGCATCATGATTCACCAGCCAAGCGGTGCCATTGGCGGACAGGCAACAGATATTGGCATTACCGCCCGTGAAATAAAGAAACTGAAAGAAGAACTGTATGCCATTACTGCCCATCATACAGGTAGGGATGCAGAACAGATAGCCAAGGATAGCGACCGTGATTTGTGGATGACTTCAACCGAAGCAAAAGCATACGGACTGGTAGATGAAGTTCTGCTTACCAACCCGAGAAAAGAGAAAAAGGATTAATACAATCCTGTTCTGAAAAGTTCTTTAAACCATTTGCTGGAAACCATTCAGGGCAAAGAAGAGGTTTATTTTTTCCTCGCCTCTTTGCTTGGTTTCTGGCTCAATTCATTATCATACAAACCTGTTTTAAAATGATACAAAGCAAATACATAGCAAACCCTTTTCGCATGGATGATGAAGAAGAGGACGACAACTCCACCAAAAGCAAGCAAGAGCCTGTTGGTCCTGCCATGATCAAGAAAATGGAAAAAATGTTCTTTGAAAAACGTGCCATCTATTTATGGGGCGTTGTAGAAGACAAAAGCATCCGCGAAGTAGTAAGCAAACTACTATTGCTGGAGGCAGACAAACCAGGTGAAGAAATCAAACTATACATCAACAGCCCGGGTGGCGTTGTTACAAGCGGCATGGTGCTATACGATACCATACAAATGATTTCATCTCCGGTAAGCACCATCTGCATGGGCCTTGCTGCCAGCATGGGCTCCATACTGTTAAGCGTGGGCACCAAAGGCAGGCGTTTTATTTTCCCTCACGGCGAAGTGATGATACACCAGCCAAGTTTGGGCGGCTATTTTCAGGCAACTTCTGCTGATATTGAGATACAGGCCATACAGATTGAAAAAACCAAGATGCTGGGTGCCAAAATACTGGCCGAAAACTGTGGCAAAACCGTTGAGCAGATATTGAAGGACTTTGACCGCGACTATTGGATGAACGCAGATGAGGCAGTTGCCTACGGTATTGTGGACGGAATTCTGGAAAAAATCTAACTTCAAGTAAGAAATAACCATTAATAACGTTTAAATAATAAATATTCTTCTTAAAAAAGAATAACGGTAGTTTTGTGTTTGGTTGCAAACATGCCTCAATAGCGGTAATAATGCTATTGAGCGGGTTGTTTAACCCATGAAATCTTAAAAAGAAAAATAATGGCCAAACAAAGTCATTTGCATTGTTCATTTTGTGGCAGGAGCCGTGATGAGGTTAAGATACTCATTGCCGGACAGGAAGGGCATATTTGTGAGAACTGTGTGGAACATGCTCAGGAAATTATTGCACAGGAGCTGAACCTTAAACAGGAAACAGCCACAGGCACCAATACAAGTGCCAACTTTAAGCTAAGCGTTCGCCGCCCGGCCGAAATAAAGAAATTTCTGGATGAATACGTAATTGGTCAGGACGATGCCAAAAAGGTGTTGTCTGTAGCCGTTTACAACCACTTTAAAAGGATCACGCAAAAAGTACAGCAAGATGATGTTGAAATTGAAAAAAGCAATATCATTTTGGTGGGCGAAACAGGTACCGGTAAAACATTGCTGGCAAAGTCCATTGCACGATTACTGAATGTGCCCTTTGCCATTGTGGATGCTACTGTGTTTACTGAAGCTGGTTATGTGGGCGAAGATGTGGAAAGCATGCTTACCCGATTATTGCAGAACTGTAATTACGATGTAGCTGCTGCAGAACGTGGCATTGTGTATGTGGATGAACTGGATAAGATAGCCCGTAAGGGCGACAACCCTTCCATAACAAGGGATGTTAGTGGCGAAGGCGTGCAACAGGGCCTGCTGAAAATGTTGGAAGGAACAGAAGTACTGGTGCCGCCACAAGGTGGCAGGAAGCACCCTGAGCAAAAAATGATCAAACTGGATACCAAGAACATCCTGTTTATATGTGGTGGTGCATTTGATGGCATAGACCGTGTTATTGCACGCCGTATAAACACCAATGCAATTGGGTTTAACGTAAACAAGGAAATGCAGGAAATGCAACGCAAGAACCTGTTGCAGTTTATTACTGCACAGGACCTGAAAGGTTTTGGCCTGATACCGGAACTATTGGGACGCTTGCCCGTTGTAACGCACCTGAATCCGTTGGATGCAGAAACCCTGAGGAGCATTTTGACCGAGCCTAAAAACTCCCTCATTAAACAATATACCCGCCTGTTTGAACTGGAGGGCATAACGCTTACCATTGAGGAAGATGTGCTGGACTTTATGGTGGCCAAAGCATTGGAATACAAATTAGGGGCAAGGGGCCTGCGTAGCATTTGCGAAAGCATTTTGACTGATGCCATGTTTGAACTGCCAGGTACCGAAGAAAAGGAACTGACTGTATCTATTGACTATGCCGAACGCATGTTTAACAAGAGCAAAATGAGTATGCTTAAAGTAGCATAGCATAACCTGGAAATAGGTACAACCGAAAATATCAAGCGGTGGGAATAACTTCCCGCCGCTTTTTTGTTTGATGATTTTAACTTGCACCAATAATCATTGCATTAAACCACATTTTATATGAACGAGTTAGTAGAAAAATTGACTGCCGAAGCAGGACTTACAGCAGAGCAGGCACAAAAGGCCATTGAAACCATTGCCAGTTTTGTAAAGGAAAAATTCCCGATGCTTGGCGGGGCGGTAGACAATATTTTTGGTGCAGGAAAAGACAATTAATATTGTAAATACACCTGTTGGCATTGATAACAAAGCCCGCTTTATTTAACCATAAAGCGGGCTTTGTTATGTAGGTAATCAAGCAACTACATGCGTTGCAGATGTTGAACCGGAGCCAGTGCCGGGTATTGTACATCACTTGATGGGTGCGACGCCACGAGTGCTGATACTTGTATAGCAGCCAGGTACAAAAACAGTTATCGGAAACTGATCATTGAGCTTAAAGGGTAACGAAGGTTACTGTACTGCATCATATCTACCTTTACGGTACCCACTACTATGGGGCTTTCTATACGTAGCGGAATATGGTTGGGGTCATCGCTTACCCATACAGTCATTTTCTCACCACCTTCAAACAAAGTACCTTTTACCAGCAATGGTTTAAACTTGATGGCCCTGAATTTTCCGTACTTTGTTTTTACGGTTTCCCGGCCCATGTATTTAATGTAGAGGTTGTACACTTCATCGTCCAGGAACATGCTAAAAGGTATCTTATCGCCTTCTTTGTATTTGCTGAAATCTATATTGCGGGCATAGTAAATAGAGCTTAGCACATCCTGTATGCAATTGGGTACCTTGTACACACCTTTGGTTGTTATGGCCGTATTGGTTTGCTGGTTAAACGTAATGTTCTCGTATTTTTTGTAGCCACCTTCGTCTACGTTGCGAATGAATTTCAGGGGCTGAAGCGTAGCGGTATCAATATAGCTCTCGTAGCGGTCACGCACCTTGAAAATCCAGTCGTAGCTTGAGTTGGAAGTGCCCGTGCCCACAATATGGTAAACAGGCTTGTTGCTCATTTTTTCTTGCGTAACAATAAAGTTTGCGGAGCCTGCATTTACATACACACCTATTACCGCATAGAATATTGTGAAGGTAATGTTCTCGCCATCGTGAAAAGAGGTATTGCGTATGCCACAGAATTCATCACCGGCCTTTAGCGGTAACCAGCCTGCTATGGCAACCAATAGTATGATTAGGATTTTCTTCATCTAGTATTGTTATTGATGCTTATTAAACTACGTTTATTTCAATTCGACCGTTTGCTTATACCGTTTCTGTTTCGTTCTGCTTTTTGAATATCCTGATGCCCAGTATGAACAGGCTGCCTGCTACTGCCGGTATAACCCTGTTGATTAACCAGATGATGGCAGCAGTAAACAGTATGCCCAAGGTATTGGCACTTAATAACCCGAACAGCAACTGGCTTGCCTTGCCACGCAGGCCCAACTCTGCAATGGGTATGGTAGGCACTACTGCCAACACCAAAAACAAAACGCATACCATAGATGCCAACTGCCACCATGGAGCATCTACTTTAAACAATTGCAGCAGTAATAGATACTGCACCACGAATACAACGTACCGGAGAAAAGAAAGAACCAAAATTCTTGTTAATTCCTTCCAATGAAAGTCTTCGAGCTTCTGGATGTAGAAAGTGTACTTGGCAACAAAAGGTATCTTTTCAACCAGTTGCGTTAACCAGGAAAGTTTAAAGTAGATGAGGATGAAGATAATGGTGCAGCCACTTAGTGCATACATAAGGCCGTTTAGCCAGAATATGCTCAGCCCCTCCAAGTGCCTTGTTGCACTGAGCACATCGAACCTTATATAAATGAGGCCAACAATACCTAACACCATGGTTACAATAATCTGGCTAAGGCTACCTACAATAGACAGGGCAATGCCACGCAGGCGGTTGCCATCTTCCAGGTAAACCACACGGCCCACATACTCGCCCACGCCGTTTAACGTGTTCAAGGCAATGGCCTGTCCAGTAAAAATGGCACGGAATGCACGCAGGAAAGAAACCTGTTGTATGCCTGTAACCAGTATCTGCCATTTCTTGGCTTCAATGCCCCAGTTAACCAGCATTAGCAGGAGCACCGCATAAAACCGCCAGCTTTCAAAACCGGTTAAGGACTGTTCTATTGCCCTCCAAGCATGTGGCAGGTTAGGCTGTTGTGTTACTTGTTTGTAAATGGAGATGCTGAGGAACACAAATGCTACAGGGCCTACGATATAGTTAAGAAGTATTTTTTGCTTTCGTTTCAGGACTACATTTTTATACAATGCAAAGAACGGAGTTAGATTTGAGATAGAAAAGTATATGCCAACAATAAGCTATTTTTAAGCCCTGATGAACAAACCCAGAATCATACTTGGCATTGACCCCGGTACGCAGTTATTGGGTTATGCCCTGTTAAGCATTGATGGCAACAAGCAACAGGTTTTATTGATGGATGTGCTGAAGCTGACCCAGTATAAAGATATTTATGAACGGCTGGAAAAGATACATACCAAGGTTTGTGAATTGATTGCTTTGTACAAGCCGCACACATTTGCCATTGAAGCCCCTTTTTTTGGCAAGAATGTACAGAGCATGCTGAAGCTTGGAAGGGCTCAGGGTGTGGCCATTGCAGCAGCCATGCAGGCCAGGATTGACGTTACAGAATACTCACCCAAAAAAGTGAAACAGTCCGTTACTGGCAATGGCAATGCCGATAAGGAACAGGTTTGGAAGATGCTGCAAATGGTTTTGAATATTGAAGAGAAACCACAATACTTTGATGCAACAGATGCACTTGCCGTGGCCATGTGCCACCATTACCAAACATCATCGGTATTGAATGTTGCAGGCAAAGGCTTTAAAGGCTGGGACGATTTCATTAAGAAGAACCCCGATAAAGTAGTACGTAAGAAGTAGCAAATCAAGCACCCGCTTTTATACATCAACGTTATAAACGATCCACTATTTTCTGTTGTACCTGCTTCAACTCGTCGGCACTCAATGTTAATTTGGGAGCAGCAAAATCCATGTCGCTTGTATGGTTAATGGGAATAAGATGCACATGTGCATGGGGCACTTCCAAACCTACAGTTACCATATTAACACGGTTACATGGATAGGCTTTTTCTATTGCCTTTGCAATGGGTTTTGCAAATACTAGAAGCTCTGCAAGGTATTCATCGGGCACATCAAAAATCCTGTCCACTTCTATTTTAGGCACTACCAATGTGTGTCCATACTGTAAGGGGAAGATATCAAGAAAGGCTAAGAACTTATCATTCTCGGCAATTTTGTAAGCTGGTATTTCGCCAGCAATGATTTTTGAGAAGATTGTCATGGACATTTATTTTACTGTCACGAATGTACGCGATGGCATTCATTAAAAAAGCCCTGGATAAATCCAGGGCCTGTACAGGAATTGTAAGTAAGTATATTAAATGGCAATATCTTCCACTTTGAATTTCAGGATGCCGTTGGGTACCTGCACTTCTGCAATCTCGCCTTTTACTTTACCCATCAGGCCTTTGCCAATAGGCGATGATGCCGAGATCTTTCCTTGCTTCAAGTCGGCTTCCTTATCGCCCACAATTTGGTAGGTAACCGTTTTTTTTGTTGCCAGGTTGGTAATGGTCACTTTGGTCAGGATCATTACTCGGCTTGTATCGATGGTAGACATGTCCACGATTTTTGCTGTAGAGATAATGCCTTCCAATTGTTTAATTCTTGCTTCCAACATGCCTTGTGCCTCTTTGGCACTATCGTATTCTGCATTTTCTTTCAAGTCCCCTTTTTCCCTTGCTTCTGCAATGGCCGCGGAAGCCGCCGGACGGTCAACCGTTTTCATCCTGTGCAACTCAACTTTCATCTTTTCAAAAGTTTCTTTAGTTACATATTCACTCATAATCTTTGGTTTAAATACATAAAAAAAATACAACGCCACACCTAATGTGCAGCGTTGCAGTAACTACAAATATATATCATTTGATTTAACCAGCAATCATAAGGGTTAAGCGTATTGAAAAGAAGGGATAATACGATGATTGAGGTATCTTATTTTTCTATAGGATGGTCTTTCGCATATTTTGCCCAGGCTTTAAAGATTTTTTGTTCTTGTGCAGTAAGTGTATCAGATTGGTTCAAAATTTCCGTTACAAAACGGAAGCCTTCGCCGATACCATAACGGTCTGTTCTTTTTACAGGGCAGCCCTGTTGATCGCTGAATTTTTTGTCACAAGTAAAAAATCTATGTTTGTTAGTCCAACAATCTAGATAGGCAATATTATAGGAAGGCACCAATTCACCAGCATGGTTTATGGTATCTTTCAAATATTCTATTTTTCTGAACATTTTATAATTGATACCATTAATAATTGTGTCACCAATTAACTCAGTTGCTTGATCTTTAAAAAATGATGGTAATCCCCAAAAGTTCGCTATGCTTCCTTTAACCGAATCGGGTTGAGTGTATTTTCTGATTAAAATTGCAGTATCAGAGAAAGAAGAAAACACATAAAAATTCTTATTAGGTAAATCAATAAAGGTATATTCATACGGGAGCTGTGACCATGTTTTTTCAAAAGTTGTATCATTCATATAAAACTTTGTATAAAAAGTTTCCTCTATTATCAGACTATCTAGATACCAGATATTAGGATCCTTCAAGTATTGCATAGTATCCATCTTATTAGTGGCACTATCATAAACCCTCATAACAATGCTTACTTTGCCACATGACTTAGTAATTACGTTGCTTGCTATCTTTGTGGTTGAACAAGACATTGAAAGTATCAAAATACACAACAGCAAAAAACAATATCTATTCCGCATAATTGTAAGCATGGAGAGAAACTTGTTTCTTATTGAACATTATTTTTCTACGGGATGTTCTTTCGCATACTTTGCCCAGGCTTTGAAAACCTTTTGCTCTTTGGCCGTAAGCGTGTCGGCTAAATACAAGATATCGTTTACCAAATGAAACTCATTAGGAACTATCATATCCCAACGTTTTACAGGGCAGCCTACCCTATCACTAAGCCACTTTGTTTGTGAGAACAAAGGCGGCACTTTACCGTTACAATCAAGATAGGAAATAAAATATCTTGTTACTAATTTGTTTTTAATTGTGTCTCTACGGTAATCGATTTCTTTAAATCTTTTATAGTTCACACCAGCAATAATACTATCATTAGCAGGCTTGAGAGCAGAGCGATTAGCATCCCAAGGAGACATATCTCCCCAAAAGTTAACTATGCTACCTTTTATAGAATCAGGCTGAGTGTATTTTCGAATTAAAGTAGCCGTATCTGAAAAAGACGAGAACACATAAAACCCTCTATTGGGCAAATCTATAAAAGTAAATTCCCAAGGAAAATGTGCCCAAGTAGTTTCATAAGTTGTATCGTTCATATAAAACTGAACCAAAAAGGTTTCTTCAATTATCAAACTGTCCTTGTACCATATTATGGGGTCTTTCTGATATTTGATTGTGTCCATATTACCTGTTTCATTATCGTAGCCACGCATTATGAAGCTTAGCTTGCCACAGGCTGGAGGAACATTTTTATTTATCTTTTTTGAAGTTGAACATGACAACAAAAAAGTCAAAACACATATAAATAAATAAAACCACCTATTCCACATAATTCAAAATATCAAGAAGTTCATTTCGTATTACTCGTCACTTTTCTACAGGATGCTCTTTCGCATATTTCGCCCAGGCATTGAATATCTTTTCTTCCTTGAGAGTGAGAGTGTCTGACAAGTATTGTATTTCTGTTACTAAACGAACCCCTTCACCAATTACAAAGCGATCAGTTCGCTTTACAGGACAAAATTTATGTTTTTCACTTAACCCTTTATCTAAGGTCATTATTGGAGGCTTATTCGTATCACAAGTTAAATAAGCAACACTATATACTGGTAATGGGTCTTTTGATCGACTTATGTCTAATACATATTCCACTTTTTGGAACATCTCATACCTAATGTTATCAATAACTGTATCTCTTTGTCTTTTAATTTCACTATCGTTAAAAGATGAAGGCAACCCCCAAAAGTTTGCTAGATTTCCCTTTATAGAATCTGCTTGCGTATATTTTCTAATTAAAATAGCGGTATCTGAAAAAGAAGAAAACACGTAAAAGTTTCTACTGGGTAGGTCTATAAAAGTAATTTCCCAAGGATAAATTTGCCCTATTTTATTTCCAAAAATATCTGTTTCAATTTCTACACGAAAGGTTTCCTCAACAATTAAACTATCTCTATAATAAATCAATGGGTCTTGTTGATATCTAACTGTGTTCATCACATTGGCCGTACTATCATATACACGCTTAGTAAAACTTAATTTGCCACATGACTTAGAAATTACGTTGCTTGCTATTTTTGTGGTTGAACAAGACATTGAAAGTATCAAAGTACACAACAACAAAAAGCAATATCTATTCCGCATAATTGTAAGCATGGAGAGAAACTTGTTTCTTATTGAACATTACTTTTCTACCGGATGCCCTTTCGCATACTTTGCCCAGGCTTTAAAGACCTTTTCTTCTTCATCTGTGAGTTTATTTGACAGATACTGTATCTCAGTTACTAAACGATAATGCTCTCCAACTACAAAACGATCCGTACGTTTCACTGGACATCCCTGTTGTTCGCTGAATTGTTTATCTAAAGTAAATAATTGGGGCAAAGCATTGTTACATGCCAAATAAGCAATGGTGCAACTATTTATAGTTTTACTCGAGTAATTAGTTCTATCCTCAACGCTTTCTATTTTTTTAAACCTTTTATAAGTAAAGCCCTGTATAATGGTATCACCTATTTGTTTGGTATCCTTGTCTTTAAAGAATGAAGGCAATCCCCAAAAGTTAACAATACTACCTTTTAACGAGTCCGGTTGCTTATATTTTCTAACCAACGATGCAGTATCAGAAAAAGATGAGAACACATAAAATGCTCTTCGAGGCAAATCAATAAATGTAAACTCATATGGTAGGTTCTTCCACAACTGCTCTCCAGTAATGCTATCAACTTTATCGTAATACTGTAAATAAAAAACTTCTTCTATTAGGCAACTGTCTTTGTACCAGATAATAGGATCTTTTTGATACTTGATTGAATCCATCGTATTAGTGCAATTATTATAATTTTTCATTGCTAAGCAAATCTTACCACTACTAATGTTTTTATTATTGTGTTTACTGGTCGAACAAGATGCCAAACAAGAAACAACAATCATTAAAAGAAACCTAAGTATAGGTCTTATCATTATGGGAATAAGGTTGATCCTTTCCATGAGTGTAATTTTTCTCTTATAATAATATTCGGATAAGGTGCATTAATAGGGTAATTTACTATACCACTAATTTTAGCATTTGCTCTTACTGAATCACCCGATACATTTCCAGCCCAGCCTGATTGTGACCAAGTTGCTGGATAATAGCTAGACCCTATATCTATAAAACTTAAAGAATGTGTAATTGAACCAATTTTATTTTGACTAGGATTATTTATTGCCTTTAAACCAGTAAAATTTTCTGTTGACCACAGATCCCAAGATGGGGCTCCATTTGGTGATTTGCTAACTCTCCAAGTTGAAATATCACTTGCAGGCTCAAATACATCATCGCTCTCCGGATGCATTGGTCCGCCACCCGGCACCGTGCCACCAGGTACACCAATCACTACCCCGCCATTACCCGTTCCGGGGCCGCCGGGATTGGAAGGGTTGGATCCTCCGCCAGTACCACCACTGCAATCCGTATATAAAAATGTGTAGGTGGTGTTCATCAGCTCACCGGTCAACTGGTCGTACCAATCGGTTGCTTCATAATAATCTACGCAGGATACAGGTGTTTCCCTTGCCAATTGGCTATTGCCTGCCAATGCTTTTATGTTCTGCTTTGCATCAACACTTGTAACCCTGTACAGTTTATCGTTCCTGTATTCCATCTCAAAACTGACCCTGTCCATATCCTTTAAGGTAATGTATGTAAACACACCCGTATAGTCCCTGAAGTTATAAAAGTCGTGCAGGGCGTTTACTGGCATGGGTATTTTGACTGGGCTATTGGGCATTGCATACTGCATCAGGTTGCCTTCGGTAATATTGCCGTTTACATCTATCCTGGCTACAAAGTAACTCGTAACAGGTTTGCCTTTGTTTGCTTTAATTTCCATGCCTTCGCTAATGGGCACTATTATAAACTTCTTGCCCAGCCGCAGGTCCTCTACCCATAAACTTTTTGTATGCAGGTTGTTCTTTAAGTTTTCCAGGTTATCCTTCCTATCCTTTCGGGTAGTGGCTGCAATTTGTTTGTCTAGCCAAACATGTATTTTGGTTGCCATGCCACGTCCGTTAAAGTCCTGTACCGCAGTTGGCAGTTCGTTTTTTTGGCATGCGTTAAAAAGCATTGCTAAAACAACCATTATACATGCACCTATTGGCTTTTTTGTTTTTGGCAGTGTAGCTTTCATTGTTGTAGGGATTTGGTTAATTAAAAGATATTTACTACAACAGTACTACTAATCCATAGAATAGTATTATCAATAATTACTATTTATTACTAGTATAAATACTAGTTTTTCTAGTTATAGAATTAATACTACATTACAATTTCCCTAAATGTCTTATTGAAATTACTTGGCCTGCAATGCCTCGTCGTGTTTTATTTTGTCCCAGTATTTTTTATCAACAACCAGCATCCCAAAGCTTTCACCATCGTGTTTGTGCAAATGTTTATGATGCATTTTATGTGCCCAGCGTATGGCTTTTATATAGCGGTTATTACTGCGTGTAAACCATTTGATGCGTTGATGTATGATTACTTCATGCACCAGAAAATAAGCAAGGCCATACAATGCAATACCAAAACCTATACCCGCAACCCAATAAACATTATGTTGTAAACCCAGCATGATGCAAAGCCAACTGGGTATGGCGAAAATCAAAAAGAAGGCATCGTTTTTTTCAAGCAAATGGCCAGTGGGCTGATGGTGGTCGCGATGCAGGTACCATAAAAAACCATGCATGATGTATTTATGGGTGAGCCAAGTGATGGCTTCCATTAAACAGAACATGAGCAATGCAACAATGAGGGTTATCCATATCATAAAAAAGACCTTAGTATAAGAAAGAACAGCAACTGGATAATCAGCAAATGTAAAGCGAAAGGGTTTGTTTTATTGAAAGGCATTAACCTGAAAACAATCAATAATATGGCACTGATGACAAACCAACAGGCATAATTGAAGAAAGGCACTTGGTTATTGGTCCATTGCCAGAATCCCAGTTTAATTGCAACAGGTTCCATGATATAATCGAACGTAGTTGCCAGTAATGCCCCATCAATAATCAATGAAACAAACTGTAGCCATGATGGAAGTGCAGTACCTGTTGCTGCCGACTTTGCCACTACCCGGCCATGCAGCTGTTGCATTACCACTCCGCCACAATAAATGGTTACAAACCATTGCACACCTATCAACAACGGAACCCCGTTAAACTTGTAGCCCATAACATTGCCGTATGTGTAGTTGCCAAACAGGTAGCCCGTATGCACGCCAACTATTTCGGCAAGCATGCCCATTGCAAAAGCAATAAGTATAAACAGGTAGAAGTAAAGGTTACGTTGTTGTTGTGTGTACACCAAGAGTGCCGACATTAATAACAGGTTTAGTGGTGTATTGTGTATGAACCAATCTTTATAAGGTGTGGCCAATATACCCACGGCACCACATATATGAAACAGTAAGGCAATAGCTAAAGCTATATTTTTTCTTTGCCGGTACATTAATGTTTGTTTGCTTTTTTAAAATCATGCTGCACCAAGCTGGCCATGATTTTTGCACTTTGCAGGCAAAGGGGGATACCACCGCCCGGGTGCACGCTGCCACCCACAAAATACAGCCCTTTAATTTGGCTGGTAAAATTGGGATGCCGCAAAAAAGCCGCTCCAGCCGTGTTTGACGCAGTGCCATATAGCGAACCCCTGTAAGATGATGTGTTGCTTTCAATCAATACAGGGTCCAGTATTTCTTCCGCCTCAATCAAAGGCTCGATATCTGTTTGCAGTACCCTGTTTATTTTTTCAATGATTGCCTTGCGGTACTGCTGGTTGTTGATAGTCCAATTTTGGCCAACGTTTGCAGGCACATTTATCATTACAAACCAGTTCTCTTTACCGTTAGGAGCATGTGTACCTTCTTCGCATTTGGAAGTGACATTTATATAAACAGTAGGATCGTTAAATGGTTGCCTTGTTGTAAACAAGGTGTCAAACTCGGCCTTGTATTGATTGCTGAAGAGGATATTATGCAGGCCCAGTTGCGGGAATCCCTGTTTGATGCCCCAATAAAAAATCAATGCACTACTACTGCGTTCCTGTTTTAGTAGCTTCTTGCTTTTTGTTTCGTTGCCCAACAAATGCTTATAGGTAAAGTAGACATCCATATTGCTTACCACAACATCGGCATATATGTTTTCATTGTTTGCCACAATGCCATGCACTTTGTTGTCGTGCTGAATAATACGTTGCACTGTTGTATCAAAACGGAATTGTACGCCTTTTTTTATTGCCAGTTCGTATAGGGCTTTTGTAATACTATGCATGCCGCCTTTGGGATAAAAAACACCTTCGTTGTGTTCCACATGCGGAATCAGGGTAAGCATACCTGGGGCCTTGTAAGGACTGCTGCCATTGTATGTTGCATAGCGGTTAAAAAGCTGCACTGTTTTGGGGTTGCTGAAATGCTTTTCATGCATGGCATTCATTGTGCCAAACAGGTATTTTCTTTTGGTACGCAGCAATGCCTTGGCAACAGGGGCCTTGAATAATGTTTTCAGTTTGTGCAGCGAATAGTTCAGGAATACCTTGCCAATATTGTTGTAGATATCTGCTGACTGTTTCAAGTAGCCGGTTAGTGCACCTGCGGGCTCGCCGTGTTTTTGCTGCAGCTCTGTTTCAAACTTTTCAATATCTGCAAAAGCGGTTAGCTGTGTGCCATCTTCATAAAAATACTGGCAGCTAACGGGCAACCGTTCGTAACTAAAATAGGCATCCATTGGCTCATTGGCCAATGCAAACAGCTCTTCTATATTTTGGGGCTGGGTAAACAGGCTGGGGCCAGTATCAAATGCATAGCCATTTATTTCAATACGTGAAAGCTTGCCGCCGGGCTGGCCGTTCTTTTCAAACACAGTTACATCAAGCCCCTGTACCGCCAGCCTTATGGCCGATGCAATGCCAGCTATGCCTGCACCAATAACAATTGCTTTTTTGGAACTCATTATTTAGCTTGTTGTGCTTTCCACCATTCGTTTACTTTTGGAAAAGCAATTAAAAACCATGGGGTATAAAAATAGCCCCTGTTGGCTACCGACTCTTCAATGCGTGGCATGGTTGCCCAAACAAATTCTTCCACTTCGTTATAGTCCACATCAAGGTTGCCATCGTAATAACCAACAAACACATGGTCAAATTCGTGTTCTGTCAACCCATTATCAAATTCTGCCTTATAGGTAAAATCAAAAATTTTCTCCAGCGATGTTTCAATGCCCATTTCTTCTTTCAGCCGCCTGGTAGCTGCATCAATATTGCTTTCATTGGCACGGGGATGGCTGCAGCAGGCATTGGTCCACATTCCGCCGCAATGGTATTTCTTTAGTGAGCGTTGCTGCAACAGCATCTCGCCCTTGCTGTTGAAAATAAAAATGCTGAAGGCCCTGTGCAATAGGGCCTGTCTATGGGCTTCAATCTTTTCCATCAGCCCAATCTCGTTGTCCTGCTCATCCACCAAAATAACCTGCTCCATTAATAATCACTTGTTGATACCGAAAATAGCAGAAAACAATTTGTTTTACCCGTTTTTGGATAAACAAGTTTACAATAAGTTGAGTTGGTACCGCAGTTTAGCTTTTAGTACAATAGCCAGTTTGTTATAGTCCGGTATGCGAACCCTTGTTTCCAATACCTTTTCGGGCTGCATCTTTTTTATTTTCCTGAACAGCGACAAATAATATTTATATGCAACATATACCCCAAACCTGGCCTTGATGGGCAGGTGCAGTATGCCGTTGTAGGCAGCATCAAAATCCTTTTGTATATCGGCTTCTATTGCTTGTTTGTTATTGCTGGAAAAGTTGCTGAAATCGCAGTTAGGAAAATACATCCGCTCCAGCCCCACATAATCCGCTTTTACATCACGCAAAAAATTCACTTTCTGAAAGGCGGCACCCAAGCTTTTTGCAGCAGGCCTTAACTGCTCGTACACCTGCCCGTTGCCTTCACAAAAAACATACAGGCACATTAGCCCAACCACTTCGGCACTTCCATAAATATATGCTTCGTAAGTTGTTTGGTCGTAGTTGCGTTTGCTAAGGTCCATTTCCATGCTCAACAAAAAAGCATCAATGAGTTTCCTGTCAATGGCATACGCATTTACAGTTCGTTGAAAGCTGTGCAATATGGGGTTGATGCTGATGCCACGGTCTATGGCGTCGTAAGTGGCCTGCTTAAATTCGCGTAGCAAGACAGTCTTGTCATGCTCATGAAAGGTGTCCACTATTTCATCGGCAAAACGCACAAATCCATAAATATTATGTATAGGCTGCCGCAGGCTTTTGTGCAATAGGTTTATGGCCGAAGAAAAACTGGTACTGTAGTTCTCGGTTGTATTGCGGCTGCAATCCTCACTAATTTTATTAAACAACCCAATGTTGGTCATTGCGTAAATATATTTTATGTTCCCAACTTTATGGCATCCATCGGCTTTACTGGTCCCAATAGCTATCTGTAACACACCCATCAACACAGGCATGGGTACTGGGCTTTTGGCTAAACGTATGTCCCGTTGTAGTTTGCCTGTACCACTAACCCAAATACTTCATCACTTCCTTTGCTACCACTTCGCCGCTAATCAAACTAGGCGGCACACCCGGCCCCGGTACGGTTAGCTGCCCCGTGTAAAAAAGATTGCTTACTTTTTTGCTACGGCAGCTGGGCTTCAAGATACTTGTCTGCATTAATGTATTGGCAAGCCCATAGGCATTGCCTTTAAATGCATTGTATTCATGTACGAAATCGCTGTGTGCAAAGGTTTTTTTATAAACAATATATTGGGCAATTGGTTCGCCCAAGTGGCGTTCCATACGTGCAATAATCATTTCAAAATATTTTTCACGCAGTGCTTCCGTATCATTTTCCAGTCCTGCTGCAACGGGTATCAACAAAAATAGGTTCTCACAGCCATCCGGTGCTACCGTTGCATCCGTTACGGAAGTTGCACTTACATAAAACAAGGGATTGCTGGGCCATTGTTTTGTGTTGTAGATCTCTTTGCCATGCACGTCAAAACTGGTATCAAAAAAAAGGGAGTGGTGCCTGATGTTGGTCAGCTTCCTGTTCAGTCCAATATAGTACAACAGGCAGCTTGGGGCCATGGTCCTTTTGTTCCAATACGTATCGGAATAGCTTCTGTATTGTTTGGGCAACAATCCTGTTTCTATAAAATGATAGTCGGCACCACCAATAACCACATCTGCTGCAAAATTGTTTACCGTTGCATGTTGGGTGTTGAAGGTTTTTACCGATTGGGCAATGCCCTTTTCAATAACGATTTCCTGCACGTTTTCATTGAAGCGGAATTCTACACCAAGCTCAACTGCCAAGCTGTACATGGCTTGCACAATACTGTACATACCATTTTGGGGATACCATGTGCCTCCTTTTATGTCGGCATGGTTCATCAGGCTGTACAGGGCAGGTATCTTTTCTGGCAATGCCCCCAAAAACAGAACAGGGAACTCCAGTAACTCTTTCAATTTCGGATGGTTGAAATGCTTTGCCACATGGCTTTTCATGGAATTGAAGACATCCAGTTTCATCAATCCTTTCAACAGATCCCAATCCAGAAATTCTGTTAGGGATTGTCCGGGCCTGTGTACCAGCTTATTCATTGCCACATTGTACTTATATGCCGCTTCGTCCAAAAATTTATCCAATGCATTGCCGCTGCCCTGTTCAATTGATTCAAACAATGTTTTCAATTCATTGTAATCGGCCGGTATGTCCATTGGGCCATCACTCCAGTAAATGCGGTACGATGGCGATAAGCGTTGCAGTTGATAATAGTCAGCTACATGTTTTCCAAACTGGTTGAAATACCTTTCAAACACATCGGGCATCCAGTACCAGCTTGGACCCATATCGAACGTGAAGCCATTGGCCTTCATTTGCCTTGCCCTGCCGCCTGGCGTGGCGTGTTTTTCAAGCAGGGTTACTTTGTGCCCGGCTTTTGCCATGAATGAAGCAGCAGACAAACCTGCAAAACCTGCACCTATAACAATTATTTGTTTACCCATTATCTGGTGGGGAAGTTAAAGAAATTTTGAAGAGTGGATACATACCATCAGTGCCTTTCAATTTGTGCCTTTAATAGTTTCCTGGCAAAGTGTATTCGGCTTTTAACCGTGCCCAGTGGCTCTTGCAATGCTTCTGCTATTTCGTTGTATTGGTATCCATCAAAGTACAACACAAAAGGTGTCTTGAATATTTCCGGTAGTTGATGGATGGCTGTTTTTACTTCTTTGATGTTGATGTTGGCAATGGCTTCGTTAGCAACGGCCGCCTGGTTGTAGTCAATTAAAAAATCGTTGGAGGTGTTATCGAATACGGTTTGTTGCTTGGCTTTTTTGCGGTAACTGTTGATAAAGATATTACGCATGATGGTGTAGAGCCATGCTTTGAGGTTGGTGCCCACGTTGTACCTGTGCTTGTTGGCCAGTGCCTTGTACAGGGTTTCCTGTATCAGGTCTTTTGCCTGCTCATTATCCCTAGTGAGGGTAAAAGCAAAAGGCTTTAGGAACTCTGTATTATTCAGCAAAGCATGATTGAACTCAAGTGTTGACATAGATTATCTGTTTAACAATTACATAATAAAGTTAAACAAATATCAATGGCAGAAAAATCTTTCCGTTAAGGCATAACATAAAAATCATTCTGTTTAGACTATGCTGGTCATAGGGAAGTTATCGTTGAACAAGAAATGTGGCAATGGCTATTTTCCAACCTTTAAATAGTCTTGCAAGGCTTTTACATAGGCCTCAAAAGCATCAATGCCTTTGGGTGTAACCTTGCAGGTTGTAAGGGGATAGTTGTCTTTGAATTGTTTGGTTACTTCTACATAACCTGCATCTTTCAGTTTCTGTACCTGTACAGACAGGTTGCCTGCGGTAGCGTTTGTTTTTTCTTTGATAAAAGTAAACTCGGCTTCCTTAACCCCAATAAGTAAACTCATTACGGCCAGCCTTAGCTGCGAATGCAATATGGGGTCAAGTTCCTTAAACATGGGCAGTTTTTTGTTTAAGGTAAGTGCTGCGTAAAATGAAACCTGGAATGAGCCAGTTGAAAATTGCTGCAAGTCCATTCATCAAAAAATCGTATTTGCTTGCAGTAAAGCAGGATATCATGAAGAAGATATAGCATAGTATGCCGCCAAAAAGCATGGGTTTAAACTTGCGTGCAATACCTGTAATTAAAGTAGGCATGGCATATAACAGTAACAGCAATGATCCTTTGCTGAATACGCTGGGATGCCAAGGCTCCATTGCCCCCGTATGTATATCTCTAATCAGTAGTTCAATGCCCTGACCGGCATTCAACTTATCCGTTGCATTACCTACTGTGTTAAAGTAGAATATCAATGCAAAAATGCTGATGCCGTACACCAGCCAAACAGCATCCATAGCGGCACACATATGTGTTTTTACTACGCGTTGCCTTTTGTCCCTTGTTGCAATCACAATTTGCGGAATGATTGCAACCAGTGCCAGGTACCATATATCGAAGTTGCCCAACTGCCAGTCAAACTGTAATTGCAGAAAAGTAAAAATGCCACAAATAGCAATCACGCTTCCCCATAAAATGGCACCGGTTCCATTTTCATGAAAGTTGCTTTTTGTTTTTTGGAGCATCTCGGTAATCAGCTTGAGACTTTCCTGTTCGGTCATTATTTTTTCTTGGCTCATACGGTTTCAGATTTATATTTTGCCCGCAATAAATATCCTGGCGTAATCCATGCTGCAATTACCGCCAAAGCAAGCAATAATAATTGATTATCGTTACTTACGTAAGCAGAAACTATGGCCAGTAACCAACATATAAGCCCGCCAATCTTTAATGGCCTGAACCTGAGCAGTACGCCCGAAAGGAAAGTGGGCATACCATACAGAACCAGGAACATGGAGTAGGTCCTGTCCCATAACTCGTTCTTTGCCATTAAGAATATCATGATAAACATCATGGCTACAAAAGCCAGCCATACATACCCCCTGATTTCATCGGTATATGTTTTTATCCGCTCTTCTTTTTTTCGTTTGCTCAATACTACCATTTGATAAGCTACCGTAAGCCATGTAAGCATCCAGATCCTGCCAGGCTCTTTCATTACATCGAATTTCAGGAAAACAAAATGGGTGATACTGCATAGCAGCACTGTCCACCCCCATAACAAATACAAGTGACCATTTTCGTTGAAGCGGTCCTTGGCTTTGTTTATCATGCTTTCAATTAGTGCAAGGCTTTGTTGCGGATTGAAATCATTATCGTTTTCCATCTTTCTGTTTTTAAGTGGTGATAGTTGAACCAGCAATCAGTTAGGTTTGGATAATTGCTTAAAAGGACAAGTTTGGGCTTACCGAAAAATGTTATTGCCATTTTCCATAAGCCCAAACTACCTCTAACTATTTATTATGCTTATTTGCATGAAGCAATAATGCCTTCGCAGCTTTCTTTGCCCCAGTTAGGAGCAATTTCGCTTTTGGGTTTAAAGGCAGCATACAGTTCAACTGCTTTTTCAGCTATTGGCTTTGCCGACTTGCAACCGCCACCAAACTGCTCAGGCGTATTTTTCAGGTTGTTGGCCTGTAACATATACGGACGTGGGTTTGTAGCATCTGCTTTTTTTGCTTCTTCCAAAAGCCTTGCTGCTTCTGCACCGTTTTTCATGTAACGTGCCTGTGGATCAACAATCATTTTGGCTGTCTGTATCATGCTTTTAATAACCAGTATCTCGCTGTTGTTTTTTTCAATCACTTCGGCTTTGGTAATAAGGTCGTTTGCTTCATCTGCAACTTTATCACGGTCGCCACCAATGCCCTGCATACTCATGGTAGCCTTAATTAAAGCTGCATAGTAATAGGGTAACCACTGTGTTTTTTCGGCATCGGCAATGCGTTCAAATTTTGCTTCTACGGCAATCAGGGCTTCGCCATTGTCTTTTGCTTCGCCATATTGTTTCAATGCCGATTTCATGGCATCCACAAATTTGTCGCTTTGTGCAGATGCATTGAATTGCAGACCCGCTGCAATAATGGTAAGGAAGAATAACTTTTTCATGTTTGTTGTTTTAAAATAAGAAGGTGAGTGAATGTATGTTTATTGTTGCTGTTTCAATTTTTTGTACTCCCGGTCAACTGAAAAAAAATTGTCGCTATGGTAAGCATCGAGGTACTGCATCAATATGCCAATGCCCCAGCCCATCATGCACCACGCAGGCCAGAAGTAGCCGCTATAGATATAGTACCAAACACCCACCAAAAATGCATTTACTACGCAATAGCTCAGTAGGCCCCATTTAAAAGCTGCCCGCTTTTTGGCAATACGCCAAAGGGTTTCATCTTTTTGTTGCTGATTTTCCATTGAAGTATATTTTACAAGTTGCATAAATTTTATTTGTTGGGCAATAGTTTGCTGCCACAGTCCTACAGATTGTTATTGATTGCATCCTGGCTCCTGTCAACACCCCAGCTTAGGAAGCAGCCAATAAAAAAGAACTGCGGTGCGGGTGGTGTAATGGCTTGTTTAATGCTACCCGAATAGTTGTAGTTGTAGCCATACACCTGTTTTTGGTTGAACACATTGGTAACACTTGCCACCAACACAATAAAGGTTTTTGCTTTGGCCTTACCAAGGTTGGGCAAATAGTTTAAACTGAAACCAAGTGAATTGTAATCGGTTGTTTTGCCCTGGTCTTTGATTTCGTATTTATTGCCATTTTGCTGCAGCAAATAGTAAGGGCGGCCAGTGGCATAACTATATGTAAAGTTGAAACCTGTTTTCCATTCGGTAACAAAACGCTTGGTTACCAGGCTGGCCGTATGTGTGGCTGCAAAGTTGGGCTGCATTTGACCGGGATAATTCAAATAGTCACGTTTTGTATCCAAGTAAGAATAGCTAATCCAGTAATCAAGATTCTTGATTGATTTCTTATCCCTCCAATACAGTTCAATGCCTTTGGCATAGCCTGTTCCATCGTTATTGAATACGGGGAATGTTTTTACAAGGTCGTTGTATTTCTTGTAGAAAGCTTCTATACGAAAAGTATAAAACTTGTTTGTTTTTTGATAGTTGGCTATATAGTGCGTTGCTTTTGTGTAACCGAAATTGGTAGTGGAAATCAACTGTGTGTTTTCTGGCTTTTGGTAAAAATCGCCATAGGCCAAACTCATCTGTGCATCTTTGCCAACCTTATAAGCCAATGATAAACGGGGGGCAATATTTGCTTTTGCAAGTATGGATGAATACTCGAACCTTCCACCAATTTTTGCAGCCAGCCCGTTGGTGATGTACAGATCCGTTTCGCCAAAAACACTCACAAAATGGTCTATCAATAAACTGCTGTAAATATTGTATTTGTTTTTATTGTAGCCATACCAGTATTCGCTGCCAAAACGAACGGCACTGATGCCTTTGAGTTTCTTTTCAAGCACCACCTTTATTTGAGACAGGTCCTGCCTGCTGTTCAACACAAAATTGTTGCTGTCTATATATGCTTTGCCAGTATAGGTGTATTGGTTGTTCTGGTTCTGTATCTCTTGTTTAATATCGTCTTTGTTGGTGCTGTAACTAAGCCCAAGATTGAATTTCCAGCCGTGGCTCAACGTTTCCCTCCAACTAACATTGTTGTACCAGTTTACGTTGGTGTAGCCAAAAGCATTCTTTAAATCGGCACTGTCAATGTTAGGTCTTCTTAAGCCTATCCTTCCGTAAGAAAACGTAGTGTAATATTTTATCATGCCTCCTTTCTTTGTTTTGATACGAAAGTTGGCATCGCCATTGTGAAATTCGGGCATCGTAAAATAATCCGGTTTCTGTTTTACGATGTTGAAGTATGCAATAAGGTTGGTGTAGCCATAGTTAACACCCCATGACGATTTTTTGTTCTTTGCCAGCTCTTGGTAACCCGCACCAACAAATACGGTTGATACGGATGCCGAAGCCTGCGATTGGTCGGGCAGGTCGATACTTTCCAGCATCAAAGCAGAAGACAAAGCCTGACCATACAAAGCAGAATAGCCACCTGTACTGAACACGGTTCCCTTAAACAGGAAGGGGGAAAAGCGGCCACGGGATGCAATGTCCGGGATGCTTGTACCATAAGGGTTGTTTACCAATGTACCATCAATGAACTGTTTGGTTTCGTAGCCTGTACCACCACGTACAAACAGGCCCTCCTGTTCGCCAATCTGCTGTGCACCGGGCAGTGTTTTCATAACGGCCGATATATCTGCATTGGCACCACCTGTTGTAACAATGTCTAAAGAAGTAAGCACAGCAGCCGCACGTTTTTTGTCGCCTGCTTCAAATGAGCCAGCGGTAACGGTTACTGCATTCAATTCGTTCACTTCTTCCTTCAAGGAAAAATTGACTACAACAGCATCGTTGGCAATGGTAATTTTTTGCTCAATGGATTTATAGTTGATGCTTTTAACTTCCAGCATGTACTCCCCTTTTTCAGTTGTCTTGAAAGAAAATTTACCTGTTGAATCGGCAACGGTACCATCGTATGTTCCTTTCAAAGTAATGCTTGCACCTGGTATCGGGCGGTTGCGGTTGTCCTTTACGGTGCCGCTTATTTTTGCCTGGGCCATGGCAGCCGCCGCAATGATTAAAAATATCCAGGGAAGTATAAATTTTTTCATGTCAGTTTCATTTTGATGACACAAACGTAGACTAGTTTATAATATAAACCAAATTATTTTGACAAAATGATTTCCCCTGTATTGTTTGTGCAACCGCACATTGTTCGATAAAAAGCGGATTTGAAAATAGCTATTGCCATTTGTTCAGCACTTTGTCCCAACTGGCCAAGCCTATTTTGAACTGAATGGGATTACTGAACTTATTGGCGGTTGAGCCTACAACAAACAACCCGATCTTGAATTTGTACAACGGATTGAAAGGCCATTTGAATACACGTTCCAGCCCCACAAAGGTTTCTGCATATTTTAAGTTGCGTTCGGGTGCATATAGGAAACCCGCACCAGCAACCTCTCTCAGTTGCAATTTTTTTAGCAATGGAATTTTGTTGATGAGTGCCCCGTTAAACTGGTGCACCAGGTGAGCCTGATAAAAACGCTTGAACAGCGGGAAGCTGGAATCGAGTGCCTGAAAACTTTCTTCGGGGTTCTGGAAAAGGATGGGGTCGCCCCTGCGTTGAAACTGGTAATCTATTAGCCGAAGGTCTTTTTGCGATAGGAAGCTGCCGCTTTTTATATTGTATTTTGTAATACCTGCTGTGCCCAGTTTAAGTTCCTGCTCCATGCCCAGTTCCCAGTAATCAAAATCTACCTTGCTCTGCAATATGCCGGGTATGCCTTTACGCCAGGTGGTATAGAATGTGGGCCATTTTGAACCGATGATGATTTTTTCTTTGGGCTCTCTAATGTAGTGCTGGCCGGGTGTGTATTGCAAACGTATTTTGCCGTACACTGCATTATAAGGCTCAAAAGCAATGGCTTGGTTATCGGTTAAGATACTGCCAAACAAGCTGTCAACAAGATCGTTTGTTTTGTAATTGCTTACTGACCTACGCAATGCAATTTCTGCATCGGTAAACAAAACAAGGCCGTTCAACAGCTCGAGATTGTGCCCAATACCCAATGAGTTGTTCAAGTAGATATTGCTCCGCTTCAGCATGTTTATCCATGCATCGCCCTGAAAAATATATTGAAACTCCCTGCCTACATGAATGCTGTATGCCCCACGGTTAAAAGGGTTATACATCCTGGTAAGGTTCACGCTGCCATTTACGTCCCGGTTACGGAAACCATAACTGACATTGGCAAACAGTGAAATGTTTTTCCTGGAGGGGAACCGTTGGCTGTAATAAACAGAAGGATTGATGCGGCTGCCGCCTAGTTGCAGGGGTTGCCAAAGGCCAATAACAGAAGGTATGGACCAGGTACGTTCTTTTTCATGGTCGTTGAATGTTTGGCCCAGTACAAGGGCCTTCATTAAAGTGAACTTATTGATTTTTGCGTCAATCGAATCGAGATAGGCCTTGCTGTGCGTTGCCCGGTAAATACTGTCGTTGTAATGAATAAAACGAACCTCCTTTTGTGAGAGTGGTTCGGTACGTTTCTGTTGCCAAAAGGTAGAATCCTGCCGGTAGGCTTTTTCTGTTGTGGTACTTACTTCGTTGCCAAAGTATTTTTTATCGAACTGTTTATCCAGTTCAAAATCCTTGAACACGGCAATGGTTCGTCCTGAGCTTTTTTTCTTTTTCGATTTTGAGTAATAGGTGAATGTCTGGCGTGTAACCATCCAGGCTTTATTGGCTATCCATGTGTATTGTTGTTCTATTTCAAAAAAATCGTACTCGGGCAAATGATAGGCAGGCAAGCTGAACCTTGTATGCCGTACAGCCCAGGTACTGTCTTCTATTACCAGTTCACCTTCCATTGTTGCATTGCTTAGCTGGCGTGGTTTTACGCTGATGGTATATAGTTTCCTTCCGTCAACCGTTTGCACTTTTACGGTTTTGAAACGGTAAGCCAGCAGCCCACTGTAACTAATAGGCGACAGGAAATCGGTTTCGGAAATAACCGGCATTTTAATCAGGTTATTGTACACGTCAAAGGTTCCATCGGTGGTTCTCAGGTAAAACAGGCTTTCGGGATTGCCCCTTTTTTTAACCCCTAACCTTTCTTCTTTTACGTGTTGTGCAGATGCATAATCGAGTTTCAGAAAAATCTCGGCCATTGCCATGCCATTCAAATCGGCATTGGGGTTTGCAGCAATTGCACTGTCCAGCTTTTTGGGTTTCCTGTTTGGCCGTATTGCAAGCGAATCTTCCTGTGTGGCTTTAATATATACATTGCAGGTGTATGGCCCATGTGCCTGTGCTATGGCTTCTTTATGGTGTATGGTGTTGCGTATTATTTCTTCGGCATGGTCTTTTGCTTTAGAGCTTACCGTTACCCCAGAAATATCGCTCACTTCAGTTTCCAGTATAATGTTCTGGGTATAGTTGCCTTTAACTATTAGGCTTATCACTTGTGGCTTGTAGCCAATCATGCTTACCAATATATCGTAACTGCCTTCGTACAATTGCAGCTCAAACATTCCATCTTCTTTGGTAAGCGTGCCTGTTTTCCATCCCTTTATTTGTACGTTCACAAAAGCCAGGGGTTCTAGTTTGTTATTGGTAATTTTTCCTGAAACCTTAAACGTTTGTGCCGATACGGACAGTAAACCGAAGCAACAAATGAATAGTAGCATTGCACGTACCATGCAGCAGTTTTGTGGTTGTTAAGGATTAAGAAACAGAAAAATAAATGGTTTCGCTGAAAGGCTTTAGTGGATTAAGTTTCCTTTCACATTTATACAAATGCAAAATGGCAGGCAATAGTTGCCTGCCATTTGAATAGCCATTGTGTATTGCAAAAAATTATAAAAGCAGTGGCATCAATTTTTTGTTTCGTTAAAAGCCCAACCTGCTTCGTTGCTTACTTCAAATATGTAGTGGTTGTGTTGCATATCGGTACAATGCAGTAATGCCTTACCTATATCGGATGTTTTAATGGCAATATGCTCGCCTTGCTTTAGGCTTCTTGCTTTGGATAGCTGCCAGTTAACCCCTTTGGTTATCGGCACAATGGAATCTGCCCTTACATCCAACCCGCTATTCACAATCTCCACATAGCTCTTACTATTGGCTTCGGCCCTATAGTCCTGCTTTAAGATTGGCTTGGGCATAGCGGTAATTTCATCCAGTTTAAAAACGGCATCTGCCGAAAGGTTTTTCACTACTATGCCAGGAAAACTGTTTTTGTTTTTTTCATCTGTTGCTATTGCATTTTTCAGCATGGCTTTTTCCATCCAAAAAGAATCCTCAATGGTATATTTATTTACAAGCCTTACAAGACCACTGTTATCAGATGCATCCATTGCTTCGCTATTGTTTGTCCACACACCCATCAAAACCTTATCGCCATTTACACTCAGCACCTTTAATGGGGTTTTCTTATAGCTGTAATATTTTTCGTTTGCCTCTTTTTGGTTAAACAGGTAAAGGTCGTTTATGGCAACACTATCCACTTTTTTATTAAGCCTTTCTGCTTTTTCTGCAAACGCAACTTCTTCATAGTGCTGCCATTTTATATGGTTCACCTGTTCCATAATATTGAAGATGATGACACCTGCAATAATCAAGAGAAAGCCGCTCCATGCAAATATGGAAGCCTTTGATTTACCCAATTGCAGCTGGTTGAGCATTTGCACAATATCCTGGTGGCATACATACTTTTTTCCATCGCCCCTGTTTACCGTCCATACTTTGCCCAAAGGGAAGAAAGGTATCCAGAAAAGGTGGGCATATTTTTGCCGAAGTTCAAACGTGATGTTCTTGAAAGGTTCATCGAACAGGCCAATTTCATGTGGATGAACTGTTTTCAGCCGGAAGTTATTATGTCCCCATACAATGGTCATGAGCAGAAAGTTTGCAGCAAATATCATGAAAATGGTTAATGATATTATCTTGCAGGTAACTTGTAATTTTTAAACCGTCCAAACAACATGTTACAAAAGAAATATATCCTGTATTTTTTAGTGGTGCTGCTTTTCAGTTCCTGTGCAGGCAATGAAGTAAATGTGGTAATAGACAACACATCCGATACAGATAGTGCATCATCAACCAATGCCAGCAAAAAAGTGGTAATTGATGATAAGCTTACCATGAATATCAAAAGCGATAGTACCACTGTTGTAAAGCTTTCGTTGGGCAACCATACCGTACAAGTAGATAACCAGGCCAAGCAAACGATTTTTGTGGACAAGAAAGGTGGCATCATCAATTTGGGCAATATTGATTATGTGGTGTACGAAATAGAATACAATAGCCAACAGTCTAGCACCAATAACGGTGGTCTTAAGATGCCGAAATACAAGTCGAGGAATGCGGTGGTGATTGATTCGTTTATTGTTGAGTACAATAAGGGCAAGCGTAACCTGTCCGATTCTACACTGATGAGCATTGTAGAAGGCACGCATAAGAAAACCACATTAGATGTACTGAGCGGTGGCAGCTCCATTAGCCTGACCAAATTTGGTAAAGGCAAATTCTATATTGACAGGAAGTGGGATTATAACATGACCGATACGATACCCGAAACATTACAAGTGCGTTCTTCCGGTTTTATTGGCGACAACAGTACCACAAGAACAGCAATCATGCAGGCAACCAGGTTCCTGTTATTTGCCATGCTGCAAAAAGATGAATATGTTGTAAGAAGCATTAGTGAGGTACGCAAAGGCACCAACGATAAGAAGCGGCAGAAAGAAATGGAAAAAAAGCAGATGGAGTTTTAGCCCATCTGCTTTTATCATTATATAGTTTTATTGCTTCTCCCTGATTGCTTTGAACTCCGAGCCAGTTTTCCATTGTGGCCATACACTTGCAAATGCCAAACGTTTGCCTACCTGAAACAGTAATTGCAGATCATCTATGGCACCGGTTAATACCCAAGTTGCAGCATTGTATTGGTCAGACGGACGATGGTAATTGTCTTTGGTATATTGTTCATCCATTTTTACACCATAGCCTTTTTCTTTGCCTACTACATCTTTACCACTGGATGTATATAAGGATGGCACGCCCACTTTTGCAAAATTGAAATGGTCCGAACGGTAATAAGCACCAGCTTCGGGGTGTGCCTCAAAAGATATTTCCCTGTTTACTTTTGTTGCGGCATCTTTCAAATAGTCTTCCAGTTCGTTTTGGCCCTGGCCAATAACCGTAATGTCTTTTGTTTTGCCATACCAATTCAGGCCGTCCATATTAATATTGGCCAATGTTTTGGCAACGGGGTAAACGGGATTTTGTGCATAGTAGGCAGAGCCCCATAGGCCTTGTTCTTCGGCCGTTACAGACATGATGACGATTGTTCTTTCAGGCTTTGTCTTCATGCTTTTAAATGCCCTTGCCAGCTCAATCAAACCTGCTGTGGCACTGGCATTGTCTAACGCTCCATTGTAAATGGAATCGCCTGTTGCATCGGGCTTGCCAATACCTAGATGGTCCCAATGTGCCGTGTAAATAATGGTTTCATCAGGGTGCTTACTGCCGGTTATTTTCCCGATTACATTATACGATTTATTGTAGTTGGTTTTTACCGTCATCGTGGTGGAAAGCTTTAGACCCAACGGCTGGCCTTTAAAGTTTTTCTTGTCAGCCTCTGCCAATAAAGTACTGTCTTTGCTAGCGGCTGTCAATAGTTTTTTTGCTGTTGGCCCGGTAACCCATCCAATCACATCGCAATAGTTTTCTTTTTTGCCTCTATTGTCCAGATGCAACCTGCTGCCGTTCCAATTATTCTGCACCACAGAAAACGGATAGCTTGCCGCATCCGTATTGTGTACAATCAAACAGCCTTTTGCACCTTGCCTTGCAGCCTCTTCAAATTTATACGTCCAGCGGCCATAATAGGTCATGGTCTTGCCTTTAAACAAAGTTGAATCATGTGCGTTAAAGCCTGGGTCGTTTACCAATACCAATACAATTTTCCCTTTCACGTCAAGCCCTGCATAATCGTTCCAATTGTATTCGGGAGCCACCACGCCATAGCCTGCAAATACCAGTTCATCATTGCTAAATGACACGGCAGAATCTGTCCTGTCTGTCCATATCACATAGTCTTCAAAACCTTTCAAAATAAAATTTTCTTTCGCAGATTGCACCTGCATGGTTGGTGCAGCCGTGGTGGTAATGCGTACCATGGGCACTTCCTGAAAATAGCTATCACCATTGCCAGGTTCAAGACCTGCAGCAATGAATTGCTGTTTTAAGTAATTGATGGTTTTTGTTTCGCCTTCGGTAAAAGGCTTACGCCCAGCAAAATCATCGGATGCAAGAACGGAAATATGCTTGCCCAAACTATCGGCACTAAAAGCTGCAAGGCCATCGCTATCATCAACAGGTGTATTTGTTTTGCAGGATGCCAGCAACAGTGTGGCAATGGATAAGGAAGTGAGGAGGTTTTTATACATGGCAGTTGTTTTGATGGATGAAGATAATCATTAACACAGGCGTTTGATTGATTATTTGTGGTTGATTATTAGGGCACACGGATGGTACGGACTTGATGGATACCCACTGATTGTTCTGCTACGCAGCAATGGATTAGTGCAGTAGTATGGAATTTGGATTTCTGCTATTTGGAATTTCAACCCCCGTTCCATTGTTTCGTTACGTAGAAGCAGATCGATACCAGGTTATGGAATTTGGAACTTTGTTACTTGGAATTTTGTTTCCCTCCTCTATCTTCACCGCATTATGACAGGTATAGACAGCGTGCAACTTGAAAAAGTTATTGTACATAAAGTAGGCAACCCAACGCGTGGCGAGGAGCTGAAACTCTCTGCCAATCCACTTACATTAAACGATGAAATTGTAAGGGGCGTATTGACCAAGTATTTCCTAGCCCCTTTTAACGAACATGAGCAGTACCATTTTACACACATGAGCAATGTGGAACTGAACGAAGTGTATCATTATGTTTCGGAGCTGTTCAGTAATCCTAAGAAGTTTACGGAGCAGTCTGTTTTGCTGGCCAATTTCCTGTACAACAAAAGCACACATGCCAAGGTTAAGGAAGGCGAATTATATGTGGTTCATTTTAACGAAGTGCCTTTTGAAAATGATTTTGTGGAAGCCATTGGCATTTTTAAAAGCGAGACCAAGGAAACATTTTTAAAAGTGTTTCCACATGGGGCCAACTGGGAAGTGATTGCCGAAGATGGCATCAACATCAATAAACTGGATAAAGGCTGTTTGATTTTTAAACAGAACAAAAGCGAAGGTTACCGTGTTTGTGTGGTTGACAATACCAACAAACAGAACGATGCCCAATATTGGGTGAAAGATTTTTTGCAGGTAGAACCCGTAGCCAACGACTACCATTATACCAACGATGTATTGGGCATGTGCAAGCTGTTTATACACAACGAGCTGCCCGAAAAATTTGAAGTGAACAAGAGCGAGCAGATTGACATGCTGAACAGGAGCATGGAATATTTTAAAACCAAGGACCATTTTCAGTTGGATGAATTTGCCCAGGAAGTGATTCATCACACAGAACTCATAGATGCTTTTAGCCAATACAAAAACACCTACGAAACGGCCAAGCAGGTACAGGTACAGAGCGAGTTTGATATTGACCTTTCTGCCGTAAAGAAACAGGAACGCGGTTTCAAATCTGTATTGAAACTGGACAAGAATTTCCATATCTATATTCATGGCCGCCGCGACCTTGTGGAGAAAGGCTATGACGAAATGAGCGGCAAGCATTACTATAAATTATTTTTTGATACCGAATCGTAGATCATGGAAGAGCAGCCCTTGTTTAATAGCAATGTCTTGTTTGAACTCATCAACACACGTATGCCTTTTGGCAAGTATAAGGACCGGCGTATTTGCGACCTGCCCGAGGATTATATACTCTTCTTTCAACGAAAGGGCTTTCCCAAAGGCAAAATTGGCATGCTGCTGCAAACCATGTACGAAATAAACCTGAATGGTTTAAGGGGATTATTGGACCCTTTGAAGAAAATGTAACAGCTAGCAACATGCAGAGGCCATCTCCGCACTAATCAACGCCTATTCGTTATCCAACACCTGCTAACAACCGTTCGCTTTACTGTAAAGTATTGCTAAAACCCTTTCTCTGCCTAGCTTATACATTACCTTACCGATAAATTTACCTTACCGTTAATCTATGCAGTTAGTTTGTAGTCGTAGTGAAAATTTATGTTCACCCAATCAAATACTGCCAAATAGCTGCCATGAAATGGATTTACCTTATTGCATTTATTGTACTGTGCGGTGCTGCATCTGCCCAAACAACCGGCACTTTAAAAGGCAAGCTGGTTGATACAGTTGGCAAGCAGTCGCTAAAAGATGCTACCGTTACCCTATTGGATGCGGAAGATTCCACATTGGAAATATTTGTGCTTGCAGCAGCCAATGGCGAATTTGAAATGAAGAATATTTCCTTTGGCACATTCATTCTGCAGATCAATTTCCAGGGCTATACATCCTTTCATAAAAAAGTTAGTTTTACCAAAGAAAAGCCCCTGTTGGAAATGGGTACCATTTACCTGCAGCCGCAGGCCAGCGACCTGAATGAAGTGGTGGTGCAAAGTGCCCGGCCCATTGTAATGAAGAAAGATACAGTTGAGTACAACGCCAGCAGCTTTAAAACCAAACCCAATGCGGTGGTGGAAGACCTGATAAAGAAGCTGCCAGGTATGGAAGTGGCCAAAGACGGATCGGTAAAGGCACAGGGCGAAACCGTAACAAGGATACTGGTTGATGGCAAACGCTTTTTTGGCGATGACCCCAAAATGGCCACCAAGAACCTGCCGCCGGATATTATAGATAAGATACAGGTGTTTGATGACCAGAGCGACCAGAGCAAGTTTACCGGCTTTGATGATGGCAACCGTGTAAAGACCATTAACATTACCACCAAGAAAGACAAGCGTAAAGGCTTTTTTGGCAAAGGCGTTGTTGGTGGTGGTGCCAATGAAGACAATGCCCTGTACGACAATAACCTTAACCTGAGCCATTTTAACAACAACCAGCAAATGACCTTGCTGGCACAGGCCAACAATGTAAACAAGCAGAATTTTTCCAAGCAAGACATATTGGGTGCAAGGGGCAGCGGTACCAGCGGCATTACCAAAACTATTGGTGCGGGTCTTAACTATAGGGATATGTGGGGCAAGAAGACCGATGTAAGTGACAGTTATTTTTACAATGACCAGAGCACCGACAATGCTTCAACCAGTTTGTCGCAAAACCTCATCAACCAGGATTCCACCACTTTTACCACAAGGGGTTCCAGCTCCTTACAGAACAATGAGAACCACCGTTTCAATTTCAATATCGAGCATATGTTCGATTCGAGCAACTCCATCATCATACGCCCCAATTTAAGTACACAGCATACGTCCAGCACCAGCAACGATTCCAGCAACGCTACCGAAAGCAAGGCAGGTGGCCTGATCTATAATTCCGTATCCAACTCAACCCGGGAAAACACGGGTTACAATGGTACGGTAGAAGCAACCTTCCGTCACCGCTTCGCAAAAAAGGGACGTACCTATTCCATTGGTGTTACATTAAGTGGCAATACCAATAATGGCGATGGCAACAACTATTCGTTCATTACTTACCCAACACGTTTCAAAACGGTGAACCAACAGTTCAACAGTACCAGCAACTCCAATAGTGTAAGCACTACGCTATCCTATACCGAGCCCGTTGGCAGGAACCAGTTGATTGAGCTGAACTACAACTATTCGTTCAACAACAGCAATAGCAACAGAACAACTTATAATTACAATACAGTTTCTAAAGACTACGACCTGCGTGATTCGTTGCTGAGCAACCAGTACGAGAATAACTACAAATCCAACAGGGTAACACTCAGCTACCGCATACAAGGTGCAAAGTACACGGCCAGCGTTGGCTCGGGCATACAGTATGGCGAACGTGAAAGCCATAACCTAAGCAAGGCCATCAACATAGGGCAGCAGTTTACCAATCTTTACCCTACCGCCAATTTCAATTACGAGTTTTCCAAAACCAAAAGCCTGCGTTTCTTTTACAATGGCCGAACAGCCCAGCCAAGCATCAACCAGTTGCAACCATTGGTTACTACTACAGATTCCATCAATATACGTTCGGGCAACCCCGACCTGAAACAGCAGTTCACGCATACGTTCCGTTTGCTGTACCGCTCTTTTGATAATGTAACACAACGGGTCATTTTTGCAACCATCAATGCCAGCATAATACAGAACGACATACAGAATTCTGTTACGCAGTACACCAACGGCCGCACATTGACCATTCCCGTAAACCTCAATGGCACCTATAGTTTAAATGGCTACTTCAATTATGGTTTCCCTTTAAAGAACCCGAAATCCAACCTCAACTTCTCCACCAATGTGTCGTACAACCAGAACCAGAACCTGGTAACCAATGTTGACAATAGCAATGTGGCCACTACCATCAGCAACTATACCAAGAACACATCTTTGGGCGAGACCATTTCGTGGACAACCAATCTGAAAGACAATTTCGACATGAACTTTAGTTCAAACTCCAATTACAATATAGCCAGGCAAACATTGCAGAGCAACCAGAACGCCAACTATTTTACGCAAACATTAAGTACCGAGGTTACTTATTACACCAACAGCGGTTGGATACTTTCAACAGACTTTGACTACATATACAGTGCAGGCCGTTCTGCCGGTTACAACAACAGTGTGCCTTTATGGAACGCCAGCATTGCCAAGCAACTATTCAAGAAAAAAGAAGGCGAAATAAGGTTCTTTGTTTTCGACCTATTGAACCAGAACGTCAGTTATACACGTACGCTTACATTAAACACCGTACAGGACGTAAAGAACAAAGTGCTTACCCGTTATTGCATGCTCACCTTTACTTATAACCTACGCAAGTTTGGACAAAAAGGCGACCGCAAGCAGAACAGGGACGGCATACCAACCAATATACGCAGGATGCAGAATGGTGGTGGCAACCGCGGAGGCGGCGGTGGCGGAAGAAGCGGTGGCGGTGGCAGGTTTGGCAATTAAACTTTTCACTGATTATTTTTATTGGGCGTAACCCACCTGTGTGGGTCGGGCTTTACGTTGCTGCCGGCTGCCGCAAGCGGCAGCCGGGCATACACTCCAATCCCTTACGCAGCCTGCTAATTGTGTATCTGCTGTTGTATACAAATCAATGTTAGGTGTGACAGGCAACATACATGCAAGCAAAACAACCGTGCATTACATCACTTTAATCCCTTTTTCTTCCAGCTCCTGGTAAATGGAAGCATACACTTCGCTGTTTATCTGCTCTACCTTGGTTACATCCTTGCACCAGAAGTAGGCCTTTATTTCTGCAGACTTTCCTGTAATGCTATGTATCATTATTTCAGGTTCCTTACGTACAAAAGCATTGCCACTGGCCAATATGTTTTCTTTAATCAGGTGCACCACTTCATCAGTATTAAAAGGCTTTTCTATTACAAACGAAACATGAATACGGATATGGTTATTGCTCAATGTCCAGTTTACAATATTGTGCGACAGCACATCGCCATTAGGTATAATTACTTCGGCACCTTCTTCAGTCAGCAATGTGCTGGAGCGTATGCCAATTTCTTTTACCCTGCCCTTATTGTCGCTAATTTCCACCACATCGCCAATACGCAGGGGCCTGTCAAAAATCAATATAATGCCCGATACAAAATTGTTTACAATGCTTTGCAGGCCTAAGCCAATACCCACGCCCAATGCACCCAGCACAACGGTTATTTTGTCTATAGGCAGGCCAGAAGCTGCAACCGCCAGCAAGAAACCAAGGCTTAACAATATAAGTCTTGTAACCAATAAACGTGAGCGTTGGCCCTTGTTGTCAAAGGCTGCATCGTCGCCCACATCGCCAAAAAAGTAGGCAATGTATTTCTGTAAAAAATTGGCAATCCATATAATACCCAAAAAGAGTATCACGCCACTTAATGTAAACCCAAAGCTGCCCACATTGCGTTGCACGGTCAGCACATCCAACAGTTCGGTCTGCAGCATTACATACACGTTCAGGTTGGTGGCAAATACAATCAGCCAAATAATTACTGCAATGGCAGCTATAAACTTCCTTATGCCGTTTGCAATAGCAGCATGCTCAAATGTTTCTGGATATTTTCTACGCACCCTGCTGCTCTGTATCTGCAGCATGCATGCTTCCAGCCACAACTGTACAAATACAATGAGGCTTACGGTTTGTGCAAATGCATATACGGCGGTTGAGCCAAATACCTGCATTAATGTAACACGGCCAAAAAGGTTGCACAATATGGCCAACAGGTTAAAAAGCAGGTATAGGCATCCCGCAAAAAAAAGGGCCTTGTTTTCAAGTATGGTATGCTTCTTCAACCGTAGCAAAACAAAAATGCCCAACCCAAACGATGCAGTGTTGATGCACAACGTCCACCACCTTTGCATTGTAACGGGCAGCCCCAATAACCGGGAAAAAGTAAGCAACAGAAAAAGCACAATAAACAAGCTCCATTGATAAAAAAGCACACGGGGCAATTGCTTCCAGAAAAGCCAGGTAAGTACAAACATCAATAGCAATTGTGTGGACTCTACATAAATAGCCGGTGCATGTATATCAAACAATGGTGCCAGGTTCAGCATAAACACCAACGATGCTGCAATGTTGTGCCTGTTAATGTACCTGAAACTAAAAACATCTATTGCATTTATTTTGTTCAACCGTTTCAGGCTCCTGAGGTTGAACCATAGCCAATAAAAAAACACGGCTCCTGTCAGTAACAAAAAGAACCGTTTGCTCCTGGTATTGGCAAAATAGTATTTCGCCAGTTTCTTCTCGCTGTCAATTGCCTTTGAAAACCCTTCGCCACGGGATGGCACTTTGTTGGCAGCCCTTGCTTCCCATATATACCTGCGTTCCTTACTGAAAGCCCTTATGCTTACGGTTTTCTGCACGGCATCTGTCTGGTACAGCAACTCATCTGTTGCTATTGAATTGGCCGAAGCATGGGCCATTAAATTATTGATGGCCGCTGTATTGAACTTTACAAGGCTATCCACATTTTTCCACTTGCTACGCAACTGTTGCAGTTGTGGCAATAGGGAGGCACGCAAGGCAGAGTCCCGGAAAATATGCCGTACCAAAGTATCCTTCCGCAAATCGAGCAATTCCTTTTTCAGTGCATCCAGCTTGGCATCATATCCTTGTAACTCGGCAGTGTACAGTTTGTTCTTGCGGTGCAGTTCCTCCAACAGGGTCTGAAACATTTGCAGGTTGCGTATGTTCAGCGTTTTATCGCTTTGCAGCAAACGCTCCTTCATAATACCCAGTGCCGAATCATCTTCATTCAAGTCGTCTGTTATTTGCTGTATGTTGGAGAAGGAGCCTGTTGCAACAGGCACTTTGTTCAGCAACTGGAATACCTTTTCAAGTCCTGCCAAATAATCGCTTTTCGTTAGCACATTGGCATCGTTGAAAATGGTGGAGTCGAAACTTCTGCGGCTGGGCCTGGTTGTATCTCTTTTAAATCTCGCAGTATCCTGGGCATGGCTGATGCCTGTATAAAACAATACAATAAGTAGGGTAAGATATTTCATGCTAAACTATATAATCAACAATAGAATAATTTATATCTATTGCAAAGTAACCTGTTTAGCAAAACTGAAAGGCATAAATAGGTAAACGGTAATTTTATCCATAGCAAAAAGCCGCTACATTATCTGTAACGGCTTTGTTGCAACGGTTCACCGGATGCTATTTCTTTCTTCCTCTCAGCTTTTGGGCACCGTAACCAACGCCTGCCGCAATCAGTAAAGAGAGGCCGCCATCAATGGGCACATCATCCGTATCATCGCCAAAGCCCGGTTGGGCATGTAGCAAACTCGGAACAAGGAAGCAGGCCGCAATGATGATGATCTGTATGGTTGATATTTTCAGTTTCATGATAATAGTTTTAGTGTGCAAACAATAGGGTTATTGAATTTGGAGCTGTTGTGTTGCCGTACTTTTTCCGTTGTTCAACGAAACAAAGTAAGTGCCTTTTGCAAAACCTTTTACAGCAATGGTTATCTGGCCGCTCTGTACATTGCCTGCATTTACTGTACGCAGCAACTTGCCATCGCTACTCATTAGTTGAATGGTAGTTGGCATTTTTTCTTCGTTGGTAAAGCTTACCAGTACATGATCGGTTGCAGGGTTAGGGCTCAAGCTCAGGTCAAACCCTGTTGACACTGTAACTGTTGGCTGATATTTGAACAACAATTCAAAGCGGTCATTGCCCTTGCTGGCATTATCGGCAGTGGTGCTAAAACTATAGGTGTAATTATTGTTGTCTATCATCAGTTCCTTGTTCAGGAACTTGTCTTTTAAATAAGCAACCATACCGGTAGGCAGGTTCATATCGCCAACCCTCATTACCAGGTCTGTTGCAGTACTGCTGTATATGCCCAATGGTATAACAGTGCCATCAACAATTTCGGGGCTGGTGTTTAAGTAAGCCATTACATTGTCTGCCGTAAGCGAATAGATGGCATAATCGTTCAGCAATTTGCCCCCATCATTCGATTCAAATTCTTTCTTTGATTTGCTATTGATGCGTATCATGGTTTCATCCAATTCATTTCCTGTTGCATCCATAAGCAATAGGCTCAACGCATTGGCAGTATTTGCATTGCGGAAGATTGCACTTGGTGTTCCGCTTGCCTTATCGCTTTCGGAAAAGCTCAAGGCCGTATTGCCATTGGTTGTTGTTTGCACCACAATTACACCATTCATGGGCAGGTAATAATTGGTAATAAAAGTCAGGTCAATAGCGTCATAGCCACCCCTTACGGTACCAATCTTATTGGGGTTCCAAACATAGGCTATTGCACCAATATTGCTATTGATGCCGCCCGTATTGGTAGCACGCAAAGCACGCAATTTTGTTTGTACTTCTATCTGCGATGGAAAGGGGTTGCCAACCAGGTTCCAGCCGCCGCCTATCAAGCCATTCTTTACCAGCGAGGTATTGATGGTGTTGCCTGCATTAACAGCACCGTTCATACTGATGGTAACATTGTTTGCCGTGTAAGCAGTACCTGTTAGGCCCTGCCCCTTGGTACCCCTTACCAAAACCCTTATACCTTGTGCCACTTGCCAGGCATTGGCATCGCTGCCGCTTACGGGCAAAGTATTGGTATAGGCCTGCCAGCCTGCATCGTTTACTGCACCATCGGCCAGTAGCGGGTTGAACCAAAAGGCTGATGGGGCATTGCTGAGCGTTTGTGCAAAGTTTGCACCAGACGGAACAGCAGTTGAACCCGTACCCGTAACATCTATTTGTGTGGTTAGCTGACGCAGATCCGTATAGCTGCTAAATGGATGGCCAAAGAAACGGAAAGCCCTTTTGCCAGGCGTACCATTGGATGCACCACCTTGTATATAACGTTGCACGGTTACATTGCCAGACAGGTAGCTACCCGTACCTGCTGCAATGCGTGCCGTACCCGTTGCAGTTGATTGCAGCACAAGGTTGCCGTTGGTAGTAAGTGTACCAGCAGTTGGTGTATAGGTATCAATAATGTTTACAGTATTGCCTGCACCTGCAGTAATGGTTGCACCACCTGTATTGTTGAGTATAAGGTTCTTGATAGTTAAACCACCAGATAGTTTCTGTGTAATGGTATTGGATATGCTATTGGCTAATACAATACTTCCAAATGAGGCCGTCAGCGTTCCGCTGTTCGAGATATTGCCATACACGTTCAATGTATTGGAAGCCAGGTTTACTGTTGCACCCGTATTGATGATAAGGCTATCGCATACAGATATAGTGGTTAATGTTGGTTGGTTGGCCACCAGTGGTATCAATGCATCCATGTCCGCATCCGGCACAATACCGTTGCTCCAGTTCAATGGGTTGCTCCAATCCGTATTCAATGCACCTGTCCATGTAGGTGTTACCAATACCACAAGACCAATATTGATGTCATCCTTCTTATCAAATATCAAAGCTGCCAAGGTAAGCAGCTCTGCGGCAGTTAATGATGATGCCAGCTTTAGTGTACCGCCAATAAAGAAACGGTTATGTCTGGCATCTATATTTTTTGTCCAGTAACCGGTAAGGGTTGCGGTACTTAAGGAGCCATCGTTATATTCAGGAAACAAGGAAATAAATGACAGGTCTTGTGTAGAGATACCATTGCTGTTACTGATGGCAATAACCTGTGGAATATTTGCATTGAAGGTATTTTCATTACCCAAGGTACCAATAGTGTACACCCCTTTCCGGTAATTGTTATCGCTTTGCTGGTCAAAGTTCAGGAACTCAACCGCATTGCCTGCCGCAAACACGGTGGATGTACTGAAAGTGTTGTTGGTAAGCTTTGCATCAATCACATCCAACGGTGTTGGCGAAGCACCATTGGTCCTGAGCTTGGTGTTGATGGTAACCAGCCTGAAATTGTTTACGGTTGCAGTAAAGCTGTTGTTATCAATGGTTACATTTTCCGTGTTTTCAAAAGTGGCTCCCCATTTCTGATCGATGAACTGGTTGCTGGCCACACTAATGGTGCGTGCAATAAAACCGTTCAATACACGCAACATGGCCCAGGCATTGGTTTTGGACCATATACCATTGAACACGTTGTTACTAATGATGGAAGCCCCAGCTTCTTGCGGGGACGACATTTCGATACCACCGCCTTTAAAGATATTGTTGCGTATGGTTTGGCTTCCGTAATAGAAACGGGTAATGATGTCGTGATTGATACTGGAGATGAAGTTGTTCCCGTCACTCACAACACTGCCGCCAACAGTTAAATTCCTTACCCTATCGGCAGATATACCCGAACGGAACAATACGGCACCTGTGCCGCTTGCACTGTCAACCGTATTCGATTTCACTGTTACGTTTTGTATGAGTGGTTCGGTAGTGACCGATATTGCATTGGTGGTACCGAACAGGTTTATATTGATGGCGTTACGTGTACCATAACTAAGTGTTACGCCCGTACCAGGATAGGCAGCCCGTATATAGTTGCCCATTATGGTAAGTCCCGACACATCGCCTGATGAAGCAATGGCCGAATGCACCCTTATGAAATCCACATTGAACTTGAAGTTCATAATGGTTACATTGGGTACGGTAACCGTAAACAGGGCTTTGACGGCAGAGCCAGACACGGTACCCGTAAAGCCAATAATGGTTTTTGATGAATCTGCACCTTGAAGCGTTAATTGCTTGTTTACAATCACCATTTCATTGTACGATCCTACATCAACTTTTACAATATCGCCTGCCGAAGCAACTAGGATTGCTTTTGTACAGGTGGCAAAAGGGGCAGAAGCCGTACCTGCATTCAGGTCGTTGCCCACCGCAGTGGTCAGTACATCTCCTGTTGTAGAGCCATCGTTAACATAATAAGTGGTTTGGGCCTTTACTGCATAGGAGAGGATGGCGAGTAAAGGAAGCATGAGCATAGCTTTTCTACCACAACCGTTGAATAGAGGTTTGTGCATACATAGGTTTTGAATAATGAACAATACACCTGCATCAATCGCAATGCAAGGGATCAGCAAAATCCTATTGGGGTACACTTGGGTAGTTAACTGGGAACGGAGTAGGTTAGTCTTTAAAGAGTAGGGTGTTACTCAGAAAAAATTGGTGTTCTTCTTATTGGGTATATGAAAGTACAGATTTTTCTTTTGGTTCCAAATTAAAAATTTAAAAAATGTAAGATGCTGTTTGCCCTGCCGTGAATGGCACAGGTTTAGACAGCTTCCTTTAGCTGCAAGTGCAGAAAAATACAGATACCTTCGCCCACTTAATAGTACAACATGACTTTTAGTGATTTGAACTTGAATACGCCCTTACTCAATGCCTTGTCCGACATAGGTTATGAGCACCCTACAACCATTCAACAAAAAGTATTTTCCGTAGCCATGTCGGGCAAAGACATCTGCGGCATTGCCCAAACCGGTACCGGAAAAACCTTTGCGTACCTATTGCCCTGTTTAAGGCAATGGAAATTCGCCAAAGAGAAACACCCGCAAATATTGGTGGTTGTGCCAACAAGGGAGCTAGTTACGCAAGTAGTGGAAGCCGTAAAAAAACTAACCACCTATATGAACGTTAGTGTGGCCGGCGTGTACGGTGGCGTAAATATCAATACACAAAAAATAGCGGTTGAAAACGGCATGGACGTTTTGGTGGCAACACCCGGTAGGTTGATTGACCTGGTTTTTGCAGGTGCCATCAAAACAAAAAACATCAAGAAAGTAGTGATTGACGAAATGGATGAGCTGTTGAATCTTGGTTTTAGGACACAGCTAAAAAACATACTGGAGCTATTGCCCGACAAAAGACAGAACCTCTTGTTTTCTGCAACCATTACCGAAGATGTGGAACAGATACTGGATGTTTACTTTAACGATCCTGTACGTATTGAAGCAGCACCAACTGGCACACCTTTAAACAACATCATTCAGCAAGGCTATCATGTTCCGAATTTTTATACCAAAATAAATTTGCTGACCTATTTGTTGGATGCCGATGAAAGCATGAGCAAAGTGCTGGTATTTGTTGATTCGAAGAAGCTGGCAGATGATGTGTTTGATGAACTGAACAAATCATTTGAAAACAGGTTCGGTGTCATCCACTCCAACAAAGAACAGAACCACCGGTTTAATACCGTAAACAAATTCAAGGATGGCAGTTACCGCTTCATCATTGCTACAGACATTGTAGCAAGGGGGCTGGATATTGAAGCCGTAACGCATGTGGTTAATTTTGACCTGCCCGATGTACCGGAAAATTATATACACCGAATTGGCAGAACAGGTCGTGCAGACAAGAAAGGTATTGCCATCAGCTTTGTTACCGAAAAGGACGAAAAGTTTTTAACCAAGATAGAAGCGTTAATGAACTATGCTGTTCCCTTCACGGACCTGCCCGAAGATCTGTTTATTTCGGATGAACTCACAGAGGATGAAAAGCCAAAAAAACCTGTGGTTAAAGAAGTGCAACTGAAAGAAAAAAAGAAAGAAGATGTTGGTCCTGCGTTCCATACAAAGTCTGCCAAGAACAGTAAGGTCAACAAAAAAGTTAGCAGAAAAGATCAAATGATGAAAAAGTATGGCAAGCCTATTACAAGGGGGCAGAAGAAATAGTAAAGTTGATTGGGTGTATAGAGCTTTTAGAGCCGCAGAGAAGATTTTATAAAGAGGAGTGCCGCTTGAATTGTTCAAGCGGCACTCCTCTTTATGTACTTTATAAACTTGATACTCTTGTAACCATCTACTTAATCTCTCCCACCATTTCCGCAGGCACAACCCAGGCATCAAATTCTTCGGGTGTTAAATAACCCAATGCCACAGCAGTTTCTTTTAGTGTACTATTGTTTTTGTGTGCTGTCTGTGCAATTTCGGCTGCTTTGTAATAACCAATCTTGGTATTCAAAGCGGTTACCAGCATCAGGCTATTGTCAACATGTTTCTTAATATTGTCTTCCAATGGCCTAATGCCAACAGCACATTTATCGTTAAAGCTAACGCAGCCATCACCAATCAGCCTTGCACTGTGCAGAAAGTTGTAGATCATTACAGGCTTGAATACGTTCAGTTCAAAATGGCCATTGCTGCCACCAATACCAATGGCAACATCATTGCCCATTACCTGTGCAGCAATCATGGTCAACGCTTCGCACTGTGTTGGGTTTACTTTGCCCGGCATGATGGATGAGCCTGGTTCGTTATCAGGAATGAACAATTCACCAATACCGCTACGTGGCCCACTAGAAAGCATCCTTACATCGTTGGCAATCTTCATCAGGCTTACCGCAACCATTTTCAATGCACCATGGGCCTCCACAATAGCATCATGTGCAGCCAATGCTTCAAACTTGTTTTCGGCCGTAACAAAAGGCAAACCTGTTAATGCAGCAATATGTTTGGCAACAACTACATCGTAGTTCTTTGGTGTATTGATGCCTGTACCAACGGCAGTGCCACCTAAAGCCAGCTCACTTAAATGTGCCAATGAGTTGTTGATTGCCTTTAATCCATGTGTCAATTGCGAAACATAACCGCTGAACTCCTGCCCTACCGTTAAAGGTGTTGCATCCATAAAATGGGTACGCCCAATCTTAACCACATGCATAAACTCTTTGCTCTTTGCAGCCAATGTATCGCGTAGTTTGGTAATACCCGGAATGGTTGTTTCCACCAATATCTTGTAAGCCGCAATATGCATGGCCGTAGGAAAAGTATCGTTGCTGCTTTGGCTCTTGTTTACATCATCGTTCGGGTGAATGAATTTATCCTTATCGTTCAAGCTACCGCCATTGTTTACATGGGCTTTATAAGCAACCACTTCATTTACGTTCATGTTGCTCTGTGTACCGCTACCTGTTTGCCAAACCACCAACGGAAACTGGTCGTTCAATTTATCCTCCAGAATTTCATCGCATACAGCAGCAATGGCAACCTTTTTTTCTTCGGGCAAAACACCCAGTTCGTTATTGGCCAAAGCCGCAGCTTTTTTCAGGTACGCAAATGCCTTGATGATTTCTTTCGGCATCTTATTAATGTCCTGGGCAATTTTGAAATTCTCAATACTACGTTGGGTCTGTGCACCCCACAATACATCGGCAGGTACTTTTACCTCGCCCATGGTATCTTTTTCAATGCGGTATTCCATATTGTAAAATTTTGTGCCGCAAAGGTAGGCGGCCGCAGTAGAATTTGCAGAAGAAATACAGCCATTCTTTACAATTGCATATATTTAGTAAACCGATATTTTGCTGCCATGACACACCCAACAACCAAAACCCAACAAACCTTCGCAGCCATTGGGGCCATTGTGGCCTGGGCAGCAGTACTGCTACAACTGTATTTGATTATTGTGAACAGAACAGTATCCATACCCGAAACTCTGGTCAGGTTTTTCAGTTATTTTACGGTGCTTACCAATATTTTGGTGGCCCTATCTTGCAGCTTTCTCTTACAAAAAAATGCCAATGGCAAAATGGCCATTTTTTTCAGCAACCCGGTTACGGCCACAGCCATTGCCGTGTACATAACCATTGTGGGCCTGGTGTACAATATTGTTCTACGCTCCTTATGGTCGCCGCAAGGCTTGCAGTTTGTTGTAAACGAACTGCTCCATTCTGTAGTGCCTATTTATTTTGTGTTGTACTGGTTCATTTCTGTACCAAAAACATTACTGAAATGGGAGCACCTTTTTGCCTGGCTCATCTATCCCTTTTGCTATATGGTAGCCATTCTGCTACTTGGGTCAAGCAGCAAGTTTTACCCCTACCCTTTTATGGACGTAAGCATACATGGCTACAATAAAGTGCTTACCAATAGTGCTGCTATCACAATGGCTTTTGTATTGGTTTCATTGCTATTTATTGGCATTGCAAAACTGTTTGCATTAAGAAACAAATAAGCTTATTAAACCGGCACTGGCACAAGTATCAGCTGCATAGGCGTCGCACCCATCAGCTATATAATATACTTCGGCTTTTAACGAAGCGTAAATATTGCTAAGAGCTAAAGGAGAAAAAGAGGACAAAGCCTCCTTCACTCTTTTTCTCTTATCCACTCTTAGTAAAACAACCCTTTTGAACCTGTCCATTCCATGCAATCCTTATTCTCCTTAATTAATATCCTAGTTTCTATTTTAAGCTGTAGAATAGAGTAAAGAATACCACTAAGAGCTAAGGGAGAAAAAGAGGGAAAAGCCTCCTTCTCTCTTTTTCTCTTATCCACTCTTAGTAAAACAATCCTTTTGAACCTGTCCATTCCATGCAATCCTTATTCTCCTTAATTAATATCCTAGTTTCTATTTTAAGCTGTAGAATAGAGTAAAGAATACCACTAAGAGCTAAGGGAGAAAAGAGGATAAAGCCTCCTTCACTCTTTTTCTCTTATCCACTCTTAGTAAAACAACCCTTTTGAACCTGTCCATTCCATGCAATCCTTATTCTCCTTAATTAATATCCTAGTTTCTATTTTAAGCTGTAGAATAGAGTAAAGAATACCACTAAGAGCTAAGGGAGAAAAAGAGGGAAAAAGCCTCCTTCACTCTTTTTCTCTTATCCACTCTTAGTAAAAACATTCTTTTAAACCTTTTAGCTCCATACCCTTACAGCTATCGCTTCTTCACCAATATTTTAGTTTTTTATTTTAAACTGCTGCGTGTAGCTTGCAGCCAATGCCGCAATTTGAATACATAGAATTTTTATTGGGCCTGCTGGTACTTGTACCGCTGGCAGCCTTGTTTGTATATGTTTTGCGGTGGAAGCAAAAAACAAAAAAAGCCCTGGGCGATGAACGTCTCATCAACCAGCTTACCCAAAACTATTCGGCCAAAAAATACCGTTTAAAAATCATTGTTGTTTTATGTGCCATTGCATTAACCATTGTTGCTGCAGCCAATTTACGCAGGCCCAAAAACGGAACGGGAACCAAGGGCACGGGCATTGATGTAATATTTGCACTGGATGTAAGCAAAAGCATGCTAAGCGAAGACGAGAAACCTACACGTTTGGCCAAGGCACAGCAACTCATTAACCAGCTTACTGAAAAAATGGATGGCAACAGGATTGGCCTGGTTGTATTTGCAGGCAAAGCCTACCTGCAAATGCCATTGACCAGCGATGTAAGTGCAACCAAAATGTTTGTAAGCAACGCATCACCCGATTTGGTAAGCGAGCAAGGTACCGTGTTTAGCGAAGCCTTGGACCTATGCGACGCATCGTTAGATACCAAAGAAAGAAAATCAAAAGCGGTAATACTGATAACCGATGGCGAGGATCATGATGCCAAAGCTGCAGAATCTGCCAAAAAAATGGCCGATCATGGAACAGCATTGTACACGCTAGGCGTTGGCTCGGCAGAAGGTTCGCCCATTATAGAGCCGGGCACCAATGAATACAAGCGGGATGCAAATGGGCAAACCGTTATTACCAAACTGAACGACAAACTATTGAAGGAACTGGCTGCCGCTGCTGGCGGCTCTTATTACCATTTAAGCAATACATCGGGTGTTGCCAGTTCATTGGCAAATGACCTTGCAAGCATAGAAAAAAAGCCCATCAGCAATGCCGGTGGCTTTATAGAATACCAGTCCTTTTTTCCATATTTTCTTGGACTGGCAGTATTGTTGTTGCTGATAGAAGTGTTTATACCTGAGAGAAAAACAAAGTTTGCATGAAGAAAATAATCGCCATACCATTACTGTTACTATTTGTTGTTGCTGCATCGGCACAAAAGGCCAACAATGAAATCATTAAAGGCAATGAAGCCTATAAAAAAGGCGATTTTAAAGCAGCAGAAACTGCTTATGATGCCGCATTGAAGATTGACAGCAAAAACGCAACGGCACAGTTCAACAAAGCCAATGCCTTACAAAAACAGGGCAAGCTAGATGAAGCTACCAAACAATATGAAGCCGCTATAAGCAATACCAAAAACAACAATATACAGGCCCAGTCGTTGTACAATAAAGGCGTAACAGAAGCAAAGCAAAAGCAATGGCAGCAGGCAATCAATTCTTTCAAGGAGTCGTTGCGTTTAAACCCAAACGACAACGAGAGCAGGGACAACCTACAAAAAGCCATGAATGAATTGAAGCAGGAACAGCAAAAACAAAAGCCGAAAGACGACCAGAAGAAGGACGATAAAAAGGACAAAGAAGACAAGCCAAAAGACAAAAAGCAGGAACCCAAAATGAACAAGCAGCAAATGGAAAATGAGCTGAACAAATTGCGTAACGAAGAAAAACGTTTACAACAGGATTTACAGAAACAAAAAGTAAAACAGTCATCGCCTGAAAAAGATTGGTAGCTGTGTTTACAGAAAAGCAACTAACCGTAAATAACCGCCGTTAAGGCTAATAGCCGTTGACGGGGTTCCAACTAAAACAGTTTGCAAATAGTAAAGGATCAAATCCCCAATAATAAAAATCCCTAATCCCTACATTCATTTCTGCATAGCAGAAAAAATCAGTGTATATCCATTTAACCAGTTTCATCCGTGTGCCATTTTTTTGCACTGTTTACAATGATCTCAAGAATCTTTCAAAATTGTTATTGTTTGTAATCACATCATTGTGTGCTTTTTTGCTATGTAGAAAAATAAAGCGGTTGCTCTTTAAATCAGCTGCTGTGCAGGCATCTTCTTCCAGTTGCACATATTTCCATTTCCAGGCATCCATATCAACCATTAAATCTTTAGAATTCTGCATGGTGCCCCCATTCTCCGTATAAATATCAATGAACTTGCAAGCAGGGTTTTTCTGTAGCTGCATGGCAAATTTTTCTTCTTCACCATACAATGCATCAAACAAAAAAACGCCACTGGTTGTTCGGTGCGTATGCAGCAAGATATAGCTGATGGCACGATAGGCCCCGCTATGCCCAGCTAGTACCAGATCATTCAACTGCATGGCTGTTATTGCTTTTTCTTTTTGCAAAAAGTCCTGTACATCCTGCATGAAAAGGTCAAACTGCTTTGGCTGTTCAAATTTACCGGCATAACTGTCGGGTGCTTGCTTTGGCCCTTCGGGAAAAACAAAAATGGCATTTTGATGTGCTTCACTAAACTGTTCAACCAGTTGAAACTGTTTCAAAGCTGTATCAATACAATTGCCCCAGCCATGAAACCACAATACAAAATGGAAAGGCTTGCTTTTGTCAAAATAAGCAGGTACAAACACAAATGCACTGCTATCGCTGTAATGCTCTGCTGCCGAAAAAGTTTTGCCCTGATACACCCTAGGCTCTTTATTACGCATCGAATCGGGAAACATGGAATGCGAGGAGCCGATACGGAAAACCTGCCCCAGTTTACCATAATCCGTTTGGGCACCCGCATGCAAAAAACCAAAAACAATCAGTAAACAGTATATTCCCTTCATCGTTGTGATTTATATAACTAAAAGTATTTCTTTTTTAAGCAAATTTGCACTCGCATAGCTATTATACATCCGCAAATTGAATTCATGCAGTTATATTGTAACTCCTTAACGCAATACAGCCGACTTAAGACCCGTGAAGTGAAAGTAGGCAACCTATTGCTCGGCAATTTCCATCCCATCCGTCTGCAAACCATGACCACTACAGATACCATGGACACCATGGCAACAGTGGAACAAAGCATCCGTTGCATTGAAGCCGGTGCAGAGTTGGTACGCATTACTGCACCAAGCAAGAAGGAAGCAGAGAATCTGCTGAACATAAAAAACGAATTACGCAAACGCGGTTACGATACACCATTGGTTGCCGATATACACTTTACACCCAATGCCGCAGAAATTGCTGCAAGGATTGTGGAGAAAGTTAGGGTGAACCCCGGCAATTATGTTGACAAGAAAAAGTTTGAGCAACTGGAATATACCGATGCGGAATATGCCGAAGAAATTGAACGCATACGTGAACGCTTTACACCGTTGGTGAACATTTGCAAGGAACATGGTACAGCCATGCGTATAGGTACCAATCATGGTTCGTTAAGTGATAGGATCATGAGCCGTTATGGCGATACAGCCAACGGAATGGTTGAAAGTGCCATGGAGTTTTTACGCATAGCCAGAAGCCTGGATTACCATAATATTGTGCTGAGCATGAAGAGCAGCAACCCACAGGTAATGGTTCAGGCTTACCGTTTACTGGTGCAACAAATGGACAATGAGTTTGGCGAAATCTATCCATTGCATCTTGGTGTTACCGAAGCTGGTGATGGTGAAGATGGCCGTGTAAAAAGTGCGGCAGGCATCGGTACATTATTGGAGGATGGCATTGGCGATACAGTACGTGTTTCATTGACCGAAGACCCCGAGTTTGAAATACCCGTTTGCAGGGACCTAGTGAAACGGTATAGTGTGGACAATAGACAGTTGACGGTTGACGGCAGTATTCCTGCAATTGACAAAATTGCCTATAGCCCTTTTGAATACCAACGCAGAAAAACATTTTCAGTTGACAATATTGGCGGCACGCATGTACCCGTAGTAATTGCAGACCTGAGCAAACTGGAAAGCATTGTGCCTGCATCGTTGGAAAGCGTAGGCTACAAGTACGATGTATTAACAGACAAGTGGAATATTGGTGATGGTGCTGCCGATTATATTTTTACAGGCACTGCAGAGCTTTCATTTGCACTGCCCGGTACATTGAAAGTAATTACCTGGCCCAACTATGCAGCAGCAGCAACAGACCAATTAAAATACATTCCCATTTACGATGGCAAGGGCTATGTGGAAGCAGAACGCAAACATGCAGCTATCAATTTTGTGATGCTTGACTGTTTTAACGACGATACGCACATCAACGATTTTACCTATTTGGATGAGCTGGCAAACGACAAATCCATTGTGCTTTGTTTAAGCAATAAGAATAGCCATGCAATGCCTGCAGTACGCAGAATGTTCATGGAATTGCTGAACAAAAATATACAGAACCCAGTTGTATTGATTGTGGACAGCCATTGGCAAACAACCGATGAACACCTGATTCATTATGCAACAGAAGCCGGGGCCCTGTTGCTGGATGGCTTTGGCGATGGCGTGTGTTTTGGAATGACCAGTGAAAGCTACCAACAATCAACAGCCAGCAACCAACAGTCAACAGCCGGAAGGAACTACACCAACAATGCAACAGTTGAGCAGTTCATCAACTCAACTGCATTTTCCATATTACAGGCCACGCGTACCCGCATTTCAAAAACCGAGTACATCTCTTGCCCAAGCTGCGGCAGAACATTGTTTGAGCTACAGGAAACCACTGCCAAAATACGCAGCAGGACCAATCATTTAAAAGGTATAAAAATTGCCATCATGGGCTGCATCGTTAACGGGCCGGGCGAAATGGCCGATGCAGACTTTGGCTATGTGGGCAGCGGTGTTGGCAAGATAACGCTGTACAAGGGCAAGGAAGTGGTAAAGAAAAATATCAATAGCGAGATTGCCGTTGACGAACTGATTAATCTGTTAAAAGAAAATGATGCCTGGATTGAGCCAACTCCCAATATTTCCTAAAAAATATAAAATTAGGAGAATGAATTATTCCTAATTTTATAAAAATTAGGATTTTTTATGAAAAGACCCGAAATACCACCCACACAACCGGATTTTTATCAACCGACCTCACAAGTCATTGATTTTCTTTTAAAGGAAAACCGTCTTGAAGATTTGTATAAAATTGAAAGAGACAATTATCCATACTGGGAGGAATTAAAATACAGGCTCAAAAAGTGGGATTTCCCCTCCACGGATATTTGGCTTTTCCTAAAAAGACAAAGACAGTTTTCCAGACAGGTACTATTATTCTCCAAGCACCCTGGGTTTACTTTCTTCTTATCGGTACCAGGTTTAATTCAGAAATTCCTGCATGAGTTAGATATGAATCTAGGAGGCTTTCTAGAAGGAAGAACTATTATCCCAACAGAAGACAAAAACCGTTATTTAATCAGTTCAATAATGGAAGAAGCAATCTCTTCAAGTCAATTGGAAGGTGCTGCCACAACAAGAAAGGTAGCTAGGGAAATGTTAGAAAAGCAGAGAACACCAAAGAACAGATCCGAAAGAATGATATTCAACAATTTTAAGACAATGAGTTGGATAGTTGAAAACAAAAATGTAAGGCTTACTTCTGAAGTTCTATTGCACCTTCACAGATTAATGACCGATAACACATTGGATGATAGTAATACAGAGGGGAAATACAGGACAAATAATGAGGTTAGGGTAATGGATGAAACCAATGAAGTATTTTACATACCACCAGATTTTGATATCCTGCCAAATTTATTAAACGATTTTTTTTCATTTGCTAATGATGAAAATGACACAGAATTTATACATCCGATCATTAAAGGCATCATCTTACATTTTCTTATAGGTTATATACATCCATTTGTAGATGGTAACGGAAGAACAGCAAGAGCTATTTTTTATTGGTATCTACTTAAGAAAGGGTATTGGCTGATTGAATACATGTCTGTATCAAGGGTTATTTTAAGAGCACCTGCACAATATGCAAGAGCATATTTGCATACAGAATATGATGAAAATGACTTAACATATTTTGCACTTTATAACATTAAAGCATTGCATATAGCATTAGAAGATCTAAAGAAATACATCCACTATAAAACAGAAGAAAGAAAAAAAATTACCGCTTTATTAAAATTTGGGAATTTCAATGAAAGGCAAGTTATATTGATAAAGGATTTATTGCAATCAACCGATACATCTTTTACTGTAAAACAAGTTGAAACAAGATTTGGCATAAGCAACCAAACAGCTAGAACAGATTTGTTAGACTTACAATCAAAAGAAATTGTTCACCTAAAAATGAGTGGTAACAAAGCCCTGTTTTTCGCTACTGATGATTTTGAAAAAAAATTGAGACTTTAATAAAGTCAGCTCTTTAATATTGTAAAAAACACCGCTTATGAAATTGAAATTTATTGCATTCATCCTAATTGCCTGTTCATTTACAAGCTGCATTGACCTGACAGAATACTTTACTATTAATGAAGATGGCAGCGGCGTGTACGAACAGAAAATGGACATGACCAGGGCCTTAACGGGTTTAAGTGAAATGATGGAAGCAGCAGGTGGCGGGCAGGGCTCGTCCAATAAAAAGAAAGAGAAGGTTGATACCGTTATTTACTATGCTTCTATTGTTGATACCGTTTCTACTTTATCTGCCGAACAAAAAACTGCATTCAAAAAAGCGTATGCCAAAATCCATCTGGACGAAGCCAATAATGAAATAGTAATGAATATCCTTTTCCCTTTTGCATCACCAAAGGAATTCAACATCATACAAACTGCTATGGCAGACAATAAAGCGTATGGTTCCTTATCGGACATCATGCTTGGTGCATTGGGTTCCAAAAACAAGCAACTGGCTGGTGGCGATGGCGAAAACACCGAAGACAAACCCAGCACACCAACCAGGGACTATGTGTACACACTTACAGGTACAAGCCTTAGCAGAAAAGTAATTGAGAAAAAAGAAACAGATCAGAAAAGCGAAGAAGAGCTACCCGAGCAAATGAAAGAATTGATGAAGATGAATATCAAAACAGTCATTAAATTACCAAGGGCCATCAAGCAGTCAACTGGCAGCAACCTTACGTTATCAGACAACAAGAAAGAAGTAACCTTCTTTAAGAATGTTGACCTGAATACCAAATTCACAGGAACCGATTTTGATTTCAGTCTTGCTTATTGATGCATACATCTTACAAAAGCAAAAGCCCTTAATGAAAATCATTAAGGGTTTTTTATTGAGGAGAAGATTATGTTTACAGTTTCATGAAACCGGCATTTTGTACGCCATTGGCATTTTGTACTAGCAGGATGTATTTACCAGCTACCAGTTTGCTTACATCAATCGCATTGGTGGTGCTGCCTGTTTGTATGTTCTTTTCCAGAACGGTCCTACCATCAGCTGCAACAATTTTTATTACGCTATTATTCGTTGCCTGTGCATGTGTTACCGTTACGCTAGTTGTTACAGGGTTAGGAAACAATTTAATGCTGCCTTTTTCATTGGCATCCACTTTTACAATACCACTGTATTTATAACTACCATCCTTATCAACAATGCGTAAACGGTAAAAACTTGTTTTGCCTGTAGCAATATCTGTATAGGTATAGCTGTTCTCTGCACCGGTATTGTTTGCTGCCAGTTTTCCAACAAAAGAAAAGTTCTGTGCATCTGTACTTTTTTCAATTTCAAAATGGCTTACGTTTAATTCATTGATTGTTTCCCATGTCAATGAAACCTTGTTTGCATCAACAGTACCGCTAAAGTGTTTCAAAGTCAACGGTGCCACTGCCTGGCCAGATATCTGGATATTGCCAATACCAAGTTCGGGTCTTGTTCCGCCAGAGTTTGCAGCAATCTGTGCATATATCCATCGTACATATACTTCTGCTTTATTGTTGCAGGCAGCAGGCAATGTACCTGTAATGGTGGCTGTTTCATTTGCTACCCTGCCCAAACTGCTGAACAATACAGGGTTGGCACTTACATCTACCACATCGGTATAGTTACCTGTTGCACCCACACGGTATTGAAGCTTCATGGCCATTTCTCTTGGTGTTGGCGTACCATCACCAGCAGCGTATAATTTACCCAACCATGAAACAGTGATATTGCTTCTGCCAGTTGTATTTAAACCTACAATAGCTGCACCTACAAACCTTGTGCTTGCAGCGGTGCCGCTTGCACAGTTATCGTATTGGGCACTGCTTGTTGCAACAAAACTGAAGCCTTCGGCATCACGGCCGTTGACCCTGTTCCTTGCAGTAAGGTTGTACCCACAGGTATAATCTGTATTGCCTTCCACTAAAAAATTGGCAGATGCAGCAGAAGGGTCATTGGTGAAATGGATCTTCATATTGGCAGGGAATGTACCTGCACCGGTTGCTGCAGCCCATGTAGTAAATGTGTAGTTACCGGAACTTAAATTAAACAGGCCGGGTAATGTTTGCGAAAAAGAAACCTTTGCAAACAACAAGCACATGATCAGTGTAAATTTTATTTTCATCTTTTTTTAATTTGGTGCAAATAAAATTTGTGTTGCTGCATTATAGAAGCAATTACAGTTATGAAATCATTACGTGGTTGTAAACAAATTGTAACCCGTATGTTACTTCTTATTGCTGTTGACTCTCAGGCCAGCCTTCTTGGCAATGTCTGCCCAACGATACAATTGAAATGTTTTATCGGTGCTCATTGCAACAAACATTCCGCCTTCAAAGCCTGGCAGGCTGATGGAAGTAACATCGCTACCATCGCTCTGGTCGGTTGATACCGGAATGGAAGTGATACGTTGATGCAGGTTGACATTGCCTTTTGCCCCTTCTCTTGGATAGATATTGAAACGGTTGGCAGACTGGTCGGAAACCAGGATATAACCTGTACCATCATCAAACTTGTAAATGGAGATGCCTTCATTGTCTTCTTTAAACTCGCCCTTGCCAAACAAAGCCAGTTCCTCATTTCCCTTGGCAGGATCGGCATAATATTTCCTGATGCCTGTCTGTTCATCTGAATAATATACATAGCCCAATTCATTGTCAACAGCAACAGATTCAATTTCTTTTTTGCCCGAGTATTTGCCAAACCTCCTTACCAGTTCTCCCACTACAGTACCATGTCCATTGTCTTTTAAAAGGTACTGATACAGATAGCCTTCTGCCGGACCACTTTTACGGCTTACAATGGCAAATATAGCACCATCGCTAGGTCTTGTGTACAAGGCAATGCCCATTGGTTTCTGTTCGGCCTCGCCTTGAAAGACTTCGATACCCTTGCCATCAATTATTTTCATGTCTGGCAGGCTAAACACCCGTAAGGAGTTGGTGTTACGTTCGGTAGCAACGGCTATGTCTGTTTTGCCACTGTTCAGTTTCAGGCCATAAGCAATGTCAACATTGTTCACACGCTTCAGCCCGGTAACCGTCCTTTTCTTATCAATCTTTCCATCCAATGTAAACACATATACACCGCCATTTGTATGGTCCTTATCGGTGCCAATAACCAGGCTCTCGGCAGGGTTGTTTTTGTTGATCCAGATAGCGGGGTCATCACTGTCTTCCAGCACTTTTTCTGTTATCACCACGGGCTTTAAAGCTGCGGTATCTTTTGTGCCCTGTGCCTTACAAGAGACGATGATAGCAAGGGAGGCTATTGATAAAACTATTCTTTTCATGATTGTATGATGGTTTGCTATAGACTTTCGTTTGGGAAAGAGTAATGCATTAAATGGTTATTCTAATAAAACCAAAATCCACATATACAGTACATGTGGACTTTGATTAGTTGTTGTATCGAATCAATAGTGTGCGTTGCCTGTGCCATCAAATTGGTAGCAACCAATATCGCTGCCGGGCATGGAGTATTTTGTTATGCCATATTTCACATCTACCGGCACCACCATCATTGGTTGAAAGCCTGTGTATCCTTTACCGATACATGGAGATGTTGGCTTTAATGTAAACTTGAAGTTGCCTATTGCTGTTATATCCTGTAACCTGTAGCCACCGGTAACAGGCAATGGGTAACTGAAGAATTGTGGATCGCCCTTTTGTACCGCAGCAGAACCATCATAAGCTACACATGGCCTGTAGTTGTAGTTGGCAGGCAGGTAGTTGAACGGATTGGGGAAGTCTGTTGCAACAGGTTTGGTAACCGCACCAGGTGTGTAAGGGAATATCTGGTTGGCAGTAACAATACTATCAGCCCAATAATAATTGTAACCATAGTGACCAGCATACATATAGGCTGTGTCTGGCACATCCGAGCTAAGCCTCAGGCCCCACCTACAGTTTACGATAAGATTATTGAAAGCCATGCCATAGGCCAGTTTCTCAAAATTGATGGAACCACCACGACCGGATTTTGTCTGTCTCCAACCACCGTTGATCAATGTATTGTTGAATATGCGTACCTCACAGTTGGCTATACCTGGGCCACTTCCAGAGTTGGCACCTTTCAATGCATTGGTAGCATTGCCAATAAAGAAATTGAAACCCATATCGCCAATTGCACCAGCTTTAACGTTCAGTACATCGCCGCCACTTTTACCGCATTTCTCAAACGTACTTCTAAAGATGGCAAACTTACCGCCAGAGCCAGCCACACGTATCGCATCATCTACGGTTCCGTAAATCCATGAATCTTCAAAAACAAAATAGCCATCACTGTTAGAGAAGAACACACCATAGGAATTATCTGTTGCTGCAAGTCCCAACAACGGGGCAACGCTATTGCCAAGCAGGCCTCCTGCATATTCTATATGCGTCCATTTACACACCAGGAATTTACAGGTCTTATCGCCAATCACCCCTTTCCATTTACCTGCAAAAGCAGAGTCCTTACCGGCATTGTAATTTAATGTGGGTGCATCTGTTTTTGTTTGTCCTGAAACTGTTAAGTAAATAGGGTTGGTTTCTGTGCCCAATGAAAAAAAGTTACCCTGTACAATGATACCTGCATTGTTCTGGAAGTTGACCCTAACACCAGGTTCAATAATCAGGCTGTCGCCCGGGTTCACATACACATCGCAGTTTACTGTGTATGTTTTACCTGCAAGCATGGTTCCTGAAATGCTTCCGCAAAGCGGGGCAGCATCGCTTATGGGTTTTGCTGGGGGCGGTGTATATTGATACAGGTCATAATGGTCTTCGTTCACTTTTTTACAGCCGTTCATGGTAACCATGAGTGCCGTAAGTATAGCGATTGTTGAAAGTATTTTTTTCATGAGTATAAGGTTATCTGGATGAATTATAATTTGAGTCGCAGGCCCAATAAATAAGCCAGTTTGTAAGTGTCCCTTTGTACAAAGATTTGGTCTGCCGGGCTATCCTGGCCGGGTATCCTGTTCAATGTATTATCCAGTACATACGGCTGTTTAATGAAGAACCTTGTTTTTGAATTGGCCAGGTTATTCACCTTTCCGTAGAAAGTGAGGCGTTTTACGATCCGTTTTTCAAAAGAGAAATCCAATTGGCTATAAGGTGCCTGCCATGTATCCAATTCGTAGTAGCTGGACACCAGTGCAATCCTTTCGCCGGTGTACACAAAAGCCAATTGCACATCTATACCAAATTTGGGGTCCTTAAACAGTAGCGATACGTTGGCAATATGGTTTGCTTGCCCCTGCATAGGTCTTGTCTGTTCCAATATTTTGGTATTGCCCCTGCTTGGGTTCAAGGTTGTATCGTAAAAGAAGTAATTCTTGTTGGTTGTTATGGAAGAGTGCGTGTAGGTATAGTTGGCATTGATACCAAATTTGCCAAAGAATTTGGTAGCCACTACTTCAAAGCCAAAGTTCCTCGCATCGCCAAAGTTCTGCGGCGTCAATATGGCCGTGCTGGTACCAGAGTTGCCACCAGTTATCAATTTATTGTAGAAAGCAGTTTCGATGGGGTTATGGATAATTTTATAGAAAGCACCTACCAATACCTGGTCGGCACCATTGGGGAACAATTCATAACGCACATCAAAGTTATCGGCCGTAGTATGCTTCAATGTCGGGTTGCCTTGTGTAGGGTATTGGTCTTCCGTACCTTCTAAATAGTATGGGGTAATTTCAAAGAAACCGGGTCTAACCAAGCTGCTGAAATAAGAAGCCCTGATGTTTTGCTTGCTGGTAAGCAGGTACTTTAAATGCAGGCTGGGCAATACATCCGTGTACCAGATGCGGCCATCTTTTAGGTTATAGGTTTCTGGTGCGGCTGTATTGTAATGCTGATTGGTATATTCTGTTCTTACACCACCCAGCACCTGCAGTTTTGATGTAGCCATCAATTTAAACTGTGCATAACCGGCAGATATTTCTTCTGTCAACGAGTAGGTATTCGGTGTGTTCAGGTTGGCAGCACCGGCACCTGCTGGGTTGAATTTGTAATCTGCTGCATAAATGTCTATATAGTTCTGTGAGCTTCCGCTTGCAGACAATGCATAGGAGTTGTAATAATTGTCGCGGTTCTTGTGTCTGAACAAACCACCAAAGCTGAACTCAACTTTTGTGTCCTTTACTTTAGCGTTGTAAATAAAGTTCAGGTAGCCTGCATAGTCCTTATCGGTATTGCGTGTCCAAACCCTGTTCATTCCTTTCAACTCGTTCTGTGCTTTTTGCAGCACCCCATTTACCGCTACGTTGGTTGTATTGAAATCGGCCTGGTCGGGTATTTCCTGTTTGGCCAAAGAGTAAACGGCACTCCAGTTCAACCTAAATTTTGAGCTTAGTATATGATCGCCCTGCAAGGTAGAGTTGTAGATACTTTGTATCTGCCACCTGCTTCTTGTGTTATAGGTAATCTGCCCGGGATTGGTTGATACGTTTGTATCCACCGTATGCCTTGCCTGAAACTCATCAAGCCTTACAAACAGGTTGAACAAAGAAATTTTATTGTTGCCGTTAAACACGTAATCCAGTTTGTTGTTGATGGCAATCCTTGTATTCAAAGTAGAATATTCACGGATGTTAGCATCGCCAAACTTGGCATTGTTGTCGTAATTATTTCCAGGCACACCATTCACCGTAAGGTTCCTGCGGTAAGTAGGCTGTGCATCTTGCTGATTAAAAATAGCATCGGAACCGCGGTAGTTATTCTGATAGCTACCGGCAATTAAAAGTCCGAACCTTTTATTGAAAAAGCGGTTACCATAAGTAACACCTGCTTGCATGTTCAAAGGGCTCTTTAAAGGCTGATGGTCCAGATTGGCCCTCGGAAAATCCTTATCGGTAGCAATGTATGAATTACCGTTAAGGGCAGCAGGGTCTTTCTTGTTGATGACACTATGATTGAATGTGGCAAAAGGCCTGTCGTTAAACAAAGTGTTGGCACCTGTTGAAACAAACCCGTTCAACGTCTGCTTATTCGATGCACTTTTCATTACAAGGTTCATTACACCACCAATGGCATCGCCTTCCATATTCGGGGTCAGGGCCTTCACTACTTCCAGCCTTTCCAATATATCACTAGGAAAAATATCCAATGGTACGTAACGGAACTTATCATCCGGACTAGGTATCTTAATGCCATTTACCAAAGTACTGTTATAGCGTTGGTCCATACCACGTATAATGGCATAACGGCCCTCGCCACTGCTGCTTCTCTGCACAGTAACACCACTTACCCTTTGCAGGGAGTTGGCAACCGTAACATCGGGAGAAAGTTCTATGGCTTTTTGTGAAAGGATATTCTGAACAATGTCTGCATTCTTCTCCATTCTCCTTACTGCATTGTCATCCGTTTTGTTGGCCCTTGTAGATACTTTTACTTCATCAATCTGGTTGCTTTCTTCTTTCAGTTCAATGTTAAGCACTACAATATCTGTTGCATTCTTTACGGTTACTGTTTGCTCCTTACTATGCTTATAGCCAACAAATTTTACTTTTATTTCGTACGAACCAACAGCTACGTTTTTAAACACATACGAGCCATCGAGGTTTACGGAAGTAAGCTTCTTTGTCTTGCCCGATTCCAACTCAACGGTTGCACCAGAAAGCGGCTCGGTCGTTTTCGCATCCGTAACCTTACCTTTTATGGTTTGTGAAAAGCTGGTAGAAGCTATAGTGAATAATACAAATGCTAGTAGAAGTTTTCGCATGATGTAAAGGTTTATACGTACCCTGGGGCTTAGGTTAATTTTGACGGGGCAAAACTAATTGGGGCACCTGCTGCAAGGCATGCATACAGGTTATGCTTATGTTTCCTTGTCATTAACAAATTGTTACGTGCAAAAACTTCAAGTACATTCGCATGTTGTACAAACTGAAACATAGCATTATGCAAACAGATTTTCTTGTAATAGGCAGTGGCATTGCGGGGTTGACATATTCGTTAAAAGTTGCCAAACAGTTTCCCGACAAAAAAGTATTGGTGATTACCAAAACGCAGGCAGATGAAACCAATACCAAATATGCACAAGGTGGCATTGCGGGTGTATGGGATGAGCAGAAAGACAGTTTTGAAAAACATATTGAAGACACATTGATTGCAGGTGATGGTTTATGCAACGAAAAAGTGGTAGAGATTGTGGTAAAGGAAGGCCCCGAAAGGATACGTGAGATTATTGAGTATGGTGCCAATTTTGACAAGGATGAAAAAGGTGATTATGCTTTGGGCCGTGAAGGTGGCCATAGCGAGTTCAGGATATTGCACCACAAAGATGTTACCGGTAAGGAAATGGAAAGGGCCCTGCTGCATGAAGTGCAGGAAACAGCCAACATAGAAATCATTAACCATTGCTTTGTGGTGGATATTATTACGCAGCACCACTTAGGTTTCCTGGTTACAAAATCTACACTAAACATTACCTGTTATGGTGTATATGTGCTGAACCTGCATACCAATAAGATCGAAAAAATCATATCCAATATTACCTTGCTGGCAACAGGTGGCTGTGGCCAAGCTTACCGCACAACAACCAACCCGCGTATTGCCACCGGCGATGGCATTGCTATGGTGTACCGTGCAAAGGGCAGGATAGAGAATATGGAGTTCATCCAGTTTCACCCCACTGCATTGTACGAGCCAGGCGTATCGCCATCATTCCTCATTACCGAAGCCGTACGTGGCGATGGCGGTATACTACGCAATAAAAATGGCGAGGCCTTTATGGAAAAATACGATGCCAGAAAAGACCTCGCCCCACGCGATATTGTGGCCCGTGCCATTGACAATGAAATGAAGCGTACAGGTACCGAGCATGTGTACCTTGACTGCAGGCATATGGACAAAGAGAAGTTCGTTCATCACTTTCCGAATATTTATGCAAAATGTTTAAGCATTGGTATAGATGCCATGCAGCACTTGATACCAGTGGCACCTGCTGCACATTACAGTTGCGGTGGCGTTAAAACCGATGAGCATGCACGCACATCCATACAGAACCTGTATGCCTGTGGCGAATGTGCAAGCACGGGGCTGCATGGTGCCAACCGTTTGGCCAGCAACAGCCTGCTGGAGGCAATGGTATTTGGGCACAGGGCGTTTTTGGATGTGGTAGAAAGATATGGGCAACTGAGCCAAACATTTGTTGCCAGCGAAGTGCCCGACTGGAATGCCAAAGGCACCACCGAGCCCCGTGAAATGATATTGATTACACAGAGCCAGAAAGAGCTGCAACAGATCATGAGCGACTATGTAGGTATTGTACGTACCGATGTACGTTTGGAGCGTGCCATGAAACGGCTGGACCTATTGTATGCCGAAACAGAAGAACTGTACCGTAACACAAAGGTTTCGCCACAGCTATGCGAGTTGCGGAACCTGATAACAGTAGGTTATTTGATTGTAAAAGGTGCAGAGTTCAGAAAGGAAAGCAGGGGCCTGCATTACAACACCGACCATCCAGGAAAGAGCAGCCTGTTGCAGAATATAATTCTATAGTATTTCAATAGATGACAGAAGAAGAGTGACGGCATACAGAACCATTATCTTCGCTTCTGTTATTCAACAGCTATCAGTTATGTACCACATTGTTTATGGTTTATTCTATGCACTGTCCCTATTGCCTTGGCGGTTAATGTACTTTATTGGCGATGGTATCTATGTTTTGGTGTACTATGTTTTTGGCTATAGGAAAAAAGTGGTAATGAAGAACCTGCTGATTGCCTTCCCGGAAAAAACAGAGCAGGAAAGAACAAGGATTGCCAAGGATTTTTACCACAATTTTATTGATACATTTATTGAAACCGTAAAGCTACTATCCATTTCATCAAAAGAGTTCGATAGGCGTTGCATCAGGAATTTTGATGCCATCAATAACCTGAAAGCCACTGGCCAAAATGTACAGGTGCATTCGGGGCATTTCTTTAACTGGGAGTTTGCCAATATGGCCATGGGCAAATCATCGGCTTATCCTTTTATTGGTGTGTACCAGCCGCTGGGCAACAAAGTGTTCAACAGGCTTATTGTAAAACTGCGTTCAAGGTTCGGTACCATACTGATTCCGGTGCCGGATTTCAAAATTGCTTTCCATCAATATGCCAAGCAGCCTTATGCATTGGGTCTTATTGCCGACCAGAACCCGAGCAATCCCAACAGTGCTTTCTGGGTTCCTTTTTTTGGCAAGCTTGCCCCTTTTGTAAAAGGGCCTGAAAAAGGTGCCGTAAGACAGAACACCGCCGTAGTAATGATGGATTATTACAAAGTAAAAAGGGGCTATTATAAAATGGAGTGTACGCTTTTAACAACAACGCCCAAAGAATTGCCCGAAGGCGAAATAACCAAGAAGCTGATAGAATTTATTGAAACGGCCATACGCAAAAGGCCCGCCAATTATTTATGGAGCCATAGAAGATGGAAGTTTGAATTTGATCAAGAAAAGTATGGCAAGCTGGTGATTAAGCAATGATAGGCCGGCAGCCAAGTACACAACAAGACTATTTTAAACATTATATGATTAGCTGCAACAACTGCAACAGTACCATTACCGAAAACTTTTGCCCAAGCTGTGGTTTGGCAGTAAGGCCCAAAAGAATCGACAGTCATTATATATCCCACGAAATACAGCACCTGTTGCATGTTGAAAAAGGCATCTTCTTTACCATCAAGGAGCTATTGATCAGGCCCGGTAGTACCATTAGGGAATACATTACAGAAAACAGGAGCAAGCTGATTAAGCCTGTTACGTTATTGATCCTTACTTCGATACTGTATTCAATTATCGACCATCATTACCATATTGGCGAGCATAGTGTAAAGCAAATAGACAAGGCCTATGCAAAATCGGCAGTAAGCACCATTAGCCATTGGGTGCAAAACAATATGGGCTATGCAAATATTATCATGGGTGTGTTCATTGCCATTTGGGTAAAAATATTTTTCAGAAAGTCTGGTTACAATATTTATGAAATTACCGTTCTACTGTGTTTCGTAATGGGGCTGGGCATGTTCCTATTTGCCATTGCGGCTTTTCTGGTAGGGCTATTGCATCAGCCCGTAATCCTGTTAGTGGCTACACTATTGGTTTTTATGTATATAAGCTGGGGCATCGGGCAGTTTTTCGGAAGCAGAAAGTTGCTCAATTATGTAAAAGCAATCACGGCTTACCTGTTGGGCTTCTTTACGTTTAAGTATGCTGTTTGGGCCATTGGGCTTGCGTACGATTATTGCATCCGGTAAGTCAAGCAGCATTCAAAAAATTATGTTACCAGCTATCGTGCATGTCTGTGCTTTCGTGGCGTCGCACCCATGAACGGCAATGCATTGTTTGAGCTATCCAACCTCATAGGAAAAATAAAAGCCTGCATGTTTTAATGCAGGCTTTTATTATATAATTTTACGACATCAGTTCACCACTTCGGCAGTTTTTTCAAACTCAAATTTGTCTTTCAATTCGTTGATGGCCTTCCAGCCACCTACCACATTTCGTATATTGTGTATGCCTTCCTTTTTAATCAAAGAAGCGGCAATAATGCTCCTGAAGCCGCTTTGGCAGTGAATGTATATATTGTGGTTATCATCAAAATCGGCCATGCTTCCCGGGTCTGTCAAATCGTTTAGCGGCACATTGATGGCCTGCTTCACATGCCCGTCGCCGTACTCTGCTTCCTTTCGTACATCAACAAGCACCAGGTGTTCGTCAAATGGAATGTCCATGGCCAGTTCGTCTGCTTCCACATCAATGATCAGGTCCGTTTTTTCGCCTGCTGCTTTCCATGCTTCAAACCCGCCTTGCAGGTAGCCGGCAAACCTTTCAAACCCAACCCTTGCCAAGCGGGTAATGGTTTCTTTTTCTTTGCCTGCTTCCGTAACCAGTATCATTGTTTTATCAAATGGCAATAAACTACCTGCCCATTCTGCAAACCTGCCTTCCAGGCCAATAAAGATTGAACCGGGTACAAAACCTTCTGTAAATACCGGTCCAGGCCGGGTATCCAATATAATCACATCGTCTTGCGAAGCTGCTATTTTAAACGCATCTATGCTTAATGGCTGTAATCCTTTTTGCAGAACGGAATCCAGGCTTTCGTAGCCTTCTTTATTGATTTTTGCATTTATGGGAAAGTACTGTGGCGGTGTGGCCAGTCCTTCTGTTACTGCCTTGATGAATTCTTCTTTTGTTTGTGCCTGTAGGGCGTAGTTGGTCTGTTTCTGCTCGCCAATGGTGCTGTATGTTTCCGGCCCCATGTTTTTGCCGCAACTGCTGCCTGCCCCATGTGCGGGGTACATGGTTATGTCGTTTGCCAATGGTACAATTTTGGACTGTAGGCTGTCATATAACATACCCGCCAAATCGTCCATTGTTATTTCGTTTTCTTTCTGTGCAAGGTCGGGGCGGCCAACATCGCCTACAAACAAAGTATCGCCCGTAAAAATGGCGGTATCTTTCCCGTTTTCATCTTTCAATAAAAAGCAGCTGCTTTCCAGCGTATGGCCGGGTGTATGCAGTACTTCAACGGTTATATTGCCTATGCTGAACTTTTCGCCATCTTTTGCTACATGCACCGGAAATTTTGTTACGGTACCCGGGCCATACACAATGGTTGCACCCGTGGCAGCAGCAAGGTCCAGGTGGCCGCTCACAAAATCGGCATGAAAATGCGTTTCGAAAATGTATTTTATTTTGGCGTTGCGTTGCTGGGCCACTTGTAGGTATTCTTCAATATCACGGATGGGGTCCACCACTGCAGCTTCGCCATTGCTTTCAATATAATAGGCGGCTTCGCTAATGCAGCCGGTATATAGTTGCTGTATAAACATAACAGTGAAATTTGACGCAAAGATAAAGACAAGCGGCGGGTTGGCAGTTGGGCGGTTTTCGATAAAAGAAAAAAGCCCTGCGTAGAAACGCAGTGGCTATGCACCTGAGAAACATGAGAAAATAAATACCTATACAAGATACGTTTAATTTTGGCATTGATGCTTTGTACCATTAATTAAGATGCCCGCTGCCCCCGCCGGGCCATATTGCGTTGCCGATGGGTGCGACGCCGATACAGCCCGGATTTGCATGGATGCCAGTTACAAAAGCATCTATCCTTAAAAAAAGAACAATCTTTCCCTACCGCCCACTTTTTTCTTTACACCTGCCGCCCGTATGTTGTATGTAAAGGTGGCCAGGAAGTACCTGGAGAGTATATTGGTGGTTGTAGCGGTGTAGGTGTTCCTGTTTACATAGGCATACACCTGGTTGTTGCGGTTGAGAATGTCGTTTACGCCCAGCTTCAATACGCCCACTTCGTCGGGCAGCATGGTGATGTTTATGGCAGCACTCCATTTAAGCGATTCTTTGGGTAGCCCTGCGGGCAGGTTGCCGTTGTAATCGTAGGCAAGCTGGGTTTCGAATATCAAGTGTTTTACGGCACGTATTATCAGTTCGCTTTCGGAGAAGCAGGTATTGATTTTTAGTTTGTTGAAATTGGGGTTTGTGTAGTCGGTAAAGCCGTAGCGGGTGGAGAAGCTGCTGTTGAACTCCACCTTGTCGTTCCAGTTTAAACTGGTGCCTACCCAGTTGTTGAGGCTGATGGTGCTTTGCCAACTGGTTTCGCCATTGTACAAAAGCTTGTTGCGGTTGTAGTTGTAGCTGGCACCCGTGTTCCATGAAAAAATAAATTTCTGGTTGGTTTTGTATTGTTTGTACACATTGAAGTTGAGGTAAAAATTGCTGCTACCGTTGGCATTAACAGGCATGTTTGTTTGCACGCCATTTTCGTTGATGCTGATGCTTTGCACCACATCGTTGTTTGTTAACCCGCCGTTGGCATATACGCTTGCCGTAAAGTTTTTCTTTGGGTTGTTGGTGAAGTAGTTGATGGAGAAGTTGTGCCGCTCAGCCGGAAGCAGGTTCGGGTTTCCTTTTGAAATAAAATAGGGATTTGTATTGTCTGTTACAGGAATAAGGTTTGTATAAGGCGTTAGCGTAACGTTTTTGTCGTAACTAACGTTGAGTGTTTTATAAGTTATGTATAACGATGGCAAGAGGTTGGTTTGCTTTTGTATAATGGGGGCAGACAGGGAAGCCAGGTTGTTGTTTACTGATTGGATAAGTAGTCTTGCCGTAGGCGTAATAACCAGGCTTTTCCATTTGAATTCGACACCTTGCGAAAATGTTTCCCGGTTGTATTCCCTATTGAATTTGCTGCTTAGGTTGTTGTTGGCTATATCGTATTCCTGATTGGTGTTTTTGTTGAACGTGTTGATGCTGTTGGTTAGTTTGCCATATTCGTACCTGGCACCGGAACGCAATGTAACTACTTTGCTTAAGGGTTCGCTGTAGGCGATGGCCAAGTTTGCATCGGTGCGGGGAATACGTTCCTTACGCAATTGGTTCAACGTACTGTCGTATATGGCCGGGTATAGGTACCTGGTTTGCGATTCGGTGGTAAGCTCGTTGAACCTATTGTTTACATCTAGGTTGTGGCTGATGGAGAACCTTCGCCCGGCTTTTGTTTTGGACAGGTGCGTAAGGGAGAAGCTGTGCCTGTAGTAGTAGGTGGTGCCGAGGTTGTTCTGGTTGATATTGCCGTAGCTTAACTGCCCCAGTTTGTTGTTGTTGCTAAGTATGCTGCTTAGCCTGTCTTCATCGGAAAGACCGATACTGTAGTTTGCATTTGCCGTGATATTGGTAAGCGAATCGGGTTTGAACCTGCCGCCTAAACCAATATTGTGTGCATTGGTTATCACATCGCCCGTTAGTTGGGTGTTGTTGTTTATAATGGTGTCGGCACTGTACTGGTTCACATCGGTACCGTTGTGCCTATCCACATTGATCCTACCATAAAAGTATTGTGCAAACAATGACTGTTTTAGGTTAGGTGCATGGTTCAGGTTGATGCCGACGCCTTTACTGGTTGATACGCCGCCATAGTTTTGCGAGCCACCGAAGTTTATGCCGTTTATGGATATACCGCTGCCGCCGTTGTTGTTCCATGTACTGGTACTGTTGCTGTTGAGGTTGCTCCTGGTACGGTCCAGGCCACCCGACTGCATCAGTTCGCTAAAACTGAATCCGGGTTTGTTTAAATTGTTTGCATAGCCCAGCACGCTTACCTGGAATGTATCCCTGTAGATATTTGCAATGCCGCCGGTTTCAAATAACTGGCCGGTGCCGCCACCGGCATATAGCTTGCCGAACCAACCTTTCTTCACTCCTTTCTTCAATTTAATATTAATCACTTTACCTACATTGTTCAGGTTATCGTCGCCATTGCGTAGCAGTTCTTCTTTATCATCTACCACCTGTACTTTATCAATAACATTGGCAGGCAGGTTTCTTGTTGCCATTTTGGGATCATCGCCAAAAAATGTTTTGCCATCTACCAATATCCTGTTTACGGGTTTACCTGCAACGGTTATGTTACCATCCTTATCAACCTGTACACCGGGCAGTTTCTTTAGCAAGTCTTCTACCAGTGCATTGGGCAATGTTTTAAATGCTGTTGCATTGAACTCGATGGTGTCTTTCTTGATCATTACGGGTGGACGTTCGGCGTACACAATTACATCATCCAACTGTTTGGATGTTGCCGTGAGCATGACACTGTCGAACCTGATGCTAACATTGGCTGCGGTAAGTATGAAATCCTTCCTGTATGCTTCGTAGCCGGAGTAGGTAACCATAAAACGTAGCGGTATATCCAACGGAAGGTTGGGTATCTTGAACTCGCCTTCGGGGCTACTTAAACGGTAGGTGATAATGGCTGTATCTTTTGCTTTAAACACGGTAACGGTTGCCAACGACATGGGTTTCTTGCCGGAAGTATCGGTAATCTTTCCGCCAATATTTCCTGTTTGGGCAACCAGGCCCAGCGATATCAGCAGCAAGGAAAGTAAAAAAGATATTTGTTTCATAAACGGGATGAAGGTTTTAGGCAATAGCATTACAGGCCTGTGTTTACAAGCAAAAAATGGTATGGCTAAAGATTTGGGGAATAGTGCAGCAATAAATTATTGCTGCACTAATGGATCTATTTTAATGGATGCTTATTGGATATAGGTTTGGCTAGCACTTGAATATAAGTGAAGCTTTTATTTTACTCGGATAAAAATTGCCCGAATGGTTTAACCGCTGTCGGGGCTGTATAGCCACCGACAGGGTTTACAAAACTTGTGTTTGAATATTTATAGACTTGAAGTCTTTAAATGTTTGGGGTATTTGATTTCCGCTGTTTGCGATTTGCCGTCCCTTTTGTATTTAACCTTGAATGAATCGCCTTCTTTTTTGTCTTTCAGCTTTGTTTTTAATTCGTCAACATCTTTTATGGATGCACCGTCAATTTCCGTAATTACATCGTCTTTCTTTAAGCCTGCTTTTGCTGCGGGTGTATCGTCATCAACATCCAGCACCTTAACACCATCGCCTTCTTCCACATCCTGTATCTGCATGCCCAACCGTGGCTTGCGTGTGTATGAATAACTTTGGCCATAGCCATCGGCATAGTTCTCGAAGCGGAAATTATCGCCACTCCAGATAGTGTTTTTCGATTTGGTTAATGTTACGTTAGCGGTAAGTTCTTTCCCATCGTGTAAGTAGGTAACTGTAACCTTATCATCGGGATTGTATTTACCAACGACTTTGTACAAATCGTCGGATGTTTCAATTTTGGTTTCGCCAATCTTTGTAATGATGTCGTCTTTTACAATGCCTGCTTTTTCTGCTGCACCATCTTTGGTAATGCAGGTAACTTTTACGCCCTTATCTGCCTTTTCGCTGCAAACACCCAGTACCGCTTTATTGCCATTGAAAGCAAAGCCAGTAACAACATTATCGGTGGTACCAAAACCCCTAATCTTAGCCAATGAAGTAGTGGCATTAAAAGTTCTTGCTTTGGATCGTACAATTTCTATATTCTCATCTTTGAATTCCTCAATCGGCTTTCCGTTGATGGTTACTTTTTCATCGTCCACCACAATGGTCAGTTTTTCTTTGCTGTCGCCTTTGCGGTGCACGATAATGCTTTCGTCTTTCTTTACTTTCTTTTTGGTGTTGCCGCTTTCGGTTTCTGTTGTTTGAGCAAAAGCGGTACCGGTAACTATCATTGCAAGTAAGGTTGCGGCCAGTAATTTTGATTTCATGTTTGTAAGTTTTATTTATCTACTAATTTTTTCGTAGATCAAATATAGGGAGGAAATCCGAATTACGAAACATTTCGGAAATGTTAAAGTATTTTGTTTTCCTGTAAACAAAAAAGCTACCGGATGCTCCGATAGCTTTGTATGATTGTTTAAACCAGTTGCTTTATTCCGTTTCGGAAACTTCTGCCGTTTGCTGTTCGGTTTCCAGTTCATTAATGTCTATCCCTTCTTCTTTCAAATCGGTTTCCCTTGTTTCGTTCCACTCAATAATGAAGTTGTTCCTGCCTTCGCCAACCAGTAGTTTCATGTAGCGTTGCTGCGACAGTTCGAGCAGGGAGAGGAAAAGAAAGAGGGCATGTATCCTGTCGTTGCATTCGGCAAACACTTTTTCAAAAGCCACGGTCTTTTCTTTTTCAATAAAGCCTAACATATACTCACGGCTGCCTTCCATGGTATAGTTGTAGCGTACAACGGTGTGTACGGGCTTGTTTTGCCTGTCGTGTACCCGTTGCATCACTTTTTCAAAAGCCTTCATCAGTTTGAACATGGTGATGTTCTGTATCTCTGTTCCTTCACCGGCATCTTCACCAATATCGTTCAGCTCTTTTTGCAAGTTGCCACGTTTTACCATCAGCATGCGTACGGCTTCCATTTCGGCCATTTCGGCCGAGGCTTCTTTGAATCGTTTGTATTCAAGAATCTTGTCAACCAGCTCTTGCCTGGGATCCACTTCATTGCCTTCTGCATCCACTTCCTTTCTTGGCAAAAGCAGGCGGGCCTTGATACGCATCAGCGTTGATACAAAGAGGATGAATTCGCTACTGAGTTCAATGTTCAGCTTCTCCTGCGAGTGGATAAAGTCGAGAAAATCCTTGATGATCCTGGTAATGGGAATATTGTAGATGTCCAGTTCGTCCCTTTCAATAAAAAACAACAGGAGATCAAACGGGCCTTCAAACTGTTCCAGTTTAATTTGATATGATTCTTTGTTCACGCTGCAAAATCTTTAAGTGCAAAGAAAATTGAATGACTTTTAAAATATGTCTGAACAACTGTTTAGTTATCCACTAAAATAAAAATCCTGTACCGATACAGTACAGGATTTTTACAATTATTTGAACTGTTGATGATTATTAGAACCTAACGCTCAAACCAACACCAAAGATTGATTTCAATTGAGTGGCAGGCCTGTCTTTACCATAACCAAAAATCCTGGTATCATCGTCATACTGCAAATCGAAGTTGTAGATAACGCCTAGGTATTTGTTTACTTTCAGGTAAAACATGTTTGTCCAGTACACATCTATGTTCAATGGTTTGGATGAGATATAGTCTGAAAACAAATCAACTTTACTGCGGTAGTACACATTTTTCATGATTTCCCTTCCGTAGTTCAAGGAAACATAGGTACCAAATTCGTTTTTCACTTCGTGATTTGGCTTAACACCGTAGTTGGCAGCCAGTTCGTACGGACGGTTAGGAACCAGTATCCAACGGCCTGCAACAGGTGATACGTGTAAGTTCAATCCTTTGATAATGCCCATGTAGTCAACACCTGGTGACAATACAAAAATGCCTGGGGCCAAGAAGTCAGAAATGCGTTTGGGGGCGTCTCCATCATAGTCGTAGCCGGCAGTGAATTGTGTACGGAAATTGGCCGTAACACCATAACGCCATCTTTTGCTACTGTCTGCCCTTCTGCTTTTACCAAATTCATGTGTCCATTTAGAAGTGAACTCAAGTTTGTCGTCATTTTTAATGGTACCAAACTTATCAGTATTCATTAAACCATAGTTCGCATCAAGCGTATTGTCCCAATGGCATTTGCCTTTTGTGGCATTTGCATATAGGTTCAGAAATGAGTTACCAGCCAAAGTAAACCTGTCGCCACCTGGTGCCCAGTTACGGCTACCGCCCTGAGAAACAGCCAGGCTAAACATACCGCCTTTAGACCATTTGGTTTTAATTGTTGGTTTTGCAGGCTTTTTTGTTGCCTTTGTAGTAGTAGCCGTTTTTTTGGTTTCCTTCTTTTTACTGTTTTGAGCAAACACGCCAATAGTAGCAGCAACGAACAGAGTAGAAAATAATACCTTTCTCATATTGGTTATTATGGTTTTGAAATACTTACGGCTTATCCATCCAAGATAGAGCAGTAGAGCAAATATAATGTTAAAATGCTTACTTTTTCAAGGCATCCCTTATTTCTGCCAACAATTTATCGGTAGAAGAGGGTTCTGCGGGCGGTGCCGGGGCAGCTTCTTCTTTCTTTTTGGCGGCATTGATTCCTTTGATTACCAAAAAGAGGGCAAATGCAATAATGATAAAGGAAAGAAGGGTGGAAATAAAGTTTCCGTACTTAATGGCCGTTCCCGGAATGACCAGTTTGCTGAGGTCGGCAAGGTTGGCAGCTTTCAGGGCCGGGGTCAAAACGGCCGGCGTAATAATATCATCTACCAAAGAAGACACGATTTTTCCGAATGCCCCACCAATGATAACACCAATAGCAAGGTCTACAACGTTGCCTTTCATGGCAAATTCCTTAAATTCTTTACCCATTCCCATAAGATTCGTTTTTAGTTGTTAAAAGATCGTTTGTTGAAAGTAATAAAGGAGCGTTATTCACGCAACTATTTTTTTAGGCCAGGATATTGCATTTTCAGGCCTTTCAGCAGTTTGTGCAAGGTACTTGCAATGATGTATTCTTTGTACCAGTTCTGGTCGGATGGGGTAATGGTCCAGGGCACATTATTGCAATGGCTGAAACAGTCTTCGTACATGTTCATGTACTCGTTCCATAACTTGGCTTCGGCAAAATCATTTTCATTGTACTTCCATTGCTTACGCCTGTCTTGTACCCTTTCGTCTAACCGTAGTTTCTGCTCTTCGGGCGATATATGCAAATAGAATTTAAGGATATGTGTGTTGCCATGCTGTTGCAGCAGTTGTTCAAATTGATTGATGGCAGCCATCCTGCTTTTCGCAGTTTTGTCGTCGCACCATTTATGTACACGGGTTATCAATATGTCTTCGTAGTGCGACCGGTTAAATAACTGTATCATTCCTTTGGCTGGTGCATGCTGATGGATACGCCATAAGAAATCGTGCGACAGCTCCTCTGCCGTTGGTGCTTTGTATGATTTTACCAATACACCTTGCGGGTTAAGCTTACCGAAAACATTTCTTACTGCCCCATCTTTGCCGCTAGCATCCATACCTTGTATCACCACTAGTACTGCATGTTTGGATTCTGCAAAAAGCAGGTTCTGCAATTCATCCAACTCTTCTATCAGCTTTGCAGTTGTTTGTTTTGTTTTTTCCTTATCGAATTCCTTGGGTGCACGGGTGCCAATTTTTGATAGTTGAATTTTTGCCATTAATCATTATTTCTATAAAAATATTCTTTTAAGCGGATATGATCGTTTTCCTTTGTTGAAATTTATTGCTGTGCAATCAAAGCTCGTTAACTGGCTATTGTTTTTTATTCTTTGTTTGATTTGGGGAAGCTCTTTTATCTTGATGAAATGGGGATTGTATGATGCCCATCAGCAGCCTGTACTTTCTGCTTACCATGTAGCTGCCTTAAGAATGCTTTCTTCCGGTATAGTGATGTTGCCCTTTCTTTTTAAGGCGTTGAAAGAAATACCAAAAACAGTGGTTGGGTATGTTTTATTGAGTGGCTTGTTGGGTAGCTTTTTTCCTGCTTTCCTGTTCTGCATTGCAGAAACAAAAATTGATGGGGCTTTGGCAGGCAGCCTAAATGCATTGACCCCATTGTTTGTAATTATAACAGGTGTGCTTTTCTTTAAGATTGCCACCAGCAAGCAAAAAATATTGGGTGTTATCATTGGCATTATTGGCTGTGCCTTACTTACCTATGCAGACCATTCAAGGTCTTTGGGATATATCGCTTTTACTGGGTTTGTTATATTGGCCACCATTTTTTATGGCATTAATGTAAATATGGTGCAAAAAAAATTGCAGGGTGTACGTTCCATCAATATTGCAGCATTGGCTTTTGCCGGCCTTATTCCTGCTTCATTGTTTGTGTTGTTTTTTACGGGGTACTTTCAATTGCCACTTTCCGAAACAAAGTATGTATATAGTACGTCATCCAGTTGCATACTTGGCATATTGGGTACGGCCGTGGCTTCTATATTGTTTTATATGCTGGTAAAAAGAGCGGGTGGTTTGTTTGCCTCTTTGGTAACTTACGGAATTCCCTTTGTGGCAATAGGTTGGGGTATATATTACCAAGAACGCATTAGCCATTTACAGGTAATAGCATTGGTGGTTATTTTATTGGGTGTATATGTTGCCAACTATCAAAAAAGCAAAATCCCGGTTCCTAAATCATAGATTCGGAAACCGGGATCTTATTTTCTTGTAGAATTAGAACAACCTATTACACACTCATCATTTCCTTTTCTTTGGCTGCAAGATGCTTGTCTACCAAACTAATGAATTTGTCTGTAAGTTCCTGCACATTTGCTTCGCCGTCTTTCCCTTCATCTTCACTCAGGCCATCTTTCTGCAGTTTCTTGATCTGCTCAATCGCATCCCTTCTAAGGTTACGTATAGCAATCTTTGAGTTCTCGCCTTCGCCGCTTGCCTTTTTGAAAAGCTCCCTTCTTCTTTCTTCGGTCAATGGGGGCAGAAACAGCCTAATCTGGTTACCGTCATTTTGTGGGGTAACACCAATATTTGCCTGCATAATGGCCCTGTCAATCAAGGCAAGCATATTTTTTTCCCATGGTTGTATGCTAATTGTCTTGGCATCCAAAACAGTAATATTAGCTACTTGGGCAATAGGGGTAGGTGCACCGTAATAGTCTACATTAACCCCATCGAGCATGGAAGGATTGGCTTTACCAGCACGTATTTTGGTAAGCTCCTGCTCTAAATGGTTAATGGCTTTTTCCATCGATTCTTTTGTATCATCCAGTATAAAAGTTACATCGTCTGACATAAATAATTTTTTAAGTTGGCAAATCTAACAAATCGTACAACAAAAAATACCCATTCACAAGAAAGCCCCGAAACGGGGCCTTTATTTTTTGCGTTCTTTTATCTTATTCGCTTTCTTCCACTACTGCTGCAGCGTTACTGCCCGAAAACAAAATAGAGCGTTTGGCCCTTTTGCCCAAGGTTTTCCTCTCATCCAAATCGCCTTTAATTACACGCATTTCGCCACGTTTTTTGGGCTTTGTAGCATTCAATATATAAATGCCTAAAAAGAATACGCCTACCTGTGCCATGATAACTTTGGTGGTTCCCATACCCAGTGAAAAATAGCTAAGCACTATAAAAAGCACCGCACTTATTGCAATGCTGGCGGTAACTGCCATGTGGTTCATGCCCCTATCCAGTAGTAAATGGTGAAGGTGGTTCCTGTCTGGAGAAAAAGGTGAACGGCCATGCAGTATCCTTATTGCAAAAACACGCAATGTATCCAATAAAGGAATAAGCAGTATACCAAAGCCCATGGCAGGTGCAGAAAGCAGTGGCAGTATCCTTGAATCTTCGGCAGTGGAAATGAAGCGGATTACCAGGATTGCATTGATGGCCCCACTAAGCATTGCCCCGGTATCGCCCATAAAAATTTTCGCAGGGGAATAGTTGTAAATCAGGAAAGCCAATAAACTGGCTGAAAAACAAAAGCCCAACAAGGCAAAAAAGATGTCGTTATTCAGGAAAAAGAAAATAGAAAAAATGGATGCGGTAATAATGCCGATTGTTCCGGCTAAGCCATCAACGCCATCAATTAAGTTGTAGGCATTCATCACTACCAAAATGGTAAACATGGTAAGGCAGTAAGCCATGGTATCATTAATAATGGATATTCCTAAAAAACCATGCATGTCTTTTATCAACAGTCCGGCTTTGACCATTAAAATAACGGCAACAATAATTTGGCCTACCAGTTTCTTAAAAGGAGATATTACCAATATATCGTCTTTAATGCCAAAGAAGAATATAACCAGGAATGATGCAATGTAATATTGAAAGCCATCTACAACTTTTACGTCGTTCATGGCAAGCAGTATGCCCAGCATGAAACCAATAAAAATGCCCAACCCACCCAACGATGAGATTGGTGCGGTATGAATTTTTCTTTCGTCCGGAATATCGTATAGTTTTTTCCTATTTGCTACCGTAATAATTACAGGTATTGCATAAAAAGAAACCATGAAGGAAAGTACACAGCCAATAATAATTTGTTCCATGCAAATTGCATTAAGAGTTCTAATTTTTAATCCTCAATGGGGGCTGAGTTGCCAGCAAATTAAGGACTTTTTAACATAAAAAAGTGACTTAAGTCAATAAACCACTAAAAAATAATCCGAAAGCCAATCAATCATGTTTACAAATCCGTTTTTTATTAGAACGTATAAAAACTAACTTCGTTGCTTAAGAAAACAAAAATTATGTCATTTACACTTAAAGAAACAGCATCTCAAGTTCGCCGCGACATTGTAAGAATGGTTCATGCGGTACAAAGTGGTCATCCTGGTGGTTCATTGGGTTGTGCCGATTTTTTAACTGCCCTGTATTTTAATACGCTTGAACATAAGACAGCGTTTAACATGGATGCTACTGGAGAAGATGTTTTTATACTGTCCAACGGACATATTTCCCCAGTATATTATTCAGTTTTGGCAAGGGCAGGCTATTTTGATGCCAAAGAACTTGCGAGTTTTAGAAAAATAAACTCCCGTTTGCAGGGCCACCCTACCACACATGAGCATTTGCCTGGTGTTAGAAGTGCCAGCGGCTCGTTAGGACAGGGTATGAGTGTTGCCATTGGTGCGGCCTTGACCAAAAAAATAAATAAAGACAATCACCTGGTTTACTCTTTACATGGCGATGGCGAGTTGCAGGAAGGACAGAACTGGGAAGCAATCATGTTTGCACCACACCATAATATAGATAACCTTATTGCTACCATTGATTATAATGGCCAGCAGATTGACGGACCAACCAGCAAAGTATTGAGCCTGGAAAGCCTGAAGGCAAAATTTGAAGCTTTTAACTGGATCGTAATGGAAATGGACGGAAATGACATGGATTCGGTGGTTGCGGGACTGGACAAGGCAAAATCGCTTACAGGGAATGGAAAACCAGTTTGCATTTTAATGAAAACAATTATGGGTAAGGGTGTTGACTTTATGGAAGGGCACCATGAATGGCACGGAATTGCACCAAATGACGAGCAATTAGCCAGTGCATTGGCCCAATTACCGGAAACTATTGGTGATTATTAACGTATTATTCCTGACCGCCGATTAAGAAAAAATGCATTCGATAGCAATTGTTTTGAAGAAAAGAAAAAAATATTTTGGCTGATTTGAGCATTGTTTTATCATTTGCAACCTATATCTTAGCAGCGGTTTTTCATAGGATATTGGATTTTAAAAACGGGGCTGGATGTTTATCCGGGCCCCTTTTTTATTTTCAGGACAACTTTCTTTATATGGGAATGGTTCTTAATCGGGGATTTTGAAGTGATTCTTAACAATGGCAGCCTTGGCATTTCCAACAATTTCTGCTAGTTCCGCTTCTGTTTTTAGCTGTATGTTCTTTACCGATTTAAAAGCTTTCAGCAGAGCCGTTGCAGTTTGCTTTCCAATGCCTTCAATATCTTCCAATTCATTTTTAAAAGTGCCTTTTGAGCGTTGGTTGCGATGGAAAGTTATACCAAAGCGGTGTACTTCATCACGTATAAACCTGATCAATTTCAGGCCATCGCTGTCCCAGGGAAGCTTTGTCGACTCCCCATTTCCCGGAAAAAAGATTTCTTCTTCATTTTTTGCAAGGCCAACTACCGTTAGCTGCCCCACTAGGTTCAACGATTCGATACTTTCCATGGCTGCACTAAGCTGGCCTTTGCCGCCGTCAATAATTACCAGTTGCGGCAAGGGTTTCTGTTCTTCAACCAGTCTTTTATATCGCCTGTAAACCACTTCTTTCATGGTGGCAAAATCGTTGATGCCCTGTACTGTCTTTACATTGAACCTTCTGTAGTCGCCCTTACTGGGTATGCCTTCTTTGAAACAGACCATTGCCGAAACAGGATAGCTTCCTTGGAAGTTCGAGTTATCGAAACATTCAATATGTACAGGCAGCTCTGCCAGGTGTAGGTTTTCCATCAGTTCGTACAGCACTTTTTTCTTTTCCATGTCGCTCTTGCCTTCCAGTTTCAATATCTTCTTTTTACGCAACTCTTCTTTAAAATAGTTCACGTTTTTGATTGACAGGTCAAGCAGGCGTTTCTTGTCGCCACCTTTGGGTACCGTTACCGTAACTTTTTTATCGGGATAGTCCAGTTCAAAAGGAACAATGATTTCGTTGGACAGACTGTTGAAGCCTTCACGTAAATTGTTGATGGCAAAACACAGCACATCCTCATCGGTTTCTTCCAGTCTTGTTTCTAACTGAATGGTATGCGTTTGCACAATGGTGCCGTTCTGTATCATTAAATAATTCACATAGGCAATATCGTTTTCCTGTAAAATGGAAAACACGTCAATATTGGAAAGGTGGCTACTTACGATAACGGATTTGGCTTTATAATTTTCCAAGTGTTCCAGTTTCTTCCGAAGCTGCTCTGCTTTCTCAAATTCAAGACTGGCTGCTTTTGCTGCCATTTCATCTTTAAAATGATTGATGACAGAAGACAGATTCCCTTTCAGCATATTGCGTACCTGCTGCAATCCTTCGGCATAGTCCTCAACAGATTGAAGGGCTTCGCATGGCCCCTTGCAGTTGCCCAAATGATATTCCAGGCACACTTTAAACTTGCCCTTGTCTATATTGGCCTTGCTTAGATTGAGTTTGCAGGTACGTAAGGGAATGTATTGCTTGATGAAGCTTATCAGTTCACGCACATTTCCTGCGGAAGTAAATGGCCCAAGGTATTCCGAGCCATCATTCACTTTGTTCCTCGTAAGAAAAATCCTGGGGAAAGGCTCTTTCTTAATAACAATAAAAGGGTATGTTTTATCATCCTTTAGATTGATATTGTACTTTGGCTGGAACTGTTTGATCAACGAATTCTCCAAAAGAAAAGCATCCTGCTCACTGTCCACAATGGTAAACTCTATACGGCGGATGCGTTTTACCAGTTCGTGCGTTTTGTAGCCTGTAAATGTTTTGCTGAAATAGGAGCCTGTACGCTTACGCAAATTTTTTGCCTTGCCCACATACAGCAATTCGTTGGCAGAATCGAAATACTTATAAATGCCTGGCTGGTGCGGAATGGTATGTGCAATATTTTGATATTCTGCTGCGGTCATTCAATTAGCTTACTTGTTTTTTTGCCATGAAACTTCTATTGTTGATGCAACCCCTTTTCCATCCTTACCTTCTGCATATTTGGCAACATAGAATTTTTTTCCGTACACCCAGGTATAGTTTTCTTTTATGGAAGAATCGTTTTTGAATGTGAATACCCGCATGTCAACCCTGTTGAGGTTATTTGTATTATCCTCCACATTCACATCAATGCCCTGCACTTCCAGGTCCTTGTTGGGCGTGGTGTAATTAAAAATAATACTGTTGGTATTCAGGTGGCGGAAGATGCTTTCCTTGTACCATTTTTTTAACAATGGCTGCGTAATATCTTTCTGAAGGAAAGGGGCTGCCAGTTTCTTAAACTCATCAATTGATATTGCAACGGAATCTGTTTTCTGTTTATCTACCGTTACTGTTTTTACAATGGTAAATGCAGATTTTGAAACGCTATCAATATCCATATTAATAAACACATTTACCGGGTAGAACTTTGCGGTATCGTTAACAGGCTCAACGGTGGTGCCCGACTGTTTATCCGTTTTGCTTTTACAGCCAACAGCAATGGCAATTACACAAAGAACACAAAAGTGAAGTGATCGTTTTTTCATCTTACAAAAATATCCCAATCAGCAATAAAAAAGCTGTCACATTATTTGCAACAGCTTTTAATAAAGTGGAACAAGAATATGTTACAACGGTTTGGTAAATCCTATTTTAAGTCCATAATCCAACCTGTATTCCTTTATAGGATAATTTTCTGTATAAGTTGGCAAATGCTGGTAACGTAGTTGCGGGCCAATATACCATTTGTACGACCCTACCTTATAAGTCAAGTTAAGCTCTGTACTGCTATTGATATTCCATCTTCTAAAAAATGGAGTGCCATCTGTATAATATTTATAATCAGTAGAAATCAGGTAAATATTCTTATTCAATGTAAGCGTTGGCTGAATGCTTGCCCCAATGCTCAGTCCTAGATGCTTGCCCTGAAGGAAATCCCATTGCAAGCCAATAGGAATGGAAATCTGGTACAGCTTATTGTCAAGCTGGGATTTTCTTGCCCCGTTGCTGGTATTGCTGCTAAAGTTGGAGTATTGGTACAATGTATCAAGACGGTTTCCTTCAACCAGTGTTATTGCTGCAAGTTTGCCACCGCCATACAATGATTGGTAGCCCGCTATATAATACTGGCGACTGTTTAATTGTAAGCCGGTTTTGATTCTTAAATTATTAGTCAGTTTGTACATGACACCCACACCAAACTCAATACCCATTGCCGGTTTGTGCCTAACCACATCATCCAGATTAACGGTTGAGTTTAAGTCGGCAGGTATGGTGGTTACAGATGGACGTTCGTAATTGTTACGTTCCTTATCGTCTACCAACTTTCTATAGCTAACAGATGGGGTAATGTAAAATTGTACCTCGAACCTGGATGGTTTCTTTTTCAATTTTGCGATGTTGGAACGTGTACCTGTTACCAGTTCTTCATTAAGTGAAGGGTTGTCGTCTACAGGTTGCTTAAATATTGAGTTCTTGTTCTCTTTCAACAAGGCGTTCGTAATAATTTTATTATTCTGTGCAACAGTTGTTTTTTCAGTTGTTGGTGTTGCATTGGCTGCTACTACCGCCAATGGCCTGCTTTCTGTTTTATTAAGCCTGTTCTTTATTTCTTTTTCAACCTTTTTGTAAGTGTCGTTCAAAGAAGCAGTAATGTTTTTCGAGATATTGTCCGCAGCATCTACAATATGGGGTTCGTAAAGAACCACTTCATTCCTGTCTTCATTTACTACAGATGCAGCAGTTATATTGGCCGATTTAACCAATGCCTCGTATGCTTTCAATTCCTCTTTTCTGGTTTTTTCTTTTATGGAAGCGAATGTTTTTGCAGTAAGGTTATTGGCAAAAAGCTGTTCCTTGTATGCTACGGTTTCAGTTTTATCAGCAACGGCTACATTTTTTTCCTGTTGAACAACAGGTTTTGCAGCAGTAATAGGTATGGGATGGCTATTGATTAAAGTAGAAACAGTAAGTGCAGATATGATTAAAAGTGTGATGAATGGAAGTGCCGGCCAGCGTTTTTTTCCGTGCAGTTCGCTTTGTATGTTCCGCCAGATCTTGTCGGAAGGATACATCCTGTGTTGCTTTGTTTCGTCTTCCAGAAACTGCTTCAATTCGTTATCGTCAAAAAGGTTTTCCATTGTGTTATGTCACCCGAATACAATTGTATTTATTTATTAAAGGCTGCGAGCCAGCCAATGTTCTCTTTTGGGTTATCAATAATTTTTTTCTTCACCAGAATTGTTTCCAGCATCGACTTGGCCCTTGTGTACTGGCTGCGGCTGGTACTTTCTTCTATATCCAGCATATTACCAATTTCCCTGTGGCTAAATCCTTCAATGGCATACAGGTTAAGTACCGTTCGGTAACCAATAGGCAACAACCTTATGCATTCCACCACCTGTTTTGCCTGCATAATGGATGGCATGGTTTCCTCTTTCACATATACCGTTGTTGCATAGGCCAAATCAACATTATCGGTAAATTTCTTGTACTTCTTTAAAAAATTGATGCAGGTATGTACAATAATCCTCCTTATCCACCCTTCAAATGCACCCTTGTTCTGAAAAGTATGTATTTGTGTAAATACTTTTATGAACCCTTCCTGCAGCATGTCTTCTGCATCCTCCCTATTATGAGCAAAACGGTAACAAACCGACAGCATTTTAGGACTGTACCTATTGTACAGCTCCCTTTGTGCAGCGGCATCATTATGCAAGCATCCGGCAATAATGGTTTGTTCTGTCATTTGGGTTAAGATAATTCCCCTAAATATAAGACATATATCTGTTACAAATGCTGCATTCCGGCATTTTTAATGTCTTACGACCCGTTTGCCATCGCTGGCTTTAACAACAATTAAAGGCATTACTTTGCAGCAATTAGAACATTATGCAAGGCCATGTTTACCTTATTCCCACTTTTTTGCACGAAGAAGCTTTACACACCCTGCCCGCTTATATAGTGGATGACATAAAGAAATGCGATGTTTTTTTTGTGGAGAACGAAAAAACAACCCGTCGCTTTTTTAAAAAGCTATGGAAGGAAATGGTGATTGACAATTATGAATGGCATGCCATACACAAGGCAGAAGATGGTGTAAAGACAACATTTGTACAGCTTTTGAAACAGGGCAAAAACATTGGCATTGTTAGCGAAGCGGGTTGCCCCGGCATAGCAGACCCCGGGCAGGTTTTGGTGGAAGCAGCCCAACAAGTACATGCGGTTGTAAAACCATTGGTGGGGCCATCGTCTATCCTACTGGCATTAATGGCAAGCGGCATGAATGGTCAATGCTTTCAGTTCAATGGCTATTTGCCTATTGATGGCCTTGAAAGGAAAAAGAAAATAAAGGAACTGGAAGCCGATAGCAAACGGAAAAACTGTACACATATTTTTATTGAGACCCCTTACAGGAACAATGGCCTGATTAAAGATGTGCTGGACAGTTGTCAGGCAGATACAAAATTTTGCATTGCAGTTGACATAACAGCCACAACAGAAAGTATTGTTACCAAGCCAATAAAACAATGGAAGCAGCAACAGCCCGACATCCATAAAAGATTGGCAATATTTTTATTGATGGCTTGATTACTTGGGGCTGATGGTTGTTTCGCCACCAGTGCCTCTTACCTCATAAATACTGTCCACAATATAAGTACTCATGCCACGCCAGGGCAATGTACCAAAATAGCGTTTGTAATGCAGGTTCACTTCCTTGCCCGAATTTCTTTGCAGCGTTTCAGCCAACTTACTATCGGTAACACTGAACTCGAAAACATTGCTTTCTACATTCGCCTTAAAACCGCTCTGAATAATGATGCCTTCCCATGTTTTGAACATGACCCCTTTGTTCTGGAAAGTATTCAGCACCCCTGCCTTTGTACCATAGGCATACACATAAGAATAGCGTACAATACAAAAAACAAGCAACACCAGAATGATGCCCGTCAACACAATCCAAATAGTTTTCTTTTTCATATTCATAGTCTTGTTAATGGTAAAAGGGTCTTCCACAAGTTTAATAAACAATATCCATGAAACATTGCCAAGCAGTTACAAGCCATATTTGTCCACCAGGTAAATCAGTGCGGCCATATTTACGGCACCCAGCAACAGCTCACGTTTGTTTACATTTTCAAATACATCGTTCCTCGCATGGTGCACATCAAAATAACGCTGGCTATCTGGTTGAAGTCCTGCCAATGGTGTACCGAACATTTTACCCAATGGGCCAATATCAGAGCCACCGCCGCCCTCACTCAAATCATCAATGCCATAAGGTTTCAACAGCTTGGCCCAAGGCTGAATTTTGGCTAGCTTTTCTTTGCCCATGGTAAAGCCAAAGCTTCTTGGTGTAAAACCGCCTGCATCACTTTCCAAGGCAAAAATATGCTGCTCGTTTTTTGCCTTTGCTTCCTCTGCATATTTTTCCGCTCCCTTTGTTCCGTTTTCTTCATTGGCAAACAGTACAAAGCGGATGGTGTGTTTGGGTTTATAGCCCAATGCTTTCAGAGTACGCATTATTTCAATGGCCTGCACCACACCAGTGCCATCATCATGGGCACCCTCGGCCAAGTCCCAACTATCCAAATGCCCGCCAACAGTAATGTACTCATTGGGAAACTCCGTTCCTTTCAATTCGCCAATTACATTGTGCCCAATGGTATCCGGCAGCATTTTACCATGTGTAACCATGGAAACTTTAAACGTGGACTTCTTACTTAAAGCCCATACATAATCGGCATCCTGATTACCCAAGGCAACAGCCGGAATAATTGGGAACGAATCGTTGTAAGCCATGGCACCCGTATGCGGGTTGTTGTCCGTAGCCTCCGTAAGTGAACGTATCATAATGCCCACGGCTCCGTATTTGGTAGCACGGCTGGCACCATTTCTTCTATAGCCACCAGTTTCGCCATAGCTTTTAAAAGTGCGTATGTTGGTAGGGTCAAACCCTGCATTGTAATACACAATTTTACCCTTTACCTCATCCTTCCTTTTTTCCAGTTCATCAAAGTTTGCTATAGCCAGCACTTCTGCCACAATTGCTTTATTGTTTCCTATGGAATTACCTAAGGCAGCAGCATCCAGGTTTCTTGCAGTTTGCTTATTGTCAATTTCGGCAACAAAAACCTTATCGCCTGTGCCACGTACCCAATGCGGCACCATGCATTGCTGCAGGTAGGCATTGTCGGCCCCTTGCTGCTTCATTGCCGCAAGGCCCCATTGTTCTGCCTTTACCATTTGTGGCGATCCGGCAAGCCTTCCGCCCACATTTTTGGTAAGCTGTTTCAACAGGTCGTATGCCTTGCCATTACGCAATATTTCATCGGCAATTTTTTTAATGAAAACCGAATCGTCGTTTTGTGCAATACCTATACAAGGCACAAGCATTACAAGTAGCAATAGTTTTTTCATAGCATTAAAGTTAATGGGTTGGTTAGATACCGTACAATAAAAATGATGGGCAAACGTCTGCCCATTTTTGAAAGACGGAGTTTATATTACCTATTTGTGAATGGGCATCGTTGAATGATGAAATAATTGTTACTTGCATGGCATTTCATGGATATGGAAGCCGACTTGACAGGTTGCAACCCCATGAACAACAAACCAAAAAACAGATTATGCGTATAGGGATTGTTTGCTACCCAACATTTGGTGGAAGTGGCGTATTGGCCACCGAACTTGGAAAAGCTTTGGCAGATAAAGGGCACCAGGTTCATTTTATAACTTACCAGCAACCAGTTAGGCTGAATGTTTTTAATGCAAACATTTTTTACCACGAAGTACGTGTGCCCACTTACCCCCTGTTTGATTACCCACCTTATGAAGTAGCATTGGCAAGTACCATGGTTGATGTGATCATGAACCATGACCTGGATTTACTGCATGTACATTATGCCATACCACATGCCAGTGCCGCCTACATGGCAAAACAGATTGTGCTGAACAAGACCGGACGGAATGTGCCATTTATTACCACACTGCATGGTACGGACATTACATTGGTTGGCAGGGACAAAACCTATGAACCTGTGGTAACTTTTTCCATTAACGAGAGTGATGCCATTACTGCGGTGAGTGAGAACCTGAAAGAAGAAACCTTTAAACATTTTCCTATTACCAAAGAGATTGAGGTTATTACCAATTTTGTTGATGTGAACCGTTTTGCAAAGAAACCCATTGATGCTTTCAGGAAAGTGATTGCACCCAACAATGAAAAAATATTGTTGCACGCCAGTAATTTCAGGAAAGTGAAACGTGTGGATGACGTGATAAAAATATTTGCCGAAGTACGTAAACATATTCCCGCAAAGCTGATGATGGTGGGCGATGGTCCCGAAAGACCTGCAACAGAAACCCTGGCCCGTGAACTGGGCATTGATGAAGATGTACGCTTTGTAGGCAAGCAGGAACAGATGGAAGAGATACTGGCCGTAAGCGATGTGTTCCTGTTGCCAAGCGAATATGAAAGTTTTGGACTGGCCGCATTGGAAGCAATGGCAGCAAGGGAAATTGTGATAAGCACCAATGCCGGCGGCCTACCCGAAATAAATATTCATGGCGTTACTGGGTTTATGGCCAATGTTGGTGATGTTACCGCAATGAGTGCATTTGCCATTGATATATTGAAAGACGAAAACAGGCTGCAGCAAATGAAAGAAGCTGCTTTTGAACAGGCATCCAAGTTCGACATCATGAATATTGTACCTGTGTATGAAAAACTGTACAGTAAGTATTGCAGGCAAGCAGGCTGCGACAAGGTTCTATAACCACCTGTACGCACTATTAGTATAATAACGTTAAGCATTGCTTTTTACTATACGCTTCTATTGCACGCCTGTTGCTTCAGCAATGCTTTCAAGCAACAAATGACAAACCTTTACCAGTTCTGTTTCTGTAATGGTTAGCGGCGGTGCAATACGCAAGCAATCTGCTGCAAACAGAAACCAATCTGTAATCATTCCCTTTTCTATGCATTTTTGTATAACGGCATGGTTGGTTTCAAAACTGTCAAACTGTACGGCCATCCATAAACCACAGTTTTTTATGGAGATGATGGAAGGGTGTTGAATATGCTTAACAAGTATTTGCTCTTTAGCTTTTACTTCATTTATAAAGTTGTTCTCAAGCAATACTTCCAACGCAGCTTTACCTGCTGCACAGCTTACAGGGTGGCCGCCAAATGTGGTAATATGTCCCAATACAGGGTCGTGTGTTAAAGTAGACATCAATCTTTTATCCGCAATAAAAGCACCCAACGGCATTCCGCCACCAAGGGCTTTACCTAACAATAAAATATCTGGCACAATAGCAAACTGTTCAAAAGCCCAAAGTGTTCCGGTACGCCCAAAGCCGCATTGTATCTCGTCCAATATCAGCAATACACAATGCTGGTTGCATTTGTTCCGAATGGCCTGTAGCCATTCTTTGCTTGGGGCAAGAATGCCCGCTTCGGCCTGTACAGTTTCCATAATTACGCAAGCTGTCCTGCTATCAATGGCATTAACGGCTTCTTCGCTGCCATAGTCAAAATGGTACACATCTGGCAGCAAGGGCCTGTAGGCATTACGCCAATATTCATCGCCCATTACACTTAATGCCCCTTGTGTGCTTCCATGGTACGATTTGTTGAAGGAGATGATTTTGCTTCTTCCCGTAACCCTTTTGGCTAGCTTCATGGCACCTTCTGTTGCTTCTGCACCGCTGTTAGTAAAGTACACACAGTTTAACGAAGCAGGAAGATTGTCGGCAAGCAGTTTGGCATAGGCCACTTGCGGTTGCTGGATAAACTCGCCATACACAATCAAATGCATGTACTGTTCAGCCTGTTGTTGTACGGCTTCTATCACTTTTGGGTTGGAGTGGCCAATGTTGGCAACACTAAATCCTGAGATAAGGTCAATGTATTGTTTGCCATCCGCATCCTGCAAGTAAATACCCTCAGCTTTCACCATTTCAATACCAATGGGCGATGGAGATGTTTGTGCTACGTGATTCAGGAATAACTGTCGCTGGTTCATGAAAGGCGTTTAATGTAACCTACAAAGTACGCAGCGTTTTTTCATCATTCAAAATAATTAAACTACTGGCAGTACGTAACTTTAAACTTTATAAACCGTAAACTTTAAACTGTACAATGGCCTATATACTTACCGTTCTCGACAAGACCCCTCAACTTGGCAACAACTGTTTTGTTGCACCCAATGCAACCATTGTAGGCGATGTTGCAATGGGCAATGACTGCAGTGTGTGGTTCAACGCAGTAATACGTGGCGATGTGAACTTTATAAAGATGGGCAACAAAGTAAACATACAGGATGGTGCAGTAGTGCATTGCACCTACCTGAAACACCCAACAAACATTGGCAACAATGTTTCCATTGGCCATAATGCCTTGGTACATGGATGCACGGTACACGACAATGTATTGATTGGCATGGGAGCTATTGTTATGGACAGGTGCATTATTCATAGCAATTCCATTATTGCGGCAGGTGCCGTGGTATTGGAAGGAACGGTTGTTGAAGCAGGGACCATTTATGCCGGTGTGCCCGCAAAAAAAGTAAAAGATATTTCCAAAGAATTGATTAATGGGGAGATAGACCGGATTGCGAACAACTATGTTAAATATGCAAGTTGGTTTGGCGATTATAATGATGCCCCGGCAAAATAAAACAACTGTATTGCACGTTGTAGGTAATACTGGTATTAAAAACAGGTGAATTTTTACCCAAGCCTGTTGGCAAACACGGATAGTAGTACTTTAGCATAATACAACAAAACCACTGTGATGAAAAATTACAAACCGATTTTACTTGTTGGTATAATGGTGATTATGCTTAGTTCGTGCAATCTGTTCCATAGCATATTTGGTGGCGGTGGCTCCAAAAATGGCTGCCCAAGCAATGGTAAGAATGTAGGTGCCGAAAAGTTGCTGACAGATGACCCAAAAGCAAAGAAGAACATACCCAAGGCACCTAAGTATAAGATGAGTAAATTCTAACGCCATATAAAAAATCCTAAATCCACTAACGATGAGCTACCAATTAACAACACCAAAGGGAGCGGTTGAAGCAGTTATAGATGACAACTGCGGCCTCAAAAAATTCAACAGTATTGCCAATATGTTGATGCATGAACTGAAAGTAAAATTTTCAGGAAAGGAAGATGATAGCGATACGGTTGACTGGCATTTTAAATACAAGGGACACCCCTTAACATTGCACTATAACATCTACAACGGTGTCTCCATTTTTACGCAGAACAGGAAAGACAATGACGCAGTGAACGAGGTAGCCAAATATGTTGAGAGCAGGGCTTACTGAACAGACAATGCATCATAACAAAATAGAAAAGGGTTCAACAAATGTTGAACCCTTTTGTTTTAAACAATATACTGCATTCAATACTTCTTATCTTCCATCGTATCCAAAATGTTCATGTAGCTCACATACCTGTCAATAGCAATGGATCCATCGTTAACAGCATCTTTGATAGCACAGTTCTGCTCATTGGTATGCATACAGTTGTTGAACTGGCAGCCATTCAGCCGTTCACGCATTTCAGGAAAGTAACCGCTCAATTCCTGTTTGGTCACATCAACCAAACCTAGTTCACGTATGCCTGGCGTATCAATGATCCTTCCACCAAAAGGCAGGTCAAACATTTCGGCAAATGTGGTGGTGTGCATTCCCTTACCGCTCCAATCGCTTACCTCCTGTGTACGAAGATCAAGCTGCGGAAATATTGCATTGATAAAAGTTGACTTACCAACGCCGCTATGGCCACTCAGTAATGTGGTCTTGTCTTTCAACAAAGATTTTATTGCATCCACACCTTCGTTATTGGCAATGCTTGCAAGTATAACTGTATAACCGATTGCCTCGTAAGTCACTTTTATTTCGGCAAATTTTTCCAGTTCCTTCTTCCTGTAAATATCTGCTTTGTTAAACACAATGATTGCCGGCAAGTGATACATTTCGCAAGCCACTAAAAAACGGTCAATAAAACCAGTGGATGTTTTGGGGTCACGCAAAGTGGCAAACAACAAACTCTGGTCAAGGTTAGATGCCACAATATGGTGTTGGTGCTTGTTGTGCGGCGATCGGCGGGCCACATAATTCCTCCTGTCATAAATACTGGTAATAGTAGTCGTGTTTTCCAGTTCGTTTTCCAACTCCATCTCCACCTCATCGCCTACGGCTATCGGGTTAGTAGAAGTAATGCCATCAATTTTCAATACACCTTTTATGCGTGCATTGTATTGCTTGCCATGGACATCTTTAACGATGTACCAGCTACCAGTGGATTTATAAACGAGGGCTTTCATTGCTGCGAAGATAAGCATTGCAGATTTCGGGTAAGACACAGTATAAAATTCCACCATCCAACTTAACCCATAACCTATTATTTTCGTTTCAAAATTTTTCTATGCCCAAACCGCAACGTTTAAAAATTGGCGAAGGACAGATAAGTGGCTATATCTCCATTTTCCTGGCAATACTGGCAGTAGGTGGTATCCTGTGTTTCCGCTTCCCTGAAAGGCTGACTACACCTGAGTTCAGGAATGTGTATACAGGCGAAAGCATGGCCACGTTGATTACCGCAGTTGTTATTGGCAGTTTCTTTTTTGCATTGCTGAGCCTGTTGCTGAGCAAGAAAATAAAATGGGCACTCACGGGTTCGGCCATTGCAGCAGTAGCCATACTGTTGGGGGCGTTCAGTATGCATGGACGAAGCGTGGCAGGCACCAGTTGGCATTTTGGGCTGGACTGGATGCTGTTGGACTTATTGCTAATGACTGTCATCTTTATTCCTTTGGAACTATTCTTTCCTAAAAATAATCAACAAACAAAATTCCATGAAGAGTGGCGTACCGATCTGGTGTATTTTGTCATCAGCCATTTGTTCATCCAGTTTTTTGGTGTGATAACACAGAAGCCTGCTTTACTATTTTTTGGTTGGATAGGTTTTGACAAAGTACATCTATGGGTGCAGCACCTACCTTTTGTTGCGGGGCTTTTCCTGGCATTTTTTGCAACGGATCTATTTCAATATTGGGCACACCGCATTTTTCACAACCATGTGTATCTATGGCGTTTCCATTCGGTACATCACTCTACCAAAAACATGGATTGGCTGGCGGGCAGCCGCACCCATTTCATTGATATTTTCTTTACCCGTGCCATGACGTTTATACCTTTGTACATACTTGGTTTTTCGCAGCCCGTGTTCAATGCATACATCATTTTTATTGCCATACATGCAGTATTGATACATGCCAATACCCGCATCAACTTTGGTCCATTGAAATACATTTTCACAACACCGCAATACCATCATTGGCACCATTGCGAGGACCCGAAACATTATGGTAAAAACTTCGCTTCCATCTTTCCTTTTATCGATATGATTTTTGGTACTTATTATTTGCCGGGCAATGTTTGGCCCGCAGGTACAGGTGTGCATGAAGCCCAATATCCAAAAGGATTTGTCAAACAAAGCATGTATCCTTTTACCAAAAGCCCGTTTGATACGGATTTGAACATGACGGAGCAAAGCGACCGATAGCCTTTGTAGTTAAGGAAATTTTTTGAGGACAGTAAGCCGTAAGGTTGTTTCAAGCAGCAGCAGCCCCAAACCAGCAACAAGGAACCAGAAGTATTCATCCGTGTACCTATTGTAAGTAGTTACCTGAACCTTTGTTTTTTCCAACTGGTTAATGCTTTCATATATCTTCATCAAGGCATCCTTATCAGTTGCATGAAAGTATTGCCCACCTGTTTCATCGGCAATGTTCTTAAGTAGGCCTTCGTTAAACTCCAGTTTCTTTCTTTGGGTGGTGGTACCAAAGGCACTTTGCACTTCTACATCAACTTCCTTGTTGCTGCCCACACCAATGGTGTACACTTTAATACCAAAAGTCTTGGCCATATCTTTTGCAATATCCGGCGGTATCCTTCCACCAAAATCAACACCATCGGTTAGCAGCACAATAATCTTGCTTTTGCTTTTAGAATCACGCAACCTGTCCACACTTGTGGCAATACCGCTGCCAATTGCTGTGCCTTCATCCTGCAGGTAACCACTTTGAATATTATTGATTTGTGCAAGTACCGTATTATGGTCAGTAGTAATGGGGCACATGGTAAAGCTTTGGCTACTAAAGATGGTAACGCCAATCCTGTCGCCGGGGCGGTTGCGTACAAATGCTGCTGCCACTTCTTTACTTGCTTCCAGGCGGTTCGGCTGAAAGTCACGCTCCGTCATACTGCCACTAATATCAAAGCACAGCACAATATCAATGCCATCGCCATCGGTCTGTTGTTCAGTAAACTTCAACTGCGGTCTTGCCAAAGCAATAATCAATGCAGTTAATGCCATGCAACGCAATACAAATGGCAAATGCCTTAGCCTTACTTTCCAGCTAAAGGTTCTTGGTAAAAAGTGTACTGTGGTTACTGTAAGCGATGCAGATTGTTGCTGATTGTTTTTCAGGTACCAGTATATCATGTACAGTATTGCCAGCAACAATGGCAACACCCATGGGTAAGCAAATTCAATATGTTTATACCAATTGTACAGCATTAGTTTTTCGTATAAAATCTGTTGACCGTTTCTATAAATGTTTTAGCAGTAGCCAATGCCTCATCATTGTCTTGTTGCGAAGGAATGAATTTGGCAAACTTTACTGCATCTGCCAAACGCAATAGCTGAAAATATTGTACCTGCATGGTTTCATTGCCTACCCTTCCTTTTATCAACATCAAATACTCGTCTGTTGTTCGGGTTGAGGAATTGATGTGCAACTGCGTATCGGAAAAGTTCCTGCAAATGCTTACCAGTTCTGTATAAAACAGTTTATGCTGACCACCCTGTAAAAGGTTCCGCTGCTGCAATGCCTGTAGTTGCTGTAGGGCAAATTCATACGGGTTGCCAAAGCCGGGCACCTGCTTTGGCTTTGGCATTTTTGTTTCCTTGCGTTTGGACAATACCCACAACAAACCAAAAATGCTGATGAGTGCAAGTAGGGTAATGCCGATGATTATTCTCCAATCGTTGTGCAGTTTCACTTGCAGCACATCTTTAATATCGTGATAGTCCTGCATGGCCGTAACATCAACAGGCAATACGGTAATGGTAAGTGGCGGTGTTATGAGCGATTGTTTGTTATTGAGTACAATATTCAATTGGGGCAGTACCCAAAATCCTGAATCAAAAGAAGTGAGGTTTATTTTTTGAATGTATGTAAAACCATTGCTTAGTTGTATGGTATCAATGGGCAGCCGGTTCACTACTTCCAGGTGGTTGAATGTATCTGGCACATTGAACCATGCGGCAATATCAACCTTATCTCTGTCAATGTTTTCGGCTTTCAATTGCAGTTCAACCTGCTCACCTATCAGTATTTTTTCCCTATTAATGGTTGCGGAAACTTTTTGTGCATGCGTTGTAGCAGCCAAGCATACAAAAGTTACAAGACAACATACCGTTAACTTGAAACTCGAAACTTGAAACTTGAAATTTTTGCTTGCCATCATGCCCTGCGGATAAAAAATTGTTGTAAAGCCTTCACGTAATCATCGCCGGTAGCTATCTGCAACAAATCGGCACCAGCCAGGCGAAAGGTTTCTTTTGCATCTTCCTGAATTTTTATGAACTGGTTCTGGTACACAAATCTGCTTATGGGATCGTTGGTATCCAACCAAACTGTCCTTCCTGTTTCGGCATCCTGCAACTGCACCAGGCCCACATCGGGCAGTTTGGCATCCATCCTGTCAAATACCTGCACACCAATTACGTCATGGCGTTTGGCAGCAATTTTCAATGCGTTGTGGTAGCCTGCATCTGCAAAATCACTCAATACAAATACAATGCTTTTGTGCCTGGTAATATTGTTCAAAAACTGTAATGCCTTTACAATATCGGTCTGTTTGTTCTTGGGTTGTACCGTAAGCAGTTCACGAACCATGTACAGTACATGCTCCCTACCCTTTGTGGATGGGATGTATTTTTCTACCCGGTCAGAAAAAAATAACAGCCCCGTCTTGTCATTATTGTTCAATGCACTAAAAGCAAGCACAGCACATATTTCGGTGATCAGTTCTTTCTTGTTTTGTTTGTTTGTCCCAAACAGGCTGCTGGCACTTGCATCTACCAGTAAAAAAACACTCAGTTCCCTTTCTTCCTCAAACATCTTACTGTAGGTGCTGCCCATTCTTGCACTAACATTCCAGTCAATAAAGCGTATATCATCGCCCGCAGCATATTCTTTCACTTCTTTAAAGCTCATGCCACGGCCCTTAAAGGCGGAGTGGTATTCGCCCGTAAACAAATGATTGGTCAGCTTCTTGCTTTTTATTTCAAGTTCACGAACCTTTTTCAATATTTCCTGTGCTGTAAGCATGGGCCTTCAAAAAAATTATGTTGTATACGTTATGTCAACAGCCTGAACACCTTTGATCTCCCCCACAATACTAATTAACCAATTAACTTGATTAAGGCACCTGCACCGTCCTTAAAATATCATCCACCAATATTTCGCTGGTCACATTCTCTGCCTCTGCTTCATAGGTCAGCCCAATCCTATGCCGCAGTACATCTTTGGCAATGGCCTTTACATCATCGGGTATTACATAACCTCTTGCATTCATGAATGCATAGGCCTTTGCAGCCAATGCTAGGTTAATGCTGGCCCTTGGCGATCCGCCATAACTTAGCATGTTTTTCATTCTGCCTAACCCATATTGATCGGGGTAGCGTGTGGCAAACACAATATCGATAATGTACTGCTCCACTTTTTCATCCATATAAATCTCACGTACCAGGTTCTTGCCTGCAATAATTTCATGGGTGCTTACTACCTGGTTAATAGTGGGTATTGCAGCCCCCTGCACCTGTTGGCGAATGATGAGTTGCTCTTCTTTTTTATCGGGGTAGCCCACCACCACTTTCAGCATGAACCTGTCTACCTGTGCCTCGGGCAATGGGTAGGTACCTTCCTGCTCCAGCGGGTTCTGCGTTGCCAGTACAAGAAACGGTTCATCCAGTTTATAGCTCTGCTCGCCAATGGTTACCTGTTTTTCTTGCATGGCTTCCAATAAGGCACTCTGCACTTTTGCAGGGGCACGGTTTATTTCGTCGGCCAGTATAAAATTGGCAAATATGGGTCCTTTGCGTACCACGAACTCGTTCCTGCTCTGGTTAAATATCATGGTACCTACCACATCGGCAGGTAGCAGGTCGGGCGTAAACTGTATACGGCTGAACTGTGCATTTACCGCCTGCGACAGGGATTTTATGGTGAGTGTTTTTGCGAGCCCGGGCACCCCTTCCAGCAAAACGTGGCCATTGCTTAGCAAACCGATCAGCAATCTGTCAACCATGTATTGCTGGCCAACAATTACTTTGCCCAATTCTGTTTTTAGCCTTTGCACAAAACCGGCGTGGTATTGTATTTTTTCGTTGAGCTGCTGTATGTCTTCGGCTGTTTGCATGTGTTGTTTTTTAGAAGTGGTGAATGTACAAAGTACAGTTGATTGAGAAATTGCGTGCCCCGTTTATTGTGATTTTTTTTAAGAACAATATCAATGCCATGAGTTAAGGGTTGTTGGTTAATTAGTTGATTGGTATTATGGAGGAGGGCGTGTAGGTAGGAATGACGAAGTATGTTACTATAGCCGATGGGTGTGCCGATAGTTATCGCGACCATAGCAGTTGATGGATGCCATTGCTACTGGCTACATAATGCCCCAACACAGGCAAGGTTGCCGCTCCAACCCTTATCTTCGCAGCCTATGGCAAAATTTGCACATGATACTATTGTGCCCGATAGTGGAAGCAATGCAGGAAAGAAGCAGCAGGTAGCAGAAATGTTTAATGACATTGCTTTTCGTTACGATTTCCTGAACCGTTTTTTGAGTGTTGGCATAGACATACGTTGGCGTAAAAAAGCCATCGGTTTTTTAAAGGACATACATCCACAGCAGGTGCTGGATGTGGCTACCGGCACTGCCGATGTAGCATTGCTGACCTATAAAATGCTTCGCCCTAAAAAAATTATTGGTATCGATATAAGCGAGGGCATGCTGGATTTTGGCAGGAAAAAGATTGAACAGGCAGGTTTGCAACATAGCATTGAGTTGCAATTGGGCGATAGCGAAAAAATAAACTTTGCCGACAATAGCTTTGATGCCATAACCGTGGCCTTTGGCGTACGCAATTTTGAGAACCTGGAGAAGGGGCTGAAAGAAATGTACCGCGTACTGAAACCGGGTGGCAGGGCGGTGATACTTGAGTTTTCGAAACCCAAGCAAACGGCTTTCAAAAGCGTGTATAAATTGTACATGAACATTATTGCACCTGGTTTTGGCAAAATGTTTGCAAAAAATAAAGATGCTTATCAATATCTTAACGGCTCCATTCAGGCTTTTCCTGAAGGAGAAACCTTTTTAAACATCATGAATGAAGCAGGATTTACCCAAACACATTTACAAACCCTTAGTTTAGGAATATGCACCATTTACTGCGGAAGCAAATAAGTATCCTGTTTGTATCACTTGCTTTTTTTAGCAATGCACATGCACAGTACAAGCAGTTGTACCGTGAGAACCATGATGACATGCCTTATTATTTTGGCATGACGCTGGCCTATAATACCAGCTATCTTGCTGCTACAAAGAATACAAGGTTTACCCAGTACGACAGCATCATGAGCGTGGAGCCAGGAGCCAGTGGCGGTATAGCTTTGGGCCTGTTGGCCACTTTGAAACTGAATGACTATTACGAGTTGCGTGTGAACCCGCAGCTAATCATTGGTGGCTCAAAATATTTTACCTACATCACCAACTATCCTATAAGAGTAGAGAAGAAGACTTTGCCTTCTACCATTGTCAGTTTCCCTATCCATTTCAAGTTCAATTCGGACAGGTTGAACAATTTCCGCACTTACCTGTTGGGCGGCGTAAAGTTTGATATGGACCTGGCCAGTAACTCTGCCGCACGTAATGCAGAGGATTTGGTGAAGCTGAAGAAAAATGATTTTGCATTGGAGGCGGGCATCGGCTTTAATTTTTACCTGCCGTTTGTAACGGTGTCGCCCGAAATCAAGTTCAGTTATGGTCTTACCAATATACATGCCCGCGACCCGAACCTGAAGTATTCCAATGTATTGGAAAAACTGCAATCGAGAATGATTACCATTTCACTTCATTTGGAGGATTAATTGTTTTGTTGCAGGCTGTTGGTCATCATTGGGCTTCGGTGGCCCCGATAGTTATCGGGACACCCATCGGGTTAAGTGCATGGTTGGCCATGTTTAATAATCAGCCCGCCCAACCTTCCCTGTCCAGGCTCCTGTAATGAATGGCTTCTGCTACATGTTCCGGTTTAATTTTTTCGCTGGCAACCAGGTCTGCAATCGTCCTGCTTACTTTCAATATCCTGTCGTAGGCCCTTGCACTTAAGTTTAAACGTTCCATTGCTTTTTTTAATAAGGCTTCCCCAATATGGTCAATGGCACATATTTCACGCAGTAGCTTGCTGCTTATTTGTGCATTTGAATGCGTACTACCTGTATGCTCTTTGTAACGCTGTGCCTGTATTTCACGGGCGGCAATTACACGCTCACGTATGATGGCAGAGTTTTCGCCTTGCTTGTTGGTATTGCTCAATTCGCTAAAAGCCACGGGTGTTACCTCTACGTGTAAATCAATCCTGTCAAGCAACGGGCCACTCACTTTGTTCAGGTATTTCTGTACCGCACCTGGTGGGCAGGAGCATTCCTTGTCGGGATGGTTGTAGTAGCCGCAAGGGCAAGGGTTCATGCTCGCAATCAACATAAAGTTGGCCGGAAAGTCCAACGCCATTTTTGCCCGTGAAATGGTTACCAGCCTTTCTTCCATTGGCTGACGCATCACTTCAAGAACAGTTTTTTTGAACTCTGGCAGCTCATCCAGAAACAGTACGCCGTTATGTGCCAGTGAAATTTCTCCGGGCTGCGGTACGCCGCCGCCGCCAACCAATGCCACATCGCTTATGGTATGGTGCGGGGACCGGAACGGCCGTTTAGCAATCAACGAAGCATTTGCCGGAAGCTTGCCTGCAACACTATGAATCTTGGTAGTTTCCAGTGCTTCGTGCAGGCTCAATGGTGGCAGTATTGTTGGCAGTCTTTTGGCCAGCATCGTTTTACCTGCACCCGGCGGGCCAATCAATATGGCGTTGTGGCCACCTGCTGCTGCAATCTCCAATGCACGTTTAATGTTTTCCTGGCCCTTCACATCGCTAAAATCAAAATCGAATTCGTACTGGTTGGCAAAAAATTCTTCCCTAGTGTTTACATTAACGGGTTGCAATGATTTTTCATCGGCCAAAAAATGAACCACATCATTCAGGTGCTCCACACCATACACGGCCAGGTTGTTTACCATTGCGGCTTCCCGGGCATTTTGCTTGGGTACAATCAATCCTTTATAACCTTCTTTTCTTGCCTGTATGGCAATGGGCAATGCACCTTTAATAGGCTGTACGGTTCCGTCCAAACTCAGTTCGCCCATAATTAGATAATCCTTTAAACGGTCAGGCTCCCCTATCTGTTCGCTTGCACCCAGCACGCCAATAGCAATGGGTAAATCAAAGGCAGAGCCTGCCTTGCGTATGTCTGCCGGGGCCAAATTAACCACTATTTTGGTGCGTGGCATTTGATACCCGTTTGTCTTAATGGCACTTTCCATACGTTGCAGGCTTTCTTTAACTGCATTGTCAGGCAGGCCCACAATATAATAGCCCTGACCGTTGCTTACGTTTACTTCTATTGTAATAGCAATTGCCTCAACACCATATACCGCAGCACCAAATATTTTAACAAGCATACAAACTGTTTAAGTTTCAATACTGGCATATCAACCAAGTGCCGTTACACTATTGAAATGCAGTATGAATATATATTATTTTTTTATAACAAGAAAAAGTCGATATTCTTTATAACAAAAAAGCCAGCATTGAGCTGGCCTTTTTGGAATTATACTTATTTGTAGATTTTCTACATCCTATTATCTAGGTCCGCAGAAAGTAAAAGTATCTGTTGCAACCCTGTCTGTGCTCCAACCGTATTTTACAAAAAATGTTTTTGTAGCCGGATCGTAGTGACTGTCGTAAGAAGGATAGTCAACAAAAATGGTTGTACCAATGGTTGATGTAATGGTTACCTTGTTGGTAGTTGGGTTTACTGTGAACCTTGGAACCACAGCAGAAAAATAGGAAAGGTTCGTACCATTCTGTAATGGTTGGCCTGGGTTCAGGTCAACTGAATACTGACCAGCAGTAGTTAAAGCAAAACCGCTTCCACATGCAAATACGCCATTTGAGTTCCAGGCATAGTTACCATAAGTTGGGTGGTATGCTGCTCCTTTTGTTTGATAGTAACCATCGTAAGCATTCAAAGCTGTTAAATCCAAAAGCAATTTGGATTGCAGGTCGTTTATTTCGGCCCCATTGGCTTTCAAGATACCCAATCCAACTGCCCATTGGCTAGCAAAGCCTAATTTGGCTGTATTGATTTTTATAGGGAAAGCACCAACCCTTGCACCTTTTTTAATTATCAATGGTTGGGTAAGGTCGAAAGAGATACCAGTTTGTCCTGAAGAAACAGGGGAATAGGTAGTACCGTTGGTTGTATTGTATTCTGCCACAACAGCATCAACCTTTGTCAGGTAAACAGCTATATCTGTTGGTGCAGGGTCCGTAGTGTTTGACAGTTTAACTTCTATGTTAAAAGTTACAAACTCGTCCTTAATTGGCAAACCTGCTTTCACAAAACCAAAATCGCCATTGTCGTTTTGGTAATTGTTGAAGTTTACCTGGATAGGTCCGGTATAATCTGTTGTAGTTAAATTATTGTCTTTAGTAGCACAACTTGCAAAAAGAATAGTTGCAGCTACTGCAAGAGCATGTATTTTTTTAAATTTTGTCATAGCCTTAAGTTTAAATATAATGTCTTTGTAACAGTTTATTGTTTATCCCAGTAAACCCTTCTATCAATTGAGTTATCGCCGCCCATAGAAGCAATACCTGACAAATAAGCCGCAGTATTCAATGTAGCTTCTGTGGTTGGGTAACCCCATCTTCTAGGTATTTGTTTTGAAGCGTTCAATGCATCCACTGCAGGGGTCAAAGCAGGTAAGCCTGTCCTTCTCCATTCTGCAAATGCTTCAACACCATTTGGATATAATGCAATATATTTTTGTATTGCCACTTTATTTAAACCGTCTGATACGTTGGTTGGGTTCAACAAAACGTTTGTAGTAGCCAGATAAGTAGTTGCTGCTGTGGCACTGATTCCGTTTAGTGCCAAAGATGCAGTAACGGCAGCATCATAATCTGCTTTGATGTTTGTTGTGGTAACCCAACCTCTTAAGCCAGCTTCGGCCCTTGTAAGCAACACCTGTGCTGCAGTAATAAAGTAGCCTGGGCTATTTCTTGCAGTAAAAGTGGTACCCATTTTAGAGTAAGGACCTGCTGCTGCTAATGCAGTAGCCAAGTTACCGGCATTTAATCCATAAGGTACTCCTTTATAGTTGCCTGTTGTGGATTGAGTTGCGTAAACATTTAAACGTGGGTCGTTGTATGATTTCAATAGGTTCACAAAGAAATCGCTCACGCCAAAGGCATTGCTTTCCACCGCTTGGTTGTTCCAAGGGTTACGGAAGTTCAAATTATCTTGATAAGCAAAAACTGCATTGTCGGCGTTGGTAGTAATGTATCCGGCAGCATGGGTAGATGCTGACAGGTATTCTGCTTTGCCTGTAACTGCATCCACTTTGCTAAGACGCATTGCAAGAACCATCCTGAGTGAGTTGGCAAATTTTTTCCATTTTGTCTGGTCGCCGTTGAACAATATGTCGCCTTTAAATGCAGCACCATTGTCAAACTGGTCAACCGCCTCTCTCAATTCTTTAAAAAGATCTGTATAGATATCTTTTTGGTTGTCGTATGCAGGGTTTACCAAACCAACTTTATTGGCTTGAGAATAAGGAACGTTCCCCCACCTGTCAGTTAAGATAGACATCAGGTAAGCCCTCCAGATACGTGCGGTAGCTATTTGGTTATTGTTGGAACCGTTTGCAGCTGCTACACCTTTAAGGTCCGCATCAGTGTTGTAGTTGATAATGAAAGCCAGATCCATAAGCGGGCCTGAATAGAAAGTAGCCCATTCGCCGCTTGTAGATGCATAAAGACCTTCTGACGGATAAATTGCCTCTGCAATGTATTGAACAAATAATGCAGGTTCTTTGGCACCCAAGGTAATCAAGTCGCCATTTACAGCACCCGCATTACCCCTTCCGCAGCTTTTATACAAAAGGTTGGTAAGGAGTTGCGAGGTATTTGCAACTGTGTTTACTTGTGGATTCGGGTTATTTAGATACTTATCGCCAAATTTAGAACAGCTATTTAAAGCCACTACTAAAGACGCACCCAGAATAGTTTTAGAAAAAATATTTTTCATGCTGTGTGAACTTTAAAAATTTTAAAATACGATTTTCAAATTGATACCATACGATTTAGTACCTGGCAACTGTCCGTTTTCTGCGTAAGTATCAGCCATTTCAGTTGGGTCGATATTCTTGTTAGCTGTGTATATCATCCAAAGGTTACGGGCAACAAATGAAAGGTTTGCCCTTTTAACTGTTTTGGAGATGCTTCCCAGTTTCTTAACTGGAATTTCATAACCCAAACTTACTTCCCTTAGTTTAATGTAGCTGGCATCAAAAATTGAGTAATCCCAGATGCTGTTATCGTTAAACTGCCTGTAATAATCGTAAGCATTTACGTAAGCATCATAAGATTTGCCAGATGGAGTAACGCCATATACGTGTACACCACCACCTGCAGATATTGGTTCCCTAACATTCACACCTTTATCGTTGATTCCTGCAGTTTCTTTATTCAAACCAGAGTATTTACCGTTGAAATCACTGAAGGAGAAGTATTTACCTCCATTTTGGAAATCGATAGAAGCAGATAATGTTACGTTCTTATAAGTAAATGAGTTGAAGAAACCACCGTTGTACAATGGCAATACTGAGCCAAAGTCAACGTCTTCTTTGTACATATACAAACCGGTAGTAGGATCGATCACTGGTTTGCCATCCATTCTTTCAATACCGTTTGCCCTCATTTGTCCCCACTCTTTACCTGCAGTACCAATTACGATCGGTTGACCAACATAGTTTGAGTAGATAGTGAACAGGTCTGTTTTGTCAGACACGGTAATTACTTTGGAGAAGTTCTTAGCCCAGTTAAAGGAGAAGTCCCACATAAAGTTCTTTGTTACAACTGGTTTTGCGTTGAATTCGAACTCGATACCTTTTCTCATGATTTTACCGGCGTTGATTGTACCGCTAGAGAAACCACTTGCATTAGATACGCTGGTTGTAACAATTTCATTTTTCCTTTCTTCACGGTAAACAGTTGTGCTGAAGCCAATCCTGTTCTTGAAGAATTTCATATCCAAACCTAACTCAAAAGAAGTATTCAATGGCGATTTGATATTAGGATCGATAAATGTACCAGGTACAGTGCTCAACGGGTTTGTACCAAATGGTATGTTACCAGTTGTGTACAGGAACTGCAATGCATAAGGGTTCAAAGGATCGCTACCAATTTGAGCGGCACTTGCCCTGAACTTAGCATAGGAGATGTCTGGGTTTTTCAACAGATCGGAGAAAACAAAGCTAGCTCCGATAGATGGATAGAAATAAGAGTTGTTGTTTTTAGGCAATGTGCTAGACCAGTCATTCCTACCAGAGAAGTCAAGGAACACAAGGTCCTTATAACCGATGGTACCTTTAAAGAACAAACTCCTAACTTCCCTATAGCTTAGTGTTGCACCTAAACCAGCAGCACTTTTAGAATTGTTGATTGCAAAAACATCCGGTACAATCAAACCACCGTTTGTTGTCCTGGAAGAGTCATCCCTCTTAATGTTCAGGATGTTACCACCGCCAACAAAGTCAAATGTGAATTTATTGATCTTTTTAGTGTATTGTGCAATTACTTCAATATTGCTTTCAATATACTTGGTGTTGTTTTTCTTGTATTTGCTGTACAAGGTACCACCCACTTCATCGTAGGTACCACCACCTGGTGCACCGCTACCAGTACCACCGGTACCAGAGCTGTTTTCCAGAACCTGAGGTATTTTCACTTGGTTTTCAGTTGTCCTATAGTTCATCCTATAAGTACCGGTAACCTTAAAGTCGTTGTTCAGTTTATAGGTCAAAGAAACATCTCCCAAAACACGGAAACGGTCTGTAACACTGCTAAAATTATCTACCCAAGTATAAGGGTTGAACCAGAACGCTGGATTGGTAATAGCTGTAGGGCTAATTCCGGCAGCATCATCTAGGTTCCAAGAAGCAAATGTTCCGGTAGGGCTTTTAAGGCCTCTCAGTTCTTTCAAGATGCCCATATCCAGATCCCTGTGGAACCATTGGCTGAATGAACCAGTAGTATTGTTACCATATTCATCGTAAGAGTCACCTGTGAATTTCTCGAAGGTTACACCAACGTTTGCACCAATGCTAAAATGTTTGTTCAGTTCAAAAGTGTTTTGGGTAGAGATATAATGTTTCTTCTGGTCAGATTGTGGCACTATACCATTACGCAATAAATAAGTATAAGAAAATCTTGTGCTCCACCAATTGTTGCTTGTTGATAAGCTGATGTTGTTATTGGTGGTTAAACCTGTGCGGTAAAAATCCCTGATATTGTCTTCTTGTGGAGTCCATTTAGCAGGTTTGTAAGACCTAGAGTGGCCGCCATACCAAGAATACCAAGGAATGTAGTCGCCACCATCAAACTTAGGGCCCCAACTAGCATCATCAAAATATTGCTGCCTTCTGTAACCTTGCAATGCTTTCCACTCAACTGGATCAGTTGATTTCCAGGTATAAGCGTTTTCGGCCCAGGCTTTATTTGGATCAGAATTGTTACCACCACCATACAGGTTTTGGTATTCTGGTAAAATGTTCACTTTTTCAAAAGTAGTTGTAGAGTTAAATTCAACAGTCAAAGGTTTGTTCTTGCCAACCCTTTTAGTTGTAATGATAATAACGCCACCTTCTGCCCTTTGACCGTACAATGCAGTTGCATTTGGTCCTTTCAAAACAGACACAGAAGCCACATCGTCCATATTGATATCAGAAACATTGGTAACAATTGTTCCGTCAACTACATAAATGGCTCCCCTATCGGCAAAACCGGAAACACCCCTTAACCTAGTGATACCGCTGCTTCCAAGTTTGGCACCAGAAGCACCAATAACTTGTAAACCAGCAATTTTACCTGTTAAAGCCGTATTCAAATCGGTTTCCCTGGTCTGGGTCAACCTTTCGGCAGATATTTGTTGGGCTGCGTATGGCGTGGACTTAACGGTACGTTTAATACCCAATGCACCTACTACAACTTCGGCCAGTTCGGTACTTGTTTTCTTAAGCACTACCGTGATATTATTGCTACCGGCGGTAATGGTCACCTCTTTTTCGGCACCATTCACAGCACTAATAACTAGTACGGTTCCGTCTTTTACTTGAATTTTAAATACACCGTTTTGGTCAGCCGATGTACCGCCTTTACCATCCTTAATTTTGATGGAAGCATAAGGGTAAGGATCTCCCTTTTCATCTGTTACCTTTCCCGTAATCACACGTGTCTGAGCAAGCGACACGCTAACCGAAAATGCCATCAACAGCATTAAGGATAGAAATTTTCTCATAATTCATGAAGTTTAAAACTTAACTTTTGAGGTGTAAATATATCGGTTTACCAATAAACTGTTAAAAAAAAATGACTAGTATGTTAAATTAATTGGTTTAAGCCAACCAATTTGACAAACCCGAAGCTTATTATGCTGCACTTGCTAAAAATCAAACCCGTTTTACCGTTGAAATTTAAAATAATCGTGTAATTCATCGCTTTACCTTTGCCCGCATGATGATACTTGACGGAAAAATTGCGTCACAAGCAGTAAAAACATCCCTAAAACAACGTGTGCAGCAACTATTGTCGGATGGCAAACGGGCACCCCACCTGGCAGCCATACTGGTAGGCACAAACGGGGCAAGCGAAACCTATGTTGCCAGCAAAGTAAAAAACTGTGAAGAAATTGGTTTCCAGTCCTCATTGGTCAGGCTGGATGAAAATGTTGACGAGAACCTGTTGTTAGACAAGATTTACCAATTTAACAACGACGATGCAATAGACGGCATCTTGGTTCAACTTCCTTTACCCAAGCATATCAGCGAAGCAAAAGTGATTGAAGCCATCAACCCCTTAAAGGACGTGGACGGCTTTCACCCCATAAGTGTAGGCAAACTGGTACAAGGACTACCAACATTCATTCCTGCCACGCCTTATGGCATCATGCTCATGCTAGAACATTTTAATATTGAAACCAAAGGCAAGCATGCTGTGGTTATTGGCAGAAGCAATATTGTGGGCCGCCCCATGAGCATTTTGTTAAGCAGCAACCTGCAACATGGCAACTGTACCGTAACACTTTGTCACAGCCATACACCCAACCTTAAAGACATTTGCCTTCAGGCAGACATTCTCGTTGCCGCATTGGGCAAACCAGAATTTGTAAAGGCAGACATGGTAAAAAACGGTGCAGTAGTAATTGATGTGGGCATTACCCGCATAGATGACCCATCTACCAAAAAAGGATTCAGGATCAAAGGCGATGTGGATTTTGAAGCAGTTGCCCCTAAAACCTCGGCTATTACACCAGTACCTGGCGGGGTTGGCCTAATGACCATTGCAGGACTATTGAAAAACACGCTACAAGCATATTTGAGCAAATGATGACCAGTGAAGCATTGATAACAAACAACAGCACCAAACTGCCCGTAATGGAAAGTTTTTACACCTTACAGGGCGAAGGTTTCCACCAGGGGCGTGCCGCCTATTTTATACGTTTGGGCGGCTGCGATGTTGGCTGTGTGTGGTGCGATGTAAAAGAAAGTTGGGATGCCAATGCCCATCCAACATTCAGCATAGACGCAATTACTGAAAAAGCAAAACAGGAAACTGGTCTCGGCAGCAACCGCCCTGCTACAAATACTAAACCATTGGTGGTAATAACTGGTGGCGAGCCCTTGCTGCACCAGTTGGATGCACTTACTGCAGCATTGCAACAGGCAGGTTTTGAAACAAATATCGAAACAAGCGGCTCCTCGCCGCTAAGCGGCCAATGGAACTGGGTTTGCCTGTCGCCTAAAAAATTCAAAGCCCCATTAACTGAAGTAGTTAAGGCAGCCAACGAATTAAAAGTTGTTGTTTTTAATAAACACGATTTTGACTGGGCAGAAACCTACGCCGCCCAGGTAAGCCCCGATTGCAAACTGTATCTGCAGCCCGAGTGGGACAAAAAAGAAGCCGTTACCCCATTAATCATAGACTATATCAAAGCAAACCCTAAATGGGAACTAAGCATACAGATACACAAATACATCAATGTGCCTTAGTTTTTTGTGTACCCAATTCTTACACCCGTTTTAACAGCTTTTGGTTTTCTTTTCCCGAACTTGCCCTACGCTTATAATTTTCTATGAAAAGGATACTGTTATTTATATTCTCTGTTGCGGCCATACATGTTCATGCACAAACTTATGAGCCCGAAAAAATAAACCCCAAAGCTGTAAAAATTTACGACCAGGCCATCGAAAAATTAAGGGATGGCCTGCTGGAACAAGCAATTCCCTTTTTGCAAAAAGCCATAGCTGCCGATACCAATTATGTAGATGCCATCCTTTCTCTGGCAGGGGTTTATGGCGAGTTGAAAAAACACAACTTATCTGTACTTACCTACGAAACAGCCAAAAGAAAAGATACCCTTTATTTTCAGCAATACCACCTGCCCTATTCCATTAACCTTGCCGGCATGGGCAGGTTCCAAGATGCATTGAATGCCGTGAATTATTTTCTGTCCGTTCCCAAAATAAGCGACCGCAGCATCAAGGCAGGCAACTATCGAAAGCGTTGTTACCAATTTGCCATCAACTACGCAACAACACATACAGACAATGGCTATGTATTTGCTCCAGTTAATCTTGGTGATAGTGTAAACTCTGCCAAAAGCGAGTACTACCCAAGTGTTACCATAGATGATAGCCTGCTGGTTTTTACCCGGCGTGGCGAAGGGTTCAGGGAAGATTTCATGCAGAGCAAACTATTGCCCAACAAACAATACGGCAAGGCCACGTTGATTAATGGCGATATAAACCTTGAGCCCTCCAAAGGGGCCATCACTGTTTCTGCCGATGGCGAATGGATGATTTTTGCAGGCAACTTCAACAACGGAAAAGGCTTTGGCGATTTTGACCTGTACATTTCCTTTTATACACCCGATGGGTGGAGCGAACCCGAAAACCTGGGCCCAAACATCAATACAGAGTATTGGGAAAGCAGCCCCAGTTTAAGTCCCGATAAACGGGTGCTTTATTTTAGCAGCAACCGCTACGGCGGCTTTGGCGGCAAGGACCTCTACATGAGCATACGCCAGCCCAATGGCCGTTTTGGGCCCGCCATAAATATGGGCGACACCATCAATACAGCTGGTGATGAACTGGCACCTTATATACATGCAGACAACCAGACCCTCTATTATACATCGGATGGTTTACAAGGCTACGGTGGTACCGATTTATTTGTGATACGCAAACAGGCCGATGGCGAATGGGGCAAACCCGAAAACCTGGGCTACCCCATCAACACCATTGACGATGAAGGTAGCTTTGCCGTTAGTGCCGATGGTTCAACAGCATACTATGCAAGCGATAGGAGTGATAGCCGTGGTGGGCTTGATCTTTACAAGTTTGAACTCAGAAATGATATCCGCCCATTCAGAACGTTATATGTAAAAGGAAAAGTAACCGATAAAAAAACAAACAAAGGCCTGCCTTGTACCATTGAGTTAATTGACAACAGCAGCAACAAGGCATTAATGAAAATACAGACAGACGAAGTAGGCGAATACTTCATTACCCTTCCGCTGGGCAAGGATTATACATTTACCGTAAACAGGAAAGGCTACCTTTTTTATAGCGAGTTATACGAGCTAAAAACCAAGGCAGCCGATAGCGTTTATAAAAAAGACATCGCATTGCAGCCTGTGGAATTAAACGCCAACGTGGTGCTTAAAAACATACAGTTCGAAACCAACGCTTATAAACTGTTGCCCGTAAGCTTGGTTGAACTGGATAAACTATTACAGTTACTAAACGACAACCCATCACTTAAAGTGGAAATAAGTGGCCACACAGACAATACCGGCAAGCCCGAAGACAATATCAAACTTTCCACTGCCCGTGCAAAATCCGTTGTGGACTATTTCATTGGCAAAGGCATTGCCGCCAGCCGTTTAACCTATAAAGGCTACGGATCTGGCAAGCCCATTGCAGATAATAATACAGAAAAAGGCAGGGCCAAAAACAGGAGAACGGAGTTCATGATTGTGGGTCTATAATGTAGCCAGCACAGGCATATTAGCCCAACGTTCCCGGCGTCGCACCCATCAAGGCCTGCACTGGTCGGGGCTTTTATCAAAGCGTATTTGTAAAAACAAAAATGCCCCTTGAAATCTCAAGGGGCAATTCAATATATCTTTTCTGTCTATTGTACAAACACGGCAACCGTCTGTACAAAATCGGCTCCATTAAAAAGCATATAAACCTGCCCTTTAGGCAATGCCGTAGCTGCTTTTAATGAAACTATATTCTTTCCTTTTTGCAATGTACCTGCCAACTTACTCAGTACCTGCCCGGCAGTGTTCAAAAACTGTACGGTATAGTTTTGTTCCCTGTCACTTACAATTGTTGCATTAAACAACTGTTGTGTTGATGCTACTGTTGGGTACACTTTTACCGACCCATTTTTTGTTTCCCCATTCTTCTTTACAAACAGCACTGGCGAGTAAGTAAACTTACCATCCTTATCCACCATTTTCAAACGGTAATAAATACCTGTTTCGCCCATAAAAGCATTCCCATCCGTATAATGGTAAATCGTGCCTGCAGCATTTGCAGCAACTGTTCCAATGGCAGTAAACACCTGTGCATCCCTGCTTTTTTCTATACTAAAAAAGCTACTGTTCAGTTCTGTTTCGGTTTGCCAGGTCAGCAACACATCTTCCTTATTGGCAGCAACTGCAAATTGCTTAAGCCCAATGGGCAATGCCGTATTAAACGGTGTATAAGTCACTAGCCCCAAAGCACTGTTATCCACCTGGTGAAAGATCTTTGTTTCCACAACTGCTGCATCTGTGGTGTTCCAATAATTGTTCTGTGCCATTATTCCATCTGGAGAGTTGTTGTACAGATCAATACCCGGTGTAGATGCATTGGTATTGTTGATGAAATAATTCTTGCCATCATCCGTCGTGTCTGCATTCGTCAAATCGCCAAGGTTAGGTTTTGCAAAATTCTGTATGGTAATGCCCCAAAGGTTTGCCCTGAAAATATTGCCTGTAACAATGCTATTCTGATGGCTGGTTGCACTGCCACCCGTAAAGCTGATACCGCTACCGCCAAGGTTAGGGTCATTCTGCGTATTGTTACTGTCAATCACGTTATAGCTTATCAGGGCATTAATGCTAGAGCCGCCACTAAATGTTAGCCCATAACGGTTGTTCCTGATGGTATTGCCGCTTATAACGGCATACACATTACCAATGGGCAAAAAGCCAATACCCCCCGAATTGGTAGATGCTCTCAGTATCTGGTTGTTGATGATCCTTACTGTATCGTTGCCCGAACTGGTGGCACCCAAATTAATTTGTGGCACATTCTGGTTCAAGGTATTGTTTCCTTGAAAAAGACAATTTACAATCTTGGGTGCATTGTTGATATTGGAGCCTCCCTGTATGGCAGCACGCTGGTTATCCAAAAACTTACTGTTTCTAATAAAGGGGCTTGCCCGGTTAAGCGATACAGCCGAATTGCCAAAAGTGGTGGCCGGCGAATTGTACCGGAAAATACAGCTATCAATAATAATATTACAGTCAAACAGGCGTAACGAGTTGGCATACTCCATGGTCAGCTTACGCAAAACCGTGGTATTGCTCGAATCGATACGCATGCCCAAAAAGCCCGCACTCACATTCTGTGCAGTGAACATAACACCGGTGGGAGGGTTTACAATCAATGTACCATTAATGTCAAAATACGAGCCCGCAATAAATTTCACAACCGCATCCGAAGTAATGGTCAGCGTGTCGTTCAATGCAATAAAGACGGTATCATTCACAAAATACTCGCCCCCGCTAAATGTTACGTCACCACCCGAATTGGCAACAAGGTCAGTCAATGTCCATTTCACCCCTATGCCTGGCGAGGCAAAATTATTGGCAAATAAACTGGGTGCGGCACACAACAGGAATGCCACGACGAAGTACAACTTCTTCATAGATTAGCTATTTTAATGATGTTAAAAAATGGTGGGGGCGAAAACAATACAATATTACAAAGTTTTGAAAAACAACAATTTATTAAATGACCATGAACCGCATTGTTATATGCAACTAAATTTTACTATTTTCATTCCCGCATGAGTAACGAGCTGCTATATCAAATATCCCTAACCCTCATTCCCCATATTGGTGCGGTGCAGGCCAAACAGCTAATGGAGCATTTTGGCAATGCCGAAGCCATTTTTAAAGCAAAGAAAAAAGACTTGAGCCAGGTGGAAGGCATTGGCGAAGTGAAAGCCAAAAGCATCAAAGACTTCAACCAGTTCAATGATGCCGAAACCGAAATGGCATTTTGCAGCAAGTACCATATACAGCCTTTATTCATTACCCATAAAGATTATCCCCAACGCCTACTGCACTGCTACGACTCACCAACAGTATTGTACTACCGTGGCAACGCAGATTTGAACAATGCAAAAATCATCAGCATCATTGGTACAAGAAGCAACAGCGATTACGGCAAACAGGCAACTGAACAATTCATTGGCGAACTGCAATCGCAAAACATACTAATCGTTAGCGGCCTTGCTTACGGCATTGATGCAATTGCCCACAAGGCATCCCTGCAAAACAAGATGGCTACCGTTGGTGTACTGGCACATGGGCTGGATAGCATTTACCCTACACAGCATAAACCGCTGGCAAAGGAAATGCTGCTGAATGGTGGCCTTTTGACAGAGTTCAGGAAAAGCACCAAACCAGACAAATACAACTTTCCCCAACGCAACAGGATCGTTGCTGGCATGGCCGATGCAGCCATTGTTATAGAAACAGCCATCAAAGGCGGCAGCATGATTACAGCCGAACTGGCTTACAATTACAACCGCGATGTGTTTGCATTGCCTGGAAAAATAACCGATGCAAAAAGTGCCGGTTGCCTGAAACTCATCCACCAGAACAAAGCCACTATACTTACAACGTCGGAGCAATTTCTTGCCGACATGAACTGGGAACAAAAAAAGAAACAGCCCAAAAAACAGCGGGAACTTTTTATGGAACTGTCGCCAGACGAAAAAACAATAATCGATATACTCAAAGAAAAAGAAACAGCCAGCATCGATGACCTTTTTTTAAAAAGCGGTCTCAGCAGCAGTTCCATTGCTGGGGCAATTTTAAACCTGGAATTGCAGAATGTTATTGCAAGTTTACCTGGCAAGGTTTATAAACTGATATAGAAAATGCTGGTTGCCAGTTACTGGTTGCTAGTTATTGGACACAAAACAAAAAAGTATTTTTATGAAATCGTATAGGGAACTGGAAGTGTACAAACAATCAAAAGCGTTGGCTATCCGCATTCATAAAATGAGCTTGACCTTACCCAAATTTGAATTGTACGAAGAAGGAAGCCAGATCAGGCGTTCGGCCAAAGCTGTAACCACTGCTATTGTTGAGGGGTATGGAAGAAGAAACTACAAACCCGAATTTCTCCGTTACCTCACATTTGCATTAACTGAATGCGATGAAACAATTCTTCATCTAGAATTTCTATTTGAAACAGCATCTCTAACAGACGAAACCTTATTCAATGAATTCAATATGGCTTACCAACAACTAAGCAAACAACTCAATGCATTTATGCAATGGGTTGACAAGAACTGGCTTACAAAACCTAAACAGTAGTTCTTTTCACTAGTAACAAGTAACCAGCAACTGATAACCGTTAATAAAACTTGCTCCATATTATTCCTGCCATTAATTTTGCACATGGCAACAATAAAATCTCCCCGCACAACCGCTTCTTCCCAAAGAAAGTTTATTGATGGTTTAACGTTCGATGATGTACTGCTCGTTCCTGCATACAGCCAGGTTCTACCAAGAGAAGTAAACATACAGTCGCACCTTACCAAAAACATCGTATTAAACGTGCCCATGCTTTCCGCAGCTATGGATACCGTTACCGAAGCCAACCTGGCCATTGCATTGGCACGCGAAGGTGGCCTGGGTATACTCCATAAAAACATGAGCATCGAAAAACAGGCAGCTCAGGCCTGGAAAGTAAAGCGTAGCGAAAGTGCCATGATCATGGACCCCATTACACTCTTTGTGGATGCTACCATTGGCGATGCCCTGCGTTTAATGAAAGAAAACAAGATTGGTGGCATTCCCGTAATAGACAAAAATCAAAAGCTGGTTGGCATTTTAACCAACCGTGACCTGCGTTTCGAGACAGATAAAAGCAAAAAAGTAAGCGAAGTAATGACCAAGGAAAAACTCATTACTGCACCAGAAGGAACGGACCTTACAAAAGCTGAAGCCATTTTACGCAACTATAAAATTGAAAAACTCCCTGTTGTAAATAAACAAGGCAAACTGGTTGGTTTAATTACTTATCGCGATATTCTTCAACTTACCAATAACCCCAACGCCGTAAAAGATTCTTATGGCAGGTTACTGGTTGGTGCAGCTTTGGGCATTACCAAAGATTTAATGGACCGTGCCGATGCATTGATCAATGTAGGTGTGGACATTGTAACATTAGACTCTGCACATGGCCACAGCAAAGGCGTTATTGAAGCACTGAAAGCATTACGTAAAAATTTCAAATCCTTACAGATCATTGCAGGTAATGTAGGTACTGCCGAAGGGGCATTGGCACTGGCTGCCGCAGGTGCCAACTGCATTAAAGTGGGTATTGGCCCAGGCTCCATCTGTACTACGCGTATTGTTGCAGGTGCAGGTGTACCGCAGCTTACAGCCGTTATGGAAGCAAGCAATGCATTAAAAGGCAAGAACATTCCCGTTATTGCCGATGGCGGCATACGGTACACTGGCGACATGGTAAAAGCCCTTGCAGCAGGTGCCAACGTAGTAATGATGGGCAGCGTATTTGCAGGTGTGGAAGAAAGCCCTGGCGAAACCATTATTTACGAAGGCCGCAAGTTCAAGGAATACCGTGGCATGGGCAGTTTGGGTGCCATGAGCCAAGGTAGCGGCGACCGTTACTTTCAAGATGTAGAAGACGATGTAAAGAAATTTGTACCCGAAGGCATCGAAGGCCGTGTTGCATACAAAGGCACGTTGAGTGAAATTGTTTACCAATATGTAGGCGGCCTACGCTCTGGTATGGGCTATTGCGGTGCAAAAAACATAAAGGCATTGCAAAACGCCACCTTTGTAAAAATTACCAACGCTGGCATGAAAGAAAGCCATGCTCACGATATTGACATTACCAAAGAAGCACCTAACTACAGTAGGAAGTAAAAAATGGGTGCCACATCCTCCAAAGGTGTGGCACCCATTTTTTGTGAATGATCAATTATTTGGCAACAACATGTGCCACATCTTTTAAAGTGTGGCACATATTGTTGCCAGCTTTTACATTTCAATCAGCTCCGGTTGCGTCGCACCCATGTGCTATTAATAAAGGGCATCAATCATTGCTTCGTAATTAAATATTGTTCCATTACACAACCAATCCGTCACTTAAACAAACACGTTTATTTAAACAAAAAATAGGACTTCGCTATTGCTAACACTTTAACAAAAGATTGCCGTGTACAAATGGCAGCAATTCGTTTATCTTTATTTCACTAATAAAACAAAAAACGAAATGGAAGACAAAAGAAAATACCGCATACTGTTATGCGAAGACGATACTAATTTGGGCATGGTTTTAAAGAATTACCTGGAATTGAACGATTATGAAGTGATATTGGAACGTGACGGCAGACTGGGCCTTGCCGCATTTCAACGGGAGAAATTCGACATCTGTTTATTGGATGTAATGATGCCAAATATGGACGGTTTTACACTGGCCGAAGAGATACGTGATGTGGACCCCGACATTCCCCTTTTCTTCCTCAGTGCCAAAACCATGAAAGAAGATATTATCTCGGGCTATAAATTGGGTGCCGATGATTACATCACCAAACCTTTTGACAGTGAAGTATTGCTACTTAAAATAAAAGCCATCCTAAAACGCAACGAAGAAGAAAACCGCATCAGTGAAAATGTGGAGTTCGACCTGGGTTTTTACCACTTCAATCCAAAATTGCGTGAACTGATACACGAAGGCAAGACACAGACATTATCTCCAAAAGAAAATGACTTGTTGAAAATGTTGGCCGAACATAAAAATGACCTGTTACCACGTGAGCGTGCATTGAAAAAAATATGGGGCAGCGACACCTATTTCAACGGCCGCAGTATGGATGTGTACATTGCCAAACTACGCAAATATCTAAAAGACGATACCAATATCGAAATCGTGAACATTCATGGCAACGGTTTCAGGTTGGTTGCACCATAGCAATGAAAAATCAAAAAAGAAAATCCGATAGCTATCGGATCCAGATACCAAAAGCAGTTCTAATAAAGAGCTGCTTTTTTATTTTACTTTTCGCCTAAAGGCTAGCCATTCTTTAAACAATTCGCATTTTTATAATACAGACAAATCCAATCTGCGGAGCAGAAAATCCCTTTTCGAATCACATTCTTCCCAATCTGTACTATCCGTGTCATCCGTGTTCCAATAAATCACAGAATCAATCAAAGCCTTTCATCCCAAAGCCCTTGTTCCACAACTATATTTCCTTACGTTTGCCATCCTAAAAATTTCTACCAAATGAAAAAATTATTTGTCTCTATGGCATTACTGCTAACCATTTTCCGCAGTTATGCCGACGAAGGAATGTGGCTACCTATGTTACTTGGTCAACAAGTGTATAACGACATGGTTAAACGTGGCCTAAAGCTAAAACCCGAGCAACTGTACAGTGCCAACAAAGCTTCCATTAAAGATGCCATTGTAATTTTTGGCGGTGGCTGTACCGGCGAAATCGTAAGCGACCAGGGTTTGATCTTCACCAACCACCACTGCGGTTACGATGCCATTGCTACCGCATCAACTGTTGAGGCAAACTACTTGCGTGACGGTTTCTGGGCCAGCGACAAAAGCAAGGAAATTTCCAGCAAGCTAAGTGTTAAGTTCCTGAACAGGATTGAAGACGTTACTAAAAAAGTAATGGACGGCCTAGGTAACCTTTCTGGTGCCGACAGGACAAAAAAGTTAAATGAAATCACTGCCGAAATATTGAAAAGTGTTGTAGGCGACGATGAATTCAAATCTGGTGTGGTTGCAAGCATGTTTAAAGGCAACCAGTACTTTCTATTTGTATATGATGTGTATAAAGACATACGCCTGGTAGGCAATCCCCCAGAAAGCGTGGGCAAGTTTGGTGGCGATACCGACAACTGGGAATGGCCACGTCATACAGGCGACTTCTCCGTGTTCCGTGTGTACATGAGTGCAGATGGCAAACCTGCAAAATACAGTGCCAGCAATGTCCCGTTTAAACCTAAACATTATTTACCTGTAAGCATCAAAGGTTTTAAAGATGGCGACTACAGCATGATATACGGCTACCCTGGTGGTACCAACCGTTACGAAACTTCGTATGGTGTAAAATTGGCTACCGATATCACCAGCCCGTCATTGGTAAAATTGCGTGATGTAAGGTTGAAATACATGTTCAACGAAATGAAGAAAGACCCAGCCGTAAAATTGCAATTGGCTTCTTCTTATGCAGGCATTGCCAACTACTGGAAATTCTTTGATGGCGAAACAAAACAGTTGTTGAAGTATGATGTATATGGTCAAAAACAAAAAACCGAAACAGACTTCATCGCCTGGGCAAAAGGAAAATCTGAATACGAAAATATTTTTAGCGACTATGCCAAAAACTATGATGCGTGGACGCCATATGCAAAACACCGCCAATACCTTAACGAAGGTATTTTCGGTTCACCTGCACTGTCGCAAGCAGCAAGCTGGATGGGCCTTGAAACACAATTATTGAAAAAGGATTATAAACCCGAAGACATTAAGAAAGCTGTGGCTGCCGCAGATGAAGCAAGGAAAACTTTCCTGGCCGGCGAAAACAAAAAAAGCGACCAGAACATTGTTGCTGCAGTAGTAGCCATGTTTTACAGCGATGTAGATAAAAGCCAGCATCCACAAGGCTTTTACGAAGACTTGTTTAGAACCTACAGCGATATAGACCAGAACCCTTACAAAATGTTTGCAGCAGATGTATTTGCAAACTCTATGGTTTTTGATGATGCCAAATGGAAGGCATTTATGGAAAAACCCAATGCTGCCGATCTTGCAAAAGACCCTGCATTTAAAACAGCCAGTGCATTTGTCAAAAATTACACTGCAAACTACGCCCCTAAATACACTGCGTTTGTAAACAAGAACAACGACCTAGGTAGGTTGTTCCTGAAAGGCCTGTTTGAGAAAGAACCCACAAAGATGAATGGCACTTATCCTGATGCCAACTTCACCATGCGTGTTTCTTATGGCAATGTAAAAAGCTATGCTCCAAAAGATGCAGTTAAGTATGACTTTGCTTGTACCATGAGTGGCGTTGCTGCCAAGTATGTTCCCGGTGATTATGAATTTGATTTGCCTGCCAAATACCTGGACCTATACAAAGCGAAAGATTTTGGTGAGTATGCCGATAAAAAAATAAACGATGTAGTGGTTTGCTTTATCACTACCAATGATATCACGGGAGGCAACTCTGGCTCTCCTGTAATAGATGCAAATGGCAACTTAATTGGTTTGGCTTTTGATGGCAACTACGAAGCATTGAGCCACAAACTGGCATTTGATAAAGATTTGAACCGCACTATTTGTGTTGACGTTCGTTATGTATTGTGGTGCATCGACAAATTAGGTGGTGCAAAACATATTGTAGACGAATTGAAATTGGTACGATAATTTAGTAAGAAGTAGAATAAGTATCTAAAGTTTATAAAGTAAATGCAGCGTGAAAACCACGCTGCATTTTTTGTTATGTTTATATTTTGTAACAAGCTATAGAACACACTTCAACTGCAATGGCATCGCACCCATCAGCAACAGCACAAAGCCGAACTTTTATCAAAGCGAAGCAAACTCTTTAAACCATATCGTTCATTTACGCTATAAACCTTATAAACTTCCTACTAAAAAATCCCTACTCCTCATCTTCCTTCTTCTTCACTGTCCTAGCCTTTTGCAGCTTTGTTTTACCAAACCTATTTTTCACATCATCAATGGCTTTGTACAGGTTGTTCTTCTTTTCAGCATCGTCAAACAGACTTGCCTGTACAGCATGATTGGTAAGTTCACTCAGCTTTACACCCAACAGACGCACCGGTTTCCCTTTACGCCATAATTTATGGAACAGGTCAATGGCAACAGGTATCAGTTCATCATCACGCAGCGTATAATTAATGGAAACCTGTTTGGAAGTTGTTTCAAAATCTGGATAGCGAAGCTTAACAGCAATGCAGCCGCAAAGCTTTTCATCCTGCCGCAATTCATAAGCCACACGTTCCGTCATCTTTACCAGCTCTTGCAACAGCAGTTCCACATCGTTGATATTTTCATGAAAGGTATTCTCGTTACTGATGCTTTTTGCTTCCCGGTACGACGATACAATGCTGGTTGAAATACCTTGTGCCTTCCTGTACAGTTCCGTTCCCCACTTACCCAGTTCCTTTTCAAGATAAGCTTGTTCATGTTTCAGTATATCACCAATTAAATGGATGCCCATTGATTTCAGTTTCAAAAAAGTCTGCTGACCCACACCCGAAAATTTATTTACAGGCAATGGTGCCAGAAACTCCTTTTCCTTTCCGGGATGTATAAAAAGATAACCATTAGGCTTGGCCTCGTCCGTTGCAATCTTTGAAACCATTTTGTTGCTTGACAAACCAAACGAAATAGGCAACTTGGTTTCTTCCATAATCTGTTTACGCAGGTCAATTGTCCATTGGTATGGATCAAAGTAAGTATCCATTCCTGTAAGGTCAATATAGAATTCATCAATACTTGCCTTTTCAAATAAGGGTGCTTTGGATGCAATGATATCCGTAACCCATCTTGAATACTTACTGTATTGCCCCCTTGTGCCTCGTAATAAAATAGCATGCGGACATAGCTGTATGGCTTGCTTCATAGGCATGGCACTGCGAACACCAAACTTTCTTGCTTCATAGCTACAGGTTGATACTACGCCCCTGTCCCTGCTGCCACCCACAATAATGGCCTTGCCCTTCAATGAAGGGTCATTCAGTACCTCTACACTCACAAAAAAAGAGTCGAGGTCAAAATGGGCAATATAGCGTTGCGGCTGCTGCATATTATAACCTGTGAAGATAGAGAATAGTTCAGTGTGTTGCCGACACATATTCAACAGTTGATGGGTATGCCGATAGCCATCGGTACCACAACCAGCCATTTATGCAATGCAGCTTGTTGCATGCATTTCATTAACCTTCATTAACCTTACATCCAAGTTCATTAACCGCTTTTGTTTTGGCGGGCTTCTACTTTTGGCCACACAAAACAGACTGCCATGCTACGTATTTTTATGTTCCTTTTCCTGCTCTTTTCTGCTGTCACTTTAACCGCACAAAAAAAAGCTGCCATTAAAGGAACGGTGTATGATACACTTTCCAAAAAAGGGCTCAGTTATGCAACTGTTTCGTTGGTAAATGCAAAAGATTCTACCTTGATCCTCTTTACCAGGGCCGACTCTACAGGTAGTTTCCTGATGAAGCAAGTGGACAATGGCAAATACTTGCTTTCCACTTCGTATGTAGGTTATGTACCCGTTTGGAAACCTTTAACCGTAAAGGACGGGGCCGAAATAAACCTGGGCAATATCATGATGACGGACATTGCCAATGCTACCGATGTTACGGTAAATGCCAAGCGTCCGCCGGTTGTCATCAACGGTGATACACTGGAGTTCAATTCAGAAAATTTCAAAACACAACCCAATGCAGTAGTAGAAGACCTGTTGAAGAAACTGCCGGGCGTTACGGTTGATGCAGACGGTACAGTGCGTGTGAACGGGCAAAAAGTGAGTCGTGTTTTTGTGAACGGTAAGGATTTTTTTAATGGCGACCCAAAGATGGCCACCAAGAACCTGGATGCCGACGCCATTGATAAAGTACAGGTGTTTGACAAGAAAAGCGACCGATCGGAGTTTACAGGCATTGATGATGGCAACTCGCAAAAAGCCATTAACCTGAAACTGAAGAAAGACAGGAACAATGCAACTTTTGGCAAGGTAACTGCCGGTGCAGGCAACCATGACCGGTACGATGCACAGACCAACATCAACAAATTCAATGGCGAAAAGCAGATGAGTTTAATTGGCATGGGCAACAATACCAACAGGCAAGGCTTTTCTATTAGCGATGTCATGAATTTTACCGGTGAGTTGGGCAGGGGCATGCGTAGCGGCGGCGGCGGTGTTACCATAAGAACCAGCGGCGATGACAACAATAGCCTGCCTGTAACAGGCCTTGGGCAGAACCAACAAGGTGTTGCCAGAACGTTTGCTGGTGGGCTGAACTATAACAACAATTGGAATAAACTAACGGACCTAAATGCCAGCGGCACTTTAAGCGATGTGCACCTGCTAACCGATAGAAATACAGAAAGGCAATACCTTTTTCCGGGCAACAATTACAATTATACCTCAACAAGCAATGGCGTAAGGGATATAAAGCAGCAACGCGTGAATATGGCTATTGACCATAAGATTGACAGTTTCACTTCCTTAAAAATTACACCCGTACTTACCTTTCAGCAACAGAATAACAACAGCTATAGTAGCTATGTTTCTGAAAACACCAGTAAGGTAAAATTGAATGATGGGTACAACAACAGCACTTCAAGGTCTACGGGTTACAACCTAAGTGGTGATGTACTATTCAGAAAAAAATTCAGGACAAAGGGAAGGACCTTTTCTGCCGGTCTATCCATCAATAGCAACCATAGCGAGCAAAACGGCACATTGAACACGAGGAATACATTTTACGATGCCGTGCTTCCGCCAAAAGATTCCCTCATAAACCAGGTAAACAGTAACAATGCCAATACCAATAGCATTAGCAGCAACCTTACATACACCGAACCAATTGGTAAGCGTTCGTTAATCGAGTTCACTGGTTTCTACAATACCAATATTGGTAAAAGTGATAAAAAAGCCTACGATTTCAATAGCCTATCGGGCAAGCACGACATCATGAACGCCAGTCTCAGCAACACTTTCAAAAGCAACTATAGTTATACAGGTGCCAGTATCAACTTTCGCAGCAACAGGCAAAAGTACAACTACGGCATTGGCTCATCATTACAGGTGGCCAGCTTAAAAAGCATCAACCAGACCAATAACAATACCATCAAACAAAGCTTTACCGATGTACTGCCCAATGTCAACTTTCAGTACAAGTTCAACAATTACCGCAACCTGCGGTTGGATTACAGCACTTCCATACAGCAACCATCCACTGCACAATTGCAGCCTTTGCAAAACATAAGCGACCCATTGAACGTGGTAGAGGGCAACCCCGACTTAAAACGTTCTTACAGCCACAATATCAATGTAAACTACTTTGCTTCGGACCCTGCCACAAGGCGTAACTTCTTTGTATTTGCATTTGTGAACTTTACACAGAACTCCATTGTGTATGCCGATGAAATCCAAAGCAATGGTGCAAGAAAAAGCAGGCCCATCAATGCAAACGGAGCAGTCAACTTTTTTGCCAACGCCAACTATGGCTTCCCACTAAAACCCATTAAAACAAGGATCGATTTATCGATTGGCTACAACAACCTTAAGAACATTGGTTTTATCAATGGTGCACAAAACAACATCAACAATACTTCCATCAATCCATCAGTTGCCTTAAGCTATTCAAAAGATAACTTGATTGATATACGCACCACAGCCACCCTGCGTTTCAGCAAGGCCAGTTATTCGTTGCAACAGCAGTTAAACAGCAATTACTTAACCCAGCAATATGGCACCGAAATTACCAACTATATGCCTTGGGGTTTGGTAGTGAACAACAGTTTCAACTATACCATCAACACTGGCCGTGCAGATGGCTACAATACCAAAGTACCTTTCTGGAATGCATCCATTGCCAAAGGCTTCCTTAAATACAAAAGGGGCGAGTTAAAAGTAAGCGTGTTCGATTTACTTAACCAGAATATTGGCATCAACCGTTCGGCCAATCAAAATTATATTGAAGATGTACGCTACAACGTTCTGCAACGTTACTTCCTCGTAAGCTTTACCTTCAGGTTACAAAAAGCAGCAGCCAATAATGGGCCGGGCATTGTAATAAAAACAATCAACTAAAAGCATACGTTAAATAAATCCTGTTGCAGATAGTTGTAACAGGATTTTTTATGTAACCAACAACAGTACAAATTTGAACTGCAGAGGCGTCGCACCCATCAACTGTAAAGCACAACCCAACATACCCAATTCACATAACCACTACATACTTAGCTACTAACAACTATTCACTTGCCCTTCTTCACATACCGTTTATCTGTCAACGTTTTCAGAAAAGCAACTAGGTCGGCTTTCTCCTCGGGCATCAGTCCCAACGGATTCCGCAATGTCGAATCAATATTAATGGGGCTAAACACAAATGCATCAGGTGTGTTATAATAATCCACCACTTTTTCCAAAGTTGCAAACCTGCCATCATGCATATAAGGTGCAGTAATGGCTACGTTACGCAGGCTAGGTGTTTTAAACTTGCCCAAATCGTTACTGTCTTTAGTAATGTTGAAACGTCCTTTATCATTCAATTGCTTGCCATCGTACAAACCAATGTTTTTAAAATCATCGTTGGTAAAATCTGTGCCACTGTGGCAATCAAAACAATGCGTACGGTCACTTATAAAAAGTTTACGTCCACGTTCCTCCTGTGCAGTCAGTTGCACTTTATCGTCAACCGACAAATCAAATTTGCTTTCGCTTGTTTCCATCGTCTTTTCAAAAGCGGCAAAAGCAAGTCCTAAATTCTTTGCATTGGGCGGTACACCAAACACCTCAATAAACAGTCTTTTGTACATCGCATTTTTGTTCAACCGCTCAATGGCTTCTTTAATGGGCAGGCCCATTTCGTCTGGGTTGGCTATGGGCATCAATGCCTGTTGCTGCAATGTGGCAGCCCTTCCGTCCCAAAAAAAATGCGGCCTGTTCTTTACGTTCAATACGGGTGGCACGTTCCTGCTGGTAAGCCTGCCATAAATGCCCTTGCTAAAAGCAACCGTATCAGAAAAACCGTATTCGGGCAAATGGCAGCTGGCACAGCTTATGGAAGAATCTTTGGACAGTATCTTTTCGCTGAACAGTTTTTTGCCCAATGCCGCTTTAGTGGTAATGGCACTGCCCGGCAAAAAAGAAAAATGCACGGCTATGCAAATGAGTATCAAAAAAGTGAGGGCAACTGATTTTCTCATACAACAAAAATAAGCAGTTGCCACGCTTTCGCATTTACAGCGTTGGCGTACGGGTTGGCTTTTATTCTATACAAGTTTTTACCTTCGGGCAAAGACAGTAAGTTTACAAACTGATTGTATATTATGGCTATTAAAAGAAAAATCATCAACGATCCGGTTTACGGTTTCATTACCATAAAAGACCCGTTAATTTTCGACATCATTGCACACCCTTATTACCAACGCCTTCGCCGCATACACCAAATGGCATTGGCTTATCTGGTTTATCCGGGTGCCGTGCATACAAGGCTGCACCATTCGTTGGGGGCCTATCATTTAATGTGCAATGCAGTAAATGAGTTAAGGGACAAAGGCACTTTGATAACCGAAGAAGAAGAGATTGCGGTAAAAGCTGCCATCCTGTTGCACGATGTGGGTCATGGACCATTCTCACATGCATTGGAAAACCGTTTGTTGCCCGGTGTGCATCATGAAAAACTGAGCTTGCAAATTATGCAGGCCATGAACAATGACCTGGGTGGCAGGTTGGATATGGCCATTGAAATTTTTACGGACCGGTACCCCAAAAAATTCCTGTTGCAATTAATCAGCGGGCAGTTGGATGTAGACAGGATGGATTACCTGACCCGTGACAGTTTCTTTACAGGCGTTAGCGAAGGCGTAATTGGTTACGACCGCATTTTGAAAATGCTGGTGGTACACGATGGCGAATTGATGGTGGAAGAAAAGGGCATTTACAGCATTGAGAAATTTTTGGTGGCACGCAGGCAAATGTATTGGCAGGTGTACCTGCACAAAACTGTTTTGGCGGCAGAAACCATGCTGGTAAATGTGCTGAAACGTGTAAGGCATTTAAGCAAGACCCAGGCAGCCTCATTGCAAACCGGCGGTGCACTCGATTTTTTCCTGTATAGTTTTGATGGCAATATGACCAAGGAAACCCTTGAAAAATTTTGTCAGCTGGACGATGCCGATATTTCGTTTGGCATAAAACGCTGGAGCCATCATACCGACTATGTACTGAGTGAGCTGTGCAGAAGATTGCTGAACAGGCAATTACTGAAAATAAAATTCCAAGCCGAGCCTTTTACAGAAGCTGAAAGAAAAGCAAAGATGGATGCAGCAATTAAGCAGCTAAACATCTCTGAAGAAGAAGCTAACTATTTTGTTTTTACAGGCGAGGCCAACAACACTTTGTACAAACCAGAATATGAGAGCATTAATATTTTATTAAAAGATGGCTCGGTTAAGGATATTTCGGCAATTGACAATCCATTAATTCACCAAACTATTTCTTCGGCTGTCAAAAAATTTTATATTTGTTCGTTGTGAGTTTAAAGTTTAAAGTGGCCAGTTTGGTGTTGTCCATATAAACCTTAAACCTTTTACTTTAAACTTTAAACAGTATATGACTTTCACCGCCGCCCAAATAGCCATGCTCATCAGTGGCAAAGTAGAAGGTGATGCAAACGCATCTGTAGCCTCCTTCGGAAAAATTGAAGAGGCACAGCCCGGCCAGTTGGCGTTTCTGGCCAATCCAAAATACGAGGAACATCTTTATACAACCAAGGCATCCATCATTATCATTAACGATAGTCAGGACCTGAAGCAACCTTTGCAGGCCGCCCTTATACGTGTACCGGATGCTTACTCTGCATTTGCTGCCTTGCTTTCCAAATACCAGGAAATGGCAACGCAACAATTAAGCGGCATACAACAACCATCTTATATTGCCAGTACTGCTACCTTAGGCGATAATGTCTTTGTAGCTGCATTTGTTTATATAGGCGAAAAAGTGACCATTGGCAATAATGTAAAATTGTTTGCAGGTGTTTTTCTTGGCGACAATGTAAAGGTTGGCGACAATACCATTTTGCACCCTGGTGTAAAAATTTACCATGATTGTGTATTGGGCAAAAACATAACCGTTCATGCAGGTTCCGTAATTGGTAGCGATGGTTTTGGCTTTGCCCCACAGGCAGACGGCACGTTTAAAAAAGTACCACAAATTGGCAATGTTGTAGTGGAAGATTTTGTGGAGATTGGTGCCAATGCAACAATAGACCGGGCAACAATTGGCAGCACACTCATTAAAAGCGGTGCCAAGCTGGATAACCTTATCCAGGTGGCACACAACGTAGAAGTAGGCAACAATACTGTTATGGCTGCACAGTCAGGTGTTAGTGGCAGTACCAAGCTGGGCAAGAATGTTATGATTGGCGGGCAGGCCGGCATTGTTGGCCATATAAGCATTGCCGATGGCAGTAAGATCAATGCACAAAGTGGTGTTACAAAATCCATCAAAACGCCGGGCACGGCAGTTACGGGATCGCCAGCTTTTGACTATACGGCGGCACTACGTAGCCAGTCGGTAAGCAGGAGCCTGCCGGACCTGGAAAAACGTGTGAAGGAACTGGAAAAACTGGTACAGCAATTATTGGCCGAAAAAGCAGACATCTAATCTATTTTGCCCATTTGCTTTGGGCCCCTTAACATCTTACTGGCTAACACATTCCCAAAAGCACCAGCATTATTTCATTAACCAAAAAACAAATAACGATGGCAGCAGTAAACCCGTATTTAACCTTTGCAGGCAATTGCGAAGAAGCATTCAATTTTTACAAGTCGGTTTTTGGAGGCGAGTTTGCCTTCATAGGAAAGTTCAAAGACATGCCCCCAACAGATGGCATGACTTGCCCTCCCAGCGAAGGCGAAAAAATCATGCACGTATCCTTGCCCATTGGCAATACCGTGATAATGGGCAGCGATAGCTCGGAGGCATTTGGCCAAACAACAGTAGTTGGCAATAATTTTTCTGTTTCCATCAACACCGACAGTAAAGAAGAAGCAGACAAATTGTTCAATGGACTTTCAGCAGGCGGCCAAGTAAGCATGCCAATGAACCAGACTTTTTGGGGTGCATACTTTGGTATGTTTACCGATAAATTTGGCATCAATTGGATGGTGAATTTTGATATGGTTCAGCCTCAATAAAAAGCTTTCACCATAATTATAAAATAGGCCCCATGATCATGGGGCCTATTTTATTACCGGTATATTTTATTTGAGAGGAGCTAGTCTTTCTTCTTTTTAAAAGGATTCAGGTCCTTCAACAAACCCTTGCCCGTTTCTTCCAGTTTCTTCTTACTATCGCCGCTGCTGTTGCTGGTATCTTTTGATGATAGCAATTTTTTTGCAAGCTCATCTTTAGCAGATTGCAGTACCTGTTTCTTGGCGGAATTAATCGTGTCTTTAATGGCACTCTTTGCACTGTCCACTTTTGCCTGTGCAAAACTGGTAGCCTGCTGCTTCAGGTCCTGTGCAAGGCTAGTAGCTGATTGTTTCAAGTCTGTTTTAATGGTTGGGTTGGTAATGGAACCACCCATTTTAATCTGCACAGGCACAACATCGCCCACTTTTATTGGCACGCCTTTATTACTGGCCTGTGTTGCCAGGTTATTCACAAATGCATTGCCTTTATCGCCCATCAAAGCCCTTGGCAATTTCATATTAATGGTATAATCCATGGATTGGTTTAAACCATGCAGACCGCCTATCTCCATTTCAATATCTTTTACTTTAACTGTAAAGGGCTTTACCAATACTTTGCCGTTTGCAAATTCAAAATAAGTCTTAATGTCTTTGGCCGAGACGTTTTGCAAGGCCGATACATTCAAGGTTTGCGACAGTTTTTCAATGGGCTGAAATTTGCTGAGTACGCCTTCAATCATCAATGCATTGCCAACACCCGACAATGTATTCAGGTCAGGCATCATGTTATCGCCCAGCTTTCCTGTTAATGTTAATTGCGAGCTTAATTTACCCGCCAGGAACTTGCCAATTGGCATCAATTTCTGCACGGTGTTGAATGCCAGGAAAGTTTTCTGTATGTCCACATTCTTCACATCATAGTTCAATGCAATATCCGGTTTCTTTTTGCTTAGTTTGGTTGAGTAGTAACCACCCATTTCAATGGTTCCATCCAATGCATTACCTTTTACATTGTTCAGTTTTACGGTTTCATCTGCAAGCAGCAAAGAGCCGGTAAGGTTTGCAATATCAAGGTTGTCGTAATGAACTTTATCTATTGCAGCATTTACTGTTACATTCAAATTTGCAGGCACGGCAAATGGCGTTGCGGTTGCCGTATTTTTATTTGTGGTATCTGTTGATACGCCCATCCATTCGTTCAGGTTCACATTATCTGCCTTTGCATTCAGCACACCGTCCAATGGCTTGTTCTGTAAAGCATAGGCCAATAGATTGTTTACATAACCATTGGCCGAAAAATTGGTTTTCATAAACGTGCCGGCAACATTGTTCAGTGTTACATTCTTGGGGTTGAATGTCATTAATAAGTTACTCAACGCAACACCCGTTGGGTAATCTTTTGATGCATATAAAAAATTGTTCAGCCCTATTGTACCAGCAGCCGTAAACCCATTAAGCTGTTGTTGCTGCATGGCATTTACCCTACCTGCAACAGTAGCATCTGCATTCAATAATCCCGTCAGTTTTGTTCCGGGTTCCAGTTTTACAAACTGGGTAATGGCAGAAAGGTCAACCCTGCCTTTTGCAGCAGCATCTACAAACATATCGCTTACAGGGTCCTTCACCAGCAGCCTGAAATCGAACGGGTCGTTGCCCAATTCAAGATGCCCTTGCGGAATGTTTACTACCGTGTGGTCGGTTACGCCGTCGGGGTTGTTGACCTTTACATTAAAGTTGATATTCTGTACGGATTTGGGCAGGTCTGGGTATTGAAAAAAACCATTCTTCACATCAAGGTTTATGTTATAGGCCGGAATCTGCGTATTGCTATACGTACCTTTTACAAACCCGTTAAAAATAGCCTGCCCGCTTGTTTTGATGGAAGCAAAATTGTTCTGGTAAATAGCAGGCACAAATGAAAGGATGTTTTTAAAATCGGTTGATGGGGCCTTGAACTGCACATCCATATTATAGGTGGAATCGTTTACCAGTTGAAAGAATCCATTGGTGCTTAACTGCAACTCATTCAATTTTATCTGCTCGGTCGAGAAGCTGTACTTGTTATTTTTCGCATCCACCTGTATGGCCGCATCGATACTTGTTTTTACTTTGTTCAGGTAAGGTATGCCGCCGTATGTAACATTTACTTCATCGGCCGTTGTTTTTGTTTTCAAGGTAAACTGGTCGGCCGTAAAGTCGCCACTGCCTTCATGGTTCAAATTGGTAACCGTGCTGCTCATGTTGCCAACCTTGTCAACATAACTTATATACCCTTTGTTAATGGAATATTTTTCCAGTTCCATTTTAAAAGGCTTGCTGGCAGTTGTATCTTTTGTGGCGGTTGAATCCGGTTTTACAATATCCCAGTTGGCTTTTCCATTTGCATGTACTATTGCATGAATGCGTGGTTCATCCAGATTGATCCCATAAATTTTGATGTCCTTTCCTTTTATGGCACTTATCAGGTTCAGCGATACATCCAACTGTTTTACGGCAATCAGCGTGTCTTCTGCAAATTCATCCAAACCCACTACTTGCAGCTCATTCAAACCAACCGATAATTTGGGAAAGTGGCGGAACAGGGAAATGTCCACGTCTTTAAAGTCAACCTTTGCATGCAAACTTTTGTTGATTTCTGTTTTTACAATGTTTACAATTTTTCCTTTAAAAACAATGGGAAGCAAAAAAGCCAATACAATCAATACCAATAAGGTGATGCCAGTGTACTTAAAAAATTTCTTTATCATGGGTTTTCGATTAAACAAAGCGTTGAAAATGGTTATCGGCTTGCTAAAAATCTATCAGAATCTGTTTAAAAATAGTTATAAAACCAGTCAGGCTATTTTTGTTTGCCTTGTACAGTCACAAATCGTTCCAAAATAATTTGAATGGCTTTTTAGGGCATGTAGGTAGCTTCGTTGGTAAAGCTTATTTTTGCCCGATTATTTTCCGGCTGTCCTTGGGTGCCTAACATGCCCATCTCAATCGGTTACCAAAAACATATACAATAGCAATGGACGTAAATTTCAATCCCGATAAACAGCATACACTGAGCAATGCCGTAAGTATCAGCGGTACCGGACTACACACAGGTGTATTGGTAGATATGACTTTGAAGCCGGCAAACCCTGGTTTTGGTATACAGTTTCAACGGATAGACCTGCCGAACCAGCCCATCATCAAAGCAGATTGCGACTTGGTAACCGACACCAGCCGCGGCACAACCTTGCAGGTTGGCGATGCAAAAGTGAGCACGGTGGAGCACGTGCTGGCTGCATTGGTAGGCATGGGAATAGACAATGTACTGGTTGAATTGAACGGCCCGGAAATACCCATCATGGATGGTAGTTCGGCCCCGTTTATAGACCTGATTGAAGAAGTGGGCGTATTGGAACAGGATGCTGCTAAAGCATGGTACAGCATTGATGAGAACATTTACCTGTACGACGATACCAAACGTGTGGAAATGGTGGCCATGCCCGCTATTGATTACCAGATAACCACTTTGATAGATTTCAATAGCCCTGTTTTGGGTACGCAACATGCCGGCCTGAAAACCATCAAGGATTTTAAAACAGAAATAAGCCCCTGCCGTACTTTTTGCTTCTTGCACGAACTGGAGGCCCTGATAGATAATGACCTGATTAAGGGTGGCGACATCAACAATGCCATTGTTGTGGTTGATAAACCTGTAACAGATGAGGAAATGACACGTTTGGCCAAAGCGTTTAAACGTGACAAGATTGAAGTAAAGAGTGAAGGTTACCTGAACAACCTGGAGCTACGCTTTCCCAACGAACCTGCAAGGCATAAACTATTGGATGTTGTGGGCGACCTTGCCCTGATCGGTTACCCCATCAAAGCAAGGATCATTGCCAACCGCCCGGGCCATAGTACCAATGTGGAGTTTGCAAAAAAAATAAAACAGTACATCAAGAAGAACAAGAGCGTTAAAGATGTGCCTGTGTACAACCCTACTTTGCCGCCTGTTTACAACCTGCAGCAAATAGAAAAAACATTGCCGCACCGTCACCCATTTTTATTGGTTGATAAAATAATAGAACTTACAGATAAGCATATCATTGGTGTAAAAAATGTTTCGTTCAACGAATGGTTCTTTCCCGGGCATTTTCCCGGCAACCCAATCATGCCAGGTGTTTTACAAATAGAAGCACTGGCCCAAACAGGTGGCATACTTTGCATCAATACCATGCCCGAAGGCCAGTACGATACCTATTTCTTAAAGATCGACAACTGTAAGTTCAAACAGATGGTACGCCCCGGCGATACCATGTTGCTGAAAATGGAGTTTGTAGGCCCTGTACGCCGTGGCATTTGCGAAATGCGTGGCACTGTTTACGTTGGCGGCAAAGTGGCTACCGAAGCAGACCTGGTGGCACAGGTGGTTAGAAGAAGTTAGTGGCCATGCAGCAAATAAACTGCTGTAACTGACTTAACTTTAACCATAACAATATTCGTTTATCAACAGTATTTGCATACGTTCATCCACCCTTTGAAAAACAAAAGCCATAAAGAAAATCAAGTACAATGACCCATCCTTTTACCTATATCGACCCGAATGCAAGAGTGGCTTCCAATGCCAAGATAGATCCGTTTACCGTTATTCACGGCGACGTTCATATTGGCGAGGGCACTTGGATTGGCAGTAACGTAACCATTATGGAAGGCACAAGAATCGGCAAAAACTGCCGTGTGTTTCCTGGTGCGGTACTGGGTGCAATACCACAGGACCTGAAATTCAGCGGCGAAAAAACAACGGTTGAAATTGGCGACAATACCACCATCCGTGAATTTGTGACCATTAACCGAGGCACGGAAGACAGGGGCAAAACAAAGGTGGGCAGCAACTGTTTAATCATGGCCTATAGCCATATTGCCCACGACTGTATTATTGGCAACAATTGCATCATGAGCAACAGCGTGCAGGTAGCAGGGCATGTGGTGGTGGGCGACTGGGCCATTATTGGTGGCGTAAGTGCCATACACCAATTTGTGCATGTGGGGCAGCACACTTTTATTGCAGGTGGCAGTCTGGTAAGTAAGGATGTGCCTCCGTTTATTAAAGCGGTACGCAACCCGTTAAGCTACGGCGGCGTAAACAGTGTGGGTTTAAAACGCAGGGGCTTTAGTTTGGAGCAGATAAATCACATCCTTGATATTTACCGTGTTATTTACAACAAAGGCTTCAACACATCGCAGGCAATAGATTTTATTGAAGAAGAAATATCCGCAAGCGATGAGCGTGACGATATTGTAACTTTCATCCGCGAAAGTGGCCGTGGCATCATCAAGCGTTTTACCAAAGGGGCCAACGACGAGGAATAATAGGTTAGGCATTGGGTTTTATATAGCCAGCCATTGCACATGCATTGAACTTTACTGATGCCGATAATTATCGGGACACCCATCAACGTTCGGCACATTATTGAACAAACATGAGTACCAGCAGCCCCGAATTAAAAAAGCAGCTTAGCAGCAACCCTTTAAAAGATGGGGGCATTGTTGTAGAACTGACCAACACGGGCAAGCGGTTCAATAGGGACTGGATATTCCGTAAATTCAATTATCGATTCGAGGCAAAAAAATCCTATGCTGTTACCGGCCCCAACGGTAGCGGCAAAAGTACCCTGCTACAGGTAATTGGCGGCGCCACCAACCAGAGTGAGGGGACAATAGAATACCAAATTCCAAATAGTAAATTCCAAATACCTACCGAAGAAATTTACAATCATATTTCCATTGCTGCACCTTATTTGGAAGTAATTGAAGAAATGACGGCAGCCGAATTTTTACAGTTCCATTCAGCCTTTAAACAGCTCACACATTCCATAAAAGAAATACTTGACATTATTGGGCTGGAGAAATCTGCTAACAAACAGATACGCTATTATTCATCGGGCATGAAACAGCGGGTAAAGTTGGCACAGGCTATTTTTACAGATACGCCTATTTTGTTGCTGGATGAACCCTGCACCAATTTGGACAGAACGGGTTACGACCTATACCATCAACTCATAGAAAATTATTGTGGCAATAAATTGATTATTGTTAGCAGCAATGACGAAAATGAAATAGATTTTTGTGAGGAAAGGTTGAGTATTTTGGATTGGAAGTAAATGACAAGATAATGGTAAAGGGCAAGCTTAGTTTTATACATACGCAAATACTACTTGTATTTGGGTGGCTTTTTCTTTCAGCAGGCTTTCTTTTAATGCTTTATTTTTTTGTTGATAAAAATGCATCTCTAAACAGTAATTTGATGATTGGGGGATTTGCCCTTTCAATGCTTGGCTCAGCATGTATCATTGGATTTATTGTATCTATTTATCATTTAGAAATAGTCCATCAATGTATAATACTGAAAAAGGAGTTTTCTACAAGAAAAATTAGTGCATCTGAAATTGAATCGATTGATTTATTGGTTTGCAATGGATGGAAAATTGGATTTAAGTTGATACTTACAAGTGGGGAATCAATTTTTATTGAAGATGTCAATTACAGGAACATCGGAGAAATCAGAGACTGCTTACAAAATCAATTTAGTAGTAAAATCATACCAATCATTAATCCTACTGCTATTGTTTCTCATAATTGGGAAGATAATAGTTCGGTACAGTTTTCAAACAATCCTCTTTTATGTTCTAATGGGATACTATTTTGTATCATAGTAGTTTTTTTAGCTATTGTTACAGCAACTTATTTTTCAGATTTATCCTTACCCCTTGTTTTGGTTGATCTCTATTTTATCACTATTTTTTATTTAGGAATGGGGTTTCAAATGTTTTATTTTACTTTTTCAGCAAACGAGTTGATTATAAAAAATCACATATGGTTTTTCTATAAAAAAAACTATAGTCTAGATGAAATCCTTGCAGTACATTTTGATGCATTTGCAGCCAGAGGGGAAAGTGGCCTTAAGATTATTTTAAAAAATTACAAAAACAAATGTTTCGTGGCTAGTAGTTTACGAAAAAAGACATGGAAAGCCTTGTTTGCTTATTTTAATAGTAGAGGGATTCCAGAAATAAATCCGGGCTTAAAAGATAAATTCCTTTCATGAAAAAAGTAGGTTACTTAAAACCCAACAATTAGTAATATAGCATCATCTCCTGCTCGCTATCAACAAACTCAAATCCGTAAATTTCAAATCAAATTTCTGGCTGATGTAAAAATCGGTCAGTGCCCCTTTAAATATGTAAATGCCTTCACGCATGTTAAAGTTGTGCCATACAATTTCGTCCATGCCACCTTCATCGCTTATCTGCAAAAGCAACGGCATCAATACATTGCTGATGGCCTGGCTGGCGGTACGTGCAAAGCCACTGGGTATATTGGGTACGCAATAATGTATTACATCATGCTTTAAAAAAGTGGGATTTTCATGGCTGGTCAGCTCGCTGGTTTCAAAGCAACCACCACGGTCAATGGCCACATCCAGTATAATACTGCCCGGCCGCATGGCAGCCACCATTTCTTCCGTAACAACAACTGGTGCACGGCCAAATTCATTGCTCATGGCACCAATGGCCACCTCGCAGGAACGCAATTGTTTGGCCAATATTTTAGGTTCCAGCACACTGGTCCATACACGCTGACCAAGGTTGTTCTGCAACTGTTTTAATCGGTACACATTGTTGTCAAACACTTTTACGCTTGCACCCAATGCCAAAGCATTCCTGGTTGCCACTTCGCCTACAATGCCTGCACCAATTACCACCACTTTTGTGGGCGGTATACCGCTAATGCTACCTAACAACACACCTTTGCCCTTGTTGAAGCTGCTTAGGTACTGACCCGCAATCAGCATCAATGCACTGCCTGCAATTTCGCTCATGCTGCGTACAATGGGGTAAGTGCCGCTATCGTCTTTGAGGTTCTCATAGCTCAATGCGGTAACCTTACGTTCCATCATTTTTTCTACAATCTCTTTCTTTAAAGCAGAGTAGTGAATGGGTGAAATAATCGTTTGGTTCAACTGCAGTAAAGACAGGTCCTCATCAACAATGGGTGCACTCTTTACCAGTATAGGTGCCTTGAAAACATCTTCCCTATTGTACACAATATTGGCACCAGCCTCACTATAATCCTTGTCCTTATAATGGCTGCCCTCGCCGGCATTATGTTCTACCGTAACGGTATGCCCATTGCTTACCAGCACACCTACCGCATCCGGGCTTAGCCCGATCCTGTTTTCTTGGAAAGCAATTTCTTTGGGTATGCCAATATGCATTTTTGCACCCGAAGGTTTTATATCCAAAGTCTCTTCCAATGTTTCGTAGCTGAACGATGTGGAAATAACAGGTTTGCTTGTGGCCATTACTTGTACTTGTAGGTTGAATGATAAAATTACTTTTATTTGGGCAAACTCCTATTCCTCATCCTGCGGTGTGAATATCCTTCTGGTTGCTGCATCCAAAACCTCTATATGGATATGCAATGTATCATCGGGCAATAGGCCGGCAGCCTTTTCAGGCCACTCCACCAAACAGAAACCACCGCTCAGCAATGTGTCTTCTACACCCGCCTGCATGGCTTCCTCCTCATCCTTTAAACGGTACCAGTCCATATGATAAACGGTTCCGGCAACCGGGCTTTGATATTCATTGATGATGGCAAAAGTGGGGCTGCTGATTGCATCTGTCACTTCCAGCGCCTCGCAAAGTGCATGTACAAATGTTGTTTTGCCCGCACCCATTGGTGCATGCAGGGCCCATATTTTATGCTGCTTGTTTTTTTTCCAAATGGCCTGGGCCACCTGTTTTATCTGTGCCAACTGAAAAATTGCATCCATAGGGCAAAGATAAATTCCACAACCCGAAAGATGCCAATTTTTAGTAAGGGGTAAATTTGTTGGTGCAACTAGGCTCATCCCCTCTTTGGAGGGGCAAAAGTGAACATAAATTATTGATGCTTTTGAAAGGGGTGGGTAATACTATGTAAGCAAAGTTCAACGATGTGCAATAGTACATGGGTGCGACGCCAGTAAAGTGGAAGCATGATTTAAAGCCGGTTACCTAAAAAATAGAACATGGAAAAAGTAAACATAAAAGTAAGCGGAATGGACTGTGCCACCTGTGCATTGTCCATAACCAAATACCTGCAAAAAGAAGGGCTGCAAAACGTGAAAGTGAATTTTGTAAGCGGAGATGTGAGCTATGAAAAAACTGGCGAAATAAATGTGGAGAAAATTGAGAAAGGCATTGAAAGCCTGGGTTACCATGTGGCCGGAGAAGACCATCATGACCATGCAGGCCACAACCATGCCGACCATGCAAGCAATGCATCGCCCATATTACCATTCTTAAAAAACCATTGGCATAGGTTCATATTTTGCATGGTATTCACGCTGCCATTGTTTGTGGCACATATCATACATATTCATGCATTGATGAACGAGTATGTGCAACTGGCGTTAACAATACCCGTGTTCATCGTGGGTATGGATTTTTTTGGACGAAGTGCCTTACGCAGTACATTAAAGGGCATTCCCAACATGAATGTATTGGTAACACTTGGAGCCGTTTCGGCATTTGGTTACAGCATTTACGGAATGGCTATTGGCAAAGCACATGAGTTCATGTTTTTTGAAAGTACCGCTACCATTATAACACTGGTGTTCCTGGGTAATTTTTTGGAAGAACGTACCATTGAAAAAACACAGGAATCTTTAAAGCAATTGGCCGTATCTAAAAAGATCATGGCCAACATGATTGCTTATGATGCGGAACACAACGAACATATTTTTCCTATTGAAAGCAAAGACCTTAAAGTGGGTGACTTGTTGCTGATAAAAAGCGGCGAGTATGTACCTATGGACTGCAAGATATTATCCGGTGAAGTGGATGTGAACGAGGCTATTATTACAGGTGAAAGTGTACCCATTCATAAAGTGATGAAAGATGGACTGATTGGCGGCAGCATTGTGGAAAGCGGCAACGTAAAAGCAATGGTTACCGCTGCCGGAGAAGACACTGTGCTGGCCAACATCATAAAAATGGTACAGGATGCACAAACAGAAAAACCGCCCATGCAACAATTGGCCGATAAGATCAGCGGCATTTTTGTACCAACCATTTTAGGCATTGCCATACTGACCGTATTAGGCAACTATTTTGTGGCCCATGTAACATTTGCTGAAAGCCTGTTAAGGGCAATTGCCGTTTTGGTAATTGCCTGCCCTTGTGCCATGGGGCTTGCAACGCCTGCTGCCATTGCCGTTGGCCTGGGACGTGCAGCCAAGCATGGTATATTGTTCAAGAATGCCAAAAGCCTGGAAGTGTTTAAAGACATTAAGCAAGTAGTGTTTGATAAAACAGGAACATTGACAACCGGGAAGTTTCAGGTTGCAGGTTTCAAGTTTGAAGTTGGTAGCGAAGAAGAATTTAAACGGATGGTGTATTCAATGGAAAAATACTCCAACCACCCTATTGCCAAAGCTATTGCCAGCGAATGGAAAATAAAAGATGATATACGTTGGGCAAAGATTGAAGAAGTGAAAGGCTTTGGTATGAAAGCTATTGATAAAGAAGGCAACGGGTATGCTGCATCGTCTTACAAAGGTGTTGAACAGTTAACCAAAGAAGACCAGCACAATATCTATATCACAAAAAATGGTGCATTGATTGGCTGGGTTGATGTTGCTGATGAAATAAGGGAAGAAGCAAAACAGATTATTACAATGCTTCATACAAAGAACATCAAGACTGTTTTGTTGAGTGGCGATAAAAAAGAAAAATGCGATGCCGTTGCCAAACAGTTAAACATTGATGAAGTATATGCAGAGCAAACACCCGAACAAAAGATAGAACAAGTTGGAGCATTTACAGCACAGATGCCAACCGCAATGGTGGGTGACGGCATTAACGATGCCCCTGCTTTGGCCAAAGCCACCGTTGGTATTTCATTAAGCGATGCATCGCAAATAGCGGTACAAAGTGCACAGGTTATTTTAATGCATCATGGGTTAAAGAACCTGCCAATGGCATTGGGATTAGGCAAGCACACGTATATCACTATTAAAGAGAATCTGTTTTGGGCCTTTGCCTACAACATAGTGGCAGTACCTGTTGCAGCGTTTGGGCTATTGGGTACGTATGGCCCAACGTATGGTGCATTGATTATGGGATTAAGCGATGTTGTACTGGCCGTTAATAGCATCAAACTAAAATGGAAAAAAGTGCTGTAGGCTTCTTAATAACATACCGATTGATAAACACCTGGCGTTATACCTTCGGCTTTTTTAAAAAGTCGGACAAAATAATTCACATCGCTAAAACCGCATTGCAAACTTACGTCGCCAATACTGTTCTTATGGTTGGTCAATAATTGCTTGGCCAGTTTTATACGCTCTTGGTTAATATAGTCCAACGGCGTTATGCCAAACTGTTCCTTGAACCATTTAAAAAACATGTTACGGCTAAGACATGCTTTTCTGCTCAACACATCAATGGCAATTTTTTCGGTAAGATGCTGCTGTATATAATCCAGCACATGATGCAAACGGCTGCTATTGCTGTTCAATGCCGCCTGTTGCGAAACCAGTTGCAAACATTGGCTCTGCATTAAACGGATCAATAATTCTTTTAAGTTTAAATCTGCATAAATATTCTTCGCAACATCCTTGCTGCTGCAAATGCTGATGAGTTTGTTCAGCGATCCGGCAATATCGTTGTTGTTATCAAAATGGTATTGGTTAAACTGTAGTTGCCAATCATATTTCTCATCACCTGTATTGTAGTAATTATTCAGGTAATGCAAAGTGCTGTCAACATACGTTGAATCGACCGTTAATGCAATACATTGAGAAGGGTTCTTCTCTTCCGCTTCGGGAAAATCGATTACCATAGTTGCATTGGCTGGAACAATAACGGTTTCGCCAGGCATATAATCAAAAGCTGGGTCATCAAACAGATGCATGATTTTCTTGCCCCGCACCATTCCTGTAACCACCAGGTCAGTAAACGTTAGCGGTACTTGATAGGCTTGCTGGTACGATTCAAAAACATTCAGTTCGCAATTGTTCAAATTAAACACACGCCTGTTCTCTACCAACGTTTGCAGGTATTTGGGATGTGTCAGTTCAATATTGTTCAAATGCTTTTTAACAGGCATGGCAACGGCTTAATCGCTAAACAAGTTTACTGCATTTTTATGTACCTGTTTTGTTAATGGTACAATTGTGCTATAAATAAGTACGATAGTTATCATCAATAGCAAAATTGTTTACAAGCTTAGCACAATTATTTAACGATTAAAACGCTTGAACCATGAGTACAGTTACAGAGGCCAAACCTGCTGCATCAACTATTGCAGCTAGGCCAGCATTCAAATCAAAATACGACCATTATATTGGCGGCGAATGGGTGGCACCCAGCAGCGGTGAATACTTCGACAATATTTCTCCATTGGATGGAAAAGTATTTACACAGGCTGCCCGTGGCAATGCACAAGACATAGAAAAAGCCATAGCCGCAGCCCATACCGCTTTTGAAACATGGGGCAAATCAGGTGCAGCTTACCGCAGCAACCTGTTATTAAAAATTGCACAGATCATAGAAGACAATTTAGAATATCTAGCCATTGTAGAAACAATCGACAACGGCAAGGCCATCAGGGAAACACGTGCTGCCGACCTTCCATTGGTGATTGACCATTTCCGCTATTTTGCAGGTGTGCTGCGTAGCGAAGAAGGCACCATCAGTGAGCATGATGAAACAACTGTGAGCATTAATTTACATGAACCTATTGGTGTGGTTGGACAGATCATTCCCTGGAATTTCCCACTGCTAATGGCCACTTGGAAAATAGCACCGGCATTGGCCGCAGGCTGCTGCATTGTGGTGAAGCCAGCAGAGCAAACGCCTACCAGCATCATGTGTTTAATGGAACTGATTGGCGATGTGTTGCCTAAAGGTGTGCTGAATATTGTTACAGGTTTTGGTGTGGAAGCGGGCAAGCCATTGGCACAATCGCCCAATGTAAACAAAGTGGCATTTACCGGCGAAACAACTACCGGTCGTTTAATTATGCAATACGCTTCAGAAAATTTGATTCCTGTTACGATGGAACTGGGCGGCAAAAGTCCCAACATATTTTTTGAATCTGTTGCCGATGCCGATGATGACTTTTTTGACAAAGCCGTTGAAGGTGCAGTCATGTTTGCTTTGAACTCCGGCGAAATATGCACCTGCCCCAGCAGGATACTGGTACATGAAAACATCTATGAAAAATTCATGAAAAAAGTTATCCAACGCACGAATGCCATTAAGCTGGGCAACCCATTGGCAGCCGATACCATGATGGGTGCACAGGCTTCCGAAGACCAGTACAATAAAATTTTAAGCTACCTCGATATTGGCAAACAAGAAGGTGCACAGGTGCTGACAGGTGGCGAAGCCTTTCATCAAAACAGCGGGTTGGAACATGGCTATTACATTAAGCCAACCATTTTTAAAGGCCATAACAAGATGCGTATTTTTCAGGAAGAAATTTTTGGCCCGGTTGTTTGCGTAACCACTTTTAAAACCACCGAAGAAGCCATTGCCATTGCCAACGATACATTGTATGGTTTGGGTGCAGGCGTTTGGACACGTGATGCACACGAACTGTACCAGGTACCACGTGCCATACAGGCCGGCCGTGTTTGGGTAAACTGCTACCATGCCTACCCCGCACATGCTCCGTTTGGTGGTTACAAAAAATCGGGCTTTGGCAGGGAAACACATAAGATGATGCTGAACCATTATCGCCAAACAAAAAATATGCTCGTGTCTTACAGCAAACAAAAGCTCGGTTTCTTTTAATGGACGATAATGTGGTGACCAGCTTTGGCAATATGCATGTGGCTTCAGTGGCGACGCTCCATTCAACCACATAACATGGCTCAACTTTTTTCACCATACAGATCAGTGTAGTAAGGTTTGTTTACATAGGCCGTATCAATATATGGTACGGCCTTTTATTTGATTGTTATGACAAAGAGAATATTGATAACACCAGCGGCAGAAGCCGTGGTTGAACAATTGAAAAAAATACATGGAAATTTGATGTTCCACCAAAGTGGCGGCTGCTGCGATGGCAGCCAACCGATGTGCTTTGCAGAAGGCGATTTCAAACTCGGCAATATTGATGTTTGCTTAGGCGAGGTTGCAGGCTGCAAATTCTATATGGCGGCCGACCAGTTTGAATACTGGAAACATACGCAACTAACCTTGGACATCACCAAAGGAAGAGGTAGTAGTTTTTCTTTAGAGATACCAATGGGTTTGCGTTTTTATATTCAATCAAGAATATTTACCGATGCTGAATTACAAGAGTTGGAAGGACAACCTATTGCATCTTATGAAAACAGGTAAGCCACATCTTCTTCACTCAAAGATTTTACAAAGCCATCATCTTCTGTAACCAATTCTTCTGCCAATTGTTTTTTGCGTTGCTGCAGTTTGATGATCTTTTCTTCGATCGTATCCTTGCAAATAATTTTATAGGCAAATACATTTTTTGTTTGCCCAATGCGATGCGTTCGGTCAATGGCTTGCTGTTCTATAGCCGTGTTCCACCAAGGGTCAAAAAGAAAAACATAATCGGCAGCCGTTAAAGTTAAACCCGTGTTACCTGCTTTCAGACTGATCAGGAACAAGTGTGTATCACAACCCTGCTCTTGAAAAGCGGCTACCATTTCCGCACGTTTGGCTGGTGGCGTTTGTCCATCAAAATGAAAATATTTCATACCCTGCTTATCGCATTCCGCAGCAATCAGATGCAGCATACTACTGAATTGGGAGAACACGATGGCTTTATGGCTGCCCAATATGTTCTGCAGTTCATTCATCAGCATTTCCGTTTTAATCGAATCGCTGCTACCCTGCTGTTCTTCCACAGGCAACAGCAAAGGTGTATTGCAAACCTGCCGCAATTTCATGATGCCTTGCAGCACGGCTAGCTTGCTTTTGTTCAGTCCTTTTGTTTTAATGTCGCTAAAAATATTGCTCTTGATCTGCTCATTAATATCATCGTACACCAAGCGTTGTTTGGCGTTCATGGTGCACCACAAAATGCTTTCTGTTTTTTCCGGAAGGTCTTTGGCTACCTGTTCCTTTGTTCTGCGTAAGATAAACGGTGCAGTCATTTTTTGTAGTGCTGCAATCTTTTCTTCATCATGGTAACGGTCAATGGCATCAGCATATTCACGTTTAAAAAATTCACGGTTGCCAAACATGCCAGGCAACGCAAAGTTGAGCTGCGAGTACAAATCGAATGTATTGTTCACTACAGGCGTGCCGCTTAATGCAATATTGATGTTTGCCTGCAATGCAGTAATAGCCTTGGTAATTTGTGCAGACGGATTCTTGATGTTATGGCTTTCATCAACAACAGCTACACCATAATTGGTGGAGAAGAACTGACCATTATCTGCCCTTACCGTACCATAGCTAGTGATGATAATTTGCAGTTCATCATTCAATAAATCTTCTTCCTTTCTATTGGCTCCATGATATACCAATACGTTGATGCCAGGAGCAAATTTTTGCAATTCGTTCTGCCAGTTATAAATTAAAGAAGATGGGCAAATGATGATACTTTTTGTACCGGGATATTGATGGATATAATAAGCAAGGAAACAGATTGTTTGTAATGTTTTACCCAAACCCATATCGTCTGCCAAACAACCGCCAGCACCAACATCAGCTAACAAAGCTAGCCATTCAAAACCCTTTTGCTGGTAAGGCCTAAGCGTTGCCTGCACGGTATGTGGCACATGATAAACGGGCTCTTCCTTTGTTTGCCAGTGCTGCCATTTTTGCCACCAGCCTTTATTAATGGCCGATTGCAGGATAGCGGTATTGCCATTGCCGGTTTCCTCTGTTATGGCAAGCCAACGTGCCACTTCAATTTCATTTCCATTGATCTTGCCATGCTTAATAATGGAGGTATATTGCTGCAGCCATTCATCGCCAAAAACACCTAGGCTACCATCTTTTAACAGCACCGCTTTTTGCCCGGCAAACAAAATTTTCTGCAATTCTTTTAATGGTATTTCTTCTTTACCAAATGATGTTTGCATAGTGAGCAGCACACGGGTTTCGGTCTGTTCCTTTATCACAATTTTGGTATCGGCTTTAAAAGATGAATACTTGAAATGTTTCAGCATATCCATGCCAATAATATCAATATCCTCTCCAAGCAAATAATGATAGGCTTTCAGGAACCACTGCTTTTTTTGTGCATCGGCAAACGACAAATAGTAGTAGCCATTTTTTTGTTTCGGAAAATTTGCATGCAATGTCTCTATCAATTTCAACAGGCCCTGCTCTGCTTCCTTATTGCGTTTAATGCTGTACGCAATACCGTTCTGCTTCGTTTCAAAACTTTCAGCAAAAGCACCTTCAACCAAAAATCCATCGTATATCCATTGTGGTGTAAGCATCAAAAAGGCATTGTTCAGTTCGCTTAACAGGATGCGGTTGGTTGGCAATGCTTCAATTTCGTTCTGTGCGAAATGGTTGTTCCTATTTACGGTGTAATCCGCTTCCAGCCTGGTTAGTACATGCTCAATAAATTGCTCTGCGGATGATTGGTACTGTTCCACATGCTTTTGCAACCATTCAATGGTCTGATAATCCTTAAAGCTCAACAAAAAATATTCGTTGCTGCTTTCCAACAAAAAGTGGTACCGGTTAAAGGAAGCCAATGAATAGGAAGTCCCATTCAGTACCATATTGGTTTGTATGCCCAGTAAACCGTTTTCGTTTGTAACATCAAATTGCAATTGCGGTTTATAGGTACTGAAAATGCATGGTGCTGTTTTGTAGTTTTTCCTGTCTGCCTGCAATACTTTATGGTACCATTTCGATGTTACAAAATAGGGCTTTAGCATATTCATCAATTCGTGCAGGTGCCTAAGCATGGCGTTCTGCAAAAAGGTATCTGCATCCACACCTGCACGCTGTTTGGCATAACGTTGTTTAATAGCTGTTTTTTCTTCATCAATGCCCCGTTCAGAAAACTGCATCACAATATCTGCCGCAGGCTTGGGTAGGTTGGTATGGTTGACTTTCAGGTCCCTCCACTCAAGGCCATACGCTTCGTACGAAATACCTTGGCTGTTTTTGTGTATATGAAAGGATGCCAGTATGTAAAAAGTTTCTGTTAGCTGCTGCGGCAGCAACAATAGCCCTACTTTGGTTTCTGTTTTTTCAGTTGCCATATTCTTCAAAAATTATCGCCTCGTCTATTTATTCTTCGTTTAAAAAAGGAAGCAATAGTACGATTTTAGCCCTTTTTAGGAAATCAATTTTCTGGTGGTTTTAATGTGCAAGCAGATTGGGCAAAGCAGGATATATTTGAACAGTCTATCGCATGGTTTCACCACAAAAAATATTGCAACAATACTGGGGTCACGCTTCTTTTAGGGGTGAGCAGGAAAAAATCATTGAGGCCGTTTTGGCTGGCAAGGATGTGCTGGCCTTATTGCCTACAGGTGGTGGCAAATCAATCTGTTTCCAGGTGCCGGCATTGATGCAGGATGGGCTATGTCTCGTTATTTCGCCATTGATCGCTTTAATGAAAGACCAGGTAGAGCACTTGCAACAAAAAAACATTGCTGCAACAGCATTGTATAGCGGCATGAGTTTTTTTGAAGTGAAACAGGCATTGCAACGTGCGGCCCAAGGCGATTATAAATTCCTGTACCTATCGCCAGAGCGTTTGGAAACAAACCTCTTTAAAGAGTACCTGCACGAACTGAATATTGGTTTGGTTGCAATTGACGAAGCCCACTGCATCAGCCAATGGGGATATGATTTCCGTCCGCCTTATTTGCGTATAGCCAGCTTGAGGGAAAGCCTGGGCCATGTGCCCATGATTGCATTAACAGCATCGGCAACACCATTGGTACAGGGCGATATTGTTACAAAGCTCCAATTAAAAGATGCTGCTATTTTCCGTCAATCTTTCGAAAAGCCCAACCTTTCGTACTCGGCTTTTAAAGTGGAAAGCAAAATCAACAAAACCATCGATATACTCAACAATGTACAAGGCAGCAGTATTGTGTATTGCCGCAACAGGAAGGAAACCAAAAGGATTGCCCAGTTGTTGCAACTGCAGCATATTTCAGCAGACTTTTATCATGCAGGGCTGACACAGGAAGAAAGGAACGGAAAACAGTTGGCATGGGTGCAGAACAAAACCCGTGTAATTGTTTGCACCAATGCATTTGGTATGGGTATAGACAAACCGGATGTACGGACAGTGATCCATTACAACATACCCGATTGCCTAGAGAATTATTACCAGGAAGCTGGACGTGCCGGACGTGACGGTAAAAAAGCCTATGCCGTTTTATTGTACCATGCTGCAGATGAAACGGAACTGATGGGCCTGCCCGATATTAAATTTCCTGCCATTGCAGCTATCAAGCAAGTGTACCAGTCCATTGCCGATTACTTGCATATTGCAGTTGGTTTGGGGGAAGGCAATTATTATGATTTTGATCTACTTACATTTTGCAGCAATTTCAAACTTGATCTCTACTTGGTGATGAACACCTTGAAGATGTTGGAACAGGAAGGCCATCTGGCTTTTACAGAGTCTATCTTTATACCATCGCAGGTAATATTTACGGCCGACAAAAATACGTTGAATGATGTGGAGCATATTTACCCGCAACTGGAAAACGTGATGAAGACCTTGTTGCGTACCTATGAAGGCATTTATGAAAACAAGGTATCCATTAACGAAAAGCTGCTTGCAAAAATTTGCAGGCTTCCTTATGAGAAAGTATATGCCGACCTTCAATCGCTGCATAACTACGGCATCATTGCATATACACCACAAAAAGAAACACCACAGATTTATTTTTTGCTGAACCGGGCACCAGCACAGCATTTGCATATTAACCACGAAGCCTATCTGGAAAGAAAGAAACTGTATCAGAAACGTGTGGAAGCCATACTTCAATACCTGCATTTAAATGATAGGTGCCGAAGCCAATACATAGCTGCTTATTTTGGCGATGATGCAGTAAAACCTTGCGGTATTTGTGATACTTGCTTAGCCAAAAAAGCTGTAGATTTAACCGAAGCAGCATTTCAGGAAATCCAGGATAAAATCCATCAACATATACAAGGCAAAAGCATTACCGTAAACATGTTGCTGCAACAATTGAAACCAGTTAAGCAGGAAAAAATATGGAAAGTGCTTGATTTTTTACAGGCCGAAAAAAAGCTGACCATTAGTGATACCGGTTTAATAGAAAGCATAATAAAGTATTGAAAACAAAAAACTACATACGGCCTTTTGTTGCAGCCATTATTGGCTTGTTGCTTTTGGTGCCTGCAATTATAAGGGACCTGAAACTGGAAGCCAGTTACCCATCTGACTTGCGGAACAGGCAAATAGGTTCCAGGCTTATCAAGGATGGAAGGCTGCCCTATTTTTATCATTACAACAGTAGTGATGGCACCCGCTACCTTGACATAAAGAATTGCAATTCGTTAAGTGTGGCAAACATTACTGCAACACCTTATTTACATGAGTTGTTGCTTCCTATTTGCGACCTGCCTTTTAGGAAGTTCTCTGCCGTATGGCTGGTGCTCTGTTATGCATTGCTTATTGTAATGTACCTGCTTATGCAGAGCCTTGCCCCGCATGTTACGGCAAAGGCAATTGTATGGGTTACTGCTATTGCTTTTCCTTATACAGAAGCATGGAAAACGCATATCTATCAAGGGCAGTACTATTTGTTGGTGCCTTTTTTTCTGGTGCTTTTCTATTGGGCATTTGTACAAAAACCCAAATGGTTCAATTTATTGCTGGTGGGTTTTGCCTGCACCAGTGTAGTATTGATAAGACCTACAAGCATCCTTTTGCTATTGCCATTTGTTTTTTTGTTTAAACGGTATAAGCAGCAATTATTGGCAATGGTGGCATTTGGCATTGTTGCTTTGGCCATTGTTACAGGCAATGCTTTTCAAAGAAACCTTTGGAGCCAGTATTCAAGAGGCATTGCAGAGCATGTAAAAATCCATCAGCATCTCAACCCGGCTACGCAGTTAAATATGTCCTGCCCAGTTGTTGAAGATGTAGAGGGTTTCAATTTAAAGGTTACGGGTGCCAATATTGCCCCACCTATATTTTCGGAGTGCGGCAATTTTCATACGATATGGAAGATGGCTTTTAAGCAACAGATACCGTTAAACCTATTGTACAGTATCGAGGCAGCCATCATTGCAGTTTCGTTTCTCTTTTATTTTCTGCAGCACAAAAAAGAAAAGACATTTTCGTTGCTTAATGCCTGTATGCTTGGCTTTGCATTTACAATGGTGGCCGACCTATTTGCACCCATCAACCGGGGGCAATACAATACCGTTCAATGGCTTTTCCCCTTACTATTATTATCGCAGGTAGCATTTAGCAAGGAATTGCGTTGGTATTGTATCATTATCTGGTTAGGGTTTGCATTAAACATATTCAATCTTGGCTTCCTCAAAATGGAGCATACCATTGGTGAATATCTTATGTTGGTTGGCTGCATCTGTTTATCGCTAAAGAAGCTACCACAAGCTTTTCTTTTTACTGGTCTTTCCGCCCAGCCCCAAAGCACCTAACAGGCTTCTTGTTATAACGTTTGCTGCAGTTCTACCAACCTGTTTCAGAATGGGGTTGTCAAAAAAGCCAGGTTCTTTTTTGTCCTCTTTTTCTTGCTGTTTTACTTCTTCCTGCTCCTGTGCTTTCTTTGCTGCTTCTTCCAATTTAGCAGTCAATATTTCATAGGCACTTTCACTGTCCACTACCTCTGCATACTTATGTGCAATCTTGCTTTTGCTTACCAGGTTCTCAATCTCACCTTCGGTTAAAATATCCATACGGCTATTGGGTGCACAAAGCATGGTATGCACCAATGGGGTAGGTATGCCTTTTTCATTCAGTAAAGTCACAAAACCCTCACCAATGCCCATTTGTGTAAGCAATTCATCTGTTGCATAAAAACTTGTTTCAGGAAAATTTTCTGCCGCCTGCTTAATGGTCTTCCTGTCCGCAGCCGTAAAGGCACGCAATGCATGCTGCACTTTTAAGCCTAGCTGTGCCAATATACTTGCTGGTACGTCTTGTGGGTTCTGTGTACAGAAGAATATGCCGATCCCCTTACTTCTTATCAACTTGATGACTGTTTCAATCTGTTGCAACAATGCATCGCTTGCCTCTTGAAAAACCAAGTGAGCCTCATCAATAAATAATACCAGTTTCGGCTTGTCCAAGTCGCCTTCTTCGGGGCAAACGGCATATAATTCTGCCAACAGTTGCAACATAAATGTGCTGAATAGTTTGGGCCTGTCCTGCAAATCCATCACACGCAATATGTTTACTACACCCCTGCCATCATCACTTATACGCATCAGGTCTTCTACTTCAAAACTTTTCTCGCCAAAAAAAACTTCGGCCCCTTGTTGTTGCAGTTCCACTACTTTCCTCAGTATCGTTCCGGTACTGGTGGTAGAAATTTTTCCGTATGTTTTCTCCATTTCTTCCTTGCCTTCATCGCCAATATATTGAAGCACTTTTACAAAATCCTTTAGGTCAAGCAAGGGCATTTTGCTGTCATCGCAATATTTAAAAATCATGGCTACCAAGCCACCCTGCGTATCGTTCAGCCCTAGGATCTTGCTCAGCAATATGGGCCCAAACTCACTAACCGTGGCCCTTAAGCGAATGCCTTTCTCGTTGCTTAATGTCATTAACTCTGCCGGGTAGGCAGCAGGTTTGTACACTACATTTAGTTTGGCACAACGGTCGGTTATCTTATCGTTCACAATACCTGCAGCAGCAATGCCACTCAGGTCGCCCTTAATGTCCATCAACAAAACAGGCACACTGTTATCGCTCAACTGTTCGCTGATCATTTGCAGGGTTTTTGTTTTGCCCGTACCTGTTGCCCCGGCAATCAAGCCATGCCGGTTCATTGTTTTCAAAGGCAAGAAAATATCGGCACCAGCCACTACTTCCCCATCCAGCATACCCACACCAATCTTTACATGTTCGCCTTTAAATGTGTAGCCATTTTTAACTGCCTCAATAAATTGTTCCTGCGTTGCCATAAAAAATTTTTAAGGAAGGGAAGATATAAGAAATTTCACTTGTGTAGCATAGGCTGTACAAATTCTAATAGGCATCTGTCTCGCTTTGTGTTGCTAGCCCGGAATGCATCAACCGCCAACAGGGCTTTCAGCCGCTGTAGGGGTTTATGCACTCCAGGCTATTCACTTCATCCGATAGCTATGGGATCGGGGTTAATAAAAATGCCACACTTTTACAAGTGTGGCATCCGTTACTATACGAAAAAATATTATTTGTTGTTCGAAAATACTTTTTCAATGGTATGCATAAAGTTGGATACAGGGCCTTCCATTTTATTCGTCCTGTCATCCATGGTGGTATCATGCAACAGTTCGCCAATATGCAACGAAGCAGGCAGGTACGATAGAATATTCGTCCGCTGACCTATCAAATATGCTTTCACTTTTTCGGTATTGCCATGTGCCGTGGCTTCATCTATCACCTGCATGGCCACATTGCCTGCACGGTACATTTCGTTCTCTGCTTTCTGCGTGCCTACGTGTGCATGGTTGGCCACTGCGGTTACCACATTTTCTTTATCGTTACCAAAAATTTCATGCAGCATATTTGTAGAAGCAATTCCCCAAGTGGTCTGCCCATCGGCCTGTTTCGATTTTTTATAGATACCTGCCAGCACAGAAGTAACAACAGCCTGCTCAAACGGCGTTGCCAAAGCTTCATTATTCTGCTGTATTGGCTCCTGTGTATTAGGGCTTACTTTATGCAAAGGCTTATAGCCCATTTGCTTTTGTACGGCTTCTATGATATTGGTTGACATAACAAAGGTTTTAGTTAATAACCATAGGGAAATTATTATGCCAAATGCCTTGTTGCAACTTTGTTAAAGCAAATTTTCTGTTTGCAACTTGTAAACAGAAAAGATATATTTGATGCATTATTACAAAAGCTTCCCTTATTGAACTGATACTTCTACATTGTTTTGTTCCTATTTGATTTTATTGGATGTATGTATCCTGTGCCGCATGGCACACCGCATCAAAAAAACAAGCTTTATACACCTTAAACTTTTAATAAATGCCAATAGCCAATATACTTTGGGTTGATGATGAAATGGAAAGCCTGCAAAGCCAAAAGATGTTCCTGGAAAACAAGGGCTACCATGTTACTTCTTTCAGCAACGGCTTCGATGCAATTGATTATGTAAAAGACAATATCGTTGATGTGGTATTACTGGATGAAAGCATGCCCGGTATCACTGGCTTGGAAACATTGGCAAAGATCAAAGAGATCAACCAGCAGTTGCCCATTGTAATGATTACCAAGAACGAAACGGAAAGCCTGATGGAAGAAGCCATTGGCAGCCAGATTACGGATTATTTGCTAAAGCCTGTAAACCCCAACCAGGTATTGCTGAGCCTTAAAAAAATTATCGACAACAAACGCTTGGTGGCAGAAAAAACAACATCCAGCTACCAGCAACAGTTCAGGGACCTGTTCATGGCATTGAGCGATAATCCTGACTATAACCAGTGGATGGAAATATATAAGAAGCTCGTGTATTGGGAACTGGAGATGGAAAAAAGCGATAGCCCCGAAATGCAGGAAATATTCGCCTCGCAAAAGCAGGAAGCCAATCTGGAGTTCTTCAAGTTTGTAAGTAAGAACTATGCAAAATGGATGAACCCCAAAAGCAGCGAGGCACCCATTATGAGCCACAACCTGTTTCAGTATAAAGTGTTGCCACATGTGGAAAAAGGCACGCCTACTTTTTTTATATTGATTGACAATTTGCGGCTGGACCAATGGAAGACCATACAGCCCATTTTTGCAGAAAGCTTCCGCATACTGGAAGATGAAACCTTTTACTCCATTTTGCCCACGGCCACACAATACAGCCGTAATGCCATTTTCAGCGGATTGACACCGCTGGAAATTGAAAGGCAGTTTCCCGTTCAATGGAAAAACGATGAGGAAGAAGGCGGCAAGAACCTGTTTGAGGAGCATTTTTTCAGGGCACAACTGAAACGCTACCGGAAAGACGATGTAAAAGCCAGCTACACCAAAGTAGTAAACCACAACGATGGCCAGCACCTGGTAAACAATATACACAACATGCTGGGCAACGATCTTAACGTTATCGTGTACAATTTTGTGGACATGCTAAGCCATGCCCGCACCGAGATGGAAGTGCTAAAGGAGCTTGCCAGCGACGAAGCCAGCTACCGCAGCGTTACCAAAAGTTGGTTCGAGCATAGTGCCCTGCACCAGGCATTAAAGAAAATAGCCGACAAAGGCATTAAGCTAATTGTGGCCACCGACCACGGAACGGTGCGTGTAAAAACGCCTTACAAAGTAATTGGCGACAAACAGACCACTACCAATTTGCGGTACAAACATGGCCGCAACCTCAATTACGAGGCCAAAGAAGTACTGGCATTTAAGGACCCACGGGAAGCCGGCCTGCCCGTGCCTACCGTAAACTCCTCGTTCATTTTTGCCAAAGGCGATGGCTTCTTATGTTACCCCAACAATTACAACCACTATGTAAATTATTACCGTAACACTTTCCAGCACGGCGGTGTAAGTTTGGAAGAAATGATTGTGCCCGTGGTAAAAATGATGAGCAAATAGTTGACAGACAGGGAGACGGGAGTTGGCAGCCAATACCTGTAAACTGTCATCTTTGCTGCCGTTACCTCCTATAAACCCCAATAAAGTAATCCACTTCTGTGTATAAATCAAAAAGCCAAAAAACTGCCACTGGGTTAATTTTGAAGCAATAGTAAATTGGAGCATGAAGTACAATCAGACCACGTTAGATAAATTGGGCGATATTTTGGGCGAAAGCGACTACACGGTACGTTACGAGCGTGGTACTTTTCAAAGTGGCTGGTGCCTGCTTGAGGCAAAGCGTATGGTGGTACTCAACAAATTCCTCAATGTAGAGGGCCGCATCAATACCCTACTGGAACTCATTCCGCAATTGCAAATCGAGTTCGATAAACTCACCCACAACAGCCAGAAATTGTACGACGAGGTAATGGCCAACTCCCTGGTGCACCACTAAAAAATACAACCATTTTACGGCTGTCATTAGCAGTCAATTTAGCATAATCCGTCCGGCTATCCGTTACTACGCCGCCACAGGCCACTTCACAGGGCTTCAGCGTGGTATCCACTGCTATCCGGCAGCAGGATCATGATCCTGTAATATATCATCAGGCGGTAAATAATCACTTAAGAATATCCATTTTTAGCATGTAGATTTGGGCGTGCTTACACCACCGCTTCATATTACATTTTTGGGCACTGGCACCAGCAGCGGCGTACCCATGATTGGCTGCAGTTGTGCCGTTTGTACCTCAACCAATAAAAAAGACAAAAGGCTACGCAGCAGCATACTGGTGCAATCGCCACAAACCAGTTTGGTGGTAGATACCACACCCGATTTCCGTTACCAGATGCTTCGCATCAACAACAAAAAGCTGGATGCAGTGCTCTTTACCCATCCGCATAAAGACCATATTGCTGGTCTTGATGATATACGGGGCTATAATTATTTCCAGCAAAAGCCCATGCCACTGTATGCTAACCAGTTAACCGCCGATGCCTTACAGCGGGAATTCAGTTATGTGTTCAGCGACAAAAAATATCCGGGCATACCCGAAATAATTCTACACACCATTAACCAATCTTCCTTTACTATTGATGACATTTTCATTCAGCCTATTTTGGCTTGGCATTTAAAAATGCCCGTATATGGTTACCGCATAGGCAACTTTACTTATATAACAGATGCCAATAGGATAGACGAAGCTGAAAAGGAAAAAATAAAAGGCTCAAAAGTACTGGTGTTAAATGCCCTACGTAAAGAAAAACATATTTCGCACTTTAACCTCGAAGAAGCCATAGCAATGGCACAGGAGCTGGATGCGGAGCAAGTGTACCTTACACATATCAGCCACCAGTTGGGCAAGCATGAAGATGTAAACAATGAACTTCCCCCAAATATCCGTTTGGCTTATGACGGGTTAACCATAGATGTATAACCTCTTTTGAATACTCAACCTTAAAACGTTGTTTATGAAAAAGATTCTGGCAGACTATTTTTCCTTTTCCAAAAAGGAACGGATTGCGGTATTGATCCTATTATTCCTGATTGCCGGTTTTATTGCCCTGCCCTATTTTTTTGGCGTCAAGAAAAAACCAGCAATAGCCAATACTGCTTTGCAGCAGCAAATCAGCTCACTGCAAAACAATAAGCAAAACACCGAAGCGGCAACAACTGCCAATACCGAAGGCAGCAGCCCGTACAGAAAAGAATATGCAGCAACGGGTGGCAGCCCGGTTAAATTCGAGCTGTTCAAATTTGACCCCAATACGTTGGATGAAAAAGGTTGGTTAAGGCTTGGCATCAGGGAAAAAACGGCTAAAACAATTCTCAATTACCGCAATAAAGGTGGCAAATTCAAAACACCGGAAGACCTCCGCAAAATCTGGGGACTGAGAAAAGAAGAAGCAGACAGGATTATACCCTATGCCGTAATTGTTGCAGCACAAGGTAGCTATCAACCATCAGCATCAACCTATAACAACCGCTACACGGCACCCAATAAAGGAATTGCCACAATGGTAGATATCAATACCGCAACCCCGGAGGATTTTAAAAAATTGCCTGGCATATACGGTTCGCTACCTTACCGCATCATCAAGTTTAGGCACAAATTAGGCGGCTTTATAACGGTGCAACAGGTAAAAGAAACATGGGGCATGACGGATTCTGTTTTTACAAGTATCGCTCCCTATCTGCAATTAAAAAACATGGAGATAAAGAAACTAAACATCAACACTGCAAGCGAGTTCGAGTTAAATGCACATCCATATATTGACAAGTACACAGCAAAAGCCATTATAGCTTATAGGGTTCAACATGGCAGTTTTCAATCCTTGCTTGACTTGAAAAAAATAACCATCATCAATGACGAAACATTCAATAAAATTTCGCCCTACCTAGCCATTCAATAAAATCATTTGGCGAGAAAAAACAAAGTTCTATATTTGTAAAACTAACACCCGTTAGTACGCCTCTAACAATTGCTATATCACTATAATGGTCCCGCAGAATTTTTTTGCGGGATTATTTTTAAAGCATACCATAACCATGAACTTTTTAGCTACGGAACTTACACAACAAGTGGCACAGTCTGCCAAGGATTTTGCACAGCAATTCATAAAACCGCATGTAATGGAGTGGGACGAAACACAGGAATTTCCTATCCATATTTTTAAGGAACTGGGCAAGCTGGGCATGATGGGCGTTTTGGTGCCCGAAGAATATGGCGGCACGGGCCTAAGTTATTTTGAATACAACGCCATTATACAGGAAATAGCCAAGGTTTGTGGCTCCATCGGCTTAAGCGTTGCTGCACACAATTCACTTTGCACCAACCATATACTCACTTTTGGCAACGAAGAACAAAAGAAAAAATACTTGCCCAAACTGGCCACAGCAGAATTTATTGGAGCCTGGGGACTAACCGAGCCCAATACGGGCAGCGATGCCGGCAATATGAAAACAGTGGCTGTAAAAGATGGTAACGACTGGGTAATTAACGGTACCAAAAGCTGGATTACACATGGCAAAAGTGGCGATGTGGCGGTAGTGATTTGCCGTACCGGCGAAGCAAGAACCAGCGGCAACTCCACTGCGTTTATTGTGGAAAGGGGCACACCTGGCTTCAATGCAGGAAAAAAGGAAAACAAATTGGGCATGCGTGCCAGCGAAACGGCCGAAATGGTGTTTGACAATTGCCGTATCAGTGATGCACAGCGTTTGGGCGAAGTGGGCGATGGTTTCCGCCAGTCGATGAAGATATTGGACGGCGGCCGTATTTCCATTGCGGCACTTTCTATAGGCATTGCCAAAGGTGCTTACGAAGCTGCCCTGCAATATTCAAAGGAACGCCACCAGTTTGACCAGCCAATTTCCAATTTCCAGGGCATCAGCTTTAAACTGGCCGACATGGCCACAGAAATAATGGCTGCCGACCTTTTGGTTTGGCAGAGTTGCGACCTGAAAGTACGCCATGAAAAAGTGACCAAACAAAGTGCCATGGCAAAATACTATGCCAGCGAGGTTGCTGTAAAAACGGCCAATGATGCCGTGCAGATTTTTGGCGGTTATGGCTATACCAAAGACTTTCCGGTGGAGAAGCATTACCGCGATGCCAAGCTTTGTACCATTGGCGAAGGCACATCGGAAATACAGAAAATTGTGATTGCTAGAGAAGTACTGAACGGGTAAAAGATATGCTGCATAAACAAATAAAGCCTTCGGTAACGGGGGCTTTTTATTTTGGTATATTATTTTAAACGATTTAGCGTTATATAGGCATTACCCTTTCCTTTAAATACAATGAAACGGACCGGATTTATACTTTTTTTGGCATTCATGCATTATTGCCTGCCCATACTTGCCCAAAAGGACCAAGTAGGCAATACTGTAAAACTCATTGATTCGCTCAATGAAATGGCATTCAAAGTAAAAAGGTACGATGTAATAAAGGCACTTGACTATTTGGGCACTTCGCAAAATTTATCTGCCCAGAACAATTACCGCCACGGTTTGGCCGTGGCCTATTTATACGAAGCGGGCATTTACCAGCAAAGCGGTTTTAGCAACAAGGCACTCTCCATTTATTACAAGGCATTGGAAGAAAGCAAAGCCATTAATGACAGCTTTACCATTGCACGTTGCAACGTACAAATAGCAAGTGCATTAAAAGACAATGGCGATTTGGAAGGGGCCCAGAAACTGTATATCGAATCTTTGCAAACATTCCAGAAGCTTAGTAAGTTGCAGGAAGTAATCAATACCAAAAACAGTATTGGCCAGTTGTACATGTTAAGATCCGACTATAGCCAATCGAAAAAATATTTTAACGAGTCGTTACAGGAGAGCCTGCTTATTCAATATGGTTATGGCGAAAAAAAGGCTTACCAAAACCTGGGCTTTATAGCCGTTGCCGAAAAGGATTTAATAAAAGCCAGATCTTATTTTTTATCGGCCAAAGCAATTGATGAAAAGGAAAATGATTTTTATGGATTGGCACTTTCCAATATAAATCTTGCTAAAGTTGCCAAAGAAGAAAAAAATTATACCACTTCGCTCAGTTATGGGCTAGAAGCCTTTAAAATAGCCAAACAAACCAATGCCACTGCCTTAATGGACAGTGCCATTTTTTTTATAGCCGATGCCTATAAGCAACAGGGCCAGTACAACACGGCATCTGCCTGGCAGGATACGTTAATACATATCATGCAGGTTCAAAGCGAAAAAGACAAGCAGTATGCCATCAATTTCATTGATATTTTCAAGAATCAGGAGCTACAGAAACTAGTTGCACAAAAAAAATTCCTTGAGGCCAACCAAGTAGCCAAAAGCAGGATTGTTATTATTCTGTTGGGAGGCATTATATTGATTATTGTAAGCATCATTGCTTTTATAGCCCACAAAAATTATAAGAAGCAACAGCAATTGGGTAAGGAATTACAGGCAAAAAATTCGATTATTGAGAAGAACGTTTTAACGCTTGATGAACTGAACAAGGCCATATCCGAACAGAATACCAAACTGGAAGATGAGAACAAAATGAAGGACAAGCTGCTTTCCATTATTTCCCATGATTTACGCCACCCAATGGTGAATACCAAAAGCATTGTAGAGCTGGTAAACATGGGTGTGGTTTCGCAAGAAGAAACCAGGGAACTGATGATTCAGTTAGAGAACCAGTATGTGAAGAGTATTGGGTTATTGGACAACCTGTTGTTTTGGCTGCGTGGGCAAATGAAGGGCAACAACAGGGACAAGAAGCCGTTGAGCATACACCAACTTATTAGTGGACTAATAGACGAACAGTCTATGGCTTTTCAAAGTAAAGGCATCAAAATACCGCAGCTTTTATCGGAGACACCCACCATTGTTGCAGATAAGGAAATGTTGAAAATCGTATTCAGGAACCTGATCAATAATGCCATCAAGTTTTCGCAGGTAAACGGCATCATCAGTATTCAATGGTACCAGCAAAACCGTTCCTTATATGTATCAGTAAAAGACAATGGCGTGGGCATGGATGCTGATACGTTATCTAAGGTAAATGCCAAAACCTATTACTCCACAGCAGGTACATCTAAAGAAAAGGGTACCGGTTTTGGCCTGATTCTTTGCAGGGATTTAGTGGCCAACCATAATGGCGAATTATTGATTGAAAGCGAGGTTGGTAAGGGTAGCACGTTTACGGTAAGGTTGCCCATAGATGATGAAGCAGGCAATTAGATGGAGTAACCATAAAGTAAGTTAATTCTATTGTATTTTCTGTGGCACCAACCTGCCTCCTTCCTGTCCACCCCTGATGCCACCTTCATGGTACTCTGCATCCTGGTTCACATTCCATACATCGTATAGTTCCTCGCCAGCAATAATATTCTTGGCAGCAAGCATTGCTGTCATCATGCTATGATCCTGGTTATTGTATTTATGCATTCCGTTGCGGCCAACCAGGTACAGCCCTTTATAAGGTTGCAGTCCTTGCCGTACCGTAGCAATATGTTCTTTATATAGCTGATCGTACACCGGGTATGCTTTGGGTTGCCTTACCACATAACCTTCCACTACCTGTTCTGCCTTTACCAGCCCAATCTGTTGCATTTCTTTTGTGGCTAAAGCAATCAGGGTCTCGTTGCTGCTTTGCCATAAACCATCTCCTTCAAAACAAAAATATTCCAGGCCATAGCAGGCATATTTTTGGTCGGGCACCATATAGGGGCTCCAACTTTTAAAGTTCTGTATACGGCCCACTTTTACTTCGGGGTCGTGTATATATATCCAGTTATCGCTAAAGGAATCCTTGTCGTTGCAAATCAGTACCACGGTCAAAAAGTCGCGGTAGTTCAGTTTTTGCGATGCTTCAATTGAAGCTGATGGCAACAGCGGAGTAATGGCAGTAACCAGTTCACGCATGGGTGCAGACGACAGTACATAATTGAACCCGTCGAACACTTGGTTGCCAGCGGTTATGGCCCACTGTTGGTTTTCGTAATGCAGGCCGGTAACATCACTATCCATTTTTATTTCAACACCCATGGCCAGACATTTATCCCGGCAGGTTTCCCACATCATGCCCGGTCCTTTTTTGGGGTAGCGAAAAGAATCAATCAATGTCTTGATAACATTGTCCTTGTTTGTGTCTTTGGGTTTGAAGAACGCATTTTTAATGGCACTGCTCAATGATAGCCCTTTGATACGTTGTGCAGCCCAGTCAGCAGAAATTTCCTTGCAACTAATGCCCCAGAGTTTTTCCGAATAGGTTTTGAAGAATATGCTGTATAACCTTTTGCCAAATTGGTTGCTTACCCAATCTTCAAAATTCAGCGGGTTCTTTACAGGTGCAATCTTTGCTTTCATATAGCTCAGCACACATAAGGCCGATTCGAGGAGCCCAAGTTTTTTCAATGCCTCAAAAGCAGCCAGCGGGTAGGAGAAAAAATTCTTATTGTAGTAAATGCGTGAGCTTCTGGGCCGTTCAAGCATTTCGTCGCCCAGTATCTCTGTCCAGAAATCTTCTACCTCTTTGCTTTTGGAGAAGAAACGGTGGCCGCCAATATCAAAATGAAAGCCTTTATAGTTTTCGGTGCGGGAGATGCCGCCCACATAAGTTGCTTCCTTTTCGAATATGGTTACAGGTACACCAGCTTTTGCAAGCAGATAGGCAGCAGTTAAACCAGCAGGGCCAGCACCAATAATAGCAACTCTTTTATCCATTCAGAAACTCCATTCTTTAAAGTGGGTGAAAATATCACTTACACATGAATTAGAAAAATTAGGCAGTAATTCATTTTGAATTTATTGACAGGCCCTGCCTGCTGAAAATGGCTGTACTGAAGGGATGAAGATTTTACAATAGAAGACCATTTTCATTTACTCTCTATGAAAATAAACGGCATCGGCCTGGGCGGTGCAGGTAACTACCAGGTCGTTGATGCATACATTGGGTGGCAATGTGGCACAGTAATAGGCAATATCGGCCACATCATGGGCATGTAAGGGTGTAAGTCCTGTGTAGGTCTGTTTGGCCTTTTCTTCATTGCCATGAAAACGCACCATGGCAAATTCGGTTTCTGCCGCACCAGGGTGGATTGCAGTAACTTTTATTTTATGCTGCAGCAGGTCTATCCGCATGGTGTGGCTAATGGCATCTACGGCGGCTTTGCTTCCGCAATACACATTGCCAAACTGGTACATTTCTTTTGCAGCAACGGAGCCCATATTAATGATATGTCCTTTCTTGTTTTCTATCATAAAAGGCAGCACGGCTTTGGAAACATACAACAGCCCATTTACATTGGTTTGTATCATGGTATCCCAATCGTCCAGACTAGCATTTTCAAAACTGTCCCTACCCAATGCAAGGCCTGCATTGTTTATCAGCACATCAATGTTTTTCCATTCATGGGGTATGCTGCCAATAGTGGCAGTTACTTCGTCCCTTTTCTGTACATCAAATACCAAGGGCAGTACGGCTATCCCATATTTGTCCGTTAGTTCATTGGCAAGTGCAAGTAACCTTTCCTTTCTTCTGCCAGTAACAATGCAGTTCCATTTATTGGCCGCAAATTTTTCTGCCATTGCCTTTCCAAAACCCGATGTGGCACCGGTAATCAATACAATTCTGTTCATATATATAGTTGAAGCATCCATGCCCTATTGCAACATGCAAATAAAAATGGAGAAGCTTAGATAAAAATACAAGTAGCCGGAGCAATTTATACGAAAGGTTGTCATTATTGGATCAGTACCACCGTACCTTTTCTGAAAACAGCTTTGCCTGCATAATCGGTGCCCTGTGCCATGAACACATAGGTACCCGACTGTTGTGGCGTACCGCCAAAACTGCCGTCCCAACCTTTGTCAAATTCCCTGGTCTCAAAAAGCATTTGCCCCCAGCGGTTGAATACCCTGAAATAGTCCAGCTTTACAATGCCCACACATATGGGTTTCAGTATATCATTCTTGCCATCCCTGTTGGGTGTAAAGGCAGTAGGCACAAAAATATCAGGCTCTGTTTTAAATACTTTCACCACAATATCATCCTGCCCAATACAGCCTTCTTTGGTGGTAACGAGTACATGGTATTTAATGGAGTCTGCAGTAATGTTTATGGTAGCAATGGGATTTTGCAGTGTATCGTTGTTCAAGGCAAAATTGGGTGTCCATAAAAAGTGCGTTCCCGTGCCTGCATTGGTGGCAACAAACATTTGTAAGGGTTGGTTTATTACTACGGCTGTATCTCTTCCGGCATTGGCCGTTATTGGCGGAATGACCACAACCGTTACCGTGTCTTTTACAGGTTTAGGGCAACCAACCGTATCGGTTACACTTAAAATATACAATGTTGTTTTACTAGGGCCTGCAATGGGGTGCAGTGTATTTGCATTCAACAGTGAGGCCACTGGCGTCCATGAAAAGCTGGAACCAACAATGGTTGCGTTTAACTGTATCTTATCGCCAAAGCATATTGGTGCAACATCTGTAACATTTACTTGTGGGTAAGGGGCCACTTTTACATAAACGGAATCATGGTCCTGGCATTTGCCCAAATTGGCCTTTACATAATATTTGGTGTGAATGAGTGGCTGCACCAATGGGTACTTTACGGGGTCAACCGGTACACCCGTTGATGCCGTCCATAAATAACTCAGGGCATAACTTACCGGATGCAGCCGGAATGTATCTGTTTGGCAGATGGCCGTATCCGGTCCGGCATCAACTGTTATAAAATTAAGTACGTTTACTTTTATAGAGTCTTTGTTGATGCAGCCGTTGTTGTTAACGGTTACCACATAAGTGGTTGTGTCTTTAGGAAACACAAGCGGGTTCTGCATGTTGGGGTTCACAATGGAATTGGGGGTGCTGGGGTTTGCCACCCAAGTATAGTTGCCACCATTGGCATTTGCTATAAGTTTTAATGTGTCTATGCTACAAATAAGCGTGTCTTTAAAAGGCAGTTGAATCTGCGGCTTATCTGCAACAACCAGATCGATGGTGGTATCTTTTTCGCAGCCCTTGGTATTTGTTGCGTAAAGGTGAACACTGTATGTACCAACCGCAGGATAGGTATAAGTAGGGTTGGGCAGGTAAGATGTATCGGCCAAAGTTGTCAGGTCGCCAAAATTCCATTTGGTGGTATCAACCGTACCATAAGCCGTAAAAGTGGTGCTGGTAAACTGGTATGGGTTTAAATAACAGCTACCGGCCACTGTAAATTTGGGAACAAAACCCGGAAAGACATATACTTGCTTGGAAGCAGAATCCTGACAGCCTCCAGTTGCAGTTACTTTTAGTTTTACGGTATATATGCCAATGCTGGTGTATGTGTATGGAGGAGGCTGCGGCTGGGTAGATGAGCCACCATCGCCAAAGGTCCAGAGATAGGATTGTATATTGGCTGATGGTGCCAGGTTGCTAAAGGAAAACGTAAAGCCATCGCAGGTTCTTTCGTCAGGGCCAACGTTTGGTGCAACACCCGTACAGTCGCCAATCTTTAAAATGAAATCTTTCCGGTGCTCGTTTATTTTCTGTCCGTTCCTCCATTCTTCCACAGCCACACATACTACATAGTAGCCTGCAGTAACAGGAGCCGTACCGCTTACCACACCGGTATGCGTATCAATTGAAACACCAGAACCCAAAGGGCTTGAGCTGGTGTAGGGTGGTATATAATCCAAGGATGTTAGCGACAGTACACCAGGCGGGCCTATTGAGCTAAATGGGTCTGGCACACTAGATGAGCCACTAACACCATCGTAAGCAGGGGCAAATTTGTAAGCAAGCGAATCGCCATCGGCATCGGTGGCACTGTAGTTAATGGAGAAGGGTGAGTTTTTACAAATGATTGCCGTATCCCTCACCACAAATTGTGGGCTGCTGTTATAACCTGTTGGCAATACATTGGTTCCTGGAATTGATGTGATGAATGTGCCACCTGTATTGGTTTGGGAATTTACATTCTGAATACCGAGCCTTCTTGTGTACCTCGTCCAGGCAAGCACATAACCATTGGTGCTTCTTGGCAAGTCTATTATTCCCGTCCAGGTACCTACATCGTAACAAGCATTCACATCACCCGTGAGGCAAGGATTTGCGGCAGGGTTGTTGGCTATTTGCGGGGCATTGCCCGAGAACTGGGCCGTTAATTGCAAGGATGAAAAAAATGTAAGGCCGGCAGCATTGTAAATTCCAACATTGGGTGTTTCTATGGAGAGCTCGGCACCTGAACCACCAGTAGAATTACATTGCCTGAAAAGCCTCATTGTAATACGGTACTTATCTGAATTGGGTGCTGCACCATCCCCTATCCTTTCATAAAACAATTCACCACCAGAAATATGCGTGGCAAAAGATGAAGTAGACGCAAGTAAGCAAGCAATTATTATCAGAAGTTTCCTCATACTGTATAATTCCAAAGTGGTGAAAATACAAAAGGTTTGTCTTGTACCACCTTTTACCTAAAGGTTTTAACGATTGCAGATAAAGATAAAAATCAGCCAGGCTTCGCTGCTTTGTTCGTGTAATAGGCAGGGCAACGGGTTTTGCTTAGTGTCTAGGAATATTATCTAATCAACACTACCGTTCCTTTTCTAAATACTGTTTTGCCTGTGTAGTCAATGCCCTGTGTCATGTACACATAAGTGCCACTGGGCTGTGGGGCCTCGCCCAGTAAGCCGTTCCATCCTTTGCCAACTTCATTGGTTGTAAAAATCAGTTGCCCCCAGCGATTGTAGATGCTGAAGTATTCAAATTTTCGGATGCCTACAGGTATGGGTTTCAGAATATCGTTTTTGCCATCGCTATTGGGTGTAAAGCCAGATGGCACAAAGATGTCGGGATCTGTTTTGAATACTTTTACTACAATTTCATCTTCGCCAAAGCAGGTTTCGGGTATGGTGGCACGTACCCGGTACCTGATGGAGTCGATGGTACTGTTCAACATTGCTATGGGATTGGGAATGTTCACATCGTTTAAACCCGTGGAAGGTGTCCACTTATACACCGTTCCATTATCAAAATTACATATTGCATTTAGTTGCAGTGGCTGGTTCACAACAATGCTGGTATCATTACCTGCAAACACGGTTACAGGTACTATTACGGTTACCTGCATGGTATCGTTTACTGGTTTGGGGCAGCCCAATGTGTCCCTGGATGTAAGGATGTATTTTGTGGTTTTACTCGGGCCTGCTATCGGGTTCAGTGTATTGGCATTTAACAGAGAGCTAGTAGGGCTCCATGTAAATGAGGAGCCGACAATACTGCCATGCAAAAACGCTTTGGTGCCAAAACAAACAGAAGTGTCCAGGCCAGCATTGCTAATGGGATAAGGAACCACTTTGATGAATATGGAATCCCTGTCTTCGCATTTGCCCAAATTGGCCTTTACATAATATTTGGTATTGGTTAATGGTTGTACGAGTGGATATTTTACGGGGGCCACTACTTCGCCAGTGGATGCCGTCCATTGATAGCCCAATGCCTGGCTTGTTGGATGCAGGCGGAAGGTATCAGTCTTACATATAGAAGAATCCAAACCCAGCTTAACCGTAATAAAATCAAGCACATTTACTTTTATGGAATCGGTATTGATGCAGCCCAAATTGTTCAATGTAACATAATAGGTTTGGGTATGCTTGGGGTACACCAAGGGGTTGGGTGTGTTGGGGTTGATGATATTGTAGTTGGGAGACCACGAAAAATTGCCCGTACCATTTGCAATAAGCGGCAGGGTATCTATGCTGCAAATAAGTGTATCCCTGAACGGAAGGCTGATATCGGGCTTGTCCCTTACAGGAACCGTTTTAGTAATGGTTTTTTCACAGCCTTTGCTGCTTGCAACCTGTAGCTGTACCGTTACCGTTCCGGCAACATTGTATTTATACGTGGGCGATTTTAAACTTGACACATCTGTCAGCACGCTGGGGTCGCCAAAATCCCATAGCCAATAGTTTACCGTTCCATAAGCTGCCGTAGTAACATCATTAAAAGCAAATGGGTTCTGGTAACAGTCGCCCACATAGGTAAAGTTTGGAAAGAAGCCAGGGTACACAATTACAATGGTACTGTCGTAGCCCACACAACCGTTGGGCCCTGTAACCATCAGGCTTGCCTTGTAGGTGCCGGTATCCGCATACTGATGATTTACCGTTGGAGCAGTTGATGTGTTATTGGGCGAAGATGGTTCCCCAAAATTCCATAGGTAAGAAGTAATGGCACTGGAAGTGGACTGGTTCTCAAAATGCACCGTAAAGCTATCGCATTGAATAATTTTATCGGGCAGGTCGGCCTGTATCAAATCGCAGTCCTGCACTTTTAAAATAAAATCCTTTCTATGTTCTGTAAAGGGTACGTTATTCCTCCATTCGGTTATGCAAACATTTACTACATACTGCCCCACGATACCTGGTGCAATACCATGTATGATACCAGTTTTTGGATTGATGGAAACCTGATTGCCTAGCGGGCTTGAACCGGAAAAAGGTGACGAATAAGGCAGCGTAGACAGGTTTAAAGTAGATGTGGGTGGCGAGCCCGTGCCCCCGCTATTGGGTGCAGTATAGGCATCGCAAAAAGAAAAGCTGAGCGAGTCGTGGTCTATATTATCGGTAGCACCAAAGTCCAAAGTGAACCCTTTATTGGAACATACAAGTGCGGTATCTTTTACCGCAAACTGTGGACTACTATTGTGCTGGCCAGCAGGCAGTGTGTTGGTTCCGGGAATCTTTGTTACATAGGTTGCTCCAACATTCAATTGCTGCGATAGGTTGGAGATGTTATCCACCCTGCAACAACCGCTTCTTGACAAAGTATAACCTGCTGCATTATTGGCCAGTTCAACCGTATTACTGTATAAGGCCACTTCGTATTTTACATGGGGCGTACCAAGCAAGCAGGGGAAACTTGCCGTATTCAATTCTATACTGCTGATATCCGTCATGGGCAGGTTCACGCTTTTAACAAGCGAAATGCCTTCGTAAACACCCACTATAACCTGCTCGCTTTGCAATTGTGGGCCTGTGTTTAAACCTGTGCCAGTAGGATTATAGTAATCACGGAACAAACGTAAGGTAAGCCTGTATTGGCTGCTGTTGGGCGATGAGCCCGGGCCAAGCCATTCATAAAACAATTCGCCACCAGCTACATGCTTTGCAAACAGTGGCATACTGGTGCAGAAGAAAAAAATTATGAAGAATAGTTTCTTCATAAGAGGTGAAATTATTTATTGATGTAATCTAACAGGTACTGATTCAAAAGTTGCGGTGCTTCCCACATGCCCATATGCCCAATTTCGTCCAGTATATGAATATACGAACAATTTGCAAGATGTGTTTGTTTTAACACATCGTTTAAGGGTGCAGCAACATCTTCTGTTCCTATGATAAACAAAACAGGTAGCCCGCTGCCTTGCAACACTTGCGTCCTGTTGGGCCTGTCCATCATGGCCCTGTAGTACTGCTGCAACGCATCAACCGAAAACTGTTTGCCGCTTTCAATTAAACCGGCAATCTTTTCAGGATATGCTTCTTTGAATTTTTTACCAAACAGGTTAGGCGTTGTGTTTTTCAGAAAGGCATAGCTGCCATATTCTTGCATCATTTCAATGCCACGTTTGCGGTTCTCTTTTTTTTCTTCACTATCGGCAAAGGCAGTTGAGTGTATGAAACCGAAACCGTTTAACAATGCCATGTATTGTTCTGCAAAAGCAAGTGTTATATAGCCACCCATGCTATGGCCAAGCATGGTACAGTTGTCTATATTTTCCTGTTGCAGTATGGCATGCACACAAGCTGCAAAGTCATTCATGGTTGCAAGCCGGTTGTTGACAGGGGAAGCCCCTGAGCCTGGCAGGTCTGGCACAATCAATTGACAATGCTCCTTTAAAAAATCGATCTGGTAATTGAAGATGCTACTGTCTTCGCCAAAGCCATGCAACAGCACCACAGGTTTGCCATCGCCTATTACAGTATAGCACAGTGTTGTGCCAAGATATTGAATTGTTTTTTGCATTGCCAGTTTACTTATGGTTTTGCTACCGGCACAAATTTATTTTTTAACCACAGAACCAGGTTCCAGCCAATAAGCAACAATGCCAGTAAGGAGAAAATTTTATATAGATAGTCTCCATGCTTTACATAAAACGTCTGGTCTGTTTTGGCAGGCACACCGTATTTAATAAATGCTGCCTGGTCCCAGCCCTGTGTTGCCAGTACATCGCCATACTCATCTATCACCGCACTAATACCCGTGTTGGCACTTCGTACTACCCATTTCCTTGTTTCTATGGCCCGCAGTTTTGCGTATTGCAAATGTTGCTTGTGGCCTGGTGTATTGCCCCACCAGCCATCGTTCGTAATAATGGTAATAAGGTTGGCCCCTTTTTTTATGTAGGATGCCACATACTCGCCATAGATACTTTCGTAACAGATAACGGGTGCCGTTACAAATGGGTTGCCCGAGTTTTCAAAAGCTTTTGCCGCGGTATCTTTTGCATAGCCACCGGTGCTTCCGCCAAACTTTTCAAATAGGGGGGCAAGTATATTAAGGAAAGAGGGCAATGTTTCTACACCGGGAACCAGTTTGCTTTTTACATAAAATTGCATGGGCTCTTTGGCATGTATGGATATGGCTGCATTGTAGGCATCGTAGTATTGGCCATCCTGTGTCTTTCTTGCGGTGGCAGTTGTTTTTTCGGTACCCAGAAACTGGTAGGTTTCTATACCGGACAGTAATGTGATATTGGGGTAACGGTTCACAAAATCAAAAACGGGTTTGTACACATTTGCCTTTTCAATTTCATTGATGGCAACATTGGCACTCATGGCCGTTTCTGGCCAAAGCAGCAATTTGGTTGTGGAGTCCACAGCCTGCTCGGACAGGGAAATGAGTTTTGCAATTTGCTGCGAAGTGGAACTGCCTTCAAATTTTTGGTAGGGATCTATATTGGGCTGCACCACTGCAACCTTATAATCAACTGCCAATCTGGATGGGTGTATGGATAACAGGAATGAAAAGATGATTGGGAAAAACAGCAGTGAAACAATAATGGTGACTTTTTTAACCTGTTCGCCCAGTACTTCTTGCCTGAATTCTCTGCTCCATTCAAACAGTAGAATATTCACAGCAAGCACCCACAATGTTCCCCCGCCAATACCTGTGTATTCGTACCATTGCACCCAGTTTGTTTTTGCGGCAAACACATTCCCGATGCTCAACCAGGGCCAACTCAATTGCCAGTTTAAATGGATGTATTCAAATAGCATCCAGCAGGCTATCAATGAACCATAACCAATCCTTTTGCCGAATTTGTTTTTGAACAAATGAAAGCCCCACCACGGCAGGCACATCAATAAACTGTTGGCCACAATGGCGGCAACACTGCCTACATCTGTCGAATTCCACATCCACCAAGTGGTGAGGGCATTCCAAACAAGCATGGCAATGAATGAATAGAGAAAGAACCTGTTTCTTTTTGTTACCGTAGATGCGATATAAAGCAGTGGAACAAAACCTACAAAAACCAGTAGTGTGAATTGCGATACAGGCCAGGCCGCCGACAATAACAGACCCGATAAGATGCTTAAACCTGCTAGCTGGAGCTTTTTCAAGGGAGAAGTTTTTTCAATGCGGAAGTTCGGAAGTTTATGGTATATAACAGTCACTGTTTTACATAAACACCTTAACTCGCAACTAGTTATCGGTGTAATTGGCTTATTGGCGGCTAAATAATAACCAAAGGTCTTTCGTTTTTAGGGAACGATGAACGACTTTGTCTGGTAGGTCTGTGCACTGAAATAACCCAATGCTCCGCCCTTGATATTGGTTACCGGATTGGCCGGGGAGGCTGATTGGCTGGCCCCTGTGGCACTTTGGTCCAGGCTGAACCAGTATTTGTACACATCCTGCGAAATGCAGAAAATGTCGATGTCAATTTTATTGCCCTGTTTTATTTTGTATTTGTCGTCGTTGTTATCCGGCATGTACCATAGCTTGGACTGTACATAGTTGCCGTCGGTATAATCATCGTCACGCAGGAAAATGTTTTTTACCTGCAGTCCATTTATGTATTCTACAAACCTCAGGTTATTGCCTTTGCCCAAGGGGTCCTGGTAGGCATAGTTTACCAGCTTGGTAACATCGCCAAACAAGAGTTCGTCACTTACAAAAACTGTATCTACCATTACTTTTTGTGGCATGGTGGAAACTGCTGTAAAAGTGTTTCCATTGGTGGTAACGCTTAGCGAATAGGTTTTTCCTACGGCTCCCACCAGTGCGGGGGCAGTATATATACCGGGTGCCGTTTCTGCAAACGTGGTTATATTACCTATATTATCGGTAACGGTAATGGTTGCACCGCTTACGCTTGCAAAGCTGTTGTCGTCAGAAAAGTTTTTGGTGGTAGATAGCAACACTTTGCTTTGACCTGCCTTGTCTGATACCACGCCTTCTATCACATATTTCTTTGCAGCACTGTTCAGGTCTATATCAATTACCTTTTCGCAAGAAGCGAAAAAGAAAGCGGCCGTTACCCATAAAGCCAATCTTGTTATGCCAAAATTTTTCATTGCTTTAATATTATTGATTTAAAAAATCCCGGTTGTTAGAATTTGAAATTATATGATACCGATGGTATGAATTTAAACAGTGCCACTTGGTATGCCTCTGTCTTGTTCGGGTTGTCTTTATTGTCGCGGAACTCAATCGTATAGGCGTTCTCACGGCCATAAGCATTGTATAGGCTAAAAGTAAGTTCGTGGCTCCAATGCTTCCTTTCCTTTAGCTGCAATGTTGCACCAAGATCCAAACGGTGGTATGCGGGCATGCGGTAGCCATTACGTTCGGTATAATAGTAAACGGTTTGCCCGCCCACCTGGTACTTGCCCGCCGGAAAGGTAACCGCACTACCTGTATAGTATATCCAGTTGGCAGATAGTACCCATTTTTTGTTGAGTTGGTAGGAACCTACAATGGCTATGTCATGCGTCCTGTCTTGCTTTGCATTGTACCACTCATTGTTGTTGATGCCATCAATTTTTCTTTCTGTTTTGGACAATGTGTAACTCAACCAGCCAGTAAACCTGCCTGTTTTCTTTTTCAGCAACCATTCAATTCCGTAAGCCCTTCCTTTACCAAAAAGCAGTTGAGATTCTATGGCATTGGAGTTGATAAAAAGGTCTGCACCATCCCTGTAATCAACCTGGTTCTGCATGGTTTTGTAGTATGCTTCAATGGTAAGTTCATACTCCCTGTTATGCAGGTCTTTGTACCAACCGATAGAAACCTGGTCGGACACCTCCGGTTTAATAATATTGGTACTTGCCACCCATTTGTCTGTAGGGCTTGATGATGTTGAGTTGGACAGCAAATGCAGGTTCTGCACATTGCGTACATACGATGCCTTAAACGATGCACTGCTGCTGTATTGATAGCTTACGGCTGCCCTTGGCTCTATATTGAAATAGGTTTTTACAAACTCACCGCTTTTATAGGTCATGGTGTCCAGTACCTTGCCATTTGCATCTATATTATAGAAGTCGCCCTTACCTAAAATGCTGAAAGCCGTGAGCCTTGCACCATACGTAACGTTTATTTTGTCTGATGCCTTCCATGTATCCGATATAAATGCGGCGTTTTCCCAGGAATATCTTTTTTGCAAGTAGCTACTGTTGATGCTTGAGCTGGAAGAAGCTGTTACTTCGCCCGGGCGGATGGTATGGTATATGGAGTTGATGCCAAAACGTACGCTGTGTTTTCCGTTCAGGTACCATTGCATTTCTTCTTTCAGGTTCCAGTCGCGTATCTGGGAAAATATATCAAAATCGTTTGCACCGCTACGAATGGATATTTTGTAGTTGTAGTTACTAAAAATCAATGAGGTGTTCGAAAACAATTTGTTGCTGAAGATATGGTTCCATCTTGCTGTTGCCGTACCATTGCCCCAACCCAGACCAAAGGTTTCGCCAACACCCAATTGGTCGTGCCCAAAATAGCCCGATATAAATAGGCGGTCCTTCTTCCCTAATATGTAATTGGCTTTTGCGTTGAGGTCGTAGAAGTACAGTTTGTTGTTGTTAACGGCTGAATCTTTGGAGAGTTTCAGGAACATGTCCACATAGGTTCTTCTACCAGTGATAAGAAAAGAGGACTTGTCTTTCTGTATCGGCCCTTCCACATTTAGTTTGGCCGATATCAGTCCTATACCGCCGCTTACATCATAGTCTTTGATATTGCCATCGTTCATCTTAATGTCCAATACCGATGACAGGCGGCCGCCATACTGTGCAGGCATGCCGGCTTTGTACATGGTAATGTCTTTAATGGCATCTGAATTAAAGGTGGAGAAGAAACCCAATAAGTGCGAGGCATTGTACACAGGGGCTTCGTCTAACAATATCAAGTTCTGGTCGGCAGCACCACCACGCACATAGAAGCCGCTATTGCCATCGCCAGCAGATTTTATGCCTGGCAGCAACTGTATTGTTTTCAATATGTCCCTTTCGCCCAGCAGTACAGGGATGTTCTTTATTTCTTTAGTGGTAAGTTTCTCCACACCCATTTGCGTGTTTCCCAAACTCCTGCGTGTGGTAGATGATGTTACTGTTACGGACTCCAGCTCCTTGGATTCATCTACCAAGCCAATATTCAATACAATGTTTCTGTCAAGGGTAATTTTTTGTGTGTTTACCTCAAAGCCAATGGCACCTACTTCCAGTTTGTACTCACCCTTTTCCAGTGTTATGGAGTAGAAGCCATATTCATTGCTAACCGTTGCAGCCTTGCCTATACGTACGGTTGCACCAATTACGGTTTCGCCTTTTGTTTTGGAGGTTATGGAACCACTAACAGTAAATTTTTGTGCAAATGAACTTACTGTTGCCAGCATCAACAACAGCAATAAATAAGTTTTGGTCATTGTTTCAGTATTCGTTTTATAACGGGTTAAATTTCAGGCAAGTAAAAGGTAGGTAGCTATATGCGTTGCAATATTAGTTGCTCAAATGCTAAAGTTTCTTTAAAGCATTTTGAATGGTAAAAAATAATAGTGGCAAGGTACTGTGCTTATTAAACACTTAACAAAAAAACAATATAGGCTTATTGCAGGTGTTGCATTTTCTGCAACTAAAAAAGGCTACCAAGTTGGTAGCCTTTTACTATGTAGTCAATAACTATTAGTGATGGTGGTGGTGCAATTTGGCAGCAAAATCTTCCATGCTAATCTCTTCTTCTTTTTCTTTTACCAATGCTTCCACAGCAGTAAACATTTTATCTGTACTAATCCTGTGGTAGCTGTCTTCCACAAATTTCCTGTCCTTCATCATTTTGTCCGCATAGTCTTCTACCCATTGTTGGTTATCGCCCAAGGCACCCAGTTGGCCGCCCATGTATTGAAACAGTTGTGCTTTTGCAAAGCCACGTATATCTTCAGGCAATACTTCAATCTTATTGTCTTCAATCAATTTGGTGCTTACCAGTGTCCATTTTAAACTGTTGGTAAATGATGGGAACTCTGCTTCTGCTTCTTCGGCTGTTTTTGGTTTTTCGCCACCGGTTTGCAACCAGCGTTTCAGGAAGCTTTCAGGAAATTCCATTGGTGTATGGTCAACCAGTTCGTGGTAAATCTGATCGTGCACCTGGTTACGGCTTTGTGCTGCAAAATGTGCTTCAATATCTTCCTTAACTGCTTCACGCAATTCAGCTTCGCTCTTGATTTCCTTGTTTGGATAAGCTGCCAGGAACAGTTCTTCATTGAACTCTGCCTTGGTTACCAAGCCAACTTTTGTAATGGTCAGTTTAAAGTTCTTATCGGCCACACCGGCTATGTTTTTATCCAGACCCAAATCGCCCAATATTACTTCCAGTTCCTTGTCTTCAAATGCGGTAGCCAAGTGCACATCCACTACATCGTCTTTCTTTTTGCCAAGCAAGTTCTTGCGGAACTCAGGGGCAAAATACTTTACCAATAAGCTGTTTGCTTTGTTGATGCCATCATCAACCACATTGCCTGCAGCATCTACTTCAGTAAAAGTTACGTTCAATACATTGTCATCGCTTTCCACTACTTCTGGTTCAGTCATTTTACCGAAACGAGTCTGTAAACGCTCTATTTCTTCGTTTACCATTTCATCGGTTACTTTTACTTTATAGCGGGTAACTTTTATTTTTTTAGGATCGATTTCAAATGAAGGCTTCAAACCAATTTCAAATGAAAACTGGTAATCGGTTGGATTGTTCATGTCCAACGCTGTTTCATTTAGGTTAATAGGCAATGGCTGGGCAAAAATGTCCAGCTTTTCTGTATTCAGGTATTCATTGATCTGTGCATCAATGGCACGGTAAATTTCATCTGCAAACAGGCTTTGTCCGTACATTTTCTTAACCAGTCCGGCAGGTACCATACCTTTCCTGAAACCAGGGATGTTGGCAGATTTGGCCTGCTTTTTCAAACCCTGTTCAAATTTGCTATAGTAATCTTCTTTGGAAAGTTTTACGGTAAGTTTATCGGTCAGGTTGCCGATATTTTCTCTTGTAATAGTTGCCATAACGCACGTTTAGTGTTTAAAAAATTCCCCCTCCGGTATTGGAGAGGGATTGTTTTTGGTGCGGGTGGAGGGACTCGAACCCCCATGCCTCGCGGCACTAGATCCTAAGTCTAGCGTGTCTACCAATTTCACCACACCCGCTTGGTTGTGTATTTTTAGACTTAGGGAGGGCAAAAGTAGGGGTTTTGATGTAAAAAAATACATCTTGGTGCGGCACGGTAAAAAAAATTGCTTGCTTTACTTCCTTTCAGGAAAGAGAGGCTATGCTTTTGCCAACCTAGTGGTTTATTTAATGAATTTGCCAATCACTGGCATTTTTTGGAATTCCTTTCTTTCTACCAATAAAATAAACCAGGCAAACATGGCCAGTAACAAACACCCAATTATCAGGCTGAACCAACTTGCGGCATAGAAATACGTAATGCCTTTGTGGATAAAGAACAACATTACCACAATTACCATGTAGGCTACCAGTTTTCGCCAGGCATAGGGTATGCGGTATTCTTTTTGACCCCACACAAAACTTATCACCATCATGCTGCCATAGCAACAGAAAGTGGCCCATGCACAGGCCATGTAGCTGAAGTGCGGTATAAAGATAAAATTGATGAGTATGGTTATGCAGGCACCAATCAGTGTGATCCATGTACCGGCGATGGTTTTATGCCCCAGCTTGTACCAGATGCTCAGGTTGTAGTAAATGCCAAGAAACATATTTGCCAGCAGCAGTATGGGCACAACAGATAGACCCTCCCAGTACCTAGGGCCAATAAAACGTTTCCATATCGGCATAAAGAGCATCACTACCAGAAACATGAACGATATGGTAATAACAAAAAATTTCATCACCCTTGCATATACCCTTTGCGGGTTGTCGCCTTCGGCCTGTTTAAAAAAGAAAGGCTCCGCCCCCATTTTAAAGGCAGTAACAAATAAGGTAATCAGTATGGATAATTTATAGCAGGCATTGTAAATACCCACCTGCTCTTTCCTGAACAGCTCTTCGCCGGGCAGCCACCAGCGTAGCATTTGCCTGTCGAGCGTTTCATTGATGACGCCGCCAAAACCTGCAATCAATAAAGGCAATGAGTAGATCATCATTTCTTTCCAGAGCCTTGTATCGAACCTGAAATTGATGGCAAGCAGCTCTTTTGATAGCAGCAGCAACGTGAATATGGACTGTGCAAGGTTTGCTAGCAGTACATATACAATAGGGTTGGTAGTGGGGTTGTAAATGGCTTTTACCAATGCCTGCCCCGTATGCGTGGGGCAGTATGCAATAAAGAACCATACCAGGAACATGTTGAGGCAAATGCCACTTACTTTTAAAAAGGCATACATTTTTGGCCTGCCCTGTTGCCGCAACCTTGCAAAGGGTATAACGGACAATGCATCAACAGCAATAATGAAGATACTTATCTGTACAAGCTGCGGCAGGTCCTGTAGGCCGGTTGCAATGGCTATTGCATTCTGGTTGGCCCATAGCAACAGCGTAAACAGTATGGTAGATACCAGTATGGATAGCGATGCGGTACTGTAAATGGTTTTCTTGTTTTCTTCCTTTGAGGAGAACCGGAAATAGGCCGTTTCGAAACCGTACGTAAACAATATGTTGAATATGGGTATGAAGGAGTAGATCAGCCCCATGTTGCCAAAGTCGGGAACTGAAACAGATGCCGTGTAGGTTAAGAAAGGCGTAAGCAGGTAATTAATGAACCTTGCGGCAATGGAACTTACGCCATACCACATTGTTTGCCCTGCCAATTTTTTTATGCTGCTCAAGAGAAGTAATTAGTGATTTGTATTTACAGTAGCTACCTGGAAGTATGCCATGAACAGGTTCCAGGTAGTGATTACCTAGCAAAGTAATGAAAACTGTTTTTAATGGTTATGTATAAATGTTGGTGTTGTGTTATAACCGGGTGGTGCAAACATGGGGTTCTTTAAAAAGGCTGTATCGGTTAAGGTGTACAGGAAGGCGGTTAACTGCCCTATTTCAAAATTGGACAATGGCATCTTTTTACGCAGCAGCGAATCGGTTGTTGAGCATACCACCATTTTACTGCGGTAATGTTCCATTACATTGGATATGCCAAAGAATCTGCCATCGTGCCCATAAGGTGCCGTTACTGCCACGTTGCGTAACGATGGCACACGGAATTTCATGGAATCATTTGCATCGTTGGTTATTTTCATCCGTCCAATATCATTAAGGGTTTTGTCCAACGGGATGCCATTGTTGCGGTAAGTATAATCGGTAAACATGGGTTCCTTATGGCAGCTTGCACATTTTTTCTGGAATATCTCATACCCCAGTTTTTGTGGCAGGTTGAAAGTATCTTCCTTACGCATTACTTTATCGTACTTGCTATTACTGCTTACCAGCATCAGCACAAACTGGCTAATGGCTTTACCCATGCGTTGCGTATTCACTGTTTCATCGCCAAAAGCGGCCTTGAACAGTCTTAGGTAAGCAGTGTCCCGTTTCAGTTTTTGGATAACGCTCTCTATTGTTTCGCCCATTTCGTTTTCGGCAGTAATGGGTGCAAGTGGCTGCAGGTCCAAATGGTTGATGCCTCCATCTGCCATAAACTCTTTTTGCCAGGCCAGGTTCTGCAGGGCAGGTGCGTTGCGTGTTGTAAAAGAATTATTGTAACCATGGCTCAGGTTATGGTCAAATGTTGTGAATGCTGCAAACTGTTGATGGCATGATCCGCAGCTAATGCTACTGTCTTTGCTTAGGCGTTCATCATAAAAAAGCTTCTTGCCCAATTCAAAACCTTCTTTGGTAAGCGGGTTGTTTTTAAAATCGTATAAGGGTTTGGGCCATCCCTTGGGCACTACAAATTTTAACGGCGTTGTTTTGTGTATGCCAACAAAACTTACACCTATAACAATAAAACCCAATAGCAATAATATGGCGGCTACCGTTTTCATTTTACGGCAGCTATTGAAAACATGTTGGCATAATTGTCTGCAAGCCTAACCGCAATACTGCCTGCCTGGTGGCAAACAGGTGACTGTGCAATTGGGTTATCATGTATAGCCTGGAACCATTTCAGCACATCTGCATTAATATTAATTGCATGGGCAGCCTGCATGGAAGCAGGCACACTCAACTTGATTTTTCTTAATGCGTTTTCTTTCTGTTTATAGCCGCCAACATGGTAACTAAAGTAGTGCGATGGTGCATGCGAGGAGTCGCTTTTGCCTTCCAGCTTTGCAAAAATGTAACCGCTGTTCCATGTCCAGAACATGCCTTTCATCGGGTCAAGGTCGCCCACCTGTATGCCGCTCACATTCCTGATGCTGTCAACCCCCAATACAAATTCTATGGAAGCAATTTGCTGTAGCCCTGATGTATTGAAAACAATCTGCTTGGAGCTACTATCGGCTTCATCAACCAGCCGGTAAAAATCGTTCAGGTTTTTTTGTTGCCCATTGGCATCTATTAATACCACATTCGAAATATAGTAACGGAACCGTTGCACCACAAAGGGTTCATTGAATTGGTTGGTATAGGTTTCATCAAACAGCACAAGGTCTTTATTGCCTACTTTATTATGAAAAGTTACCGTTACACTACTTGATGCCCCACCACCATTATGCCATGCAACACATAAAGCTATGAGCACAACGGCTAAAAGGGGCAATAGTTGTTTAAAACAAAACTTCATGTGTGCAAATTATGACTTTGGTTTAAAAACAGCTTGTTAATGCTCCGAAAAGATTAAAGCGGCAGTTTGCTGCGTTTTCCATTTTTGATGGCATGTGAATTGAAAATATGCCTGCAATTTTTAATTCATTCACTAAAATTACCCTTTATGAAAAAAACATTTATTACCAGTGTACTGTTGCTTATGGCCACTTTTTCTTTTGCCCAGTTTGCTGAAACCAAAATGCAGGTTGATTCCGTTGCGGCACCAGCATTGGTGATAGAAACAGATATGTCTAAATCCGATACCAAAGATGCCATAGAAAAATATTTTGAAAGCCTGCACGTGGACAAAGAAAAAGGCAAGGGTTTTATCTTTAAAAAGAGTATGCCTTATATGTTGTTTAAAAGGGCCTCAGCCGATTTTATGCAGGGTGCCGCATTGGATTTTTATTTTACTGTTGAAACAAAAAAGCAAAAAGGGCCCGATGTAACTGTGGTAACCATTGCTGTTAGCCAAGGCTATAACAATTTTGCCAATTCGCAAACAGAGACCTGGAAAAACCTGAACCGTTTTGGTGAGTATTTAAGAAGCAATATACTGGAGCAGTTTAGGGTTACCGCAAAAGTGAGCGACCTGAACAAGGACCTAAAAAAAGCAAAAAGCAAATTGGAAGACATTGAGAAAGACAAAGCGGATGCAGAAAAAAACATTGCCGAAAAAACCAAACAGCTAACAACATTGCAGGCTCAGCTAGAAGGCTTGAAGGCTGCAACCAAACAATAAAATATTTTCCTGTGATTTACGTAGGGCCGGAGCTTAATATAAGCCCGGCTTTATTTTTTTTCTGCCATCCTTTGTAATGGCATTCTTTTTTTTGCCCTCTATCCTTTTTTCGTTTACCGCTTTTGATGGCTTGGTGGCAATCCTGCTTTTCTTTTTTATCAATGCCTGGTTCACAAGTTCGTTCATCTTTTTGGTCACCAGTTCTTTGTTGCCCAACTGCGTCCTTTCTTCCTGGGATTTCACCAACAGCAACCCGCCTGCTATGATGCGGTTCGATAATTTTTGGGCAATGATTTCCTTTTGTTCTTCAGTTGCAATGTTAGATGCAGCAATAGGCCACCTGCCCTCCACCATCGTTTCTACCTTGTTTACATTTTGCCCACCGCTACCGCCACTACGTGCTGTTTTAAAAACTATTTCGGGCGTAATATCTATCTTCATACGCCAAAAATACAATCAATTCATTATTCATGAAAGTAGTTATACAAAGGGTAAGCGAGGCATCGGTAACAATAGAAGGTATTGTAAAAGGCACTATTGGCAAGGGTTTGCTGGTATTGGTGGGTATTGAAGATGCCGATACTAACGAAGACGTTGAATGGCTGTGCAGCAAAACAATCAACCTAAGGGTTTTTGATGACGAGAATGGTGTAATGAATAAAAGTGTAATCGATATAGATGGAGACATTTTATTGATTAGCCAGTTTACCTTGCATGCATCTACCAAAAAAGGCAATAGGCCATCTTATATAAAAGCAAGCAAACCGGACTTTGCCATACCTATGTACGAAAAAACAATTGCACAGTTGGAGAAAGACCTGGGCAAGAAAATACAGACAGGCAGTTTTGGCGCAGACATGAAAGTGGGGCTAATAAACAATGGCCCCGTAACCATCATTATTGATAGCAAGAACAAGGAATAATGGCCGACATAGCAAACAGGAACGACATTGTACAGCTAATGAAAGCTTTTTATGTAAAGGCTTTTGCAGATGAACTGATTGGCTTCTATTTTACGGAACTAACAAAACTTGACCTGGAAAAGCATTTGCCTACCATTGCCGATTTTTGGGAAACCGTTTTATTGAATACAGGCAAGTACCAAGGCGATCCTATAAAAGTACATCAGCATATACATGAACTTTCAGCTTTTAATGATGGGCATTTTAACCGTTGGGTGCACCTTTTTAAACAAACCGTTGACGAACTGTTTACGGGCAACGTGGCAGAGCGTGCAAAACAGCGTGCAGAATCCATTAGCACTGTCATGAAAATAAAACTCATTCACCAAGGCATACAAAAAAGGCAATTATGACAATTGAAGCAGCCCAACAGCAAGTGGACAACTGGATACAAACGATTGGTGTACGTTATTTTAACGAGCTTACCAATCTTGGTATTTTAATGGAAGAAGTGGGCGAACTGTCCAGGTTAATGGTAAGGCAATATGGCGAACAATCCTTTAAAGAAAGCGACAAAGGCAAAGACATTGGCGATGAAATGGCCGATGTGCTTTGGGTATTGATATGCCTAGCCAACCAGACAGGCATTAACCTAACTGATGCATTTCAAAAGAACCTGCATAAAAAAACCCAGCGTGACAGTAACAGGCACCGTGAAAACGAGAAACTCCAATAGTTACTACCTCCAATATCCAGGTGCCCAGCTCCATCCGCCCCTTACCTTTCTCCAATGCCCATTGTGCCAACGTTCGGGCCTTGGGGCACTCCAGTACCCATTTTCCCATTCGTAACGGCCGCCTCTCCAAACCCAATTGCCGTTGTACCAAATATATCCCGGCCCGGGCGAAGCAGGCCTTACAAATACCGGACGTGCCGGCTTGGAAACCACGGTGTATTCAGCTGAGCCGCAGCCAACCATTATCATGATTGCCACAGCCAGCATACAGCTATAAAATGCGTTTTTCATACTTCTATTTACAATTATGCCGACATACTTTGTGCCATTTAGCCAACAATCTGCAAATACAACACCGTGAGCACCAGTCTGTAGAAATAAATCCGCTTTTTAATACCAATGGTTAAACAATAAAATTGCAAAGCAACCGTTAGTAAGTTGTTTACCTATGAACACTCACATTCCGTCACCAACTGAAAATCCGGTTTTATGATGCTCCTACTCACCAGCATGCTGTATTATTATGCAGGTGCCATAGCCCTAGTTATTGTAATTGCCATATTACTGAAGCTGTTCTATGCTGCCCAAACCAAAAACAAATTCAAGGAATACCAAAGCGAAATAGCCAGGAGCCACTCCAAGATCCTGAAGCTGGAAGTAAAAAATGAAAAATTGCAACAGCAGATCAACGAATTGCTGGTTACAAAAGAAAGAAGCCGGATTGCTTAACAAACAATCTAAATACTTATAATAACGGCATTTTTTATTAGGTTTGCCGCCATTATGAGTACGCAACAAGAGAACAGTTTCCAGTCAATTATTTCCCATGCCAAAGAGTATGGTTTTGTATTCCCGTCAAGTGAAATCTACGATGGCCTGAGTGCCGTTTACGACTACGGCCCCTACGGCAGTGAGCTCAAAAAAAACATACGCGATTATTGGTGGAAAAGCATGACCCAAATGCATGAAAACATTGTGGGGTTGGATGCTGCCATTTTTATGCATCCCACTACCTGGAAGGCAAGTGGTCACGTTGACAACTTTAGCGACCCGATGATTGACAACAAGGATAGCAACAAACGCTACCGTGTTGACCATTTAATAGAAGCCAAGGCCGAGCAGTTGGCCACAGAAGGCAAAAAGGAAGAAGAATTTGCCCTGCTAAAAAAAATGGACGAGCTATTGGCAGCAGAGGATTTTGCCGGTCTGAAACAATTGATTGAGGACAATAAAATTGTTTGCAGCATCAGTGGTACGGGCAACTGGACCGAAATCCGCCAGTTTAACCTGATGTTCTCTACAGAGTTTGGTGCAATCAGTTCTGACAATCCCGAAGACAATAAAGTATATTTAAGACCAGAAACCGCACAGGGCATTTTTGTGAATTTTTTGAACGTTCAGAAAACAGCAAGGATGAAAGTGCCTTTTGGCATTGCCCAAACCGGTAAGGCTTTCAGGAACGAGATTGTTGCCCGCCAGTTCATTTTCAGGATGAGGGAATTTGAGCAGATGGAAATGCAGTTTTTTGTACGCCCCGGCACAGAAGGCGAATGGTACAGGTACTGGAAAGAAACCAGGCTAAAATGGCATTTGAGCCTTGGCCTGCCTACGGAAAAATACCGCTATCACGATCACGTAAAGCTTGCCCACTATGCCAAAGAGGCTTGTGATATTGAGTTTGAATTCCCATTTGGCTTTAAAGAAGTGGAAGGCATCCACTCCAGAAGCGATTTCGATTTAACACAGCATCAATTATACAGCAAGAAAAAACAGCAGTATTTTGACAATGATATTGATGAAGCTACCGGCAAGCCTTATGGCAACTATGTTCCATATGTGGTAGAAACTTCCATTGGCCTGGACAGGATGTTCCTGTTGCTGCTTTCACATGCTTACGAGGAAGAAACCATTCCGAAAGAAGATGGCACAAACGATAGCCGTGTGGTACTGCACTTCCCGGCAAAATTGGCCCCTATAAAACTGGCTGTTCTGCCATTGACCAAAAAAGATGGTTTGCCAGAAATTGCCAGGGAACTGATGGAAGCGTGCAAACCGTTTTTCCATTGCTTTTACGAAGAAAAAGATGCAATCGGCAAAAGGTACAGAAGGCAGGATGCGATTGGTACACCTTTTTGTGTAACCGTTGATCATCAAACAAAAGAAGACAATACAGTAACCATACGTTACCGCGACAGTATGCAGCAAGAGCGTGTTGCTATGGATAAACTAAAGGAAATTGTAATGAAGGCTATTTTTTAGCAATTAGCCTTCTTCTCTTTCATCTGTTGCAGAGGGCTGTGCATGATGGTGGTGTGATGACGAACGGTGCTTGCGGTGCTTCCTGCGTTTCTTTTTGCTCACATCCTTATCGTACAGGAAATAAAGAAATAGGAAAAAATATACAATGCCTGCTCCGCCATAAGCGATAGCGGGCATTTTTTTGCCGTTTTTGTATTGAAAGAAAGCAGCCAGCAAAATAACGGCACACTCAAGCAAATAAACCAGTTTCAACGATTTGCCAACTGTTTTTTCCAGTAGTTCCATGGAGCCGGAAACAGCCAGGAACAATATTGCGGCCACCAAAAAAACCACGCTAGTAGAAAATCTTTTCTGTTCAAATAGCTTGAAGGCAAGGGGCAATAATAGTACTGCAGCTACAAAATGACACAGTTGTTTAAATCGCTCGTTTTTCATTCCAGTTTACAAATAGTAAAAATCATAGCATTTTATCCATAGAGCTCCAAGTGAATATCTTTCTTGTCGTACCCCATGGCTATAATTCTTTGTTTAGCCTCATCCACCATATTCTTCCATCCACATAGGTAAAAACGTGCGGGTTGCTTGTTTTCTTGTGTCAACAACTCATAAACTTGATGAACGTAACCCTTATACATACCATGGCCCACTTCTGCTTCCCTTGAAAATACGGGATGGTAAAAAAACTGGGATTCTTTTGCCTGCAGTTCCTTCAGTTCATTCAGGTACAATGCGTCGCTCAGGGTTCTGCAACCAAATACAATATGTATGTCCTGATGGGGAACTTTGTGGGCGTTCACATATTGTATCATTGACCTGAAAGGTGCAATACCGGTTCCTGTGCAAATGAGGAAGATGTCTTTATCGATGGTTTCGGGCAAAGTGAACTTGCCTTGCGGGCCCCGCAACAACAATTCGCTGCCAACGTTTACTTCATTGAACAGGTAGTTGGTTCCCGCACCGCCTTCCAGTAAAACGATTACCAGTTCTACTACGTTTGTACCATCCGGTGCAGAAGCAATTGAGTAACTACGCCAGCGTTTGTTCTTTTGTTCGTGAATGGGTAAATCGAGGGTTATAAACTGACCCGGCAAAAAATCAAATTGCCCTACTTCGGGTATTTCAATCCAGAAACGGCGGGTGCTGCTCGTTTCGTCTTCTATACGGATTACTTTTCCGGTACGCCAGGGTTCAAGCATCGTTCGTAAATTTCACACAATTTACTGTAAAGCTTCTGTAATAGTTATGCTGCAACTTAAAATTTTACGTACACGATTGCACCAGTAAAACGGGCAATAACCAACAATTGAACCTGCTTTAATTGGAAATCAGCAATATTAGGATTCGTTATTGCCATTCAGCAAACGCCGGATGCTCTCCAATAAAATATCACTTTTCTGTGCTTGAAAAACGATTGCTTTTTCTTTATTCAACCGCAGCGAATATTTTTTCCCTTCTGCCAAAGCCTTGTCAAACCCTGGATTCCACCTATTAAACTGGTCAATATCCATTACCAATCTGCTGCTTACCACGCTTGACAGGTACCTACCGCCCACTTCAATAACACTGGTGCTGTTTAGTTCTTCGGCCGTAAGTTCAATAGTAGTATTGGCAAGCTGGGCCTTGTACTTTTCGGCTTCCATGGCCGTCATTGTGGTTAAACCGCCACCGCCTTCAAATATGTAATGCGTGCCAATGAATTTCTTTACATGGTTCCTTGTTTCTTCTGGCAGGTAATATTGCAGGTCCCAAAAATCCCTACTGTTGGCTTTCTTAATGCATTGCTTTACACGGCCAACACCGCCATTGTATGCTGCCACAACCAATAGCCAGTCGCCAAATTCGGCATACAGCTCCTTTATCAGTTTGGCGGCGGCATGTGTACTCTTGTAAAAGTCCATTCTTTCATCAACCCCGCCACTCATCCTAAGTCCAAAACGCCTTCCTTCATAATCCATCAACTGCCAAGGGCCTACCGCACCTGCCCAGGAAACGGTACCTTTTTCCAAATTACTTTCAATTACACTTAGGTATTTAAGCTCTTTAGGTATGCCGTATTGGGTAAGTATATTATCGTACATATCAAAATAAGGCTTGCCCCAAACCTTCATACGCTCATATTCTTTCGTTTCTTTTTTTACATACTGGTCCACAAAAGAAACAGCCTTCGGGTTTAAGGGTACCAGATTAGGCTTTAGGGTATTGTCTGTAGTAGAAGGGAACAATGTGTTCAACCCACCCTGTTGGTTGGATGAAACAGTCGTATCCTTTACCTTTTTTGTATTCAGCGAGTCTATGTAGGTAGCCGCAAATGTTCTTGTGTGCAGAAAAGCCATCAATACAAAAGCAACCGAAAATATTTTTGTGTAGTTGCTTGGGCTATTCCTGTTTATTCCAATCCATTTCATGTGCATCAATGCATTAAAAGATTAAACAATGTAGCAGGTATTGGTTGATGCCGTTGCTTTAAAAGCAGGATGATGGAAAGTATGTATAGGTCATTTCAACTCCATCAGCTTTTTAGCAAGGGAGTGCAAAGTTACTTCTTTGAAGTGAGAAACCATAACCTGAAGCCCAAAGGGCATGGAGTTACTATGCTTGAAGAGAGGAAGGGATATTCCTGGTATGCCTACCAGGTTGGCAAACACAGTATAGATGTCGGCCAGGTACATTTCAGTAGGGTCATTGTTCTTTTCGCCGAACTTCCAGGCAGTGGCAGGAACGGTAGGCGAAATAATGGCATCGTATTCCGCAAAAATAGCTGTTGTCTTATCGCTCAATATGCGTCTAACTTGCTGGGCCTTAGTAAAATAGGCATCATAATAGCCAGAACTTAACACAAAAGTGCCCAGCATGATACGGCGTTGCACTTCCTTGCCAAAACCTTCGCTACGCGATGCTTTGTACAGGGCAGTCAAGTCGCCGTTTTTGGGCATGGATTGATGTCCGAATTTTACGCCGTCAAAGCGGGAAAGATTGCTACTGGCCTCCGCAGTTGTTAAAATATAGTAAGTGGGCACAACATAATCAAGTAGTTCAAAATCAATTGGTTCTACCGTATAGCCTTTTCCTGTTAAAGTTTTTATAAACGACTTTATCTGAGTGGAAATTTCAGGGTCCAAAGCCGGATTTTCGAGTGCCTGTTTAAAATAAGCAATTCTGTATGGCTTGTTTTCGCCTTCCAATAACTGTGCATATTGCGGTACCTCTTTTTCAGAAACAGTGCTGTCGAAATCATCTTTGCCGGCAATTGTTTCCAAGGTCAATGCAGTATCTTCTACTGTATTTGCAAAAACGCCAATTTGGTCAAAAGAAGAAGCGTAGGCAATCAGTCCGTATCTGGAAATTCTGCCGTACGTAGGTTTCATTCCAACAATGCCGCAAAAATCGGCCGGCTGCCTAACAGAGCCGCCAGTGTCGCTACCAAGGCTCACCATGCATAAACCAGCCTGTACGGCCACGGCAGAGCCGCCAGACGAACCACCAGGAACGCGGCTTTCGTCCAATGCATTTTTTACATTGCCAAAAGCAGAGTTTTCGTTACTGCTACCCATAGCAAACTCATCGCAGTTGTTGCGGCCAATAATAATGGCATCTTCTGCAAGTAATTTTTCTATTACCGTAGCATTGTAAATGGAAGTGAAATTGGGAAGTATTTTAGATGCGGCAGAAACCTTGTGCCCTTTATAACAGATCACATCTTTTATGGACACTATTACTCCGTGCATTTTGCCCAATGGCTGTTTGCCGGATAAACGTTTGGCATCCAATTGTGCCGCTACCTGCAGGGCTTCTTCGGAAAAAATTTCCAGGTAAGCGTGGAGATTGGCTTTGGCTTCAATAGCACCTAAATAATACTGAACGGCTTCCACACAGGTGGTTTGGCCGTTCAGTAATTCAATATGATAGTCTTTGATTGTAGTGAAACTAAACAAAGGCTTACATTCAATTTAAGAGATTGGGGGAAAATGATTAGTTCTGCGTGGTAGCTTTGTCTTTTTCGTTAATACCATCTTCAATTTCTTTCTTCACATTGTTTTTGGCATCGTTAAACTCCCTGATTCCTTTACCCAAACCTCTCATGAATTCAGGTATTTTTTTACCGCCAAACAAAATTAATACTGCTAGAATGATTAGGATCCACTCTGTACCGCCGGGCATGCTCATAATAAAAGATTTTAGAAGTACAAAAGTAAGGCAATTGAAACGCCTCACTATTAAAATTTGTTTATCAGGGTTAAGACTTAATAAAAAAGCGGAAGTTTAGCATTGGCTTCACTTCCGCTTTAAATAATATTCTTACTGAATTAAAAACGTTTTTCTTTGATCCTTGCACTTTTACCGCTTCTTTCACGAAGATAGAAAAGCTTGGCACGACGTACTTTACCCACTTTGTTCAACACGATGCCGTCGATATTTGGGGAAAGGATAGGGAACAAACGCTCAACGCCTACTCCGTCAGAAATTTTACGTACTGTAAAAGTAGCGGTAGCACCTTGGCCTTGTAATTTGATCACATCGCCACGGAAACTTTGGATACGTTCCTTACCACCCTCTACTATTTTATAGTTCACGGTAATATTATCACCAGCTTTAAACTTTGGATAATCTTTTTTGGCAGTTAACTGCTCATGTACAAACTGAACTGCTGCGTTCATAACTTTATTTTTTTACGGACGGCAAAGGTAAGGGTATGAAAGTTAAAAAGGGAAAGGTTTTCAATTTTTTTTTCAAAATAATACCAGTATTGCCAGAAATAGGATTGTAACCCATAGGTTATTAGTCCTTAATAATATAATGTGGCCCTTTTTCCAGTGAAAAATGGCGTATAAAAACTTCCTTGCCTTTAAAATATTCCTCTACTGCTGCGGATTCGCCGTCTCTTTTATAGTAATTGTTGATGATGAGCACACCGCCACCAATTAACCTTGGGTACAGGTACTGCATAGCAGTAATCGTGTTTTCGTAATCATCCAAATCTATAGTAAGCAGGGCAATTTTCAGCTCGGGGTTCGCAATCAGGTATTCGGGTATGGAATCTGTAAGCTGGCCTGGCAAAAAATCTATGTTTTCTATACGGGCCTGTTTAATCAGGTCTATTTGTGTTTCGGTTACCTGTTTGGACCTTGTTTTTACCAGTGTAACCGTTTCGTTGTTCACTTCCACTGTTTCAAAAACAGATGGGTTCTTCTCAAAAGAAACCATTGGGTGCCTGTTATTGCCGCCAATGCGTTTAAAGAATGAAAAATAGGAAAATGCTTCATCAGCGGAAATGCCACATTTAATGATACTGCCTTCTGCATGGTTAATCAATTTATACAACTCGTAGTAAGGAACCAGGCGTTCGGCATTGGGCACAACTTTCTTGCTATACAATATTTCTGATTCTGTAGGGTAAGAGACAAGCGATTTACGCATAAAGTCAATTGTTGATTTTTTACAATTGGCCTATCAAGACTATTGGGTACGGAATTAAATTGGAATCGGATTATTGATAGATGGTTCCGTTTTTTAAAAGGTTGCAGTGGCCAAATAAAAAAGCCATCATTTTTGGGATGATGGCCTTTTTTAAAAGGATGTTGGCATATACCTATTTGGCAACCACTATTTTTTGGATGTATTGTTCGCCGTTGGCCAATAATTTAACGAGGAAACTGCCATTGGCCAGATTGCTGGTTGAAATGGTTATTAAGCCTGCATTTGGTGTAAATGATTGATTGATAACAACTTTGCCAGTTATATCGCTTACCTGAACCAGTACGTTTCCGTTGGAGTTGTTGTTCATTTGCAGGTTAATGAAACTTCCGGCCACTGGGTTTGGATACACCGTGAATTTTGTATTCAACGGAATATGCAGGCTGAATACCTGGCTATAAGAATAGCTGCCGTCCCTGTCCACTTTTTTGATACGGTAGTAAACCAACCTGCCCCTAATGGCATCTGCATTATCATTGTAGGCATAGTTGGTAGCATTTACTGCCTTTGTTTCGCCAATTTTTATATAAGAAGTACCATTGAAGCTTCTTTCTATTTCGTACCTGTCGAAGTTGATTTCGTTCTCTGCCTGCCAAGTCAGTGCAACTTTGCTTCCCAGCAGTTTGCCAGAGAAATAGATAATATTAACTGGCAATGTGCTTAAGCCAGGGCAGGTATTGTTCCAAACAAGATTCACGTACTCCGGATGATCTATGAATGGGTTACGGTTGCCTTGATAGGCATACGCAGCATTGTTCCTGTCAATCTCTTTTTGACTTACAGGATCCTGGTTATGCCATTTGATCATCAGCTTCAGGTAAGGGATATCCACGCTAGGGAAAGTGTTGGGCTCAACCGCCTGTAAACCACTGCTGCCACTTAAGTTGCCCCAGCTAGGCATATTGTCTTCGTAGCGTGTAACCATGTATAGGAATGCCCTGGCCAAATCGCCCTTATAGGCATTGATCGGTTCAAATACATTTCCCGTAAAGCCAGCAACAGACGATGTGCCGAGCTTGCTGCCGTTCAGGCTGGTGAATGATGCAGTAGCCACTTCTCCATAAATAAAATTGCTACGCTCGCCATTTACTTTGCCATCTGTTGGGAAAATATGGTGGTAATCGGTTCCTGGTCCATTGGCTGTGCCAGATGTGAACCAGTTTTGCGGAAAGCTATGCTCCCTGTTGTAACAGCCACCTTCGCCACTGTAGCTACCGCATTGGCCCAACGCCCCGGTGCCGCCCGGCGTAAAATTATAAGGATCGGGCCCTGTGGGATTATCCGAATAGATATCCCATATAACATTGGCTGAACCTGTACCCACTTCCCTTGGCTTAATATCGGATACAATGTATTGTGCCCACAAATCATTGTAAGCGTTAGGGGTATTGCCATTGGTGGTAATATTCTTTAAAGCAGTTTTCAAAGCCGCACAGCTTAACCCCGTTGTGGTACTGTAATAGGTTGGGGGCTCACCACCGCCACTGGCTGTAGTTGTGGCATTGCCGCTAACAACGGTTGCAAAGTATAAAGGCCCGCCAGTACAGGCAAAACCACTTACAGCAAATACGCTGAAATAATAGGTTGTAGAGTTTGCAAGGCCTGTTGCTGCAAAAGTATTGCCGCTACCAAATTTTATGACTGTGCCGCTACCAAAAGCAGTGCCCACTACGTAAGAAGTGCCGTTTACCGGTGCTGCACCCAATGTGCTGCTTGTACTCCTGATTACGAGGTAACCATCTGCCCCAGTGGCAGCAACAAAACTTCCGTTAATACTGGTTGATGCAGGCGTTAAGGTTAATGTGCCAGCCCCGCTTGTAGGTGCCGTACATACAGGCGGTACCGTTGTGGTAACATTGCCCGTAAGTGGTGAAGTAAGTAGGTAAAGCGGCCCTCCGGTACATGCACTGCTGACAGAAAAAACAAAGTAGTAATAGGTTGTGCCGGCATTTAAACCTGTAGCAGTAAAAGAAGTAGTGCTTGACCTTGTTTCTACTACGCCGTTGCCTATTACATCGTCGTCGTTGTAAATAGTACCATTAACCGGCATGGTACTTAGCGTATTGCTGGTGCTTCTAATAATCAGGTATTCATTGGCTGCGGGAGAAGCAGCAGTAAAATTGCCTACAAAACCTGTATTGGTAATACTTGAAAAAAGCAGTGCCGATGGCTGGGCAGTTGGCGGCGTACAAGGGGCTCCGCTATAACCTGTCCACGTAACATCGTCAACGCTTATACGTAAACCGGTTGTGGTTTCCTTGATTTCCAAAGAAAAGCTGCCGCTTACATTGATGCCGCTGAATGTTGCTGTTTGTACGGTTGTAGTGGGGTTGGCCGTACCAACAAGTATATTGTTTATCCTAACTTCCAATACACCACCCGTACCGCTAAATACCTGTTGGTGCTTAAACGATAGGTCGCCAATACCATTGGGTATGCCGGCACAGGAAATGGCTCCGGCTTGGGTACAAATGGCCTTGCTATTAATCGTTTGGTCTGTTCTTGAAAGTGTGGCCTGCCAGGCAAGTGTATTGTCGCCCGTCCAGTTTCTTGTACTGTAGCTTGATGGGGATGTTGTAGGTATGCTGGAAAAGCTTTCCGTACCCTGTGCAAATAGAAGATTGCCCAATAAAAACGAGCAGATAGCAAGCAATAAATATTTTTTCATAAATAAAAATTGGGCAACGAAGATAACCTTAATGTAGGACGGAACCTTGCCAAAACAATTTAGTAATGCCCGTTAACTGAAATTTAATCCGAATGAACAAGTCCGGGCTACTCACCGTAAAATGTTTTTTATCCTCAAATCAAGCTCAACAGGGCTACCGTTTCTAAGCACCACTACTTTTATATGCCCACGGGCCTGTTGCAAGATATTCTTAAACACCTGTATGTCTTTGGAAACATGGCTACCTACAGCAAAAATGATATCGCCGCTCTGGAAACCGGCAATATCGCCTGGCGAGCCTTTGATGATATCCATTACCTGTATCTGGCTGTTTATTTGATAGATACTTAACCCGGTGTACGAATAATCGAACGCATCGTTGTAATGCGTATTGGGTTTAAGGTGTATGGCCTGGTCGGGATAGTTAAGAATTACATTGAACCTCCTCAGCAAATCATTGCCAATAAGCCCGCCCATTTGTGGGTACGATGTAACGTTGTAATCGTCACTAAAAATAAAAGCAGGCACTTTTCTGAATTTGAACGGCCCAACCGTTATGCTTTTAAGCACCGAAATATGCATCAGTTTTTTTCCGCCCAGCCCCTCTGTTTGGGTCGGGTACATTTTCTTGTGCTTCTCAAACAGGCTGCTATCCTCAACAAATTCCTTGCTCAACAAAAAGCAGAGTCCGGCACCACTATCAAAAATAAAACGCCCCGTAACCTGTTTGGCATCTTGTACTGTTAAGTAAGGTGTGGGCAATGTGGTAAACCCGGGGTGCATCAAGATGCCGCCCTTTGGGTACCTGATTGCCCCGGGTGTGTATATTTCAATCATCTGGTCGTCGTAATCAATCTTTACAATATACCTTCTTAAAAAGCTGTAACCAATAATGCCATCAACCCTTATTCCGTAAACACTGCCCAACAATTCGTAATCATTAATATGAAAGGCAAGGCTATCCACTTTCAGGTCGGCCAAATGCAGCGAATGGCCATACGAAAACGAAACCTGCTTCATACCGGCAATGCCCCTAATAACATTGTTTGTTTGCGTTACCTGCAAATGGTATTTTTCAACAACGCTTGAATCCAGCGATATACCGCCACTGCCCGTATCCAGCACAAAATTGAGCGTGTCCGAAAGCTGACCATCCAACTGGGCCCTAACGATAATAACACCGCCTGTTAACTGTGTAAAGGGCAGTTTGGTAATGAACTTTGCCTGTTGTGGCACAAACTCTTCCTGTGCCCCTGTATCTATACAAAAGCTTACCAGAACAAGCAAGGCCGTAAGGGCTTTTTTAAACATACCGCAATTACAAGATACAGTAAGGTAAAGGTTTTTATCAAAGACAGGCGGCATGGCTTTATTGCTGCCGGCTTTGTATATATGGCAATCATATTGGGTAAGCGGCAAATAATATCCATCCATCTATGAAACTGTACATCCTTAACTTTGCCCCATCAAAAATTTTTGAAGGAAATGAAGTTGTCTGATTTATACGAGAAAGCACTACGCTTCGAGTTTCTCTCCATTGAAGAAGGAATGCACCTTTTTGAACATGCCCCCCTTACGGAATTGATGTATGTGGCCGATGAATTAAGGAAAAAGCAGGTGCCGCACGGAAAAGTGACCTGGCAAATTGATCGGAATGTAAACACCACCAATGTATGTACGGCCAATTGCAAGTTCTGCAATTTTTTCCGTGTGCCCGGCCATGCAGATGCATACATTACGGACATGCCCACCTATAGGAAAAAAATTACGGAAACATTAAAATATGGTGGCGACCAATTGCTGTTACAAGGCGGCCATCACCCAGAGCTTGGCCTTGATTTTTATACGCAAACCTTTAGGCAGATAAAAGAAGAGTTCCCTACCATTAAGCTGCATACATTGGGACCACCCGAAGTGGCACATATCACTAAGCTCGAAAAATCCACCCACCACGAAGTATTGAAAGCTTTGAAGGAAGCAGGTATGGACTCCTTACCAGGAGCCGGTGCAGAGATATTGGTTGACCGTGTAAGGCGACTGATTAGCAAGGGCAAGTGCGGTGCCGATGAGTGGCTGGCCATTATGCACGAATGCCATAAGCTGAACATTACCACATCTGCAACCATGATGTTTGGACATGTGGAAACCATAGAGGAACGTTTTATACACCTAGTAAGGATACGTGAAGTGCAGGCCATGAAACCTGCAGAGGCAAAGGGCTTTCTTGCATTTATTCCATGGACGTTTCAGGATGTGGATACCCTGCTTACCAAGATACGCGGTGTGCATAATTTGACTACGGCTGAAGAGTACATCCGTATGATTGCCATTAGCCGCATCATGCTGCCGAATATCAAGAATATACAAGCAAGCTGGCTTACAGTTGGCAAGCAAACCGCACAAATATGCCTCAATGCCGGTGCCAATGACTTTGGCAGCATCATGATTGAGGAGAACGTGGTAAGTGCAGCTGGGGCCCCGCACCGCTTTACTTACAAAACCATGCAGGATGCCATACGTGAAGCAGGCTTTGAGCCACAGCTTCGCAACCAGCAATACGAGTGGAGGGAAATTCCTGCGGCGATTGAAGAACAGGTGATAGATTATTAATTAGTTGATAACACCATAAAAAGAGCCGGCAAATATGCCGGCTCTTTTTATTACCCAATACACGGTATTGCGTGGGGCTGCTATCTGTATTATCCTTGTCTCAAAAAAGCACCATGAACATTTTTGAATCGCTTATCTGTAGCCAGTATGCCGCACTTAAAATGAAAGGCAGCGGACAAAGTGCCAAAGCCAATGGCGTGGTACTTATTTCAGTTGCTTTGATGATGCATTTGCTAACACTGCTATTTATACTGGTTATTACCAAGAGTAACATTGTAAGGATAGACACACATGGATTGAATGGAAAGATATTTGGCAAGCTGCTGGCCTTTGGGTTGATTGCAGCCCTATACCCTATTGTTTATTTTTTTTACGGCAGGCAGCAACGTTTTGACCGCATAACACAGCAATTTGACGGATTGATGGAACCAGAACAAAAAGCAGTTATTAAAAAAGGGCTCTATTACCTGCTTGCCAGCTTTGGCATTTTTATCATTGTGCTAATGGTGCTTTTGTTCAAAAAATAGCCCTGTCTGGTTTTGCATGAGAATCCGAAAGTGACTCAATAGCTTGAATTATTGTAAAAACTAAGCCTGTCGAAACCAGTTCCAAAACCTCCTATACCATCAGTTTCTGAAAGCTTGATTTGACAATTCATGTGTCAAACCAAGCCCCTACAAACAGTCCTTACGGTATGCGTAGGGATTTTTTTGGTTATTTTGTAACATAATTGCTGTTGAACCGTAACACATTCAACAAGGCAAACCCGAAAATATCCCGCTGTTTATGACTGAACAAAATTACAATGACTGTGTAAACCAATACGCCGACAACGTGTTCAGGTTTATCGTTAAAAACCTCCGCCATGAGGAAGATGCCCGTGACATTGTGCAGACGGCATTTGAAAAACTGTGGCGTAATAGGGAGAGTGTAGAGAACGACAAATGCAAGTCATACCTGTTTACGGTTGCATACAACCAGATGATTGACCATATACGAAAAAACAAACGGGTTCAGTTAAAGGAAGAATTTGACGAGCATACAAAAATCGGGCATCAAACTTCTACCCATACCAAAAGGGTTTTAATGGAAGCATTGAACCGCCTGAACGAAACACAAAAAAGCCTGGTAATGCTAAAGGATTATGAAGGCTACAATTATGAGGAGATTGGAAAAATCATGGACTTATCGGAAAGCCAGGTAAAGGTTTACCTGCACCGTGCAAGATTGGCTTTAAGGGATTATTTAGTGAAACCAGAAAATGTGCTATAGGAACCGAGGTTGAATTTCCGGATTTTTTAAAGAAACAACATGAACATCAACAGACATAATTACGAAGAACTTTTCTTACTCTATATAGATGGGGAACTTGATGCCGTGCAAAAGCAGCTAGTAGAGGCATTTGCAGCAGCCAACCCAGATTTAAAGGAAGAACTGGACATGTTGAAGGAAACAGTATTGTTTACTGATAATGACCTGGTATTTGCCGACAAGTCTTCGCTTTATAAATCATTGGATGCAGCTAGCATTACGACCCATAATTACGAAGAGCATTTTTTACTGTATGTGGACAATGAACTGGAGCAGCCAGCAAAAACTGGAGTGGAAACTTTTGTATTGCAGCATCCTGAATTGCAGGACCAGTTTACGGTGTTGAAACAGACAAAACTGGAAGCTGAACATATTGCCTGCCCCAATAAAGAGTTATTGTATAAGGAAGAAAAGGAACGCCGCCCGGTTGTTTTTATGTGGGCCAAGAGGCTAGCCATTGCAGCCGCTATTTTATTGTTTGCTGTAATGGCATGGATGCTTACATCCAACAACAAGCAAACAGCCGATGGTCCAACTGTGGCAAAGGCCAATGGTTCTTCCGTAGAAAAAAATTCGGCATCAACTGTAACATCTACTACAACTGTCCCGTTAAGCACAGGTACAAAGACAGATGATACTGTTGAACCACAACAAACCATACAGCATTCATTGGCCGATGTGGCAACACAGGGTAATAAGAGTACCGAAAAGCTGCCAGTAAAAACGGTTGTTGAACCAGTGCAGAAAACGTTGCCCACAAACAGCATTGCCAAAGCTGACAACAATAGCACTAACAATAGCAGCAATGGTTTAACAGTGGCACAGCCGCAACAAAAGCAGGAAGCAATTATTGCAGCCGTTATACCCAACAAAAGCACCGAGCAACCGGTACATACGGTGGCAAGCAACAGTAAAACCGAAAGCAATAGCCCCATCAATACCAAAGTGGCCAACACCAACACAGCTTCTCTTATGGCACAGCCTGCTGTTTATAGGGAACTGAATACGGCGGATGAAGATGATGAAAGCAAATCGGTGTACATCGGCTCCATGCAAATCAGTAAAACCAAATTGAATGGGTTTTTCAAAAAGGCCAAAAAGATTTTTGGCAAATCGAAAAGCGAAGACGCTCCTACCGAAGAAAGCCCTAATACCCATTCAAGATCATTAAGATAAATTTTTAAACACACAAGTATGAAACGCACATTATTGGCAACAGCTATCATGCTGTTTGCAGCAACAGGTTTTGCCCAAACGGATTCAACCAAAAATGCACCGGACACAGTTAAGGTGGGCAATTTTGTCATCATCAAAAAAGCAAAAGCCAATCAAAACAATTCGTTTGAAATACGCCTTGGCAGCAATAGCAGCAACCGCAAGAAAAAGAACCTCAGCACCAACTGGTGGATATTGGACCTGGGCTTTACCAATCTTAGGGACAATACCAATTATGCCAGTGCACAGGCAGGCTCGTATCTTAGGGTAGGTCGTCCGGCCGATGGCCCAGTAACCGAAAACAGCATGAAGCTGAACCGTGGTAAGAGCTCCAATGTGAACCTTTGGTTCTTTATGCAAAAACTGAACGTTGCCAAACATGTGGTGAACCTTAAATATGGGTTGGGCTTGGAGATGTATAACTTTCGTTATGAGAACAGCATCAGCTACCGTAAAGATGGAAGCAACCCTTATATATTCAACGACTCCATCAGCTTTTCCAAAAACAAACTGTATGCGGGCTATATTACCGCACCGCTTATGCTGAACATTAATGCAACACCCGATAAGAGAAGGGGCTTTAGTTTCAGTGCAGGTGTAAGTGCCGGTTACCTGGTGGCAAGCCGCAACAAACAGGTAAGCGATGCCCGTGGCAAAGTGAAATACAAAGGCGATTTTGACCTGCAGCCCTGGCGTTTGGCAGCCATTGCCGAAGTTGGTTTGGGCCCTGTTCGTTTATACGGCAGCTATAGCCTGAATGCCCTGCACAATAGTAGCACAAGGTTAGAGCAGTACCCTTATGCAATAGGCATCAGGTTCAGCAATTGGTAGTACACTTTTTTCTGCATGGAATATGGATAAAATAACAATGCCCAGTAATTAAGTTTACTGGGCATTGTTGCTTTTATATTGATTGAAACGGTATCATTTTTTTGTGGCCGTCTTTACAATCTTCCTGATTACGCTATCCAGTTCGTTGGATGATTGCCTGAGCATATCCAACAGCCCTATTACATCGTCTGGCAAAGATTCTTCGTAGTGTTTCAATAGTTCTACTAACCCTAGCATATTGGATAGGGGCCTTCTTATTTCATGGGCATTTATCCTTGCTATTTCCTTTAGCTGTATATTCTGCTGCTCCAAAGAAATATTGGAGTTGATGACAGCCGACACATCCCTTGTATTCACATTTACACCAGTTATGTTTTTGGTAACCTCGTCATATACCGGAAAGAATTTTGCACGGAACCAGATACGCTCGCCGGTCAATGATTGATAGTCCCTTACACTGTCAACCATTTCGCCAGTAAGGGCCAATTCCATGGCAGCTTTTGCATCTACTTTCATTTCAGGTGGCATGGCTGTAAGCAGGTTGTCGCCAGGCAGCAGCCGTACACCTGTATAGTAGTCAAAATACTGTATGGCAGCATTGTTTAAAGTAATGATGTTAAAGTCCCTGTCAAGAAAAAAATTGAAGTCGCTTGTGCTGTTGAAGATGGCTTTAAAACGTTGCTCCGTATCCTGCAACTTGTTTTCAATGGCTATTACTTCTGTTACTTCCTGCACCATGCCCAGTTCCTGTTTGGCAAAGCCGTGGGCCCCACGAAGAAAGACAGTCCTGGTATTCTTGAACCAGCCGTATTCGCCATTTGCCTTGCGGTAACGCGATACGGTTACCAGTTGCTCGCTATCGCTTAACAGCCTTACCTTGCTCTGTACTTCCTCCAGTTTGGCAAAGTCTTCGGGGTGCAATACTGTTTTGGGAATATTGGCTCCCATGGCTTCAACATCTGCCTTTGTATAACCCAGAACTTCGGTCAGTTTTTTATTGCTGTAAATGGCTTTGTGCTCGTCAAGATCGTATATGTATATCAATAGTGGCGACGAGTCCACAATTTTTTGGAACAAAAGCTTGTTATCGTAGTTTTCTACTAGCAAGGCAAACAGTTTTGGTCAGCAGCTAACTGCTGTTCGAATTACATTTATGCATTGACAAAGCCTTTACCTATGGTGCCAAAGAGACCCTTATCTGTAAACCTGCCCTTGTATTAATGGTAGGTGCAGATGTGGAGATGTAAGGCGTAACCCTTCTTTGGTCAAAGAACAACTTAACATTTACACGGTTGTTCATTACATAGTCTATGGAAGGCTGTATAGTGATTACTTTTTGGCCACCTGTACCATAGGCATTTGCTTGGTCCAAACGGCTGTTGCTGGTAAAGTCATCACGCATGGCCAGGTCAAGTTTAAAGCTGATGTCATTTTCCAGTTTCTTTCCTTTCATACCAGGCAGCTTGAACGGAAGCGTGAAGCCACGTTTACGCCAACTGGCACCCACTACCCATTCGGTACTATTGGTCTGGCTCAATTGGTAGTCAATCAAACTCAGGCTCAACTGCCTGCTTTTTTTGTATTCAAATTTCAGGTTCAGTTGGGTAATGGTGGTTACATCTATACCAATCAACGGTGCAAACTGCTCTTGTATGGTAATATTAGGCACCAGGAAAAACGGAACATAGTTGCCACTTACGGTATCTATAAAGCTTGGTGCACCATAACGGAACGGATCGGTGAAAAGGAGTGCACTGTTGTAGCTGTTCATGGCCAACGATCCATTATAGGCATGCGTTAAGGTAATGTTGCTAAAGGTTTTTGCCAATGCAGGTATCTTGCTTAAACCCGTATAGGTTGCCCGCCAGTTTGGCTTGGGCAGTATGCCCGAAAAAGGATTGGACCTTACATTATTGTTGTTCTGCTTAATCAATGCAACGGTATTGGGATCTTTGCCTGTGTATGCAGCAATGAAGGATGGTATCAATACATCCTGTGCATAACGGTTGTAGCCCTTTGCGTAACCATCCGCATTTACACCACCCGTTGTTGGGTTGTAGTAAGGGTTTGCAGCGGCAGCACGTTGGCTCATGATTAAGCGGTAGTCCTGGAATTTTTTGAATGTTTCCGATATCTCGTTCGGGTTGTTTTTCTCGAACAAAGTGCTAAACGCTATATACGATACATTGAAACCACCGGCAGCATAAGGTGTTAAGTGTTGGGCCTTGCCATTGCCTGCGGTACTTGTGTCCTTAAACAGTTCGGTATATTCTTTACTGAAGGTTTTATCTAGGTTAAAGTCGATAATGAATTCCTTAATGGGTTCAACCTGTGCAGTGATGCTTAACTTCTGTTCAAAATTCTGGCGGAACAATGAGTTAAAGTTCGGGTCCCTGGATATTAAACCTTGTGCCGCTTTTTTGTTGAGCCAGTTGGTATCCGGTTGCTTTCCAAAAACATAGTCCAAACCGGGCTGCATGCTCCTGAAATTCTGTCCCAGTACTTTTGTACTGTCCATATAACCCGGCAAACGGCTCTTATAGTTTTCGCCATAGTTTACGGATACCCTTTTAAGCATGGTAATGAGCTTGCCTCCGGCTTTCACAAATTCGTTCATCTCCACAGGCTGGTTCTGCTTCTGCAGGCGTTGTGCAATTCTTGCATCACGTTTTTGCTGCCTCCATTTCTTTATGGCTGCTTCCTTTGCTTTACCGGTTAGCCCCTTGGTTACTTCTGCTTTTGTTGGCACAGTAATGCCTACGGTATTGTTGGTTGGGTTGGTACTTGCATCCTTGCCATTTTTCTTTTTAGGATCGGTACCCGGTGCTGTTTTGGGTTTGGGTGGTGCAATATTATCCAATGCCCTTAACCATCTTGATTTGCTGTATAGCCTTGTTAAGTCAAACTCGCCATTAATGGTATTTTCCTGACTGTTTTCCAGGATATTGCCTAAGCTAATGGCCAAACGGCTTGCACCAATCCAGTTATAGGAGGTGGAGTAATTGTACCGTGCGGTAATCCAGTCCGTTAGTGGGAACTTCGTTAGCGGCAATGTATAGCTTAAAGTAGCTTTCTGCGTATAGTAGGTATTACGGCCACCATTCCAGAAGTTTTGTCTTACGGTGTCTTTCTTGGCCTTGGTATCCAATAAACCATAAGGCTCATCTACCCTTGCATTGTTGGTGGCAGAAAAATCGAGGTTCAGGGAACGTGAAAGATCCCAACGCATGTTATAGAACCTGTCAAACGTAAAGTACTTGTCGTAAGTGGTATCTACCCTTTCAATTTTACCGGTGCCATCGGTATTTACAATACGTGGAATGTACTGTCCGAATTGCCTGTTGATATCGGCCCTGAAACTTAACAAGGAAGGTTTCGGGTTAAAGTTGAAATCCCGAACCAGGTTATACCAATTACTCTTGCGTTTAGACAATAGCTTTTTAAACGGCTCAATATATTTTGATGGAGCGTTATAGGTATAGCCAAAGCCACCACGTTGTTTGGTTACTTCATTCTTTAATACCAATGGGCTGCTCTGCTCAATTTTGGTATAGGAATAGCTCATATCAAAATTGCTCAGGCTCCATAACTTAGGCTTGCCCGTGCTTTGAATGCGTACATTGGTAAGGTTGAAAGTTTTGGTGGTTGATTGGTCCAACGCAACATTTTTGATGGAGTCCCTCTGTTGCTGTGTCTTGGCAGCACTGAGCTTATCCTTATACTTCACGTCTTTATCGTAAGGGTCGTACTCTGGCTTACGGATTGTTTTGCTGATGCTTGTATAAATCGGGATGCTTATCTGGGCCTTGTTCTTGCCAACTTTTGGCGTAAGCTTACCGGCATCAATGGTTGCAGCAGCATCAAACTGAAACAGGTTATCCCTGGCCCTGTCGTTAACCCTTTGTTCTATTGTTCCAAAACCTTGCGTGTAGGTATTGGCCGAAACACTTACCGTACCTAGGTCTGCCAGTTGCACATCTATCCTTGCCAAAGCTGCATATGAGCCATGTTCATCTATTTCAGACAGTCTTAATTCGTTTACCCATACTTCTGCATTTAGTGGGAAGGTGTTGTTGTCTTTTGCATTTTCCACGGCAATCAATACGCCCCTTACTTCGCCCAGGTTGGGGTTACCATGTACCGAGTAGGTCTTGTTGCCAATCTGTTCGCGGTAAATGGCATCAATGGTGGCCCCTGCTGCATTACGCCGCAGCTTCAGGTCTACCAGTTCCTTTAAACTGAAATCGAGGTTGTTCGAATCGGGCCACACCTTTAATGCATCTGCATCGGTGGATGCATATTTGCCTGGTGGCGTAATTTTTAAAGGCACTTTTACTTCATAGTAATTGTTCAGGTAATCCTGTCCAATACGTATGATGGCATTCAGTTCATTGTCTTTTACCGGTGCGTATTTAGGCATGCTCTCGGCATGTACAAACATGGAAAGTTTGCCATACTGCCGCATGTCGAGGTTAAGTGACTTAATAACGCCCACCGCATCTGTGTCTTGCAGGTTCAATACCTGTAAACTCATGGCCTGTTCATTCTGTAACAGGTTAACGCCGTTATTGCTTAACGATTGCACACGTTCAATACCTGGCGGAATAACATAGTTTACAGGTGTACGGCTGCTGTTCTCTTCCAGGTTCACTGCCAACACATTCAATGTAGTGCTTGGTGTGGCCGGTTGGTAAGAACCTGTTGTATCTACTTTATAAGCAAAGTTCCTCCATTGGTTACGTACCAGGTTCAGCGATGCAAAACGCAGCACGGTGGAGTCTTCAAAATCTGAAAGGTACATACGTACAAAGCGGATGGATTTGAAATCGGTGATACCGCCAACCGCATTTGCATAATCCTTGATCGGTATGCGGAAAAGGTACCAGTCTTCTTGGCCACTGGTTCCGTTTGCATAGGTTACGCTGATGCTCCGCTTGTCGGTTACATATTTGGTAACACCTACGTTCATGTTCTTTGACAGGTCTATCTGGTATTCATAATACGACTCTGTTTCATTTAAGGTATTGTCCCGGTTCAGGTCCTCATTATCCGGATACAGTGTGGCAGCCGATGAAAGATCGCTGCTGGTAGTGGCCACAGGCGAGTTGCCTTGCGGGTTATTGTAGTTTTTGTAACGGCCCAGGATGCCTACACCGGCAGCATCGTACCTGCTATCCCTAAACCATACATAGTTATCGTTTGAAGGGTCATTTAAAGCCCTTTTGTACAGGTCGGTTGTTGGTCCAAAACCATTGTTGATGAGGTTTTGAAGGTAGTAGGCTTTCTGCACACGTTCGCTGTCATCTGTCATACCATCAAAGCCCACATCCTGAAAAGGACGGTCATTGGGATCGTTGCTGAATGCCTGTGTTATCTGAATGGGGTTCAAAGGTACAAAGCCCCACTTGCTGGTATCCATGGCGGCAGGCGAACTTGGTGTTCTTAACCCGTTCTCATAAAAACGTTTGCCATCCTTCAAAATGTCTTCGCTAATGTTACCCAGGTTCAGGAATAGTTTGCCCGTTGGGTTTGCGGCCCCGTTCTTTATAAAAGGATCCTGTATCCAAAACTCGGCATACTCTACGTTGCCTGTTTCAAAATCTGTCTGGTCTATGCTACGCATGATACCGCCCCAACGTTTCTTGGGATTCAGCAATTTGCCCGCAGCCGTAATTTCTGCCGAACTGCTTACATAGTTGTAAGGGCCCGGATCGGTTGGGTAGTAAGCAACATCGAAGGTGTTGGTTTGTACGTTGGTAATATTGGTAGTAGTGTTTGGAAACAGTTCATTGGTATACACCTGTCTTACCCTTGGGTCGCTCAATGCATTCAGGTCTTTACGCAGCGGGTTATTGCTTGCGTTCTTGTCCTGCAAGTTGGGCTCGATATTGTACCATGCAATTTTTGCACGGTTAAAGTTGTAATCGATAGAGTCTTTTAAACTTGCTTCGGGAAACCTTTGTGGTGCCGCAGAAGAAGTTACGGGTGTGGAGGCCAATGTCCAGGCAATGGAAGGGAAACGTAGGTCGAGGCTGTTGCGTGTGCCTTCGAAATTGTCAACATAAATCAATCCGGCAGATCCGGAACCAATTTGCTTCGGGTGACCAGGTTTTAAATAAGCACCTTCGCCATAAGCAGTAATGGTACTTTTTGCCTTGGTTGAATAAAAAGGCAATTTATTCAATGCCCTTGTAAGACCCGGCCATTCTGATTTGTAGCTGAAATCCACGCCATACATGGTGTTGCGTATAGGGTCGTCGCCATAATCCACCTTGGTAAAAAATGGCCTTTCGCCCAGCCTTACCATCGATGCCCCCAAACTCAGTTTCTTGTTGGCAATATAATCGGCACGCAAACCAAGAAAGCCCCGTTGCTGCATGCCAAAGCCTGCATTGTTTTCGTACGAAACACTTACAGGTATGCCTGAATTCAAAATGGCCTGGTTCAATATTTTTACACTTCCCAGATTATAGTCTATTGTATAGTCCGTTCCTTCTAGCAGCACCTGGCCGCCTGCATTGATTTTTACTGACCCTTGCGGTATGTTGAATGCACCCAGGTAAATATCGCTGCCACCCGTTCCTTTGGCTTGCCCCTGCATCACAAAGCGGTTGTAGTTGGCATAGGTTTGTGCAATGGCTTTTATGGAATCGTACAGGGCCCTGTACACATATTTGTTCTTCATGGACTGTGGCTGACCGGGGAAGGCAAGTGTATCCAGGTCGCTACCAAATGGCTCCAGCACGGGGAAGATGATTTTTCCCTGTTGGGGCAAAATGGTAAAACCTTCCACATAGTCAAATACACCATCGGGCTGCGGGTCGTTCCTGTTGTTTAATCGGTCTAAGTTTAGAATACGCAACAAGGACACCCCGTCAACAGATGGGGCACTTTCTGGTAAATATCTTTTCAAGCCACCGCTTGGCTCTTCGTATAAAACGTTCAGTTTAAAATCTTCCCTGCTTACCCCTGCAATGTCTAAAGAGTACACGTTTTTCATCATCAAATGCCAAATAGGTAGGCTTATACGTGCAGCGGTAGCTTTCAATAGTTTTAGGAAGAGCACCCTTTGTACACCTTGCGTAGAATCCAATGCAACATCTTGTGAAAATTCACCTACTTGATATACTTGACCATTGTAAGTGTATTGATAAGCTACACCCAAAACTTCATCAGGCTGTAACTGTGCGTTAATGGAAAGGAAACCTATTTGTGGGTTGAACGTGTATTCGTTGGTGGTTAGTTTACGGGCAAATGTTTTTTCAAAGTCATTTACTGCGGATAGTCCAATGCCTTGCAATAAACCCGTTACCTGCGAAGGCTTCCTAAAAGGCGAGTTCAAGTTGCCCCCCTGTGTAAGCTTGGCGTACAAAGCATTGGCATAGTTGCCGGGCAGGCCATTGGTGGTACCATTTCCGGGAAGGTTGGCAGGGTTGGCAGGTGTGGCTTCACCCAAATCGGCCAGGGCCACCACATCCCGTGCATCTGTTGTGGCACCGGTGCGGTTGGTTATCCATACTTCAATACGTTGTATCTGCACCTGACTGTTTACAACAGGCAGTGTTTTCATTGCCTTGTTGAAGTTATTACGGAAGTATTGGCCCATTAAAAAGTGCCTGTTCTCTTCGTAATCATCCAATTTTTTCTGGAATTGCGTAGTTGCCGCACCGCCTTGCAATGTTTGCGACTGGCGTTGGGAGCGTTGATTGGCCAATGCTGCCGTAAAGAAAAATTTGCCAAACTGCAATTGTGTTTTGATACCAAACAGGTTCTGTGTGCTGGGTATCAATGTACCTTTTGATGCCCAGGAAATATTACCCGCTTCAAAGCTTTTCAGTATCTCGTCCTGATTGCCTTTATAATCAAGTTTTAACTGGTTCTCGTAATCAAAATTGGCAAGGGTGTTATAGTTAATGGGCAATTTCAACTTGTCGCCAATGCTTGCATTCATGCTAAGGTTGGTGTTCATGTCAAAATCAAAGCCACCGTTCTTCCTAGCAGCTTCGGGCAATGTGGGGTTTTTGGTAACCTGCCCCTGATAGCCGGCTAAAATGTCAACGGAACCTTGTGGTTTGATGTCTACTTTAAGCCCATTTTTTCCTACGCCAAAAATCCGGTCAAATAGCTTGTCAAATACCTGCATTTTGGGCCTGGTCACCTTTCTATTGAGAGCTGTAAGTGCCTGCGACCTTTTCCTGAAATAATCGTCTTCTGCCTTTTTGTTCTGTATCCGCTGAAATTCGTCAAATGTCAAAAAAGTCGGGCGTCGGTAGGTTTTGCCGTTGATGGTTTCAACAATATAGTACTCCTTGGTTTTGGGGTCGTACTGAATGTCTTGCTTGATTAATGAAGTATCCCTGCTGATGCCAAAGGGGTTCTTGTCCTGCCAGGTATAGCGGTCGCCCCTTCTATCTTTGATAGGGTATTTTAAACCGGAAGTATCTGTTTGTGCAACAGAAAACTGGCTGAAGCAAATGAATGCAAAAGCAGTTAGTAGTATATTCTTATTAAGAAAAAATGCGTAATTCAAAACGTCAAAGCCTTGGTTAAGTAGAACTCAATCTCAATAAATCACAGATTTTTCAATGCTTGTTTAATTAAATCTTCCAGTGCAATGTCTCCGCTATTGGCGGCATTTGCCTTTTTAACTGCCTGCTCGGCAGCCGGTCTAGCTATGCCTAAAGAAACCAATGCAGTAATTGCATCTGAATCAAGGGTGTTTTGCGTTAGTGCAGACAATGGCGAATCTAAGGATTGTTTGCTAAGCTTATCCCTTAACTCCACTATCAAACGTTCGGCACTTTTACGGCCTATCCCTTTGATGCCCTCTAATTGCTTTGTGTTGCCTTGAATTATAGCCCTGGTAATTTCATCGGGTCTCATTCCAGACAACATCATCCTTGCAGTTGCTGCACCAACACCCGAAACACTGATCAATTGAAGAAAAAGCTCCTTTTCGTCCAAACCGGCAAAACCAAAAAGGGTTTGGGCATTTTCAGTAATATGCAGGTAGGTAAACAACTGGCCACTTTCCTTGTTGGCTATGGCAGAGTAGGTATGCAGGCTAATATGCAGGTCGTAACCAACGCCATTTACATCTACCACTATACGGGCAGGCGACTTTTGCACAAATTGACCTCTTACAAACGCTATCATAAATACAAGGATTTCAAAAATAAGGGTTTAGGTGAAATGTTACGTTTAAATTTGAATTGATGTATTGCAGTTTAAACAATTGCAACTCGCTAATATTACTGATATTTGCCGTCACATAATTTTTTTGAGTCCTCAAATTAACCAGATGAATAAAATTACCGCTGCAATTACAGCCGTTGGAGGTTATGTACCAGAAGACAAGCTTACCAATGCCGATTTAGAGAAAATAGTGGAAACCAACGATGAATGGATCAGGACCAGGACTGGTATTAGTGAAAGAAGGATACTGAAAGGCGAAGGCAAAGCCACCAGCGATATGGGTGCACCCGCCATTCAGGAAATACTCCGCAAAAAGAATATTGACCCTAAGGATATTGACTGCATTATTTGTGCAACCGTTACGCCCGACATGGTTTTTCCCGCAACGGCCAATATTATTGCCGATAAAATTGGGGCAACCAATGCCTGGAGTTTTGATTTGAATGCAGCTTGCAGCGGATTTCTATTTGCCCTAACTACCGGTGCAAGTTTCATTGAAAGTGGCAGGTACAAGAAAGTGATCGTAGTGGGTGCCGATAAAATGAGTGCCATTGTGGATTATACCGACAGAAACACTTGCGTACTTTTTGGCGATGCAGCAGCGGCAGTTTTATTGGAACCTTCAGTTGATGAAAATGGTATTTTGGACAGCCAGTTGAGAAGCGATGGAAGTGGTCGTGACTTTTTGCATATGAAAGCTGGTGGTTCGCTAAAGCCAGCATCGGTAGAATCGGTAATGGCCAGGGAGCATTATGCTTACCAAGAGGGCAAGACCGTTTTCAAATTTGCAGTAAAGGGCATGGCAGACGTAAGTGCCGAACTGTTGGAGCGGAATAATTTGACTGGCGATGATATTGCATGGCTTGTGCCCCATCAGGCCAACCTGCGTATTATAGATGCAACGGCAGACCGTATGGGGCTGGCGAAAGAAAAAGTAATGATCAATATACAGAAATACGGCAACACAACTGCCGCAACCATTCCATTGTGTTTATGGGAGTGGGAAAGTCAGTTAAAGAAAGGCGACAATCTTGTATTGGCAGCTTTTGGTGGCGGTTTTACCTGGGGTGCCACCTGGGTCAAGTGGGCGTATTAAAAGCCGAAGAAGAAATTGGGAACAGCAACCTTGTAATGAGGTTGCTGTTTTATTTTTTGCTCCTTACCCAAATCAGGAAATCCGTTTGCGGAATTGTATCAATGCCCAATTGCCTTAGCATGGTTGCCAATTGCCCACGATGGTAGGAACCATGGTTGAATACATGCTGCAACATTTGCCAAACGGACTGTTTAAATTGCTCCCGTTTACTGTTTTGATAAGCAAACACATGTTCCAATTGCATATTGCTTGCACTGGCCACCCAATCGACCCATAATTTACTCTGGTGCTGCCAGCCTTCTATAATATGCTCCATAGTTAAGCCAGGTGTTGCACTTGGCGGCACAATGTGTTCCTGCAGTTTTATCCGTTGCCATACAATGCTTTCCGCATCCCATATATGCAGCATGGTTTTGTACAGGCTGGGGAAACTGCTTGTTACCTCCTGCTGTTGCTGCTGCTCCGTTAGGCCAACAATGAGTTTTATAAACTGGCCGTTTGCCCAAATATTATAAGCGGCATATTGTGTAAGCAGTTCCTTCATAGCGATTGATTACATTTGGTTGCTGAAGATAGGAATTAGCTGCAAGTTTTATGGGTTGCCTTTATGTTACGCTACAAGCCGGGCCATGCATACCATTGCTGATGGGTGCGACGCCCATGCAGCTTCATTCCTGTTCATTAGCCAAGTACAAAAATATTTAACCTATACACATGAGTAAGTTTCCATTAACGGGTATCAGCTCGGTTGCCATGCATACCAATGGGCATGACAATGCAGACAGTGCACATATAACACCCATCTACGCCACATCTACTTTTACTTTTGATACGGCACAGCAGGGCATGGAACGTTTTGCGAGCCTGGACAAAGAAAAAATTTACAGCCGTTGGGGCAACCCAACTTTTAAAGCTGCAGAAGAAACCATTGCCGCATTGGAAGCATTTGGTTTGAAGGATGAAAATGGCAGCCCCTTACAATTGAAAGCATTGCTACATGCCAGCGGACAGGCAGCCATGACCACGATGTTCATGAGCAACCTGCAAAGTGGCGATATGATACTGTCGCACTTTTCTTTATATGGCGGCACTTACGAGTTGATGCATAAAGTATTGGCACAAGCGGGTATTGCTACCATTATTATTGACATGCGTGACCTGAACCTGGTAGCAGAAACCTTGAAACAGAACCCTGCTATTAAACTGGTGCATATTGAAACACCAGCCAACCCTACCATTCAATGTGTGGACATTGAAGCAGTAACCAAGCTTGCCAAACAGCACAGTATGATGGTTACGGTTGACAATACATTTGCCACACCTTATTTGCAGCAGCCATTTAAGTATGGTGTTGACTTCGTGTTTCACTCTACCACCAAATTTTTAAATGGGCATGGCACGGCCATTGGCGGTGTATTGGTAGGCAAGGATATTGAACTGATGAAAACAAAAGTGTGGAAATGGTTTGCCTTACTGGGTGGCAATGCCAACCCCTTTGATGCCTTTTTGTTAAGTACCGGCATGAAGACCTTGGAAGTAAGGATGGACAGGCATTGCGACAATGCCATGCAGGTTGCCCATTATTTACAGCAGCATAATGCCGTTGCCCAGGTAAACTATACTGGGCTGACTGACCACCCGGACCACGCCGTTTGTGCCAGGCAAATGAAGCACCCTGGAGCTTTGATGAGCTTTGAACTGAAGGGCGGTTTGGATGCGGGAAAAAAATTCATTGACAGGTTACAGATGTGTGTACGTGCTGTAAGCCTGGGCACAGTTGATACATTGATTTCTCACCCCGCCAGCATGACCCATTTTAGTGTGCCAAGGGAAGAGCGGGTAAAATTCGGCATCAGCGATGGACTGATAAGATTGAGTGTAGGCATTGAGAACATTGCAGATATCTTGAACGACTTTGAACAGGCTCTACGATAACATTTAGAAACCTTTTTTTGATGAGCAAAAAAATTGCAGTTGTTGGTGCGGGCATCAGTGGATTGTCCACCGCCTATATGCTTCTTCAGGCAGGGCATACCGTTACTGTTTTCGCAAAAGCATTTTCGCCCAACATTACCTCTAACAAGGCAGCGGCATTCTGGTTTCCATATCATGTACGCAATGATATACGTGCGGTGGAATGGTGCAGGAAAAGCTATGCATTCTTTAAAGAAAAAAGCAATGATACCGCAACGGGCATACGCATGATTGATATTGTAAAAGCATGCAAACATGGCGTGGCCGATGAAACGAACTGGGTTGATTATATGCCGCCCACTACCTTGACCACATTACAGGATCATGAATTGCCCAATGGGTATGACAAAGGTTATAAAGCGTTGGTGCCTTTAATTGAAACGCAGTTGTTTCTGCCCTGGCTGATGGAGCGATTGAGAGAACAAGGAGCCGCCCTTGTTGAAAAAGAAATAAGCAGCTTACATACATTGCAGGAAACATTTGACATTGTGGTTAACTGCTCTGCATTGGGAGCAAGAACTTTGTGTAACGACGACACTGTTATTCCCGTTCGGGGCCAGGTTGCGTTGCTGGAGCCCGGCTACCCCGATTATATTTTTATTGACAACCAAACGCCATCGTACATTGTTCCAAGAAAAGATGCGACCATTGTTGGTGGTACTTATGAAGAAGGTGTTGACGATGCGGTTGTTGATGAAAATGATTTGCAGCAAATATTGTCTAAAGCCTATGCTATTTTACCTGCATTGAAAAATAGAAAAATAATAGGCAGTTGGGCAGGGCTTCGTCCGTACAGAAAAGAAGTGCGGCTTGAAAGGGATGGCAATATCATTCACAATTACGGACATGGCGGCAGCGGCTTTACCTTGAGTTTTGGTTGTGCCGAAGCAGTTGCCGCATTGATTCCACATTGATTGCTTAAAAGAAAACACAGGAGATATACATGAGCATTACCATTAGAAGGGCGACATTAAAAGACTGCAGCCGCTTATTGGAACTGATACACGAACTGGCTGTTTATGAAAAGGCCCCGGATGAAGTAACCGTAACATTGGAACACTTTGAGCAGAGTGGCTTTGGCAACAACCCCGTATGGTGGGGTTTTGTAGCAGAAGAAGACAATGCTATTCTTGGTTTTACTTTATACTATATACGTTATAGCACCTGGAAAGGCCAACGTATGTACCTAGAAGATTTTTTGGTTACCGAGCAGGCAAGGGGCAAAGGTATTGGCAAGCTGTTGTTTGACAGGCTGATTGAGGAAGCCAAAGAAAAAAAGCTGAATGCCATTGTTTGGCAAGTATTGCAGTGGAACGAACCCGCCATCAATTTCTATAAAAAATACAATGCCAGTTTTGATGGGGAGTGGTTTAATTGTGCAATCAGCTTATAGCTGATAGCCATTAACTTTTAGTAATATACCTTTCTAAAAGCTAATGGCTATTACAACTAAGTATTTCTATTAATTCACACCGTCCACTACGGTTTCTTTATGGATTTTTTGAACCAGGCCTTGCAATACTTTGCCGGGGCCAACTTCCGTAAAATGTGTTGCACCATCTGCTACCATTGCTTGTACGCTTTGCGTCCAACAAACGGCACCTGTTAACTGTGCTATTAAATTTTCTTTTATTTCTGCTGGGTCTGTAACTGCTTTTGCTACCACATTCTGGTAAACAGGACAAAGTGGGCTGTTAAAAGCTGTGGCTTCAATAGCTGCAGCCAACTCTTCTTTTGCAGGGGCCATTAATGGGCTATGGAATGCACCACCAACAGGCAGCACCAATGCACGTTTTGCACCAGCTGCTTTCATTCGTTCGCAGGCAATTTCAATGCCTTTTATAGAGCCGCTTATAACCAGTTGACCAGGGCAGTTGTAATTGGCAGCAACAACAACTTCACCAGTTTCGTTTTGTACAACGGCACAAATTTCTTCTACTTTATCATCGGCCAAAGCCAATACTGCGGCCATGGTGCTTGGGTTAATCTCACAGGCTTTCTGCATGGCATTGGCACGTATGCTTACCAGCTTCAGGGCATCTTCAAAGCTTAAGGTATGGTTAGCCACCAATGCAGAAAACTCGCCCAATGAATGTCCGGCAACCATATCGGGTTTTACATCGTTCAAGGTTTTATAGGCAATTACAGAGTGCAGAAAAACGGCAGGCTGTGTTACATTGGTCTGCTTCAGTTGTTCATCTGTTCCCTCAAACATGATATCGCTGATACGGAAGCCGAGAATGGTATTGGCTTGTTCAAACAAATCTTTTGCAAGCGTATTCGTTTCGTACAGGTTTTTTCCCATGCCACTGAACTGTGAACCCTGACCCGGAAAAACATAAGCGTGTTTACTCATATAGCATTTTATTTAGTGGTGCAAAGTAAGCACAACTTAGTCCAAATTCTTACTAATCAATTTCAGGAATTCGTTCCTGGTAGGATACTTTTCAAACTCCCCAAAAAAGGCCGATGTGGTGGTAACGGAATTCTGTTTCTGTACGCCACGCATCATCATGCACAAGTGTTTGGCTTCAATAACAACAGCAACACCAAGTGGGTTCAATGATTCCTTGATTGCATCCAATATCTGTGTGGTCAGTCTTTCCTGTACCTGTAAACGTCTTGCATATACATCCACCACCCGTGCAATTTTGCTAAGGCCCGTGATGGTTCCATTGGGAATATAGGCCACATGGGCCTTGCCAAAAAAGGGCAGCATGTGGTGTTCGCACATAGAAAACAGTTCTATGTCTTTCACAATAATCATTTCGCTAACATCTTCATGAAACCTGGCACTTTCTATAATAGCTTTTGCATCCTGTGCATAGCCCTGTGTAAGAAACTGCATGGCTTTTGCCATTCGTTCAGGTGTCTTCAATAGCCCTTCACGCTGTGCATCTTCGCCCAGTAGCGTCAATGCGTTTCCATAAATATCTTTCAACCCTTCTGTGGTTGCTTCGTCGTAGTGGTCAACTTTCTTGTATGCCATAGTGTGCTTATTAAACAGGGTACTCTACAAAATTCCGCTGTGTTTCGTACAGCCTCACCTGCAGGTCCAACTTCTCATCAATCTGCTTACGCAGTAAATTATAAATTACTATCACAATATTTTCTGCTGTTGGGTTCAGCGATTTAAAATACTGCACGTCAAGGTTCAGGTTCTTATGATCAAACCTGTCCAGCACTTCGGCCTTAACCAGGTCGCTCAGTATTTTAAGGTCCATTACATAACCGGTTTCTGCATCCACTTCGCCTACCACTTTTATTTCCAGTTCGTAGTTATGTCCATGGAAATTTTTGTTGGCACAAAGACCAAACACTTCCCTGTTTTTCTCTTCGCTCCACGCAGCATTGTACAGCTTATGTGCTGCATTGAAATGCTCCCTTCTATAAACGGCAACCCTGTTATTGGCCATCATAAAATTATAAACAATGATAAAAGGAATTGGTTCGGTTAATCGCCAAAATACTCCACGTAAATCCGTTGTGTCTCGTACAGCTTAATGCAATGCAGCTGTACTTCTTTGGGCAATTGTGGGGCAAGCTGCTGCCAAATGGCAATGGCCAGGTTTTCTGTGCTGCACATTTTGTCTGCCATAAAATCCACATCCATATTCAGGTTCTTATGGTCAAGCTTATCAATTACAGATTCCTTGATGAGAATGCTGAGTTTCTTTACATCGTACAGAAAGCCAGTTTCCGCATCGGGCACCCCTTTTATGGTTACATATAGATCGTAGTTATGCCCATGCCAGTTTTCGTTGGCACAAACGCCAAACATCTGTTCGTTTTTTTCCTTGCTCCACTTGGGGTTGTAGAGTTTGTGGGCGGCATTAAAATGTTCCTGTCTTGTTAGATACACCATCACTTCAAAAATTCTGTTTGGGTGCAAAGGTAGGAAAAGCCGATAGGTATTGGCAACTGGCCGTTTGCTAAAAGCAATATTTTCAGGCATGGCCTGTGTTAACATAGAAAGCAACCAGTTGCCACCGTTTGCCTTTAGTGAAAAACAGTCCCCATCAGCATAATTTTCTGCAACTTTACAGCAATGAAAGTGGTTATTACAGCAGCTACACAGGGCGAATGGATGCCCAGTTACTCCAACATCAATCAACTGTACACCGGGGGCAATGAGCGGTTGCAGGTATCGTTTCACCAAAGCGGTGTGGGCATGTTGGGCACGGCCGTTTCGCTGACAAGGCTGGTATATGATAAGCGACCTGACTTGATTATACAGGCAGGCATTGCTGGTACGTTTGATACCAACATGCAATTGGGGAAAGTATTGGCTGTTGGCAAAGAAAGCCTGGGAGATATGGGTGTATTGGAGAACGGGATTTGGAAAGATGTATTTGATATGCAACTGGAGCAAGCCGATTGTCCACCTTATGAAAAAGGCAGTTTACCCAACCCCTGGCTTTCGCAGTACAACCTGGAAAACCTTGTTGAAGTAAACAGCATTACCATAAACGAAATAAGTACGGACCCAAACCGCATTGAGCAATTACTGAAAAAATACAACCCTGTAATTGAAAGTATGGAAGGGGCCGCCTTGCATTATGTGTGCAGGCAAATGAATGTTCCGTTTATGCAGGTGCGTGCCCTTAGCAATTATGTGGGCGAACGTGACAAAACAAAATGGCAGATAAAACTGGCCATCAACAATTTGAATGATGTGTTATTGAAACTGATTGATAAGCTATATACAAAGCAATAAGAAATGAAACTTACACTTGGATTTTCGCCATGCCCTAACGATACTTTTATTTTTGATGCACTTGTAAACAAGAAGATAGATACCGAGGGACTGGAATTTGAAACAGTATTGGAAGATGTGCAGACCCTTAATCAATGGGCATTGCAGGGCAGGCTGGATTTTTCTAAAATCAGTTATGGCGTGTTGCCCTTGGTACTTGACCATTATGTTTTGCTGAATAGTGGCGGTGCTTTGGGGATGGGCGTTGGCCCATTGTTAATCAGCAAGGAACCGATTGCAAGCGAGCAGGTTACCAATTGCGTGATAGGCATTCCCGGCATAAACACCACTGCACATTTATTGTTTTCATTGGCCTACCCTAATGCTACGAACAAGCAGTTTATGGTGTTTCATGAAATTGAAGATGCTGTATTAAGTGGCAAGGTAGATGCTGGTGTGATTATTCACGAAAACCGTTTTACCTACCAGGCAAAGGGCCTGCATAAAATTGTTGACCTTGGTGCATATTGGGAACAACAATTGCAGGTACCGATACCATTGGGTGGTATTGTGGCTAATAAAAAAATGGACAACAATATAGCTTTGAAAGTGGATAGATTGATTAAGCAAAGTTTGGAATATGCGTTTGCCAATTACCCATTGATTACAGATTATGTAAAACAGCATTCACAAGAAATGAGTGAAGCCGTAATGAAGCAGCATATTGATTTGTATGTAAATGATTACTCGCTTGGCTTGGGCGATGATGGAAGGAAAGCTGTGTTAAAGTTGATGGAAGTTTATGGGCAATTGCATCCAATAACAAATGTGCATGCGAAAGAAATTTTTATACGGTGACTTTGCACACGGATAATACGGATTAGATAGATTGTATTGATTCTATCCTGTTTGGTAAAATTAATAATAGTGCTTATTAATCTACATACTGCGAAGCAGTATAAAATCAGTGTATATCCGTTCATCCGTTATATCCGTGTGCAAACTATTTATCTTGCTTCAAAGCTTTTGCATATACTTCCAACACCCGCTTTCTTGCATCTTCATGTTTAATGATGGGTTTTGCATAATTGAACCCTTCAAATTCAGGCACCCATTTACGGATGTATTTCAAGTCCTTGTCAAACCGTTCTGTTTGCAGTGCAGGATTGAACACACGGAAATAAGGTGCGGCATCGCAACCACTACCAGCAGCCCATTGCCAGCCACCATTGTTTGCAGCAAAGTCAAAGTCCAACAGTTTTTTTGCAAAGTAGGCTTCGCCCCAACGCCAGTCAATCAATAAATGCTTGGTGAGGAATGAGGCAACAATCATGCGTACACGGTTGTGCATAAAGCCTGTTGCATTCAGCTCACGCATACCGGCATCCACAATGGGGTAGCCTGTATTGCCATTGCACCATTGCTGAAACTCTTTTTCGTTGTTACGCCACTGTATCAAATCGTATTCTCTTTTAAAGGCATAACCCTTTTGCACATGCGGAAAGTGGTGGATGATCATGTGGTAAAAATCACGCCAGATCAATTCGTTCAAATAGGTTTCGTTTAACTCCAATGCTTTACGTGCAGCTTCTCTTATACTAATGGTACCAAAACGGAAGTGCACGCCCAAATGGGTGGTGCCATGTATGGCAGGATAATCACGCTGCTCGGTGTACTTACTGATGATTGCTGCATTGAGTTCCTTTGCAGGAAAAGCTTCGCCCACATTTTTAAAGCCCATACTTTTTACTGATGGAATGCGGCTTGCCGTCTGTTGGTAGAAGTTGGAAAAATATTTTTTTGTAGGATATGCTTTCACATGGAATGGCTTTAAAACGGCTTTCCATTTTTTGCTGTATGGTGTAAAAATGGTGTAGGGTTTTCCATCATCTTTTATCACTTCGTCTTTCTCAAAAATCACCTGGTCTTTGTAGGTATGTAAAGATGCAGCATGCTGCTGCAAAAGTTGCCCTATCTGTTCATCGCGTTGAAGTGCATACAATTCGTAATCGTGGTTGGTAAATACTTTTTCTACCTGGTATTGATGCAGCAGTTTCTTGAAGGCATTGATGGGCGTATCGTAATATACTTGTAAGCTGCTACCCAGCTCAAGCAATTGCTGTTGCATGTCTTCAATAGCAGCATGAATGAATTCAACCCGCCTGTCGTCCTTGTCTTCCAGTTCATCCAAAATATTTTTATCAAATACAAATACCGGAACAACAGGGTTGCTGCTTTTCAATGCATGGTATAGGGCAGCATTATCGGTTAAACGAAGGTCCCTTCTGAACCAGACAATATTTACGATTGGCTTCATCAATACAGTTTAGTTGCTTAACAACTTTGCAAAGGAAAGGTTCAGAACAGGGGCTGAATAAATTTACTGTGTAGCAGGCTGCTTGTTGCCATTGTGTAGTTAGAATTGCCGCACTGCCTAACCCATTTGATGCCAGTAATGGCATTGGTCAAAAAAACTTCCTGGGCCTGTAGTATGTCATCCATCAGTATGGTTGTTTCTTCAACCGGCATTGATGCGGCCCTGATGCTTTTTAATAGGAACCTACGCATTACACCATTTACGCAGCCTTCTGTTAGTGCAGGCGTTTTAATGGCACCATCTTTTACTATCCAAACATTGGCAATGGTTGCATCTGCAATTGCACCGTATGGGTTTAGTAGCAAGGCATCGTTCAACCTGTTTTTCTTTGCCCATAATGCGGCCATGGTATAAGGCAGGTAATTGTTGCTTTTTATATGCGAGTAGTGGTCACATACTTTTTGGGCATCTTTAAACAAATCAATCACCAGTCCATTTTCATTGAGATGGTTGGTGGCCGGGTTTAGCTCCCATGACTGGATGATATAGTTGGGGAAATTATTCTCAGCATCGTACAAGCCACCATCACCCCTAAAAATGGTCAGCCTTACCCTTGCCAGTTTTGAATGTCCATTTTTGTTAGTTACCTGTAGTACCTGTTCCTTAAAATATGCGGAACTGTAGTAGTGAGGTTTTTCAAACAGCATTGCATCCAATGAAGCAAACAATCTTTCAAAATGATAATCGGCTAGGCAAATATTGCCGTTGCTTACTTTAATGGTTTCAAAAAAACCATCGCCATAACGGAAGGAGCGGTTGTTGGGCGAGATAAGCAGCTTATCTGCATCCATTAATTTACCGTTGTATATCAGTTTTTGGTTCGCCATGAAGCATATTGCAAGGTTGCTTAAAACCGTTCACAAAACACCCTTTGACAGGCTTAGTGAGGCATTCCATTTATTATTTAAACACGCTGTCATCAACGCCTTTGTTGATGGTGTAAGAACTATAGGTCAGTTCTACCCTTCCCTTTTTATTCTTCAGTTTTTCAGCTTCTGTTTTCTTGGGTTCATCTTCAAAATCCATGGTGATGCCTTTGGGCATTTTATAGTCTTTTGTGTTGAAGGTAAACACCACTTTATCCGGAAGCCCGTAACTGCTGTATTTACCATAGGTCATTTCAATTTCGTATGTGCCATTTTCCTTGGTAGTAGTAATGGCTTTTTTGATGAGCAGGTTGGCTTCGTCTATATACATGGTGGTGAGTACCACATCGCTTGTTTCGCTACGCGGAAGCAGTTTCACTTTTTTTGTTTTGACACCGGCAACCATTTCTTCGCCTGCATACAGCACGTCGAAATCGTTGGTGGTAACAATGGAACCCATGTTGATGGAGATGCCACCCTTGGGCAGAATGGAGATGCCGCCATCACGTTTCAGCTTAAACTTGTTGGGTTTTTTGTAGTACACTTTTACATTGCCTACAGGTGCTTTGATGAAGGTGATATCCGTTTTCATTTTACCATCCGCAACATAATCGTTCACTGCATCCAACTTGGCTTTTACTTTCAGCACCAATGCAGTCATGTCCTGTGCAGAAGCCTTTACTTGAAAGCCTCCTGTTATTGTTAGGAAGAGAAGTATCTTTAGGAATTGTTTCATTTTATTGACTGTTGACTGTTGACTGTTGACTGTTGACTGTTGACTGTTGACTAGCTTAACACATCTTTTCTTTTAAACACATAGACAGAGGCCGTAACCAGTGCAACAATATGTATTGCCAGTACAATGGCACTCCGGGTAATGCGTTCAGGATGCTGCACCGTTCCTGCAATGCTTGCATTGTTTTCGTCTACCTTAATATCAAAAAATTCTTTCCATGCTACCATGTGTGTGGTAAACAGGAAGGGTTTTATTTTATTGAATAACGGAATGCTCATGGTACTTAGAATGGTGGCAACAATAATGATACTCATAGTGGCAACTATTGGACCAATCGAGTTTTCTGCAAATAAGGAAAGAAAAAAACCTACTGCGGCTACGGTTGTCATGGCCAAAGCAGCAAAGCAGAATGCACCTATATAACGCCAAAAAACATCCGATGCCTTTAGCTGTACCAGGTACCCATTTCTTGGAATAATCATGTCGCCCGTTCCAAAAAGCAGCAGGCTCACAAATAAGGCAAGAATGGCCAGCCATATCAGCAGCATCAATGTGTACACGGTTGCTGCCAGAAACTTTGCCAAAATAAATTCAAAGCGGCTTACGGGCTTTGTCAGTAAAAAGCGAAGGGTACCTGCATTGGCTTCTCCACTAATCATATCTGCCGCTATCAGTGCAATCAGTAAGGGAACATTCACCAGTAGCATTTGTAGCAGTGCGTAGCAAACAAAGTAGCCGTTCAATATTTTACCTTCTATAGAGAGACTGTTCTTTAAATCGCTCAGCACAAAATCAATGTATTCTTTGCCATCGGATTTTAGTCCCAGTTGCACAATACTTACCAATACTGTAATTGCTACAAACGCAATGTAGGTTCTTGGCCGGCGGAATATTTTATAGAGTTCAATTTGTAAAAGCGTCCACATGTTGTTTTCCGGATGTTACTTGTAAAAAATAATCTTCCAAACTATGTTTGGGCTGTAGCGATAGCAGTCGCAGGTTCATGTTCACCAGATCCCTGTGCAGTTGCGGTATTGCCTGTTTGTCAATTTTTATTACCACCGCTTCATTCCTTTCTAGTTGAAGGCTGTTTCTCCAATTGCTTTGTTGCAACTGTTGCAATGCAAAAGCATTGTCGGTGGTCTGTATCTCAACAATGGTCTGTGTTGGGTCAAATAAATCGGCCGATGAGCCCTCAATAATCTTGCGGCCTTTGTCAATAATCAAAACCTTTGTGGCAATATGTTCAATCTCTGTCAGTAAATGCGATGATACCAACAGGGTCTTTTTTTGTTCTTTACAAAGATGCAGAATGAGGTTGCGAATGTCTGCTATGCCTTGTGGGTCCAAGCCATTGGTCGGCTCGTCCAGCACAATCAGTTTGGGGTCATGTATCAATGCAATGGCAATGCCCAAACGTTGCTTCATGCCCTGCGAAAAGGTTTTCACTTTATCCTTTGCCCTGTCTGCCAAGCCAACCACTTCCAGTTGGTCCATTACTTTTTTATGCGTCACTTTCCCATTAAGCCTTGCAAACAGTTTAAGGTTATCGTAGGCAGAAAGGTATTTGTACACATCGGGTTTTTCTATTACTGCACCTACCTGTTGAAGTATCTCGTTGCGGTGCGTTTGCAGGTTCATGCCAAACAGTTCAATGCTGCCCAATGTTGGTGCAATCAATGTAAGCAGCATCCTGATAGTGGTGCTTTTGCCGGCACCGTTCTGCCCCAGGAAACCGTACACATCGCCCTCGTTAACCGTAAAGGAAAGGTTGTTTACAGCGGTAAGGTTATGGAACTTCTTTACCAATCCATCCACTTTTATTATTTCCTGCGTCATCATATAAGAATATGTTCAAAGGTAAGGCTTGGCTTTTGTTTCAGCAGGATGAATCAGCAATAAGGAGAGAAAGTTTTGTGAAAGCCGTATTTGATGCACCACCCAAACAGCAACATGCATACATAGTGCCCGTTATAACGAAGCCATGAACGTGGCCACTTCTTGCAATGATTTTATGAGGTAAATATTTTCGGGCAGTTTTTTCTTGTAGTTGCTTATCAATTGCCCTGACATCACCAGCTTGAAGCCAGGCAGCTTTTGATGCATTTTAAGCATGAACTTTTCCAGGCTGAAGTTCTGTGCCACTGCCGTTAAATGGCAATACAAGAAATCGGGCTTTTTCAGTTTGGCAATATACTCCACATCTTTCAGGGGAATATTGGCACCTACATACAATACTTTTATACCCCTGCTTTTTAACAGGTAGTCGGTAAACAATAGCCCCAGTTCGTGGTGCTCGCCTTCGGGCAAAAACAGCAATACTGTTTTGTTGCTACGTATGCTACAGTTCACATTCTCTATCCCAACAATCAGCTTCTGGCGTATGCTGTTGGTAACAAGATGTTCCTGTGCAGGGTTTATGTGGTTGGTAAGCCAAAGCACACCTATGCGTTCCAGGAAAGGAAAAATAATTTCAGTGATGCTGTATTCAATGCCTTTTGTTTTGATGTGGTTGCCGAGTACCTTTTCAAAGGCTTCCATGTCAAGGTCAATCAAATGGTGTATCAGCTCGTTGATGGTGCGGTCCTGCTGTGCCTGTGTAAGCGAAAGGATGTTCTCCTTCATTTCTTCGCCACTCATTTTATCAATATGCGAAATCTTGTAGCCGTTCCTGTTAAGCAATGCAATGTTCAGAATCACCTTCAATTCATCGCCACTGTAATAGCGAATATTGGTTTGGCTGCGTTGCGGGCTTATGAAAGAGTAACGCTGCTCCCATATACGGATAGTATGTGCCTTAATGCCAGAAATATTTTCAAGGTCCTTAATGGTAAATGCATTCATCACGGTAGGCTTTGCTTGTTGTATAACACAACAAAATATAAAAGGTTGAATGGGTGGCAAAAAAAATCCGTAAAACAATTTTGCTTTACGGATCAGTTTTTTTATACCAACCATCTAACAGGGTTGGGCTGTAGTGGCGTCGCACCCATCAACAGGTGGATAGGGTTGAGCTCAACCTACTATCACTAAGTGCTTCCATACATTATTTTATTCTACGCAGGTATTCGCCATAACCACTTTTGGCATATTTATCAGCAATGGCCAATAGCTGCTCATGACCAATAAAACCCATGCGGTAGGCAATTTCTTCTATGCAACCAATCTTCTGGCTTTGGCGTTTTTCAATCACACGCACAAATTCACAGGCATCGCTCAATGAATCGAAAGTGCCTGTATCCAGCCAGGCAGTACCGCGGCTCATGACACCCACCTGCAATTTCTGCTGCTGCAGGTAAATCCTGTTCACGTCGGTAATCTCATATTCGCCCCTTGCAGAAGGTGCTATATTTTTTGCAATATCCACAACGGTATTGTCATAGAAATACAGGCCCGGAACCGCATAGTTCGATTTGGGTTGCAAGGGCTTTTCTTCAATGGATATGGCTGTTTTGCTTTCATCAAACTCAACCACACCGTAGCGTTCAGGATCGTTTACTTCATAGGCAAAAATGGCGGCACCATCCACATCGTTAAACGAACGTAGCAGGTTGCCGAAACCGGCACCGTAAAAGATATTGTCGCCCAAAACCAATGCTACTTTATCGTTGCCAATAAAGTCCGCACCAATTACAAATGCCTGTGCAAGTCCATTGGGCACAGCCTGTACGGCATAGGAAAATTTACAGCCAATATCATTGCCATCGCCCAACAACCGTTGAAACTGCGAAGAGTCTTCCGGTGTTGTAATAATGAGCACTTCGTTTATGCCCGCAAGCATCAAAACGCTTAAGGGGTAATAAATCATTGGCTTGTCGTAAATGGGCATCAACTGTTTGCTGATACCTTTGGTTATCGGGTATAGGCGTGTACCGCTACCGCCAGCCAGAATAATTCCTTTCATGGTAAAATGTTTAGTATTGATGTCAGGTGCAGGCCTGCCCTAGGCAAACCTTGCTTTGCATTTTACAACCCCAATTGCTTCTTTAGCTCCTGCAGGGTTGCATTTGTTCTATCCTTGTCAGATAAAATGAGTTCCTCTTCTTTTAATATCCAGTCAATATTCAAATCGGCATCATTGTACATTAGGCCGCCCTCACTTGCCTTATTGTAAAAATTATCGCATTTGTAAAAGAAAACGGTATCGTCTTCCAGTACAATAAACCCGTGTGCAAACCCACGGGGAACAAAAAACTGCAACCTGTTTTCAGCAGTCAGTTCCACAGCTATATGCTGGCCAAAAGTGGGCGAGCCGGGGCGTATATCAACCGCCACATCCAGCACTTTGCCTTGCAGTACACGCACCAGCTTTGCCTGTGCATGTTCGCCTTGCTGAAAATGCAGGCCACGCAAAACACCTTTGGATGATTTGGATTGGTTGTCCTGCACAAATGAAACATTCAGGCCCGTAAATTTCTCAAAAGTCTGTTGGTTAAAGCTCTCGAAGAAGTAGCCACGGCTGTCTTCAAAAACCGTATCGTGAATAATGTAACAATCTTTTAGTTGCGTTGCTTCTACTTTCATTGATTACCTGTTTGCATACATGGATTCGTAATAGTTTGCATAATTACCAGAGGTAATATTGTTGAGCCATTCCTGGTTTGCCAAAAACCAGTCGATGGTTTCTGCAAGCCCCTGTTCGAATGTTACAGTTGGGTACCAACCCAGTTCTTTATTGATTTTTGTGGCATCAATGGCATAACGCCTGTCGTGGCCGGGCCTGTCTTTTACGTAGGTAATCAATTGTTCGCTTTCGCCGAGTGCCCTGCCCAACTTTTCATCCATCAGCTTGCAAAGCAATTTTATCAGGTCTATATTGGTCCACTCATTAAAGCCGCCAATATTGTAGGTTTCATCAGCTTTGCCTTTATGAAAAACAAGGTCAATGGCCAATGCATGGTCCTTTACAAATAACCAGTCCCTGGTGTACAGGCCATCGCCATAAACCGGCAGTGCTTTTTTGGTGATGATGTTATTGATGAATAGCGGAATCAGTTTTTCCGGAAAATGGTAGGGACCATAATTGTTGGAACAGTTGGAAATAACGGTTTGCATGTGGTATGTTTCTGCATAGGCCCTTACAAAATGGTCGGAAGAAGCTTTGCTTGCAGAGTAAGGCGAGTTGGGATGGTAAGGGGTTGTTTCCGTAAAAAGCCCTTCTTTGCCTAATGCACCATATACTTCATCGGTTGATACATGGTAGAACAGGTGTTTGCTGTAATCATCCTTCCATTGGTGCCTGGCTACATTTAGCAGGTTGACGGTACCAATAACATTGGTGTACACAAAGTCCAATGGAGAAACAATGGAACGGTCCACATGCGATTCGGCTGCCAAATGAATGACATCGGTAATGGCATGTTTAGTAAATACCGCATCCAATGCTTCGGCATCCAGTATGTTTATTTTTTCAAAAAAGTAGTTGGGTTTCTGGTCTATGTCTTTCAGGTTTTCGAGGTTACCTGCATAGGTGAGTGCATCCAGGTTCACGATCCTGTAATCAGGATATTTGTTCACAAACAAACGCACCACATGCGATCCTATAAAACCTGCCCCGCCAGTAATTAAAATGTTCTTTCCCATTTTTTATATTGCTTAATTCTTGTAATAATTTTTATACCATTTTACAAATGCTTCTATACCGTCTTTTAACGGCGTAGAAGGTTTGTAGTTAAAATCTTTTTGCAAACCGCTTACATCGGCAAATGTAGCCTGCACATCGCCAGGTTGTATTGGCAGCATTTCTTTTAAAGCTTTTTTACCAGTTACATTTTCAATACAGGTAATGAAATCTATTAAAGGCACCGGTTTGTTGTTGCCAATATTGTACAGTTTGTAAGGTGCACTGGAAATGGAAGCATCGGGGTTGGCAGCATCCCATTCCTTACTGGGTGCAGATGGCGTATCTATAACACGGGCCACGCCTTCCACTACATCATCAATGTAGGTAAAGTCACGCATCATGTCGCCATTATTGAAAACCTTGATGGGCTTATCGTGCAGTATGGCATCCGTAAAAAGAAAGGGTGCCATATCGGGCCTGCCCCAAGGGCCATATACCGTAAAGAACCTTAAACCGGTAACGGGCATATTAAAAAGATGACTGTACACATGGGCCATCAGTTCGTTGCTTTTTTTTGTAGCTGCATACAATGATGCAGGGTGGTTGGTAGAGTGGGTTGTTTCAAACGGCACTTGTTCATTCAACCCATACACGCTGCTGCTGCTGGCGTAAACAAGATGTTTTATTCCGTAATGGCGGCAGCATTCCAAAAGGTTTGCAAAGCCTACTACATTGCTGTTGATGTATGCAGCGGGGTGGGTAAGGCTGTAACGTACGCCTGCCTGTGCAGCCAAGTTGATTACTACATCGAACTTTTCGATGGTGAACAATAGTTGCAAGGAAGCTGCATCTTCCAGTTGCAGTTGTATAAAAGCGTAGTTGGGAAATTTCTGGCTCTGCACTTTGGAGTTGTAGGCAATCAAACCTGCATCAAAACCCGCTTCGGCAAGGCGGTTACTTTTCAGGGTAACATCGTAGTAGTTGTTGATGCTGTCAATACCAACAATGGCATGCCCTTCTTTTGCAAGCCGGTTTGCCAGATGGAACCCAATAAAACCTGCTGTACCCGTTATTAAGATTTTCATTTACGAATTAGTTTTGGCAAGCTGTTGCAAGTATAAGTCTGTTATTGCATTTACCTCGTGCGTTTTTGCAAATTTATTGGTTGCGAACCCAAAAGCTTTTTCTCCCATTGATTTTCTTAAGGTGGCATCGTTTATCAACTGCTTCAGTGCCGTGGCACAGTCACTTACCGAATGGCTATTAAGTAGGATACCCGAAACACCAGCTTTAAACGTGTCTTTTACACCGCCCACATTGGTTGCAATAACCGGCTTGCCACAAAACTGTGCTTCAATGATGGAGAGTGGCGTGCCTTCGTTAAACGAGGTAAGCATTACGATATCCATGCCGTGGTAAACGGATGCCATGTCTTCCATCCATGAAGTAAAAATAATATTTGCTGATGGGTTGTGGTTGGTATTTGTACTGAATGCAATATGGTTGGTATTCAAATAGTCCATTAAACCGTTGTTACTTTCCCCATCGCCTACTATAAAAAAATAAAGGTTGGTGTATTTTTCATCAAGCAGTTGCTGGGCCGTTTTCAGGAACAGCATATGGTTCTTTATGGGTACTACCCTACCAATGATGCCAATGGCAATTGCGTTGCTGTTTAACCGGAAATTTTCCCGGAATGAGATACGTTTTTCATCGTCGTGCATCAACAGGTTCCTGTCATCAACACCCAGGCCAATTACTTCCACTTTTTCTTTGCGGGCAATTTTAAATACTTCTACCAGTTCTTTTTTCTGTTCTTCACTTAGGGCAATGATAACCGATGTGATGGCGGCCATCTTTCTTTCAATGAATTTGACAAGCCATGTACCTGCAGTATTGAAATAGGAGTGGAACAGGTGCCCATGAAAAGTATGAATGCGTACAGGAACCCTGACCATATAAGCAGCGAGTCTGCCCAGCAACCCACTTTTTGAACCGTGCGTATGTACAACTGCTGCCTTGAAGTTCTTTATCTGCCGAAGAATGAGGAAGAAGGCCCATACATCTATCAAGGGATTGATGGTGCGTTTTAGGGGGGCTATTTTTTTTAGTGTCAGGTTTGGATATTGTTCCAGCAGAAACAAGGCCTCCACTTCGTCCTTTTCTTTTTGACCGTATAGGACAAGTATATCAAAATTGTTTTTGAGGTAATATGCAAGCGGTATGGTATCTACTGCCTGTCCGCCAATAACCAACCTATTTAAAATAATTACGACTTTGGGTTTCATAGTAGTGCCAGTAAATTATTGGCAGTTCGTTTACCCCCAATCGGTGTTTTTAACTTCTTCATATACCTTAGTGATGCCTTCTTCCAATGAGGTGGTTGCCTTCCAACCCATGTTGGTAAGCTTTTGCACATCCATCAATTTACGTGGGGTGCCATCTGGCTTGGATGTATTCAACTTTATTTCGCCTTCAAAGCCGACTATTTTCTGGATGAGTTTTGCCAGCGACAATATGCTTAAGTCCTCGCCAACGCCCACATTAACCAGCCCTACTTCATTATAGTTTTCCATTAGGAAAAAGCAGGCGTCGGCCAAGTCATCTACATATAAAAATTCACGCAACGGTGAGCCGCTGCCCCATATTTCCACAAAAGCAGCACCTTCTTTTTTGGCGGTAATGAATTTTCTTAGCAGTGCAGGCAGTACATGCGATTTATTGAGGTCGTAGTTGTCGTTAGGACCGTATAGGTTTGTGGGCATTGCGGAAATGAAGTTGCATCCGTATTGCCTTCTATAACTATCGCAGAGTTCTATGCCGGCAATTTTTGCAATGGCATAGGGTTGGTTTGTATCTTCTAAGTAACCGGACAATAAATATTCTTCCTTTAATGGTTGCGGAGCCATTTTTGGGTAGATGCAGGATGAGCCAAGGAACAATAGTTTGGTTACTTTATTTACAAAAGCTGCATGAATGATGTTTGCTTCAATCATGAGGTTTTCGTAAACAAAATCTGCCCTATAGGTATTGTTGGCCATTATGCCGCCTACTTTGGCTGCAGCCAAAAAAACATAATCAGGTTTTTCTTCGGCAAAGAAATTATTTACGGCTTGCTGGTTGCGTAGGTCCAGTTGAGTGGATGTTTTGTACACAATATTTGTGTAGCCATGCTTTTCTAGGTTCCTTACAATGGCACTACCTACCATTCCCCTATGTCCCGCTACATAAATTTTTGCCTGCTTATCCATAGTTATTCAAATTCGTTCTTTGTAGCAAAGCCGCTGTCTTTCAAAAATTTTTCTTTCTTAAAAATTTCCACATCACTTGCTACCATTTCTTTTACCATTTCGGCAAGGGTGTATTTAGGTTTCCATCCAAGCTTCTGGTTTGCTTTTGTTGCATCGCCAATCAACAGGTCCACTTCTGTTGGCCTGTAGTAGCGTGGGTCAACCTTTACAACAACCTTGTTGAGTGCCACATCGTATGGGCCATTGTTTGCTACAATGTATCCTTCTTCATTTTCGGCTTCGCCTCTAAAGCCCAGTTCAATTCCCACTTCAGCGAAAGCCATTTTTACAAATTCGCGTATCTCTGTTGTAATGCCTGTTGCCAGTACAAAGTCTTCCGGTTTTTCCTGTTGCAGAATTAGGTACATGCCTTCTATATAATCCTTTGCATGCCCCCAGTCCCTTTTAGAATTCATGTTGCCCAAGAACAATGTATCCTGCAGGCCCAGTGCAATTTTTGCAACGGCCCTTGTTATTTTACGGGTAACAAATGTTTCGCCGCGGTTGGGCGATTCGTGGTTGAACAAAATACCGTTGCATGCAAACATATTGTATGCTTCGCGGTAGTTAACGGTAATCCAGAACGCATACATTTTTGCCACAGCATAAGGGCTGCGTGGGTAGAACGGTGTTGTTTCGCTTTGCGGAACGGCCTGTACCAACCCGTACAATTCGGAAGTGGATGCCTGGTAGATTTTTGTTTTTTGGGTGAGCCCCAGTAAACGAACCGCTTCCAATATTCTCAATGTACCGATACCATCAGCATTGGCTGTATATTCCGGTGTTTCAAAACTTACATGCACATGGCTCATGGCGGCCAGGTTGTAAATTTCGTCTGGCTGAACTTCCTGTATGATCCTGATGAGGTTTGTGGAGTCTGTCAAGTCGCCATAATGCAAATTCAAATGGCGATCAGCAATATGTGGGTCTTGATAAAAATGGTCTATCCTTCCCGTATTGAACAAGGAGCTCCTTCTTTTGATACCGTGAACCTCATACCCCTTCTTCAATAGAAATTCCGCCAAATATGCCCCATCTTGCCCTGTAATGCCTGTAATAAGTGCTTTTTTCATCAATTTAAATTATTACCAATATAAGTTAAATTATTTTTTGAAATCCGTTTGAGCTTTCTCATAATCTTCGGGTATACCAATATCAATAAAATAAGAGTTGCTTACAAACCCATGTACTATTAATTTGGTTAACTGTATTTCTAAAAAATCCTTCTCAAAAGAAAACACTTCAGGAAGCGTTTTTAGTTCCTTTATAAATACTTCTTTTTTTAACAATAAGTACCCTCCATTAATTAGCCCTCTTTCCTTAAATGATTTTTCTTTAAAAGAAACTATCCTGTTATTCTCATCCAGTTCAACACTTCCATAACGATCAAACCTATACATTTCTTTTAACGAAATACTACAATCAGCACTTACTGCAATATGCTCTTCAACCATTTTCGCCAGGTTGACCTCAAAAAAAGTATCTGCATTAACGATCAACACATTTTCAGTGTTGGTTAAGGATATGGCTTTTGCCAAAGCACCACCAGTACCTAATGGAGATTCTTCGATATAGTATTTATACTTCAACCCAGGATAATCCGTAGCAAGGAAGTTGAGCACCTGTTCAGATAGATATCCCAAAGAGAAAATAAAATCGGTAACCCCTTCCCTTTGCAAGTAGTCCAGAACATACTTTAAAAAAGGTTCACCAGAAACCAGCGACAATGCTTTAGGCTTATCATTAACAACCGATCTTAACCTTGTACCAAGCCCACCAGCCAGTATAATTGCTTCCATTTAATTCGCTATTATTATCAAAGTGTTTAAGAACGGACCTGCTTGTATATGAATTTCACCAAGAAAAAGGGCATCAATCTTATTATTGATTTCATAGTGATCTGTGCAAACAGATGAAACCTTCCGAACAGCCCTATTTGGTATAAAAATTTCATACACTCTATTTCCCCACGTAAATATTTCCACCCCCTCCTTCGTGCAATCAACCCATCTCCTGCCCTTGCTTTTACAAGTGGTTCTTGCATGTTGCCTGCTTTGTAGCCGTTTACCAAGAACTTGGAAAAGAAAGCATAATCCTCATTTGCATTTAGCAGCGGATAGCTGCCTAAAGACAAGGCAATTTCGCGGTTATATATGGCAGATGGATGATTAAAGGGGCTTTTCCATTTTGCGTATTTCACTATTTCATGCTGCAAAATGGGCAACGTTCTAACACCCAATTTTTGGGTAAACGTTTCATCATATTCCTGCAAAAATGTTGAGGAGAGCACTATTTCGGGGTTGTTGCGTAAAAATGCTATCTGTTTTTCAAACCTGGAAGGTTCGCATATATCATCTGTATCAAAACGTGCTACCCATTTCTTTGTTGAATTCTGCAAGCCTAAATTCAGACAGGCTGCAAATCCTTTTTCAGTGGTAGCATACACAATTTTCACAACATTGCTGCCAAACTTCTCTTTCCAAAAGAATAGAACCTTCTTTAATTCTTCAGACAGCTCTCCTTCGCAGACAATGACAATTTCATCTGCCTGGTGTGTTTGGTTAAAAAGGCTTTCCATAGCATTATTGAGAAACGCTGGGGATTCTTTCCAATAAACCGATAATACTACAGAAATAGAATAATCCAATGTAAACAATTTAAGATAAACATTTCATCATAAGGTGCACCCATATCATGTGCAAGTCTTCAGATACCTGCATATCATTAACTGCTGCATTAAAGGAGTATTTGGCATTTTTCTTAAGCATCCCTCCATCATATCCCGTAATACCTATGGTAATTGCATTGTTTTGGTTTGCATATTCAATGGCCGATACTACATTTTTTGAGTTGCCGCTGCCAGATATGCCTATTACCACATCGTTGGGTAGTAAAAAATTTTTAAGCTGCTCTACAAAAACAACATCATAACTTACATCATTACTGTAAGCCAATAGCGTAGGCAAATTATCATTCAGGCATATTACTTTAAACCTTTTGTCGTAGCCATAAGAAACACCTTTGTTTATATCGCATGCAAAATGTGAGGCTGTGGATGCACTGCCCCCGTTTCCGAAAATATAAATCGAATTGCCATTTTCTTTGGCTGTCTTCAGAACCGAAACAACAGCATCAATTTCTGAGAAATTTATTTTGCTGAGGGTTTCCTGTAGTTGTTTGATATAATTTTCTGCTATTGCAGGCATAATGTAGTCTTCAAAGTTTAAAAAATTATTGTAGAACCACTGTTGTCAAACTTGAATTTAAGTTCATGTAAATCCTTCATTTCCTGCCTAACAGCATCTTGTTTTTCGGGTTCTACATAAAACAATAAAAAACCGCCACCGCCGGCCCCCAATAGTTTGCCGCCGCTGGCCCCCGCTTTAAGGGCTTTGCAATATAGTTCATCAATAACTGTATCCGATATTTTATTTGAAAGTTCTTTTTTGTACATCCAACCATCGTGCAAAATGCTGCCCAATGTATCGATATTGTTGTTCCGCAGGTCTTTTTTGAGGTCGTAAGCCAGTTTTACGAGGTTATGCAGGTTGTTTTGGGCCTTATCATTGTCCATATGCTTTACCTGATCGTTCAAAATCATTTTAGCTGACCTTGATTTTCCCAAATAAAACATCATTAGCCTGTTTTCAAGCTCAATTTTTACATTTTCATTCAAGTGGATCTTTTCTACAATTACCGATTCGTCTGGTTTGAATTCAATAAAATTCAATCCGCCGTAAGCACAAGCATATTGGTCTTGTTTACCAATTGGCTCTTGTAGTATGTCGATCTCTACTTGACAAGCCAGCCTTGCTATTTCCTCTTTGGAAATATATTTATCCAGAAACGAATTACACAAGGTAATTAAGCCTACTGCAAAAGCAGACGAAGAAGCAAGTCCGGTGCCTGATGGGATGTCGGCACTTGAACCAAAATCAACGCTACTGATATTGTACTTCTTAAAAATTTCCCTTATTAGCGGGTGCTGTATCTCCTCAATGGTATTTACCATTTCTATAGAGGAGTATTTTAACAAGTACTTACTTTCTATAAAGTAAGGGTGAATGGACAGATAAACATATTTATCAATCGTGGTGCTTAATACAGCTCCACCATGCTCGCTGTAATATTTCTTGATATCGCTTCCCCCACCTGCAAAACTTATCCTAAATGGTGTTCTTGAAATAATCATTTTTCTGCTTTTTCCTTTATAATATCACTAACAGTCCTGCGTATAGCTTGTTCCGAATTAAGGCTGGGTTTCCAACCGAGCTGCTCTATTTTGTTCGTGTCATATGCAAATTTAGGCACATCGCCAACCCATCCAATTTTACCCCCAGTAAATAGGATGTTTCTTGTTTGCCCAGCTTCTTCCAAGAGGGCAGTAGCAATGTTTTTCACTTTCATCCTGTCCTTTCCTGCTACATTATAATAGTTAAGTCGCTCATTTGTGTTTGCTATTACATACATAATAGCCCCAATTAAATCGAGCACATGCAAATAAGGTTTTTCCTGCTCCCCATCTCCCAAAACAAGTAAATTTTCCTTATCAGCCTCTATTTTTTTAAGGAAATCATAAATAATTCCATGCGTGGTCCTGTTGCCGACTACATTCGGGAAACGGGTAATCCATGTCTGTATTTGGTAGCTGGAACTGTAAGATGAGATAAAAGCTTCAGAAGCCAATTTACCAGCACCGTAGTGGGACACAGGAAACAATGGGCCAAAATCCTCAGCAATTGCATTTTCTGCTTCGCCGTAAATGGCAGATGTAGAAGCGAAGAACAGTTTTTTTACATTGTACTTTCTCATACATTCCAAAACCGTGTACGTAGTTCCGAACGTGTTGTTATAATCCGTAGAAGGCTTGGTAAAGCTTTTTGCGATATCCGAATTTGCTGCCAAATGGTACACAAAATCAAAATTGTGTTTTTGAAACATCAATTCTGTCTGTTCTGCATTCAAAATATCTTGATTGTACAGTATGAACTTCGGGTTTGCTAAAAGGTGCTGGATGTTCTCTTTAGTGCCCAAAGAGAAATTATCTATTACTACTACTGTATTCTGCCCATCCCTTAACAGGTAATCGCATAAGTGGCTGCCTATAAAACCTGCACCACCCGTAACTAATATTGTTTCCATTGCTATATTAACTAAAATTGTTTTGATTTCATTGTATCCATTTTATAGTCGTCGCATGATAATTAGTAGGTACTTAAGACAATTATCCAAACGACTTAAGCCATTGCCATTTAACTCATTTAATACCAAGCATTTTTATCTTCTCCTAAAGCTTCGGGCAGTAGATATTTCAGTTTCTTCAAATCTCCGTTATCATAGCTAAGATCACTTGGCAGCACAACTTTTTCAGGTTGAAAGATTAAAGAAAATTCGCGATAGCCGTATATCAGTTTTGCATTGGAGAGATTAACACCACACATAACACAGTTGTAAACCAAAAAACCTGGAGTCCAAAGCGATAGATGCCCGCCCCATAAATTTCGATGGGGGTAAGGTACAGTAATTGCTACATACCCGTTTGGTTTACAACAATCAACCAGTTTTTCAATAAAAGAACCAGCATTGCGTTGATGTTCTAACACATGTGATGCCCAAACAATTTCATATTTTTCTTTGGTTTCCCACTTATTAAAGTCTACATAAATTACATTGATTCGATTGCCCTCATCAACACTTTTTGCATAAATAGACGTACCAAAATCAACGCACGTAACTGATGCACCTGCTTTGCTAAATGCACGGGCATGTTCCCCGCCTCCAGAACCCACATCGAGAACTGTTTTACAACCCAGCCCAATACAGTATTCCAAAGCTGGCATGCCACGAAAAGCTAAGCGATGTTTTGTTTTACTAAGATTTAAACCAAATAAAGAAATGCCTCTGTCAAAGGCAATGTTTATATCCAAACCGATAACTGAAAATTTTTTCAGGAATTCTTTTATGCTTTTATTCATTTAAGAAGGTTTCTATTTAGTTTATATTTTAATCCAGCTTTCAGGTATCAGGTCATTAACGTATAGCTCATTTACCTCTCTGTTGGTAATCCAGCTTGTAGGTGCAATTATACTCTTATTTGCATTATTACTCAAATAAGCCGCCCACCAGGCATAAGTGCTATTGGGAATAATGAAATGCTTACAACTTACCATTAGGTTAAACTTATTACTAAACCTTTCTCCGGCATGTTCATCAGAAACATACACGGTTGGCAAATTAAATTTCAAATTGGAGTAACACCACTCAATATCGTCTGAAAAAACAAACAAATTCAAGTTTGCTTGTTTTTGCAATAAAATATCTAAGGCCGTTTCATAATACTTTTCAAGTACTACCTCATATGCCTTGTTTGTTATGAAATCTGTACGTCTAACATTTATGCAAACACTATTTGAATCGTATATTTTTTTGTAAAGTTCACTACTCTTATGCTCAATAAACTGTGGCTTCAAAGAAAACTCTTGGAGCAATAAATCATGAATGTGGTGAAAATATTTATAGCTCTGAAAATAGCCAATGCAATAACAATTTTTAGCAACTGCTGTATATAAAGCATCAAAATGAGAATATGGTTCTATATATGTTTGCCTTAAAGTATTTTCCTTTAAATATTGGGGCATTTTTTTTAACGCTTTAATAGCTATCACTTCTGCTTGTACCTGATAAGGCAGTAATTTCCTTCCCTGTTTGAAAAAACTTTCTTGTACATTAAGAATATCCAAATCGTAACCCCTAAAGACAAATTTTTTTCGGGGCGACCTGTCTAATAGATACCGCAAATCCATTTGTAAATCCGTGCCTTTTTGTATTGAAAGCGAACGGGCAAAGGCATATTGAAACATCTGGTTTCCCATACCGCCTTGTAAACGCACTGTAATCATATTTAAATTCAGGTAGTAATTTTAGTCATGTTGTTGCTGTCATTTTCTGGATCTGTTTTACGAGATGCCAAGAAATAAAATGGCAAAGATTCATAGTAAGCTGTTGAAACAAGCGACTGAAACAAGAGCAATAAAAAGAAAACCAATCTCGAATACCCATCTGGCAAATTCCGAAACCGGTTACGCAAGTCTATAAATAACGGCAGTAACAATATTGGCAGATTGAAGGCAAATAAAATCAATGAATTAGGGGCCGCAAAATCTGCTACACCAACATTTCCTTTATTTTCGAAGAAGGCCGTCAATGTTACAACCCTGCTTATTTGTATTTCTGATGAACCAAATGAAAAAAGCCTATTCATGAGTTGATTCCAAAAAAGTGCAATAAAACCAATGAGCAGCATCAAAGCAATCAATGCAATATAAATTCGTTTAACTACTTTAATTTGTTTCGATGTAATAATGGTTAGTAGCATAAGTAAAAATAGAAAAACTAAAGAGGCCGATCCAGTAAAACACATTGCCGCAAAAATTAAACCCACCAAATAATACTGCTTTTTATAAAAATAATGGTACAGGAATGGGAACAAAAAAAACACTGCTTCAGATGGCTCACCAAATAGTCCAAATATTCTATTAAATGCCAACTCACTTGGTTCAGAAGCACCAAAAGGACTCATTTCAATATACCTTGTTAAATTAAACAGTTCATTATGTTCCCCGTCTAATATTTCAATTTTTCTTACTGGCAAATGAAGTATGGACCAAAAGAAGGTCAAAACACATGAAAGACACAGAACTGTTACAAACAACCGTACAGTTATACTTACAAATTTGCTATTACTGGTAATGAGTGAATAAAAGACTGACAGTTTTAGCAATGCAGCTATTGCCTGGTTTGCGTTGATGAATAATGAGGGAAGTAGGAATAATAATATGAAAAAATATTCTTTAATAAAAAAGAGCATATACTCATACTCACAATAAACCAATATTAAAAAGCACAATACTACAACAGGGGCCAGTACCGCCAATTTCAAACCCAAAAAATAGTTGAAGAATTGGCTTTGTGTACATAGAAGCAGGAAAAAAAAAGTTGCACCTTTTACCTTATCCATTCCTTGCAACAGATTATTCTTGCCGGTACGATTAAAATCGGTTTGTAAAAACAATTTCTTTAATTAAAATAAAGTTCTATATCCATTTTAGATGGCTCACATGGATAATCCAGGTTTTCAATAGGGTATTTCTGTGCAACTACTTTATGCATACCATTTTCCAAGTAGCTGGCTTTTACAAAGCTCAGTTCCACCGTCTCCGTAAATGGACAGTTGTTTATCAATTTGCTGCTATTGTTTAAATGAGTATGCACCAAAAAGAGGCCGTGTTGTTGCAACTGCTCAATGATAGCATTGAGCTTTACATAGTTTTTATCAATTTCATGGAATTCGATTAATAAACACTCCACTTTTTTCAGGTCAATTTGTTGGGCTATATCCAATGTGTATTCATCCCCTTCAATATCCATCTTGATAAGAAGGTGATTGGAAAAAGATACCAACGAAAAAAAATAGTCAAGACCTTCCATCCTTTCCTTCTTCAAACCACTTACCCCTTTTTGTAAGAAAACAACTTTTGCTTTGTTGTTGGATAGGAAACTTTGAAAAGCCAAAAATTTCCGGGTGTACAGCCACATCTTTTTTGTTGCATATGCTATCTTATCCAAAATAGATTTTTTAGGTGTAATAGCTGTTGTTGTATCGCTATTTTCAACAGCCTGTGATGCACCATTCATTCGTTTGTATAAAAACATCATGCTATATAGAGATGCTATAGGGGTAAAAGGATCGCCAATCACCATTTTTTTAAGCTGGGGCGATTGTTCCAAAATGGCTTTCTCAAAATCCCAATTGTAGTACAAGCCAAAAGAAAGCACTGCATCAATGTTTGGTATTACTGCTGCAGGCAGAATATAACCGCCATCATATCTGGATCCTATCCTAACAAGGTCTTTTGCTTTATATGGTCTCAACAGGTCTATAGGTATCATAAAAATTTTGTGCTTTTACTCATTAAAAGTGTATTCAAGTTAACCTTTTGCAACAGGAAATCTTAAGAAGGTTTTTTGTAACAAGGGTTGCATTTCTCGTATATTAAACAGTCTGACACTAGCAATAAAAGCAGCCCCGGCACCAATCGAAACAAAACCAAGCTCAAACACCAACTGCAAAAATACTGTAACCGATACCAAAGGGCAGTAACGTATCAACAACAAGCAAACGGCTTTTGTAATACATACAATCAAGAGAAGTTTGCTAACGAAAAAAACATTCTCTTTATTTAAAAAATAAGCAGTGGATTTTTTTTGAAACAATAAAAGCAACAGTACTATTAAAACAATGAGCCAGGTTACTATGTACGCATAGGTGATGCCTTTTAATTGAAATTGCTTTACACCAATCCAGCTTAGAAAGAAATAAAGAAGCAAGGAAGCAATTCCCAGCACACAAAGCACACGATGCATATTGCGTAAAAAAGAAACCCTGAAAAGTATTACTACGTTCAACATAAAAGCCATTCCAGTAAACATATAAGGCATGATACCAGCTACCGCAGCAGTATCAATTGCTGTAAAAGCTCCCCGTTGAAACATTAGCTGAACTATTGGAACCGCCAATACCGATACCAGCACCACAAAGAAAACTGCAATCACTAGTACTGTTTTAACTATGGTAATTGTGGACCTAAAAAAATCATCTTCCCTGTTTTCTGATAATGCCTTGGATAAATGTGGTACCAATAGGGCAGAGGGGCCAGCAATGACCAAAGTTCCAAAAGCCGTTAGTATACGTTGACAATAGGACAAATAGGACAGATTTGATGCACCGATTGTTGGTGCCCAAAAAGCATCCACACTTTGATAGATAGTAAAACAGAACATTGCTATTGCAACAATGGGGATATTCTTCAGGAATATTTGCATAGATGGAGTCAGCCTTTTTTCTTGTGCACCTGCCAAGCGGAATGGAAGGCTCTTGATGCCTATAATAACAGATACTATGTTGCCAATTAATAATCCAACTGGTAAAGACGTAATTCCGATTATTGAGTGTGCAATTACACAAAAAAGTATTGCAAACAAATAAGGAAAGAAGTTGAGGGCAACAGATTTGATGAACAAAGTTTCTACGTTTAATAGACAACCGTAAACACTGCTCCATATCATGAAAAAGCAGGTTATCCAAGTAATGGCAGTTATGGTATAAAACTGTCCATCTACTTGAATGTTATTATAGATATACCTACCAAAGAAAAAGAACAGCATTCCAGCAACCACAACTATACCCGCAGCAATAAAAAGCAGTTTCCGTATTAGAATTGAAGCATGTAGATGGGCCTGCCCTTTTTCTTCATTCTTTATATTAAGCAGGTAAGGAATCAGCGAAAAACTAAGGGCCGAAGAAATAATTGCTGCAATAAAATTGGGCAATGCAGAAATGGATAAGTAGGCTTCCAATTGTTGTGATGTGCCAAATAATTTTGCAATGAATATTTGGTTTACAAAACTTATTATGCTTACCAATAAAGAAAGAGAACTTACCCAAAAAGATTTCTTTAACATGCTGGCATATTAAGTTGGCTATAACAGTTTTAATTTTCGCAAGACTTTATATACATAATTTACTCCATACACCCCTTTGAGAGAATCAGGTGTCACGTCAATATATTCATTCAGTTTAGAATGTCTATGCAATGCATACTGCCCCACTCCATAAAAGACAGTTGCTTTCTTCCCAAATGCGGCTCTCAACGTGGCTCCGCCCGATACGACACAATAAAACTCTTGGGCCGAGTACACAAAATCGAAATAGTTGGCCAAACTATTTGCGGCAATCTCATTACTGTTTTCAATAATAATATAATGATTTTTGCTTCCAGTAAGGTGCTTCATCACATACGTTGCACGTTTCACTTTCCTTAATTCAAATTCGATTTTTGACTTATCCAAAATACCTGCCCCAGAAATATAGTTGCCGTCATACAAGCAAGCATCTTTAAGCCATTCTACCACTGTTGGCTTATAGTATAATTCTGGTTCAAAATCCTGTCCAGACGTTTTTAAATTAAAACTGTACAGCACCTGGTCCAAAAGAGGCAAGTCCCCAAATTTGGGATTTAAAGGCGATTGAAGATTTCTTGAGTTGATAGATATCTCATCAACATAAGGGTTTAAGGACCATATCAACTCTGCCTTTGCAGAATGGTATACATCTTTTGGAATATGGACCCTTACCTTTTCAATTCCATTTTCCTTTGCAATCCTTGGTACGTGTGTATAAAATAAGCTATCGCCTAAACCACTGTATTTTATGTAGATATCAAGACTTTTTTTGTTGATAATATCCATGCTATATTTCTTTAAAGGACTTTTAATTAATTAAAAAGCTCTTTAAGGAAGGAATAAAAATACGTGATTGAGGAGCATCAACAATACGTTTTATTAAAAAAAACATAATAGATAATGCAAAACCAAGTACTCCCAAAATAAAGCCCGTAAATAAATAAGTTGCTTTGATATTATCCAAAGGATATACAGGTTTTTCTACAATTTCTAAAAAAGGGGTTTCCTGTTTCAATCGTATATTGGCCGCTTCCAAATGTTTCAACGATTCGCCATACAAAACACTCGTTACCCGTTTATCAAACTCTTTTTTGTCAACCGCCGTTTTTGCAATCTCCCTTAATGGATCCATAGTCAAATCATTGAAATCGGCAGATTCTTCAATTCTATAGGACACTATTCTTCCTAAGGAGTCAGAGGATTGTTTGAGTATGTCCCGCTCTTTTATAGCTTTCTCAGTTTTATAATTTGTGTAATATTTAATTGCATTGCCGATGAATTTCTCTATAAATATTTTTGTGAACTCCTCGTTATGATCTGTAAAAGACACCGTAACAAAGCTTGAATAGGTTTTTGTTTTAGCAACATCTATTTTATTCTTTAAAATCATATCGCATACTGTATTGAGTACACTATCCTGAGCCCTGCTTGTTAATGATTCATTTGTTTTCGAAGGATTTTTTGAGTGGTTTTCGCAATACAGGTCAAGCAATTTTTTTGTATTGCTTCCATCAATTGGTAATAGTAGTGTCTCCATGATCAACTCCCTGCTTTTTAAAAAAGCCAACAGGTTCTTACCTTCATAATAGCTATCGTCATTGGCTAAAATAATACCTATTTGTCCTGCAACTGAACTTACACTCCTTTTTGCCTCGCCATTTGTTTCATTGGAAAAAGTAACTGTTGCTACAAACTTGTTTTCAGCAAAATACGACCAGCATAACCCAGCCAAAACAAATAGTAAGGAAACAATAATTATGGCAAGTTTTTTTTTATACAGATAAGCCATGGTATGCTTAAATGCTGTTATAAATTCTTGAACAGTATAGGACCTTGTTGGAGGAAGTGGCTGAAGCATTTAGTTTTTTCCGATTAGATACGGCTTGAACTTTATTGCAATCAATAGAACAATGGCCAAGAAGCACCCGATAAAAGCATAGGTAATGCCTGTAAATAGCCTGCCTGGCTTTATTTTTTTAAGTGGCAGTACTGGCTTGTCAATTATCTGAATCAAAGGTGTTTCCCTTTGAAGGTTTACTTGTGCCAACCCTAATTGTTTAACCAGTTCTGTGTACAAGGCAGCATTCACGGTGGAGCTGACCTGTGTTTTTTGCGTACCGGTTTTTGCACGCTGCTTAATAGGGTTTACGTTAAGGTCATTTGTTGCTGCAATGTTTTCAATATTTCCAAACAAAATGTTCCTTACGGAATCTGTTTGTTGCTTTAATACATCATAGTTCTGTTTGGCCTTCTTAACCTTGTATTCGGTGTAATATTTAATGGCATTTTCTGCTAGCAATTCGACAAACCGTTTTGCAAATTCTTCATTGTTATCTTCCATCCTAATAACAACAAAACTCAATTTTTTATCTACCCTGTCAACTACAAGCTGCTTGGTGGTAATTATTTTATGCACTACTCCTATAATACTGTCCCTACTTCTATTCGGCAATTCAGGATTAGGTTCAAAAACAATATTGTTGAGTGCAGGGTTTTTATCTATTTGTTTTCTCAGGTTGTGGTTAAGAAGATAATCATCAATCAACAATTTATTTTTATAAGGCGACAATAGTGTTCGTTCTATGAGTGTCCTTGTCTTCAGGAATTCAATGAGATTATCGCCCTGAAAAGCTGTTGCAGAACCACCCCCCAGATCAATCCCAAACTGGGCAGCAAGACCAGAATACCCTCCCATTTGGTTAGCCTTATCACTCTCAGAGGAAAACATCATTTCTGCAGTGTATATCGGTTCTTTTAACCAGGCTTTCAGCACACCTCCCCAAAATGCCAAAATAAAAACCGCACCCAATATCAACCATTGAGAAAACAAAAAACGAATCAACTGCTTTATGATTCTAGGCAGAGTAGAAACAGGTATCTCTTTGATTGTATGCTGCTCTTCCATGTAACTATTTTTTGCTCACATTAATAATTGCAATTACCACACCTGCTATAGATGCCAGGCCACTTCCCAAGGCAATCAGCTCACCAGTACTTAAACCTTTTCCTGTACGGTCTGGCACTTTGGGTACCAATATTTCGGCACCCGCCCCAACAGTAGGATATTTTTTAAAGAAGAGGAATTTTTTGGTCTTGGCAGCACTTCCATTTGCATTCAGCACATATACCCTTGATTTCTTTGCATTTTCTGTATAGCCACCTGCTTTGTCAATATAATATTCAAGCGAGGCTCCTTCTTTATATACAATCTCTGTCGGAAACATCACTTCTCCATTCACCTTAACCACATTCCTTTCTTTTGGTACGGTTATTACATCGCCTTCCAAAAGGGTAATATCTTCAATATTATTGTCAGGGTTGTTCAATATTCGGTTAAGTTGAAGCCCAATTTTTACGGTAGGCTTTGATACTTCGTCAATCAGCTGCGATGATGTGTCCTGCGATCTTTTCAACCGCTGGATACGCTCCACTGCATTGTCTTTTAATGCACTGTTGTTGATGCGGGTAATACTGGCACCGTTCTTATCTGCTTGAACGGTTATACCTCCTGCACGTTTAATAAGGTCACTTACTTTTTCGTTCTTGCTGGAGAGCACATATATACCAGGGTATAATACTTCGCCCTCTAATCTCACAGTAATCTGGGCCTTGTAGCCTGGGTTTGCCCTAATGCTTATCACATCCCATGGCTGCAGCTTTACGTCGCTGCCCTTATTGCTTAGGTCCTGCTCGGTAGCAATATCAATTACTTCTGCAATCCTTTCGGTATTTGCACTGTCGCCTTTTAATCTTCTTGCAATTTCTATATGCTGTATACTTGCGGCATCTGTGAAACCACCTGTTTGAAACAGCACATCCTTTAGTGTGATGCCATTGTAAAAATCGTAAACGCCCGGTTTCTTCACCTCGCCATCTACAGTTATGGTATATAGTTCTTTAAAGTCTTTGGCCGAAGCAATGGATATGGAGTCATTTTTTTTCAACAAGATGTCTTCTGCCCTGCCAGCCATTACATTACCTACATGAAAGCTGATCACATCCTTCGAAAAATCGTCGTTCATTCTATAAACGAGCCCCCTTTCCCTGAATGCATCGTCTTTAATGCCGTCTGCTTTTTTCAGTAACTGTGCCAGTGTCAGCCCGTTTGTCAATTCATATTCACCGGGCCTGTAAACAGCACCATCAATTACAACCCTGTTGTTGAACCTGTCCAATATTTTACCAATAGAAACTTCATCGCCATTTGCCGGGAAATAGCTCTGCAGTTCATCCTTTTTTACGTCTTTGATGCGTCTTTCCCTTTCTGTGTTCTGCAATACGCTTAGCGATGCGGTGTAGGCCTTGCTGGAAAAACCGCCTGCATATTCAATCAGTTTGCTTAAACTTTCGTTGGGCAGCATTTCATAAATTCCTTTATGGCCTACTTCACCTTTTATGCGAACCAATGTTTTTGCAAGAGGTATCCTTACCACATCCTGGTCTTCTAAATGTACATTGGTTGTTTGCATGCCTTTCAATAAAAAGTCGTATGCATCCAGCTTTGCAATTACTTTATTGTTCCTAACCAGTTCAATTGTCCTGAGCGAGCCTCTTTCGTTTGGGCCGCCACACTGGTACAGTACATTGAACAAGTTTGACAATGAAGAAACGGCATAAGTGCCCGGGCTTTTGGCTTCGCCAATTACAGTAACCTTTATCGTTTTGATTTTGCCGATACTGATATCTATTTTGGTTTGTCCGGAGTTGATGCCAGCATAACCATTTTTTGCCATTTTATCCTTGATACGCCTGGTAGCCTGCTCTATTGTTAACCCGTTTACTGGCACCACACCTACGTTTGGTATATTGATGGTTCCCTCTGCAGAAACCGTTAACCGCAAATTGGTTTCCTGATAGCCATAAATATCAATGGCTATTTCATCTTCCGGGCCAATAATGTAGTTTTTAGGTGTGGCAATACTATTGATATTGCCATTAAAGTTCATGTTTGGGTTATTGAACAGGTCGGCCCCAAAAATGTCGCTTGTACTTTTTCGGATATTGTTTTCGGGTTTTGACAGGTTGGTTGAGTCAACAGACCTGCCCGTATAACTTGGCTTAGTATTTTTTGGGGTTTTATTATTGCCACCGTTGGCAAGATTGGCTACCCTTGTTTTCAGTTTCAGTACCTCGGAGGAAGGCAGGCCCCTTTGTATGGCCAACTGTTCTGCCTGAGATTCCGAAATTCCGTTTATCTGCAGGTAATTTTTGTATTTGGCAATATCATCATCGCTTAATAAGTCAACTTTGAAGTTTGACAGGTCCTTACTATTGATAAAGTCTTGAATTGAACTCTGTGCAGAAACTATTAGCGAAAAGAAAAGGCAAAACAAAAGAATTGTACTACGTCGTCTCATTATCGGCAGCAGTTTTATTATGGTATTTGAAAGTGGGAAGTTACAAACTGATTTGTAAATCAAGTAATTCTATCCTTTTAGGCTTATATCCTGGGGTACAGGAACTGTTTTATTTTGCGTACAGGTTTCAACAACAGGGTGTACCATCTAGGTTTTAGGTTATTGATACTCCATGCAAAATAGTCCTCTTTGTGGGCCTTGATCCTGTTATTGAGCGATTTGGTGCTTTGCCCACCGCTACGCATGTGCACCAGAACGTCGGGCAAATAAGCCACTTTTATAGCGTGCATGTACATCATGCGTAACAGTAATTCGTAATCGGCAGAACTTTTAAGACTTATATTGAAGGTACCGTAGGCGTTATAGATTTCCCTTTTTACAAAAAAAGTAGGGTGCGGGGGCATCCATCCTTTTAGGAAAAGGTTCCTGTCGTAACCGCCGGCAATCCATTTACGCAGGATTTTTTTTGGGTTGTTGGGATGTACAAAAATCAGGTCGCCATATACTGCATCGCAGTTTTTTTCCTTGAAAATATTCACCACTTCTTCTATCACATTTTCGTGAGCGAAGAAGTCGTCCGAGTTGAGTATGCCCACAATATCTCCATGGGTAAGTGCAATGCCCTTATTCATGGCATCGTAAATGCCTTTGTCCTGCTCGCTTACAACAGGCCCGTTATGACCCGCATTCTTTACCACATCCAATGTGTTGTCATTTGATTTGCCATCAATAATGATGTGCTCAATATCAGCATAGGTTTGCCTTTGCACAGAAGCCAATGTATCGGCCACTGTGGCTGCACTATTGTAGGTAGCTGTAATAATTGAAACTTTCATTCTATCGCCAAAAAACTAAATACTTAAATAATAATCCGCTCTTTTATTTTCATTGCGGGGTTGCCCTGATAAATTCCATAGGGTTCCAATTGCTTGGTGGCAATGGAACCCACTGTTAAAATACTATGTGTTTTACAGACCACACCGGGGCAAACTACACATTTTGCACCAACCCAGCTTCCGTCTTCTATCACTATACTTTTAGTAACCAAGTCAAACGTTGTTGCTGTAAAATCGTGGTTGCCGGTAAGTAGGTATGCCCCTTGCGAAATACAGGCGTTGTTGCCAATATTTACCGTTGCCAGGTTGTCGATCCATACATGTTCGCCAACCCAACTATAATTGCCAATTTGCAGTTTCCAGGGAAACTTGATATTGACACATGGTTTTATGACCACACCCTTACCAATTTTTGCACCAAATAAACGCAGCAGCCCAACCTTTAATTTGTTGATAGGTAAAAAAGAATGCCTGAACACCAAGGCACTGGTAAAGTACCAGGCAAGGTATTTCATTCTGCCAGCCCCAACATTCAAAGTTTCTTTAAAAGAAGCAATGTTCACTTCCTTAAGCATAATTTAATTCGATGCTTTTGTTGAATAAATGGCTATAGTCCTTTACAAACGATTGTCCAAAATAATAGGCTGTTGCCACTTGCAATGCCCCATGTCTGAACCTGTTCCATTGTTCGTTATTGGTTAGTGCCAGTTCATCTATTGTTGTGGCAATTGTCCGGTTATCTTCAATATCTATATTCCAACCTGCATTCTTTTCTTGTAGACTGTTCCATGGCGTAAAGAAGCTGGTAAGCACTGGTGTGCCAACGCTCAAGCTTTCGTATAGGGCATGTCCAAAGTTTTCGCCTTTTGTAAGCAATACCAATGCATCGTATTGCTTCAGCGTTTGCTGAACGATATGTGCAGGCATATCGCCCTTATATTCTACCAGTACATTGGGCGGCAAATTAAGCATTTCATCCGTACATTTTTTCCAGTACCAGTCTTCTTTTATAGGCCCATAAATATGCAGCCCTATTTGTTGCTTGCAGTCTTTAACCTGCTGTAGCAGTAACAGTAAATTTTTCTTTGGGGTTATCACAGACAGGTAAACCAGTTTCAGGCTATGTTCTTTTTTAATAGTATCCGCAATATTTTCCATGGGCAATTTGGGCACATTGCCTGCTATTGCAACAAAGGGCTTATTGCCGAATATTTTTACAATATCCGTTGCTTCGTCGTTGGTAGTGGCATGAAAGGAAATATGCCTGCATAGTCCCAACAGTTTCAGCAAAGCAAGGTATATTTTTTTTTGCGTGGGCTTTATGGCCAGTGCACCAGCCTGTAACATGCCTCTTGGCGAAACAATGATGGCCTGCTTTTTTAAACGCCCCATTTTTTTTAATACCAACGGGTACAGAAATTGCGGGGTGTAGAACCCATTTATAAACACAGCATCTGCACCGCATGACAGAATAACGCTCTGCATTTTTTTTAAGGAAGGCTTTTTTGTAGAATCGTACCACACGTTTACCGATAAGTTGCTACCTGGCAATTGCATGCTGTTCCAAGTATCCAACTGTACACCTTCGTATGTGTTTTCAGAATTTAGGTCGTATGCCGAAGTAATGATCTTAAAAATATATACCTGCTCTAAAGCCTGCACCATATTGACCAATGACTGTATTGGCCCACCTGCTTTGTAACCGGGATAGAAGTATTCGTACACTACTGCAATTACTTTTTTATTCAATCCTGCTGGCTGTTGTTGGTTAAATAGTTCTTAAGTCTTTCTTTATAACGGTGAAAGCCAAAAGCATCGAATACTTGCTGCTGCAACAGCAATGGGCTGTAGTTTACATTGTCTAGGGATTCCTGTATTGCTACAATGAGTTCTTCTTTACTGTCGGGATCTACCAGTTTGCCTAGCTTGCCATTTAGTAAGGCATCCACGCTTCCATCTTTTGAGCCTGCAATTACTTTACGCCCACAGGTAAGGGCTTCAATAAAAACAATACCAAAGCCTTCTTTTTTACTTGGCATTGCAAACACATCGGCCAATAGGTAATGGTCTATCAGCTCTTCGTCTTTTATGAAACCAGTAAGCAATATCTTTTCCGCAATATTGTTTTCCTTGATAAGTTCCTGTATCCTGTTTTCCTCTTCCTTGTCGGCTTTTCCGCATAACAGGTAGCGTACTTTATTTTCTTTGTCGCCCAATTCATGCAGCAACTCAATGGTATTGTCGTAGCCTTTATATTTTTCTGAGAAGGAGAGTCTTGTTACGGTAAGTATCACTTTTGTATCGGCGTCTATGTTGTACCGCTTTACCAAGTAATCCGGCTTTTCGAAATTGGTAGGCGCTACAAAGTAGGGATCGATCGTATTGGGGAATACCCTTATTTTATCTGCTGCAACAGAAGGATTGAATTCGATGATTTTTGTTTTGGTAAACTCGCTTACCGATAAAATGATATCGGCACATTCAAGTAGTTTCTTTTTGTGCCCAACATGTGTTTTCCATACTTCTATGCCATGCGTTACCAGTATCAGTTTTACGTTGGGCCTTATTTTTTTTATCATGTATCCTATAACGGACAGGTTGATATGCCCCAATATGATGGTGTCATATTTAAAGGACCGTATCAGCGTAGCTATTACGAACAGCATCCTTTTTCCGCCATAACCTTTGAACCTTTGGGCCGGAAAATACCTTTCGTCGGTAGCTGTATCAAAAGACGAAAATCCATCTGCATCAAAAAAGCCATCCACACTTAACTCGTGCAATGCTTTTAAGAAACTGCGGTTGAATTTTTCGATACCGCCAGTAAAAGAGAATGCTTTTAAATAAAGAAATAAAACTCTCATGAAGTAATTAAACCGCCAAGCTTGCCGGTTTGTTGACTCAATATATAGCTCCAGTAACGGCTCCAATGTATGTTGCCATTCACCAGTTTTTTCTGTAGTTCCTGTGTCTTACCCGTATGGTCGTTTGGGGGCTGTATTGCTTGCATCCAATGCTCGAAGGGGAATGTAAAACCCTGCTTGGGCCTTTTCCATATCTCTTCAGGCAGTTGTTTACGGAATGCTTCTATCAATAAATATTTATTCTGCTCTTTGCTGTACCTAACATCAGGGTTTATGGCGTATGCCAGTTGCATCAGTTCTTTATCCAAAAATGGAACCCTTACTTCTATGCCATGCCACATGCTCATGTAGTCGGTATCTTTTAGCAATTGGTTTTGCATGTACAGGTTTGTTTCCAGGTAGCTGATCCTTTCCTGCAGCGGCAGTTTGTTGATGAAGCTAGGCAGGTGCTGCTGCATCTGCTCAATAACTTCTTGCACTTCCGATTCGGTACAACCCAACAGTTCTGCAACTTGCGAAGGGATAAAAAAACCCCTGTTGAACAGATACTCGCCGAGGCCATTCTTGATGCCCAGGAAACTTACTTTTTTCCGTTTGTCATCAGGAAAAATGCCTGCTGCCTTAAACATGAAATCAGGCAACCATCGAATGGCGTTAATGGATTTTGTTCTGTTGAAAGATTGGTAGCCACCAAACAATTCATCTGCACCCAGCCCACTCAATACCGCTTTCAGGCCATATTCTTTTGCATACTTGCAAATGAAATAAGAGTTGATGCCATCGTTACTTGGCTGGTCCATTGCCTGCAGTATATCGGGTACGGATTCCTTAAAAAGCTCTTCTGTAACAATGTATGATTTATGGTTTGCCTTGGTTTGTTCAATAACAATATCCTGGTAATACTTTTCAGAAAATTTCTCGTTGTCAAAAATGATGGAGAGTGTATGCAGGCTATCCGGTATAAAAGGCTTGGCCAATATCGTCAACAAACTTGAATCGAGCCCGCCACTTAAAAAGAGTCCAATAGGTGCCTCAGAAATCAAATGCCTTTCTACCGCCTTTACAAGTGCCTTGCCTACTTTTTCAATCGCCTCATCTTTATCGTTGATTGTATAATTGTAGTAAAGGTTAAAGAATTTCTGTTTCGCTATTTTTAATGAGGGCAGGTCAATTTCCAACAAACTACCTTTCTCAAGCGGAACTACATTTTGCAATGTGGTAATGGGTTCGGGTAAATGCCCAAACAGTAAAAAATATTTTTTCCAGTCCTTATGTTCTGGCCAATTCGGATCAATGCTATTAAAGGCCCTTACTTCGCTGGCAAAATAAAGTTTGTTTTGCTGAATGGAATAGTATAGCGGTTTGATGCCTGCGTGGTCCCTTGCCAGTATCAGTTTATTGATTCGCTTGTCGAGCAAGGCCAGTGCAAACATTCCATTAAACCTGCTGAAGCATTCCTTGCCCCATTCCAGGTATGCATTGATGATGACTTCTGTATCGGAATTTGAAATGAAACGGTATTGCTTTAGTTCAAGCTCCTTTCTTATTTCTTGGAAATTGTAGATCTCGCCATTGAATACCAGTACAATTTTTTTACTTGTATCCAACATGGGTTGATGCCCAAGTGGTGATAGGTCTAGAAACGATAACCTCCTGTGCCCAAATGCCAGTGGAAGTTCGTTATCTATGTAGATACCGCAACCATCAGGCCCACCATGCTCCATGGTGTCTCTCATTCTGGTTATCAGGCCTTCGGTAGGCGGTGTGGTTAGATCGATTATTCCTGCTATTCTACACATTTACCCTGTGAAGTTAGTATTGCAACTGGTACAAAGCTCTTAAAAAAAAATTAACGCACTCATTTACACAGCCTTAGAAGCTATTAAATTATTCTTACTTTTCATGAAAGTAAACTTACTGCCGCCCATATAAACATGTAATGGTGTCATTAAATATTTTCTAAAAAGGTAGGTTGCTATTACATACATAAATAACCATCCCAATATTTTTGTTCCGGGAATTCCGTTACAGTTAATGTAAGACCATAACGGCACAACGAATGTAAAGCCCCACACATAGTTGATACTTTTTTGGATGAGGTACTTATAAAAGAAACCAAACAGGCATCCAATTAAAAATATGGGAACCAACATACCAACAGGTCCGTAATCTATATAGCTTTCAGCCAAAAAGCCCAAGCTTATACTGGTACCTTGTTCTGCTGTAGCCACTGAACGCATGCAATAAGTATTTACCATTTTAGAATCATCAATAACTGGTTTATCTGGATACACAATTCTCGGTACCAGTATATGCACTATATTATTTGTCCATAGCTTCCCATTCTCATACGGCAGTTCATTCGGTACCCTGACCATGGCCTGGGAAAAAAATTCGATATAGGAAAGCCTATCGATACTCTGATAAACCACGTCATTGTCTTTACTGAATGGATCGGCTTTGGATGCCAGTTCATATATTTTTGACAAAGCATCCTGTGTTGTAACAGTAATGGTTTGTGTGGCAGCACCACCATTCAGGAACGCCCTATATTCCCCCTTGATTGTTTGCCAAATAAGCATCATATATAAGCACCCAATAACAATAACAATATTTCTGACAATTTGTTTGAACGTAAATTTTAACGGGAAATAGGATAGGGAGATTCCTATTACAATTAGCAGATCCTTGAAACTAGAAAAGAAGCTTACGAAGCTTAATATGATTTCAATTGAAATTACTATTATCGCCAGTGAGATGCCTTTTTTTTGTGCATATACCGAATAAATGAGTAGAAACAAGAAGCCGGTACGCAATTGTATAATGGCATTGAATAGCTGGGAGAACCCTGCGAAAAAAAACAGGATACCGAACAATACAGAAGCCCCTACAGTAGCAACTATGTAAAAGATTATTATTTTATCGATTCTATAATTGAAGGTTTTGGTATAACTAACATCAATTTTCTTTAGTGCATTTTTGCTGAATACAAAAATACCAAGTGAGAAAACCAATAAACATGCTAATGCCAAGTATGTTGTCTCAATAATTTTAGGGCTTATTGATAGGTCCTCGTATCTAAGCCCAACAAAATCTGCATAGAAAACTTTAACGGTTATTGATAACCAGAAAAGAAACAATCCCGCAAAAATAATTTTTGGTTGACCTTTTACCCAGAAGAGCCTGTATAGAACATATAGAATAGCCATGCTACAGAAAACAATTGCTGGCTGTGCCGATATTAAGACTAAGAAAGCTGTTACAAGTAAGAAAAAGAACATCTGGAAAAATTAGAAATGCTACAATACTGGCACTTTACCAATATTGCAAATTATATTATACTGTCAAATGCAGAAGCTCCGCCTATTTGCGTTGCATTATGTTTAGTGAATCTACTGTTTCGAGTAGTTTAAAGTTGGGATCATTGACAATGTGTTCCACAAAATATTTATGCGAACCCAGATTGGCAACGGTAGCATCATGTACGGGGATTGAAGTATCATGCAAAGCAATTATTCCACCCGGTTTTATTTTGGGTGCGTATAAAGCCCAGTCTTTTCTGATGCCATCTTCTGAATGGTCCCCATCTACAAAAATAAAATCAACATTATCCGGTATATCGTTAACTGCGTCAAAACTAAGCTTGGCAATATATGTAACGTTACAAGAAACACGGCTTGCTTTAACATGCCTTCTTGCTATTTTTTCATGGTAACAAATTCCTAGTTTCCCTTTAAAAAAGGGATCTATTGCATATAACGTTCCTGTTTTGTTTATGCTATTACCCATTATTGCAGTATTGACCCCTTCGTAAACGCCAATCTCAACTGCAAGCAAAGCATTGCTTGAATATTTCGCAATCGTATGTTGCTCTGCAAGTGTGGTCTGCGAATGTGGTTTATCTAAACCGATTATACATTTTACAAAATGTGCAATTGCATTTCCTATCATATTGGCGTTTTGGGTTAATAAATAGGGATATTACCTGCTTAATATTTTTTTGATAGAATCCACAACAGAATCGAAACTCCAGGATTGAATTATTTGTAGGGATGCGTTCCCCATGCTTTTCAAGTTGCCCTTTTGTTTTACAAGCAAAGAAAGCTTGTCCGTCAGGTCGTCTATATCGTTATTTTTAAAAATATAGCCATTCACATTATTGTTAATTATGTCCATTGTGCATGCAACCTTATCGCTTGCCAGCACTGCTTTTCCGCTGGCCATTGCCTCATTAATTGCCAGTCCCCATGTTTCGCTTAAACTGGGTAAAACAAATACATCTGCTAGGTTATATACCAGGGGCATCTTTGACTGGTTCTGAAAATCGAGAAATAAAATATTTTCAAATCCGTTAGCAATAGATTTTAAGTGCTGTTCCAAAGGGCCATTCCCTACCAGAACCAAGTATGCTTTTTTATCATTGAACTTAATGAAAGATTTAATCAGTACTGAAATGTTTTTTACAGCCTCAAATTTTCCTGCATATAAAAATACAGTTGCATCACCTGGAATATTGAGCTGCCTTTTCCATTCATCCGTTTCAAACGAAGTGTTTTTTGAAAACCTTTTATTGTCAATTGCATGTGGGGCAAAAACAAGCTGTTCATTTTTTAATCCTACAAACTCGTAGTAGGCTTTGTTTGCCGTACCAACATATAGTGCATAGTCCACGTGTTTATACACCCATCTTAAAAATACCTTCCTCAGTATTTTTTTAAGAGAAAAGCCAAGAGGCTGGTTTAGCAATGTTGAATCGCCACGAAACAAGATGGGCACTTTTCCTTTAAAATACCTTAGCACCTGTAAATGGCTTTTAAAATTCCATCCAATTACAAGGATTGCTTCGGGATCCCATTGTTTCAATTCGTTAACCAAGGAAGGGTTATCAATGCCCTTAAAATGCGATGATCCAGGGTTTGAAGAAACATTGTTTACAAAGGTATATTCATATCCGTTCAGCAAAGGGATATCCCATTCTACAACTTTGCCAAAACCTGGGTCGTATTTGCTTTGCAATACCGATTCGCCCCAGGTATAGAACACTTTTACGTTTACTCCTTGCTCACTTAAGCCCTGAAATATTGGTGCATAATATTGTATAGGGTGTGTAGTAACTACAGCCAAAGATTTATACTGGGTTCCGTTCACGATTTTTTGACAAAAATATTTTTGCTTTTGAAATAAGCCTGTTCAAAAAATGCATACGAAACAAAACTAATTGGTATCAAGGCAATTGTTACGAATACAAAGAAAAGCAGGGGCGTGTATCTATTGTTTTGCAGGTACGTAGGGAATATTTTTATTGCAATAGTTATTGTAAAAGCATGCCACAAATAAATACTATAGGATAATTTGCCAAGCCATAACATGGGCTTATTACTAAACCATTTTTGAAGTGTTGTGTGTGTTATCGTTACCAGCATGGTGGCTGCAAAGCCAGTAACAAGTAAGCCAGTGCCCAATACTTTATATAAGGCATTCAACTTGTTTGCTTCGCCAATAAAACCATCTGCCAAAAGGAACCTGCCAATGAACAGTACACCTACAGCTATAAAGAAAGCATACCAATTATTCAATAAACGCATTATGGGTTTTCTTTCAAAGAAACACCATGCGGCAAGTAACCCAATAGCAAAATGAAGAATCTTGGATTGTAAAAAATAATAGCTTTCCAGCTTATGATAATAAGCCAATAGTACAATGCCAATAAGCATTGTAACTAAAAAGGTTTTAAAGAAGTTCTTATAGGCATAGTACATAAATAAGGGCAGTAATAAATAAAAATGAAACTCAACTGCCAATGACCAAAATGGTGGCGATATAGAAAAAGCAGGAGAAAAATTCTGTACAAAAAAAATGTTGCCTAGCATGGGAATCAAGACAGGCTGTTTACTCAAAATATAGTTTACGGTAGCAATGATTAAAGCTGCAGCATAAAATGCAGGGGCTATACGCAACCACCTTTTTTTTACAAAGACCCAATAGGTGTTTATTGTAACCATTTTATTCCGCCAAACTATATATAAACAAAAACCACTGATTACAAAGAAGAAGTCAACCCCATTACCGAATACGGTCATTAATTTATACAGGTCTATTTTCCATATAAATAAAGATGGGTTTCCAAAATGGCTCCAACAATGTATCCATACCACGCCCAATGCTGCAATTGCCCTCCAGGAATCGATGGGCTGAATACGGTGAGTAGCATTTTTATCACTTGCTTTTTTTATTGTGTCAAGCCCCATCTATCAAACAAGTTTATCCACTTCGTTAAACAAAATCCTTGCTGAGGCTTTTGATGAATACTTTTCAATATTTGAAAGTATTGGCTGCCATGCATTCTCCAAACCAATAAAAATTTTCAATACAGTCATGGTACGTTCATTCAAAGTTTCTGTATCCATGCCTTCTTCATATTTTACCAAAAAAGTATCTGCCGCCAATTCTTTGAGCACCGTTGCTGCACTGCTCTGTTCGTGCATCATGGCAAATACCGGTTTACCGGACAATAGTGACTGAAAGGTTTTCGAGGCGGTATAATGTTTTTCTGTTGACCCAATTATTAATGCCCCGCTTGCCTTTTGCAGAAAATGAAGTATGTGTATGAAAGGGAACCGTTGCCTTATTTCTGTTACATAATTTGACACGCCAGCTTCAGAAGCATAATCCATAATTGATTTTCCTTGATAATTGCCGGTTCCCAGAAAATAGAAATGAATATCTGTTGTGGCCTGCCCTTGCTTTACCAAAGCAGAAAGAGCGTTGAATAAAGCCTTGATAAAAGTATGCGACTGTGGCAAAAAAGCACCTGCATACATAAAAGGTTTATGGTCTATCCCTTTATTATGCCAGGGCGTTTCAATACCATCAACTTTAATGTCATGGTCCTTGGGGTCAAACCCATAAGGCATGCTAGCGGTCAATACTTTTCCATTGGGGAAATTGCGTTGCAATACAGGTTCAAAATATTCTGCAGAAACCCCAGAGATCAATGCGGCTTTTTTTACAGCAATCGGTTCCAGGAATTTTGCAACCTGTTTACTGAACCAGGCTTTTGAGAAAGCTTTTTGATACGGGGCCAGTTTACTCACCCATGGATCAATATAATCTATACCATAAGGTATTTTGGTTTTATGGTATAATAACCTGCCCAATAAAGCAGTATAAAAGGACGGGATCGGTATCCAGATAAAATCTATGGTACGTGTGTTGCAAATATTCAATGCCGCTTTATACAGATGTGTAAAGCTCCGTATTCCAATATCGCCAATCCGCATTGGCCCATTCCAGATGCCCCATGCTTTTGTGTGGACCACTTCTACATTGGCTCGAACCAACTGTAGCATGTCGTTATCTAGCGGTTCTTCGTAATATGCCGCATCCACAGCAAGTACAATAGGGTGCCATCCAAAATCTTCCGCAAAATTGGCAATCAATCTTGGCCTATGCACACCGGCCAAGTTAGATGGCGGCCAATGCGGGTATATAATAAGTATGTTTTTAATACTATTTATTTTAAAGTTGTTTCCAAAACTTCCTCAATACGGTTGTACATAGCAGTATCGCTAAATTTTTGCCTTGTATTTATATAACCTGCTTTACCCATTGCTTTTCTTTCGGTGGGATTTTTGTACAGGTGCATTAATTTTTCTGCCAATGCTACATAGTCATGCGGTTCAATAATAAACCCTGTTACATTATCTTCTATTATTTCTACTAAACCACCGCTTCTTGCCACAATAACAGGCAATTGGTATGCTTGTGCTTCTGCTGCAATTAAACCAAATGGCTCATTGCTATGGGTTATGGCTACAAGCACATCAATACCGCCATAAATAGTTTCCTTATCGTTTACAAAACCCATCCATGCTACTTGCTTTTGCAATCCCTTAGCTTCTATCAAGTGTTTTATTTCTGTTACCGCTTCTGGTACACCATCCCCATATATCTTAATGCAAATGGGCACTTGTGGGTATAATATGGAGCAGGCTTCTATCAAATCTTTATGGCCTTTTCTGATAGCAACCTGACCAACAATACCAACATTAAAAACTTCGTGGCTATTTAGTGTAGCCACTTCTTGTGCATCTGGTATATTGACGCCATTGTAAATAGTTTCAATCTTGCTAGCAGTAATGCCACAAAGAAGCAGATCGTTTTTTATAAAATTGGATATGCTTATAAAGCGGTTTATTTTATGTGCTGCTTTTTGTATCAGCCATTTATCTTTAGCACTATGGGCATGTGCATCATGAACATGAAAAGCGATTGGCTTTTTTATGAATGGATAAAGCAGTATAACAAACCTGTACGAATCGATATAAATAACATCTGGTTTGCAAGCTGTAACTACTTTGTAAAACTTATACCAGGCACCAGGTAAATGTATCAGCGAATTAAGGCTCCACTGGATTTTTTTGGCGTAGTACCAACCTAATTTGAATGTGTAGTACGGGATGTTTTTTTGAGCAAGTAACGATGGAAAATGTCCGTCATTCCAGCCATTACACAAAACAGTTACCTGATGATTTTTATTTTTAAGATTTTCCAATACAGAAATACCAACCAATTCTTTTCCGGAAACAATTGGCCCGCTTAGTAATGCCAATATCTTCATGCCAAGAATCTATTTATTATTTCTGTGAACTTATGTTGTTCAACTTCCCAGTTGTAGCTATCTACTGCAAGTTGCCTGGCATTTTTTTTATGCTCTTGCAAAAGGGCATCGTCTTGTATATAATTTGCCAAAATTGTTGCCAACTGTGTATCATTACCCTTCTCGTATAAGAAACCGCAACCCGGGTTTTCATCCATGAATAATTTTTGTGCGGCCGTATCACTGGCAATAATTGCGTTGCCTGCCAGCAGGTAGGTAAATATTTTATTTGACAGTGCAATGTTATTGTTTATTGAAAATGCAGGCTCTAATGCCAACCCAATATCATGCAGGCAGCTTTCCCCAATCAAGTCGTCTTCTTTCATGGTATTTAACCATACAATTGAGTGCCTTGTATTGGTAAGCAAAGACTGCAAATAAGTTTTTACTTCTAATGAAGCTATACCAAGTATTGTAATGACAATAGTTTTGGCTTCAATAACATTAACGGCTTTCAATACATCCTGCAAACCCCTGTTTAAACCAACTGTTTGAGAGAACCAGAAAAGCTTAAGCCTTTCTTTATTTGTTATGCCCATGTTTTTATCAATGTGCAATTGAGACTTGGAAAACACATTGAGTATTGTATGAAAAGTGTAATTGGGATATATTTTTTGATAAGCTGTAGCTATTAATGGGCTTGCGGCAGTAAAGTAATTGACATGCGAAAAATATTTCCGTTCTACTTGTTCAATTAAATGATGCTGACGATCATTTTGGTTTTCCCCTTCCCCTCTATGAAAATCTTCTGCATCAAAACCACAAAGCACTTTCTGTTTTTTGGCAGCATTTACAGCTACTGGCAATGCAGCCATGTTGTGGGCAATGAACAGGTTTACTTTTTGTTTTTCTGCCAATTGCAATTGCTGTTTGTAAAACCGGCCCAATGCGTATTCGGGATAAAGTTTTGTTTTGCCCCATGCAACATTTGCAAGCTTACTTACAATTGCCGTGTACAGTAAACGTATATGTGTTTTTAGTGTTGATTTGGATGCCCTGATAAATTGTATGTTCCATGTAGGGTTTTGAAGTACGATTTCTTCATCAAACGCTACAATTGAATCCAAATATTGACATGCAATAATATGTATTGCATACCCTAGGTTGCTACAGGCTTTGGCTTCTTTCAGCAACCGTGGGTTACTGCATAAGTGCCCGGATGTGACCCAACAAATTGAATAGCCCATCTTAATTAGCAGAATTTTCTACAGCTATCTGTGACACTTTTTTGCGGTAGTCGCTCCATTGCCAATGTTTTGCTTTTTCCATGGCAGCGTTGCCAAAAGCTGGTAATGAATCCTTGTTTTCAACGCACCATTTCATTTGTTTTACCAATGGTTCTATTTCGCCGGCTTCAATAACCCATCCATCTTTCATGTGGTCAATAATATCTGGCCCAGCAGAATTTTGTGTGGTAATAACAGGAACGCCCCTTGACATAGATTCGGTTATAACCATACCAAAGCCATCGGCTAAAGTGGGCAGCACAAATACATCTACCTGTTTGTATAAATCCATCAACTCGGTATGTGGTATGCTTTCTTTTATAACAACTTTACCTGGCAAGTCCTTTCTTAGATCTTCTGGCAAATCCATTTTACCAATCAACCACAGTTCCGCTTCTGTTTCATTGAAGTTGCAATTACGCCAAGCCTGGTATAAAATATGCAGTGCCTTACGTAAGTTCTGTGTACCTGCATTTAAAAAAACAACTTTGTTTTTCGTGCTATGATTTTTTTGTACGCTTACGGCGGGAAATCCATAAGGTATTATTTTAATTTTATTGGCATCAACGCCACCAGCACTCAATGTATTTTTGGTAAAGGTTGATGCACAAAGCACCATACTTGCGGCGGCCAATTCCTCATCCCGTCTTGCATTTCTCTTGACAGATTTTTCATCCAGCAATAGTGATGTTTGCTGCGATTTCAGCGAGGGGTATAAAGCCAGTTGCTGTTGGGCAACTTTGGTAAAAAAAGAATGGTGCTGGCTGGGTTGGTCATACACAGAAAAAATCCCTTTTGCTTTTGCAGTCTGCAAGGTTTTTAATGAAGCATGTTCGTACACATGAATATATTTCGCATTTGACTTTGATACATATTTGCTGGCCCAATTATCAAACGAAAGTTCGCTCCACTCCCAAATTAAATCGGCAAGGTTTGCATTTGTTTTTTTTGTTGCTATTGAGCGTAGGAGTTCTTTGTAAGGGTATGTTTTTAAATAGCTTTTGGGCAATTCATCAAAAGACCGCCGATTCAGTTCCCTTGTAAGTTGGGGTATTATTTTGTCAATTAGTTTTGAGAACTTATTGCTTGGGTCGTAACAAAAACTGGTACAGAATTTATCCAATAGATTCTGTTCGTAATAACCCAATACCGCCTGCTTTATAAAGGGTGATAAAAATGGGGCTGCTACAATTACGTTACTAGATTGTGTTTTCATGCGGTTACTTGCCCCAACGTTTGTCTGTTCGTAAACTACTGTTCTCTTTTACAAAAATGATATCTGTTTGCCATAAAGCCTTATCCAATGGCCGTCTTGTCATGGAGCAGATATCAAAAGCCACAAAATTCCGTTCTTTCATAAACGCAATAACATCCGATAGTACGGGCACATTTTTATGAAGGTCCAATAAGGAAACCTCCATCAGGACTACTTGCACATTTGCCATTATTTTGTTAGCTCCTTTCAAAATCTCAAGTTCGTAACCCTGCGTATCCAATTTAATAAAATCAGCATCTTCAAAGTTTTTAGAAGATGCCAAATCATCTAAGGTGTTTGTATAAGTAACTACTTTTTTTACCCCATCGTTATGGTATTCTTCCAGTACAGAACTGGCCGTTTCCATTTCATGAAATACAATTTCTTTGCCCGCAGTGCTGCCCAAAACACCAATTTCATATTGTACTTTGCCTTTATGCTTGGCTACTATCTGCTCTAGATAGCTTTTCTTCCCCGGCATGGCTTCTGCCATTAAAAAAGATGCATTGGGAAAAATGCCTATTACTTCATTGGTCCATTCCCCTTGGTAAGCACCAATATCTATAATCTTTTTAGGATTAAACCCACTGCGTTTCATGTTTTCTAAACTCCAAAACATATCTGGTACCAACCAGCGTTCCCTTAGCATTTTTTTGATGGATGCGGGTATGAGTTTGGTGACTATAGACATACTAAAAATTTACAGTTTCTTTTGTTGGCTCAAAAGCAACAGGTATTGCCGTGCAATGACTGAACTACCGAACCTTTCTTTTGCAGTATTGCTTACAACAAGATGGTCAACATTCCCCACTTCATGAATCTTTTGCTCCATTTCATTTGTATCGCTTACAATGAAACCATTGATACTATTTGAAATAACTTCCGGTACAGAGCCCCTATTAAACCCAATAACGGGCGTGCCACAAGCCAAGGCTTCTGCCATTACAATACCAAAAGGTTCTTCCCATTGAATAGGGAAGAGCATGGCTTTTGCATTTTGCAAAAGTTCCTTTTTCTGTTTGTCATTCACTGGGCCGATATACTCAACCACATCCTTCTGCAGATATGGTTGTACTTTTTCTTCAAAATAAGCTTTGTATTCCTGGGGTATGTTACCGGCAATCACTAATTTTTGCTTGGCCATTAAACAGGCTTCAATTGCTTCTGCCGTGCCCTTTATAGGTTCTATTCTTCCTAAAAAGGCAAAATAGTTTCTTGCATTGGCATTGGGCAAGTTAAAATAGTCGGTATCTGTAAAATTATATATGGCAGTCCATTTGCTTTTGTCTTCAAAGTCTTTAAACAAATGGCCTGCACATGCGGTAAACTGTAATTTATTGCCAGCTATTGCAGCTGCCAAAGCGGTGCTTTTTTTACTGATTGCCCTTTGATAGGATTGGATTACCCGGGTTTTTGTAAAAACAAAAACAGGATACAAATAAAGCAGCCTTGAAAAACTATGGATTGCATCTGGCTTTTCTTTTACAACCAGTTTCAACAACTGAAAGGCATTTTTTACCGTATGCAAAATTTTCCCAGAACTAAAGCCTTTCCACCCAACAATTTTAGTTGCGTAGCTACAGGTAGATTGTGCGTTTGCCACCAATACCACATTATGTCCCGCTGCTTTGTATTCTTTTGCCAAACCATCCACAATTCTTTCAATGCCACCATAGGCAGTTGGTGGTACAGGTATTTCGGGGTCTACGGTTAAAAATATTTTCAACTTATCTCTTCTTTATAAATTTTGCCGGGCTGCCTCCATAAATTGAATTGGCTTCTAACCTGCCTTTAACTGTTGAGTTTGCTGCAACAACAACTCCATCTTCTATAACTGTACCCGGTTGTATCAAGCATCCACGCCCTATCCATACATTGTTGCCAATGGTTACAGATTCCGTTTTGTCCAGTGCATCTTTCATTGGCTGGCTCGTATCACTATATTCGTGGGTTGTATCCCTTATAGAAGTGTACTCTCCCACCATTACATAATCCCCTATCTGCAACTTACCTATAATGCATAATACAACACCATAAGAAAATGTGCAGTAATTGCCTATCGTAATTTCCGATTGGCTATGCAGTTCAAGCACAGCGTTGGGCAGTACGGTAAAATTTTTTCCGATACTTGTTTTCTTGGGTTTAAAAGCTATGGTAACATTATCATAAAGATATATCTGCCACTTACCCAGTAAGCTATAAGCTTTTATTTTCCTAATATTCAGCCGTATCCTAAAGAATAGTTTCTGTAAAAAAAAGTACATAGGGGTTTAGAAGCTTTTATAGAACCGCTGTGCAATTATTGCAGCGTTGAATGTTTGCTCAATAGATTTCTGGCTATTGTCAATTAACTTATGGTATTCTGCTTCGCTCATATTACTGATATGCGAAAGGCTATTTTGCAATGCCTGTACCCCTTCCTCAACTACGCAAATACCGTTCTGTTCGCGATAAAGCAGTTGGATTGATGCTGAATCAGCAGGACCAATACAAAGTATGGGCAATTGCTGCTTTAGGTAAAAAGGTATTTTGGTCATTAAGCTGGTTCTGTAAAACAGGGCATCTTTCTGGTTGAATGAAAGTGGCAATAATCCGAAAGCGTAGTCATTGCTTATTTCGGCCAACTGTTTGCTATCAACCCATCCATAGTTTATGATCTCAATATTGTCGTGATGCCCTTTTTTTTCAAGTGTGGTATTGGAGCATACACCAATCGTAAAATAGGCATCTTTCAATGAAGCCATCGCCTCCATTAAATTGGCCATCGCATTTAGTTGTATGTCGTGCAGTAAGCCAACATATAAAAAACGCAATCTCTTTTGTTTGGTTGGCATTACCTCTTGGCGATCTGCTTCTGGCATATAGCCATCGTGTATAATCAAATAATCTTTTAGGCCAAATTGCTGCTGCAGGTATTGCCCCATTTCTATTGATATCACATAACAGGCATCCACTTTGGGAAGTATGCTTGCCAGTATTTTTTTAGCCAACCAGTTGGGCAAATATTTTCTTACAGAAAGTGTCCATAAATCGTGTACAGACACCACCACTTTTGCTTTGCCCCATAGTTTTGCAGCCTTGAAAAATAAAGGGAAGGTAATACCATGTGCAGTGATATGCACAACACTTGGTTGCTGTTGATGTAGCAGTTGCTTGATCCTTTTTATACTAACAAAGTCCAAAGCAGTGCCTGCAATAAAACCAACCATCCTTCCAAAGCCGAACCTTAAACGCCTATTAAGGATATTTAATTTAAGCTCCCCTTTCTGCTGCGATGACTCGACACATTGTTCCGGTATATCATTAACATCAACCGCTACAGTTGCTTGGTAGTTGTAACTTGTGGCAAAATCAATTAATTTTTGCAAAATAACGGCACCGCCACCGGGTTGCGTTAATGAGAAACTCTGCATGAACAATATTTTTTTATTGCTCATTTCCTGTTCTTCCAATTTTCTACAATCTCTTGAATGGTATCGGTCAATGATTTTGTAATATCCCAATTAGGATAGTGTGCTTTCATTTTGCGTAAGTCGCTGTAATAGCAAATATGGTCACCTTCCCTATTTTTCTCATCATAAGTGTATTGCATTGGTTTACCTGTAAAGCTTTCTGTTATACTAAAAGCTTCGAGTATGGAACAGGTGTTGTTTTTTCCGCCGCCCAAATTGTACACTTCACCAATACGGGGGGCTTTAATGAATTCCTCAATAAAACGGGCAACATCGTATGAATGTATGTTGTCCCTTACTTGCTTACCCTTGTAGCCAAATACGGTGTAGTGCTTCCCTTCCAAATTACATTTTACCAGGTAACTTAAAAAGCCATGCAATTCAACCCCTGTATGGTTAGGCCCGGTTAAGCAGCCACCACGCAGACAGCAAGTTGGCATGTTAAAATAACGTCCGTATTCTTGCACCATAACATCTGCCGCAACTTTTGATGCACCAAATAAGGAGTGTTTACTTTGGTCGATAGTAAATGTTTCCGGAATTCCATTCTCATAATTTTCATCCGAATAATCCCAGCGTGTTTCCAATTCGTTCATGGCAATTTTATTGGGGGCATCGCCATACACTTTATTGGTGCTCATGTGTGCAAAAGGTATAGCAGTGCTGTACCTACGTGTTGCTTCCAATAAATTCAAAGTACCAACAGCATTGGTATCAAAATCATCAAAAGGTATTGCAGCAGCCCTGTCGTGGCTGGGCTGTGCAGCAGTATGTACAATTGCATCGGGTTTTATTTCTTGAATCAATGCAATTACGGCTTCCCTATCCCTGATGTCCAACTCATGGTGATGGAAAGCAGCCAACTGGCTTTGCAGTCTTTGCTGGTTCCAACGTGTATCGCCTTGTTCGCCAAAGAACACGGCCCGTTGGTTATTGTCAACCCCATGGATTTCCCAGCCCATATTGGCAAAATGCACACATACTTCCGAACCAATTAATCCTGATGATCCTGTAACAAGTAATTTTTTCATAATAAAATTTATACTCAATTTGTTAAATATTCATAACCCTTTCTCCAGGTTTCGTAGATGGGCTCAATGGTCAATGCATTATCTACCAGCTTTCTGGCATCCGTTAAAACCGAAGTCCTTTTTGCTGCATCCCATAAAACCTGCAGGTCTTTTAATGCATTGTTGTCATTAGCGTTATCTGTAACAAATACCGCACAATTATATGGTTGTAAGTATTGCACCATTGCTGCATCATTGGGGCCAACAACAACTGTAACCGTACCGGATGCCAAGCATTCGCTCATTTTTGTTGCAATGTTCAACAGCGTCATGTTGGCCAAAGATGGGGCAAAGCTTATGGGTAAAATAATACCATCATAAGCATTGGCTATATCAATTATCTGGTGGGCAGCAACACTGCCTTTGTATATAACATTGGGCAGCTTTAAAGATTCGGGTAAATTATCCTTGGCAGAATAGATGTGCAACTCGGCTTTTAATGCCGGCAGCAATGATGCAAATACAATCAGTGCATCCAATTGCCAAGCTGTAACTGCTCCAAAATAAACAAACCTGATTGCATGATTTTTATCGGCAGCATTGTTGAGTGTTGCACTTTTTTGTATTGTCGGGCCGAATAAGATGCTGCTGTCCACACCCCACATTGATTTATATAAGCTTTGCATGGCAGGGCTGATTACCCAACGGAAACGAGCTTCTTGCATAAACGCTTTCATGTATGCATCAATATCTGTTGGATAGAATGGTTGTTTATATTCATTGTATTTAACAACATGGTCATCCATTTGCCATACAGCGTATTTTATTTTGTATCGCTTGTATAGTATCGATACAACCTGTACACTTAGTTCCGATTGAGGAACAATTACCCAATAAGCATCCGATGGATTTACTTGTTTGACCAATTGCTTTACGATATAAACTGCATTCCACTTACTGAACCAGTTGTACCCATTCAGAACCTGCCTGATTCTTTTTTTGATACGGCCGCTATTAAAGTAGGTATCTGCAATACCATATACATCCGTGCATTTTGCTGCTATTGCCGGTATGGGCGGATAATATTTTGCAAAGCTGCTTATATGAATAAAGCGGTCAAACAAGTTGACATCGTTTTGCAACACCCGTTGAACGGTTAGCCCTCCGCCGTGTTGATTGGAAACCGACATCTCTGACAAGTAAAATAATTTCATTGCTGGTTTGAAATATGCTTATTTACTTATATTACCCTATTGACTTTTGAATACTTTCCAATACGGTTTCTCCTAGCTTAACAAGATTAGGCGTATTCTGCAGTGCTATTTCTTGTTTTGCCAGAAATGTTCTTTTCTGCTTGCTTACATTTTCCATCTTGGCCGACATATCTACGGGATCGCCGCATTTAAAATACTGTACTAGCGGGTTCGTACCAATTTCCTTGTTCACATCAATATCCGAAACGATACAGTTGATACCACAGGCCAATGCAATATAAACGGAGCCGCCACCAGGGCCACCTTCAAATTGAGTTGGCTGCAATACAGCTATGGACCTTAGCATCAAGGCCAATTGGTCCAGCTTGGGAATATGCCCCAAAAAATCTACTTGTATCCCTAGTTCATCTACGTAATTCCTAAGAAAGAGCTCCCTTTTATTGGTACCCGATAAATCTGTCATATTGCCTGTAGAAACCAAACGGATGTTCCTGAATTCACTTTTTTGGTGTAACTGTTTTAATGCATTGAATGCAGTTTCATGATCTTTATGAAGCCAGAATTGGTTGGAGATCATAAAGTAAGGTTCTGCAATATTGTATTTTTCCAGCACCGCATCGTTGGCCACGGCCTGTTCATAAAAATCCACATTTACGTAAGGGGCAAAGGGCAATACAAAAACTTTATCGTGCTGTACATGCGGGAAAAACTTAGTAATGTCCCTTGCAGTGGAGGCAGAGTTTACAATGATGCTTTGGGTATGCGTTAATGTATTGGAAAAAGTTTTTTCCATGTCATTAATAAAATCTGTTGTGTATAGATGCGGGAAATACTTAAACACAAAATCAAACAAGTAGCCTACCAGGTGAACATTTGACTTACTGTCAAAATCATTTACCAAAACAGGCAGTACCACATCTGCATTGATATTTTTGAGAGCTTTATTCAAGCTGCCTTTTACATAATAATTGAAATAGGCAAAACTTACATCTTCGTTGGTAAAAACCTCATGAACGTAATTGAAGTAATCAAAACTTGACTGGTGTTGTGTCTGTTCGGTCTGGAGGTTTGCTTTTATTCTTTTTATTCTTCTGGGAAGGAATTTTATGAAGTTGATGCCACGCACCAAGAGGTTGGCTTTTATAGAATGGTCGTCAACAAGTATATATATTTTAACCGGCTTTTTCTGTTGGGATTTTAAGCCCAATACGATCGAGTGCAAAAAGTCAACACCACCGGCCCACTTAAAATCTTTCGTAAAAATCACAATATTCATGTCCTATAAATTTAGGCAGTACCTGTAGTAAGCCGCTGTTGATGAAATCTTTTTGAAATTGAATTTCTCATACAAAAAAATGGCATTCGCATTCGATATGTCTACGGTTAAATCAATGCTCTTTATATTGTTTTGTTGACCAGATGATATTAGCTCCTTCATTATGATTGAGCCTATTTTTTGACCTTTGTATTCGGGCAAAACACATATCCCAAGCCAAACAGTGTTTGCTTCTTTTTCTAGATGCCCGTAAGCAACCGGTTCATTGTTTTTTACTAGTAGAATAGATACCAGATGGCTTTTAACAACTTCTATGTCGCGTTTGTTAAAGTATCTAAATGTAAGGGCAGCATCCCCCAAATTCTCAATAAAACATTTCAGTAACTCGTTATGCTTACCTGTTGTGAGGTCCATTATAGCATATTCGCTCATAAAAATGATTGAACCATTTGAATGATATATTCAACTTCTTCAGAAGTCAATCCCGGATGGCTTGGCAGGTTTATTCCCCGCCAGCCCAATCCCTCCGCAACTATATGCCGATGGTACTTTTCTGCGTACATGGGCATTGTATGAACGGGATAGAATAGTGGCCTTGTTTCTATTCCTGCTTTTTCTAAATGTTCCCTCATCGGGTCCCTCATTTCTGCGTCTGGCATCAAAATAGAGCACATCCAATACGAATGGCTCACATCGCCGATTCCTTTATGGAAAATAAATGGCGTGTTCTCAAAGCCTTTTAAATATTGCTCGGCAACAGCTCTTTTTCTTTGCAGAAAGAACTCTACCTGCTCTAATTGTGCCAAGCCAATTGCTGCTTGTATGTTCGTCATTCTGTAATTGTACCCAATTACGTCATGCCAGTATTGCCTATGCTTCGCCAATCCCTGTCCTTTAAAATGTACACATCTTTGATGCAGGGTCTCATCATTGGTTACCACCATGCCCCCTTCGCCTGTAGTGATTGTTTTGTTGCCAAAAAAGCTGAATGTTGAGATGTCGCCAAAAGTGCCCACATGCTTCCCTTTATACCTGGAGCCAATAGCCTCTGCACAGTCTTCAATTAAATAGACCTGATTTTCTTTTGCGATCTTACACAAAGCATCCATGTCGCAAGGCTGCCCATATAAGTGAACAGCCATGATTGCTTTTGTTTTTGCAGTAATCTTTCTTTTTACGTCTTCGGGATCCATTTGCCATGTCTCTTCCAAAGAATCTACAAAAACGGGTGTGGCCCCTGCATAAACAATTGCATTCACAGATGCTATGTAGGTTAATGTTGGAACAATTACTTCGTCACCAGGCCCAACTCCCAATGCAATCAATGCCAAATGAATGGCAACGGTTCCATTACAAACGGAGGCTGCATGTTTTATGTCAATATACTTGGCAAAGCCGTTTTCGAATTCAGCTATGAACTTTCCTTTGGAGGATATCCAAGTAGAATCGAGGCATTCGTTTACATATTCCTTTTCTTTTCCGCTAAGGCTTGGTTTGTAAATTGGTATATTGTATGTCATCTCTTAAACCTTTTAATTAGTATTGGTGGCAATATCATTTTTGTCGCTATTATTACAATTCTTGGTATGAAGTCTTTTATATGTGTCCGTTGTTGCAACCCGTTTATCTGTTGCTGTAACAATCCACTTTTTATTTGAAAAAATTTCGTGTACCTGTACTCCAATAGTTTGTCGTACACCGGTATCAGTTCTTTCGTTTTGCTTAGCAATTCTGTATATGGCCTGCTGGACCATGTTGCATTTTCAACATGCCTGTATACAGACATTTTTTCGGCCAGTCTTCCAATCAGCCCAAAGTGGCCCATGAACATGTTAATGATCCAATCGTAACTAACATGATTGTATAATTCATGCGGCAGTTTTTCTATTAGCGACCTACGGTAGCAGCAAACAGAAAAATTTGCAATCAGCCCTTCATTCAACAATAAATCCTGTATGGAGATTGAGCCAGTTGCTACATGACCGTCATGATCAGAATAGGTATTTTCAAAAATTGAAGTATCATCCTTTTGCACATAAAAAGGATGGTAGCACATGGAATGAAAAGGATGCGTTTGCAAAAAATCCATTTGCTTTTGCATTTTCCGGCTATCGAGCCAGTAATCATCTCCTTCCAAAACAAATACAAATTCCCCTTTGCAGAGAGCAAAGCCTTTCTGATAGTTTTTTGTAATTCCCAAGTTGCCGTCATTCTGAACAATTGTGGCGTTCTTGGCATTGCTCAATTTTGCTTTTGCAATTTCAAAAGTACCGTCGTTGGAAGCATCATCAAGGCATATCAGTTCATACTCAACATTGGTTTCCTGCATGAGTATGCTATCTATTGCAAGCTCAATATATTTTGCGTGGTTGAAAGTAATAAGTAGCACACTACACTTCATGCTTATCTATGCCTTTTAAATAACTTATTTATTATTATATCGGGCTGCTTTACCACCCTTTGCAGGCGTACAAAAAAAGAGCTATTATATTTTAGCCTTAGTTTATCATAATCCACAACAAGGTCGTAATGGTTCTTAATCCAAGTATCTGTAAAGCTATCAGAAACAGCAAATGCTTCTTTTATGTTTTCTATACTTGTTTGGGTTGCATTTTCTGCCCTGTTCAGTTCTGCCAAATAATTCAAATGCTCCGCTAGTTTATTCTTTAATATTCTTAATACCGTGTTCTCATTTTTAAATTCACCTACCAAATTCCGCAGCATCACTATCCAGTTCTCCGTCCTATATTTTTCAGACTTTGTACTCCATACACCGTTATTGTGTATCCTGTATACCGCCATAATATCGGGCATATAGTATATTTTGCCATAGCGGGCATTGAGCATGTGCAGAACATAATCGCCCACTGGGGATTCCAATAACCAGCCCCGGAGCTGCCCAGCAAGATTGTTCCTAAACATTACGGACGGCGTAAAGATTATATTTTGATGGGCAAGGTCTTCAATGGTATATACCTTAGGCAATAGGGAAGAATTAAGCTCTTCGGCCTGGCTCTCCATGTTTGGGTTAAGGACGTTAACCCGGTGATAGCAAATGGAAAAGTCGGGATTGGCATCTAAAAAATCCACCTGTTTCTGTAGCTTGAGCGGGTCTGTCCAGTAGTCGTCGCCTTCGCAAAGTGTTATGTAAGGGGCATTGCTGGCAAAACATATTTTATACATTTCAACGCCATTTTGCGTTGCTCCCACATTATGGTCCCTAAGTACCAATTCAATTTTTTCAGGATAGCGTTCCTTGAATTCAATGCAGATATCCCGGGTTTTATCTGTAGAGCAGTCTTCCCCAATAAACAATTTGAAGGTGAAATTGGTTTGTTGATTTAATATCCCTTCTATGCTTTGTCTTAGAAATTGCTCATGGTTATACGTAACCATCCATACCGCTACTTTCAGGGCCTCAGTCATTTTTCGAAAATGATATTGAAGAGCGTAGGTTCATTGGGCACAGCAAACTCTTCTTTGCTTACAAATCCCAAGTGCTGTAATTGGTCAATGATTGTATCGTAATTCTTATCGTTTTTGTCCAATTCAAAAATTATCTTTTTTGCTTTTGACAAAGCTGTTTTTGCTCCAGCCAAAAATGGCATTTCAGATCCATCTATATCTATTTTGATGTACTCCGGGTAAGGCAGTTGTTTGTTGAGGATAAAGCTATCCAGATCACATATTTGAATGGTTTGCTCTGCAACAAAATTAAAATTCAGGTCTTCCCTTATTTCTCCATGTTCAACCACTTTTTGATGGCCGCCAGCCCATGGCTGTCCTATTTTTAGTTTGGCTTCTTTCGTGCTGTCGCCCACGCCAACATTAAAGATATTCAATCTGTCTTTTAGCCCATTATCCGTAACGTTGGCATACAGTGTTTCATAATTATTGGCCTCGGGTTCAAAGGAGTAAACATTGATGCCTTTTAGTGCGGCGTATATTGAGAAACGCCCTTCGCAGGCCCCCAGGTCGAACAGTACCGCACCTTGCGGGATTTGATCAATAAAGTCCAGGTTCTCTGTTTCATAGTTCATTCGTGCACAAAGCTCAAGCGATCTTGTATGTGTTTGAAGAACCATATCAGTTCCCCTTACATTGATTTCTGTTTTCATTTGTTATAAACTCTAATGATAAAATATACGTTACCGTGTTTTATTGAAAAACCTTCGCTATTTCTTCCTTTGAAGGAAAATCAGGCGTTATCAAATCATCTATCGGTTTGTAGATATATGCATGTGCAAATTTTCGGGCAATAAAGCTTGATTCATCTAAATCGTTATACCTGAAATGACAGCTCCATCGTGGGCTATCACTAACATTTTCGCCACTCTGATGAACAAGAAAACTTGAAAACAGCAATATATCCCCAACTTCCACTTCAACCGATAAAAAATCTTCAGGAGCAATACCATCAAGTGAAACCATACCAAACCCTTTTTCTATATGGTCTGTTGTAAGTCCTTTCAAATGGCTGCCTGGTAATATTTCTAATGCACCTAGGCTTTTATCAATATCTATTAATGGTATCCAAATAACTGCTGAGTTCAATGAGCCCTGCATGCTTCTCCAGTCTTGGTGGGCATCCACTTTATAAAAAACTTTTTCCTTTGCCAGTTTAGGGTGATTGAAAAACATTACCGGCCTTGTACTGATAACCGGAAAGCCCATTTGGATTGCCCCTAATAGTTTCTGGATTTTTTCATTCAATGACAAAGCATGCAGGCTGATTAAATGCTGGGCCTGTTTGCCGCAATTGGAAAGCGTTTCAATGTCTTCTTCAAACAATCGATATAAGCAATTGTTAAACGTAGCATCGGACGTATCAGACAAACTTGCATTCTCAAGGTAGCCTTTGTTTAAAAATTGCCTGAAGAAAACATTTTTTGCATCATCCAATACTTGCTGTACCTCTTCCTTTTGCAAAAAATTTTTTAGCAAAAGGTAACCTTGCTCTTTATATGATTTTAGTTGATTACCGGTAAGCATATACTTAACTTATTTGTTTTGAATTGCATATCCGAACCCTGTTTTACCAAATCCATTGCCGTTGTAAAATAAAAACCTTGTATCATGGTGCTCCACAACATAAGGGTATGAAATCATTTCTGAATCCCACCCATCGGCCGCTATGTCAATTCCTGCCAGGTCATCTTTCCGTATCCAATGTATTCCATCTGCCGATTCTGCATAGCCTATTCTATAGGATTGTTCCTTATTCTCTCTGTAGTCAGCCAGTTTACGGTATCCGTACCACATTAAATAGCCGCCATCTTTATACGTTACGGCGGCACTTACCAACCCGCCTTCATTTGCATCCTGTAACTCAATGGCTACCATTCCATTTCTTTCCCACTGTATCCCATCTTTTGATTCGGCATATTTAATGTGGTATAAAGGCTCAACCCGGTTATTCACTTTTCTCCATTCAATGCAGGATAGATACCATGCCTTGAATTTATCTGCGTCTTTCAACACAAAACAAGTTCCGGTAAAATAGGGTTCTTGATGTGTTGTTGTGATGATGGGCCCTTGATACTTTTTGGAAAAGGTTTTTCCGCCGTCTTCGCTAACAGCCAAACCAATTGAATTATGATAAGGCACGGAGCCCCTGGTTGTCCACCCAATATAATATAAATATTTTTTGTCGCCTACATTTATGATAGAGGATGGCATTATTCCGCAATCATCAAAAGTGCCTAGGCTTCCCAGTTCCAAAATGGGTGTATCATGCTCATATAAAACGATGCTGGGGTCTTTTGCATCTACTTCTATATAACTAGTGTTGCTTTTATTGTCTAGCCCTCTTGTTGAATAGTAAATCCGCCAAACATCGTCATTTATCATATCCACTACTGGCACCTGGGCATGGCTTTGATTCCAATGGTATTTTTTATTGGCACTATAAACCAGCCCTTTCTTAATCCAGGTCATGCTAGAATTTTATGTCTTTGCTTGAAATGGAAGCTTTTGTTGCGGGGTTGCCTTTATAAACGCCCCAAGCTTCGGTATCTTTAAACACACACGCCCCCATTGCAATCAAAGAACCTTCTGCTATGGTCAACCCATCCCTGATGGTTGCATTCACACCAAAAAAGGAGTATGGTTCAATAATGCAGTGGCCAGACATTACAACATGGGATGTAAAAGTAACATGGTCTTTAATTATGCCATGATGCCCAATATGGTTGCCGCTCCACAGCACCACATTGTTACCAATATTGGTAAATGGCTGTAATGTATTGTTCTCCAGAATAAAACAGTTGTCGCCTATTATATTATTGAACCGGGTTGCTTTGGAGCTAACATAACTAATAAGCTCGTAACCTTTTTGCTTTATCCTGTTATAAACATCTTCTCTATGTTTATTCATATTCTGAGGCGACAGGGGGGCAAAAAACTTATACTCTGTATTAGGATAAATAGTATCAACATCTTCAAAAGCAATAACCGGCAAATTTTTAAAGTATGGGTTGTCTGGAATATATGCCCTATCTACACAAAACGCAACAACGGAATGTTCAGAATCATTTTCCAAGTAATAATGGGCCAATTCAGCAAAATCCTGGATTCCAAAAATGACAACTTTTGACATATTATTATTTTTTAAAGATGTAAACAGTGTACTCATACAGTCCGTAATCGTTTCTGATGATAAAATCACGGGTAATGTTTTTACAGAGAAACCCAGTCAGTAAGTCAAGTGGCAGGTGAAACAAATCCTCCCGTTCCCAGTCCACATTCTTAGACATTACATTAAATGCAAGGCCTACTTTAGTATGGCCGTACACAATGGCAATCATATCGGTAAAATACTGCCACATTTCCTCAAAAGACAATCCTCTTTTTTCTGTAAAAACACCATTCATTACGATAAAATCGAACGAAGGCAGGTCTTTGTCATTCTCTAGAATATCCATGCAATAAAAACTGCATTCCGGATATTTATTTTTTGAAACATCGACAAACTTTTGCGACAAATCCAAACCGGCATAATTGATATTGCTTTTGGATACCTTATCTATATATGCTTTTAGGTGTGCTGTTCCGCAACCAAAGTCAAGCAACGAAGCTTCATCGTGCAGGTTCTTGGCATAATTCATTACACCTAGCATCACTTCGTACCGCTTGTCTGCATCCGCCAGGTTTGGCCAGTCAACCCCTAAATGATTGTCACCGTGTTTTTCCAAGCATCCTTCATAATGTTCTACAATTTCTTTATACTTTTTCATATAAGTTCATATTGATGCAATAAAGAATGTGTTTCTTCAACCGTATTAAACATCATTACATCTATGATGGATAAGTTAGGAACGAACGTATTGTTGTACTGCTTGTAGTCTATTGAACCGGTTTTGATAAAATTCAACCGGATGTTTCTTTCTTGAAAAATGTCTTTATCATACAATTCAATACCGCCAATTGGGTTTATGTAGTGTAGTGCATTTTCTTTGATACAAATGTCCAGTATGCGGTATTGGGATTTTAATTCCTTGTTGCTATTTGCTTGCTCAGAAGAAAAGGTAAATGTTGTTTCAATCTTTAAATAGGCACAAACCATTTTCAGTATTTGTGCATTGTATTTATGTACAGATGTTTCATTCAAAAAAAGGCACTCTTTGATCAATGGGTAAACCTTGTTAAAATGCGGTGCTTTTTTATATGCCAGGCTTATTGTTTTATCCATCTTTAGCTTCCAGTCATTATTCCCAATTATCGAAACCTCATTTATCAGTTTATTTTGACTTGCATTTGCCAGAGGGATACTCACCAGGTTGGCCTTCCCATTTATCAGGATATTGTTTCTATTGATCCAACCCCTATTAATGAAGTTTACATCATCGTAAATAATAAACTTATCTACTAAATTGATCAATTGGAAATAACCAATATAGGGGAAAAAATAGGGCTGCATGATTGCTAGCTTCATCAAGGCGTTCTTTTAAACGAGGGAGGCAATGGTTTCTACCATGCTTAAGTCCAAATTATGATATAATGGAAGACATAAAACCCTTGAGGCAATGGACGCAGCTATTGGCATGGCTGAACCGGCAGCCAAAAAATGCAGGTTGCTTAAAGAAGGATAGAAATACCTTCTTGGATGAACGGCATGTTTAGATAGCTTCTCCATTAAGTTTAAAAGCGTTGCCTCAGTGTCAAGTATTACAGGATAGTAACTATAATTCCACTCTGTATTTTCCCTTAGTTTCAGCAACTGTAGGTTTTTACCCAAAAGCAATTGGTTGTAAGTATCTACAATTTTTTTCCGCTTGTCAATGATGTTCTCCAAATATGGAAAAACTGCCAGCCCCATTGCTGCCTGCAGTTCTGAAATCTTTCCGTTGATGCCTAACCCGTGAAAATCCAGCGGGCCATTGTGGCCAAAGTTGTGGCTATAAAAAAGCTGATGTTGCAATGCTTTGTCATTAGAAAACATTGCTCCGCCCTCTGCAGTGTGGAATAGCTTTGTTGCGTGAAAGCTACAGGTGCTTACATCGCCATAGCTAAAAATGGAAGCCCCTTTGTAGGTTACCCCAAAACAATGGGCCGCATCGTAAATTACTTTAAGCTGATGCTTCTGGGCAATTGCTTCAATAGCTTCTATGTTACAGGGATTACCAAAAACATGGGTAGCCAGGATAGCCGTTGTTTTTGGCGTAATGGCTGCTTCTATCTTGGTTTCGTCTATTGTTAAATATTCAGGGTGAATATCTACGAATACGGGTGTGCAGTTCTCCCATAGTATTGCAGAGGTAGTGGCCACATAAGAAAATGGTGTGGTAATTACCTCCCCGTTCTTAGCCAGCAACTTTAAAGCAATTTGCAAGGGCACGGTACCATTATTGGTGATAATGATATTGTTTATTGAAAGATACTCCTTTAACTTTTCCTCCAACTCTATAACAAGTTCTCCCCTATTGGTAAGCCACTGTTTATTGTAGGCCCTTTGCACAAAGGCCTGGTACTCTTCTATAGGTGGCAGGAATGATTTTGTTACTGGTATCATTTATGAATATGCATTAATTGATTTGTCGATAAATCCATTCTTTACGATAAAAACAAGTTCAACCAGCCATAGAGCATTATGCTTTAAGGTTCTATTCAAATCGGTTATATCTAATAATTTATACCCGATGCTATCCATAAACTGCATTGTTGTTAATACATCGTTTGAAAAAACTTTATTCATTGCCGCTGCCTCAACCATAAAGATTTCTGTTTTTCCAAAATAATTGCTGGCACCTTTAACAACATTGATATCCAAACCTTCTGCATCAATTTTAATGATATCTGGTACGGGCAATTGTTTGTTGCCAAGCAGGCCATTGAGTGTTACAACAGGAACATCATATTGCTCAAATCCTGCCTTGGCCGCTTCTTCTTCAGAGAACCTAAACGAGCAGCTATCATCCCTGTCAACAATGGTAAATTTAAAGGAGCCTTCTTTTTCGCCTGCACCTACTGCATGAAAGGAAACCTTGCTATTGCTTGATAACAGATCATCTATTGATGCTTTTAGCCTGGCTTGTGGCTCTAGCAGAGTAAAATAGGCATCCGGAAAATGCTCCAATGCCTTACGGGTCCATGTTCCATGATTGGCACCAATATCAACTATGTGTTTGGGGCTATATCCCAACTTGTGCAGTGACTGGTAGAAGTTGTCAAGCAGCACATTTTTATCTGCTTCGCTAGTAGTATCCAATGTTGACTTTTGCGTATAGCCCAATCTTTTGGCAAGTGGGTTAAAGAAGAAATTCAACACTTTTTTTACAAACAATTTCATTGAATAAATTTTATTTATAAATTATTCCATTCAAAAACAGGCTTAATAAAACCAGGCTCTTTACCCATCCAGCTACCTAATGGCCGCTCGCCTGCCTGGATATCAAACGAAATAATATCCTTTTCCACAAAAACGGTGGTGCGGCCATCTTCTATTAAATAGAATGCGAGGTAATAGGTACCAATATTTAAAAAGCCCTTGGGAAAAAGGCATTTTAAATGATTACGCCCATTCTTAAGCCTTACCCCACTGTTTACGTGCGAGAAGGTGAAGATGGCGTTACCATCATCATCATTCAATACATAAGAGAAATGGTAGCGTTCTGCTTCTTTATTTATGGTTATGATGGTATTTAGCTCAATAGTTTGGTATTCGTCCAATACGGTTTCGGAACTGTGGCCAGTTGCGTTAAGGCTTATCTCGTTCAAGGTAAAAGCTTCGTACGCGTAAGAGTTGTTGAATGCTTTCCTGTTCTGCGATTCTTCCCCACCCTTTAAATAGTAACTAACTGCACTTACTGCTTCACCTACATATTTCACTTCGCCATTTCCAATAACGAGTGCGTTGTTGCATAAAGTTTTTATGGCTGCCATGTTGTGGCTAACAAACAATACTGTTCTTCCTTCGTTGACACTTACATCTTTCATTTTGCCCAGGCATTTCTTTTGAAACTCAGCATCGCCTACCGCAAGTACCTCATCAACTATCAGTATTTCTGGTTCCAGGTGTGCCGCAACGGCAAAGGCCAACCTTACATACATGCCGCTGCTGTATCTTTTTACAGGTGTATCTATGTACCGTTCCACACCTGCAAAATCCACTATTTCATCAAACTTGTTGATGATTTCCCTTTTGGTCATGCCTAGTATGGCACCATTTAAATAGATATTATCCCTGCCACTTAAATCCGGATGAAAGCCGGTACCCACTTCTAACAAACTTGCTATACGCCCTTTTATTTTTATGGAACCAGTAGTTGGCACCGTTGTTTTGCTCAATATTTTTAATAACGTGCTTTTGCCTGCTCCATTTCTACCAATAATGCCCAGCACATCGCCTTTGTTTACTTCAAAACCTACATTTTGCAATGCCCATACGTAATCGCTGTTTCCCTTTACTGTACGATCGTTTGCTTCCCCAATTTTTAAGTAAGGGTTTTCTTTGCCCCGTATCCTGTGCCACCAAGCATTGATGTCGTGCGTTAGGCTACCTGTACCCACTTCGCCTAAACGGTATTGCTTGGAAAGATTTTCTACTTTAATTACTGTATTCATTCGCTGTTGGTATGCTATAACTTTCTTCTATAAATATCCGCTAAACCGTGTCCATAAAACTACGTTCCACCTTATTAAAAAGCAGTATGCCCAAAAACAGGGCCACCACCATAAAACCGACACTGTACCACAAAGTATTGAAATTAAAATGCTGTTGTGGGGAATGGAATATGGCAAAACGGAATGCTTCTAGTATTGGGCTTAATGGGTTTATATTGATTAACCAGGCGTACTTACTCTTTTGCATTAAATAGCTTAACGGAAAAGCAACGGGTGTTGCATACATTAATAGCTGCACACCAAAAGTGATGAGCACAGCGAAATCGCGGTATTTGGTGGTAAGCGATGAAATAATGATGCCGCAACCCAGCCCCAAACCAGCCATGATCAATACCAAAAACGGAACCATCAACCAGCTAAGCCCGATATAGAAATGCTGCTCCTTAATGCCAACCGCAATCATGATTACCAGCAATAACAAGAACTGTACGCCCAATTTAATAACATTGGACAGGCAAATGGAAAGTGGCAATATTAAACGAGGGAAATAAACCTTACCAAAAATGCCTGCATTGGCCACAAACGTGTTGGATGTGCCTGTAAGGCAATTGGCAAAATAGTTCCAGATAGTAATGCTGCTTAAATAGAAGCTTATTTTGTTTACCCCTTCGGTATCTATACCAGCAATTTTGCCAAATATCACCAAAAACATAATGGTGGTAAGAATGGGCTGTACAAAATTCCAGATAGGCCCTAGTATGGTTTGCTTGTACGTGGCTACAAAATCGCGTTTAACAAACATGACCAATAAGTCTTTGTATCGCCATACCTCCTTTAATCGCAAATCGAATAAACCTGTTTTGGGTAGAATTTCTTCTGTCCAATAACCAGCTTGCTCTATACTATTGTTTGTTGGTTTCATGTATTGTAATGCTTCAATAATAAGTTTGATTAGAACATTAGTTTACTTTCCCAATATCCGCTGCCACCATTTGGTTTTCTGTGTATTGTCGAAATAGCCTTTCTTATTGATATTGAAGTAAGGATCGTTTTTCTTTCCTCCATACACGTAGCGGTTATAACCATACCCAAATCCATAACGGTACATATAACCATAACCGTACCCGTAACCATAACCATAGTAACCATAGCGTCCGGCAAGGTTCACGTCATTTATTACCAAGGCAAGGTTGTGCAGCTTGCCATCCCTCTTCAGGTCATTGATAAATTCCAATTGTTTTTTGAAAGTGTACCGCTGGCGTACAATGTACAGCACGGCATCGGCATATTGGCTTAAGGCAAAAGAGTCGCTCACCAAACCAATCGGAGCAGAGTCAATTACAATATAATCGTACTGTGCTTTTAATGTGGCAAAAAGTGTCTCCATCCGGTTGCTGATAATCAATTCAGCTGGGTTAGGGGGTATGGGGCCTGTATTATAGATGGACAAATGCGGAAAGCGTTCCATTTTTACAAACACTTCGTCTATATTGTCTGTTTGCCCAATTAAATAATTGGTAATGCCCTTAGCATTGATATTACTTATTTCCGGGACTTTGATGCTTTTTAGTTTCCGTAGGTCAAACTCCAATAAAGCCACTTTCTTTCCGGTAAGCGACAATACACAAGCCAGGTTAAGACTTATAAAAGATTTGCCCTCGCCACTAACAGAAGATGTAACCAAAAATGTGGTGGCTGTTTTCTTATTTACATCTTTGGGCATAATAAACTGCAGGTTGCTTCTAAATATCCTGAACTGTTCTGCAACCACATTCCTGCTATTTTCTACTACAATTTCTTCGTTATTGTCCACATGGGTTATTTCCCCAACAATTGGTAAATCTGTTTTATCAGAAATATCATTTCTGGTGGTTATTTTATCATTCAACAAGTCCAGTAAGTAAATCAGGCCAATGGGCAAAATCAGGCCAATAATAATAGCAAATGTCTTTATTTGACTGATCTTGGGCTCAATGGGCAGACGTGAACAGAAAGCAGCATCCAGCGTTTGGTAGTTAGAGGTAGTGGATACGGAACTGATAGCAGTTTCTTCCCGCTTCTGTAATAAATAGAGATACAAACGTTCTTTAATCTGGCGTTGCCTGCTTATTTCCTGTAGGCCCTTTTCTTTGTCGGGCATTTCAGACAGTTTGCCCATATCGTCATTGGTTCTTGCCTGAAAATTATTGATCTTTAATTGTTTTGCTTTTTTCAGATTGTCTGCAGCTTCCAAAATACTTGCTTTAAGGCCTTTTAACTGGCTCTCGGTTTCCTTGTAGATTGTACTGGATTCAAAAATGCTGAAACTTTGTTTCTGGCGTTGAACCTGCAATTCGTTGTACCTATTGATCATGGAAGTGAACGCAAGGTCGTTTACATCTAAGTTTGAAGGAATGGGTGTATTGTTATTCTTGGCATTCTTTAAGTAATCTTCAACCATGTTCACAATCTGTATGTCCAGCTTAAGCGACTCCTGAATCTTTTCCGCATCCGAAAGCCTGTTCTGATAGTACAGGTACTCGCTCTGGATGTCGAGGAACCTATTGGACTTGCGGTAGTCTTTCAAATTATTTTCAACCATGCCCAAATCCTTTGCCACACTGTCAAGCCTGCTGTCAATAAATTCAATCGTGTTGTTTGATGATTCCTGTTTTAGCTCCACGTCATTTTTAATAATCTGACTGGCAAGCATGTTTAGAAAATCTTCTCCCTTCTTGGGGTTCTCAACAGTAAGGTTTAAAAGTATTACGGTTGTTTTTGTGCTAAGTGGTGTTACAGAAAGTCTGCCCTGCATGTCCATTGCCGCATAAGCTACCGGTTGCCATTTTATAACATAGGGCGATTGCTGGTTATTGGCATCTGTACCCACACTTACCGGTGTGTTGCTAATAAAGCTACAGGTAATGCCAGAAAGCTTCAGTATCTCTCCCCATACAAATACTTTTGTTTCTTTATTGGGCAAATCGATTTCCCCACCGGTACTGGTTACTTTTTTTACCCGTATGGTATAGCTTCTGGATGAATCGGCTACAGCAATGGTTTTAAAAATGAAGGGGTTGCCCATGTAAGTATCAGATACTTTGATATTGCCCTCCTTACTATAGTACACATTGAATTCGCCATTCTTTACCACTTTCTCCAATAATTTTTTGGACCTGATCAACTGCATTTCATTGTCCAGGTTAATGGCCCTAACCCCTGATACCGCCTGGGTAATCAGGTCCTGATTGTAGTATGGGTTCTGTGCAGAGGCATTTCCCCCCACCATCATTTGCACGCCTGCCCTATAAGAAGGTACTTTATACCTTAAATACAAAAATGCAGAGCCCAGGCAAATAACCAGCGACAATAGGAACAACGGCAAGTAGCTGAGGTATTTGATCACTATTTCTCGTACAGAAAACCTTCGCTTGGGAGTATTGGAAAGGTCTGTTCTCAATTCTTTGATTTCTGCCATAAATCGTTTATGAAATTATTACGGATAATTAATTGCGTTTCAGTGCAACAAATACCACCACTATATTCAAGGCAAACGAGGCCAAAGTGGCAATAGATGTAACAGGCATTATATTTTGTTGAAATGTATTGCTACGTATGGTATTGAATTTTGTTGGGCCCGCACTTACATACACCATATCGTTCTGCTGTAGCTGAAATGCCGGCGAATTGTAGAATTTGGCATCCCTTAAATCAACGTAGTACGATGTCCTTTTGCCACTGTCTTCCCTAATGATCAATATATTTTCTCTTTTGCCCTCATCGGCCAGGCCACCTGCTGCCGCAATCACATCAATCAGGGTAGCTTTTTCCGATTTGAACGTTTTTACGCCAGGCATCTTAACCTCGCCCAAAATATTCACGTTAAAGCCCAAAAGCTGCACGTCTACTACAATATCCTTCACATACTTGCCCCACTCGGTTTTCAATTTTTCTTTTACCTGCGTGCAGGTTTGCCCCATTACGGTAATACGGCCAATGGTAGGCAATTCTATTTGGCCCAGGTTGTTCACCACATAACCATTGTTAGCTTTTCCCTGCAAATTGAACAGCGACACCTGTTCCTGGTTGGTACTGGCCAAAGTGTACACCTGTATCTGCAGGTTGTCGCCTTCTTTAATCCGCAGCTCCTTAAACGATATATTGGCTAGGCTATCCAGACCTGTTTGGAACAACTGGTACGAGCGTTCAATTTTTTTGGTGTTGTAGCAACCAACAAGCAGGCTACCCATCAATAAATAAGAAAGTATTTTTTTCATCCGTAAAGCGTATTAAAAGGAAATAATTGATTGTTGGAATAGGTTATTTACACAGCTTCGCCACCTTACTCACATAACATGACAAGTACTAAAATAAAATAGACATAACCCCAATGAATTATAAGATTCGTTGGCGGGTTATGTCTTAAATATGTCCTTTAACCTGAATTGTAAAATATTGCATAGTTGTCAATATTCATCGGCTTTATCAGCCGCCCCATCATCCCAGATACGTACCGGGCCGACATTTACTTTGACAGGTGGCAAATATAGGGGTTTTTAAATGCTTTATACTTACCCAGAAACCACAGTTTTGGGGTATTTTGCCTAACAACCGTTAGCCTGTGCTGCCATTGTAACCACCGCATAGTGACTGTGCTGTATTGAACGAAATGCAGGGTGCCGTTTTTGAACAGTTAGGCAGTGTTTGGGAGCAGGCTACTGCATACCAACCCGTTTACTATGGGCCTTATTAAGATTGGGTTAACTCTTGTAACGGTATCGCATCGGGCAGGCCGATAACCACTTTAATTGGCTTGCTATGGTCTTTTATAACTGGGGGCATCATGACTGTTTAAAATTTGTCTGGCGGTTTGTTGCTGTTAAGTTTGGCCACTGCAGGTTTACGAAACTTTAATTGGCCTTCTCTCCTTACCTTCAAAGCTTAAATGATTGCCATGAACCAACGCTATTATTCATTGGATGTTTTTAGGGGTGCCACTGTAGCTTTAATGATATTGGTAAATAATCCCGGTTCATGGGGCCATATATTTTCGCCTTTGGAACATGCCCAATGGCATGGTTGCACACCAACCGACCTTGTTTTTCCTTTTTTCCTGTTTGCTGTAGGCAATGCCATGGCTTTTGTGATGCCGAGGTTTGAAAAAGAAGGCAATGCTTTCTTTTTTAAAAAGGTGGTAAAACGCACCCTGCTGATATTTTTAATTGGCCTGCTACTTAACTGGAGCCCTTTTGTAAAGTGGGATGGCAATAATCTGGTTGGCAAAAGCTGGGAGGGTATCAGAATTTTGGGCGTTTTGCAGCGAATTGCTCTGTGCTATTTTTTTGCTTCGCTGATTGTTTATTTTTTTAAGACAAAAGGTGCATTTGTGGCCAGTTGCATCTTGCTGCTTTTTTATTGGATGCTTTGCATGTGGCTGGGCAGTTATGGCGACCCTTACAGCCTGTCCGGCTATTTTGGTACCAAGATAGATATTGGCCTTTTGGGCATAACACATATTTATAAAGGTGAAGGTGTGCCGTTTGACCCGGAAGGTTTTACAAGTGTGTTTGCTGCTATTGTACAGGTAATATTCGGCTATTTTGTTGGCCAGTACATACAGCAGAAAGGAAAGAATTACGAAATGCTGAGTAACTTGTTTATTGCGGGTATTGTATTGATTGTTGCAGGGTTTTGCTGGGACATGGTCTTCCCGATCAACAAAAAAATATGGACCAGCAGTTATACCATTTACACTACCGGGCTTGCCATACTTACGCTGGGTACCTTTATTTACCTGATAGAATTTAAAGAAGCAAGGGGTGCGTGGAGCAAGTTCTTTGACGTTTTTGGAAAGAACCCTTTGTTCATTTTTGTATTAAGTGGTTTTTTGCCCAGATTGTTGGGGCTGTTCAGGATCAATGACCATTTGGATAAAAATGGTAAGCCAGTATACCTCTCAGCCTTCGGATGGTTTTACGAGCATGTCTGCAAAAACATTGCGGCAGATTTAAGGATTGGATCGCTGGTGTATGCTTTGGTAATGATTGCTTTTTACTGGCTGATTGTTTACATGATGGATAAGAAGAAAATTTACGTCAAGGTGTAATTTGTTGTCAGTAGATAATCAATATACTTCTCGCTCTATCCGCTGTCAGGGTTAAATGAGTTGATGTTGTTTATTTAAGTTTTACCGCCGGGTTGCCGGCATAGGTACCTGCTTCTGTAATGTTTTTGGTTACCACTGCACCTGCACCAATCACCACATTATCGCAAATGGAAACGGGCAGTATAGTTGCATTGCTGCCAATGCTTACCTGGTTGCCAATGGTTGTTTTTTGCCATAAATCTTTATTGCCATTGGCAGGTTTGCCTGTACTGAAAGTGTCGTTCACAAACATAACGCCATGGCCTATGAAACAGTTGTTGCCAATGGTAACGAGTTCGCAAATAAAACTGTGCGACTGTATCTTGCAGTTGCTGCCAATTACCGCACCTTTCTGTATCTCCACAAAAGGCCCTACAAAACAGTTGCTGCCAATGGTGCAGCCATATAAGTTGGCAGGCTCCGTAATAATTACATTGTCGCCAACAATGATATCTTTTATAGCAATATTGCGTACTGTATAAGCCATATTGATTGCTTATGATTGTTTGGCCGATTGATAGATTTTCTCAATTATTTCCACGGTTTTCAGTCCGTCCTGCATACTGGTTTTCATAACGCCACCACCAGTCAACACATCCTGTACATTCTGATACACTTTATCGTGGTTGCTCATAGAGCCGGTATAAGTACCATAGTTATTGGCCACATTTCCGGCAGGTATATCGCTAAAAGAAAAATCCTTTACAGCAGCGTACTCCAGTATGTTCAGGTATTGACCGCCAATTTTCACGGTACCTTTTTCTGCAAATAAGGTAATGGAGCCTTCCATATTTTTTGCGTGGCTGTTTACAGTATAGTTAATGGAACCAATGGCTCCGTTAACAAATTCAACCGTTGCCACGCCTGTGTCTTCAAACTCAATGATATGTTCGTGGGCATAATTTGCAGTAATGGCCTGTACTGCTTTCACATCGCCTACCATCCAGTACATCAAATCTATAAAATGGCTGAACTGTGTAAACAATGTTCCGCCATCCAATTGCATCGACCCCTTCCAGCTATTGCTGTAATAATCGGCATCCCTGTTCCAGAAACAGTTGAGTTGTATGCTGTGTATTTTGCCCAGCACATTTTTATCCAATGCATCCTTTACGGCAAGCACCGGCGGGTTGAACCTGTTTTGCTTCACTACAAACAGGTGTTTCTTCGCACTGTCTGCAGCAGCAATCATGGCAGCACAGTCTACTGTGTGTATAGCCATTGGTTTTTCGCACACCACATGACAGCCTGCCTGTAAAGCCAGTATGGTATGCTGTGCATGCAGGCCATTGGGTGTGCATATTGCAACCACATCAATAGCAGGTTCATTAGCCAAAAGCTGCTCAATAGATGTATATGCTTTTGCATGGTGTGCAAGGGCTAGGGCATTTGATTTCTCTTCCACTATATCGCAAACGGCCACCAACCTGCCAACATTGCTTATCTGTTCGGCATGGCGTTGTGCAATGCGTCCGCAACCAACAATAGCAAAAGAAAGATTGCTTTTCATGAACCAAAGTTTAAGAGACTGCTTTTTATTGACCACGAACATAACAATTAATACTAGCTAATAAAAATTACATGCAAGCCAAACGTCATGGTTGCAACAGTAGCATTTGCTTTCGTATTGGCCGCAACCATATACCTGTTTGTTGCAACTGCATCAAAAAACAAACTGGCCACCAGATGCATTATTGGTTAGTTGCTTTTTTACTGCAATGTATATAGCATGCTATTTATTTAAGCTGAAAGGCATTAAATAGGCAGGGAATAACATCCATCTGTGTATTATCCGCTATTTTTAAAAAAAATTCTCAATGATCTATGACACCAACTGGGCAGTGATTATTCCCATGGCCAATGAAGAGGCCGACTTTGCCATAGTTGCCAATGAGTTGAAAGACGTACTTACGCGGATTGGCAGTGGTACCATTTATTTTATAATCGACAACGTATCCAAAGACAATACATTGGGTTTGTGCAAAGCACTGTCTGCTATCGATAACCGTTTCAAAACCATTTGGGCACCCGAAAACAGGAATGTGGTAGATGCATATATACGTGGCTACAGGGAAGCATATAACAATGGGCACAGTATTATTATTGAAATGGATGGCGGTATGTCTCACGACCCTAAAGCATTGCCCATGTTTTTGCGGGTACTGAATGAAGGCAATGAGTGTGCATTTGGCAGCCGCTTCATCAATGGCGGTTCCATGGCAGATTCGCCTTTTAGCAGGCGGATGCTTTCCAAATCGGGCACCATCTTATCCAATGTTTTACTGGGTACCACTATGTACGATATGACATCGGGCTATCAGGGCTTCCATAGAAACATTGTTGGGTTATTGTTGTCGTACCCACTTTTATCCAAAGCACATTTCTATCAAACAGAAGTACGTTACCTGTTACGCAAAAAACGTTTTGCGGAGATACCGATACACTACCAATCACCATCGCCCAACGTTTCGCAAAAAGCGATCAAAAATTCGTTTTCCGTTTTGGGGCACTATTTCTTTAAACGCTTATTTTCAAAAGCAGTTTCTTTATAACTATGAAAAAAGCTGTAGTTGTTGGATCGGGCATTTCCGGGCTGAGTATAGCACGGATGCTTTCACCTATATACGAAGTAAGCATCCTGGAAAAAGCACCTGTTATTGGTGGTATGATCAAATGCGAAAGAATTGATGGCAATCTGTTCCACAGGGTTGGCGGGCATGTGTTCAATAGCAGGAACCAAGCTGTACTGGATTGGTTCTGGCAACATTTTGACCGTGACCGTGATTTTTTGAAAGCCAAGCGGAATGCAAAAATTTTATTGAACGATACAGTGATTGGCTACCCCATTGAAAACTTTTTGTACCAGTTGCCGGCTGAACAGGTAAAGGCTATTGTTACCGAACTGCTTGCCATCATAAAACAAAAAGAGAAGCAGGTAAACGAGTACAGCAATTTTGAAGCGTTCTTGAAAGGCAATTTCGGACCCACTTTATACGATCTTTATTTTGGGCCGTACAATTCAAAAATATGGAACACGGATATCAGTAAAGTACCATTGGAGTGGCTGGATGGCAAATTGCCCATGCCCAATATTACGGATACGATATTGAGCAATATCATTAAGCAGGAAGAAAGCACCATGGTACATGCCAGCTTTTATTATGCAAAAGAAAACGGCTCGCAGTTTATTGTGGATACATTGGCAAAAGGCTTGTCCATTCATGTTTCAGAGCCATTGGTATCTGTTGCTGTAAACAATGGTTCGCTCCTGGTCAACGACCATATTGAAAGCAATGTATTGGTGTATTGTGGCGATGTACGGAAGCTATCATCCATTATACATATTGAAGACAATGCTTTGAAAGAATCACTGGAAGCTGTAACCGGCCTTGCATCCAACGGCACATCCAATGTGCTTTGCGAAACAGACGATACAGCTATTTCGTGGCTGTATTTACCGGAAGACAAATTCAAGGCACATAGAATTATTTACACGGGTAATTTCAGCGATACCAACAACCATGAAACAAGCAGAAAGACTTGTGTAGTAGAATTTTCTGGTAAGCATGATGAAGCAACCATGATACAAGAGCTACAGCAACTGCCCGGCAACCTAAAGGCACTTGCTTTTAATTATGAACCCAACTCGTACATTATTCAGCATGCAGATACGAGGGAGAAAATTGCAAAGGCCAAAGAGCAACTTGCCAGATACCATATTTATTTACTGGGCCGTTTTGCAGAGTGGGAGTATTACAATATGGATAAGTGCATTGAAAGTGCCATGGAACTAAGCAACCAGTTATTGAAATAACTGTTCTGCCTTAACCACACTTTCGGGTTTGCCAACATCAATAAACTTGCTGCCCGAATGGTTAAAGCATTGAATGGTATTGTTGGCAGCCAGGCTCAGGTAAACATCCACCATTGAAAACTTTCCTTGCTGTTTCATTAAAGAAAACAATTTGGTATCAATAACATGTATGCCGCTAAATGCTTTGGGGTACAAGGGCTGTTGTTGCTTCACTATTTTTTCTTCACCCGTTTTTACATTCTGCCAACCGCATAATTCTGCCTGGTTGTTAAACAAAAAATAACGGGAAGTTTCCCTATCAGTTACCGCTAATGTTGCCAAAGGTTTTTGTTGCTGGTGCTGTGCAATCATGGTTGAAAGATCAAGGTCTGTCAATATATCCACGTTCATAACTGCAAAACTTTCTTCGCCATCAAAACAAGGTGCAGCTTTTTTAATGCCACCACCTGTTTCCAGCACTTCACTGGTTTCATCGCTAATGGTTATGGCACTTCCCCAGCCATTGTTTGTAGTAACGGCATCTATAATTTGATCCGCAAAATGATGCACGTTAACCACTACATCATATATGCCATGCGTTTGCAGGTATGCTATATTGCGTTGCAACAGGCTCTTGCCATTTACTATTGCCAATGCTTTGGGGTGACTGTCTGTCCATGGCTTCAATCTTGTGCCCAAACCTGCTGCCAGTATCATTGCTTTCATAAGCCTTATCTATAAAGTTCGTTTCCAGTTCTGTTCGTTGGTATGTTCCAATACCACTTTTACTTTGTACTTGTTCCGCAAATGCCGGGCTGTTTGCTCTGCTGCATATACGCTTCTATGCTGCCCGCCGGTACAGCCAAAGTTGATCATCAGGTCGGTAAAGCCACGTTTCAAATAATCTTCAACAGTTATATCTACTAGGTCCCAAACACTGTTCAAAAACTCATTCATTTTGGTACGCTGCTCCAAAAAATCCTGCACGGTTTTATCCTTGCCGCTCAGGCATTTGTATTCATCAAACCTGCCCGGGTTCAATATGCCACGCATATCGAACATAAAACCGCCACCGTTTTCCGATGGGTCTGTGGGTATGCCCTTCTTGTAGCTAAAGCTGTTTATCTTAATTACCAATGGCGTTTGTTCATTGGCCTGTACAGGTAAAAAACGCTGCATCACTTCATCGCTTACCATCAGTTTCAGCATCCTGTCAAACTCAGGTGTGGCAATGCCTATACGTTTGTTCTCAATAAAGAATTTTATGTTGCGTAACGCCAAAGGTATGCTTGCCAAAAAATGGGCCTTGCGTTCAAACAGGCCACGAAAGCCGTAAGCACCCATTACCTGCAATAAGCGTATCAATACATAACCGTTGTATTGGCTTGTAAAAGTGTTCCTGTCAATAGGCTTGTTCAGCAATTGCTCTACTTCATCTATATAGTAATTCAACAAGCCGTCTTTCCACTCTTCGCTCAGCTCTGCTTTTGCCTGCCACAGCAACGATGCTACATCGTACTGCAAAGCCCCTTTCATGCCGCCCTGGTAATCTATAAAATGCACATCGTCGTTGTGTACAATAATGTTGCGGCTCTGGAAATCGCGGAACATGAAATACTTGTGTTCCGTAAAAGTGAGGTAGGTACTCAGTGCTTCAAAATCATCCAGCATGGCCTGCTTGTCGTAAGGCAAACGCAACGTATCTAGAAAATAATATTTAAAATAAAGCAGGTCGCTTAGTATGGCTTGCTTACCAAACTCCTTTGCGGTAAGGCACCAATCGTAGTTCAGTCCCTCATCGCCTTTTATCTGAATGGAAGCCAGTGCCTTCAGGCTTTTCTGGAACAATTCGTATGCGTAATGATGATGCCCGTTCTGCTCCAGTTTATCCAGCAGGCTTTCTGTTCCCAGGTCCTGTTGTATATAAATCGTCTGCTCATCATTCACACAAAACACTTGCGGAACGGGCAATGCCTTTTCCCTAAAATGGTTGCTGAAATTTACAAACGTATTGTTCTCTTTTACATTCAGGTTATACGTTGCAATAAAGGTTTCGTTGGCTAAGTAAATACGGAAGTAGGTGCGGTCGCTACCACTTTGCGGCAGCTTTTCTATACGGTCTGCCTTTTGTTTTTTCCAGCTGGCAAAAAGGTTTTCGATACCTGTTACAATTGTTTCCATTCATTTTTTTAAGTGTAACGAAAGTAACAGTTTTAGTTTTTAAGAAAAGGGAATTTATGATACCGGCAACAGTATGGCTTTCGGCAGTAGTGGCGTCGCACCCATCGGCTATTGAATGGTGTTGGGCTTTTAGCGAACGGGCACTGTGTGTACCAGTGTGCCACACTTCAGAAGATGTGGCACACTGGTACACAAAAAAGCCGCAGCCCCAACGGGCCACGGCATAAGCTATCAGCCCCCTAATAGCTATTGTTTTATAAAACGTTGCATCTCTGTTCCGCTGGCCGATTCTATTTTTAGGATATAGATACCTGGAACCAGTTGCTCAATGTTTACCGTATTGATGTTACTGGTAATATTGATATTGCTCAACACAACCCTTCCATCCACACCAAGAATACTGGCTTTGGCATTGGCTGCCGCAACAGGATAAATGATGTTTATCTTGTCTTTTGCCGGGTTGGGGAATATGGTAACCGCCTTTGTTTTATTGCTAACGGTTATGATATTGCTATAAGTAACCTTACCGTCTTTATCGGTTATTTTTAAACGGTACCATGTGGTGCCTGTTGGTATTTTAGGGTCGGTAAAACTGTAGTTGTTGTTGCTGTTGTTTTTTGCGTTGATGGTGGCAATACCGGTAAACGAGCTTTCGGTTGGCAGTTTCCTCTCCAGCTCAAAATGCAGCACGTTTACTTCGTTAACGGTGCCCCATTGCAAGGCTGCATCTGCATTAACCAATGAGCCTTCAAAAGACAACAATTGTAAAGGCAGTGCCGATACGGCAGAAGTGATCACCAATTGGCTAAAGCTGGGTATGCCTGCAACCGTAATAACATTGTTGCCGGTTGCCAAACTAACGGCGGTTACAGGAAACAGCTCCCATGTGCCGCTACCATTGGACGGGCGTTTGTACAAACGGTAGTTAGAAGCCGTGGCATCTGTTAATATACCATCTGCAAACCTGAAAGCAAGTGTGGCATTTAAGTTGGATTGGTTGGCACCATAGTTATCAATGATCCAGTAACCGGGCAGCATATTGGTGCCGGGGTTGGGATTGCCGCCAACGGGTGCCGCTTCAATATAGGAACCATTCAACAATCCGTTAGGTGATAGTGCCGGGAACCGCATCTCCAGCCTGTTTGAGCGGTCGCTTGCATCAAAGCGGTATATATTGTCTGTGCTTTGTATAGAGATGCAATCGCTGCTACCGCCACCTGCTGAAAGGTCGCTCGTCAACGCCAATATGCCATTTTGCTTGCTGCTATTATTGCCATTGATATAATCGTTGAAGGTAGCTGTGGCATCTGGTTCGTTGAACTGGTAATAAGCAACCAATCCAGGTTCCGTACCCGTAAGCGTAATATGTTTGCGTTGGCGTATCTCGCATTGGCTCAATGCAAGATTGTAAAATTGCATCTCTTCCATATCGCCATAAAAATTTTCTTCGTTGGCGGTGTTGTTGCTGCTACCCAGTTTCAATGGTGCAGCAATATTGTTGATGGTGCCGGTATAGGTAACCAGGCTTTGTATCACCATACGCCCGTTGATGTACAGTTTTATTTTATCGCCATTGTTCCATGTCACAAAAAAATGGCTCCATTGGTTTATCCTGAACATGCTGCTGTCAATAGGTAGCTCAACTTTTGCCAACACGCCACCAATGCTTATCTGTGCAGATACCATTACGGTTGAACCATCGTTCCTGTACACGCCAGCCTGGAAAGCAGTATTGCTTGCAGTGGTTGCATCGCCTTTACCTACAAAGCTTTTCAGTTTAAAATTGGTAACAGGAAATGCTTTGGGTTTTATCCATCCGCCAAAACTGATGGCCGTGTTGCCTTCCAATGCATTTACATCGCCAGCATTGGCATAATCATCAATACCATCAAACCTTGCCATTAAATTGGCTGGCCTTACAACGCCTGTTGGTACCGTGCGTTGCATGTTGGGGTTGTTTGTTGTATTGGCACTATTGTATAGGCCACCGTTGCAACCATAGGTAAATACTTTAAACCAATATTGTGTATTAGGTACAAGACCTGTAACCGTAATGGGCATAACAGTGGTGCCTGTATAAATAACCTGCTCGCCACTACCAGCGTAAGTTGTACTTGCGGTTGGTACCGTTCCGTTGGCAGGTGCGGTAAAGCTGTTTACTTTATTCATCTTAACCACATAACCTGTTACACCACCTGTTACCGGCGGTGTAAAACCCGATACTGTTATACTGCTGGTGGTAACATTGCTAAATGTAATGGCCGATGCGTTTTGCGGTGCACTGCATGGCATCAAGATAACCTGACCGGGAGCATTGCCTTGCAGGTCGTTCATGTCTGTACCGAAACTTTTCAGTACGGTATAGCCTGTTCCATCTTTTCTTATCTTGTAGATATTGGCACCGTTGCTTCCGGATAGGGTGCCGCCGCATGTACCATATAGGTAGCCATCTTCGCCTATCTGTAAATTACTGTATGGGCTGCCGCCTTCGCTGCTTAAAAAACTTTTCAATACAGTGTAACCCGTACCGTTTTTATGCATTTTAAAGATACCACCATACCCATTGGCCGTTACGGCACAGTTACCATATAAGGTATCGTTCAGCAACAACAATGGATAAGCCGGGTTACGCCCTTCTGTTGTGGCGTTGGCACTGGCAAATGTTTTAAGTATGGTTATACCACTGCCATCCGTATTCATGGTAAATATCACTGCATCGCTATTGCTTAAACTACCGAGGCCAATGAGTTTCTGCGTAGCAGCATCCTGTATAAAACCGCCGCCACCAAACAAGGTATTGCTTCCACCAAACTGGTACAGGTTGCTGTAATCGGTACCATCTTTTTTCATTTTGAAAATGGTACCACGGTTGTTGGCCCCGCCTTGTGATGTATTGCCATATAGGTAGCCATCCGCAGCTTCCATAATAATTTCGGGTACAATGCAGTTGGTAGGAGATGTGCCAAAGTTGCCAAATGATTTTATGACGGCAAATGTGCTGGTATCATTAGGGTTCACACGGTATATGGTTCCTGTATTACCTGTAATGGGGCCGCCATAACCGAGTACACCGTACAACCAGTCATCGCTGCCTAAAATAGCCGATGCCCTGCCTGCAGGCGAGTAGCCATCTTCGTTCTTGAAATTGTGTACAATACTGTCCCTTTGGTTGGCCAGTGCAGGGTAATAAGAAAACAAGTTGCCGTTGCCGTTAACACCACCGCTGATGGTTGTGGCAAATGCTTTGGCATATTGTGCAGATGCGGGGTTGGTAATAACACATGGTGCATTTACCGGGCCGCTACCTTCTGTGTAATAACCAAACTGGTACACACGTGTAAGGCCCGTGCCATCAGGGTTTACGGATTCAAGGAAGCCACCGCTGCCGGCGCCACCATATCCAAATGCAATAAAGAATTTGTTTCCTGTTTCCCTGTACATTAAGGAAGAGGCTTGCAGCCCATCAAAATCGCTACGTAAAACAGTAAGGCCTGTTCCATCTTGAGCCATTTTAAAAAAGCTGCCGTTGTTGGATGGGCCGTAAGCAGATGTTACGCCATAGATCAACCCATCGGTATGTATATACATTTTTCCTGAAGGTCTTATACCGGTAACAGACATATCCAGTTGCTGCAGCACAGTAAATGCACTGGCATCTTTTTTTACCTTCCAGATGGTGCCACTGTTCAATGTACCATAGTTGGGGCAGCCACCAATAATGTAACCATCGGCCCCTTCAATGGGTGTGTTGATGGGATATGCACCATCATTGTCGGAAAAAACTTTCAATACCGAATAGGTAGCAGTAAACGGGTTGTATTTGTATGCAACCCCTTTGCTGTTTGTACCACCGCCTGCACATACGCCATAGAATATACCATCGCTGCCCAACAACATGGGGCAGCCCGGTGTGGAACCGGGATAGGCACCATTTACATTGGTGAAGGCAACGAGTTTTGTAAAGTCGTTGCCATTGGTATTTACACGTATAATGAAGCCGTTAGCACCGCCAAGATTGCCGTAGAGCCTGCCATCCAGCCCCATTACCAGGCTTCCGTTAGTGCCGCTCACTGCTTCTGTACTGGTATTGAGGTGCCTTAGCACAGCAAAAATATTACCGTCTTTACTCAGCTTCCAAATGGTGCCGTTGTTGTTGTTGCCACCATTTTCACAAACACCGTATAGGAAACCATCTGCTGCCACAACAGGATGCCAGTGTATGCTGCCGCCATCGCTTGCCCTTATGAATTTTCTTAGAATAGTGTAGTCGGTACCGTTGTATTTTACTTTAAATATGGTACCTGCATCGCCATAGCCATTGCCAAATGCTGAGCCATAAAAGTAACCGTCATTACCATCTACCATATCAATGCCGATACCGGGTGCATTGGGAAACTCCACGTTCTTTGTATAACCCGTACCGTTGGTATTGATGCTAAAGGCATTGCCGTTGCCATCTAACGAGCCGCGGTTGTTGAGACCAATCAGTTTCTGCTGACTATAAGAATCAATTAAAAAAAATAAAAATGCAAGTACCAATATTGGTTTCGGTGTAATTTTCAGCTTATTCATAAGCATTTAGTTTTATAGTTGCGAATTGTTTTTAGGATGCATGGTATTGGATCATGTTGCTAAGAAACAAACCAATTGCAGCGTAGATAAACCCGTTTTTGAGGAAAATTAGATTTCAAAGCATCAACAAGAACAGCTAAATTGTTGATTATTATACGATTGTACCATGAGCACCAGTAACCTTTTTTCATTGATCCAATCACTGAACCCATCTGAAAAAAGATACTTTAACCTGTTTGCACAAAGGCAGGTGCAGCAACGCAATACCAATTATTTAAAATTGTTTGAAGCCATCAATAACCAAGATGTGTATGATGAAGATGCGTTGCTTAAAAAGTTCAGGAAGGAAAATTTCATTAAGCAGTTTGCCGTTACCAAAAACTATCTCTTCAACATGGTATTGAAGAGCATGCAGGAATACAATGAACAGAACTTTATTGAATGGAAGATAAGGAACCTGTTCCTGCAGATAAAGATATTGGCCAGCAAAGGGCTTGATGCAGATGCGGCCAAGCTGATCAAAAAAACAAAAGAGCTTGCTTGGCAATATGAATACCATCATGTGATCATGGATGTGTTGCATATAGAGAAATACCTGTTTGGCAATTTCAGAATCTATGAGCAAACACATGCGGTGTTTACGGCAATGGCAAAAGAAGACAATGATGCTTTTGACATTGCACGGCTGCACCAGCGTGTTGGCCATGCTTGGCATTACCTTACATTGCTGGAGCAGGAGATTGGTATATTACCGTTGGAAGCCATCAAAGCCAAGGCAGATGCATACCTTGATGCCGATTATATGCAGCAGGAACCGACCCAATCGTACAATACCAGGTTCAGGTACTATGCAACATGGTCGCTGTACTATAACTTGATAAACGACCAGCAAAAAAATTACGAATGCTGCCGCAAATGCATTTTGATAAGGGAAGAGCAGATTGAAAAGCAGCCGTTGCAGAACATGGACCCATTGGCGAGCTATTACAATTTTTTGATTGCGTGTGAAAAGGCAGATCAATGGGATGAATTTGAACTGTACCTTTTTAAAATAAAAAATTACGAAGCGCCAACCATTGAAGTAAACATACGCAGGATGCACAATTACTGTTGGTGCGGTTTGATGTTTTATTTACATAAGGAGGACTATGCAAAAGCTTACGGTATAGTACAGGAATACAGGCAGTTTTTTGTGGAGCCGAAAATAAGTTTCAGAAAGGATTTCAAGATTTACATAGAAGCGGCCTGTGGACTGGTATGCTTCTTCAATAAAAATTACAAAGAAGCCATTTATTGGTGGAACGATATTTTGAACAAGCCTGCAGAGCAGGTTGAATTAAGGACGCAAGCCGCAGTACGCCTGTATTTGATGCTGCTGCATTACGAAGAAGGCAATATGGAAATCATGGATTACCTGGTGCAGCAGGCAAGATCGTTCCTTAAACAGATTGCCATGCTGCATGAACCTGAACAGTTGTTTTTAAAAGAAATAACGGCATTGAGCTGCATCAATAACCGTACAGCCGCCAAAGCCAAATTTGAACAGTTGTACCAACAGTTGAATGGTTGTGTTTTATCAGTTTCTGGTAATGCAGTAAACAGTTTTATATTGAATTGGGTACGACAAAAGGCAACCAGTTAATTCTCGAATTCAAAGCCGATATCTTTTCTGTAGTACATGCCTTCAAAAGAAATCTGTTGCAATATGTTGGTGCATTTGTCAACCGCATGTGCAATGGTATCTGCCGATGCAGTAACTGTTAGTACCCTGCCGCCATTGGTTACGGTTTCGTTTGCTTCGCTCAACTTTGTGCCTGCATGAAAAACAAGACTGTCTTTTTCCGTTTGCAGTTTGTCAAGCCCAGCTATGGGTAACCCTTTTTTATAATCACCGGGATAGCCCCCGCTCACTGCCATTACTGTTGCAAAGCTTCCTTCAAGGTATTCAATATTGGTATCGGCTAATGTACCGTTGTCCATTGCGGCAAACAGGCTTACGAGATCGGTTTCCAATCTTGGCATTACCACTTCTGTTTCAGGGTCGCCCATACGGCAATTGTATTCAATTACAAAAGGCTCGCCTTCCACGTTCATCAAACCAAAGAAGATAAAACCATTGTACACAAGACTTTCCTGTTGCAATCCATTGATGGTTGGCTTGATTATTTTTTCTTCCACCTTTTGCATGAACGCATCGTCCATAAAAGGAACCGGTGTTACGCAACCCATACCACCTGTGTTCAGGCCGGTATTGCCTTCACCAATCTGTTTGTAATCTTTTGCATGACCAATGATTTGGTAATCTTTTCCATTGGTCAAAACAAAAACGCTTACTTCAATGCCTTGCAAAAATTCTTCAATCACTACTTTGCTGCTGGCTTCACCAAACTGTTTGTTCATGATCATTTCCTCAAAGGCTATCAGTGCCTCGTCCTGTGCATGTGCAATAATTACACCTTTACCTGCAGCCAATCCATCGGCCTTTAACACCACGGGAACCGAATGGCCGGCAATGTACCTTTTACCATCTTCAAAATTATCTTTTGTAAATTCTGCATAAGCGGCAGTAGGTATGTTGTGCCTTTGCATGAAGTGTTTGCTAAAAGCCTTGCTACCTTCCAATTGTGCAGCTTCGGCAGACGGGCCCACTACAATTATTTTTTTAAGCTGCTCATCGTTCTTATAAAAATCATACACGCCTTTTACCAATGGGTCTTCGGGACCAACCACCACCATGTCTATTTTGTTTGCCAGGCAAAAATCCTTTTGTGCTTCAAAGTCGTTGATGCCAATATTTGCATTGGTACCGTATTGAGATGTGCCCGCATTGCCCGGAGCAATAAACAGGTTGTCGCAATGATGGCTCTGTTGCATTTTCCATGCAAGTGCATGCTCACGTCCGCCGCTGCCTAATAAAAGTATGTTCATGGTCAATTGTTCAATAGGTGATGTTTGGCGAAAGTAATTGCGTAATTCGGGATTTGGAATTTGATTTTTGCTATTTAGTTCCCTTTATTTGACAACTGGAATTTGTTTATTGAAAATTCTGTGTATTTTGAGCCGTTACTAAACCAAAAACTACTAACGAAATTTAACTGTATGAGTGAAACTACTGTTGCACAAAAAGGACATCCAAAGGGCCTTTATGTTTTGTTTGCCACCGAATTCTGGGAGCGTTTTAGTTATTATGGAATGCGGGCAATTTTTGTGCTGTTCATGACAAAATATTTATTCTTCAACAAAGCCTTAGCATCTAATATTTATGGTACATATACAGGTTTGGTTTATTTGACCCCTTTAATTGGTGGTTATGTGGCAGACAGGTATTGGGGAAACAGGAAATCGATTTTTGTGGGCGGTATCCTAATGGCAATTGGTCAGTTTTTATTGTTTGGTTGTGCATCCGTTCCGCAAGGCTCGGCAGCAAGCCAACTTTTATTATGGGGCGGTTTGGGGCTATTAATATTTGGCAATGGCTTCTTTAAACCCAATATCTCAACAATGGTTGGTCAACTGTATCCTGAAGGGGATGTTAGAAAAGACGGTGCATATTCCATTTTCTATATGGGTATTAATGCCGGGGCCTTTTTTGCACCGCTGGTTTGTGGTTATCTAGGGGAGAATGTGGATTTTAAATGGGGCTTTCTTTCTGCAGGTATCGGTATGATTATAGGCCTAATCATTTTCTATTTTACTAAAAACAAATATGTAATCTCTCCTACGGGCAAACAATTGGGTGTTGCTGCCAATAAATTGGATGACACGAGTAACAATGATGCAGGTTTCAGCACACAGCAGCTTACCATTTTGATTGGTGGTATCATTGCAACAATTGCAATATTGTTTTATGTTTTGAAAGTTGATTTCTGGGGATCATTAATTTATGGAATGACCATTGTTGCCCCCTTTGTTGTAATTACAGACAAGTCGCTTACAAAAACAGAAAAAGACAGGCTTTGGGTAATCATCCTGGTAATGATATTTGTTGTTTTCTTTTGGATGTGTTTTGAACAGGCAGGAGCATCGCTTACATTTTTTGCCGATGAGCAAACCAATAGGACCATATTTGGCTGGACAATGCCAGCAAGCTATTTCCAAAGTTTCAACGCTGGTTTCATTGTTTTACTGGCACCTATATTAAGTGTAATATGGCTTAAGCTAAATAAGAAAGGCAAAAACCCCGCAGCTCCTTTTAAACAGGCACTAGGTTTAGGTTTCTTGGCACTGGGTTATTTGTTTATTGCTATGGGTGCAAAGAATATACCGTCTGCAGGTGCAAGTATTGTTTGGCTTACAGGTCTTTATTTTTTACATACAGTTGGTGAGTTGTGTTTAAGCCCTATTGGTTTATCAATGGTCAATAAACTTACGCCAGCCCGTTTCACATCGCTTATGATGGGTGTATGGTTCCTGGCAATTGCAACAGGGAACAAGCTTGCGGGTTCCATGAGTTCATTATATCCTGAACAACAAAATGTGGCCGCAGAATTCAATGCGAGCAAAGTAACCCTAAACGGCAATACTGTAAACTGGGACTCGGTGGTAAACAACCATTCCATTGCGGCTGATAATACATGGGATGTTCAATTGGTAAAAAAATCGGCAGATTCAAAACAACCGGATTCCATCACAAATATTGTTGTTACTGCCTCCACTACTGGCTTGGGTGCCGATACCACTAAAGTCAAAAGAATCATACCTTCTAAAATGAGTGAGGAAAAGAAAAAGAAAATATTTGAGAAGTTTGGTGACAAAGAGCCTAAGTTCCTGTTTGCAAAAGGAACGGAAGCAAATACTTATTACCTACTTAGAAATGAAATGTATGCCAAGAACAATGAGATAAAATTGGAAAAATGGAATATCAATCCTGAACATCCCCGGTTTTTAGGAATTGAAATCAAAGACCTTTACACTTATTTTTTATTGTTTGTAGGCCTATCTGGCATTGCGTCCTTAATACTGCTTTTCTTGGCCGGAAGACTGCAAAAGATGATGCATGGAGTTAAATAAATAATTATTGAACCCAATATTTAGTACAGCCGATTGAATAATTTCAATCGGCTTTTTTTATTATCGGCTCAATAACATTTAACTTTCAAAAAAATACTACTGCTATGCCAGAACAACAAAAGTTCCAACCCTTTGTGCCCGACAATTCCAATATGAAGGAATTTACCTTTAAGGCTATCCTGATGGGCTGCATATTTGGTATCATCTTCGGTGCGGCCACCGTTTACCTTGCCTTGAAAGCAGGACTTACCGTTTCTGCATCCATACCCATTGCCGTAATGAGCATTTTATTGGGTAAGATGTTTTTAAAGACCACCATTCTGGAGAACAACATTATCCAGACAACAGGTTCGGCCAGTGAAAGCATTGCAGCAGGTGTGGTGTTTACCTTACCGGGTTTCCTGTTCTTGAGCGATCCATCGAGTGCCAGCTATTTCAACTATTTCACCATTTTGATATTGGCCATTTTTGGTGGCATACTGGGCACCCTAATGATGATACCATTACGCAAAGCCCTTATTGTAAAAGAACATGAAACGTTGCCGTATCCAGAAGGTACTGCCTGTGCCAGTGTTTTAAAAGCAGGCGAAAAAGGTGGCGATCTGGCTAAAGTGGCATTGGGCGGTGTGGCATTTGCATTTGTATATGCCATGCTGCAAAAGATATTTCATGTAATTGCTGAAGTTCCATTCTGGGCAACCAAGCAGGCCAACAGGTTTTTCCCTTCTGCAAAAATAAGTGGCGAAATTACACCGGAGTACATGGGTGTTGGTTATATCATTGGTCCTAAAATTGGCGGCATTTTGGTAGCAGGTGGTGTGCTGAGTTGGTTTGTGTTGATTCCTTTGCTGTCGTCATTGGTGCCACCAGATGTTATTGCAGCACAGCAAATGAAACTGGGCTATTTAACATCATTGGCTAGCGAAGGTGGTAAGGGTGGATGGAACCCTTTGACACATACATTCTCCGATTTTTCTACCGCAGTCTATTTTGCATACATCCGCCAAATTGGTGCAGGTGCAGTAGCAGCAGGTGGTTTCATTACATTGTTCAAAACCATCCCTACCATCATTTCTTCTTTTAAAGGCAGTATTGGTTCATTAAAAAAAGATGGCACAGAAGCAACTGCCGTTGCCAGGACCGAAAGGGAACTGTCTATAAAAATTGTTGGTATAGGAAGCGTGGTGCTTGTTTTATTGATGGCCATATTGCCGCAGATACCAGGCAATAGCATTGGCAGTAAATTATTGGTGGGTTTGTTGGTATTGATTTTTGGGGCATTCTTCGTTACCGTGGCTTCAAGAATTGTTGGGTTGATTGGTTCATCCAACAGTCCAATTAGTGGTATGACCATTGCAACAATTATGGGAACATGTTTAATTTTTCTTGCAGTTGGATGGGGTGGTAAAGTTTATGAGCCAATGGCATTAGTTGTAGGTGGAATGATTTGTATTGCGGCGGCAAATGCAGGGGCAACTTCACAAGATTTAAAAACAGGCTATCTTCTTGGAGCAACTCCCAAGTATCAACAGATAGCTTTATTTATTGGTGTAATTGTTTCCTCCATAGCTATTGGTGCAACAGTAAAAATATTAGATACTCCAACAAGAGAAATGATAATGCAGGGCATTCCACATGCAATTGGTACAGATAAATATCCTGCTCCGCAAGGAACATTGATGGCTACCTTGATTAAAGGTATTCAATCACGAGACTTAGAATGGGGCCCTGTTTTAGTAGGTGTGTTTATTGCTATTGTAATAGAGCTTTGCGGAATTAAGGCATTGAGTTTTGCTATTGGTATTTATTTGCCATTAAGTACAACGCTTCCAATAGCCATTGGTGGTGCTGTACGTGGTTTAGTTGATTGGAGAAAGAAGGCTAAAGGTGAAGAAGTACACGGAGAAGAAGATGATTTAGGGAAAGGGGTATTGTTCTCAACTGGCTTGGTAGCTGGCGGGGCTTTATCCGGTGTATTGGTTGCTATACTATCTGTAAATGAAAACATAACAAAGACCATAGAAGGATGGAGCGTTGAACATGGATTGAGTAACCTGTTAGGTGGGCAGAATGTCTATTTCCTATTAGGGACAATCTTCTTTTTATTGATGGGGGCCCAGCTATATAGGGTTGCTTTAAAGAAATAATCAACTACATAAAAAGGCCCAGCCATTGTACAAAATGGCTGGGCCTTTTTATGTACCATACACAAGCAATGTTATTGCTCTATCACTTCACTGTATTGTTTTATCAAAGAGGTCCAGTCATGCTGCAATGCCCATTGCTTTGCGTTAACTGAGTAATTGATATAATGATCAATAATATCTTTTAAGGCAAGTGCTATTTCGATTGCATTTTTTGCATCCACTAAACGGCCAGTGCTGTGGTCATCAATTGCATCTTTGATGCCGTTGTTGTTACTGCCAATAGCGGGTTTGCCCAAGGCATTGGCTTCGAGAACGGCAATGCCAAAACCTTCCACATCACCATAAGATGTGTTATTGCTCAGCATCAGTTTTACATCCGACTCATTCAATAAACGAACAAGCTCCTCCCTTGAAACAATGCCATGAAACGTAACGTATGCCTGCACCTGCAGCGATGCGATGATTTTTTCAAATGCATCTTTCATCGTGGGCTTGCCTACAATATGGTAATGGATATGGGGAAACAGCTTGATCATTTCGGGCAAGGCCCTTATTACATTTTCCTGTCCCTTACGCTCCGTTACATTGCCAAGCGTAATAATATTTATAGACGAGTTTGCTGTAAATGTTTTATTGCCTGCATCGGCAATAGCAAACTCTTTGTTATTGATACCATTGGGAATAACAATTGTTTTTGCCTGTAGGCTTTCTTGTAGCAGGCTTTTGGTAAAGCCCGATACTGCTATAATAGATTGGTACTGTTTTAAAGAATGGTCCGTTAACTGTTTGGCTTTTTTGTTGGGCAGCAGCAATTCCGAACCATGTACCACGGCTATATATTTTTTCTTGCCCCAAAAAGGTTTCATGGTTTCAATCAACCATAAAGAAAATTTAGAGGAACATATAATTACATCCTGACTTGCAGCAAGCCTTATGCTTTTTATTATTCTTGACAGGTAAATAAAAGGTAAGAAGCTGCTCCTGTTAATAGCATATAATGTAAAGGGGTTCTCTTTCTTGAACTGCTCCAATTGTACATTATCAATGTTAATCAGGTCGGCCAATACAGCAACGGTGTAGCCTTCGTAACACAGGTATTTTGCTATACTATAAGCATGGTTGCCAATACCACCAACATTGGGTGGGAACTCAGAAGTAATGATGAGTATTTTTTTATTGCCCATAGTGTAATAGTGATAAAAATAATAGAACTATGGCAGATAAATGAAAATGTATTGTGCCGTTAGTAACTAGGCAGCGTTTGTACGGTACTTGCCCTTTCTAAAGAAGAGCATCTCCGTAATAAAAATAAGCAGTATACTGACTGCAGTGGATATAGCCACTTTGGCAAGGAAGTGCAGGAAGTTACCAAACTGCAATAGTTCAATCAGCATCAAATAAAAATGATGGATAAATGTAAGCAGTACAATGTATAAACTATAAGGTGCCCAGCCCATGCTTCTGATACTTGGTTCTATATAGCTCTGTTCCGTTGTTTCCTGCGGAATCAACAGGTTCAATAAAAACGGACGCAGGTAAGCTATCAGCAAACAGGGTGCAGCATGCAGTCCATAAGTGCCTTTAAATGCATCCAATGTAAACCCGAAAATAAATGCTATAACAAGTAGCAAGAGCCTATTAATATTGAACGGCAGCCATAATATAAAGAGAAAGTATAGGTAAGGCACTACAAATTGGTGCAATGGTGGCACCATATCCAACACATATACCTGCAACAGTATAAAAAGTATGAAACGGATCATATTTTTGAGCAGGCTACTCACTGTTCTTCGTATCTTTTTTGTTGGCTAATGTTGTTTGTTCTTCGTAACGTGCATTCTCTACAATGTACACATATTGCAAACTGAAAAAATCAACGGAGGTCTTTACTTTCAATAAATAGAAACTGGTTGCAGGGTCAAGCTTTGCTTCGGTTACTGTACCTACCTGTATATAGGGTGGGAAGTTGGAAGAGTAGGTACTGGTGAGCACCGTATCGCCAACATTTACTTGGGCACTTTTAGAAACCTTACGCATCAGCAGGTACCTTGGGTCCGAGCCGTCCCATTCAACATCGCCACTACTATTGTTCTTTTTGATGATGGAACTGACGCGGCTATTGCGGTGCAGCAGGCTCATCACTTTGCAGAAATTGTCGCTTACTTCAACCACAACACCTACTGCCCCTTGCGGTGCAATAACACTCATGCCTTTTTTTACGCCTTGATTGCTTCCCCTTTCAAGTTGCAGGTAATTTGTTTGCGATGAAACCGTGTTGCCCACTACATGTGCCGGTAGGAAGGTGAACTTGCGGAAGCGGTTCAACGAATCCTTAACCAGCGTATCTATCATTATTTTTCTTGTGGTATCCGATGTCTGGTAATTTGCAAGCAGCATATTGTGCAGTCTTGCATTCTCATCGGCCAACTGCCTGTTTATTTTTTTCAGGTTAAAGTAATCGCGTATGCCAGCATACCTTGCATCAATTTTTCCTGTAACCTCATTGGCCGCTGCCGCAAAAAAAGACTGGTGCGTTTTGCTGCTATTGCTTAACAGCACAATGCATACAATCTGCAATATGATAAAGCAGATGAACACAAAGAAGCGGCGTATAAAAAGGAAAATATTTTTCACTAAAGAAATTGATTGTTCAAATTCCCCAATTAAAAATCCCAAATTCCAAGTTCATTAAAAATAGAACGGAATTTGGAATTTTTCAATGGAATTTATCCATGCTTATTTCATGATAAACGGAAAACGCTGATAGTTTTTCAGAGCCAGTCCTGTGCCGCGTACCACACTCTTTAAGGGGTCGTCTGCAATGTGTACAGGCAATTTGATTTTTGCACTCAGCCTTTTGTCAAGGCCACGCAACAATGCACCACCACCTGTAAGGTAAAGGCCGCGGCGGTAAATATCTGCAGCCAGTTCCGGCGGAGTGGTTTCCAGTGCCTTTAAAATGGCTTCTTCAATTTTAAATACGCTTTTGTCCAATGCCTCGGCAATTTCCTGATAGGTAACCATAATCTGTTTAGGGATACCCGTTACCAGGTCACGGCCATTTACCGGCATATCGTCTGGCGGGCTGTCCAGGTCTTTAATGGCTGCACCTACATGTATCTTGATCTGTTCGGCCGTACGTTCACCAATCAATAAACTGTGGTAACGGCGTAGTGCTTCCATAATATCGGCAGTGAATTCGTCACCGGCAATACGTATACTTTGGTCGCAAACAATACCTGCCAAGGCAATTACGGTAATACCTGTGGTGCCACCGCCAATATCAATAATCATGTTGCCTACCGGCTCTTCCACGTCAATTCCTATACCCAAGGCTGCAGCCATTGGTTCATGTATCATGTACACTTCTTTTGCTCCGGCCTGCTCGGCACTGTCCCTTACGGCACGTTTTTCTACCTCGGTAATGGACGATGGTATGCAAATAACCATCCTCCAACTTGGTGGAAACAATGGCTTTTTAGGATAAACCAGTTTTATCAACTCACGTATCATTAACTCGGCAGCATTAAAGTCTGCAATTACCCCATCCCTTAACGGGCGGACGGTGCGGATACTTTCATGCGTTTTTTCGTGCATCAGCAAGGCCCTTTTGCCCACTGCCAGCACTTCTTTCGGATTATTGCGGTTGAGGGCCACAATACTTGGTTCGTTTACAACAATCTCGTCGTTGTGTATGATCAGGGTGTTTGCCGTGCCCAAGTCCATGGCAATTTCCTGTGTAAAAAAATTAAAAAGTCCCATTTATATAAATTCGTTAGCGTTAAATTAGAATGTTTGCAAAGGTGGTATAAATAAGTTGAATAAACAAAGACGAAAATCTAGATTTTTCAGGACTTTCAGGATATTAACATGTATTTGTTAATTACCCTGTTTTAAACCCTTCTTGTTGCAATTATGCCTTCTTTGGCACAAGTGGCAACAGCCAAAAATCGGAAAGTTTTCATCAGCTGGAATAATGGGGCAAACCTGTTTTTTGCAAAGACGTTATCTTTATTCCATATATCGGCACTTTAACCACCAATCACAAAAATCAAGAAAGGTTATCATGAAAAAAATTTACCTATCAATATTGGCTTTGGGCTATGGCATTTTAGGCAATGCACAAACCAATTCGGTAACCTTAATTGCTGGCGGTGGGCCTACAACAAACTATGCAAGTATCACTGCGGCCTATGCTGCTATTCCCGCTTCGCCAACAGCCAATTACCTGATTGAGATAAAGGCGGCCTATAACGGAACCGATGCATCGGAAGTGTACCCGATCCAGTTGACAAGCAAAGGACTTTTGCCCGGCGGTCCAATCATTACCCTACGCCCCGCAGCAGGCAATAACAATAAGGTTATACAACGCCCTGTGGCAGCAAGTGGTGCGGTATTACAGATTAATGGTGGCGATAATATCATTATTGATGGCAGGCCCGGTGGCATTGCATCCACAGCTACCAATTACTTAACTTTTAGTGATGCATTTGTTGGCGACAATAACAACAGGAATATCGAGCTATTGAACGATGCCAATAATAATACGATACAGTACATTAATGCAACAGCGGCAGATGCCAATGCAGCAGGGGCGGGCTCAAGAAACATACTTGTTGGCAGCGGTATATTAACGGGCAATAATAACAACATCATACAGAACTGTGTAGTTACTGGCGGTGCCCGTGGCATACAGGATTTTGGGCTGAGCAATATAGTGATGAATACAGGCACCATCATTAAGAACAATACCGTACAGAACTTTGGTGCCATTGGAATTTTTGCTGGCAGTTCGCAGACCAATATCACCATTCAGGGTAATACTGTTAGTGCAGTAAACTATAATGTATTGGTTACGGGCACCACAGTAACCGTGGTGGGCATACAACAGCAATCGCTTGCTGCGGGCAGCTCCAATATATTGAACAATACCATTTCACTGGCCATTACTTCCAGTACCGTAACATCCATTATTGGCATTAGCGATGGAGGTGTTGGTACCGAAAATATCACGGGCAATACCATTGCTACATTAACCGCCCCATCGGTGCTGGCCATTACAGGAATCAGTGCTGGCAATGCTTCCAATGGGGTTGCAACAATCAATGTGAGCAGCAATAAGGTTATGGGGCTTAGCTCGTTGGCCGGTGCAGATATTAGAGGCATGTCCTTTTTCCCTTATCTTGGCTCCACGGTTAATGTCAATAACAATTTTGTATCGTTGACACAGGCCAATGCCACTGCTACCAACATTTTCGGGATATTGTTTGGCAATACAACCGCCACTGCCTATACATCAAACACGTATTTCAATACAGTACGCATTGGTGGTGCCAATACAGGCACGGGCAACTCGTATGGTATATTAAGAAACGACAACAATGCAACCTCCATATACAACCAGAAGAATAACCTTGTGATCAATGACAGAACGGGCGGCACGCCAAGCATAGGCAATTTTGGGTTTTATAACAATGGCAATAATGCAGCTACGCTGGCAATAGATTATAACACGTATTATGGCACTGCAGGTACCGCTGGCAATGCATACGCTGGCTCTTGGGCATCTACAAAATATGATAATACTGCATTGGCCTCTTACAAAGCAGCAGCAGCACCGCAAGAAGCAAATTCAAATTTCGTGACAGCCAGTTTTGTTTCTGCAACCGATCTTCACCTTACTGGTTTATCGCTAACGGACGTGCTGTTAAAAGGTATTGCCATTGCAGGCATTACCACGGATATTGATGGCGAAACACGTATTGGAGGCACACCTACCAAAGGTGCAGACGAGCCAACTGTTTCCGTTCCCGTTACATTCCTGCACTTTACAGGCGAAGCAAAAAAGGATTATAATGTATTGTTGTGGAGTACCTTAACAGAAAACAGCAATGCGGGCTTCGAACTACAAAAATCAGTTGATGGCATTGACTTTAGCAGGTTTGCATTTGTGCCATCGCAAGCTGTTAATGGCAATTCGTCAACCTTGTTGAATTATACCAGCAACGATTTAAAGCCTTTTACTGCAAACTCGTATTATAGGTTGAAGCAAGTGAATAAAGACGGTAGCAGCAGTTATTCAAACATTGTTGTTATTAAAGGAAGGGCCGTTACCAAAATGGAAATTGCCAACCTTTATCCAAACCCCGTAACCAATCAATGCAACCTTGTGGTTACTGTTGCTACAAAAGCCGCAGTTGCAGTAACCGTACTTGATGCATCGGGAAAAGCAATTATGCAATATGCGTATGCATTAGCGGCAGGTGACAATATCCTCTCCATCAACACGGCCACAATTGCTGCAGGCAGTTATATTCTCCATATTAAAAACAAGGCAACAGGCGAGGTTGCTACCATGAAGTTCATCAAATAATGTCAGCTTGCCTGGCACCTTCTATAAAAAAAGCCCCTTAAAATTAAGGGGCCCATCATTGGGGGTTTCGCTTTGTAGCAAAATCGTTGTGTCCATATTTCGGGTTCAATCAATACGTTTTACATTCCTGGCCCACCACCCATTCGCATCATTCTTGGCTGGCCATTTCCTTTAAACATTCCTTTCATAAAAGGTGGCATTTGCTGTTGTCCTTTAGCTGCAAACTTTCTGAGGTTATAGGTAAAGGTGAGCATTACGTAACGTGTCAGCACCTGTGTACGTGTATCCTGTACATAGTTCTGTTCAACTGTCCTGGTAATACTTTTGTTCTGGTTCAACAGGTCAAACACAGACAGTTTCAGCTCGCCATCCCTTTTCTTTAAGATTGCTTTTGCAATGCTTGCATTCAACAGCGGAATGTCTTGGTTATAGCCGGCACTTTGTCCACGGTACAAGGTATAATCAAAATCGGCACCCAGTATCCATCCGCTTTTGGGCGAGTAGGTAGGTTCTACAGAAAACACCTGCGTAAAGTAGTCGCCATTCTGGTCGGGGCTTTGTGTGTACCTGGCCAAGGTATAGGTTGATGTGCTGGAGAAGTTCAGATCAAACACTTCTTTAAGGTTCAGGGTATAGCCCACCCTTTCTGTAAGGCCATAGTTGTTGGTGTAATTTTTTACGTAGTTGTAAATATTCACATCGCGGCTATATACGATACTGGTAGAAAGGTTGATGTTGGCTTTGGGTTTCTTTGTAGGGAAACCATAGTTGATAAAGCCATTAAAATTCATGGCACCGTTCAGGTTGATTGGCTTTGTGTATTGTGCACCCGGAATAAGTGTTTGCCCTTCTACAACAATATTGTTGGTTGAGTTATTCTGCACTACACTGTTGCCAATTTTGTTCTGTGTAAAGCTTCCATTAAGGCCCACTATAAAATTCTTGAAAGTGAACACATCAAACTTGGTATAGTTTAAACTAAAGTTGTGGGCAAACTCTTGCTGTAAGCCAGCATTACCATTTTTGATATTGAGTATATTGGATGCATCCGGTGCATCTTGCAGTTGCGAGATGGATGGGGCATTGGTTCTACCATTGTACCTGAACCTGAAGTTGTTTGTTCTGGCCTTGCTGAATTGTATCTGCACAGTTGGGAAATAGTTGGTGTAGCCATTGGAAAGCTCTGTGCCCTTTGTTTTGTTATCGCTGGTAAGCTCGGCCCTTTGTACAGCAAAACCAATCATGTAACTCAACTCTTTGGTTACTTGGTTGCGGTAGCTAGCCCCAAACCTGTTAGAGATATTCGTGTTCTCGAAATTATTGGTCAGGTTTGCCACCACACTGTCGTAAGCCTGAGTGCTGCTACGGTATTGCAATGTTTTTTGGTCGGAGTTATTGAAGCTATAGCTATATGCATACGTGAACTCCAATTGTCCTTTTTTACCAACCGGCTCTGTATAGGAAAGGTTACTTGAAAAAGATTTGCCATCCCTATTGGTAGTGCTTATGCGGTCTGTAGTGTCTTTTACATACACGCTTCCAAGCAGCCTGTTGTTATACGAAAGACTGTAACCGTCTGCATCGTTGGTGGTAAGGCCCGGTGTCAGGTTCAAAGAAATTGTCCTGCCACGTTTTTTAAAACGGTGACGGAACAAAATATTGGTATTGAAAGTATAGCCATCACTCTGCCTTGTATTGGTCTGCATCACATCGCTCAGGTCAAGCAGCTTGCCTTTTGTTGTGGAAGTAGTTGTTTGACTAAAGCTCTCGTTGTGCTGGTTGCTGAATGCAGGCCTTATCTGAAAGGAGTTGGATGAATCTATTTTCTGCTCCAGTTCAAAATTGAAACGGTGGTTGGCATTTTTATTATTGGATTGTGTAATGGTATTGCCCAATAAAGAAGAGTCGGGATTCGTACCCACAAAGGTTTCCTTATAACTGGAGTTGTCGTTATTGGTGTTTAAGTTATTGTAGAAATAGCTACCACTTACCGATGTCTTTTTGCCCCATACATCGTTATAGTTTAAACCAGCAGCCCATGTAGTGGCAATGCCCGATTGCGTACCCGTAAGGAAGTTGCCAATGCTACCGCCTCCGCCACCCATTCCCATGATCATTCCACCACCACCTCCGCCGCCACCGCCACTGCGGCCACCGCTTGAGCCCATGGCCCCTAACAGGTCCTGCACAGAAAAATTCTGCTGGTTAATATTGTTGCCCTGGCCAATAAATGAAATCTGCTGGTTGCCATTGAACCTGTTGAAGCTGGCACTGGTAGCATAACGTTCATTCTCTCCGGCACCTGCACTGAATTTTCCGAAATACCCTTTACGCCTGTCTTTTTTTGTAACGATGTTGATGGTCTTTTCCCTGTTCCCATCATCAAATCCACTAAATGCACTCTGGTCGCTTTGGGCATCGTAAATCTGCACTTTGTCAATTATTTCGGAAGGCAGGTTCTTGGTGGCCGTTTTGGGATCGTCCCCAAAAAAACGTTTGCCATCCACCAGCACCCTTGTTACGTTTTGGCCCTGGGCCTTTACGGTTCCATCTTTTGCAACTTCCACACCGGGCAATTTCTTAAACAGGTCTTCTGTTGTTGCATTGGGTTTTGTTTTAAAACTGGCCGCATTCAGTTCCGTAGTATCGCCTTTTATCTGCACGGGCGATGCCTTTACGGTTACGCCGCCCAAATCGCCGGCAGACTGGTTCATGTATAGACTGCCCAAATCTATATTGGGATTTGCTTTTGAAAATTCCACTTTCTTAAATATGGCATCATAGCCCTGAAAGCTGATCTGTAGCACATAGTTGCCAAAGCTGATGCCCTTCAGTTCGAAGCTGCCATCGGCCTTGGCCAGACTGAACACTTCAACAGTGGAGTCCTTTGCATCCAATATACTAACGGATGCATCTTTTAGCGATTGCTTGGCAACGGAATCAATCAGCCTGCCTTTGAGCGTACCGCTATTTTGTGCCGACGCCACAAGCCCTAGCGTCATAAAAGCAATGAGTGTAAAAATAATTTTCATGTAAGATGATTTTAAGGGAAAGCAAAAGTATCTGAATTAACATTGCATGAACGTTAATAACCATATAAACGGCAAACTAACTGGATGGGCCTTAAATAGTATAAAAAATTCGGTGAGACTGAATGTGGTATAGGTAGTTGGCTAAAAATCAGGCTTTGTTGAACAGTTCGTACACTTTCACAGGACAGTTGTCAACAATGGCTTCATGCAGGTATTGAAGCCCGCATTTGAGTATCACGTTTTGCGAAGCGGTGTTTTCTATATGTGCCATTGCCATGATGCGTTGCATGTGCAATGCATCAAAGCCGTAAGCTATGGTTGCTTTTGCTGCTTCTGTTGCATAGCCCTTACCCCAGTGATGTTGAAAAAGGCGGTAACCAAGATCTATCTCGTTTCTTTCCTTTACGTATTTCAGTCCGCACCAGCCAATAAACTCATCTGTCCCTTTTATATGAATAGCCCATCTGCCGTGGTTGTACAGTGCATATTGTGGCAGTATTATCTGTTCCAGCACTTGTTGGGCAACAGCCAAGGTTGTATCCGGTTCATGCAGGTATTTCACTACTTCAGGATTGCTGTTTAAATCAACCAGCAATTGGGCATCGGCCAAAGTAAATTCACGCAGGTACAGGCGTTGGGTTTCCAGAACAATTTTCATATTGTGAAAATAAAAAATCCCGCAATTGCGGGATTTGGTTTTTATAATAGCGACTTCACTGTTTCAAGTACTTTATCCAGGTTGCTTGCATCTTGCCCACCAGCAGTGGCCAGGTTTTTCTGTCCGCCGCCGCCGCCCTTTATCAATGGCGTTATATGTTCCTTAATAATCTTCGGGGCTTCCAGGCCTTTGCTGTTTACCAATGCATCATCTATCGCAATTGCTATAGCTGCTTTGCCACCAATATTTGCAGCAAGTACCACAAACTGGGCATTTGCCTTAAGGTCGTTGGCCAATTTCTTTAAGTTGTCGCCATTGCTTACATCCAACACTGCACCAATAAATGTAGTTCCATCAACTGTTTCCGCTTTGGTGGAAAGTTCTGTTTTTAGCACCGCCAGTTGTTTGGCCTCCAGGCTTTCTATTTTCTTTTTAAGTTCCTTGTTTTCTGCCAGTGTGTTTTCAATGGTTTTTGTCAACTCTTTAGGGTTGTTAAAGAGGCCACGTATGTTGTCCAGCTCCTTAAACGTATTGGTAATGTATTCCACGGCATACCAGCCAGCCACGGCCTCAATCCTGCGTACGCCAGCAGCCACGGCAGTTTCATGTTTTATTTTAAAGTAACCAAGTTCGCCGGTATTGCCCACATGCGTACCGCCGCACAGTTCCACCGAATAATTTTTGTCCATGATTACCACACGTACCACATCGCCATATTTTTCGCCAAACAAAGCCATGGCACCCATTTCAATGGCTTCTTCCTTTCTCATTTCCTTAATGATTACAGGAACATTTTCCATGATCTTGCTGTTCACTGTTCTTTCAATGGCTTCCAAATCATCGTCTGATACTTTGGCAAAATGGGAGAAGTCGAAACGCAATTGCTCGCTGTTTACCAAACTGCCTTTTTGTGCAACATGCTCGCCAAGTACCTGCCTTAAAGCAGCATGCAACAAGTGTGTGGCCGAGTGGTGCTTGTTGGTCATCATCCTTTTGGCCATGTCCACATAAGCATCTACTGCACTGCCTATATTTTGTGGCAACTGCTCTGTAAAATGTATGGTAAGGTTGTTTTCTTTTTTGGTATCTATTACTTCTATTGCTTCCTGACCATTGTCAAAAATCAAGTGGCCCTTATCGCCAACCTGTCCGCCACTCTCTGCGTAAAAAGGCGTTTCTTGCAATACAATCTGGTAAGCCTCTTTGCCCTTTGCAGTTACTTTCCTGTACTTTAAAACCTTGGTATTGGTTTGCAAGGTATCGTACCCTACAAAATGTGAGTTGCCGTTGTGCAAGGTAACCCAGTCTTCTGCATTGATGGCTGTTGCCAGCCTTCCCCTATCCTGCTGTTGCTTTCTTGCAGCTTCATAGCCAGGTTCATCTACAGTCAGTCCGTTTTCCGATGCAATCAATTTCGTCAGGTCAATAGGAAAGCCAAAAGTGTCGTTCAGTTCAAAAGCATTTTTGCCATCAATTATTTTGCTGCCTGATTGTTTGGTGGACACAATTACTTCATCTATCAATTTCAAGCCTTTATCCAAGGTCCTCAAAAAAGCATCCTCCTCTTCCTTCACCACTTTACTTACAAAATCCAACTGGGCATGCAATTCAGTAAACACCGTTTCAAACTGTTTGGCCAATGTTGGCAATAGCTGGTGCAGCAGTGGTTGCTTGTAATCCAGGTAAGAATAATAGTAACGGACAGCCCTACGCAAAATCCTTCTTATTACATAACCAGCTGCAGTATTGCTTGGCAATTGCCCATCGGCAATGGTAAAGGAAATAGCCCTTATATGATCGGCCAATACCCTAAAAGCAACGGCTTGTTTGCTATCACTGTAATCGTATTTTTTACCGGTGATCTTTTCTATAGCTGCAATGGTTCCGGTAAAAACATCGGTATCGTAGTTGGATGTTTTTTGTTGAATAACCCGTACCAGGCGTTCAAAGCCCATGCCTGTATCCACATGCTGTGCAGGCAATGGTTGCAGGCTTCCATCCTTTAAACGGTTGAACTGCATGAATACATTGTTCCATATTTCTATCACTTGCGGATGGTCGTTGTTTACCAAGCTGGCACCGTCCACAGCTTTCCTTTCTTCATCAGGCCTGCAGTCCACATGTATTTCGGTACAGGGTCCGCATGGTCCCGTATCGCCCATTTCCCAAAAATTGTCTTTCTTATTGCCCAGTAAAATGCGGCCTTCCGCAATTACTTTTTTCCATTCGCTGTATGCTTCTTCATCTTTGGGCAGGCCTTCTTTTGCATCGCCCTCAAATATGGTAACGTATAGGCGGCTCTTATCCAGTTTGTACACTTCGGTTAGCAATTCCCAGCTCCACGCAATGGCTTCTTTTTTAAAGTAATCGCCAAAGCTCCAGTTGCCCAGCATTTCAAACATGGTATGGTGATAGGTATCCACACCTACTTCTTCCAGGTCGTTGTGCTTACCGCTAACACGCAGGCATTTTTGTGTGTCGGCAATACGTGTATGTTCAGGCTGTTTGTTGCCTAAAAAATAATCCTTAAACTGGTTCATACCCGCATTGGTAAATAACAATGTAGGGTCGTTCTTTACCACAATGGGTGCAGAGGGGACAATCTGGTGCCCCTTATTCTTAAAAAAATCCAGGAACTGCTGTCTTATTTCAGAGCTCGTCATCATAACCGAAAAAATTTTCCTTTTAAAAAGTGGGTAAAGATAAGGTTTGGGCAGTCAGTTTTTTTATTAACCACCGTCAAAGCTAAAGCTGTTGACGGGGTCAGATTAGATAAGACCCCAACATCGGTTGTAAACCATGTTGGCAGTTATTTAGAAAGTTCTTTTTTGAAACCAACCGCTGTCAAAGCCAAAGCTGTTGACAGGGTTCCAAAAATTCATCGCCTATTCCTGATAACTGTTTTATTTTTACCATCGGCATGAAAAAAATCAAGTACTTCTACAATACCCATACCCTCCGCTACGACAAGCTGGAAACACCGCTACGGGTAAAGCTATTGCGGGTGCTAGGTTTTATTGCTGCAAGTATTGTTACCGCTTTTATTATTGTGGCCATTGCCTTTAGGTATATTGACAGTCCGAAGGAAAAACTGTTACGCCAACAAAACGATGACTTAAAGGATAATTATGCCTTGCTTGCCGAGCGTACCAAACAATTGGAATTGCAGATGGATGAATTGGAGAATCGCGACAACAACGTGTACCGTTCCATTTTTGAGGCACAGCCCGTGCCCGACAGTGCAAGGGTGAAGGATGTGGAAACAAAAAAAGAAGTGAAATTGGTGCAGAGCATGGGCGAAACCGACCTTGTAAAAAGCATGACTGACCAACTTAACAACTTATCATTACGGTTGGCCTATCAGGCAAAAAGCTATATAGATATTGAGGGCATGGTAAAGAACAAGGAAAAACTATTGCTTTCCATACCGGCCATACAACCGGTTAGCAATAAGGACCTGACAAGGATTGCCAGCGGCTTTGGCAACCGTATTGACCCTGTTTATAAAGTACCTAAGTTTCATGCAGGGCTCGATTTTACCGCACCGCAGGGCACACCTATTTATGCCACTGCCGATGGGGTGGTTACCGTTTCGGGCAATACCAATAACGGGTATGGCAACCATGTAAAAATTGATCATGGTTATGGTTATGAAACATTGTATGGCCACATGGTACGTACAAAAGCCAGGCAGGGCCAATCCGTTAAGCGTGGCGAAGTAATTGGCTATGTTGGCAGCACCGGCAAAAGCACCGGGCCGCATTGCCATTATGAAGTACATAGAAACGGGGCACCAGTTGACCCCATTTATTATTTCTACAACGACTTAACGCCGGCACAGTTTGACAGGATATTGAAACTTGCCGCAAGTAACAACCAAAGCTTTGACTAATAAAAGATAAAAGCTATTCGTTTGTTACCCTTTTGATGATGCACTCTAAATAAATAGTATTGTGGAACCAGGAATCAGGGAATTTTTGAAACGTATTTTAAACAGCATGTGCCTGGCATTGCTATGGATGCTGATTAATGCCACTGCCGGCATCAAGTACGGGCTTGGCTTTCCTGAAAATGACGTGAAATGGCCCAATATTGTTTTTTATGTTTGGCTCTTGGCAAGCCTTGTATGGCTTATCTGGTACATAGTACGCTTATGGAAAAAGCCTTTTGTAATTGAAGAATAGTGCTATTTAACAGGCTAAAGAATAGAAATGAACTTTACTGGCGTCGCACCAATCAACTTTGAGAATAAATCCCAACAATTTCGTTCCAATACTGTCATCTGTCTTATCAATACTGTCACCCAATTACTAACTGCTATGGTCTGCCACAATCACCCATGTCCCTTTTATTTTCCTTATCAGCAAAGTATAGTGGCCGCTGGCATTGCCTACACTCCTTTCCAAAAACCATTTACCCACTACAAAATAGTATTCTGCCGATAGCTTCTTCATACTGATAACAGTAGAAGTAAACTTACCCATATGTGCCGTATCGGGATAGCCTTTTTTATAGTTCTCTAAAGTTGTATTGTATCCATATTTGGGTCCTTTGCTACCAATAAACAAAAGGCTGTCGCTTTGCCAATAGCCAATCATGAATTTATCCAAGTTGCCTTCGTTCCAGGCTTTTTCCTGTGCCGTCAGCATTTTTCTGATCATGGCTTCGTCCTTGTTCTGGGCCAAAACCGATAGCGACAACATGATAAAAACAAAGGGCAGTAATTGTTTCATGGCAAAGTTTTTAATACCTGCAATTTAACTAACTTGGCTGCATGAGTTACAAAGAACATTTATTGGCCGATAAGAAACTGGCCAAAATAATTGGCGATGATACGCACGAGCTGAAGCTGCATAAAAACATACCCCTACGTTTAATGGCAAGCATCATGAGCCAGCAGCTAAGTACCAAAGTTGCCAAAGTCATTTTCCACCGTTTTTTGGATCTCTATGGCAAAAAGGAACCCAAGCCACAGCAGGTACTCGATACACCTTCCGAAACCTTGCGTGCCATTGGTTTGTCCAACGCAAAAGTGAGCTATGTAAAAAATGTGGCGGCTTTTTGTATTGAGCATAAAATAACCGACAAGAAACTGATGGCAATGGACAATGACGAAATCATTGCCTTGCTTACCCAAATAAAAGGGGTGGGCAAATGGACGGTTGAAATGCTGCTGATGTTTTCCCTGGGCCGTGAAGATATTTTTACTACAGATGATCTGGGCATCATGCAGGCCATGGTAAAACTGTACAAACTGGATGATAGCAATAAAAAGCAACTCAAAGAAAAAATGCTGAAATTATCCATCAAATGGAGCCCATACAGAACCTATGCCTGCCTGCATTTATGGCGTTGGAAGGACAATGTACCAGTAGCCTAATAACTTTTATTGGTGGTTTTGGCCACATCAATGCTTAGAATAACCCTTGGCGTGCTTTCGTATTTAAGGCACTGCACACAGCCATCGTTGCTGCTGACATCGGGTAGCAATACAAAATAAAATTCTTCATCCCTTTCAATCCTTTTTTCCCTGAAATTGCAACTGTTCTTTACCAGGAAAACATGCTCGTACTTTGTTTCGCTGTCCACACTCTTCCACGAGGTATTGGCAAGGTTATAGAAACGTTCGTCCTGTATCTGTACCACAACGCTTGCACAACTGGTATAAACCAATTTCCCTTTGATTAAATTGGGCTGGTTGGCTTCTTTGGTAGGCAACACAAAATTGCATAGGGCAAAAAGGCAAACAAATAGGTGGCTCATCGTTATCATATTAAAACAAAATTACCTGAATTGTTGAATCATATAACTTTTATATATGGCACTTTAGGGCCAGTTTAAACATTTAACCTCTTTGGACTATATATTAGACCAATAAAAATTTGAATCACTAGGGCAAAAACAGTTCCAAACTTTTTGGCATGGGTAAATAAGACCGATTGATACACATTTATTACTTTATTGGTCAAGGCTTATCTTCGCCCCCTATGCAGTTCAAGGATGTTATTGGCCAGCAGCATGTAAAGCAGCACCTAATTGAAATGGTGCAGCAAAACCGGCTTTCGCATGCCCTCCTGTTTTTGGGCAAGGAAGGCAGTGGGGCACTGCCATTGGCATTGGCTTTTGCACAGTTTGTTGTTTGCCAGCCCGGCACTGCACCGGTTGTAGAAGACCTGTTTGGTGGCATGAGTGCCATGAGCAGCGGACCCACATTTATACATCCCGATGAAATTGCAACTGCGGAATCCTTTCAGCGGGCCGAACAATTATTGCACCCCGACCTCCATTTTTCCTACCCCGTTATACCTAAAAAAAGTGGCGACAAACCCGTCAGCTCCGACTATATAACCGAATGGCGTGAATTTGTTAAACTTAGCCCTTACGGCAATGCATTTGACTGGCTTCAATTTATTGGTGCCGAAAACAAGCAGGGAAACATAACGGCAGAGGAGTGCAACAACATCATCCATAAACTAAGCCTCAAAAGTTTTGAGGCCGAATACAAAGTACTGGTGCTGTGGATGCCCGAATACCTTGGTAAGGAAGGCAATAAATTATTGAAACTGATTGAGGAACCGCCAGCCAATACTTTATTTGTTTTGGTTGCCGAAAGCGAAGAGCAGATTTTACCCACCATTCTCAGTAGGTGCCAATTGGTAAAAATTCCCCTGTTGGAAAACCGGGAAATTGAGGACGCATTGGTAACCCGTGCAAAAGCATTGCCCGAAACAGCCAGGCAAATTGCTGCCATTGCAGAAGGCAATTACAGGGAGGCCCTGCATGTAATGCAGCATTCCGACGAGGATTGGCAGGCTTTGTTGGGCGACTGGCTACGCTTCATTATCCGTAAAATGCTGCCCGAGCAGGTTAAATGGACGGACGAGATCAGCAAACTGGGCCGTGAAAAACAGAAACAGTTTCTCCGCTATTTTAACCATATGCTGGAACAGAGCATCCGTATCAAGGTACTGGGTGCAGATGCCATTGCCCTGCCCGACAATGAAAAGGATTTTGCCCAACGCCTCAACAAAATTGCCAGCGTAAGCCAAATGCAGTGCATGATTGAGGAACTGGACAGATCATCTTACTATATTGAAAGGAACGCCAACGGAAAAATGCTGTTCCAGGCCTTGACCATTAAACTCTTCCACATTATACAGAACAAGGTAATGACCGAGGCTTAACTGCACCCTCCGCCAATAATTGCCTGTTTGGGAATAGTGCCCAGTTTGAAATCCTATCTTGGTGCTGATATCATCCTCAGCTCGTCCAAAGCATTTTAAACTGGAGATGTTATTAATTTCGACAAACTCAAACTGACAAGTAATTCAAACTGAGCCGCTACCTTTTGGCTGTTTAACAACATCAATACCCTAAATTCCCTATTTTTGAAAATCGGGTAAAAGATTTTGGAGGGTAGGTAGTACGAATGGAATTGCCAACTGTACTGCAAACAGTAACTGAATTTTGCTATTGAACATATAATAAAGCAACCGTTGACCAACAACAAAAACACTTCGCAAATTGTCCAACAACCAAACGGGTGCGATGCAACGAAAGCTAAATAGCAGCACCTCAGCCTGTTACACCACTATTTTTATCCCAATATATATTAACTAATCTATCAATTAATAGATATGGGCTGTAGCTCTTGTGGTACTGGTGGAAGTGGCAAACCTGGCGGCTGTAAAAGCAATGGCGGTTGCAGTAGCGGCGGTTGCAACCGTTTAAACGTGCACGACTGGCTGGCAAACCTGCCATTCAGCGATCCTGAAAGCACCTGCAAAATAGTGGAAGTAAGTTTTAAGCAAGGTAGCCGCAAGGAATTTTTCCGCAATTTGACCCCCCATTATTTTACAAAAGGCGACTTGGTAACGGTGGAAGGCGTAACCGGTTTTGATGTTGGCGAGATATCCCTTACCGGGGAATTGGTACGCCTGCAACTAAAAAAACGTGGCATCAACGAGTTTAGCGACGAGATGAAAAAAGTGCTACGCCTTAGCCACGACCGTGATATTGAAAGTTTCAGGATAAGCAAGGACCGTGAGCCCAGCGTACAGGCCCGCAGCCGTGAACTGGCCATTGGACTGAAGCTTCAAATGAAGCTAAGCGAAGTGGAAATACAGGCAGATGGCAAAAAGGCCACTTTCTTTTATACGGCAGATGACCGTGTGGATTTCCGTGAACTGATCAGGCAGTTTGCTGCCGAGTTCAAGGTAAAAGTAGAAATGAGGCAGATAGGCATTAGGCAGGAAGCCGCAAAAGTGGGCGGTATCGGAAGCTGTGGCAGGGAACTTTGCTGCAGTACCTGGCTCCACGATTTTAAAAGCGTGAATACCACGGCTGCACGTTACCAGAACCTGTCCATTAACCAGACCAAACTAAGTGGGCAGTGTGGCAGGCTGAAATGCTGCCTGAATTTTGAACTGGATACCTATTTGGACGCCCTGCAGCATTTTCCCGATAATGCCGAAAGCATAGAAACGGCCAAAGGCACGGCCTTCCTTATCAAGAAAGATATTTTTAAGAACCTGATGTGGTACATTATTCAAGGTGGTGGCAAGCACTATCCATTAACCATTCAGCGGGTAAAAGAAATAAAACGTTTAAACAGTCAAGGCATAAAACCAGAGGAACTGGAAGCAGTAGAAATTACCAGCAGCAAGCCAAAGGAAATTGAACCGCAGTTTGTGGATGTTGTTGGGCAGATAAGCCTTCGCAGCCTGGAGAAAAACGACCGGAAAAGGCGTGACAATAATAGGAACCAGGAGCAAAGGAACCAAGGTTCAAGGCAGGATGCAAGACCACAAGGTGGTGGTAACAGGGGCGGCAATGAACCAAGGCAGCAGGAACAACGCAGGCAGCAGGCACCAAGACCACAAAACCAAGGTGGCGGCCCTAAGCAACAACAACCAAGGAACCCTAACCAGGAAAAGAAAGAGAACAGGCCGCAACAGCAAAGGGCACCACAGCAACGTGTACCCATACAACGCCCGGCACAGCCAAAACCACCAGAAGAAAAGAAAGACTAAAACATCATTGTATTATATAAAGAACCCTGTTTGGATGAAATATTTAAACAGGGTTCTTTTTTTGGCTTTATCTTTCTCGCATGAAAAAATTGGCCATATTTATTTTCATTGTTACGGTTATCAGTGGTTGTAATATCCTTTCTAGCGGAGGGAATATCAAGAATAGGTGGGACTTCTCTTTTAGTAATGCACCACTTATTGCAGCAAAAGTGCGGGAGCTTAGGAGTGTTCAGGGCATTGATCCTTACCAGCAAATCTTTTTGGGCAGCAAGTTTATTTTTAGGGGCAATAACGAATTTGATTTGGTACTGTTCGATAATTATTACCACGGCAACTGGCAATTGAACGAAGCAAAAAATGCCTTACAGCTAACCTTGCCCAACTATAGCCAACCCATCCTGTTTCAGGTTGACAGCATAACCAATACCACCCTGCAACTAAGAATTGACAGTAGCAATTTTACAAGGTTCATGAACTTCCGCAATCCTGACAATGCAACGGAAGGCTGGTTTGGCAAAAGGCTCACTACTTTTAAACTGTCAATTGACCCCGAGCATTATAGCCATACCGAAAATGATATATACAGTATTGACAATAACAAATGGCGGGTAAAACCTTTACAGTCCGAAACAAATGAGCAGTTAAGGCTCCGCATCAGGAACCATTTGGGTTTCCTGAAATTGTTATTTGACGATGCCATGCAAAACGACAGGGATTTTGTTACTTATAACTGGTTTGTATCGCCGCTTACACCTGCCAGCAATGGCATTGGCTTAAAGAATTACAAAAAAGTAAAGGAGGCATGGGAAAACTGTTTTTACGACAGTGTTCAGGCAAAGGCTGGTTACGACATTCTTTGGAAAGCATTTGACAAGGAAATAAAGTTCCCTGAAAAAGAAGAGAACAAATACAAACGCAACAGCAATATGATTGAGCAGATTATCAAGAATATGGACTAAGCCATCTGCAGTTCATCATTGTTGGTCTGTGCTTTTTGTTCGGCCAGTTCTTCCTTCTTGAAGTCGGCAAGGTAATCGTGCTTCAACCTGTCGTAAAAAGATTTCTTGTCAACAAACATTGCCGCAAGCCCTGCCACCATGCTTGCCAAAATCAAGTAAAAAATTACGGAATGCCTATCCGTCATTTCCAACACCAATATTGCCGATGTAAATGGACTTCTGGTTATTCCCGTAAGAAATGCGGCCATACCCGCAAGTATAATCAGGTTGGTTTCGCCACTTGACAAATGGAACCAGTCTGCCACCGAGCTTCCCAATACTGCACCCGCAGTTAGCCCTGGGGCAAAAACGCCACCTGCCCCGCCTGGTGTAAAGGAAAGCAAGGGACCTAAAAACCGAAGAAAGAACAGTCCGCCGCCAGTATGTTTATTATCCGAAAACAACAGGCTTACCATTGTTTCCTTGCCAGAGCCCAATATTTCTTTACTTACAAAAAAGGCAATGCCTGCAAGCGTTAGGGAGCATACCAATAAAAATAGAATATGGTGTATGGTTTTGGGGAATGAGGCTTTCCAATGGAGTATTTTCAGGATGAGCTTGGTCATTAAACTACCTGCAAGCCCACCCAATACCGCAACCAATATTGCAATCAATAAAATATACCAGGCCTTGCTTTCGGCATTGGGGTAGCCGAGATACAGGTATGGACCAAGCAGGGTTTGTGCTGTTAGCCCTGCAATAATTACGGCAGAGAACAGTGCTGTTCTATAAAAACTGATGTGGTTTTTGGATAGCTCTTCCATCGCAAACACGATACCGCCCAGCGGTGTATTGAATGCGGCAGCCAGGCCAGCCGCCGCACCGCCAACAATCATGTTTGCCCTTGCTACTTTGGGCCAGGTAGCAGGGAATATTTTATTTACAAATTCAAAAATGGAACCTGCAATCTGTATGGTTGGCCCCTCACGCCCAACAGCGGCACCACCTAGCACCATGCTTAACGATGAAACGATTTTTACTGCTGCAACCCTTAGGCTCAGCAGCTTTTCGATCTTATGTTTTTGTTTGGGATTTGCCAGATCAATAGCGGCCATTACCTGCGGTATGCCGCTGCCTTTTGCATAAGGCGACCATTTTTTTACCAGCCACCAGCCAATCAAAAAGAAAAGCGGTGCCTGTATAAACAGCATCCACTCGTGCCAGCCAAAAATAGTTGCTGCCAGTTTTTCGGCCCATAAAAAAAGTTTGGCATACAATACTGCTACCAACCCGGTTAATAAAGAAGCTGTCCAAAAAGGCAGGGCCTGTAATATGCTCAGTTTTAAACGGTCGTTACGAATAAGGTCAAACCTGTGTTTTAGCAATAGCCTTACCCTCATGAATATTTTCTTCATGTCTTTTTGTTGAATGTGTAAAAGGGCAGGGTTACTATTCAAACAATGTACTAATCCATCTTCTCCATTTCGGTATTCACAAACTCCATCAATGTCTTGATATGTGCAGGCGATAAATCAAATTTAAGTCCCGCTGCTTCATACAACTGGGGCAGTGTTTTCGTGCCGCCTAAACTTAGTGCATTGATGTAGTTAGTCAATGCTTTTTCTGGGTTCTGTTGGTACTGCATCCACAAACCAATGGCACCAAGCTGGGCAATGCCATATTCAATATAATAAAACGGTACTTCAAACAGGTGCAGTTGACGTTGCCAGCCAATTTGCCTGTATGCTTCCAGTCCAGTAAAATCAATGCTATTGGTTGAGAACTCTTGCAATATTTCCATCCACTTTTCAGTCCTTTCTGCAACAGTATGCGTTGGGTTTTCATATACCCAGTGCTGGAATTTGTCAATGGTGGCAATCCAAGGAAAAATCGTAATCGTCCTTTCCAATTGGTGTTCCTTGGCACGTTTCAAATCTGCTGCGTTGTTAAAGAAACTTTCCCAATGGTTCATGCTAAATAGTTCCATGGCCATACTTGCCACTTCGGCAATTTCCATGGGGTATTCCTTAAAGGCACTTAGTTCCAGGTTATGGCTCAAGAAAGAATGAATGGCATGTCCACCTTCGTGTACCATCGTTGTTACATCGCTCATTTGTCCCGCAGCATTCATAAAAATAAATGGGGCACCACTTTCCGTTAATGGACAGTTGTAACCGCCCGGGGCTTTGCCCTTCCTGCTTTCCAGGTCAAAATGTTTCAGCTCTTTCATCTTCCTTAAGCAGTCAGCAAAAAACGGGTTCAGCTTTTCAAAACAGGCAACGGATTTTTTATATAAATCCTCTCCGTTTGTAAAAGGTTTTAGCGGCTGTGTACCTGCCGGTTCGGCTTCTGTATCCCAAGGTCTCAATGTATCAAGCCCAAGCTTTTCTTTCTTCTTCTGGTTTATTTTTTCAATCAATGGCAGCACATGCAATTTCACTGCTTCATGAAACTGATTGCAGTCTTCTTTTGTATAATCAAACCTGCCAAGCTCTACAAATTTATAATCACGGTAGTTTTCAAACCCTGCGTTTACGGCCACTTGCTGGCGTTTTGCAACCAGGCTGCTGTATAGTTGTTGCATGGCATCTGCATCTTGCAGCCTGCGGTTCTGTATTTTACGGTACACTTCTTCACGCAGTTTTCTGTCGTGGCTTTCCAAAAATTTGCTGGCCTGTTGCAGGGTGTATTCCTGCCCGTTCACTTCAACCGTCATCTTACCGGCAATGGCACCATATTGTTGCTGTTCAACACTTAGCTCGGCCTGTAGTGGAATGTTCTCTTCGCGGAAGAGGTTGATATTTTTTTTCACGCTACGCAGGTAGGTAAAATATTGTTGCTGATCCAGTTGGGCTGTAAATGGCGAAGCAACCAGTTTCTTGTTCAACGCATCTGCATAGGGCTGCAACTGTGGCTGTATTTCCATACAGAAATACGTAAATGCCTCTTCCAGGCTTTTATCGGTCGTGTCGCAGGTCATTTTTATCTGCCGCCAGCAGGCATCTTCACTTACTACTGCTTCCAGTTCGCTCATATCTTTTAACCATTGCTGCAAATCTGCTGCACTGGCTATTTCCCTTTCCAATAACTGTTTAAAATAAGGTTCCAGGTTTTTCCAAGTAGTGATAACGAAGTCGGTAGGAACAAAATGTCTTTCCAGTTTTTTGATATCTGCACTTAATGCCATCGATTTATTTTTTAGACCCGCAAATGTAACAAACACTACCCGCTTACACATTAATCGTTTATTTTTACCAACTTTTAAACAAAGGAACCGAGTGGCAGATATTATAGAATTATTACCAGACAATATTGCAAACCAGATAGCTGCTGGTGAGGTAATCCAGCGTCCGGCAAGTGCCGTAAAGGAGCTTCTGGAAAATGCAGTGGATGCTGGTGCAACAATAATTAAACTGGTGGTAACGGATGCGGGCAAGGCATTGATCAGTGTGATTGACAATGGCAAGGGCATGAGCGAAACCGATGCCCGTATGGCTTTTGAACGTCATGCTACCAGTAAGATCAGGAATATTGAGGACCTGTTTAAAATAAAGACCATGGGCTTTCGTGGCGAGGCCCTGGCCAGTATTGCAGCCGTTGCACAGGTGGAACTGAAAACAAGGAAGGCAGAAGATGAACTGGGCACGTATATAGAAATAGAGAACAGCAGCGTAATAAAGCAAGAAGCCTGTGCAAGTGCAGTGGGTACCACCATCAGTATGAAGAACCTGTTTTTCAATGTGCCCGCACGCAGGAATTTTTTAAAAAGCAATGCTGCCGAAATGCGGCATATTGTGGATGAGTTCATCCGTGTGTCGATGGCTTTTCCTGAAATATTCTTTTCGTTGACAAGCAATGGCCAGGAGGTTTTTCATTTGGAAGCAGGCAGCCTGAAGCAACGCATTACACAGATTATTGGCAGCAATTACAATGCAAAACTGGTAAGCGTAAAAGAAGATACGGACTACATGAATATTTACGGTTTTGTTGGCAAGCCCGAAACCGCAAAGAAAACACGGGGCGACCAGTACCTGTTTGTAAACAGCCGCTTTATTAAAAGTGCCTATTTGAACCATGCAGTGAACAATGCTTTTGAGGGCATGATTGCAAAAGACAGTTTTCCGAGCTATGTTTTGTTCATTGACCTTGACCCATCGGTTGTTGATATTAATGTACACCCAACTAAGCAGGAAATAAAATTTGAGGACGAAAAGATTGTGTATGCTTTTGTACAGGCTGCCGTAAAGCATGCATTGGCACAGTTTAGCATTGCACCCAGTTTAGATTTTACGTTGAATGCAGAGATACAGGGACTTGATGCGGTAAGCAAACCTTTCAACGCCGAACAAAGAGAAAGTGCAGCTACTTCTAACTTGTACAAAACATTTACAGGTAAGCATCAGGCCCATAAAATTGAGCCGAACGAAAAAAGTGAGCTGCGGCATTGGCGTGATTTTTTTGAAACAAACAAGGAAGCGGGAGCTGCGAAACATGAACCACAAACAGGTTTGGAGGATAAGCAGATTGGTGGTTTCAGTTATGAAAAAAGCCCCGGAAAGAGCAAGCTATTTACACAGGATTCCAGATTGCCTTTGGCAGATACCGCTTTTATTCAACTGCACAACACATATATCATTGCAGCTACCAATAATGGTTTTATGCTGGTGCACCAGCAACATGCACATGAACGCATATTGTACGAGCGTTACAGCACATCGGTACACAGTGCCAAGGCCGTTACGCAAAAGAGCCTTTTTCCGATAACATTGGAGCTGGCAACACCCGATGCTGTATTGCTGGAAGACCTGTTACCCGATATTGCTGCATTGGGTTATGAAGTGGAGCCTTTTGGCAATAATACATTTATTATACAGGGAAGCCCGGCCGATGTGGCACAGGGCAACGAAAAGCATTCGATAGAACTGTTGCTGGAACAGTTCAAGCATTTTAGTAGCGATATCAAATACAGCAAGCGTGAAAAACTGGTGCGTTGCATGAGCCGTCAGCAAGCCATTAAAGCAGGGCAGGCATTGGGCCAGCAGGAAATGAAACAATTGATTGAGCAACTGTTTGATTGCAATACGCCCAACGTTACGCCAACAGGCAGCCCTACCTATCTGGAATTTAAAGAAGACTATTTGGACAGGATGTTTGGGAAGTAAAAGTGTAATTAGTTGTTAGTTAATTCGTATGTAGACATTCGTATAAAACCGGAAACAATTAGGTAGTGCATTGCTATAAACTATCAACTATTTGCCATCAACTCATTTACTGTTTACATAAAAAATCATCCAATGCAATTGAACTGGACCTGCAAGCATTTTGAAAACCTTACCGTACAAGAGTTGTATGCCATCATGCGTTTGCGTAGCGAAGTGTTTGTGGTGGAGCAGAACTGTGTGTTTTTGGATGCAGACAATATTGACCAAGCTTGCCATCACTTAATGGGCTTTAACGAAACGGACTTGGTTGCTTATACAAGACTGGTTCCTCCAGGTATTACCTATACGGAAATGTCCATTGGCCGTGTGGTAAACTCGCCAGTATATCGTGGCAATGGTGCAGGTAAGGCTTTGATGCAGCAATCCATCAATGAATGTTACCGTTTGTTTGGCAGGCAGCCCATTAAAATCGGGGCACAGCTTTATTTAAAGAAATTCTACGAAAGTTTCGGCTTTGTACAATGTAGCGAAATATATGATGAGGACGGGATTGACCATATAAAAATGATCAAGCAGGCAGTATGACAAAACGAAGGGTTATTTATTTTTTGCTGTACCTGTTGATTGTGCCTATTGGTTATGCAACAAGAAAATTACCGCATCTTTTCCATCCATTTGTTGCGGAATTTGGTGGCGATACTTTATGGGCTACCATGTTTGTTTTTTTGTTCAGGGCCATTTGGCCCAAACCGGCTTTATGGAAAATAGCTTTGTTCACTTACCTTTTTACAGTAGGCATCGAAATATCGCAACTGTACCATGCCCATTGGATAGACAGCATACGTACCACTTTTTTAGGCAAGATGCTATTGGGCTCCGGTTTTTTATGGAGTGATCTTGTATGTTATTTAACGGGCGTAATTTTGGGTTGGCTGATTGCAACCTTTGCGGATAAGTATTCGTCTGTATAGGCATAACCCCCCTTGTTATGAAAAGAGATGCAACCACCTCTGATGATGCAACAGAGTTTATTTATGTTGTTGTAGGCATTGTTGTTCTGGCAATTACTGCCATTTTTGTGCACTAGCAACTACAAGTTTCCCTTTATTACAGATTGATGATCGGTGCTGTCATATAAACAGGCCCCATTCGTCTTCGTACTCGTCTTTGACAAATGTGGATACCCAGTGCTTGAACAGTTCCTTAAACTTGTCTATCTCGTCCCTTATGGCCTGTACATAGCTTGCTTCAAGTATTTTTTCAGCCTTCATGCTCAACATGGCAGATTGTATGAACTGTGCATTTTTACGGATGATGGAAGCGTTTTCCATGCGTATGATATAAATGCCACCCGTTTCTGAGCTTCTTATCTTGGCCCCTGTTTCATAGGCATCGCCCAGTAGCATGTTCTTATGGTCCATCCAATATTCCTTCGGAAAGTCTTCTTCAGATTCTACTATGTTCATACTATCCAACGCACCATTCAGCATCATTACCACCTGGTTCCATTGTTGGTAAAGGGCTTTACAGGCATCCCTTGTAGGGTTGGTTTTCCATGTCTCGTTTCCATCTTCATCCTCATCATCAAAAGCATCGTCATTCCATTCTGGCAAATCATTTAAATGGTCTAGTCTCATGGGCAGATATTTAGGTAGTGGCTCACTTACTAAAATACAGAAAAATAGAATCCGTTTAGAAAGCAACTTGAGCAATATAGCAATAAATCAACTCCGTTTATATCAATGCAACCGCTGTCAAGGCTAAAGCCGTTGACAGGGTTATCATGCTTCCAGTTCAATTTTCAAAAACCTGGCTGTATGGCTTTCTTTGTTTTTAATCATTTCTTCCGGTGTGCCTTCAAACAGTATCCGTCCACCGCCATCGCCACCTTCGGGGCCCAGGTCAATAATATGATCCGCCATTTTTATCACATCCAGGTTGTGCTCAATAATCAAAACGGTATTGCCCCTGTCAACCAGTTTGTTCACCACATCCATCAATAGTTTAATGTCCTGAAAATGCAAACCTGTTGTTGGCTCATCCAGTATATAGAATGTTTTGCCTGTATCTTTCTTGCCAAGCTCGGTTGAAAGCTTTACACGCTGTGCCTCCCCACCACTAAGGGTTACAGAGGATTGGCCCAATGTTATGTAACCTAGGCCAACATCTTGCAGCACTTTTATTTTCCTGTACAGCCAAGGTACTGCCTGAAAAAATTCACAGGCTTCATCTACTGTCATGTCCAATACATCGCTAATGGATTTTCCCTTATAGCGTATTTCCAATGTTTCCCTGTTAAAACGTTTGCCATTACATTTTTCGCAGTGCACATATACGTCGGGCAAAAAGTTCATTTCAATTACACGCATACCACCGCCTTCGCACACTTCGCACCTACCCGTTTTTACATTGAAGCTAAAACGGCCTGCTGCATAGCCACGTATCTTGGCTTCGGGTACCGATGCAAACAAGGTCCTTATCTCGGTAAAGAAACCACAATAAGTGGCAGGGTTGCTGCGTGGTGTACGCCCAATGGGGCTTTGGTCAATCTCAATTACCTTGTCAATTTCTTCCAGTCCTTTTATGCTTTTGTATTCCTCAATTTTCATGCGGCTGTTGTACGCATGTTTGGAAAGTATGGGGTATAGGGTTTCGTTGATGAGTGTTGATTTACCGCTGCCGCTTACACCAGTTACTACAATGAGTTTGCCCAATGGGAATTTTACACTTACCTCTTTTAAGTTGTTGCCTTTTGCTCCTTTCAACTCCAGGAACTTGCCATTGCCCTTTCTTCTTTCATCGGGCACTTTGATGCTTTTATGGCCATTCAGGTATTGTGCTGTTTCGCTATTGCTTTTCAATACTTGTGCAGGTGTGCCCTGCACCACAATTTGCCCGCCGTACTTGCCTGCTTTGGGTCCCACATCCACTAAATAGTCAGATGCCATCATAATGTCCTTATCATGTTCCACTACCAATACGCTGTTGCCAATATCACGCAGGTTCTTCAGAGCTTCAATCAAACGTTGATTATCCCTTTGGTGCAGGCCAATGCTTGGCTCATCCAGTATATACGTAATGCCCTGCAACTGGCTGCCAATTTGTGTGGCCAGCCTTATACGTTGGCTTTCGCCACCGCTTAAAGTACGCGATGGCCTGTTGATGGAGAGGTAGGTTAAACCAACATCCAACAGAAACTGCAGACGTTCACGTATCTCTTTTAGAATGTCTTTTGCAATGGCGTTCTGTTTGCTGCTTAGTTTCTTTTCAATGCCCATGAACCAGTGCATGAGTTTGTCAAGGTTAAGGTCGCTTATTTCGCTGATGTTTTTTTCATCGATCTTGAACCATAAACTTTCTTTGCGAAGCCTTGCACCGTTGCATGTTGGGCAGGTATGCAGCATCATGTATTTCTCTACCCATGCCCTTAGGGCATCGTTGCTTTGCGTGGAGGAGAACCATCTTTTGAGCATTGGAATAATACCTTCGTAACTACCGGTGTACATATCCGGAATGGTATCGTCGTTCATGTCAAGCTCCAGGTTGGCACTTACATTGTTATCGCCAAACAGCAATAGGTTCAAATGCTCGTCGCTTAACTGGTTGATGGGTTTCTCCAAATTGATCTTGTGCTTTTTTGCAAAAGCTATTACTTGTCTGTAAACGCTTGCATCCCTTTCTTCACCCAAAGGAACGATACCACCCTCCGTTACGGATTTGTTTTTATCGGGCAGTACCACGCTCATATCTATTGCATACACATTGCCCAAACCTTTGCAAGTTGGGCAGTAACCATAAGGCGAGTTGAAGGAGAATGCATTGGGTGAAGGCTCTTCGTAGCTGATGCCTGTTTCCAAACACATCAATTGTTTGCTGTACTGTACTACTGTATTGTTATCGTTCACCAACAGAAACATCAGGTCCTTACCCATTTTCAATGTTTGCTGCACGCTTTGGCTAATGCGTACTTTCATGTCGTCGGTAACGGCCAAGCGGTCAATCACTACTTCAATATCATGTATCTTGTAACGGTCCACCTGCAGCTTTGGTGTAAGGTCCATCACCTCGCCATCAACCCTAACTTTCAGGAAGCCTTTTTTGCGTATCTCTTCAAACAGTTCCCGGTAGTGGCCTTTGCGTCCACGTACCAATGGTGCCAATAAGGAAATTTTTTTGCCCTTGAATTTCTGGAAGATACTCTCTACAATTTCCTCCTCGCTGAACTTGACCATTTTTTTGCCGGTATTGTAGCTGTATGCCTCACCAATACGTGCATATAACAAACGCAGGAAATCGTACATTTCGGTAACGGTGCCAACGGTGCTTCTTGGGTTTTTGTTGGTCGTTTTCTGTTCAATGGAAATAACGGGCGAAAGGCCAGTTATCTTGTCCACGTCGGGCCGCTCCATATCGCCAATAAACTGTCTTGCATACGCACTAAAACTTTCCATATAACGGCGTTGACCTTCGTTATAGATGGTATCAAAAGCCAGTGACGATTTTCCGCTACCGCTAACACCCGTAAAAACAACCAATTTGTTTTTGGGTATGCTGATGTCTATATTTTTCAGGTTGTGTTCCTTTGCACCAAAAACCTCTATCCTTTCTTCTATTGTATTTGTTGTAGTAGTTACTGTTTCTTTTTTGCTTGCCATAAACACCTTGTTGTGTGCCGAAATTAAGCACAATAATATTGCCATTCGGAACAATGACTGGTACCCGGTTGCCATTTTGAATTATTGTCAGGCTTAGGCTGTGGAAAGTAGTGGGACGATTGTAAAAGAGGCTGCATGGATCAATCCTGTCAGCCTGTTTTTTTGATGGCTATGACTAAAAAAAGCAGCCCCTTTTTTGAAAAGGGGCTGCGAAATGCTTTTGGTTGGCATTTCAAGGATAGTTTTCTTGGCCGGTACGGATGGTGGTTTTTCAGGATATGGATTCAGTTTATCCATTCATTCAATTCTGGTACAAAAAGACAGTTTTGCTGGCCATTCATCAATAGTATAACCCATGAAAAAAGGGTAGTATCAAAAAAATGGTGTGTAGCCTGTTGTACTACACCCCATTGTAGGCAAGGTTTGAAAAACCAGCAAATAGGCTGACATTTGCGAAAAGAAGCGTAATGTTTGGATTATTTAAAAAGAAAGATGCATCTGGCATCATCAATAAGGTTTGGGTAAGCAAGGAGCAGAAGTGGAATGGCTGTTTGGAGATATTGAAAAGCAAGCCGGAGACCATTTTTGTTGCATGGTTTGAGGAAACTTTTACGGAGCTAAACCGTTTTTTGGAGCAGCATGGGCACACAGCAAAAGTGGTGATGTACAGGCAGGTTTCCCATGCAAAAGCTGCGGATTATATTTTTGTTGAGCACTACCCATTGCTTACCAAAGAAGAGGACGTTTTTGGGCAACTGGCCACCGAAAAAATTACCGTGCTGAGCTCGTTGGACGAACCATTGTTCAAGCATTTTGGTAGTGATAAGATTATTGACATGATTAACAAGTTTGGCATGAATAACGGCGAAGCTATTGAACATGCATTAATCACTTCTTCTATCATCAAGGCACAGGAGAAACTGGTGAAGCAAGTATTGATTGACAATACGGCAAGGAGCCAGAAAGAGTGGATGGAAAAGAATGTACATTAAAAAAGCGGGTATCGGTTTACTGTATAACTGCACCCTGTTATAAATTGAAATGATATTATGATTGTTGCCATTGGCTATTTTGCCTCTTTATTGCTTGCGTTTTCGTTGTTGGTAACCAATACCATCAAGTTCAGATGGTTAAGTACGGGCGGGCAAATTTCGTTTATTACGTATGGCATTTTAATTGGTGCCATGCCTATTATTATAGCCAACTCGGTATTGCTTTGCATCAATATTTACCAGTTGATAAAACTGTACAGGTACGAAGAAACTTTTCACCTGGTACCCATAAAAACAGGTGATATGTTAATAGGTAAGTTCCTGTCGTTCTATCAAAAAGACATCCGGAATTATTTTCCCGATTTTGCTTTTTTGAGCGATGACCACAAAACCTGTTTCGTTGTGTTAAGGGACCTGGTGGTATCCAATATTTTTGTTGCAACACTCACAGCAGATGGTAATGCCATTGTTGAAATAAACTATACTGTACCCAATTACCGTGACTATAAAGTGGGCCGTTTTATTTTCGACAAGGAAAAGGAGTACTTAGTGGCACAAGGTGTTAAGCAGATTGTGTACGAAAAAGTGTTCAACAAAAGCCATCAACAATTTTTGAAGGCCATGGGGTTTGTGGAGCAGGAGGTTAATGGAAAGGCCTGTATTGTAAAGAAGTTACTGTAAGCTATCTGTCACTTTTCAGCATGGCAAACATCATCAGGTCTATCGGTTTCCCGTTATTCATTTCGTATTCCCTAAAAGTGCCTTCATGCATAAAGCCCAGTTTTTGTACGGCATTGATGGATGCAGTGTTTTCTGTTTCAACCGTTGCTTCAATCCGGTTCAGTTGCAATGTATCAAAAACAAAATGCAGGGTTGACAGTGCAGCTTCTGTTACATACCCTTTTTTCCAGAATTCGGGCAATAACCAAAAACCAAGCTCTGCTTTTTTATGCTCCCACGAAACTGCGTGGTAACCAATTATACCAATGGGTTCATGGGTTTCCTTTAATTCCATCAACCAGTAATAGCCAGTTTTGTTGTTGTAATGGTTGGCATAAAAATCCATTTGTTCCTGCACTTCTTCCAACGAATAATAACGTATCAGCATGAACTTGGTAAGCTCGTCATTACGCAGGCCTTTCAATACAAAAGCATTGTCCGATTGCTGTATTTTCCGGAGAGAAAGCCGTTCCGTTTGCAGTTCAAGAAATTCCATCATACCCTTTTTTGCTTCATGTAATTCATTGTACAGCTCAGCATTTATCCAATGCCTGTAAAATATCAGCTGCAATATCATCCACATATTCCAACCCTACAGAAATCCTTATCAACCCTAATGTAATGCCAACAGACAGCCTTTCCTCTTCTGTAAGTTTGCTATGCGTGGTACTTGCCGGGTGCGAAGCAATGGTCCTGCTATCGCCCAGGTTATTGGTCATGGAGCATAGCTCCAAAGCATTCAGGAACCTTCTTCCTGCATCCAACCCGCCCTTCACTTCAAAGGTCAATAAACCACCACCGCTGCTCATCTGCTTTTTGGCAATGGCATACTGTGGGTGCGTTTCGAGAAAGGGGTACTTCACCCAATTTATTTTTGCATGTCCATCTAACTTTTGTGCAAGCTTCAATGCATTCTCAGCATGCTTGTCCATACGTAAATGCAGTGTTTCCAGGCTTTTGGTAAGCACCCATGCATTAAAGGGGCTCATGCTGGGCCCTGTGTTCCTGATAAACAGGTACAGTTCCTTTATCAAATCTTTATTGCCCACAACAACACCGCCCAACACACGTCCCTGCCCGTCAATGAACTTTGTGGCAGAATGCAATACCAAATCGGCACCCAGTGTTATCGGCTGCTGAACGGCAGGCGTGGCAAAGCAATTATCCACCACCAATAAAATATTCCTTGGCTTACAGATAGCCGCCAGGTATTCAATATCAATAATGTCCAAACCCGGGTTCGATGGTGTTTCCACATACAGCATCCTGGTATTGGGCCTTATCAAGGCCTCAATACTTTGCGGTTCGTTCATGTTAAAATAGCTGTAATCAATTCCCCATTTGGGCATGTACTTGGTTAGTATGGTATGCGTGGAGCCAAACACTGCACTTGCAGAAACAATATGGTCGCCTTTTTTCAAAAAGGTCATGAACACGCCAAATATGGCGGCCATGCCTGTTGCTGTTGCAACGCCATCTTCCGCATTTTCCAATGCAGCAACCTTTGCAATAAATTCGTCTACTGTAGGGTTGCTAAAACGGCTGTAGATGTTCACATCCAGCGTATCATCGCTAAAAGCGGCTCCCATGTCTTCTGCAGAATCATATACAAAACTGCTGGTCAAAAACAAAGGCGTACTATGTTCCTTTTCCTGCGTCCGTTCTGTTTGTAAGCGGATCGCTTTTGTAATCGGGTGTAACTCTTTCATGTATAAAATTTATGTAACCAGCTATATCATTTCAATTGGGCTTCCGTGGCGTCGCACCCATGTACTGTATAACGCTATTCATCTTTTATCAAAGCGTAGCTCCATTCATCTGTTTCAATAACCAATTCCTTTCTGCTTGCAACTACCCACTCACTTCTTCCCCATTCACCAACACTTTGTATTGAATGGTTGCCCCTGCCCTTCTTACGGTTTCGGCAACGGAGCAGTATTTGTCAACAGACAGTTTTACTGCACGGTAACCCTTGCTTGCATCAACATTGCCCGTCAGTTCAAAAACCAGGTCAACAGTCTGCCAAACAGAAGGCTCCTTGCCTTGTTCACGTTCACCATCCACTGTAATCTTAAAGCCTGTCAGTTCCTGTTTCTGTTTTTTCAGTATGCTCACCACATCAACTGCACTACAGCCACACAAGGCGGCCAGTACGGTTTGCATGGGCCGCATGCCATTGCCATTGCCACCTTGGTCAACGGGAATATCAATTACCATACTGTTGCCGGTGGCATCGGTAACAGTCATTTCAAAATCAGGGTTCGTTCGTTCTGCGGTAAGTATGGGCATGCTGCAATGTTTAACCCTGCGAAGATAAACGGATGCCACTAATTGCTATTGCTGAAAAAAGGAAAGATATTATTTGCCCTTTCTCAAATCAAGGTTATGGAAATAGAATACCCGGGCTACGTGCAGGCTCCTGTATTGATTGCCCGAAGCCAACTGCTGAAACAGGTTCATGTAGCCAAATTGTATATTGTCTGTTTTGGTGGTCTGGTAAGCAAGACCAACAAAGAAACGGTTCTGGTCAAACGTGTTATTGACTATCTGCTTGCCAAAATTCAAATGCACTTCGTCATTGGCAATAAACGAAAGCCCCCTGGGTGCAAACATTTTTTTGGTAAGCGGCACCTGCATCAATAGGTTATAACGTACACGCCAGTTAAACGAAAAGCTATTGTCCAATTCATCGGCATTCAACAAACGCTGGCGGTAGCGTTCTTCCACACGCACCCATTGCATCAAACGCAGCCTTGGGTATTTGGTATGCCATTGTATCTGCTGCCAGGGCCGGTGTTCCGGCGTGGAGATATTGGCCCCATTGGCCGGTGCAAAATGGTTTACGTATGCATAGCCTGCCGTAAGCTTTGTATCATCGTTTAAATAATAAGTACCGCCAACCCGCACAATGCTTGTAGAAAGGTTATCGAAAAAATTTTCGTGGCTGCGTAACTGCACTTCGCCCCATAAACCCCATTTATTGCTGAACCTTGTTTGGTTCATATAGCCGCCCCATACCTGGTTAATATTGGCAACAGTTTTTGTTTGTGCAGTTGCACCAACAACAATCAACAAAAAAGCAATAAGCAATAACTTGTTTTTCATGTGGCAAAAATAATGCTATGCAACTGTTGTACGCATAGCATTATTTAAACCTGTTACTCTATAGCCGTACCTTCTTTTATTTCATCGCTTGCGTTTTCAATTACCTGCTCACCTACTCTCAATTCGCCAAAAACTTCGGTTGTAGTGCTGGTTGATGCCCCCGTTACCACATCTATTTTTTGGGCCTTTCCATTGCGTACAGCAACAACATATTTTCTTTCGGTAGAAACAACTACTGCTGTTTTGGGAACAGACAAAGCCGTATTGTTCCCCTTGGTGTATAAAGCCACATCGGCATACATGCCAGAAGCCAGCCTGCCATCGTTGTTGGGTACATCCACTTCAATACGCTCGTTGCGTAACTGGTAGTTTACATTGCTTGACTTCCTGGCCACACGCCCAATCATTTTTTTGCCGGGCATGGAAGCAACATAAAACGATACCGTGTCTTGCTGTTGCAGGTTGGCCGACATAGTTTCGGGCACATCCACTTGCAAACGTAGGTGGCTGTTTTGTTTCAGTTCCAGCATGGGCCTGTCTTTTACAGTTGCATTTACCAATGCACCGGGGTGTACATTTCTCTCGGTGATGGTTCCTGCAAAAGGGGCACGCACCTGCAGGTAGCCCAACATGGTTTGCTGCATTTGCCAGTTGGCTTTTTCTGCATTGCATAAGGCACTGTCTGCTTCTAGCTTTGCTTTTACGGTGGAAAGGTCCATGGGCGAAATGGCCCCGGGTGTCCTGTTTGCTTCCAGCAAACGATTGTAACGCTCCTTGTCAATGGAATAGTCGGCCTTTGTTCTTGCATATTTTTCCCTTGCCTGCAATGCAGCCTGCTCTAGCTCTGGAGCTTCCAATGTCATCAGTAAGGTACCTGCCGAAACATTGCTGCCAATATCTACCAACACCTGTTTTACATAGCCATTTACTTTGGGAAAAATGCTTACTTCCTGAAAGGCTGCCAATTGTGCCGGCAACTTTATTACCGAGGCAACACCGCCTTGTTGCACTGTTGCCAATTTGTATTGAACGGTTTTTGTGTCTTTGGTTGGTTGCTTTTGGGGCTCGTTGTCCGTGCAGGATGCAAGCATTAAAAGCAATAGGGAAACGGTGATTGTATATTTCATAAAATGAATGTTTAATGATTATCGCCTTCCGGCATTAATGAAACTTGTTTGAAGCTGGACTTCTGTCTTACCCATCCATACACCAACGGCACAATAAGCAATGCAGCAAATGTGGATGCAATCAGTCCGCCAATTACGGCCCTTCCCAGTGGTGCCGATTGATCGCCTGCCTCACCCATGCCACTTGCCATAGGCACCATGCCGGCAATCATGGCAAGACTGGTCATCAGTATAGGTCTTAGCCTGATGCTTGCCGCTACCGACGCAGCCTTGAACGGGTCCTTGTATTGGGTACGCAACGATTCTGCATTGGTTACAATCAAAATGGCATTGGCAACAGATACACCCGTGCCCATGATCATGCCCATATATGATTGCAGGTTCAATGTTGCCCCTGTGGCCAGCAGCATGAGCATGGCTCCCAGCAATACGGCCGGCACGGTAGAGAGAACAGCGAGTGCCACACCAAATGATTGATAGTTGGCCGTGAGCAATAACAGTATTACAATAATGGCTGCCAGTAAACCGCTTTGCAGGGAGCTCAATGTTTCTGTAAGCAATGACGACATGCCTTTTACTTCTGATACGAGACCTTTGGGCGGTGTACCCAAACTGCTGATGGCTTTTTGAACAGCCGTAGTAGCGGTGCCCAGGTCTTTTTTGTAGATGTTGGCACTTACTGTTAGGAACCTTCTAGGTCCAGACCTGTCGTACTCACCTGGCAGTTCATCGGTAGAAAAAGTTGCGATGTCTGAAAGGATGGGCCGTGGCTTGTTCTTTACCAGTGAAATGGATTTGAGTTGCTCAACGGAGTTCATCAAATATTCGGGCACCTGTACCTGCACTTGATAAGTGTAAGCCACTTTGGTATCCAGCCATTGCACTTTTTCTGTAAAACGGCTGGATGATGTAGCATCCGTAATGCTTCTGGCCACTTCATTCAGGTTAAGACCCATCTGTGCCAGTTTAAACCGGTCAATATTGATCTTAATGTTGGGAAAATGTAAGGGTTGTACTATCTGCACATCACGCAAATAATCAATGTTCCTTAAAGTATCCCTTAGCTTTTCTGCGTAGGATTTCAGTTCATCGAAATTCTTTCCTGCAACCCGTACTTCAATGGGCGTGGATGCACCCTGTGCCATGATTTTTTCTGTAAGTTCAATGGGCTCAAAAGAAATGTTCACTTTAGGAAAAGCATCATGGATGTTCTTGCGTAGTTTATCTTTCAGTTCATCCAGGTTTGCTTTGTAATGTTCATCCAGGTTCACTTGCAACAAGGCTTCGTGTGTACCACTATTGAATATGTAAAGGTTGCTGGAGCCGTAGCTGCTTGGTACCAACCCTACGTAAGCAGAACTGATGGACACGTTGCCATTAGTGGTTGAATCAATAATGTCCAGCACATTTTTTACGGTACGTTCTGTTTGCTCCAGCCTTGTTCCATCAGGCTCTTTGATCCTTACCTGCAACTGCCCGTTGTTTGTTTTGGGCAACAGGTCTTTTCCAATTACCACAAAGCAAATACCTGTAGCAGCCAATGCCAGCAATAAGTACACAAGTACTATTGGTTTGCGTATGGGCATCCATTTACCAATATTGTTTTCGAGGTTATGCTTCATACGTTGAAAGAAGCCTGTTGTTTGCGGATGCGATTGTTCATACTGTGCATCCTCTTGCACTTCCTGCATTTCGTGTTCGTTCAATGCCAGCCCGTCATTCTTGAATTTGGGGTGATGGTGGGGCCTGAACATCTCTTCTTTCAACAGCCAATTAGAAATAACAGGCACCATTGTTTGTGCTGCTATAAAAGATACAATCATGGCAAAGCCTATGGATAAAGACAGTGGCAGGAACATCGCTTTGGGCACGCCATTCATTACAAAAGACGGGGCAAACACAGCCAGTATACAAAGCAGTATCAGCAATAGCGGAAAGGAAATTTCTTCACAGGCGTCCAGTATTGCCTGTTTTTTGTTCTTGCCCATTTCCAGGTGCTGGTGTATGTTTTCAATGGTTACCGTTGCTTGGTCAACCAGTACACCAATGGCCAGGGCAAGACCACTTAGCGTCATGATGTTTACGCTTTGCCCAAACAGTTTCAGAAAGAGTACAGCACTTAATATGGCCACCGGTATAGTGATAACAACCACCAGGCTGCTTCGCCAGTCTTTTAGAAATAACAGTACCATAAGGCCTGTAAGCAATGCACCCAACGCCCCTTCTGTCATCAAACTTTTAACCGCATTGATTACAAAAACGGACTGGTCAAATTCATAGCCTACTTTAACATCATCTGGCAACAGGCTCTGCATTTCGGGCAGTTTACTTTTTAACGATTGTACCACGGCCCATGTGGAAGCATCGGCTGTTTTTACTACGGGGATGTAAACGGAACGTTTGCCGTTGATGAGAGCATAGTCTACCGTAACATCGGCAGCATCGGCCACGGTGGCCACATCATGCATGAACACGGCAGCAGTACCATTGGTTACAATGGGTATGTCTTCAAAATGCTGCACCTGTTCTTCCAAAGTGTTCACACTGGTTACATACATAAGGCTATCTACCCGGAGGTTGCCAGATGGACTGATGTTGTTGTTTTTGGTAATGGCTTCTACCACCTGGTCGGGCGAAAGGTTGAACCTTCTTAATTTTTCCGGGTCCACACTTACAACAATGCTTCTTGAGTTGGCACCAAAAGGCGGTGGTGCCGATAAACCTGAAACCGTGGAGAACATGGGTCTTACACGGGTTACTGCAAGGTCGTAAATTTCTTTCAACGATTTTGTTGGACTGCTAAATACCAGTTGGCCAACAGGCAATGAAGATGCATCAAAACGTATTACCTGCGGAGGCAATGCCCCAGGTGGAAAGAACTTGGAAGCCCTGTTTACCTGCAATGCCACTTGTGCCGAAGCTTCGGCCATATCTGTGCCTTCATAAAAAGAAAGTTTGATTAATGTCAATCCCTGAATGTTCTTGCTTTCCATGTTCTTGATGCCATTCACATATAGAAACTGGTCCTGCAGGCGTGTGGCAAAGAAGCCTTCCATTTGCTGCGGGCTCATGCCGCCATAAGATTCGATGACGTAAATGGTGGGCAGGTTCAGCTTGGGAAAAATATCGATGGGTATTGTTCTTACTGCCATAACAGAGAAGAGCAATAGCCCCGTAAAAAGCACCATTATGGTAATGGGCCTTTTTAATGCGGTACGTACCATAATTGTTTATTGAATGGTTTGAATGAATTGGTTGAGGTTGCCCGTAGCCGTTGCCTTGTCCAGTTGTGCCAGGTACCAATCGCCAATGGTTTCTATATAATCCGTTTGCGAGCGGTACAGTACGAAGGATGCATTGGTCAGGTCAATCAATGAAATAAGACCGGCTTTATACTGTGCCATTTTTTGATTGTACACCGCTTCCGCCGATTGCAATTGCACGGGCAGTTCCAGCAAATTGCTTTGCGTTACGTTTAGCATATTGTTGGCAATGGCTGCAGCATTCTTCAATACCAATTGCTGTTGTTGCAACTCCTGTTCGCTGGCCTGTAACTGGAACCTGTTAATGGTTAATTTGTCTTTTTTATAGATGCCATTAAGCAGGTTATAGGTAAATGCAACACCCAATGCATAATTGAAACGTTGGTAGCCCAAACCTGTTGAGAGTGATTTGAACTGGTCGTTGTATTGTATGCTTGAACCCCTTGCCCACACACTTCCGGCCAGCATGATTTTGGGCAGGAAGGATTTTTTGATGAGGTTTTCATTTACAGTCAACAGGTTCTTTTTGCTTGTATAGACACTGAGCAGTGGGTTGCCCAAACTATCCATGGTGTAGTTGGTGCTCAATGAGATTTTCCTGAACAGGCCGCTGGTTGTATCAATGGCCAATTGCTGGGCAGCAATGCCTGTAAAGAAAGACAACTGTTCTTTCAGTTCATTGATTTTGCCAAAAGTCTGGTTGTAGTTGATTTTTGTTTTGGACAGTTCTGCCAAGGCCAAGCTTGAGTCGGCACCAGGTTTTAATCCGCTTGCCGTTAGCGACTGTATCACCGTATAAATGCTTTGGTAGCGTTGAATGTTCTGCTGGTCGGCACTAAGCCTGTATTGCTGCTTTAGAATATTGAGGTACAGTTTTGCAATGTTTGACTGTATGCTGTATTCATCTTTTTGCAGGTCGGCCTTGAAAAGCTCCTGGTACGATTTTGCGGTTTGCAGTTTTGCATTGTTTAATCCAAAATTCACCAATTCGTATTCGCTGTATAGCACTGCTACATTGGCCGTGGCTGGCTGTAGGGTATTGTCGGCCCTGATGCCGCCAGAGGATGATGGTGTAATACCAAACGTGAACAATGAACCTGCCAATGAGTTGTTGGATGCAATGTTTAACTGTTCGCTGGCTTTTAGTGATGGCAGAAAAGAGTGCCTTGTTTCTGTGATGGAGGCGTCGGATGCCTGTACCAATGCCTGCTTCTGTTTCAGTAAAGGCAGGTAATGTTTGCTTGAATCAATTAATGATTGCAATGAATAATGCTGCTGTGCATTTGCAATGCCCGCCATGCATGCAAGTACAAAACAGCATATCCCTTTTAGAGGATTGCCCATGTATAATATATTAAATTGAAAAAATGTTATTGCTAGGGTAACTAAGCAATAACAGGCGGGCCCCGCAGTTCCTGGATAAGGAAAAGGGGCGTTGGCACAATGGTGCAGCATTGGGGAACATTGTACCGCACAAAGCAAGACACCATTGGTGCTTCAATAACCAATGGCTGGATATTCGGAACCGTTTCGGGAAAGAAACGCTTGTTGAGCCTGGTATGTTTTTTTGTTTTTTTGTCTGGCTGCTGGCCTGTTATCTTGCTTTTGGCCAAGCCGGATTCCTGTGTTACGGACAGGATTGCCCGGTAAGATGTTTCATGGGAGGCAATGTCGTAATTGAAAAGGGACTGCACCATGAAGAACACTGCCGATAGAACAATCAGCAATGTTTGTTTGCCATATAAAACAATATCTTTTCTATCCCTTGTCATACACTGTTTCAGAAAGCGAATGTAGCACAAGTAAAGAAAAAAATATAATTAGTACAACAGCAACAGTGGCACAGCTATAGGATTAGGCATTTGCAGAGTTATGAATTTGACGCCGTGAGCGGAATCGAACCGCTGTAAAAGGTTTTGCAGACCTATGCCTAAACCACTCGGCCACACGGCTGTTTTAAAGTCATCCCGAGGAATCGGGATGACTATGTCGAAACTTAACGATTGCTTAATAAAACCAAAAAACGAGTTGTATGCATCATACTTACCCTTTAAATAAAAGGGACAGCATGGGTAACGAAGCAAATATTGTTGATGCCAAACAGGCACAGTAGTATGAAAATTATTTCAGCAAACCATCAAAAGTAATGGCTGCATAGTACAGGCCACCCAGCGTTGGTCCGCCAGCATATTGTATATAGTTGCTGTTGAAAATATTGGTGCCGCCAATTTTAATGGTTGCTTTCGATTCAGGTACACGGTAGGTAACCTGTGCATCGAAAGTGTTGATGGCAGCTACCTGACCAGTTACCAACGGGCTTTCCCATAAGAAAGACTGTTGCCATTTGTAGGCAATTGCAAAACCTACATTCTTTACAATTTCACGGTTGCCAAAAGATAGGTTTGCAGAAAAATCGGGTGTGTTGAAACCGGTAACAAAAATATCGCTGCTGCTTTGTGCCTTTAATTTGTTGTAGCTGATATTGCCACCAATGGTGAATTTTTTATAAAAGTTGTAGGTTGTTCCAAAAGCAAAACCATAGTTGGTGTATTTGTTTTTTGCGTTGGTGTACACACGGTAACGATCCTGCCCCTTGCTTGCTGCATTGCCACCGCTGGCAGTTGTGGCATCACGGTTCCTGTCAACCATTGCTATTACGGCTGCATCGCTGCCAACTGTTTCGCCCTTGGGTACAAATACCTGTATCTGTCCCAGGAAGCCGTCGTAAGTATTGGTATAGGCATCAATATCGAGCACCAGTTTATTGTCCAGCAAAACACTTTTATAGCCCACTTCAAAAGAGTTGATTTTTTCGGGGCGTGCATTGGGTAGGTTGGCCACTTCCAATAGGTTCCTGTTGGCCAAAGCTGCCGCATCTGTATTGCCTGCGGCCTTTACTGCTGCATTGAAGTTTACAACGGATGCCTGTGTATAGCTATTGTCTAAATAACCCAGTCCATCATTAATGTATGAAAGGCTACCCACACGTTTTACACGTCCGTTGTTTACATAGCTCAATGCTTCAAACAACGCAGGGAAGCGGTAGCCCTGTTGATAGGTAACACGGAAGTTGTGCACTTTCTTAACAGTATAAACAGCAGCAATACGCGGTGTGAATTTGCCCTGGAACTCTGGGTTGTAATCGTAGCGTAAAGAGCCCCATAGTTTCAATTTTTCTTCAAAGAATGTTTTGGTTACCTGTGCAAAGCCGCCAAACTTTTTGTAGTACACATTTTTGCCAAAGCTGCCATCGGGCAATGCCTTGTTCCTGTCTGCAATAGGTCTTGAAAAATCAACGAAATTGTTTCCATCAGGAATGATTTCATAAATGCGTGCATCGCCACCTACCAGCAAGTCAACATATTTTACAGTCTTGGATAAATCCCATTGGCCTTCCAAATGATACAAATTACTTTTCTGTATCAATGCAGCACCACCTGTAACAGGAGCATCGGGAATCAGGCTTGACTGTATGTCCCAGTTGTTAATGTGCCGTATGGTATTCTTCAAATCTTCAAATGCTTGTGTACCGGGCTCTACCCTGCCTTGGTCGGCAATCTTTCTTGCATAGTTGTTGGCTGCTGCAAGGTTAGCAGATGTCAACGCACCACCATTGGCCGATGCATAGGCAGTAAGTGCGTTTTTATACTTGGTGCCCCATGCACTGTTGCTTCCGCCACTAGCCAAATCAAGGTTATCGGCCAAAGGTTTTACGTTATAGGAGTCGCCTGTATTTTCTTTCGAAATATAGGCACGTACCTGGAAATTATCCCCTTTTACTTCAAGGCTATGGTTCTGTACAACCACATTGTCTAATTGGATTTTATTGCCTCTTTGAAACACGCCATCCATTTTTCCTATCCTATAACTATAAGCAATTTCAACATGCTCACTAGGTCTAAAATGCAGGGCTGCATCAAACTTCAGGTTATCAACCGTAGGGCTTACCAGGTCTTTTTCCCAGTAACCGGTACGTGCCACAGTTAATGTTTGATTGGCATTGCCATTAATGGTTAAGCCTGTTACAGAAACGGTATTGCTGCCGGCAAGGGCATCATCACCATATTTGTTCCATCCGTCAAAAGCAGCATTGGCATCGCCATTCAATTCGGGAAAGGCAGGGTTTGCTGTTTTTAAATTGTTGGGGTTCTGGTCTTTTCTTGTATCGCTGAGCCAATCCGTTCCACGCAAATAATCGAAGTTTACTTTAAATGCAAATTTGTTGTTGAATGCCTTTGCATAACGGAACGCAGTTTCGGTAAGGTTGCTTAAATCCCTGCCCGTACCACCAACATGGTTCAGTCCTGTTTTTTGATACAAACTTAAACCTTGATTGGTAAACGGACTTTTTGTAATGAGGTTTGCCATGCCGTTAATGGCGTTCATGCCATACAGTGCAGATGCTGCACCAGGTGTAATTTCAACGCTCTGTATATCCAGTTCCGTAGGACCAATGGCATTGCCCAAAGGCACACCCAATGTTGCCGCCTGCATGTCAACCCCATCTACCAATTGCATGAAACGGAAGTTGTTGGGTATGTTGAAGCCCCTGGTATTGGGCACTTTAAAAGTTAGGCTGGATGTGGTCATCTGTACACCTTTCACGGTTTCCAGAGCATCGTAAAAACTTGGTGCCGGTGTTTCTTTAATGGCACGTATGTCCAGCTTTTCGATGGCTACCGGCGATTTCAGTATGCTTTCCGAAACACGGGATGCGGTTACCACCACTTCGTTGCCCAGGTAGGCCTGTGTGGCCAACGCAACTTCCAATTGCGAGGAAAGGCTTTTCACTTCAAACTCCTGTGCCTTGAAACCGATAGAAGTAAATACTAGGGTGAAGGGGATTTTTGATTTTGTTCTTAGTTTAAAATCGCCAGTGGCATTCGTTACCGTACCGGCAACTGTACCTTTTATCTGTACGCTCACATCGGGTAGGGGTTCCTTTTTTTCGTTGGTTACCTTACCGGATATTTCGATAACGGTATTATTGTCCTGTGCAAGAATGGATGTTGCCAAAAGTAGCAGTGGCAGTAAGTATAGAAATTGTTGGGTAATCTTTTTCATGATTGTATTGTAAACAGTTATAATTTTTGGTAACGGGCAGCAAGGTCACTATTGGGCACCAGTTGCGTCGCACCCATGTGCAATAGAACGCTACCAGACAGCCACATTATAAATAGCAACCTATAAGTTTTGTAATCAACTCAACATCGGGCAGCATGAAATGGAAACAGCAACATAAGGTGGGAACTACTTTGTTGTACAGAAAATTGTTTGTTCGTTAATTGATCCGATTGTGCTTTCATATTGCAAATGTATGGATAAACTTTATTAGTCTACAAAATTAGTAGGGTTTTATTTTAAAAAAATATTTTCCTTTGTTTTACCAATGCTTGCGATTGTCAAGAAGTAAAGCTTGGCCTAATAAAACCTTACTACATTACACTTATTTGCTGTATCACGTTATTGACATTGCTTTACCATGCTGAACAACGCATTGGCGTACATGGGTGCGACGCCAGTAAAGTTGATGGTTGCACTGTTGTTGGCAACCAAAGAAAAAATGTGATGTGTGAAGATTGCAGTTGTTACAGTTTGCCGATTACTTTGTACAGGGTGAATATGCTTGTAGCAATAACAAGTACACCAACCGAAAGATAGGTTGTTTTAATGGGCAGCCTGCCTACAAGCCTTGCTGCTATTGGGCCGGCAACAACGCCACCCATAATAAGCCCCAGCACATCCATAATGGGCAAATGCTTTAGCAGTATAAAAAATGTAATGGCACTTGCCAGTACCACAAAAAATTCGGCCAGGCAAACCGAGCCAATAACATAGCGGGGGCTTCGTCTTTTTGCAATCAATGTGCTTGTTACCAATGCACCCCAGCCACCACCTGCAAATGCATCCATTAACCCACCAACAGTTGCCAACCAGCCTGCACGTTTTACCTTATCGCTCTGGCTTTTTTTCTTGTAGGCTTTACGGATAATGAAATAACCCAGATAGCAAGTATATATAGATAGCGGAATGCGTACCCAAGAAAAATTTTTGTCGTGTGCCCATACGGCCAAAGCCGCACCAGCAATGGCACCAATAATGCCGGGCCATACCAATGTGCCAAATAGTTTTTTGTTGATGTTGCCAAAACGGTGGTGGCTGAAACCCGCAACACCACTGGAGAAAACCCTGGCAGAGTGAACACGGCTACTAACGATTGCTGGCGGCACACCAATAGCCAGTAAGAAGGTAGTTGATATAGTACCATAACCCATGCCCATTGACCCATCAACCATTTGTGCAAGAAAGCCAGTAAGTAGCATAAGTAAGAAAGTATGCGTATCAATGGTGTTAATGATAGCTTTCCCATTATCTAACAAAGTACCAAAAGGCACATACGATAACAGTGCATGCGAAACCAGTATCACTACAAAACCCAGTAAACTCCACAACACAATTCTTGGCCACTTTTTCTGTTCATCTCTTGATGTTACTTGCAGATTGGACTGTTTTGATACCAGCACTTTTGTGAGTTCGTTCAATTGTTTAACTTTCTCATCAAAATCACCACTGATATTGTTGCGTATAGATTGCATGTTGTTGAGCACATCATCCAATTCGTTTGGTATCAAATCTGTAATAACTTCTTTAACACGTTTGGCAATGGTGGGCGATTTACCATTGGTAGATATAGCAATTTTGAGGTTGCCTTTTCTTACGATGGAGCTTAAATAGAAATCGCATAGCTCGGGCTTGTCTGCCGCATTTACCAAAATACCCTTGCTTCTTGCATCGGCAACTATCTGTGTACTTATTGCAGTATCGTTAATTGCTATAACCGCTATATCAATATTGTCAAAATCATCAATGCTGTAAGGCTTTTGTATAAGCTGTATATTAGGATATTCTTTAGCAAGCAGTTGAATGTTGCTGCTGATTTCTTTTGCTACCAGTTTGATATTTGTTGCAGGCGAGTTATTGATAACTGCCTGGAGTTTCTCCATGCCAACATGACCACCGCCTACAATAAGTAAGCGTAGGTTTTCAAGTTTCAAGAAAACGGGGAAAAGCTGATTACTTTCCACTGAAGTAGTTGACATAGTGTGCGAATATACAATACCCTACTAATTTAGAAGACTAATTAATACATAATTTTCTCTATCCATTCTTTTGCGTTTCTGGAAGCATAGGAAATGATCATGTTGGCACCACTACGCGTTAATGCCGTCCACACTTCGGTATGTGCAGCTTCACGCTGCATAAAGCCTTGTTGCACCATTGCTTCAATAGCTGCATACTCACCGCTTACATGATAAGCAGCTAAAGGTTTTAAAGTTTGTTGTTTCAGAGCAGCAATAATATCTGTATACAAACCCGCAGGTTTTACCATTAAAATATCTGCACCTTGTTGTGCATCACGCAGGCTGCTTGCAATGGCATCATTGATATTGAAAGGTGAAATCTGGTAACTCTTTCTATTTTGAATACCATGTGTATTGGGTGCCGAATTACATGCATCGCGGAAAGGGCCGTATAGTTGTGATGAGAATTTTGCAGCATAACTCATAATGCTTACATCATCAAAGTTCAGGGCATTCAATATATTTCGTATGGCTGCAATACGACCGTCCATCATATCGCTTGGTGCTATACAGTCGCTACCGGCATTGGCCAGTTCAGCAGCGTATTTGCTTAATACATCAACCGTTTTATTATTGAGCAATTTTGAATGGTCGTTATTTAAGATACCGCAATGCCCATGTGTGGTGTAACTGCACAAACAAACATCTGTTGCTAACCAAATATCGTTTCCAAAGTTTTCTTTAATTGCTTTTACGACATTGGCAGCAAATGAAAAATTGAAATTGTTGGCTACTTTATTTGCAGGAACGGGAAACAATAAAAATTTACTTATACCATTTTGTAGATCATTTTCAATGGTATGCAGAACAGAATTGATGGTTTCTGATTGAACACCATGTAAGCCATTCAATGCTACTGGTTCATGCAATACTTCATTTACAAACAATGGCTGAATAAAGCTCTTATATGAAAGATGCACAGTAGCCGTCAATTCACGTATATGTGCATCTGTACGCAGCCTGCGTTGCGTAAGCGGGTAGTTTATTTTTTCCATTGGATGAATGATTTAATATTGGGAAATACAACTGGGTTGATACCTGCTTCCTTTAATAGTGTTGCTGTTTCGCCAGATGGGCAGCAATGCACAATATCTTCTTTAATGATTGATTGATATTGTTGGTACTGATAAAAGCTTGTCCAGAAAATAGTATTTGCATTTGCTATTGTATGTTGCGTTGCTTCCGCTGCCTGCATCAACAGTTTATAAGAAGCAATAGCCTGCCAACCTTTCTTCTTCCAACTGGTTGCCCCTTGTTCGCTTGTTAGGATGCAGATATTTTGTTGATCAATTTTTATCAACGGCATTTGCCAGGCTTTTTGTAGAAACTCCAAACCAAATGCATCACCGCAACCCGCAACCCAAATGTGCTGCTTTGCCAATTGGAACCAGGTTTTTGTACCTGCAGCCCAAATATTCTTTGTCTGCAGTTGATGAATCAACTGTTCATTGTTCACCGCTTTATAATTGGCTATGTACACAGTAGCCTGTTCAATATGTATCGGTTCATCAAAATAATGATACGAAAAAAAACTGCCCATATAATCTGTAGTGCTAAACAAGGTTGGGTCTTTTTCTATAGTTGGCAAACTGTACCAATTAGAAAATGCTGCTCCTTTTTCATTTGTCCCTGCAGCATATACCACTGTTTTATCAGTATCATATTCAATAGTTGTAACGCCAAATTTTTGCAGGCAGCCGGTACCGTAAGTCAATGCTACTTTTTTTTCTGTAATACAATCCTGCATGAGCTTTGGATTGTTGATTGCTTCAATCACTTTTATTGCATTGCTGTTTGAATGATGGGCTTCTGCAACAATCGCTCCTTGGCAAGGTGCGGGTACGCATTCAATTAATGGAAGGAACATCAATTTTTTATCTGCCAATAATGCTTTGATTGAACCAGCATCCTGTTTACTATCCAGCAACCTGTTGATGCCTGCTGTTGCCAAAATGATGGCATCGTATTCGCCTGCATCCAGTTTACGCAAGCGTGTGTCTACATTACCACGGATGATTTTTGTTTCAATAGAAAAATCATTACTCCATTGTGGCAATGCTTTTCTCAAAAAACCGATGGCCATTTCTTCCCTTCGTGGGGAACAGGTACCGATGATAATCGTTTGCCCTTGTTTGATCTTTTCTTCTACTGTTGCATTAAAGATGGCAACATCCCTGGTATCGTCCCTTTCAACAATGGCAAATGTATTGTCACCAAAAAAATGGCTGCCGCTCATGTCTTTTAATGAATGCACGGCTATATCTGCTTCTCCATTTTGTAATGCATCAAAAATATCTTGTGTAAAAAAATCGGAGCCTTCAACAGTTTGTAAGGGAATGTTCTGCAACTGGTCGCCACGGCTTTCCCTTGGCAACAGTTCCACTTGTATATCAGGAAAAACAGCTTCTATTTTACGCTTCGTCTTCTCCATCTGCAACAGTGATAGCCTCGATGCCCTGCCTGTTATGCGTATCTTTTCCATACAGCAATTTTTTGAGGCTATACGCCAAGTGATGAATATGTTTCGGTTGGTGTTTTGCCGTTACAATAATGCGTAAACACTCTTCCCCTTTAGCTACAGTAGGGAAATTGATCGGTTGAAGATATACGCCTTGCAATTGCAAGAGACCATCTGCCAATTGCTTGCAACGTTTTGCCTCGCCAATATGTATGCGGGTTATATGCGATTGATTGGGTGTATATGCAACACCGTTTTCATGTAACACATTCCTCAATAAAATAACATTGTCATGAAACGCTTTGCGATACAATGCATTTTGTTGAATGAGCTGGATGCTCTTGTTTGCAGCGGCACAAATGGCTGGTGGCAATGATGTAGTAAAGATGAAACCGCTGCCAAAGCTCCTGATAAAATCAATAACCGTTTTTGATGCGGCAATATAACCACCAAAAACACCAATGGCTTTTGATAAAGTGCCGTTTACAATATCAACTTCTTCTTGCAAGCTTTCTTGTTCAAAAATGCCTGCACCTGTTGGGCCATATAAACCAACTGCATGTACTTCGTCTACATAAGTCAATGCATTGTATTGCTTGGCCAGTGCTATGATTTCTTTTGCGTTGGCAATGGTGCCGGCCATGGAGTACACAGATTCGAATACAATTATTTTAGGCTGGCTGTAGGGAATGCTTTGCAGTATTTCTTCCAGCTGTTGTACATCGTTGTGCCTATAAATTTTCTTTTCGTTGCCTGCGGCTTTCATGCCTTCGATAATGCTTGCATGATTGTATTCATCCGAAATAAAAACAAGCCCATTAATATGTTTACCCAAAGTTTGCAGTGTACTTGCATTGGCCTGGTACGCCCCATTGAACAGCAATGCGGCTTCTTTTTTGTGCCAGGCAGCCAATGTGTTTTCGAGTTCTATATGATGGATAGTGGTGCCCGAAATATTTCTTGTGCCGCTGCTGCCTGTGCCACTTCTGTGCGAAACAAAACTCAACTTGGCTATTACATCTTCGTGTGTACTCATGCATAGGTAGTCGTTGCTGCACCAGTTGATGGCGGAGCGCTGGACACCTTCGTTGTTCTTGTAGTAGAAGTTGGGAAAGTGCTGTGCACTTTTGTTTACTTCCAAAAAATGGCGGTAGGAACCTTGTTGCTTAAGGCTATCCAGTTTCTGTTGAAGTATGTTGTTGTAGTTGATCATTTTGTTTTGTTTTTGGGGACACGGATTACACGGTTTGGATGGATACCCACTGATTTATTTTGCTTTGCAAAATGGTTGGATTTTTATGCTTTGCATTAAGTCCAATTATGTTTTGTTGTTGATGTCCCGATAGCTATCGGGAGCGACTCCATTGCAGTTGATTTATGTTGTATAGCTGGTTACAAAAAGACCCATCCCATTATCATTCTGTTCACCTGTTGTGTACGTTGCCCCTCCGAGGAGGGGATGGTCATTGTATTAACATGGAGATCTTACACCAATTGCTTTCGTTTGGTGAAGTCACCAAATTTTTCATTGCTGTTCCTTTCATTTTTAAATGATAGAAATAAATTATCCAACTCATGCAACAAACCATCTTCATCGAGATGCTCTTTGTATGTTTTGTTTAAACGGTAGCCTTCATAATCGCCGCCGAGCTGCAGGTTGTATTTACCAGCGGCCGTGCCAATAAAGCCGATCTCTGAAATGGCCGAACGTCCGCAGCCATTGGGGCAGCCTGTCATGCGGGTAATGATTTCTTCGTCCTGCAATTGATGTTTGGTCAGCAATGGTTCTATCTTATCAATCAATGTTGGCAGGTAACGTTGTGCTTCTGCCAAAGCCAAAGGGCAAGTGGGCAACGCAACACAGGCCATTGCATTTTTACGCAGACCAAATGCATTGTTGGTATGCTCAATGATTCTATATTTTTCTAGAATGTCGTTGATAGTATTTTTATCTGCAGGCTGCACATCGGTCAAGATAACATTCTGGTTGCCGGTAAAACGGAAATTTGCTTTACCTGTTTCAGCAAGTTCCAGTAATGCAGTTTTCAATGCAAGCTGCTCATCATCCAGCACCCTGCCGTTCTCTACAAACACAGTGTAGTGCCATAAACCTTTATCGCATTGCTTCCAACCATAATAGTCTGTACGTTCGGTAAAAACATAGGGCCTTTCATTTTCCAAAACAAAACCGATGCGTTTGTTGAGTTCGGCTTTAAAAGCTTCGATGCCCATGTTGTCGATAGTGTATTTTAACCTTGCCAATTTTCTGTCGCTGCGGTTACCATGATCACGTTGAATGGTAATGATCTCATATACTGCTTTGAACAGCTTTTCTTTGGTATCTGTAAAACCGATAACCGTTGCAGCCCTTGGATAAGTAGCAGCATTGCCATGTGTGGCAGACAATCCACCACCAACAGCAATGTTGAAGCCTTCCAGTTTTCCGTTGTTGATGATGGCTATTAAACCAATATCGTTTGCAAAAACATCTACATCATTATTGGGCGGAATGGCGATGGCTATTTTGAATTTACGGGGTAAATATCTATCCTGGTACAATGGATCTTCCTCGCTATGTTCAGCCAGCTTTTCTTCATCTAACCAGATGCTGTAATAGCTTCTTGTTTTGGGCAACAGCAGTTTACTTATTTCATCTGCATAAGCATAGATCTCATCATGCAAAGAAGATTGCTTGGGGTTGGGCGAGCACAGTACATTCCTGTTTACATCGCCGCAGGCCGCAATGCTATCCAGTTTCAATGTATTGAATGCTTGTATAGTTGGCTTGATGTGGCTCTTTACAATACCATGCAATTGCACGGTTTGCCGTGTAGTAATTTTTATAACGCCCGTTGAATGTTCACCAGCAATGTGGTGCAAGCCAACCCATTGTTGCGGTGTCAAAAATCCACCGGGCAAACGCAGGCGTATCATGAAGGAGTATAACCATTCCAGTTTTTTTGCGGAACGTTCTTCTCTTCTATCACGATCGTCTTGCTGATAAAGGCCATGAAATTTTATGAGCGACTGATCGTCTTCACGCAAAGAGCCTGTAATACTGTCTTGCAGGCTTTCTTTTAAAGTGCCACGTAAACCATCGCTACTGGTTTTTATTTTTTCTACGTGTGATAGTTTCTTTTCGTTGCTCATTTAATACTATGTTTAAGGTTTGAAGTTTAATGTTTAAGGTTGTTTGCATGTTATGAACATTAAACTTTTAACCTTAGACTTTTAACTGCTAGTACACTTCCTTCTGGTAACGGCCTTCTTTTTTCAATTGCTCCCAATAGGCTTTTGCTTCTTCGCTTGTTTTGTTGCCGTATTGTTCAAACAAGTCAAGCAAAGATTTTTCAACGTCATTGCTCATGGGGTGTTTGGTGCCGCTTAAATAAATGCTGGCACCGTTTTCAATCCATGAAAAAAGCTCTTTGCCTTGCTCCAGCATTTTATGTTGCACATATACTTTTTCTTTTTGGTCACGTGAAAAAGCAAGGCTGATATTATGCAGTACCTCTGTCTGCAAATGGTTCTGCAATTCTGTTTGATATAGAAAGTCTTTTTGAAAATGTTGCTCACCAAAAAACAGCCAGTTCTTTCCTGTAGCCCCTGTGGCATCACGTTCTGCAAGGAAGGAACGGAAAGGTGCAATACCAGTGCCTGGGCCAATCATGATAATATCTTTTTCAGGAGCGGCCAATTTAAAATGCTTGTTCTTGTGTATGTAGAAGTTGATGGGCGTATCCAGTTCCGCATCACCTAAAAAATTACTGCATAAGCCATAGCGTTTGTCTTCATGTGAAATAAATTCATCCCTGCGAACCGTAATATGTATTTCTGTTTCATGCACTTTGGGCGATGAAGAAATGGTATATAAACGTGGGGCAATGGGCGATAGCATCTTGATCACTTCAATAAACTGCCCTTCATTTTTTACGGGATAATTTTTGATCAGATCAATCAGGTCTACCCTTGTATCGGGAATATCCTGCTCAACAATGGCTGCATATTTTTTAATGGAGGAGCTTAAGAGGTAGCATATGTTTAGATTGTTGATCAACAAGTCTCTTGCAGTACCCGTATGTTTGGCGGTAACTATTTCTGCCAAAGGATGCGTACCTGTTAAAGCCAATAATGTATCTACAATAAAATCTTTGTTGTTGGGAATAATGGCCAACGCATCGCCTGCCTCATAGTCTATGGTTTCTGCTGTTGCAATTTCAATATGATAGGTTTCTTTGTTGGAACCTTTATCGTTTAAGTTGATGTTTGTAATGATCGTACCATTATAAATTTTCTTGCCTGCTTTTTTTGCGATGGGTTCTGCTATTGAAACTTGTTCAGGAGCATTGGTAGCTGATTGCTGCAAATAGTTCAACACTTTGTCAAACCATTGTTTGGCATTGACTTCATAATCCACATCACATCTTTGCAAAGGCACAACACGGGTTGCTCCGAACTTTGCCAATTGAGCATCTACATCTTCACCAGTCTTGCAAAAGATGGGATAAGAAGTGTCGCCCAATGCCAACACGCTGAATTTGGTATTGCTTAATTGCAATTGGTTTTGATGGATATAATCGTAAAACTTCTTTGCAGATTCTGGCGGTTCGCCTTCGCCATGTGTGCTGATAACAATAAACAGATTTTCTTCTTTAGATAAATCAGTCAATCGATATTGATCAACGCCAGCAAGCTTTGCAACAATGCCTTGTTTTTTCGCAATAGCTGCAAATTGGGTAGCTAATGATTTTGAATTACCTGTTTCTGTTCCATACAACAGGGTTATTTTTTTAATGGTATTTGTATTGGCCGCAACAGAGTTGTTATTGGCTACAATGCCATTCAAATAACCATTCATCCATAGCAGTTCTTCTTTGGTAGATGAACTGATGAGTTCTTGTAACTGTTTCAATTTTGCTTCTTGCAACATGGGAACACTTGGTTTACTGACTAATTATTTTTTACCACGAAGACACTAAGGACACTAAGTATCAAGATGCAGTAGTATTTCTTTGTGTACTTTGTGTCTTTGTGGTTATTGATTTTATTGTCTACACCAGTTCATTAAACACACTTCCTGCTTCTGTTGGCTGCAACCACTTAAAACGCTGGTGCAGGTTTACCACATTGCCAATAATTACTAATGATGGTGAACTAAACTGCTTGCCTTTAAAATCCCTCTCACAATCTTTCAATGTTGTTATATGAATTTGTTGATGTATAGTGGTTGCCTGTTCTATCAACGCTAAAGGTGTATTGGGCTTTTTTGTGAAACGCAACAGTATCTCTGCAAGCCCGGTTACATTTTTTGCAGCCATATAAAACACGAGCGTATCGTTGCAAGTAGCAAACTGTCTCCAGGATTCTGGGGCATAACTGCTATTGGGGTTATAAGTTAAAAACTGTACACCTTGTGCATGGCCCCTTGCTGTTAACGGAATACCTGTATAAGCCGAAGCACCAGATGCTGCTGTTATTCCAGGAATTATTTCAAAGTCAATATTATGTTCTTCTACCGCTATCAGTTCATCCAATACATTGCTAAAAAAGGCAACATCGCCACCTTTTAAACGAAGCACATTTTTACCTTGCAAAGCATGTTCAACAATCAGGTTGCTGATTTCTTCCTGCGACAAAGAAGCATCGTTGTAGCCTTGCTTGCCTGTAGCAATAACGGTTGCATCTTTATTGGCAAACAGCGATATGATCTCAGGGTTCACCAACCTGTCGGCCAGTATCACTTCTGCTTCTGCAAGCCTGTGTTGCAGTTTTACCGTTATCAGTTCTGCATCGCCAGGGCCTGCCCCAGCCAATACTACTTTTCCTTTTGTCGTGCTCATTATTCTACAATTTTGATAGAGTAATTGAATAAAATTTTCCCTTTCGACAATCCCGATAATTATCGAGACAACCTGATATGCTATCCGTTAATTTGTTTACTGAAATAAAACAGCAGCTACTGTGCTATGGCTTGTTTCATCAATTAAAATGGCACTTCCGTTGGCACGCAGCTTTGTATAACTATCGTACACCAATGGTGATGCGGTTTTAATGGTTGCTTTTACCACTTCATTCAACTTTACATTGCCTTCAACGGGTTGTTGCTGCAATGTGTTTACATCCAGTTTATATTCCACTTGCTTGATCACGCTGCGTATCAACCTGCTGTTGTGTTGCAGGTAATATTTGTTGCCCGTTTGCAAAGGCTTATCATCAAGCCAACATAACAGCACTTCCACTTCATTGGTTGTTTGCGGCTGGTTGTTGGTTTGTACAATGCTATCGCCACGGCTTATATCAATATCATTGGCCAACAAAATGGTTGCACTTTGCGGGGCAAAAATTTCTTCTACCTCTTCACCAGCAACCTCCAGTTTGGCAATCGTTGTTTCAATACCTGCAGGCAGTACCGTTACGGCATCGCCTTTTTTGTACACACCACTTATTACTTTACCGGCATAGCCACGATAGTCGTGCAGGTCATCGGTTTGCGGACGTATCACAAACTGTACTTGAAACCTAGGGTCAGTTAAATTAATGTCGCTATCTACTGGTACATCTTCCAAAATCTCCAACAATGGTTTGCCCTCGTACCAATCCATACTGGTAGATGCATCTACAATATTGTCACCCTGCAATGCACTGATGGGTATATAAGTTACATCGTTCAAGCCGAGTTGCTTGGCCACAGCTGCATAATCAATCACAATATTGTTGTACACATCCTGCGAAAAATCTACCAGGTCCATTTTATTGATGGCCACTACTACATGTGGAATTTTCAACAAGGAAGCAATGATGCTATGCCTTCTTGTCTGTTCAACAACACCTTGCCTTGCATCAACTAGTACAATAATCAGGTTGGCGTTAGATGCACCTGTTATCATGTTGCGTGTGTACTGCACATGACCTGGGGCATCGGCTATAATGAACTTTCTTTTTGGCGTAGAAAAGTAACGGTAGGCTACATCAATGGTAATGCCTTGTTCACGCTCTGCACGTAGGCCATCGGTCAATAAAGCCAAGTCAATAGGACCGGCCTCTTTGTTTTTTGATTGTTTTTCCAATTGCTCTAACTGGTCAATCAAAATATTTTTACTGTCGTACAGCAAACGGCCAATCAATGTGCTTTTGCCATCATCTACACTACCTGCTGTTATGAATCTTAGAATGTCCATAGCCCCGAACCCCTAAAGGGGGATTTTGTTTTTCGTTATTAAATGTCTTTCAACTTTTAAAAGAAAAAAGCTTATATCACTAACTTTTGTATTTCAATTGAACTTCTGTTGCGTCGCACCCTTGTACTGAAGAATATAACTGAACTTTTCCCACTATTTTTTACTCCCCTTCAGGGGATGGGGGCTTAAAAATACCCGTTCTTCTTCCTGTCTTCCATGGCAGCTTCGGTAACCTTGTCATCAATCCTTGTCTCGCCACGTTCGCTGATTTTTGCTGCCGTAATTTCATTGATCACTTCATCCAATGTTGCTGCAGCAGATTCAACAGCAGCCGTACAGGTCATATCGCCCACTGTTCTGTAACGCACTTGTTTGGTTACTACTGCATCGCCTTCTTCTAATGTTACATAAGGCGACATCGCTACCAGTTGGCCATCGTGTACAATCACTTCCCTTTCGTGGGCAAAGTAGATAGATGGCAATGCAATGTTTTCTTTTTTGATATAGTTCCAGATATCCAGTTCTGTCCAGTTGCTGATGGGGAACACACGCACATTTTCACCTTTGTTGATGCGGCCATTGTAAATGTTCCATAGTTCAGGTCTTTGCAGTTTCGGGTTCCATTGGCCAAAATCGTCACGTACAGAAAATATCCTTTCCTTGGCCCTTGCTTTTTCCTCGTCACGCCTGGCACCACCAATACATGCATCAAATTTGAATTCCTCAATCGTATCAAGTAAGGTATAGGTCTGCAACCAGTTACGACTAGGGAACTTGCCTTTAGGTTCAGTCAGGTTTTTTGCCTTGATGGTATCTTCTACTTTACGCACAATCAATGTGGCATTCACTTTCGCTGCCATAGCATCCCTATAGTCCAATGCCTCTTGAAAATTATGGCCTGTATCTATATGCACCAACGGAAAAGGTATCTTGCCCGGGGCAAAAGCCTTGCGTGCCAGGTGCACCAATGTAATGGAATCCTTACCGCCACTAAACAGCAGGGCAGGCTTTTCAAACTGGGCTGCTATTTCACGGAAAATGTGGATGCTCTCCGCTTCCAGTTGCTCCAAATAATCTAAGCCCCTAACCCTTAAAGGGGAATTGTTTTTCTGTGTTAAATGTTCACTCATAATTAACCTATTCATTAACCCACTATTTTAGTAGGCTTCTCTTTCAAAAATTTTTACTGCGCCACTGCAGGTGTATGCACATGCAAGCCACATTCTTTTTTGTCTGCATCTTCCCACCACCAACGGCCTGCCCTGAAATCGTCGCCGGGCTTTATGGCACGCGTGCAAGGTTGGCAGCCAATACTTACAAAACCCTTATCATGTAGAGGGTTGTAAGGTACATTATTCGCTGCAATAAAATCGGTTACCTGCTGGGTTGTCCAATGCAGTAACGGATGGTATTTGATAATGTTGTTTACTGCATCATATTCCACCTGTGGCATATCGTGCCTGCCATTGCTATGCTCTGCACGTATGCCGGTAATCCAAATTTCCTTACCCTTTAATGCACGTTGCAATGGTTCTACTTTGCGTAAGTAGCAACATTGTTTACGGTTATCTATTGATTCGTAAAAACTATTGGGCCCTTTATCTGCAATAAACGCTTGTAATGAAATAGCATCGGGATAGTATGCCGTAATTTTTTTCTGGTACATATCAACCGTTCTGCTCCAGGTGCTGTAGGTTTCTGTAAACAGCCTTCCGGTGTCTAACGTAAACACATCAACAGGCAGGTTGTTCTTGAAAATGATGTGACCAATGGCCTGGTCTTCCCAACTGAAACTGGTAGAAAAAGTAACCTTACCTGCATACGCAACAGCAATGTTGGCAATGCTTTCAGCAATATTTGCCTCATTTACAAGTTGTGCTACCGCTGCTATGTTTTTTTGTGTTGTTTCCAAAATAAATGATGCTTAGAAGATAAAGAAATTGGGGGAATGCTACTTTGCAAGTTCTGTTATTGGCAACAGAAGCAGCAAATAAATTTCATGGTATGCATCATTGTAAAATTCATTGTCCTACTAAATTGGTAGGTAAAAGTAAAGGTTATTCTATAAAAATGGTGGACTTTAATAAAAATATTTGAAAAAAATTTCAGTACACAATCTTGTACAAACCAATGCTAACAATTGTTTGCAAGTTTTATGCGTCAAAAAATACAAACAAACCTATTGATTACTATAGCAATAAGCAACTATTGCTGCTAATGCGTTGCGGCGGGTTGATGTTGTGCTTTCTTTTTGCTTTGCAACAGTTGCACAGCTTCTATCATCAACAAAGTAAACTGGTAAAAGAAAATCAGGTTTTCCCGCTCTACCCCTTTTTGCATGGGCACTTCTTCATTTTTGGTAATGCTGGCAAATAGCATTGTCCATAAATCTTTATTAACGGTTTGCATACTGAAACAGGTAAAATATTCCTCTACAATTTCCCATGCTGCTTTTTTGTTTTGACATGCATGGAGTTTTTGATGAAGGGTGAGCATGGGTTCGAGAAGAGTGGATGAAATATTCATAAAATGACGTTTTGTGAAACAAATATAACACAAAATATCATTGATATAATATTTTATGTTACTAAAATGCTATTATACATTATTTATTGCCGAAAAACTCCTAAAAAACCTTTTTTTATATTTGATTTATGCCTTCTAAAAAGAAAATACTCTATAACAGAATAAAAGCAGTTTTAGCTGAAAAAGCTTTGACCAATAAAGCACTTGCTACAAAAATGAGGGTGGCACCTGAAACCGTTTCTAGATGGTGTACAAATGATATACAACCTTCAGTAGAAACTCTATACGAAATAGCTAGTTTTTTGGATGTGGATATAAGAGAGTTGTTAGTAGCTACAAAATGATGCAAATCAAGGAAACTATTGACATTTATGTCGCTAATTTATAATTCTTATACTTTAAAGAAAATATATGAGTGATGACACTTATAAATGTTGGGATTTGGGAATCAAATTATTCACTTCCTGTATTGCAATTTTTGCAATTTATCAATTTCGAGAAACCAAACGAAAAAGACACATTGAAATGTATTGGAAAGTGGCTGAATTGTATTACTCAAAGGAGCAAAGAAATGGAAGAGAAAAAATTGATGAACTTAGAAGAGTTATAAATGAGTGGAAAAAGGAATATTCAATGGAACAGCAAATAAATTTATATAACAAAGATTTTCACCTCTCAACTGAAAAAGTTAAAAAAGGATTTGATAAAAGCATTATTAATCGCATTAGATTTATAAATCAAGCTGGAGTTTTACTTACAAAAAAACTAATTGACAAAGACCTATTATTTGGATTAATTGGAGTTGGGTTTGAGTTTGACTATCCAATAATTATGTTCGTTATAGAAGCTCATCGAAGAATACATAACATGCCTCATATCTATAGAGAAGTTGAGACAACTTGGGAATTTTACCAAAACTGGAAGAGTAAATCAAACTAGTTCATTTAAAATAGATTGACAAAGTTTGTACTATAATAAAGAGATCATAAATTCCAATTTGCTTCTTACAATATTATACTTTTTCTAAAAATCTTTATACACTATTCTATTGTTACTACTGTGTTGCTGGCACGATTCTATAAAGGTTTTATTTCTTTATTGCTTCATCATTTCACTATTTCTTAAAATAAATTTGGTCATTCCACTTCCCCACTTATACTTTTGCACCAGTTCTTTAAACAATTACTTATCAAGAAAGGTGGAGGGATTTGCCCAATGAAACCTTTGCAACCCTTTTAGTTTAACTCGGCTAAAAGAAGGTGCAAACTCAATTCAACTGTCTATGTTTCGACAAGCTCAACATAACAATTGAAAGAGATAAGTCAGAGAAAAGTTTGAAACATACCGCTAGCAATAGCCGCACTATATCAAGCTCATCTGACTTACCAGGTGAGCTTTTTTTATGCCCACCCGGTAAGCAAGCACACATGCCCCTTGTTAAGTTTTTGTTGATGGAACATTGTTTAATCAAATCATTTCATCAAACTTAAAAACAACAAAGATGAACAGTAACAGCACTTTCAGCCAAAACACATTGCATTGCCCAACCCGTTGCCGAATGTTTATTACATAATTCGTAAGCCGTAACGGAAAATAAATTTGGTCACCAATTTTTAAACCTACTAAATTTGTAGAGTAATGCAAACCAACCGCACATACCATTTCATTTCTTGCAACATTATCTGTTGCTGTTGTATTATGCCGTAAGGCATACCTATTTTTTGTAGGCTTTACGGCTATCCACGTAACCATTTTTCCAGTAACATTCTCCATAACATTTACAAATCTTTCCGGCAATTATATGCAGGAAAACAAATAATACAACCATGAGCAACTTACGTTTTGAAACATTGCAATTACACGCTGGTCAACAAATAGACCCCACTACCAAAAGCCGTGCAGTGCCTTTATACCAAACAACATCTTATGGCTTCGACAATGCAGAACATGCAGCTAACCTGTTTGGCCTAAGGGCCTTTGGCAATATCTATACAAGGATCATGAACCCAACTACCGATGTGTTTGAACAACGCATTGCCGCATTGGAAGGTGGTGTTGCTGCATTGGCAGTAGGCAGCGGGCAGGCTGCACAGTTTATTGCACTGAACAATATTTTACAGGCTGGCGACAACTTCATCAGCACATCTTATTTATACGGCGGCACCTATAACCAGTTTAAGGTAGCTTTTAAACGTTTGGGCATTGAAACACGTTTTGCCGATAGCGATGATGTGGAAACTTTCGTTCCGTTAATTGACAAAAACACAAAAGCCATTTATTTAGAAACCATTGGCAACCCACGTTTAAATATTCCCGACTTTGAAAAGTTTGCAGCATTGGCAAAAGAATATGATCTGCCATTGATAGTTGACAACACTTTTGGTGCAGGTGGTTTCTTATTTAAACCATTGGAACATGGTGCAAACGTAGTGGTAGAAAGTGCTACCAAATGGATTGGTGGTCACGGCACAACCATTGGTGGCGTTATTGTTGACGGTGGCAACTACAATTGGGGCAATGGAAAATTTCCTCAATTTACTGAACCAAGCGAAGGTTACCATGGCCTGAAGTTTTGGGATGTTTTTGGCGAAGGCAATCCATTGGGTTTACCCAACATAGCATTTGCTATACGTGCAAGGGTGGAAGGTCTGCGTGACTTTGGTGCTGCACAATCCCCATTCAATTCTTTTTTATTGATCCAGGGTTTAGAAACATTATCACTTCGTGTGGAGCGTCATGTACAAAATGCGTTGGCATTTGCACAATGGTTAGAGCAGCATCCTAGTGTGGAGTATGTTTTGTACCCTGGTCTTGAAAGCAGTAAGTATCACATATTGGCTAAAAAATATTTGCACAATGGCTTTGGCGGTGTATTGCAGTTTGGCATTAAAGGTGGCAAAGAGAAGGCTTCGCAGTTTATAGATTCATTGAAACTGGCCAGCCATTTAGCCAATGTGGGCGATGCAAAAACATTGGTCATCCATCCTGCATCTACAACGCACGAACAATTGAGCGAAGCAGAACAAGCAGCCAGTGGTGTTGCCCCAAACCAGATACGTGTAAGTGTGGGCATTGAACATATTGAAGATATTAAAGCAGATTTTGAACAGGCATTCAACAAAGTGTTTGAGCAAGATTTAGTGCTTAGCTAAAAGAAACACGAGTTGTGAATCGCAAGTCGCTAGTCGGTCACCAACTTGCGATTCACGTTTACTAGCGATTAACGATTCTTAACGATTCACGTTCTCTACAACCAACCAAAAAGCAATCAACAAAAATGTCTTACCAAACATTTATCTATAAGGATTCATTTAAACTGGAAAGCGGCAAAACCTTACCGCAGCTGCATTTGGCCTATAACACATTTGGAAAATTAAATGCAGACAAAAGCAATGCAGTATGGGTTTTTCATGCATTAACAGCAAATAGCAATCCTGTAGAATGGTGGCCTGGTGTGGTTGGCGAGGGATGCATCATTAATCCGCAACAGCATTTTATTATTTGTGTAAACATGCCCGGAAGTTGTTACGGCAGCATTGGCCCATTGGATGTTGATCCTTTAACCGATGAACCGTATTACCACAACTTTCCATTGTTTACTACAAGGGATATGATAAGGTCTTATCAGTTACTAAAAGAGCACTTAGACATTGATAAAATATACATGGGCATTGGTGGCAGCATGGGTGGCCAACAATTATTGGAGTGGGCCATTGAACAACCAGAGTTGTTTGAATACATTGTTCCTATAGCAACCAATGCACAGCATTCGCCTTGGGGTATTGCGTTCAACAAAAGCCAACGCATGTGTATTGAAAACGATCCTACATGGAAGTTGCAACAGGCAGATGCGGGTATTGAAGGCATGAAAACAGCCAGGTCTTTGGCATTGATTTCATACAGGCATTACCAGGCATATACCGAAACGCAAACTGGCGTGGTAGATGATCGTTTACCCGTAGATGAACAAGTGTTTAAAGCCGAAACTTATCAAGCCTATCAAGGAGAAAAACTGGCCAACCGCTTCAATGCTTTTAGCTATTGGTTTTTAAGCCGGGCAATGGATACGCACAATGTTGGCCGTAACAGAAACAATGTTGTTGAAGCACTGAAACGCGTAGAGGCAAAGGCTTTGCTGATAAGCATCAAAAGCGATTTGCTTTTTCCGATTGCGGAACAGGAGTTTTTGACAGAACATATTCCCGTTGCAGAACTGGCCATTATACAATCGCATTACGGGCACGACGGTTTTTTATTGGAACACGAAAAAATAACCCAATTGCTCAAAGGCTTTTTGAAAAGGGAAAAGATTTTGAACACAGATTTTATTGATCAGATTATTAACTAACAAACAACAAGAAATGAGTACACATAAACAATTAACAATAGGCCTTTTTGGTTTTGGCGTAGTAGGCGAAGGCCTGTATAAAATATTAAAGCAAACACCTTCTTTAAATGCTAACATTAAAAAGATTGTCATTAAAAGTCCTGACAAGAAAAGAAATGCACCTGCAGAATTTTTCTCTCAACTGGCAGATGAAATTCTGAACGATGAAAGCATCAACGTAGTAGTTGAATTGATTGATGATGCAGAAGCTGCACATTATATTGTAACCACTGCATTAAAAAAAGGCAAGGCTGTTGTTAGTGCCAACAAGAAACTGATTGCAGAACATTTAGAAGAACTGCTTGCTTTGCAGCAACAATACAACGTTCCGTTTTTATACGAAGCTTCTGTTTGCGGCTCCATACCAGTCATAAGGAACCTGGAAGAATATTATGACAATGACCTCTTACAAAGTGTTAGCGGCATTGTAAACGGCAGCACCAATTTCATACTTACCAAAATATTCAATGAACAGGTAGAGTTTGTGGAAGCTTTGTTGCAGGCACAACAATTGGGTTTTGCAGAAAGCAATCCCAGCCTGGATGTATTGGGTATTGATGCCGTAAACAAACTGGCTATACTATTGGTTCATGCGTATGGTATTGTTTCCAATCCAAAAAAACTGTTGCATAGCGGTATCCAAAATATCCAATTGACAGATGCCAAAGTTGCCGCAGAAAAAGATTACCAGATAAAACTGGTTGCCAAATCTGCCAAGTTAAAGAACGGAAAAATTGCAGCCTATGTATTGCCGCAATTTGTTACAGCAGATACACAATTGTATAATGTGGCCAACGAATACAATGGTGTGGTAATTGAAAGCGGCTTTGCCGATAAGCAGTTTTTCTATGGTAAAGGTGCCGGCAGCTTCCCAACCGCATCTGCTGTGTTAAGCGATATATCTGCGTTGCGTTACGAATATAAATACGAGTACAAGAAAAAGTACCACCACGAGGCAGCTGAAATAAGCAACAATTATTATTTAAAAGTGTATGTAAGTTTCGACAACATTAACCACATTCACAAAGATGAATTTGAATGGATTGAAGAATACCATGGTGGCCAACAAAGAAGTTATTTTATTGGTGTGATACATGCAGAAAAGCTACTGGCAAGCGACTGGTGGAAACAGCATAGCGTATCGTTGATACTGGCACCGGAACCCATTATTGAAAGTATAGAACTGCGTAGCGTACAAAAAAGAAGTTTGGAACTGGCAGGTGTGGTGTAAAAATAAAGTTGTGTTGTGCCACATCTTTAAGAGTGTGGCACAACACAACTTTATACAGGTCTCATAACTTGTATTTGTTTTTTGGTTGAAAACCCTGCTGTTCCCAGCGGGGTTTATTTTTAAGACACTGTATTATCTTCTGCTTCTGTAAATGTATTGGTATCTTTCTTTTTAAAGAATTTTTTTATGGCATAACCGATACCTACAAATCCCGCTGCTATTAGCTTCCAGAATTTCAGCAGCAAGGCAAGAAAACCAACTTTAGTCAAGATCTTTCCCGCAACCAATCCACCAATGGTATAGGCAGCAATCTTATCGCCATTGCTGGAGCTATAATCCGCATAACGGTTACCATCTGTAAACTCCGCCATGTTCAATACCTTATCAATGTTCTGTTGCACTAATGGCAACTCGCTCATAGAGGCAATGGCATTTAAAGAAAGTACACCTTTTCTTCCCAATACCCTTACATCATAGTTCAATGTATTGGATTCCTGGCTGCCAAATTTCAGGTTCTTTGCCCAGTGCAATACTTTACGTTTGCTGTCATAATAAGGTTTCTGGGCCCAGCCTACAATATGTATCGGTTCATAGCCCATTGCTGCACGGCTCCTGTTGCTTTCGGCTTCGCTGTCCTGCCACTCCTTTAGCATTTTATCGTAATTCACATCGTTGGCATCTCCATCTTTCACATAACCCATGTCATCAAAAGATACAACAAATGCAAAACTGCTATCACTAAACGGGTCCGATGCTGCAGGTATGATCATGCCGATAACATCATCCCGTTCGGGGTTGCCCCATACTTTCGACAATACAAAACGGCTCTGTGCCGCATTCAAAAATTTGAACCCGGTAGGTATGTTCAGTTTGGCAAACCCGCCATCCAGGTTAATGGTACCTGTCTCATATTTCATGGCAGTAATAACAGAATCCCTGAATTTCAGCATGTGCACCAGTTCAACCGTGGCAGAGTCAACAGGTTCATCCTTTGTTTTCTTTTTACTTTTGTCTTTATCGGCGTGGGCAGTAAGCACAATAAAAGAAATGCTGAGAACCAGCAATAGACATTTTTTCATGGAGAAGTTAGTTTTGGGTTTATATTCAAATTTGTTTGTTTATATGCACCTAAAAAAATAATTTTCGTTTTTTGGAAAGAAAAATTTGGAAATTAGATGTATATACATGTATATTTGCTTTGTAAATGAAATTGGAACAAGCCATACAGAGCAATAAATTTAAGAACGAAGTGCAGAAAGCAAGTCTGAACATTATGTATACAGCTTGGTGGTTAAAAACATTGAGCTGTAGGGAACTGAAGGAGTTTGGGTTGACACATGAGCAGTACAATGTATTGCGTATCATGAAAGGTAAACATCCCGAACAAATGTGTGTAAAGGATATTGCCGGACGCATGATTGAGAAAAACTCAAACGTACCAAGGATCCTGGACCGGTTGGAAGACAAGAAACTAATTAAACGCACACAGGGGGAAGCCGATGCAAGACAAACCGTAATGAGCCTTACACAGGCAGGCATTGCTGTTCTGGAAGCAAGCACAGTTAAGATAAACGACGTAATGGAAGGAACAATGACCATTAGCAACCACGATGCCGAAACATTGAACAACCTGCTTGAAAAAGTAAGGGAAAAAGAAAGCTGATTTTTTTTGATAAAATACATGTATATACACGTAATTTTTAACTACTAAAAACAAACAAACATGAAAACGATCATACACAAAGCAGATACCAGGGGCCATGCAAACCATGGCTGGTTAAACAGCTATCACACATTCAGCTTTGCTGGATACCACAACGAAGAAAGACACAATTTTGGCCTGTTAAGGGTATTGAACGATGATACCGTAGCCTCAGGTATGGGCTTTGGCAAGCATCCGCACGATAATATGGAGATTGTTTCCATACCATTATCTGGCGACCTGCACCATGAAGACAGTACGGGACGTGACAAAATAATCAAACAGGGCGATGTACAGATCATGAGTGCCGGTAGCGGTATTGCACACAGCGAAAAAAACGCCAACCACGATAAAGAAGTAAAATTCTTACAGATCTGGGTCTTCCCTAAACAACGTAACATAGACCCACGTTACGATCAAAAAACATTTGCTCCGGAAGACAGGCACAACCAACTGTTAACCGTTGTTGCACCAGATGATGAGAAAGCAGTTTGGATAAATCAAGATGCATGGTTCACTTTGGGCAACCTTGGCAAAGGGTTTGAAACATCTTACCAATTGCACAAAAAAGAAAGTGGTGTATATGCTTTTGTAATTAAAGGCGATGTAACCATAAATGGCATTGCATTAAATGAACGGGATGGTTTAGGTATTACCGAAACAGAAACGCTGAACATTACAGCAGATAACGATACGGAATTATTATTGATAGAAGTTCCGATGAAAATGTAAACAAAAGCAGTTCGCTTTATTGAAGTGAACCGCTCTTAAAAAAAGGAAAGCAACATGAAAACAGTACAACAAATAATAAAAGGCCATCCAATAAATGTGGGCAGTATACAGGTGCAGGAACTGTTGCCCAATAATGGCGAATTTTTCAGTCCGTTTCTTGTGTTCCATCACGGCAAAGCTGTGGCTGAAAAAAACATTCCCGTGCACCAACAAGGTGTTGGCCCGCACCCGCACCGTGGGTTCTCGCCTGTAAGCTTTATCTACAAAGGTGGTGTGCACCATCAAGATAGCCGTGGCAACAACCATGTGGTATATGCAGGTGGCACACAATGGACGAGTGCTGGCATGGGCATTATACACAGCGAGCGTATGCCAGTAGATATTTTTGACCATGGTGGCGAGCAGGAACTGTTGCAGGTTTGGGTAAATACACCCGCTGCCCATAAAATGGACCAGCCAAAATATTACCCTGCCAGTGCAGCTGAAACGCCTACCATTGTTAGCGAAGACGGATTGATAACCATCCGTGTTCCTACAGGTACCATAAACAATACAAAAGGCATCATACCTACATTTACCGATGTAACCACTGCAATGGGCGAAGCAAAAACCGGTGGCAGTTTCACATTCAACTTCCCTGCTGCACACAATACTTTATTGTATGTGTTAAACGGCGAATTGATGGTGAATGGCAAAGAACAACTAAGCACCAAACAAATGGCGTTGTTTAGCAACGATGGCGATTCTTTCTCCATCGAAGCAACTACTGACACACAATTTTTTGTAGGCAGCGGCCAACCAATCAATGAACCTATTGCCACACATGGGCCATTTGTAATGAGTACACAAACAGAGATCATGGAAGCATTCAAAGATTACCAAATGGGCAAAATGGGTGTGCTTATTGAAGAAATTCCGGTAACAGCATAGCGATTCGCTTTCTTGTAGTGGGTAACCCTTTACAAAAAGATTATGTTACAAACTAAGGAATATACTTGAACTTTATTGGCGTCGCACCCATCAGCAAACGAATATTGCCGAACTTATTAAGCGTAAAAAATAAACAATCATTTCATAACACCCTCCATTATAACACCCCTTTAGGGGATGGGGGCAAAACTTAAACACCATGTCAACCTACAAAATTGATGCAGCACACAGTGAAATTACTTTTAAAGTAAAACACTTAATGATTACCAATGTAACGGGCAGCTTTACCAAATTTGATGCTACATTGGAATCTTCCAACGAAGATTTCAGCGATGCCAAAATTGCTTTTGAAGCAGAAACAGCAAGCATTAGTACCAACAACGAACAAAGGGATGGCCATTTAAAAAGCGATGATTTTTTTGCTGCCGACAAATTCCCTAAACTCAGTTTCACATCAACTTCATTCACCAAAAAGGGCGATGATGCATATACATTGGTTGGTGACTTAACGATACGTGATGTAACCAAATCTGTTGAACTGGCCGTTGAATATGGCGGTACCGCTACAGACCCTTACGGACAAGTAAAAGCCGGTTTTGAAATAAACGGCAAAATAAACCGTAAAGACTTTGGTTTAACATGGGGTGCAGTAACAGAAGCCGGTGGCGTAGTGGTAAGTGACGAAGTAAAGCTACATTTGAATGTGCAAATGATTAAACAGGCATAATATTACCTTTTACTTTACTTGTGCCACATCTTTTAGAGTGTGGCACAAGTAAAGTAAAAGTTTCAAAAAAGTTTACCATGACAACAGCCAGCATTGCTTCCACACATTACAGATTGACATTAAACGATGGAAGGCACAATTTCTTTTCAGACGAACCCAAAAGTGCAGGCGGTACAGATACTGCCCCCGCACCGGATGAATTACTGGAAGCTTCGCTGGCAAGTTGCACTGCCATTACTTTACGCATGTATGCAGATAGAAAGCAATGGCAAGTAGAAACAATAGATGTATCTGTGCACCTTTCAAGGGAAAATGGCAAGACCAATTTCGTAAGGAACATTGGCGTTCGTGGAGAGCTTACCGAAGAACAGAAACAGCGTTTATTGGAAATTGCCAAATCATGCCCCGTAAGCAAAACACTGTTGGGCGAAGTTGACATAAACAGCAGTATACAGTAGTTTCCAGATTTATGGAATACGGAACAATTGGCCGGAACGCTTGAACAATACCCCATTTTTTGTTCTCTTTGCAAAAGAATAAAGCTGATGAACAGGAGGCAGCTACGCTTCGGCAAAAGCCCGGTTTTATACTGAACGTGGATGTCCCGATAGCTATTGGGAGCGACGCCGAGAACGTTCACCCCCTATTCAACTGCCGGCTATAAAAAATAAAGGAATTAAAAATGAACATTGAAATAATAAGTGGAAGTCCGAGGGCAACAAGTGTTACCAATAGATTGGCATTGTTTCTGGCAAAACAGTTAAAAGAAAAATCTGCACACAATATTGGTTTGATAGATGTGCGTGACTACGATTTGGGTCTGTTGCAAAAAGTTTTTACCAGTGTGGATGCAGCACCGGAAAAATTCAGGCCATTAGCAGAAAAAATGTTTGCTGCAAATGCCTTTATTATAGTTACACCCGAATACAACGGCAGCTACTCACCTGCATTACAGAACCTGTTGGACCATTTTCCGAAACAGGCCAGAAAGGTGTTTGGTTTATCAACTGCATCGGTTGGGGCATTGGGCGGTGCAAGAAGCTCGCAGCAATTATTATTACTAGTGCCTGCACTGTTTGGCATCGCATCCCCCTATTTATTGATAACGCCACATGTTGACAAAAAATTTGATGCAGAAGGCAACCTGTTAGACGAAGCCTTTCAAGGTTCGATAGATACTTTTGTACGGGAGTTTCTATGGCTGGCAGAAAGTGTACAGCAGCAACATAATTAATTTAGATAAAAGTGGCGGAGTTGTAACTTCGCCACTTTCTTTTTATATACTACCATGAGCGACGCAATTAAACACGAATGCGGGTTGGCCTATATCCGTCTTCGCAAGCCTTTTTCATTCTATCTCCAAAAATATGGAACGGTACTGTACGGTTTAAACAAGCTGTATTTGTTGATGGAAAAGCAGCATAACCGTGGACAGGATGGTGCAGGTGTTGCTGCGGTAAAATTGGATGTGGAACCTGGCTACCCATTTATGTCGAGGGTAAGAAGCTGTGCCCAGCAACCTATTGCAGATATTTTTTCGAAGATCGGGACAGAGGTGAACGAACTGGAAAGATACCAACCCGAAATCAAGCAGCATCCCGGTTTAATGAAAGGCAACTTGCCTATGCTTGGCGAGTTGCTGCTTGGCCATTTACGTTATGGCACACAAGGAAAAAACAATGTGGAATTCTGCCACCCCTTTTTGAAACGCAATACACAAACAGGAAAGAACTTGGCATTGGCCGGCAACTTTAATCTGGTGAATACCGATGAGCTGTACGATATATTAAATATCAACCCTGGTGAATTCCAAAAGCAGAGCGACCTTGCTGCGATGATGGAAACCGTGCATCATTTTATTTGTAAAGAAGATGACAAGAACCCCAACCATGCAGATATTGGCGGTGCATTAAAAAAAGCCATTCCATTATTTGATGGCGGTTTTACTGTTGGTGGCCTAACAGGCAATGGGCACAGTTTTGTAATGCGTGATGCCCACGGCATACGCCCTGCATACTATTATATTAACGACGAAGTAATTGTTGCGGCAAGTGAGCGTGCAGCCATAAGAACAACTTTTAATGTTGGCGAAAACGAAGTGCTGGAACTGTTGCCAGGCAAGGCTTTGGTAGTAGACAACCTGGGCAATTACACCATACAACAGGTAATTGAACCCAAAGAAAGAAGGGCCTGTTCTTTTGAAAGGATCTATTTCAGCCGGGGCAGCGATGAAAAAATTTACCGTGAACGTATTGCTTTGGGCCATCACCTTAGCAAGACGGTTCTGGAAAGCATCAGCTACGATTTAAAAAATACCATCTTCTCCTACATACCCAACACAGCAGAAGTTGCTTTTTACGGTTTGGTAAAAGGTATGGAAGAATACCTGAACAAGATTAAGGTGGAGCGTATTTTAAGCTGGAACGAAAAAGTGCCTGCCGAGAAACTGGAAGAGATGATCAACAGGAAGATACGCCAGGAAAAAATTGCCATTAAAGATGTAAAGCTCCGCACATTTATTACAGAAGATGCCAACCGTAACGAAATGGTACAGCACGTGTACGATATAACGTATGGCACCGTTCGCAAAGGCGAAGACACGTTGGTGGTGATTGATGACAGCATTGTACGTGGTACTACTTTAAAAGAAAGTATTGTGCGTATGCTGGCACGTTTGCAACCCAAGAAAATAATTGTTGTTTCGTCTGCCCCGCAGATACGCTACCCCGATTGTTATGGCATAGACATGAGTAAGATGGGCGATTTCATTGCTTTTAAAGCAGCAACTGTTTTATTGAAAGAAAGGGGAATGGAACATGTGTTAACAGACACATTGAACAAAATAAAAGAACTGCAAGCCGATAATGCTTTGCATACAGAGAATGTTGTTCGCCAGATTTACAAACCATTTACTACACAAGAAATCTCTGATAAAATTGCGGAACTGATTACACCAACGGAAGTGGACATTCCCGTTCAGGTAATTTACCAAACCATTGAAGACCTGCACGACAGCTGCCCAACCAATACGGGCGATTGGTATTTTACAGGAAACTATCCCACACCGGGTGGCAACAAGGTTTGCAACAAGGCATTCTTAAATTATATGGCCGGTAAAGATGTAAGGGGCTATTAGCCTCTTATACATCTTACTAAGCAACTTACACCTATTGCATTACCAACTTTAAAAGGCTTGTGTGGCATACCCATTATTGCCAGTGCTTATTTGCGTTGCCGTAAATATTACCTGCGTTGGCTTGCCCTGTGTTGTAGATATTGTAGCAGTAAAAACAGAGTCATTACTAGCTTCATCAAATGTCATTGTATAATTTTCTGTGCTGCCATTGCTATAGGTTACTGCTGCGTTTACAATAAAATCGCTCGGGGTCCAATATGAGGTTGTGGTAGCCGTGCTTTGGGTAACCTTGCAGCCGCACATCATAGTCACAAGTACGGAAAGCGTTCCAACCGCACTTGTGTTGGCCGTTAGCAACAGACCTGGCACTGCAAGTACAATCCTGTACGATTGTTGTTGCGGATACAATGCAATGGGCTGGCTAAATGAAAGCATGCCATTGGGATTGGGCACGGATACAGACAATGTTGCTATTTCGAAACCATTGTTTAACGTGAGGATACCATTAGCGACAATTGTGTTGGCAAAGTCTGCCGTTAAATAATTTACCGAAACCGGTTGGCCAACTTGCGATGGCTGTGTAAGTATGGGCATAAAAGTAGAAAAACCAGCAGCAGATGGGTCACTGAAAGTACCAGAAATATTGCCATCGTCCGAAGTGTTGGTAAGGGTGTAGGGCAAGCGTACATCACCGCCCGAATAACTAATGGATACAATAATGGAATCCGTGTTATAAGCATGTGGCCCCAAAAACTTACCGCCTAATGCCTGTAAATAAATTGCGAGGGAAATATTGGTGCTCATATATTTTAAATTGGGGTTTATCGGTTTGTATGCATTCCCGAACAATGTCCAACATCGGCAGCACAATTGCTAATTTTCCTACAGCTTCTTCCATAAAATCAGTAGTACTACGCAAGACCCACGTATTTCTCCTCAGCCATGTACATAGTACCGTTCATCCAAGCCTTCATTAGTCATTTTACTTTATCTGTATATTTGGTTAAACGGCCTACTGGTACTCCAACAAATTTCATCGTACACAATCCGTAGTCATCATCAAGCATATATGAAACAGTTACTCGTGGTAAGACATGCAAAAAGTTCCTGGGATTTTTCTTCCATGAATGACTTTGACAGGCCATTAAACGACCGTGGCCACAGGGATGCACCTATGATGGCAAAGCGTTTGTTGCATAAGCAAATAAGTATCGATGCTTTTATTGCAAGCACTGCCAAAAGGGCCTTTACAACTGCTACGTATTTTGCCGAAGCTTATGGATTGAAAGAAAAAAATATTATCCGTGTACCCGAATTGTACCATGCAGCAGCTTCCGTATTTTACCATGTAATTACCAAGGTAGATGATGCGTTCAATACCATTGCTGTCTTCTCGCATAACCCGGGCATATCAGAATTTGTGAATGAGCTAACAGATGCGAGTATTGACAACGTGCCAACCTGTGGCATATTTGCCGTGACCATTCATACCGACACCTGGAAAGATTTTATTACCGCCAAAAAAGACTTCTGGTTCTTTGATTATCCAAAATCCATTTAGCTGCTTTTTTGCAAGCCGTCTTTCTCATCGGCTGCAACTGCTTTTTTATAATTTACCAGAAATACACCACTAAAGATTAATAGTGCGGCAGCCACTTTAATAACCGTAAGCTTTTCGCCAAACAGTATCATGGAAATAATAGTAGCAAAAACAGGCTGCGTATAAATGTATGTGCCTGTAACAGATGAACCCAGTTTTGCGATACCGACTACCATAAACATATACGCCAAAAATGTTGCACCCAATACAAGAAAAGCCAAGGCAAACCAATGATGGAATTCAAAAGCATGCCAGTCCACTTTCATAAAATCGCCCCACCCTATCGGTACAATCATAATGGCACCAAAAAGAAACACCCATCTTGTAACGTGTATAGGCTTGTAGGTATTCATTAACGGTCTTGCAAGTACCAGATAAAAGGCATACGAAACCGCATTGGTTATAATCAATAAATCGCCAATACTATTGCTCTCTTTGTCTGCATGGTTCTTTATCAGCACCAAAGTTGCGGCACCGCCAATGCCCAATATCAATCCCAGTATCTTATAAATGGTAATGGCTTCTTTTAACAGCCATGCGGCAATAATGGTAATGGCAATGGGTGTGGCCAGCGACAATAAGGAAGTATGTATGGGGCTGGTTAACGAAGCACCCTTAACATACATGATCTGGTTGATAGTAACGCCAAGGCCTGCACAAAGTATGAACCTCAATACATCTTTTTTTCGGATGGAAGGGTTGGAAGGTTTTATTGCGAACAACAGCCAAAACAGTATCAATGCAATACCAACACGCAGCACATTTATGGCCAATGGCGGCATCACGGCAGGTGTAAGGGCCTTAACTGCCACAGCCGAAGCCCCAAAGAAAAAGTTGCCTATCAAAACCAATAAATGTGCCTTTAACTTACTGCTCATGTGCTACAAAGAAACAATACTATTTTTTTAGGGCTTCTACTAATTGCGGAATTAATGCATGTAGCCTGCCTTGTTCAAGCTTTGGTAACGCATAGCTGAATTTTTGGGCTGCCGCAAAAGTTGTTGCATCAAAATTATTTTGGCTTGTTGCGTAGCACCATCCTTGCTGCATCAGTTTTTCGGCTAGGTACTCCTGCTCTGTTTGTCCGGGCGTTGGTATGAGTATGGATTTTTTTTGAAGCGACAAAAGTTCCATCACGGTTGTATAGCCGCTACGGCTAACAACGTATTCACTTTGCTCAATTGCCTGCTGCAACTGGTTTTCCGGCAAATGGTTCTGCACATTTACATTCATTGGCACAGCGAGGGTTTCATTGCTTCCGGGTTTTCCCCTTACCAATAAAATTTTTCCTGTTATGCTGTTAATATGCTGCAATATGTTTTCTTCCAATAGTGTCCTTTGTGGCTCAGGCCCCGAAAGCATCATGCAATAATCATACACATAACCATTACTGTCCAGTTGTTGAAACCTTGACAACACCCCTATATAATGCACTGGCACTTTCGGCATCACAAGCGGATGGGACAAAACCGCTGCTATATTTTTTTCGCCTTCCATATCCGGTACCCAACATGCAGCGAAGCGATTAATGAATTTATAGTTGATTTTTTGCACCAGACTTTCCAGCCATTTATTGGGTACTTTAACCGTAAGCTGATGCGTAATAAAAACACAGGGAATTTTTTGGGTGTACAAACCGTAGCGGTTGTCGCTTATGACCAAATCAATATCATGCTCATCAATAATTTTATTGAGCCAATTGCGTTCATATCTTATGGCTGCCAGTATTTGGGGAACCTGGGATAGCATTTTAAACGGAAGTCCGTATTTCTTTTTTGAATAACGGATATGGTATCCTTTTAATGGCAGGAACTGCAAATGCGGAAATTCCTGCTGCAACAGGAAAAGCTGTTTGCCTTCAGCCGCAACAACAACCTGGTAGCCGTTGTGCAAAAGTGCCCGTATAATTGGGATGCACCTTGTGGCATGCCCCAATCCCCAGTCAAGCGGGGCAATCAATACTTTTTGTATGTTAAAATTTGAGGGCAATTTTTGTAAAAAGTGCAGTTTTAAAACTTTAATACTAATTTAGAACACAGATATGAAACAGGTAAACAAAATAATTCTTTTCGTGTTATTGATCAGTGTGGTAGCATCGTCATGTGGCATATTTGGCAAGAGCAGAAAAGACAAGCAATGCATGTGTCCTGCAAGAAAAGTAGTTTAACCACATTCAGCTATCAATTGTATGAAAGATGTGAACCGCGATTTACTGGTGCTTTCAAAAAAGCTGGCAAACAATGCAAAAGCATTGGAGCATGAAATTGAATGCCTGAACAGGATACTTTTTGTTGTGGAGCATATGGACCAATTTTCTATTGCCAACGAAGTAATAGATATTAACCGCTGTAAAATCATTACCCAACCCCACCTTGTACCACAGGCAATCAGGCAACGTAGCCACAAGCCTTTCGTGTTCATTAATTGCAAGAACTGATATTGATTATTTCAACTTGCCCAATGCAGTCTCCAACTGGCTAAGCATTTCCATAATCTCTTCTTTTTTACAAGTACCAACACTAAGCCTGTACCATGGCGAATTGTTGCCCGCACCAAATGCATAAAAAGGCACAACAGCAAGTTTGGCCTCACTTAACAAATAAGCAGTAACATCGCTTTGCGTTGACAATGTTTTACCGTCAGTAGTTTGCTTGCCGGCCAAATCAATCTTTATGGTAAGATAAATGGCAGCCTGTGGGTCAACCGCATCAACGGCATACCCTTTTTCTTTCAATGTTTTAAAACCATTGTAAATAGTTCTTAAACGCCCTTCCACTTCGGCCTTAAAATGCACCAAGTATTTTTTTATGTTGTCTGTTTGCAATAAATATTTGGCCGTGGCTTTTTGTTCCGCCATTGGTGCCCATGCACCTATATGGCTAAGAATGGCTTTTACCTTGCCCATCACTTCGGCAGGGCCCATGCTCCAACCAACACGTACACCTGTTGCAGCAAATACCTTGGAAATACCATCCACAAAAATGGTAAACGCTTTCATGGCCGGCCTTAACGTTACAGGATTTGCATGTTCAATTGCCCCAAAAGTCAGTGTCCAGTACATTTGATCGAACATCAAATAGAGCTTCTTCTCATCATTGCCACGTTGCCTATTTTCTTCCAGAATCAGGTCACAGATCTGCTCCAGCGATTCTTTGCTAAGTGTTGTACCCGTTGGGTTCTGTGGCGTGCACAGGCATAGCAGCGTTGCACCTTTTATATGCGGTGCAATATCTGCAACAGTGGGCATGAAGTTGCTTTCGGGTGTTGCTTCAATAACGCAATGCACCGCATCGTTCATGTTTGCATAATGGTTATTGTTCCAGCTAGGTACGGCATAAATTACCTTGTCGCCTTTATCAACCAATACTTTAAAAATGGTGTACAACAAAGGCCTGCCGCCAGATGCAACCTGGATTTCATTGGGCTCATAATCCAACCCTTCCCACTCCTTTAAAAAAGAACTGATTGCCTTACGCAAGTCAAGCACTCCATCTGCAGGCGGATAACTTGTACTGCCATACCTGTATTCGTCCACAATGGCATCTTCAAATTCTTTGGGTATCGGGAATATGGATGGGTCAAAGTCGCCAATGGTATAGTTATAGATTTTTTCCCCGTTCCTGATACGTTCAGCAATTGCATTGCCCAGTTTCACGATCTCGGAACCCGTTTGGTTTTCCGCCAGTTTACTCAATTTAGCCATAGCTGCAGATTTGCGGCGAAGGTAATAGATTGGCTTTGACGAATAAAATGGGGTAGATAAACCTGACAATCTTAAAACAAGTTGCTCCTTAAACACAGGTAACGATCTATTGCTAAAGCATTGATTATAAAATCACTACTTGGCAAATGCCCATACAACAGATGAGTAAAAAATAGATTGTATTGCTGGCCTGGACTGCCACAAGACCAACCTTTAAAAAAGCTTAAAAAGTCCAGTTTGGCATAATCATTGCCAAACTGCCCACAAATTAAAAATTAATGATTATGAAAAAGATTTTATTGGCAGGATTGATGATGGCAGGAATTGCTGTAACTGCAAAAGCTCAAAAGGGTAGTGTTTTATTGTATGGTGATCTGTCTTTTGGTTCTAGCAAAAACTCAGCGGAAACAAAGAACACTTCTTTCGATTTTAACCCGGGTGTTGGTTACCAATTCAACAATAACTGGACAGCAGGTTTGAACCTTGGCATTGGTAGCGACAAAACTACCCCAGCGGGAACAACACCAACCATTACAAAAAACAGCAACTTCAATGTTGGTCCTTTTGTACGTTACACACAGCCTTTAGCAGGTGTTTTCAGCATTTTTGGTCAATTAAATGCCAACTACTTGTCTGGCAAAACCAAAACTGAAGTGGGCAGTGTTAGTGCAGAGTCTAAGTACGACGGCTTTGGCATCAACCTATTTCCTGCAATTGGTGTGAACCTCAAAAACAACTTTGCATTGAACTTCAACTTTGGTGGCTTGGGTTACACAACCACTAAAAACAAAGCTGCAGGAAGCAATTCAAGCAATTCATTCGGTCTTACTTTTGGCCAGTTCATGAACATTGGTATCTCCAAAAATTTTGGCGGTAGCAAGAAAAAATAATTGCAGCCAATTATTATTACAAAGGCCACGCTACAATGTAGCGTGGCCTTTGTAATATATAGCCATCCAAAAATTAATAGTTACAGAATGACATATAAAAGCGTGTCATTTTTTCTTGATTGGTGACAGCTTTGCAATTAACTACCTTTTCTTTTCTTCATACTTTTTCTCTGCTGCCTTTGCCTTTTCAAAATCTAGCACTACACCGTTTATGCAATAACGCAAGCCGGTTGGCTTTGGCCCATCGTCAAACACATGCCCCAAGTGTGCCTTGCACCTGCCACATTGCACTTCGGTACGTTGCATACCATGTGTATTGTCTGGCGTATAAATAATGGCAGCCTTGCTGATGGGTTCATAAAAACTTGGCCAGCCGCAACCGCTTTCAAATTTTGTATCGCTTTTAAACAGTGCGTTTCCGCAGGCTGCACAATAGTAAGTGCCTACTTCCTTATAATCTTCAAACTTGCTGCTCCAGGGTCTTTCTGTACCTTTTTGGCGGGCAATTTCATATACTTCCGGGCTCAGTATCTTTTTCCATTCCTCCTCTTTCATAACAACCTTGGCAGTATCGGTTGTTGAATAGACAGGGTTATTGCTTTTTTTGGTTGTATCCATAACTGTTTGTTTTTTTTGACTGTTTTGCGAATAGCAGCTTGCCATCAATACACAGCAAGCAAGCAATAATAGATTCCATTTTTTCATGACCACTGATATTTGATTTCCTAAAATTACGTTTAAGCCAATAAAAAGGTTTGCAAGGTTTATGACGTGGCCCATGTCATTTTCTTACACCGGGGCAAAAGATAGGCACGAAACAGATTTAAAACATTGATCATGTAATATGTGCCTTAATACCATCCATATAGACGTTTTATCTTTTTGTTAAAAAAATTTAACATCCCTATCCTATATTTGTTACTCATTCAAGGTTAGTAAGCCCCATGTTTAATATTATTTTGTTTGGCCCTCCCGGTAGTGGAAAAGGTACGCAAAGTGAAAAACTGATAGCCAAATATCAGTTAAAACACCTTAGTACAGGTGATTTGCTACGCAGCGAAATTGCTGGAAAAACACCCCTAGGTTTAGAAGCGAAGAATTTTATGGACAAAGGCCAATTGGTGCCGGATGAAGTGGTAATTGGCATGATCAGCACCGCATTGGAAGCTAACCCTGCCGCAAAGGGCTTTCTGTTTGATGGATTTCCACGTACGGAAGCACAGAGCGAGGCCCTGGACAAGCTGCTTTCATTGAAAAAAACAGCCATTGGTGTAATGCTGGCCCTGCAGGTAACGGAAGAGGAACTGGTAAAAAGGTTACTGAACCGTGGGCTTACCAGCGGCAGGAGCGATGATACCAACGAAGAAGTGATACGTGCAAGGATAAGGGAATACGAAACAAAAACTGCTGTGGTAGCAGATTATTATAAGCGATTTGAAAAGGTAGTTGAAGTAAAAGGAGAAGGTACCGTAGAAGAAATATTCGGTGCATTGAGTGCAGAAATAGATAAACGCCTATCTTAGCCATACATTAACTCTTTGCAACCAATACCAACTGCAAGGCCCTGAAACTTTTTCGGGGCTTTTTTATGCTGTTAAAGATTCAATTTTTACCAAAAAAAAAGCCCTCCAATTTTTTATTCATTTAGTTTTGAAGCATGTGGATGATTTGCAAAAAAGAATGGCAACAATTTTTTAGCGGGCTCACGGGCTATATAGCCATTGTTGTTTTTTTATTGGTAAATGGCATGATGCTTTTTCTGTTTGAAGGCAATCTTTTCGATTTTGGCTATGCCACACTTGACCGTTTTTTTCAATTGGCCCCTTGGATATTACTGCTGCTGATACCCGCAATAACCATGCGAAGCTTTGCCGATGAATTCAAAGCCGGCACTTACGAACTGCTACAGACCCTGCCCTTGACACGCAGGCAAATTGTTACCGGGAAATATTTTGGCAGCCTGTTAGTTGTATTGATTGCATTGCTGCCCACACTTGTTTACATGATTTCCGTACAACAGCTTTCTTCGGGTGAAGGGCTGGATATTGGTGCAACCATAGGATCATACATTGGCCTGTTCTTTCTGGCATCAGTATTTACGGCCATTGGTATAAGTGCAAGCAGCTTTACCAACAATGCGGTGGTGGCTTTTATAATAAGCCTTATAGCCTGTGCCTTGCTGTACTATGGTTTCAATGCCATAAGCAAACTGCCCGTTTTAAATGGCGGCATGGATTATTATGTAGAAATGGCGGGCATAGATTTTCATTATACCAGCATTAGCCGTGGCGTAATAGATACAAGGGACATTATTTACTTTTTAAGTGTAACGGGGCTGCTGTTATTGGTTACGGAAAGGAACTTATTGAAACGGTAATAGCTACGCTTCTATAAAAGCCCGGCCTTGTAGCGAACCTTGATGGGTGCGACGCCGGGAAAGTTGAATAGAGGTTGATGGCTGGTAACAAAATTTTTTATCAATAAAATATAGCTCCCTTACAAAAGGGATTGGGTATGCAGAAACTGGTACAACATAAATTGGGATGGTTGGTTTTAATAGTGGCTTTTGCTGCTGTTAACTTGTTGGCATCCGTATTTCATACAAAATTTGACCTGACAAAAGAAAAGCGGTACACTATAACCAATACCACCAAAAACCTTATCCGCAAACTGGACGACAAGGTAGAGATTGAAGTTTTCCTGTCTGGCGACCTGCCCTCGGGTTTTCAGAAACTTGCCAATGCCACCAAGGATTTTTTACAGGTGATGAAGGAGAGCAACAGCTCTAAAATAACCTATCGTTTTCTTGCCCCTGACGATGACATGGAAGATGCGGATAAAAAATATGGCGATACATTGGTGGGCCTTGGTGCAACCCCTATTAACCTGACCGTGCAGATAAAACAGGGCCAGCAAAGCAAGCTGGTTTTTCCCTATGCATTGGTAAAGTACAAGGACAAGCAAACGTTGGTAAACCTGTACGGTGGCGGCAAACGTGTTATTACCCCTGCCGAAATGAACAGTGCCGAAGCCATGATGGAATACAATTTTTCCAAAACGCTCAATGGGTTAATCAACACACAAAAACCTTTGGTGGCCTATAGTGTGGGCAATGGCGAGCCTACAGGTGCTACTTCTTATAGCCTGCAGGTTGCCTTGAAAAAGGATTACCACTTATTTACGTTCGACCTGCATAAGCAGCCGTATATACCAGACACAATTGGCGTGTTCATGATTGTGAAGCCAAGCCTGCAATTTGATGAGGAGGAAAAACTGAAACTTGACCAATACCTGATGCGGGGTGGCAAAGTAGTTTGCTTTATTGATAACCTGAATGCCGAAAAAGACAGCCTTTCCTTAAAGCCCGAGCTGGTGGCATACGACAGGAACCTGAACCTGACCGACCAATTGTTCCGTTATGGTGCAAGAATCAATACCGACCTGGTAATGGACCTTCAGTGCGATTTCCTTCCACTGGCAATAGGTGGCACTAAGGACAATCCGCAATTCGAGTTCCTGCACTGGAACTATTATCCCCTGTTCGAAAGCAAGAACAACCACCCCATTAACAAGAACCTTGGACTGGTAGCCGGCCGTTTCGTAAACTCCATTGACACCGTAAAGGCAGAAGATGTTACCAAAACAATATTGTTAAGTTCATCTGCTAACTCCAGAAAGCTTGGTACGCCTGCACTGATTAGTGTAAACGAAAACAGGAACACCCCCGAAGATGCCTTGTTTAAACAGAAAGACATTCCCGTTGCAGTTTTGCTGGAAGGCAAATTCACCTCTTTATACAGGAACAGGATTTCAAAAAGCCAAACAGATACCCTTGCCAAAGAAGGCTTTACCTATATGCCCCAGGGCAATGGCGATGGCAAGCTGTTGATTGCTGCCGATGGCGATATGGTAATGAACGATTTTAGCCCCAAAGAAGGTCCACTACCAATGGGCATGAACATTTACACAGTTGGCTCGCAATACGAATACCAGTTTGCCAATAGCGATTTTTTACTGAACAGCCTTGAATACCTCACCAGTAACCAAAGCATCATGGCTACCCGTAACAAAGAAGTGGTGCTGCGTTTATTGGACAGCAAAAAAGTGGAAGAGGAGAAACTGATGTGGCAAATCATAAACATAGCCCTGCCTTTGCTATTGGTTATACTGGGCGGTTTCATTTACCAACAAGTGCGTAGCAAAAAATATGCTGCGTAAATTTCACTGCTCATTCTTTAAATTAGTATAATGGATACCCGCCAGATTGTGTACCTCGTTTTTGGAATAGTGCTAGTGCTGGCACTTGTGTTCGATCTTGGCCTGCTGAACAAAAAAAACAAAAAGATCACCATTAAAACCGCATTGCTGCAAACCCTTTTTTGGGTAGCATTGGCCATGGGCTTCTTTGTTTTTATGTGGATTGAAGAAGGACATAAACTGGCACTGGAATACATCAGTGCCTACCTGATGGAGTGGAGCCTGAGCATTGACAATATTTTTGTGTTCATCCTTATTTTTTCCGCATTTAAAGTAAAGGAAAAATTTTATGGCCGGGTACTGTTGCTGGGCATACTCATGGCAATTGTGTTCCGTGTACTGTTCATAACAGCCGGCGTGGCCATTGTTGCCAAGGCAGAGTGGTTGCTCTACTTTTTTGGTGCATTTCTTTTGTACACGGGCTATAAAATGTTTAACGAAAACGATGAAGAAGAGTTTAACCCACAAGAAAGCAAAGTGTACAAGTTTATGCAAAAAGTGTTGCCACTAACCCCAAACGATGGCGATGGCAAGTTTACCATACATGAAAATGGCAAAAAAAAATACACCAGCCTATTTGTGGTAGTCATGATGCTTGCCGCAATTGACCTTGTTTTTGCATTGGATTCAATACCGGCAGTAATGGGCATTTCAAGGGACAAACTGGTTATTTACACGTCCAACATTTTTGCGGTGCTTGGGTTAAGAAGCCTGTTCTTCTTATTGCGTGGGGCCGTTAGCAAGTTCGACTACCTGCAACAGGGCATTGCCATTGTGCTGGTGTTCATCGGCATAAAAATGCTTGGCGAGCACTACATTAGCCAATGGCTCAGCAAGGGTGCCCAAACATTTGTTTCGCTGGGCGTTATTGTACTCTGCATTACTGGCTCCATCCTATATTCAATCATCAAACAGAAAAAAGGGTCACTGCAGGATGCAACAGACGATGCCGTTTAAAATAGCATGAACTTTGCTGCTTTACATACATTGGCTTTCGTGGCGTCGCACCCATCAACAGCCAAACATTGCCCGGCAAGCCATGCAGCCATCACCACAATTTTCAACCAGGTTCAATGCTCAAATACACCATACAACATATAGCCACCATTGTACAGGCAAATACTGTTATTGTTGAAGATGCCAGTATTGAATACCTGTTGGTTGACAGCCGTAAAATTGTTTTCCCATCAACCACATTGTTCTTTGCATTAACGGGCAACAGAAGGGATGGGCACAATTTTATTAAAGAAGTGTACGAACGTGGCATCAGGAATTTTGTAGTTACAAATGGCTTTGACACTACACCCTTTGCACAGGCAAATTTTTTAATGGTAACCAATACTACAGAAGCCCTGCAAGCACTGGCAGCCTACCATCGCAGCCAGTTCAATATTCCTGTTATTGGCATTACGGGCAGCAATGGCAAAACCATTGTAAAAGAGTGGCTGTACCAATTGCTGTTGCCAGACTATAACATTGTACGCAGCCCACGTAGCTACAACTCGCAAATTGGCGTGCCCTTAAGTGTATGGCAAATAAATGCACAGCACACCCTGGGTATTTTTGAGGCAGGCATTTCAACTACCGCCGAAATGGAGAAGCTCGAAAAAGTGATACAGCCTACCGTGGGCATCTTTACCACATTGGGCAATGCACACGACGAGGGCTTTAGCAGCAAAGCCATTAAGGTGGCAGAAAAATTCAAGCTTTTCATTCATGCCAATAAAATAGTGTATGCGGCAGATGATGAACTGCTTGCACCATTTGTAAAAGACACAGCAAAATCCACCTATTTTTCCTGGGGCAGCAAACAGTCTGCTTCATTGCAAATAATCAATAGCAAAACAACCCACAACCAAACCGAGCTTACTGCTTTTTACCAGCAACAGATCATTGCCATTACGGTTCCGTTTGTAGATGAAGCTTCCATTCACAATGCCTGCACCTGTTGGGCCACGCTATTGTTAATGCAGTACAGCAATGCCGTTATTGCCCAACGTATGCTACAGTTACAACCTGTTGAAATGCGTATGCAGTTAAAGAAGGGCATCAACAACTGCTCTGTTTTAAACGACAGCTACAGCAACGATATATCTTCGCTTGGCATTGCATTGGACTATTTGAAACAACAATCCAGCAACCAGTCCACAACAGTCATACTATCAGATATACTACAGTCTGGCCTAAAAGAAGAAGACCTATACAAACAGGTTGCACAAGAACTGCAACATAGAAACGTAAACAGGTTTATTGGTATTGGCAAACAGCTTGGCACGTACCAGCACTTTTTTAAAGAAAGCATACCGCAAGCGGCATTCTTTGCAACAACCGAAAGCTTCCTTCAACAAAACACCCATTCATTTAAAGATGAATTCATTTTATTAAAGGGTGCAAGGGTATTTGCCTTTGAACGCATTAACCATTGGTTGGAGCAGAAAGTGCACCAAACAGTAATGGAAATAAATCTTACTGCCATGGTGCACAACCTAAAGCAGTATCAGCAACAATTACAGCCTGCTACCAAATTAATGGCCATGGTAAAAGCATTCAGTTATGGCAGCGGCAGTGCAGAAGTGGCCAGGCTTTTACAGTTCCATAAAGTGGATTATTTGGCGGTAGCCTATGCAGACGAGGGCATTGAGTTACGCAAAGCTGGCATCAGTTTGCCTATTATGGTAATGAATGCAGATGAAGCGGGTTTTGATGCATTGCTTGAGTACAATCTGGAGCCCGAAATCTATTCTTTCAATGTGTATCACGCATTCCATACCTATTTGCAACAACAGGCCATCCAGCATTTTCCGGTGCATATAAAACTGAATACTGGTATGAACCGTTTGGGTTTCGATGCGGATGAAGTGGAACATATTGCAATGCTTTTGCAACAGCACACATCAATGGTAGTGAAATCTGTATTCTCGCATCTTACCAGTAGCGAGTCTGCAGAGCATGATGGCTTTACACAGCAACAAGCAGCCTTGTTTATGCAAGGTTGTAACATCATCGAAAAACATATTGGTTACAATTTCATAAAACATATTGCCAATACTGCAGGCATTTTTCGCCATCCCAATTTACAGTACGATATGGTACGCCTAGGCATTGGTTTGTATGGGGTAGACAGTGCCAACGGCAAGCAAATACACCTGGAACCTGTGGCTACCCTTAAAAGCACCATTGCACAAATAAGGAACGTTAAAGCCAATGATACCATAGGTTACAACCGCAAAGGCAAGGTAACGATTGACAGTAAAATTGCCACCATACGCATTGGTTACGCCGATGGCTTTAGCAGGAAGCTGAGCAATGGTGTTGGATGCATTTTTATAAACAATACATTGGCAAAAGTGGTGGGTTCTGTTTGTATGGATATGGTAATGGTAGATATTACCAACATACCCAATGTGCAGGAAGGTGATGAAGTAGAAATTTTTGGCAAACATTTGCCTATACAACAGGTAGCCGATTGGTGTGGCACCATCAGTTACGAAATCATGACATCCATTAGCCAACGTGTAAAGCGGGTATATATTGAAGAGTAGATACGAACACAAGCAAGATTCTTCAAACCATCAGTTTGCTTTTCGCAATGCATCTATGTCTTTTTGAAAGCCATCCAGGTTGTCAAAGTATTTTTTCCAGAAGGTTCTCAATAAAGGGCTTTTTATAAGGGTCAGCTTGTCTTGCGTAATATCTTTTTGTGAAAGGAACAGCTCTGTTGCCTTCTTTACACCCAAACCGTTTTGCGTTGCAAAAAGCACAAAATCTATGCTACCAATAGACGATGGGGCTTCGCATGGTTGCACATCCAGTTCGCCTTTTGTATTGAATATCCTATAAGTGGGGTAATTGCCACCAGCCATCGTTATTTCATACGTACTGGCTGGCGAGTACAAATGCACGGCATTGGGCATGGGCAGCCTGTGCAGGGCAGCCAGCCACTCTTCACGGCTCTGTTTAAAACTAATGGTCACAAAAACAATATTGCTGTCCATCTGCATGGTATGCAGCCGTTTCTGCAACAGTTGCGAATAGGGCATCTCGGCCCTGCATGGTGGGCATCCCGGAAACCAGCAATCCACAAAAACAACTTTCCCTTTCAGTGCATCCAGGTTGTATTTATGGCCAGCGGTATCTTCAAAACTAAATTGCGACAGTACAAAACTCCTGTCCTGCTGTGCATGCAGCAACCGTAAGCAGCCTATAAAAACAATGGATAGTAAGAGTGCCTTCTTCATAAAGTTTAAAGATAAGTGAAGCTTTCCATACCATTATCCCCTGTAGCCAATTCCCTTATCTTTGCCCATCTTTAAAAAACAGTAGCGTGAAAGGAAGAAATATCATATTTATTATACTTGCTATCATCATTGCAGACCAGGCATTAAAATTCCACATAAAACTCAATTACGCTTCTGGAGAAGAACATAAAATCATTGGTAACTGGTTTCGCCTGCACTTTGTAGAAAACGAGGGCATGGCCTGGGGCTGGAAGTTCGGTGGCGGCTTTGGCAAAATTGCCCTTACGCTTTTCCGTTTGGTGGCCGTAATATGGGGCTCTTTCCTGATAAGGGATTTCATCAGGAAACAGTACCACAAAGGGTTCATTATCTGTGCCGGACTGATTTATGCAGGTGCATTGGGCAACCTGATTGACAGTATGTTTTATGGCATCATCTTCGACACGAGCTTCAATCCCGATACTTTCGAAAACGCACAGGTAGTGGCCAAAGCCTTTACAGGCACACATTACGGAACGTTTTTACATGGCAAGGTGGTGGATATGCTGTACTTCCCTATCATTTCACATGCACATTTTCCTTCATGGTTTCCTATTTGGGGTGGCGAGGAGTTCGAGTTTTTCCGTCCTGTATTCAATATAGCCGATGCTTCTATTTCTTTTGGTGTAATTACCATTCTTGTTTTCCAGAACAGGTTCTTTAAAAAGCACCAGGAGCAAACACCTGCCACCGTGGAAACCGATACTGTTGTTGACGACAATAACCAAGTTTCTTAATCCATTTTCCAGTTTGTTTTTTTGTTACTGGCTTTGGTGCATATTCCAACACCAGTTGCGTCGCACCCATGTACATTTCAACAGTTATCGGCTTTTACCAAAGCGTAGTGTAAAATCTTTACTGTTATTTCTTTAGCACTTCCAATACCGTACCTAGCAATACTTGCGTACCCAATGCCAAGTCCTCATAATAGGAATATTCCAATGGGTTGTGGCTAATGCCATCCTTGCTGCGGATGAAGATCATTCCATAATCACATACGTACGACATGGGCAATGAGTCATGAAATGGGCCACTCATCAGCTCTGGTGCATCCAGGTTCAAGGCCCTGCATTGCTCATGAATAATGGCTTTTATCCAGTCTGCACAATAACGTGGTTCGCTGTTGGTATCTTCCGAAATGGTATAGCTAAGCTGGTGTTTTTGGGTAATGGCTTCTATGCGTTGCATCAATTGTTTTTCATAGCGATGCCTCCGTTCCAGGTCTATATCACGCAAGTCAACCGTAAACGTCACTTCTTCGGGAATGATATTTCTTGATGCAGGAAAAACGTTTAAAGTACCTACTGTTCCAACAGTTGGTGCACCTGCAACCTGTGTTGCTATTTCATTCAATGCCACAATGATTTCTGCAGCACCTACCAATGCATCTTTACGTATGGCCATAGGTACTGAACCTGCATGCCCTGCCATTCCTTTCAGCTTTACCGTTAGCCATAACGGGCCCGAAATGCCCGATACCACACCAATGGGTTTATGGGCAATATCCAACACAGGCCCTTGTTCTATATGCAGTTCAAGAAAACAGAAAATGCTTCCTGGCCTGTATTCATCCTCCTTGAATTTGGTAATGTCACAGCCAAAATCTTTCAATGCTTGCTCGCGGGTAATGCCATCTTTATCGGCACGTTGCAAATCGCCTTCCTCTAACCTGCCCAATATGCCACGGCTGCCAAACAGGCCTTTATTGAAACGCCAGCCTTCCTCATCGGCAAAGGAAATGACTTCGATACCTCTTTCGGGAACAATCTTGTTTTCGGACAAAGTGGTTACTACTTCTATTGCACAAAGCACACCAGCCACGCCATCGAACCTGCCACCATAAGGCTGCGAATCCAGGTGCGAGCCCATCATCAAAACAGGTAACTCAGGCTTTGTTCCTTCCAGCCTGCCGATGAGGTTGCCGAAGTTATCAATACGTGTCTTCATGCCCGCTTCTTTCATCCATGAAGCAGCCAGCTCAAAAGCTTTTTTTTCATCGGGCGAATGTGCGGGCCGGTTGGTACCTGTTTCGCCAATTTTGCCTATCAGGCTCATGGCTTCAAAATGTTGTTGCAGGCGGGCCGAATTAATTTTCATTGTATTGTTTTTATTGGCACACACATAATAAGGGCAGCACGGCTCATTGCCATTAATTAGCTATTGCCTTTGTTGCGTTACGTTTTGCATTGCTTGTTGTAAAATCAGTGATCATTCAAGGCCCTGCCTTCTGCCTGCCATTGTTTCCAGTTAATGTATTCAGGTGCTACCCGGTGTTCTTCCATGGTAATGCAACCGTCAACCGGGCAAACAAGTTGACATAAGTTACAGCCCACACATTCTTCTTCCTTGATGCTATAAGTATTGTAGGGCTTGCCGTATGCAAGGTTGATGGACTGGTGCGATGTATCTTCACAGGCAATATAGCATAGTCCGCAATGGATACATTTATCCTGGTTGATATGTGCTATATGATGATAGTTGATATCAAGGTCTTCCCAATGGGTTATCTTTTCAACGCTCTTACCAATAAAGTCGTTGATGGTTTTGTATCCTTTTTCATCCATCCAGTTGTTGAGGCCCTCACACATGTCTTCCACAATACGGAAACCATGTTTCATGGCTGCTGTGCACACCTGTACGGTTGTGCTGCCCAGTAGCATGAACTCTACCGCATCTTTCCAGGTACTTACACCGCCAATGCCACTAATGGGCACTTTCGATGTCAGCTCATCCTGTGCAATGGTGGTAAGCATTTTCAGGGCAATGGGTTTTACTGCCGGGCCGCAGTAACCGCCAAATACGCTTTTGCCAGCCACATAAGGATTGGGCACAAGCGTATCCAGGTTAATGCCTGTAACACTTTGTATGGTGTTAATCAAACTCAGTGCATTGGTACCGCCTTCAACAGCGGCACGGCCTGTAGGCACAACCGAATGCACATTGGGCGTAAGCTTTGTAATAACGGGAATGGTTGCTTTTTCCATTACCCATTCAACTACCATTTTGGCAATTTGTGGGTCCTGGCCAACAGCAGCACCCATGCCCCTTTCTGTCATACCATGCGGACAACCAAAGTTCAGTTCAAAACCCATTGCACCTGCGTCTTCGCATTGCTGTATAAGCTTGTGCCAGGCGGCACGATTATTATCTGCCATCAATGAAACAATCATTGCCCTATCGGGAAAGAGCTTCACTACTTCGGTAATTTCTTTCAGGTTAATATCCAAAGGCCTGTCGCTGATGAGCTCTATGTTGTTAAAGCCCATTACACGGTGCCCGCCGTAATCAACTGCCGAATACCTGGATGATACATTCTTTACCTGGCTACCCAATGTTTTCCATACAACACCGCCCCAGCCCGCTTCGTAGGCACGCAGTACGTTAATTTTTTTGTCGGTAGGTGGTGCACTTGCCAACCAGAAAGGATTGGGAGATTTGATGCCGAGGAAATTTGCTGATATGTCTGCCATAAAAAAAATTTAAAGTTGAATGTCTAAAGTTTACAGTTGTACAACCGCTACTCAATTAATTACTGATACCTAAATATTTGCTTATTGCTGCTGCACCATCTTTTCCGGCTTGTACGGCATCCACTACTTCCTTGCCGCCGTTTACACAATCGCCACCGGCAAATACACCGACAATATTTGTAGCTGCGTTATTGATGGTTACTTTACCGTTTTTGTTTTCTATGCCATTGCTGTTTACCAGTGCATCAAAAGGCATTTGTCCGGCAGCTTTGATAACCATGTCAACATCCAGTACAATTGTTTCGCCTGTTGGTACAGGGCTCCTTCTTCCGCTTGCATCCGGTTCGCCCAGTTGCATTGTTTCGCAAACAAGCTGTGTTACTTTTCCATCAACACCTTTTATTTCTTTTGGTGCTGCCAGCCAGATGATGTTACAGCCATCCAGTTGGGCTATGTGCAGTTCATGTTCGGTGCAAGGCATTTCTTCCTGTGTTCTGCGGTAAACCATTGTTACTTCTTTTGCACCTAGGCGTTTGGCCTGTGTGGCAGCATCAATGGCTGTCATGCCCATGCCTATTACGGCTACTTTATCGCCCACGGCCAATGAGGCATAATTGTTTGTCCTTAATTCGTAAATGAAAGAAATAGCATCTTCTACCCCTTTCAAATCTTCACCTGGAATTTCCAATTGTCGTGCAAGCCCCACACCAAATGCCAAGTAAACAGCATCGTAATCCTGTTGCAGTTGCTGTAGGGTTATATCTTTTCCAAGTGCCTGGTTGTATTTAATATCTATGCCACCAATGGCGGTGATGTAGTTTACCTCATCTTCACAAAACTGTGGCGTTACTTTATAGGCAGCAATGCCATAGGTCATTAATCCACCGCCTTTGCTTTCTTTTTCATAAATGGTTACATCAATGCCTTGTCTTGACAATACGTGTGCACAGCTTAACCCGGCAGGGCCTGCACCAACAATGGCAACACGCTTGCCAATGGATGCCTTGCGTTGAAACAGTTGCCAGTTATTGCTCATGGCTTTTTCTGTTGCGTAGCGTTGCAGTTTTGCAATGGGTATGGGGTCTTCGTCCATTAAATTGTACACACATGCCCCTTCGCAAAGTTTTTCAACCGGACAAACTTTTGAACAGCCCGCCCCCATGATGTTTGAGGAGAAAATGGTATGTGCCGACCCTTTTATGTTTTCGGTCGTTATCTGTTTGATGAACTTGGGTACATCGATACTGGTTGGGCATGATTTCATGCAAGGGGCATCGTAGCAAAACAGGCAACGGTTGGCTTCAACCATTGCGGCATCCTGTGTTTCGAACGGCGGATGTATATCGGCAAAGTTTTGTTCGTATTGCTGCGATGAAAGTCTGTTGTTGGAAATCATTATTTTGAATTTTATATGTTGAATGTTGAATCAAGGATCCACTGTTGATGTGTGCGACGCCACTGAAGCATACTAGTAGCAATACAGCTGGCAACCGAAAAAATCAACATGCATGGCCTATCATCCATAGCAATTATAGTTCGGTTAATTTACCATAGGTTTCGGGCCTTCTGTCCCTGAAGAACTGCCATTTGCTTCTAATTTCTTCTATGAGGTCTAGGTCAAATTCTGCAACCAGTAATTCATCGTTATCCTCGCTTGCTTCTTTGATGATTTGCCCTAGTGGGTTTACAAAGTAGGAAGTGCCGTAAAACTTACCGAGGTTCCAGGGTTTCTCTTCGCCTACACGGTTGATGCAGCCCATAAAGTAACCATTGGCCACAGCATGTGCCGGCTGTTCCAGCTTCCATAAGTATTGCGATTGCCCAACTGTTGTTGCACTTGGATTGTACACGATTTCGGCACCGTTAAGCCCAAGGCATCTTGCTCCATCGGGGAAGTGCCTGTCGTAACAGATGTAAACACCCACTTTTGCATATTTTGTCTGAAACACAGGATAGCCAAGGTTTCCGGGTTTGAAGAAAAATTTTTCCCAGAAGCCCCCCGTATGCGGTATATGGTTTTTGCGGTACTTGCCTAAGTAAGTACCATCGGCATCAATTACAGCAGCAGTATTGTAAAGCACACCGGCCTGTTCTTTTTCATATACCGGAACAATGATGACCATATTGTATTTTTTAGCGTATTCCTGCATACGCTCCGTTGTAGGACCAGGAACGGTTTCCGCACTTTCGTACCAGGCTTTGTCTTGCCCGGGACAGAAGTATGGCGTATTGAATATTTCCTGAAAACAAAGTATCTGCACACCTTGCCTACCTGCTTCTTCAATCAGGGGAATATGCTTTTGTACCATTGCTTCTTTTATTTCTTCAATGGTGCCCTCGCCTTCAGTTTTAGGAAGGCTCACTTGAATGAGTCCAGATTTTACAATACGTGGCATAGAAAAAGTTGATTGGTTGATTCGTTAAAATGGTATTGCTATTGTTAATTGAACACTTGTTTTTCTATTCATTATCCAGCACTTCTTCAATATGTTTATCGGGTATCAGCCAGATAATGGAAACGACCAGGAACATGCTACAGGCCGCTATTGTATTAATGAACAATGCTGTTGGTATTGCCAGTACGTACAGCACCACTGCAGTAATTGAACGCCACCTGCCTTTGCCGACTGCTACCAGTAAATCATTGTCGCTGTAATGCTTGCAAATAGTGGACTGCAGTATATTGAAGGATAGTCCACATAGCAGTGCCAGCACAGCATAGGCCACTACCGTTACTTTTTCGAAATGGTTTTCGCCCATCCATGCGGTTGCAAAGGGAATAAGCGATAGCCAGAACAGCAGGTTCATGTTTGCCCACATGATGGATGACTTTACCTTTTTTACTGTATGCAATAAATGGTGGTGGTTTACCCAATAAATTGCTACAAACAAAAAGCTGAGCATGTAACTAATAAACTTGGGCATTAGCGGTTTAATGATCTGCCAGCTTGTTCCTTCGGGTGCTTTCATTTCCAGCACCATAATGGTAACAATGATTGCTATAACACCATCACTAAAAGCTTCCAGTCTTCCTTTGTTCATTATATTTTTCCTTCTACTTTATTGCGTTTAATAAACTTGCCATACCCTTTTTGCACTTTGCATTCGTTGTTTTGTATAGCTACTTTGCCTCTTAATAAAACGGTTTTTACTTTACCTGTAAGCTCCCACCCTTCATAGCCGCTGTAGTCAACATTCATGTGGTGTGTTACTGCAGACAGCACATGTTTTTCATTGGCATCAAACAGTACAATATCCGCATCGCTGCCCACAGCAATTGTTCCTTTTTTGGGGAACATGCCAAATATTTTTGCAGCGTTGGTACTTGCTACTTCCACATATTTGTTCAAGGATATTTTTCCTTTGTTTACGCCTTCGCTAAACAATAGCTCCATCCTGTTTTCTATGGCGGGGTGCCCATTGGGTATCTTGGAGAAATCGTCTTTGCCCATTAATTTCTGTTCCCACATAAATGGGCAATGGTCTGTTGCAACTACGTTTACCAACCCTTGATTGATGCCGGCCCACAATGTTTCCTGGTCTTTCTTTTCACGCAACGGCGGGCTCATTACCCATTTGGCTCCTTCGAAATTTTGTTCGTATAAACTTGCATCCAAAACCAGGTATTGGATACAGGTTTCCACAAATACTTTCTGGTTACGCCTGGTGGCGTTGCGTACTGCATTCAGTGCACCTTCGCAGGTTAGGTGAACGATGTAACCCGGGCAGCCGGTATAGTTTGCCATATCTGCAAAACGTCCGCTTGCTTCGGCTTCTGTTACTTCTGGTTGCGACAGGTAATGGTATAAGGGTGCAAGTTTCCCTTCTGATTTATGTTTGGCAATCAAGAAGTCTATCATATCGCCATTGGTGGCATGTACATTGATTAAACCTCCATGTTTCTTTACTTCCAGCATCAGGTCAATCATTTGCCTGTCATCAATCATCAGTGCCCCTTTATAGGCCATAAATGTTTTGAAGGATGTGATGCCTTCTTCTTCAATAAAATGCCTGATTTCCTTTTTGGTTTCTTCATTAAAATCGGTAACGGCCATGTGGAAACTGTAATCACCTACGGCATTGTTATCACTCCTGCCTTTCCACTCATTTAAAGCAGCCTGCAAGCTATTGCCCTGCTTTTGCAGAATGAAATCTATAACGGTTGTTGTGCCGCCATACAGTGCTGCCCTTGTTCCTGTTTCGTAATTGTCGCTACTGTAGGTGCCCATAAAAGGCATATCTAAATGTACATGCGGATCAATACCGCCGGGCATTACCAACTTACCTGTTGCATCAATGGTTTCATTGGCCTGTACATTTAAATTTTTGCCAATGGCAGTGATGGTTTCGCCTTCAATGAAAACATCGCCTATGTAATCATCTGTTGCGGTAACAATCCTTCCGTTTTTGATTAAGATGCTCATATTGTATATTTTATTGACAAACGGAAATGGCTTAACCTGTTCCATATGCCATTAAATGTTATTTATTTTTCTTCATCAATAACCAATACACAAACCCGCTAACACTAAAACCCACAAACCAAGCATAATGATATAAATCCACAATCCAAGCCGCTACCGTATTTGCATCCATCACTTTTATGGCCACTAAAAAACCTGGAATGTTTGGAGCTATACCCAGCAACAAGGCAATGATAGCTGCATTATTGAAACCATTGCTGAAGCTATAAATGCCTTTGTGTTTATATAAATCATCAACAACCAATTGCTGCTTGCGTATAAAATAATAATCGGCAATCATGATACCGCCAATTGGTCCCAGCAAGCCAGAGTAGGCAATCAGCCAGGTAAAAATATACCCATCGGGATCGGCCATTAACTTCCAAGGAAAAATAAGTACACCAATAATACCTGTTATGTAACCCCCTATTTTGAAACTTATTTTTTGCGGTGACAGATTTGCGAAGTCGTTTGCAGGACTAACAATATTTGCCGCAATATTTGTGGCCAGTGTTGAAATGACAATGCCAATCATTGCAAAGCTTACCATTAATTTACTATCGAATTTACTTGCCAGTTGTACGGGATCCCACTCTGGACTTCCATAAATGATGGCCGATGCAGATGTTACCACCACGCCAACAAATGCAAACAAGGTCATAGATGTTGGCAAGCCGATAGCCTGTCCTTTTAACTGTGCCTCCTGATTTTTTGCATAACGGGTAAAGTCTGGAATGTTTAAAGACAATGTTGCCCAAAACCCAACCACAGCAGTTAATGCGGGAAAGAAAAAATGAAAGAACGAAGCAGTATCCGTAAACTTGGATGGAGCTTCCAATATTGGCCCAAGGCCTTTTGCCATAACCACTGCCCAACAGAATAAGGCAATGGCAGCAATTGGCAGGAAGAAGGCTTTGAACACCAATAGCTTCTTAATACTTTCCACACCTTTATAAACAATAAACATATTCAGCAACCAAAAGATGGCAAAGCATAGCAAAGGCAATGGCTGTGGAAACAGGCCTGTAACATTGATTTCCTGTAGGGATGGAGACCAGGCCCTGATTAAATTGTAAAGCGACGCACCACCGATCCATGTTTGTATACCGAACCATCCGCAGGCAACCACAGCCCTTAGCATGGCAGGAATGTTTGCACCCTTTGTACCAAAGCTTGCCCTTGCAAAAACCGGAAAGGGAATACCATATTTGGCACCTGCATGACCATTCAACAACATGGGCACCAGCACCACTGCATTGCCAATGAATATGGTGAGTATTGCCTGCCACCAGTTCATTCCTTTATTGATCATGGAGCTAGCCATGGTATATGTTGGAATGCAAAGGCTCATGCTGATCCATAAGGCCGCATAGTTCCATGTGCCCCAGGTTCTTTTGTTTTGGGCAATGGGTGCAAGGTCTTCAGAATAAAGCGATGACGATGTTATAATCGGGTTTTCTTGCATCTGTTTTGGTTGAGTGTACAAGTTAAGCATTAAATGCAATGAACGGTGTGTCTGTCATCCTTGATGGCGGCCAGTTTTACGTTGTACCAATTTTGTTGTTGCTTAGGTTTCAACCGGACAACATATTCCCAAATGACACACTATCTTTTCACAATTCATCGGGTTCAACCCTAAACTGTTGCTTCGTCTGCTATTTTTATGGCTTCGCTTATGATGGCCAATCCTTCATCAATCTGTTCCTTTGTAACAATCAATGGAGGTGCACAAAAAATATAGTTCCAACGCACAAAAGTGTACATGCCCAGTTCTTTTATCTTGGCTGCAACTTTATTCATCACGGCCATTTCTTCGGGCTTTGCATTAAAAGGTGCCATTGGTTCTTTGGTGGTCCTGTTCTTGACCAATTCTATACAACCCAATAAACCTGTATTTCTAAAATCACCAATGGATGGATGTTTGTCTTTTAGTTGCTCCACTTGTTGTTCCATGTATTTGCCCATGGCAACCGCATTTTCAATCAGGCCTTCTTCTTCATATATTTTCAATGTTTCAAGAGCCGCTGCACAACTAACCGGATGTGCAGAATAGGTAAGTCCCAATGGCAATACGGCATCATCATATTTGGCAGCAATTTTATCACTTACCTGTAAGCAGCCCAATGGCAGGTAACCACAAGTCATACCTTTTGCCATAGCAATCATATCGGGCACAATATCATGGTTCTGGAAACCGAACCATTGACCTGTTCTTCCAAAGCCACTCATTACTTCATCCATAATCATCAATATGCCATGCTTTTTTGTTATTTCCCTTACGGCTTTCAAATAACCTTTGGGGTATTGCAGGCAACCGCTTGTTCCGCTTTCACCTTCCAATAAAATGGCGGCAATATTGTTGGGACCTTCATAGGCAATAACACGCTCTAACTGTGCCACGGCTTCTTTTAGTAAATTTTCTTCGCCATATTCCCATCGGTATAAATTGGGCAGGTCGAAATGAACAAAGTTGGGCGACTGTTGTGCATCTACCGGTAGTTTACGAGGATCGCCTCCGGCAGAAATTACGCCCATGGTTGCACCGTGGTACGATTGGTAACGTGTCAATATTTTATGACGGCCTGTGTACAGGCGTGCCAGCTTGATACCGTTTTCGATGGATGTGGCACCACATAAAGTGAAGAAAGATTTATTCAGATCACCAGGGCAAATCGCGGCCAGTTTTTTACCTAAATCGGCTCTCGCTTTGGTTACGCAACTTGGCGTTACGTAAGCCACTTCCTGCATTTGCCTAACAACCGCTTCGGTTATACGTTGATTGCCGTGCCCAATGTTCATATTGATCAGTCCGCTGGAAAAATCAATGATCTTGTTTCCATCGTAATCGTATAAGTAAACGCCTTTGGCATGTTCAATAGCAATGGGGTTGGTCCCTTTTTGTTTGCTCCAGCTAAACAGGGTATAGTCCTGAGCGTCTTGTATTATTTCTTCGGCTTGTGATAATGTTGTTGTAGACATATTTTATTTTTTACCATTTTTATTTATTGCACACGGATAATACGGGTTGAATAGATGATCACTGATTTATACTGCTTCGCAGCATTTTGGATTTGTACAGTTTTATCGTTTCCTTTCTATTACCTATTCCTATGTTAATTTTATTTCAACATTGGTTTTTTATCATTGTCAAATATTCTTCTTTTGATTTGCGGCTTCTTACCAAAGTTTAATAATAACCCGACTTCTATTTGTGTTGCTTTTAAGTAATTGGTTAATTGATGCTCATTTTCTTCTACCAAAATTTCATTGGCCTTTAGCTCAACTGCTACAGCATCCTCAACAATTAGGTCAGCGTTATAATCACCAACGACATTTCCAAAATAGTACACTAGTATTTTTTTCTCTTTGGCTACTTTAAAACCCATTGCTGTTAACTCAATAAACATTGCATTTAAATAAACCCTTTCCAAAAAACCGTAACCAAGTGTATTATATACCTTGTAAAATGCCTGTATAATTTTTTCTGTTATTGCCTGATGTTTCATTGAACAGCTTTTAGTCTTTTATAAAAAGTGCTGTTCAATAGTTAGTCATAATCCGTTTTCTGCATAGCAGAAAAATCAGTGAGCATTCGTTCAATCCGTGTGCGTCCTATTAACTCATCCAGTTCACTCCGGCCTCTGCATTCCATTTGGTGGTACTTTTCTTCAGCTTGGTCCAAAATTCGATGGAACTTTTACCCGTAATATCGCCTACACCAAATTTACTTTCGTTCCAGCCGCCAAAGCTGAAAGGCTCGCGGGGTACCGGTACACCAACGTTTACACCAATCATGCCCGCACTTGCACGGTCTATGATATAGCGAGCCATACCACCGTTTTGTGTAAATACACTGGCGGCGTTGCCATAAGGGTTGGCATTTTCAATAGCCAATGCTTCATCAACGGTATTGGTACGCATAATGGAAATAACAGGCCCAAATATTTCTTCTTTGGCCACACTCATTTCGGGTGTTACATAATCAATAACAGTTGGCCCAACATAAGTGCCGCCTTCTTTACCGGCAACTTTTGTATTACGTCCATCCACCAAAATTTTTGCCCCATTGCTTTCTGCTTCGGTAATATATTTTTCTATTCTTTGTTGCGATTCTTTGTTGATGACTGCACCCAGGTTTTCACCAGGTACAATCTTTCTTGCTTCATCACAAATTTTATCGATGATATGGTCAATATTGCCCACACCAACCATGGCACTTGCCGCCATGCAACGCTGACCCGCACAACCACTCATAGATGCTGCAACGTTTTGGGCAGTCATGCCCGGAATAGCATCGGGCAGTACCATCAAATGGTTTTTTGCCCCACCCAACGCCAGGCAGCGTTTGTAGTTGTGTGTTGCACGTTGGTACACAATTTTGGCCACTTTTGTGGAACCCACAAAAGAAACAGCTTCAATATGCGGATGGTCGCAAATAGCTTCAACGATTTCTGTATCGCCGTGAACAATGTTGAACACACCATCGGGCAAGCCTGCTTCCTTTAAAATTTCGGCCAGCCTTCCACAACTTAACGGAACTTTTTCTGAAGGTTTTATGATCATGCAGTTGCCCAGTGCAATGGCATTGGGAATAGTCCAGTTGGGAACCATGCTGGGAAAATTGAAAGGCACAATAGAGGCCACAACACCCAATGGCACATGTTCTGTGCGGCATTCAACACCTTTGCTTACTTCCAATACTTCACCGGTAACCAGTTGTGGCAATGAGGTAGCAAACTCTGTCAGTTCTATGCATTTTTCAATTTCGGCAACCGATTCGCCATAGGTTTTGCCATTTTCTTCGCTGCACAGTTCGGCCAGTTCTTTCAAGTTTTTTTCAAGTAAATATTTGTAGCGGAAAAAGACCTGTACACGCTCTTTAATGGGCGTTCTGCTCCATGCAGGAAAAGCAGCTTTGGCAGCCTGTACGGCATCGTCAAGATCTTTGGATGATGACATGGGCACTGTGGAAAGATGGTTGCCATCGAGGGGAGAAACAACATCCATTGTTCTGGAAGCTGCCGGACTTACAAACTTTCCACCGATATAATTCTGAATTGCTGCGTATTTCATTTGCTGTAATTATTTTAAAAACAAGGAATGAAAATAAAAATATTTTAGAAACAAACAACAATATAGCATAATTTTTATTTTTATAGCAGATATTTGTGTTTGCTTATAAAGTGGTCCATTTTCTTAAAGTGAGTTATCCTGAAATACGCGTCGATAAAGTTTGGATATGTTCTGAACGTTGATGGGTGCGACGCCGAGAATGTTGAATAATGCACTACAGTTGGCTACATAAAAAATACTATGCAGAACAATAAGATCATTTTGGACGAGCTGGATTTTGATATCCTTTCTTGCCTGCAGCAGGATGGGCGGATGAGCTTTACGGTAATGGCAGACAAGTTGAAGGTTTCTGTTGGAACGGTTAGGACGAGGGTGAACAAATTGATTGAGGACGGAACAGTGAGCATTGTGGGGCGTGTGGACCCCGATAAAGTAGGTTTTCATTCCTATGCCCATATTGCAGTATACGTTCGTCCGGCAACACTAAAAGAACAGGTGGCCAAAAAGATTTCGAAATTGAAGGAAGTGAGTTTTTTGGCCATGACCAGCGGCGACTATGATTTGGAAGTGGATGTGATGTGCAGGGACAATGAACACCTTGTTGCATTTGTAAATGAGATATCGAAAATTGAAGGTGTTAACCAAACCAAGACGACCATTTATTTTAAGGTATATAAATATGCCCAGCCCGACCTGAATTTGTTGCAATAAAATAGCCCTGTTAAAAAACAGGGCTCTAAGGCAAACACTGATATTCCCGACGATTACCAGTATTGTTCTATAACGGTTATGAATAAAAAAGGTTACTGCACGGTTTTTTAATTTTCTGTTATGGCTGTGCTATCTGATGCAGCTTCAACAACTTCTTCGTCATCAGCTGCAGATCTGGGAAGTGCGGCCCGTGAAAACCTTTTGAATGAAAAATTTTTCAGTTTCTTGCCTGCTGATTCATATAGTTGCTTTTCATTATCATTCTTGAGTGCAGTGGATGTTTGCGTTTGAATATTGTTGATTTTCCTTTTTGTTTTTTGCTGCGTTGGTGCCGGCTCTTTTACTTGCATATCCTGTATCTTACCACGGCTGTAGTCTTCAAAATCAATTTCTTTGTTATTTACAACAGCCGGCTTTTCATCTTTATACAGGTTCTTGAAGGTCCCCTTTTGTTTTGCGGTCTTATAATCAACGGCTCCCATTACAGCGGCTATGACCATTAACCCGCCACATACATATAATGTTGTTGTTATTGCTTTCATGTTTTATTGCTTTGTTTATTGAAAAGAGATGACATAGGTTGCCTATACCATAAATGTTTTAAGGTAGTTTTTTGTTTTTTGAAAAATGACCAGCTCTGCTATCAAGAGGTTACCCAACACGCTTATCCATAAACTTGTTTCGTAGTTTTTGGTAAGCTCAACATTTAGCAGGTACAGTATAATGTAGTACACACGGAACGTTACAGCCGTCATGGCCATGGTGTAGCTTCGTATCATCCATACCTTATGTGCCAGTACATTTTTTTGCAGAATGGTGGTAAGCCCTTTTAGCGTAAAGAAAAACCAGCTAATTGCCATGAACATAAACAGTCCCCTTTCTGCCCCGGAGCCCTTTGCAAAGAAGCTCATGTACAAACCTGTTGGGGCACCAAGCACCAGTACAACCATTACATATACACGTCCGCTCCAGACATGTATGGCTTTCCTTTTTTTCAGCAGGTACGATGAAAACTGCAGCAACGCAGTACCAATACAAAACATGCCTGCAAAAATGTGTATGTAAAAACTTAGCTTATAGGCAGGCTGCAGAAAAAGCACCGTTCTTTCTCGTATAAAAGAAAATTTTTGACTGAAACTGAAATACGGAATGGTGTTGCGGATGAGCAGTAAACTAAAAAAAGCAACAGGCAGCCAAAAGAAAACCAGTATGCTGAACTGTTTTATTTTTTTTACAGAAAGTATCCGGGAGTTCATGCCTTGGAGTTTTGGTTGCATTGAGATTGTGTTGCGTTATCAAGTTCATAAAATAATTTGTTATACCTGTGTTAAAGGATTTTATGCAGATATGTATTACGGCAAATGCTTTTTAGTAAGTTTGTTTTATGAGTTCCATATTAGTAGCCATAAAAGATGCAGTTGCCGTAATAACATTAAACCGCCCTGCCACATTCAATTCCTTTAACCGAGAAATGGCCTTGCAGTTGCAGCAGGTGCTGGACGACTGTGCAGCCAATAAGGAAGTGCGTGCCATTTACCTTACAGCCAATGGCAAGGCATTTTGTGCCGGGCAGGACCTAGGCGAACTGGTTGGCGAAAACCCACCCGGTTTTGAACAGATTTTAAGTGAACATTATAACCCCATTGTTACACGATTAAGGAATATTGCCAAGCCTATTGTTTGTGCAGTGAACGGTGTGGCTGCAGGGGCGGGGGCCAATATTGCATTGGCTTGCGACATTGTTGTGGCTGCGGAGAGTGCATCTTTTATACAGGCATTTAGTAAAATTGGTTTGATACCCGATAGTGGCGGTACATTTATTTTACCGAGACTGATTGGCTTTCAGAAAGCGAGTGCACTGATGATGCTGGGTGACAAGGTTGCTGCAGCCGATGCCGAAAAAATGGGCATGATCTATAGAGTGTTCAGCGATGAAACTTTTGCAGCAGAATCGTTTAAAATTGCGGTAACATTAGCAGCAATGCCAACACAAGGTTTGGCCTTGACCAAACAGGCATTGAATGCATCCTTACACAATAATTTGGGGCAGCAGTTACAGATGGAGGACGAGTTGCAATACAAAGCCGCACATACAAAAGATTACAGTGAAGGGGTAGCCGCTTTCCTGGAAAAAAGAAAACCCGTTTTTGTTGGCGAGTAACGCAGTTCACCCCCTTGCTAAGCCACGTTACAATTATGCATATCCGGAGTGGCCCACTATAAAAAGTGAAACACTCGGCAATGCGTTACGTACCATAATTGCTTGTTTAAAATATTCAACATGGATTCAAAAGATAAACTGGCTGCAGATGTTGTTGCCAAAATGATGCGGGATGATCTGTTTTCGCAATGGCTGGGCATTGGTGTGCTTGCAGTAACGGAAGGTTATAGCAAAATACAAATGACTGTACGCCCCGAAATGATCAATGGCTTTGGCATTGTACATGGTGGCATTTGCTTTAGCCTAGCAGACAGTGCCTTTGCATTTGCTTGCAACAACCGGAATGTTTTGTCTGTTGCATTAGATACTAGCATCAATTTTACAAAACCTGTTCACGTGGGTGATGTGCTGATTGCAGAGGCCAAAGAGCTGCACAATGGAAGAAGTACAGGTTTGTATCATATAACCATTACCAATCAGAATAATCATACGGTTGCATTGTTTAAAGGAACCTGTTTTAGAACAAATAAGAAGTTAATTTAGTAAATAAGGTATCTAATAGTTTATAAAGTATTGGATAAAATTTACTTCTATGAACACAAATAATTTTGGATTTGAAGAACTGGAATTATGGAAGAAAGTAAGGCTATTTAAAAATGGTATCCGTAAAACAACGCAGCCGTTTCCGGTAGAAGAAAAATATAGGCTCGTTGATCAAATTGTAAGAAGTTCTCGTTCCATTAACGCATTAATATCGGAAGGCCATGGAAGGTTTACTTACCCAGATCAAATTCATTATTGTATACAGGCAAGAGGGTCCTTATCAGAAACAATCAATCATTTAATCGATGCTTTTGACGAAGGCTATATAACAGACGAGCAACTACAAATACACAAAGAAAAAGCAAAAGAAATCGAGCGACTGCTAAATGGTTATTTGGTTTTTCTAAGAAAGAAACGGGATGAAACAAAATAGCTACTTTATATACCTATCTGCTTTATATACTTTTATACCTACTTCATGATTTATCAATTCAAAGAGCATATCCCTATAATACACGAATCATCATTCATCCATCCGCAAGCAAGTGTTACAGGCAATGTGGTTATAGGCAGGGATGTATATGTTGGTCCGGGTGCGGCCATACGCGGCGATTGGGGAAAGATCATTATTGAAGATGGCTGCAATGTGCAGGAAAACTGTACCATACACATGTTTCCTGGCACAACTGTTTTATTGAAAGCGGCCGCCCATATTGGTCATGGTGCCGTTGTGCATGGTGCAACAGTTGGCAAGAACTGTTTGATTGGCATGAATGCCGTAATAATGGACAATGTTGTTCTGGGCGACGAATGCATTGTAGGTGCCCTGAGTTTTATAAAAGCCGATGAGCATTTTGAAGCAAGAAGCGTAATTGTTGGCAACCCGGCAAAGAAAATAAAAGAAGTGAGTGATGAAATGATTGCCTGGAAAACCGAAGGGACAAAATTGTATCAACAATTGCCTCAAGATATGTTTGAGGGTTGGAAAGAGGTGGAGCCGTTGAGGCAAGAATATAAAACGCAAGATACAAGTGGCAAGGAAGAACAAAGTTCAAGTTATAAGACCTGGAATGAAAGCAAATAATGTTCTTAAATTTGGATGGAGATGATGCCAGATTTATACATACCAACCTATACCATTAATGATTGGAAATTGTGGAAGGGCGATTGGGAACTGATTAAAGGTTGCCCTGTTTCATTAAATCCTTCGGCTGTAAATAAACATCAATTAATGAGTGGTTATTTAACCTGCTTTTTAATAACTCAGCTAAAAGAGAAAAAAGCTTATACAAAATGCAAAGTTTTATATGGAACAGATTGGATAATCAATGAAACCAATATTATTCGCCCAGATATCATGATTGTTTGTGGAGAAATAGACCCTAACAGCCATATTAACAATACACCTACCTTAATTATTGAAATTGCATCTAAAGCAACACAGTTAAAAAATAGGAATACAAAATTTAACCTCTATGAATTCTGCGGTGTGAAGTATTACTTAATGGCCGAACCTGATAATAATGCCATTGAAGTGTTTGAATTGATTGACAATAAATACTAGCAGATTTTTGCTCCCTTTAGCTTTACCATCAATGAAACCTGTGTGATTGATTTTGATGCAAAGCAGGCATTTGAAGCATAGGCTTATTGCTTCACTATTTTGTTCACTACAAAATACTGGCCTTGCTCATCTTCTATTGGGCTCATCTCTTTCATGTCTCCACTAAAAACAACGGGTAGATTGTCTTTTTTAAAAGCGCCGGGAATATTGCTTGCAACAAGGCTCATATACTCTTCTGCATAACGGATAATATACACTGGCTTGTCTTGGCTGCCAATATTCTTTACAATGCCCTTTGCGTCTTTTACAGATGCAATGGTTTTGCGTTGGTTTATTGAAGGGGGCTTTGCCTTATCAACGCTTCTGGTGTAAGAAACGCCGATACCCGTTAATAACATGGCTGCAATTAATATTCTCATACAAGCAAGTTGCCAATGGGATATTAATGGAATGTTATGGCAGGATTATCTGATTATTACGAAAAGCAATAGCCACGAATAGCACCAATGAGCACGAATGAAATGGTTTCATTATTAAATGCAATTACACAAAGTCGGGCTTTATATAATGGTTCATGGGTGTCCCGACAACTATCGGGATTGAGAACGCCAGGCCCTGTTGCCCCGACGGTTACATAGAAATTACACAGGGCATTTTTCATGGTAATTGATCAGCTCAATGGGTGTACGCTCAATCTCAAAACCTTTGTAGTAATTGTACACTTCATCCAACACCGAGATCACTTCTTCCATTTCCATTAAGGTTACCAACCTGCCACGGAATTCTTTAATATTGGGCAGGCCACGCAAATAATTGGCATAATGTCTACGCATTTCAAAAATGCCTACAATGGGTCCTTTCCATTCAACCGATTTTATCAGGTGTTTCTTACAAACCTCCACACGTTCTTCCAATGTAGGTGCGGCCAGCTCTTCACCGGTTTGCATAAAATGTTTGATTTCCCTAAAAATCCAGGGGTAACCAATGGCTGCACGGCCAATCATGATGCCATCCACACCATAACGTTCCTTGTATAGTTTTGCTTTTTGCGGGCTATCAATATCTCCGTTGCCAAAAATGGGAATGTTTATTCTTGGGTTGTTTTTCACTTTTGCAATCAGGCTCCAGTCTGCTTCGCCTTTGTACATCTGGGCACGGGTACGCCCGTGAATAGCTAGGGCCTTAACGCCCACATCCTGCAAACGCTCGGCCACCTCTTCCACATTTTTTGTATTGTCATCCCAGCCTAACCTTGTTTTAACGGTTACGGGCAATGAGGTTGCCTTAACCACCGCATCGGTTAGGCGTACCATCAAATCCACATCTTTCAATACCCCGGCACCAGCTCCACGCAATGCCACTTTTTTTACGGGGCACCCAAAGTTAATGTCCAATAAATCAGGGTTGGTCACTTCCACAATTTTGGCAGCCATTGCCAGGCTGTCCTCATCACCACCAAATATCTGTATGCCTACAGGGCGTTCATAATCAAATATGTCCAGCTTCTTGCGGCTCTTGATCGCATCACGTATCAGGCCTTCACTGCTAATGAATTCGGTGTACATCAAATCGGCACCATTGTCTTTACACACGGCCCTAAACGGCGGGTCACTCACATCTTCCATTGGTGCAAGCAGCAATGGGCAATCGGGCAATTCTATTTTATCAATTTTTACCATAATAATTTTTATGTATCCAGCTCCCGATAGCTATCGGGACGCCTATCAACGTTTAGATAAAGCCTTGGCTTTTATAGAAGCATAAGTTGGCAAGGCATCAACCGCAAATCCGCTATCTATCGCCTATCAACCATTTGCTGTTACCTGTTCCACGCAACAACCAGTATCTTCGCCTGCAAAAATACACGCTAAATTTTAATGAATACCTATCAACAGCCCCGGATCAACTATATATCGCAGTTGGCCATTTTAATTGGTGGCGTAGGCGTAATGCTTGTCATCAGCTCATTTGCCATGATTTTGGTTGCATCCAACGCCCTGCATGTACCGTTAATGCAGGTGCCAGATGCCTTGAACAAAGTGGAAAATGCCAATGCTGCACGCTGGCTAAACACTGCTGCGGCTTTTTTTGGCCTGTTTGTTCCTGCTTTTATCTGGGCCAGAATTATAAGCCACAAACCCTTTGCACAAATAGGTTTCAACAATATAATAAGTGGTAAACAAGTGTTTTTGGTAATACTAATGTCGCTTGCAGCAATGGTATTAAGCAACTCCCTGAGCGAACTGAACCAGGTAATTCCTATGCCTGCAAAATTCCTGGCAAAGGCAAAGCAATTGGAAAAAATGTACGACGATGCTATTTCGGTAATGGCAAATATGAAAACAACACAGGATTACTTGCTGTCACTTTTTGTGATTGCCTTATGCCCTGCCATTTTTGAAGAAGTACTGTTCAGGGGCAGCTTTCAGCAAATACTCACCAATTGGACCAAGAAGCCCTGGCTGGCCGTTTTAATTACCAGCATTGTGTTCAGTGCATTTCATGGTTCCTATTTTGGCTTTCTGTCAAGGGCTGCCTTGGGTGCCGTGCTTGGTTTTATTTTTTACTACAGCCGTAATATATGGCTAAACATACTGCTGCATTTTTTGAACAATGCCTTTATTGTAACCATGCTATACAGCTTAAGCCGTAGCGGAAGGTCAATAACAGAAATTGAAAAGGCATCCAATGCTTCGTTGCCCATTTTTTATATTTGGATACCTTTAAGTATCATGGTGCTGGTTTCCATGTTCATCCGTTTTAAAAAGGAAAGCGAAAGGATACTGCCAGCAACAGTGCCCGAAGAAAGGGACGAACGCGATTTGTTGTAACCTATTACCATAACCAACAGCAACCTTTGGTACATTTACAAAACAAACTTCAATAGCAGCATGGCTTTTAACTTACAGGTTTTTAAAACAAGGGCATTAACGGCCATCATTTTTGCAGCAGTAATGCTTGCAGGTTTGTTAATCAATCACTGGACGTTTTTGCTGCTGTTTTCCGTTATACATTTCGGTTGCTGGTTCGAGTACCAGAAACTGGTTGGCCTGATTGATAAAAGCTATCTAGACATTACACCTTTTCATAAATACGGCGTAATGCTTGCCGGCTACGGTTTTATGTTATGGATACTCAATAAGGCCTATGTAATTGCAGGTTTCCAGCTACACGAAATTGGCTGGTGGCTATTACTGGTCGTAGCTATTGCACTACCTGTTACAGAAGTGCTGTTTGGCAAAAAAAACGGTGCAAGAAGCATGGGTTATTCGGTTTTGGGCCTACTGTATATTTCGTTAAGCTGGGCTTTGATGATGGATATCAGAAACAGTGGAATGGCATTTAAGGGTGATTTTTTATTGCTTGATTTGGGCTGGGGAATACCTATCGTTATCATTGCCTCTATCTGGATCAATGATACCATGGCTTATATTGTAGGTTCGTTTATTGGCAAAACCCCCTTCTCTAAAATTTCACCAAAAAAAACCTGGGAAGGCACCATTGGCGGGGCAATACTTGCAATTGCAACCGTTTCATTAGTGGGGCATTATTGTTTTAACTATAACTTTTCACTTTGTATAGGCATAGCTGCCATTGCAGCCATAGTGGGTACTATAGGCGATTTACTAGAAAGCAAACTGAAACGCATGGCCAATGTAAAAGACAGTGGCTCCATCATGCCGGGTCATGGCGGATTCTTGGACAGGTTCGACTCCCTGTTATTGGCAACCCCATTTGTTTGGCTGTACCTGAAACTGTTTCTGTAACAAGTAACAAGGCAAGCTACGCTCCATTAATCATACCCAGCAAAATGCCTTATTAGTTGTAAACTTGTATGTAATAAACCGCTGCCATGTACAAAGAACAACTTCAACAAATGCTTGCCTTTTTTAATGGTGGCACAACAAGGCCCTACGCTTTTCGCAGGCAGCATTTGCAAAAACTGAAACAGGCCATCCTTCAATACGAAGACGAGATAAGCCATGCTCTGTACACCGATTTAAAAAAAAGTAAGGAAGAGGCATTTGCTACAGAAATAGGCATTGCACTTACCGAAATAAATTTTACGCTACAAAACCTACGCAGTTGGATGCAGCCACAAAAAGCAGGCACCAACCTTGTCAACATACCTTCATCCAGCAAAATTTATAAGGATCCCTGGGGCGTTGTATTGGTGATTGCTCCCTGGAACTATCCATTTCAGTTACTGATGAACCCATTAATTGCAGCCATTGCCGGCGGCAATACAGTTGTATTAAAGCCCAGCGAATTGGCCCCTGCCACAGCAGCGGTAATGGAGAAAATTTGCAGACAGGTTTTTACACCGGAGCATGTACTTGTTGTACAGGGCGATGGGGCAACTGTTGTTCCAGCATTGATGCAAAGCTTTCGGTTCAACTACGTTTTTTATACGGGCAGCATACCTGTTGGCAAGGCCATTTATAGAATGGCGGCAGAAAACCTCGTTCCGGTAACATTGGAACTTGGCGGCAAAAGTGCCTGCATTGTTGAAGCGGATGCTAACCTACAAGTGGCTGCCAACAGGATTGTATTGGGCAAGTTTACCAATGTGGGACAAACATGCATTGCTCCAGATTATGTACTCGTCCATCAATCCGTAAAACAGCAATTAGTTGATGCTTTTCAACAATCCATTGAAAAATTCTATACCACCGATGCATCGCAAAGTCATGATTACGGCAAAATCATCAACGAAAAGCGGTTTGATGCATTGGTAGCCTACCTTCAACAAGGCCAAGTTGTTTATGGTGGCCATCATGATAAAAGCAAACTGTACCTATCGCCAACTATTATAGAAAACGTATCATTGAATGCTCCTTTAATGAGCGAAGAAATTTTTGGCCCCATACTTCCCGTACTTATTTTCAATACCCAGGAAGAAGCGTTACAAATAGTAAGGCAAAATGACAACCCGCTGGCATTTTACCTTTTCACCAACAATCAGCAGTCAGAAGACTTCTGGATGCAAAATGTATCTTTTGGTGGCGGCTGTATCAATAACGCTGTTTGGCAGTTTGCAAACCATCACCTGCCATTTGGCGGTGTGGGTAATAGCGGTTTAGGAGCTTATCATGGCAAGTACAGCTTTGATACATTCACGCGGCAGAAACCTGTATTAAAAACGCCGACCTGGTTCGATCCGGTAATAAAATACCCCTCTTTTAAAGGTAAATTGAAGTTATTCAAATGGTTGTTTAAATAATGTTCAGCTAAGAGACATGAAAGGGCAAAAGAGGCAAAAAGAAAAACCTATTAATCACTTTTTCTCTTTCAACCCCTTAGCCAAATTGAAATTGTTTAAAGGTTGCCTAGATAGTATTTTCAATAAGAGTAAAAAAGAAAAATGAGCTTAAAGAGGCTTTTGTTTTAACTGCTCTTTTTCTCCTTTCCACTCTTATTGCCCACTTGCTGCAATCATCCTTTTATTTCCCCCTAGCATCGGTTATATTTGCAGCCTAACAAGTACAAGCAAGCATGACGATTAGTTACAATTGGTTAAGCGAATACCTACCCGAATTGATAGAGCCTTCCAAACTCTCCAAAATACTTACTTCCATTGGCCTCGAAGTGGAGAGCCTGGAAAAATACGAAAGCATAAAAGGTGGTTTGCAAGGATTGGTAATTGGCGAAGTATTGGAATGCGAAAAGCACCCCAATGCAGATAAATTATCCGTAACCAAAGTAAATATTGGCAGCGGCGAGCCTTTACAGATTGTTTGCGGTGCACCCAATGTGGCTGCCGGGCAAAAAGTAGTGGTGGCTACTGTTGGTACAACCATCTATCCATCAACTGGCGAACCATTAACCATGCGTGTTGCCAAAATAAGAAGTGTTGAAAGCCACGGTATGATCTGTGCCGAAGATGAAATAGGCATGGGCAGCAGCCACGCAGGCATTATGGTTTTACCAAACGATGTTACGGTTGGCGAAGCAGCTTCTACCTATTTTAAACCATACAACGATTTTATTTATGAAATTGGTTTAACACCCAACCGCATGGATGCCATGAGCCATTACGGTGTTGCCAAAGATGTATGTGCCTATTTATCGCACCACAATAACAAAGACATTAAACCCAAAACCATTTTTGCAAATGGTTTTAAGGCAGACAATACTTCGTTACCCATTAAGGTTACTGTTGAAAACACAGAAGCATGCCCGCGTTACAGTGGCGTAAGCATTAGCGGCGTTACCGTTAAAGACTCACCGCAATGGCTAAAAGACAAGCTGGCTGCAATTGGTGTAAGAAGCATCAGTAATATTGTTGACATTACCAATTATATACTACATGAAACGGGGCAGCCCCTGCATGCTTTTGATGCCACAGAAATTGCGGGCAACCATGTAATTGTTAAAAACCTGCCCGAAGGAACTGTTTTTGTTTCTTTGGATGAAAAGGAAAGGAAACTGTCTGCCAACGATTTGATTATTTGTGATGGCAACCAGCAACCCATGTGTATTGGCGGCGTGTTTGGTGGACTGAAAAGCGGCGTAAAAGCAACCACTACCAGCATTTTCCTGGAAAGTGCCTGCTTCAACTCCATTTCTATAAGAAAGACTTCCCTGCATCATGGCTTAAGAACAGATGCCGCTACAAGGTTTGAAAAGGGAGTGGATATTTCCAACACGGTAAACGTGCTGAAACGTGCAGCAACATTGATCAAAGAAGTTGCAGGCGGCGAAATATCGAGTGATATTGTTGATGTGTATCCTATTCAAAAAGAAAAGACAGCCATTGCCATCAAGTACCACTACATTAAAAAATTAAGTGGCAAGAACTATCACCCGGATGCAGTGAAAAGGATATTGCAGGCATTGGGCTTTGATGTATTGAAAGAAGGGATTGATGAAATACGCATTGCCGTTCCTTTCAGCAAGCCCGACATCAGTTTGTCGGCAGATATTGTGGAGGAAATCATCCGTATTGATGGTCTGGACAATATCGATATTCCAACCACCATTACCATTTCCCCTTCTGTAAATGAAATGGGTTTAAAAGAAGGTTTAAAGGAAAAAATTGCCAACTACCTAGCAGGTCAGGGCTTCAACGAAATATTTACCAACTCCATAACCAACAGCAAGTATTTTAACGAGCAGCAGGCAGCCACCATGGTTAAGATGATGAACAGCCTTAGTGCAGAATTGGATGTGTTACGCCCAAGTATGTTGGAAACGGGGCTGGAGTGCATTTCTTACAACATCAATAGAAAGAATGCCAACCTCCAGTTTTTTGAGTTTGGCAAGACCTACCATAGCAGCGAAATTGGCAAGTACAAAGAAGATGAGCACCTTGCTTTATACCTTACCGGCAACACCCACGAAGCAGAATGGAGCGAAAAAGGAAAAGCCATCAGCTTCTACAAAGCAAAGGGTATAGCCAATGCATTATTGACCTTGGCTGGTTTAACGGATATACATTTTGAAAAAACAGAAGAGCCTGGTTTAAACATAGCTATCTTAAATGGTAAAAAAATAGTAGGTTCCTTAAAGGAGATACCTGCCAAAAAATTACAGGCTTTCGATATAAAACAGGCCGTTTATTTTATTGATATTGATTTTATTGCCTTGTTGAAACAGGTAGGCAGCCAAAAAATAACCTATAAGGAAGTTTCCAAATTTCCGGCCGTGCAAAGGGACCTTGCAATGGTAGTAAACCGCAGCACCAGTTTCGAAAGCATTGAAGCGGTTGTTGCCAAAACAAAACTGTCCAAACTTCAACACATACGTTTGTTCGATGTTTTTGAAAGTGATAAATTAGGTGCAGATAAAAAATCAATGGCCATTAACTTTACGTTCCTGGACGAAGAGAAAACATTAACGGATAAGGAAATTGACGGCATGGTAAGCAAACTGGTTCAAGGTTTTGAAAAAGAACTTGGGGCAGAAATCAGAAAATAATGGATACGAGTATTGACCAACAATTAGCTTCCATAAAACTCAAGCTTCAGCAATTGCTGAAGCAGTACCAGCTGCTGCAAAAAGAAAATGAACGCTTAAAGAAGGAACTGGAAAAATCCAAAAACTCATTCGAAACAAAAACAGAACATTTACAGCAATTGCAGCAAAAGGCCAACCTGCTGCAGTTTGGCACCGCCGATTTGGATGCAAACGAAAAAGCAGCACTTGCCAAACGCATTGATAGCTATTTAAAAGAAATTGAACAGTGCATAACATTGCTTAACCCATAACAAATGAGCGAACTGATACCAGCCAATGTTGTAATAGCCGACCGCAGCTTCCGCCTTAAAATTGAGGCTGACGAAGAGGAATTGATACGCAAGACCGTAAAACTGGTAAACGAAAAGATACTGGAGCTGAAAACCGAATTTGCAGGCAAGGACATGCAGGATTATGTGAGTATGGCACTGCTATGGTTTGCCACCGAGCAGAACAAGACTGGCGAGCACCTGATTAAGGAAAAGGAAACCTCCGAAAAGCTTGCCGCACTTGAAAGCTATCTCGACAAAGTGGTGGAAGAAATACAATAAAAAACCCCGAAATAATTTTCGGGGTTTTTGTTACTAGTAAGAACGGTACGGATTAAAAAACGTTTGCTACTTGCCCCTTACAAACTTAAAAGTGCTGGTGTACACTTCGGTGCCGTTGGTTAATGTATAGCGAATTGCATAATACATTGTTTGGGCCTTGGGGCTTGCATCTATAACACTATAGCTTTTTGCCTGGGTAACATCGCCATTATTGGTTGATGTGGAAATGACACATAGGTAATTGGGCGAATCGCCACCCATTACTTCAATCTTGGAAATATTTTTTTCGTAAGCTGTGCCAAAATCAATTGTTACCTTACCTGGTGCATTGGCAAATTCAATAAACGTTACCGCAAGGTTGGCATCTTTAAAGAAATTGTTGGCAAAAGTCTGCTCCACCGGAATTTCGGGAAAATCGTTCTTCTTGCTGCAAGAAGCCAAAAGGGCAATCATTGCCATGGCTGATAAAATCTTTCTCATGGAATAAAAAACAAATAATGATAAAAATTGGTTGCTAAAGCCGTCTTTCTCAAATTGTACTGAAAAGGGCCAATGTAGTCTTGCGGAGAATATTGAATAGGAGCAAAAATCCGGCATATCAATGACAAATGCAATGCCAACAGCCTCTATTCTATTTAACTAATTGATTATCATTGGCAATAATTCCTTTCACTCATCCAATCCTTCCACAAAAGAAACTCAATCTCCCAAAAGGAGAGCCCAAATTCCTTTATAATATGTTATTCGTATTTAATTATCTTCGCTCCCTAGCGTTCACTAATTCAAATTACAATGAGGTGTGAAACGGAACATACGATTTTGAACCATTTAAAACTTTTCCAGAAACATGGAACCAACAGTGTTGTATATAATTATAGGTGCAGTTTGCTTAGTAGCAGGAGTTGCAGCGGGTAAGTTTGTATTTGCCAAAGACACCAAAAAACAGGTTGCCGATGCCGAAACCCAGGCACAAACAATTTTAAGGGAAGCCGAATTAAGGGCCGAAACCATCAAGAAAGAGAAGCAGTTAGAAGCAAAAGAGAAATTTGTACAATTAAAAGCAGAGCACGAAAAAGAGGTTGGCGAACGCAACCGCAAAATTAGCGAAGCAGAAAACCGCATCAAGCAAAAAGAGGTTTCCATCAACCAAAAAGAAACCAACCTCGATAAACAGTCGAAGGAAAACGATGCAATCAAGGAAAACCTGAACCGCCAGATTGAAGTGGTTAATGTAAAACGTACTGAACTGGAAAAACACCAAGAAGAACATATACGCCGCCTTGAAAAAATTGCTGGCCTTAGTGCCGAAGAAGCCAAGAACCAATTGGTAGAAAGTCTTAAAAACGAGGCACATACGCAGGCCCTTGCCTTGCAGCAGGAAATTATTGAAGATGCAAAGCAAAAGGCCAACAAAGAAGCCCGCAAAATTGTTATCCAATCCATTCAGCGTACCGCTGCAGAACAGACCATTGAAAATACCGTAACCGTTTTTCAACTGGAAACCGATGAAATCAAAGGCCAGATTATTGGTAGGGAAGGCCGTAACATACGTGCCATAGAAGCCGCCACTGGTGTGGACCTGATTGTGGATGACACCCCTGAAGCGGTGATACTTTCTTCGTTTGACCCGTTGCGTAGAGAAATTGCCCGTTTAAGTTTGCAACGTTTGGTGGCCGACGGCCGTATTCACCCTGCACGTATTGAGGAAGTGGTTGAAAAAACCAGAAGACAACTGGAAGAACAGGTAATGGAAATTGGCGAACGTACCGTAATTGAACTAGGCGTGCATGGTTTGCATAAAGAACTGGTTAGGATTGTGGGCAAGATGCGTTTCCGCTCTTCTTACGGGCAGAACCTGTTGATGCACAGCCGCGAAACAGCCAACCTTTGTGGCATTATGGCTGCGGAACTGGGCATGAACCCTAAATTGGCAAAACGTGCCGGATTGCTGCACGATATTGGTAAAGTACCAGACGAAGAAACAGAATTGAGCCACGCATTGTTGGGTGCAAAGCTGGCCGAAAAATATGGCGAGAACCCTGCGGTTATCAACGCAATTGGTGCCCACCACGATGAAATGGAAATGCTGTTTGTAATTTCTCCCATTGTACAGGCCTGCGATGCCATTAGCGGTGCAAGACCAGGTGCAAGGCGTGAAATTATGCAGCAGTACCTGCAACGTATCAAAGACCTTGAAAACTTGGCCTGTGCCTATCAAGGCGTTGAAAAAGCCTATGCCATACAAGCGGGCCGTGAACTACGTGTAATTGTTGAGGCAGATAAAGTAACCGATGGCGACAGCGATAAACTGAGTTTTGAAATTGCCCAGAAAATACAGACCGAAATGACTTATCCCGGTCAAATTAAAGTAACCGTTATTAGAGAGAAAAGGGCAGTGAACCTAGCCAGGTAAGATTTAAAATTCCAAATAATAAAAAATCCCAAATTCCAGCAATGGAGTTTGGGATTTTTGTTTTGGCTAATCCGATTTTAATAATGTAGCAATTATCGTATGGCTTGACGGTGAAATTCAAAACGATTACCCAATCAACAAATAAACCAATTAACCAATACCCTTAGAGTGCTACCTAATAATCGATACGGTTCCTTTGTATGTCAATGGATTTCCCCTGTAATCTATAGCTTCTGCATAAACCACAAAAGTTTCATTGTTCTGTAATTGTCCTTTATACTTGCCATCCCAACCTTCTGATGGATCTGTGGTGGTAAATACCAAATTCCCCAACCTGTTATAAATAGAAAAACGGATAAACTGCTTAATGCCAACCGGAAAAACGTGCAGCACATCATTTAGCTTATCTCCATTAGGCGTAAAGGCAGAGGCAACATATAAAGCCGGTCCGGCATAACGTTTTATGGTAACCTTGCTATCTTTTACGCATCCTTCTTGGGTAACGCTATGCAGATAATAGGTAATTGCATTGTTGTATAAAGAAATTGGGTTTTCAATGATATCGCTTGATAACCCTACGTTGGGCTTCCATAGGTATTGCTGATTAGGGTACCCGTTGGCATTTAGTTGCATAGGTTGATCAAATGCAGCTATGGTATCCCTGCCTGCAAAAGCAATGTTGTCATAAATCCTAAAGGCCCTTGTTATGGTATCCTTACAACCTGCAGGAGTTGTGCCAATAACAGTAAAGTACAGGTTCTGAACTTTCGGATAGCTGGCTTTAACAATGTCGCTTGCTTTATAGAATCCGTTGCCAAAATCCCAGGACCAATCATTCACCAGCCTGTTGGTATCTTTTGCAAAATAAAAAATAGGCACGTTTACACAAGAGTCATTAATGGAAAGTTCCATAAAAGGTTTTGTGTTCACTAAAATAGTTGTGTCCAGCAATAAACTTTTGCACCCAAAATTGCTTTCCACATTTAAGCGTATGTTATTCAATCCAGCGGGCAAAACAAGGTTTATGTCTTTCGTTACATAAGTATTTGCACCGTTAATTACCCAGTTCCATTTATTTACCAAATCGTTATTGGCTGTTTGATTGAAATAAGAAGAGTCGCCGATCAATACATTTTCATCAGAACAAAGAGGCTTGGTTTTAACAGCAAATGCTGCTTTGGGTCGTTGCTGTACCGTTAGTTTTTTTATCGTTGTGTCGGAGGAGCATCCGTCAGAAGTTTTAATGATCAGCTTTGCTACAATTGGCGAATCTGAACTGGGTAAGAAATTTGGCGGCTGCTTTATAGCTGAAACAATTCCGTTGATGTTCCACCACCAACCATTGATGGTTGAACCATCCAAAGGTTGCGATACATCCGTAAAAACCACTGGTGTCTGTTTTTCGCAAATAGGACTTGTTGATGTGAACTTTGCTTCTGGTGCCTGCAATACCGTAACCGTTATGTTTTTCCTGGACGTACATTGATTGAAATAGTTTGCAAGCAGGTTTACATAATATGTTTTAGGTACAGTATAGGTGTGCGAAACTGCAGTGTCCCTATTGGTTATCAAAGAGTCATTGTCGCCAAAATACCAGGAATACTTTATGTTGCTGGAGTTGCTGGCAATACTGGTAAATGTAAACGTATTGCCTATTAAACATTGCTTAGTATCGTTTACGGCAATTGCAGTGTTTGTAAAATCAACAATATGTACGGTGACTTTTTTCCTATATCCCTCGCAACCAAAAAGTTGTTTTTGGGAAATATAATATACAGAGCTTCCCACAGTAGCCGTATTGATGATGGGAGGTAATTCTGTACCTACCGATAAAGTATCATTTTTGTACCAGACTATTACATTGCCACTATCTGCCAATATATTCAAAGTTGCATTTTGCTGATTCTTGCAAAAGTAAAAATCCGGTGCAGCATTGGCCAATGGCGGTATCGGCAATGGCTTTGCCTGTGCCTGAAATGTATCCCTGCACCCAAAGCCCGGATACGGAATCACATCTACATAAAAAGTACCCGATGTAACGGGGGCTGGTGTTATGGTCAAATTCTGTGAAGTGCCCAATACGGTTGTAAAAGTTTCATCGTACCAGATATAATGTTGAAACCCATAAGGGGCATTCAGCGTTAAGCTATTGGTTTCAATACAATAGGGGGCCGTGGCCAGGATATTGGAGCAGCCGCTACTTACATCCAAATACGAATACCCAAAATGCCCGCCCAGTGTACAGTCGGCATTCTTAAACTCCAGTCTAACATCCTTGCCTTGAAGCCCCGCAAACTGCAGCGAAACCGGTGTCCAGTTTTTATACAGTACATCTTTTGATTTTGGGGATTGAAAAAAACCCGGCAAAGAGCCATTGGCCACATAATTAAAGGCAGCACAGTTAATGATATTTCCGGTAGCAACTTCATACGCCGTAACAAAAAACCGTGGCTGCTTCCACGAATCATGGTTCGGGTCTTCCAAAACAACCGCATAAAAATAAGTGAAAGTGAAGGTATCCAATGTTGCCGGCACATTGAATGTGTATGAAATTGCCTCAGCCTCAGCCCCACTGTTTTCATTGCCAAGCTTAACCGAATAATTGCCCCCAAAAGGACATAACACGGGAAAGTCGCCATACTTGTCTTTATCCGTCTTGGAAGACATTAACGTATGCCTGTTCGTGATGGGTGCAGATGGATTTAGCCGCATGACATTGATGCCTGAAGAATCGTAGGTTTTGCCAATAAAGCATTGCCAGCTACTGAAGTCACCCATTTCAAAATCAATATTGGATGGGCATTGGGCAAAACCCTTCAAGGCAAACAACAATAAAATGGCCGTAAAAAACTTCGTTTTCATAAGAGCAGGGTTACTATTGCAATATTGTACTAACGGGTCTACTTTTTAATGAATAAAAAGTGCCACAAGGGTTAAATAAATATTCAGGGTCTGTTTTTATTTTACGATTTAAATATATGTATTTCCTGCAAATAAATAAAAATAAACCCACATATATTAATCGTGTGTCAAAAAGAAGCAAGTTTTTATACAGGATGCCAATACAACGAAGGGCGACGGGCACCGAGCCTATAGCAGAAGGCAATACTTACTGATTTTGGAAAAAGACCATGAAACATATGCAACAACACACAACAAATCAGGTTACTGCCCACAAACAGGGCTACCCATATTGGCATTTGTAAACAAGCCGATATATTTGCCAATCTTGAAAAGGGCTTAAAAGATGCTCCAAGAACAGCAACTTAAACAAAGCATCGCTTCTGTTGCCCAATTGAAATACTAAAGCTTTTCTAAAAGGAACTTCAAATGATACAGTTCAACCGTTTTGTTTTGGATAATGGCTTGCGTGTACTGGTTCACGAAGACCCCAGCACGCCAATGGCCGTAGTGAATGTTTTGTACGATGTGGGCTCCAAAGACGAGAACCCGGAGCAAACCGGCTTTGCCCATTTATTTGAACATTTAATGTTTGGCGGCAGCATCAATATTGAAGACTATGACGAGCCGCTGCAGCGTGCCGGTGGCGAAAACAATGCCTTTACCACCAACGACCTTACCAACTATTACTGCAGCATGCCCGCAGAAAATATTGAAACGGCTTTTTGGCTGGAGAGCGACAGGATGCTGAGCCTGGCCTTTAGCGAAAAGAGCCTGGATGTGCAACGCAAAGTGGTTTGCGAAGAGTTCAAAGAGCATTACATCAATAAGCCCTATGGCGATATATGGCATAAAATGCGTGAGCTTGCCTATAAAAAGCATCCTTACCGCTGGATGACGATTGGCAAGGAACTGAGCCATGTGGAAAATGCGAAGATCGAAGATGTAAAAAACTTTTTCTTCAAACATTACCGCCCGGTAAACGCCATTCTGGTGGTTGCCGGCAAGGTGAGTACAGATGATGTAAAAAAGCTTGCAGAAAAATGGTTTGGCGATATACCCATGGGCGAAAAATACAACCGTAACCTGCCACAGGAGCCAGAACAGGAAGAAGCAAGGCTGCTGGAAGTAAAAGCCGACGTGCCACTGGATGCCTTTATGAAAACATGGCATATGGAATCGCGGTTAAGCAAAGGTTACTATGTGGCCGATTTGATTACGGAAATCCTGGGCGGCGGTGGCTCATCCCGTCTGTACCAATCGCTGATAAAGGAAAAGCAATTGTTCTCCAACCTGGACTGTCACCATTTTGGCACAACAGACAACGGCCTGTTGGCAATTGAAGGCAGGCTGGTTAAAGGCGTAAAAATGGAAGATGTGGAAAAGGCCCTGCAGGAAGAAATAGAAAAAATAAAAACGGAACTGGTTAACGAGGCCGAACTGCAAAAAGTAAAGAACAAAACAGAAAGCATCATTGCATTTGAAGACATGAGCGTAATGAGCCGTGCCACTAGCCTGGCCATGTACGAGATGCTGGGAGATGCCAACCTGATGAACTCCGAACTGGAAAAATACCAGGCAGTAACTGCGGAAGACATACGCAATTACAGCAACAAGATTTTTGATGAAAAGAACAGTAATACCATTCACTATTACAGTAAAAATTAAGAATGCCAAACAGAACAGAAGCCCCGAAAATATTTGATGCAGTAGAACTGGACCTGCAACTGAAACCGGTAGAAAAATTTACGCTGGACAATGGCGTGCCTGTATATGCCATTAACGCCGGTGCACAGGAAGTGGTAGTGGTTGAATTTGTTTTTTTCTCCGGCAACTGGTACGAGGAAAAAAACATTGTGGCGGCAACCACCAATTTCATGTTGAAGAATGGTACAAAAAGCAAATCGGCTTTTGCCATAAGTGAGCATTTCGATTTTTATGGGGCCTACCTAAACCGCAACTGTTACAACGAAACCGCAACACTTACCCTGCATACCTTAAGCAAGCATTTGCCAAAGCTGTTGCCAGAAGTGGCCACGCTTTTAACCGATAGCATTTTTCCGGAAGAGGAACTGGCACTATATAAACAGAACCAGAAACAGCGTTTGGAAGTGAACCTGAAAAAATGCGATTTTGTTGCCAACCGTTTAATTGACGAATACCTTTTTGGGTTTGACCATCCTTATGGCAAATACACCTCTATTAGCGATTACGATGCATTGCAGCGTGATGAACTGGTAAAGTATTACCAAGAGTTTTACACCAAGGGCAACTGTATGTTGTTTGTTGCAGGCAAGCTGCCAACAGATATACAACAGCAGTTGAACAATGCGTTTGGAGCCTTGCCATTGAACCAAAATGCAAAACTGCATATTCAACATACGCAAGAGCCTGCTGCTGTAAAAAAGCAACATATTATAAACGATGCCAACGGCGTGCAGGGTGCCATCCGTATTGCAAGGCCTTTTCCTAACCGCCACCACCCCGATTTTCAAAAGGTTTCCATACTCAACAATATTTTCGGTGGCTTTTTCGGCTCAAGACTAATGAGCAATATACGCGAAGACAAAGGCTACACCTATGGCATCCATTCCTATATACAGAACCATATTCACGATACCTGCTGGATGATTAGTACCGAAGCTGGTAAGGATGTTTGCCAGGCCACCATTGAGGAGACCTATAAGGAAATGGAAATACTTCGCAATGAAATAGTAGATGAAGAAGAACTGGACCTGGTACGCAATTTTATGATGGGCAGCCTGTTGGGCGATCTGGATGGCCCATTCCAGATTATTGGCCGCTGGAAGAATTATATACTCAATAATTTGGACGAGCAATATTTTTACAATGCCATCAATACCATTAAAACAGTTACCGCCGAAGAGTTACAGGCACTTGCGAAAAAATATTTGAACCCCGAAGCATTTTACGAATTGGTGGTTGTGTAAAATAAGTATGCCACACCCTATAGGATGTGGCATACTTATTTTGCATACAGTATATTTATTAATAAATTTAGCCTATGCAAAAGTTCATCACCAAAACATTGATCACCTCTGTTGCAGTATTGATTGCTTCCTACTTATTGTCGGGCATCAATGTGCCAAACGCACAAACGGCTTTGCTGGTAGCAGTTGTACTGGGCTTACTCAATAGTTTTGTTAAACCCATATTGGTGGTACTCACCATTCCCATCACCTTGTTTACACTGGGCCTGTTTTTATTGGTCATCAACATTTTGATTGTGGAGTGGGCGGCCGACTTGGTAAAAGGCTTTACCGTAAAAAGCTGGTGGTCGGCATTATGGTTCAGTATTATTGTTTCTGTTTTTACAACGGTTATAGAGGGTCTTGTAAAATCAAAAACAGAAGGCGAACAATAGCAACAATCTTTTTGTTACAATCAGTTGGCCCTTTCTTCAACAGCGTTGGCGTCGCACCCATCGGCAATGGCACTTCTTTCAACTTTTATACAAGCGTAGGTTATATACACTAACCATTTCCCATTTGCATATAAAGGCAAGGCCCCATTATGTTCAACAGTACATGGGTGCGACGCAACTACAGTTGGGCCACAGTGCTGTTGCTGGCTATATAACAAAAGAGAAGGTTTTGGCAACCTTCTCTTTCCTGTATCGTTTATTCCATATTCGGGCTCAACCACCTTTCCATTACTTCTTTGCTCAAGCCTTTACGTTTGGTATAATTATCAAACTGATCCTGCTGAATTTTACCAACCCCATAATACTGGCTTTGCGGGTTTGCAAAATACCAACCACAAACACTGCTTGCCGGGTACATGGCCAGGCTTTCGGTAAGTGTTATACCAGTGGTAGCTGTGGCATTCAGCAGGTCAAACAGTTTGTATTTCTCTGTATGGTCGGGGCAGGCAGGGTAGCCAGGTGCCGGGCGTATGCCTAAATATTTTTCATGTATCAGTTCCTCATTGGTCAAATGCTCATCCGTTGCATAGCCCCAATATTCCTTTCTTGTTTTCAAGTGCAGGCATTCGGCAAACGCTTCGGCAAACCTATCGCCGAGGGCCTGTAGCATAATTTTATTGTAATCATCCAATGCAGCTTCAAATGCTTTTATATGTGGTTCAATGCCATGAATGGTTACGGCAAATGCCCCAATAAAATCTTCGTTGTTTACTGTGGCGGGGGCTATAAAATCTGCCAGCGATAGGTTGGGCTGGTCTGCCGCCTTTTTAATTTGCTGACGCAGGAACTCCAGGTTGACAGTTGATCCATTATTGTTTACAGTAACGGTATCATCGTTACTGCTTGCCTGCCAAAAGCCAATTGTGCCTTTTGCTGTCAGCCATTTTTCGACAATGATCCTATCCAACAAAGCATTGGCGTCATTGTACAGTTTGGTGGCTTCCACACCAACAATTTCGTCCGTTAATATTGCCGGAAAATTGCCGTGCATTTCCCAGGCAATAAAGAAAGGCTTCCAGTCAATAAATGCACGCAGTTCGGCCAGGTCAAAATTGTCAAACAGTTTTGTACCCAGGAATGTTGGTTTAACCGGAGCAAAACTGTCCCAATCAATCTTCACTTTGTTTTGTACCGCTTCTGCATAAGGCAGGTACTGCTTTACCGATTTTTTATTGTCAAATGCCTCTTTCAGTTTCGTGTATTCGGTTTGTGTGTCTTTTAAAAAAGGCTCTTTGGTTTCTTTGTTCAGCAGGGAGCCGGCAACGGTTACACTGCGGCTTGCATCCAGTACATGCACCACACCATTACCATATTCTGGGGCAATTTTTACGGCCGTGTGCATGCGTGAAGTGGTGGCACCGCCAATAAGCAATGGCTGTGTCATGTTCCTGCGTTTCATTTCTTTGGCTATATGTACCATTTCGTCCAAAGAAGGGGTAATCAATCCGCTTAGGCCAATAATATCTGCATTTTCTTTTTGTGCCGCATCCAGTATCTTATCGGTTGGTACCATTACGCCAAGGTCCACAATATCGTAGCCGTTACAACCCAGTACCACGCCTACAATGTTTTTACCAATATCATGCACATCGCCTTTTACGGTGGCCAATAAAATCTTGGCAGCACCACTGCCTTCTTCATTTACGGTTCCTGCAGCTAAGTGTGCCTGTCTTATTTTTTCTTTTTCAGCTTCAATAAAAGGGAAGAGGTAGGCCACACTTTTCTTCATGACCCTTGCACTTTTTACCACTTGTGGCAAAAACATTTTACCAGCACCAAACAGGTCGCCCACCACGTTCATGCCATCCATCAACGGGCCTTCAATTACTTCCAAAGGGCGATCGTATTTCAGTCGGGCTTCTTCCGTATCGGCATCAATATAATCGGTAATGCCGTTTACAAGACTATGTGCCAGGCGGCTTTCAACAGATTCATTACGCCATGCTTCGTCCTTTACTATTTCTTTTCCTTTGGCTTTAACGGTTTCTGCAAAGGCAATCAGTTTTTCTGTGGCTTCGTTGTTGTCGTTGTTCCTGTTCAGTATCACATCTTCAATCAGCTCCCTTAAAGTGGGTTCAATTTCATCATACACTACCAACTGTCCGGCATTTACAATGCCCATGTCCATACCCGCTTTAATGGCATGGTACAGGAAAACGGAGTGCATGGTTTCACGCACAAATTCATTGCCCCTAAAAGAGAATGAAAGGTTACTTACGCCGCCACTGATTTTTACCAATGGCATCTTTTGTTTAATGATGCGACATGCTTCTATAAAGTCAACGCCATAATTGTTGTGTTCTTCCAGGCCTGTTGCAATGGCAAAAATGTTGATGTCGAAAATGATGTCTTGTGGGTCAAAACCAACTTCTTCGGTCAGTATTTTATAGGCCCTTCCCGAAATTTCCACTTTACGCTGCATCGTATCCGCCTGTCCCTGCTCATCAAAAGCCATTACAATAACGGCAGCACCAAAATCTTTACAGATGTACGCCTGCTCAATGAATTTCGCTTCGCCTTCTTTCAGCGAAATGGAGTTTACGATGCAACGGCCCTGTATGCATTTTAACCCGGCCTGTATAATTTCAAACTTCGAACTGTCTACCATAATGGGTATCTTGGCAATATCCGGTTCGCTTTGCAACAGGTTGATGTAGGTTGTCATTGCCTGTACGCCATCCAGCAGGGCATCGTCCATGTTCACGTCCAAAATCTGAGCCCCGTTCTCCACTTGCTGTCTTGCAACAGACAGGGCTTCTTCGTATTGATTGTTCAAGATCAACCGGGCAAACTTTTTAGAGCCGGTAACATTGGTCCGTTCTCCAACATTTACAAAATTTGTTTCCGGGCGAACCACCAAAGGTTCCAATCCACTTAGTCTTAAATATGGTTTTATGGTTGTTGTTTCTGACATTTTAATAACCAGCTTTTGTTAGTAATGGTCTTTGCTATATAGCGTTTAAGATGGTGTTCAGCAGTTAAGCAAGCTCTGCTTCCAATACAGGCAGCTTTCTTGGTTCAATGGTTTTTACATGTTGGGCAATATGTTTAATGTGGTCTGGCGTTGTGCCGCAGCAGCCACCTACAATATTTACCCAACCATTTTTTGCCCATTCTTCCAAAAAGCAGGCAGTTTGTTCGGGAGCCTCGTCGTATTCGCCCATTGCATTGGGCAGGCCGGCATTGGGATACGATGAAACATAGCAGGCTGCAATGCTTGACAGTTCTTCAATATGGCCCCTCATTTCCTGTGCACCCAATGCACAGTTAAGACCAATGCTTAAAGGATTTGCATGTTTTACCGAGATGTAGAATGCTTCCAGTGTCTGACCGCTTAACGTTCTTCCCGAAGCATCGGTAATAGTACCACTGATCATGATGGGCAATGGCTCTTTGCCCTCTTTTCTAAAAAAATTATTGATGGCAAAAATGGCCGCTTTGGCATTCAATGTATCGAAGATGGTTTCTACCAGCAACACGTCCACACCACCATCTACCAATCCTTTTACCTGTTCCGTATAAGCTGCAACCACTTCGTCAAAAGTCACGGCACGGAAACCGGGATTGTTTACATCGGGCGATAAAGACAATGTTTTGTTCAACGGACCAATGGCACCTGCCACAAATTTGGGTACCGTATTGCCAGTTTCGGCATTGTAACGCTCAATGGCGGTTCGTGCACATTGTGCAGACGCAACATTGAGTTCATACGCAAACTCCTGCATGTCATAATCTGCCATGGCAATAACGGTGCTGCTGAATGTATTGGTTTCAATAATATCTGCACCGGCTTCCAGGTATAGCTTGTGTATGCCTATAATAATTTCTGGCTGGGTAATACTAAGCATATCGTTGTTGCCCTTTACATCAGTATGCCAGTTGGCAAAACGTTCGCCACGGTAATCTGCTTCGTCCAGCTTGTGACGCTGTATCATGGTGCCCATTGCACCGTCTATAATCAGTATCCTTTTTCCGAGTTCTTTTCTGATGCTCATACGCTTTCATTTTTATACCTGCCCACAAAAGCTTGCAGCCATTGTAGTGGTGTATATCCTGTATATTGAATATTGTTGATAAGTGCTAGGACCGTTGTTGGCCATACTAAAACAAACCAATTAACGAGAACAATCTGTGAAGTTATGCAGAGATGATTTTCGTTTATTAGTTCTGTGCACTCGTGAGGCCACAGGTGCTATACATTGCAGGCCGAACAATAAACAAATCTGCCTGCGTGGGCAAATATAAAACAAAAGACCGAACTATCGAATAGTCCGGTCTTTATATAAATTAGCTTAAACCGGTGTTCGGCCTTAGTTGTATTTGGCGTTAATGGTGATGGCCACATCTTTTGCATCGTCGTCAAAGCTCTTGATATTGTAATCGCTGAAATTTATTTTGAAGCTGCTTTGACTGGTTACTTTACCATGGTTCACGCTGATGGAACCGGTAGCAGCCATCTTTTTTGTAACCCCATGCAGGGTTAAAGTACCTTCTACCTTGGCTGTGTATTTACCGTCTTTTGAAAAATCTATATCCTTAATGTTTGTAACTGTTCCTTCAAATACGGCTTTTGGGTAAATGTCGCTCTGCAGGAACTCCTTGCCATTAAAATGCTCCTGCATCAATTCATTCTCAAAACGGAAGCCTTTTATCAAGGCAACAAAACCCATGTCGCCGGTTGCACTGGCTAGGGTTGAAGCTACCTGGCTGTTTACTGCTTCAATATCTTCTGCCGGGCTTTTGGTAAAGAATTTTATGTTGGCAGTTTTGGTGGTGTAGGTTATGGCCGGGGCAACGGAAGGCATGGAATCCTTTTTCACCTCAACCTTTGGAGCTATTGCTGTATCTACCTTTGCGGCCGGTGCGGGTGTGTGGTTATTGGTTACTGCAGCTTCGTTCAACTGCACTTCGCCAAGAATATAACCCGTGAAAAGCCCTTTAACAGTTATGGTTGAGCCAACAGAAATATTCTTAACTGCTTCTTTCAGTCTGCCAGAAACGCCCGTATTGGGTTTGTCCGTATTTAATATTACCGTGGTACCAATTGAGTCGGCATTCACTTCCCTTACCACACCCGTTACTTCAATAACCTTATTGTTGTATTTCTTATTTGCCGAATCTTCATTGGCAACAAATTCATTAATCAGGTTGGTGGCCGTTATGGCAATACCATCTTCATTGGCGGGGTTCCTGCGGTTATGTGTTGGTCCATAAAAAATAAAATACCACACTCCTATGGCCCCTAGTACAAGTGCTATTAAAATGGCGATTATGATTTTTTTCATATAAAATATTCTTTGAAAAGCAAATATAGGGTGAATAATCAAAATTGCATGTATATACATGCAATTTTTCTAAAGGCCCGCTATCCTTTAACATATTGCTGAACAGGCAGGCGGTTGGCAAGGCTACGGGCCAACGTCATTTCATCGGCATATTCTAGCTCGCCGCCAAAGGCAATGCCACGGGAAATGGTGGTAACCTTACAGTTCAGGTTAGCTATTTTTTTCTGTATATAATAAATGGTGGTATCGCCCTGGATGTTGGGCGACAGGGCAAAAATGAGTTCTTCCGTTTCTTCTTTGGTTATGCGGTTAACAAGCGATTCTATGTTGAGCTGTTCTGGGCCAATACCGTCCAGCGGGGAGATGATGCCACCAAGCACATGGTAAGTGCCATTAAACTGTTGGGTGGATTCTATAGCTATCACGTCACGTATGTTTTCGACCACACAAATCATCTGTTGCTTACGCATGGAGTTGCTGCAGATGCTGCAGATGTCGCCATCGCTAATATTGTGGCAGCGATTGCAGAACTTTATGTCACGCCGCATTTTGGCAATGGTTTCGCCAAAGTGCTGTACCTCGTTTACATCCTGTTTCAATAAATGCAGTACCAGCCTCAATGCCGTTTTTTTACCAACGCCGGGCAGTTTCGAAAATTGGGCCACTGCATTTTCAAGAAGTAAGGAAGGAAGTTGCATTGAGCAAAAATAAGTTTCTTTTATCCCTTTTAAAAGGTTATGCCGTTATAATGTTATTTCGTTCTCATTGTCCCAGTTGGCCCGTATGGACAGTTTCTTGTCCAACTGCTTCACAATTTCGGGCTGCTTTTTCAGTTTATAATCGCCGGCATCCCAAATGCCGTTCTTGTTCCCGTCAAACAGCACACGTAATTCGTACTCGCCTGGTGGGTATAGCTTGCGGCTAAATTCCTTTTGTGTAAGTATAATGGATTCGAATATTTCGTTGTTCTTCACAATTTGCAGAACGGGGTTCTTGGCAGTGTTCAGGTTGTTGAACCGCAGTTTGATGCTTCCATACTCGGTTTCTTTTTTTGTGGCAAATTTTATCGTATCGGCCTTGGTAAGGTTGGTACCTGCACTGTCTGCCACCGCATCTTTCTGTATCAGTATGCGTAGCTGTGTATCTTCTTTCCAGTTCTTGATAATACTGATCTTTTTCCCAGTTGTATCAAGCGATACTGTATAGTCTTTTATTGGTTGATAGTTGGTATCGGTCAGTATGATTTTTGTGGAATCAAAACTTGTAAGCTTTCTGTTGAATTCCAGTTTTATGCTATTGGTCAATAGGTCCTGCCTGCCACTTTCCAAACTGGTAGTGTATCGCAAACGTTTGTCAGGTGCCGCTTTTGGCTGGGCGGGTGCCGGGGCATTTGCCGGTGGGGCGGATTTTTTCTTTGCCTGTTCGAAGGCATACAATATTACCTCCCGGGTGTTGGATGATACCTGTACGGCCGAATCGGCAAATGCAAATAGCTTTGTTGAGTCATCGTATTTTTTACTGTATTCGTTAGGCAATACAAATACATTGAATATGCCCTGTGGCAGGTTCTTGAACATGAAACTACCATCCCTATTTAACTTGGTATAGTAACGTGGTGCAAGCTTTACAATAGCCGTATCGTTTAGGTTCCTGTGCAGCAATACCAATAGGGTCGTATCTACCTTGCCGTTTTCGGCAAGCAGTACCTTGCCAGAAAAACTGTTGTTGTCAAGTTTGTTGCCGGTAGAAAAAACATAAGTAAAGCCCTTGGCTATATTGCCCTCGTTTACATCTTTGATGCTGTTGCCAAAATTGATGGAATAAGTGGTGTTCGGCTCCAATGAATCACGTAGCTTGATGGTTACATTGCGGAGCTTATAATCAATTGTAGGAACGGTTTTGGGTACGGGCGATACAATCAGGTTTTCGGACAGTTCCTTTACATCCACATACTCATTAAAGGTGAGCACGATTTTATTGGTTGACACATTTGTTGCCGAGTCCCTGGGCAGGGCAATGACAAGTTTTGGGGGCAGACTGTCTCTTGGTCCGCCACTTGGCGGAATGATGTTTGCACAGCCGCTACTGCCCACTTGCATTAGGGCCAAACAAAACAGTACCCCAAATGTGAAAAAGGAAAAACGCTTCATGAATATTCAACGCTCAATAGTTAATGCAGCTATCAAACATTTGCAAACATAATGGCTTTAGGCTTTTCTATTTGCCAATATTGCTTTAAATAAGTGTGCCCTCAAATATTGCGGTAAACAAGTATCATCCATCTTCGCTACCACAACAGCTTAAGCCCTTAATTCCTGTTTACGGCAAAGTCTTCTACCAATCGGGTATTGATATTTACAGCAAAGCTCTGTTCAAATTTTTGCTGTTCGTTCCTGATCACGAATTTAACCTTGTCAAGGCCACGGCTCAGTTTGAATTTCTTTTCAAACAGTTTATCCGTAAAACTGTTTTCGTACAGCACTTCGCCATCCTCATCTGTAACAGATAAATTGAATGCAGTGGCACCGGTATTGATGTACTTAACGGAAAACAAGACGCCATCGTCGCTGCTGGCAAGGTATTTTATCTGCACTTTATCCTGCGGAACAGTTTCGGTTGTTTTTGTGGCCGTACCTACAGACTGTGCGTTTGTTGTTGCAGTACCCATTAGTAAAAAGGCCAGGGTAAGGCTGCCAAAGAAAGCGTTTGTTGCAATGCTGCTTCGTGTGTGCTTTTTCATGGTATTCATTTTTGTTTACTGATACAATATGGTTCGGTTCCATATACACCAGCAACCGTTATATGGCAGCAATGTTTGGTTAATCATATTGGGCAGGCAAAATTGTGGCAGCAAAAACGTTGGGAGAAGGATTGTATAACACAACAGCCATGTAATTGTCCAAATCGGAATACTGCTGCTGCTTTTGCTGTTTATACTCCAAAGCAATAAAAGGTAACCCAGCCAGCAGTGTTACGAAATTGTTGTTGGTTTATGCAGTAATCATCCAATTGCCTTTTCGTTACCTTAGCCACATGCTTTTACTGGATGATGAATATTTTATGCAACAGGCTTTACAGGAAGCCCAGAATGCGTTTGATGAAGAGGAAGTGCCCATTGGTGCTGTAGTTGTCATCAACAACAAAGTGGTGGCCCGTGGGCATAACCAAACCGAGCGTTTGAATGACCCCACGGCCCATGCAGAGATGATTGCCCTAACATCGGCATTTAACCATATAGGGGCCAAGTATTTGCCCGATGCCACTTTGTATGTAACTGTTGAGCCTTGCCTGATGTGTTGCGGTGCATTGTACTGGAGCAAAATAAACCGGATTGTTTATGGGGCAACTGATGAGAAAAATGGTGGCCTCCGTTTTTTTATAGATGGGGATGGGTTGATAAAACCGGAGTTATGGCCTTTCCATCCAAAAACACAGTTGGTAAAAGGCGTGTTGGGCGAAGAGGCAGCCCTGTTAATGAAAACCTTTTTTAAGAGCAGGCGTTAACGTATAAGCAGCATCCCTGTTTTTATATTGTCAATCGGTTTCATGGGTAAATACCTTCAACTACATATCAAAGAAAGTTGCAAAGAAAGCTGGCACCAGATGCTGCCCAACAATCAAGGCAGGCATTGCAGTAGTTGCCAAAAAACAGTTGTTGACTTTACAGGCATGACGGATGCAGAACTGGTCAGTTTCTTTACGAAACACAAGGGCAATCTTTGTGGCAGGTTTGATAATAGCCAATTACAAAGAGATATTTTAATGTCAAAGAAGCAAATCAATTGGATGAGATATTTTTTCCAGATTGCTTTACCGGCATTTTTTCTTTCATCAAAAGTGGCAGCACAAACAGATACCACAAAAACGGCTATCGAGATTAGGGATACAACACCAACTATAGCAAACGACAGTATTGTACAAGATATGCCAGATACATTGATGTATGTGGATACTTCCCAAAAACCTACAATAATAGATTCCAACTACATTGAGCCGAAGTTTAAGAACTTAGAACTCCCAACAAGTATTCCTGTGGTTACTACAGAGATATTTCAAACTTTGGGGTTCACTACCATTGAAACAACAGGGGCCATTTTAAAGCAACCCAGTTCTATTGCAAACTTGTTTGGTTTATTTGGAAAGAAAACCAATATTCCAATTTCTCCTTCGGGTTTTCCACCCATGCCAACCGCAACATTATTTCCAAACCCAATAAAATCGGGCACTGTATTACATATCAATTGGGAGAATGCGGATGCTGGCGATTACTATTTCATCATTACAGACGGTAACGGAGCCATTGTTCAAACAGGCAGTTTTTCTCTTGCAGAGCATGTTGTTTCCTCATCCATTACATTAAAGGATTTGCCAAGCAGCAATTATACATTGGTAATTACGCATGCAAAGTCTGCGAAAAAAATTACCCAGCAATTCATTGTTTTCTAGCTTTTCGACTTAAGAAACAAATAACCTGCTGTTGCATGCATTTCGGCTGCGAATGGTTAAATTTGTTGTCCAGACATTATATCCATTCATTTATTAAATCTCTATTTTATGGCATTCACATTACCGGCTTTACCTTATGCACACGAAGCATTGGAACCACATATCGATACATTGACCATGCAGATACATCATGGCAAGCACCATCAGGCTTATGTTGACAATTTAAACAAGGCCATTGCTGGTACCGAACATGAGAACAAGACCATTGAAGAACTGGTTAAACATGCTGGTACCATTTCTCCTGCTGTACGCAACAATGGTGGCGGACATTGGAACCATACTTTCTTTTGGGAAAGCCTTGCACCCAATGCAGGCGGCACCCCAAGCGGCGAACTGGCAGATGCCATTAACGCAGCATTTGGCAGCTTCGAAGATTTCAAAACAAAATTTGCAGCGGCAGGTGCTACCCGTTTTGGTAGCGGCTGGGCCTGGCTTATAGTAAAAGATGGCAAGTTGGAAGTTTCTTCCACACCCAATCAAGACAACCCTTTAATGGATGTTGCCGAAGTTAAAGGCACACCAATTTTGGGTGTTGATGTGTGGGAACATGCTTACTATTTAAAGTATCAAAACAAACGCCCCGATTACCTGGCCGCTATCTGGAATGTGATCAACTGGGCAAAAGTTGCCGAACGTTTTGCAGCAGCCAAATAATCATTCGCAATAAATTGCTATTTTTAAATCCTCATCAACAAATTTGATGGGGATTTTTTTATCAATCAACTATATATGAAACCAACAACTATTGGCTTACTGCTTGCCACGGCCCTCTTTGCATCCTGCTCATCCAACAATAAAAAAGTAATGGTACTGGTTAAGGGTACCGGTACTGTAGACGAAGCCGCCAAAACCATTTCGGTTAAGGGCACTACAGGCAGTGAGGAAAAGGAAATGAACTTTAATACTGCAGACAAGGTAACCTTGCAGGTAACTACCAGCGACAATAAAGCCAGTATCGACATTCCACAAAACGGTTACTATATCCTGAATACCAGAATGGATACCATTATTGGTAGCTATCAAAAATATTCCGACCCAAAAGCTACTGCAGATACTACCAGCATGATTACACAGGATGTGGTTTTAAAAAGCATCGATTCGCTGCAGCAGTTAATGGAAGGGAAAAATATAAGTGCTGCCAACCGCAATTTCTATATCCTGCCTTATACAGCAGTAAAGGTTACAGACAATGTAAACGCTACTATCATTCCGCCATACCATCAAATGGTTACGTTGGAAAAAGATGGCGATAAAATGCCCGAAGCCTATAGGTTCTATAGCATCAAAGAAATACGTGAAAAAATTGCCAAGCAAAAAGCCATGACGGTTGCCAAACCAGAAACTTCTTATGGCAACGGCGGCAAAAAAAGTTAGTCAGTTAACATAGCTATTTTTCAAAGCGTTCAAGTAAACATATTTGAACGCTTTTTTGTGCTACATACTCAAGGTACAGGGTCGTAGCCGCTGCCGCCACCGGGATGGCATTTACCAATGCGTTTAATGGCCAGCCAGCTGCCCTTTAGCAGGCCGTGTTTCTTTAATGCATCCACTGCGTAGTGCGAGCAGGTTGGTGTAAACCTGCATTTGGGGCCAATCAATGGCGATATGCCGTACTGGTAAATTTTTATCAGTGCAATAAACGGAAGGCTCAGTACCTGCATTATTATTTTCATGCAATACTGTTTATGAGTTTATCAATAACCAAAGGCATTTTTGCAGTAAGCTGTGGCATTTGCGGCAATGTTTTGTCTATGTACAACATAAACACGGCCACCTGTTTATTGTTCGCCTGCGCAAATTCGTGTAGGGGTATTTTGTTCAGCCTGTAGGCTTCCCGCAGCAACCGCTTTACCCTATTGCGGTGTACCGCTTTTTTAAATACTTTGCTGCTTGCCCCAACGCCCACTTTTATCGGCCCATCTGTTTCGTCTGCTATTTCCATATAAAAAACCTTTACCGGAAAAACCAGGAACGATTTACCCTTTGCAAACAGTTGTTCCATCTGCTTCCTGCTTTTAAGTTTTTCGGTCTTGTTATATGAAAATGTTTTGGGCATTGTTTTTTCTTTTAGCGTGCCCCGCCTGTGCGGGCCGGGCTATCCGTTACTGCTCCTCCAACCGCAAGCGGTATGGCGGGGCATCCACTGCTATCCCTCACGCAGTACAAATACTAACCATTGGCATGTAGGGCTTGGTTGTACAGGTTTCAAAATAAACCAAAAAAGCCCCGCAATAAATTGCAGGGCTTTAAATATTTTGTTTCCCTAAAGGTTGGGGATTATTATTTCAATCCTCTTTCGTCAGAAACAGTCAGTTTCTTACGTCCTTTCGCCCTGCGGCTGGCCAATACTTTACGTCCGTTTGCAGTTTCCATGCGTTTACGGAATCCGTGAACAGATTTCCTACGGCGTGTATGTGGTTGAAATGTTTGTTTCATTGTGTTTTTGTTTTACTTACTCTACAATTTTGTTTCAACTTCAACAGTAGCCACCATGCCACTATTTGGTGAAAGGTCGGCAAAGATAGGGGGCTGCCATCAATTGACAAAAGGTTTGTGCAAAAGATTTTTTAGTTGTGACGCCAAAATCCATTATGCCAGCATAAGGTCCAAGTGCTGGCTTGCCACATTTTTGCCAAAGAATATTTCGGCTTGTCTATCAAAATCTGCTACAGAATCAGTTGTATAAAAATCAATTGTGCCATTTTTATTTAGCCTTGCCTGCATTTCGGTATGCCTGTTTAAATAGTCTTGTAAGCTATTGGCCACAATTTCTCCCTGCGATACAATTTTGGTCCCTACTGGCACATGCTCCTTTATCTTATCCATCAACAGTGGGTAATGCGTGCATGCCAGCAATACCGTATCAATTTTGGGTGATTGTAATAAAAGGGCGTCTATATATTCCTTTACAAAAAAATCGGCCCCTTTGCTTTTGTGCTCATTGTTTTCAATTAGCGGCACCCACATTGGGCAGGCCTGTTGAAATACTTGCATTTCGGGAAAGAACTTTTCAATTTCAATGGGGTAGGATCCGGATTGTACCGTACCCTTTGTACCAAGCACGCCAACCTGTTTTGTGGCCGAATAAGTGCCTATTACTTCGGTGGTTGGCCTTATTACTCCCAACACCCTTTTGGTAGCATCCAGTTTGGGCAAGTCGTTTTGCTGTATGGTACGCAATGCCTTTGCCGATGCTGTATTGCAGGCAAGTACTACAAGTGGGCATCCTTGTTTAAAGAACCATTGCACGCATTCCAACGTATAGTGGTACACCGTTTCAAAACTCCTGGTGCCATAAGGGGCACGGGCATTATCGCCCAGGTACAGATAATCGTATGCTGGTAAGGCTCTTACTATTTCTTTCAAAACAGTCAAACCACCGTAACCGCTATCAAAAACACCTATGGGGCCTGTTGCTTGCATGGTACAAAAATAAGAACCATCCTCTTTGTAAAAGGATGGTTCTTGTTGTATAAATTCAATAAAGTTGAATGATTAGTTTTTACCTGCTGGTTTTGTAGCTGGTTTGCTTCCACCACCTGTTGTTGGGGTTGTACCTCCACCGTTCAAAGCCTTAATCTGCTCTTCAATTTCTTTAGGTACCGGTATTTTCATTTTTTGAATAACCCTTAGCATCAGCTCGTCGGATTTTTCAGCAACAATGAATACTTCTTTCTTAAATACGTGGGTATATTTTTGTTCCTTAATTACAAGGTCCAAAGCAGTATAGATTTTTTCAAGGAATGGCCTTAAAAACTCCTGTTGCTTAACCTGTATTTTTTGTTGTTGGTATTGTTGCCAGTTTTGTATTGCCATAAAATGCTTGGCAATTTCTTGCTTCATTGCAATTTTTAATGAAGGGCTCATGGTAGCAGAATCCCTTTTAAAAGCACTGTCTTTTGTTTGGTATTGATAGATCTCAAACTCGTATTCTGTCTTTAAAGAATCGCTTACATATTTCTGTAAAAGTGTGTCCACTTTTTGAATGCCTGGCATTACAGACAAAACTGTTTCTTCATCAAAAACACCAATTTTTATTTGTGCCTCACTTTTATTTGAAACGAAAAGGCTTAAGGCAAAAGCCATAGACACCAATAGAACTTTCTTCATTGTTGTTGTTTTATTTAAATTGTTTGGTTTTTATTATTGTTTTATTCCTAATTCCCTAAGTATGTCTTCGCTTTTATCCAATTTAGGGTCGGCAAATATAACGGTAATTCCTTCACTTTTATCCAGTATAAAATCGTAACCCCTTGCCACTGCAATTTTCTGTACGGCGGTATAAACCCTGTCCTGTATTGGTTTTACCAATTTTTGTCTTTCCTTAAACAAATCGCCTTCGTAGCCAAAGCGTTTCTTTTGCAGGTCACGCAATTCTTTTTCTTTATTGAACAGTTCATCTTCCCTTTTTTTCTTCAGCTCCTCGCTCAGCATAAATTGCTCCGCTTCGTAGTTCTTGTACATTTTGTCTAACTGGGCCTGTTTGCTGTCAATTTCTTTTTGCCATTGCTCGCTTATTTGCTGTAGCTTTTTATCGGCATCCCTATATTCTGGCATTTTGTCCAAAATATATTTGGTGTCAATAATGGCATATTTCTGTGCAAATGCCACAGAGCCCATCATTAGCAGGCCAAAGGCCAGGATAATTTTTTTCATAACAGGTAAAATTGCAGGTTTCTAAAATGTAATGACTATTATTCAGGTTCAAAACCAAGCATAAATGTAAAGCGTGCTGCGTCTTTCAATTTATTGGTATTGTTTATCCTGTCTAAACCTATGCCATAATCAAACCCTAGCAAACCAAACATTGGCAGGTAAAAACGCATACCAATACCTACTGACCTACGCAACCTGAAAGGGTTGTATTCCTTGATGCTGTACCAACCATTTGCAGCCTCGTAAAAACCGAGGGCATAAATGGTGCTGCTTGGGTTGAGGCTTAAAGGATACCTAAGCTCCAATACATATTTGTTGAATATGGTAAAGTACTCGGAAGCACCTTGTTGATCGGGGTTCACTTTAGGATCAGATGTTTGGTAAACTGGGTAGCCTCTTTGTGCAATAATGTCGTAGCCCAACAATGCATATTGGTTACTCAAACCTGCGTCGCCTAACTGGAAACGTTCAAACGGAGATATTTTCAGGTTCTGATTGTACCTACCTAGGTAACCGAATTTGGCAGCCACTTTTAAAATGAATTGCTTGTTCTTTTCCGGGCCAGCAGGTTTGCCAATAGGCACATACCACTCACTGTTCATTCTCCATTTATGGTATTCAACCCATTGGTAAGGGTTGGCCGAAGTAACAATGCTCTTGTCTATTAGTGAGTATGGAGGCGTTAACTGCAAGCTGAGCAAGAAGTTTGAACCACTTGTTGGGAACAATGGGTTTGGACCAACAGATGAACGTTGCAACGCAACTTTAAAGCTCAGGTTGTTTGAATAGCCATTATTGAAGCCAGGCAGGTTCACCTGGTCTATATAGTAGTTCTTCAATTTATAACGTGCGTAGCTTAAACCCATGCTCAATGAGAAAAAGTCATCCGGCCATTTCAACTGTTTGGCCAAACTAACCGATGCACCGGTTGTTTTTATGTACGAGCTGTTTGCAGCAGCACTTGTATAGGTACCCGTTGCAGGGTCGTATGCATTGGCAAATTTGGTATCGAACACAGATACGGTAAGTCCGTTTCTTTTCTTACCACCTAACCAAGGCTCGGTAAACGAGAAGTTGTAGGAGCGGAATGCACGGCCGTTACTTTGTATACGGAAGCTAAGTTTCTGTCCATCACCCATTGGCAATGGATCCCAGGCTTTTTTCTTAAGTATGTTTTTAAGCGAGAAGTTGTTGAATGTGATACCTACTGTACCGGTTAAACCGATACCGCCACCCCAACCGGCACTCAACTCCAATTGGTCGCTCGATTTCTCGGCCAGTTGCCATGTTACATCCACGGTACCATCTTCTGAATTGGGAACAACGTTCGGGTTTATTTTTTCGGCATCAAAATAGTTCAACTGGCCCAGTTCCCTTTGGGAGCGGATCAAATCCGAACGGCGGAATTTTTCACCCGGCAATGTCCTCAGCTCCCTTCTAATCACATATTCTTTTGTTTTATCGTTGCCCGTAATGCGTATGTTTTTCCAAGTAGCCTGCGGACCTTCCACTACGCGTATTTCGTAGTCGATGGTATCGTTGTAAACGGCTGTTTCAACTGGGTCCGTACGGAAGAAAAGATAACCGTCATCCATGTATAGCCCACTAATATCGCCACCTTCGGGCGACAGTTGTTTACCCAACCTTTTGTTCAGCAGGTCAAGGTTATACGTATCGCCTTTGGATATACCAAGAATGGTGCTTAATGTAGAATCGGAGTATTTGGTATTTCCTCTCCAGCTAATGTTACCAAAATAGTATTTGTGGCCTTCGTTTACTTTAATGCTAATATTCAGGTTGCCTTGCTTGTTTGTGCTAACATCATTTGAGTCGATAACCGCATCCCTGTAACCAAGCTCGTTGTAAAAATCAACCAGTTTTTCCAGGTCTTCGTGGTATTTTTTCTCGTTGTATTTAGCCGAAGCAAATAGCTTGATCCTTACATAAGGATCCAACAGTTTCTTTGTTTTGCTATAGGTTAAGTAACCCCTGTCTTTTAAATAGTCAGACAATGTGTACGTATTGTTCAGAGAGTATTTGCCCAAGTCATCCGGCTTTCTAAGGGTAAGCCTGCTCATTTCCTTGGTTTCTTTCATTTGCCTTTTCAGCTTGATTGCATCTACGGTGTTGCCGCCAAATGCAATGTTATTGATGCGTACCTTATTGCCTTTGGTAATGTAGAAGTAAAGCACAACGGAGTTGCCAAAAGTGGTATCAATTTTTTCTTCGGTCTCAACTCTTACGTTCTTAAAGGACTTCTCAGCGTAGTATTTGGTAATGGCTTCCTTAGCGGAACGCTTCATGTTTTCGGTAACAATACGGTTTACCACCAACCCGGTTTTACCCATCAAGTCTTCCTTGTCGCCTTTTTTAACCCCATAGCCAATAAATTCAAATTTTGAAAGTCTTGGCCTTTCGGTCACATTGATTTCAATATCAAGATTTTTACCCTGTAGCTTGGTAAGGTATATTTCTACGTTACTAAAATAGTTCTGTCCCCAAAGTTTATTGATGGCTTTTGCAAAGTTGTCGCCCCCAGGAATGGTCACATCATCGCCCACATTAAGGCCCGAAATAGAGATAAGCAAGGTTTCGTCAAAATAACGGTTGCCTGTTACTTTAATGTTGGCGATTTTATATTTTTTGGGTACTTTTTGGTTGTAGATATTGATCAAATCGACATCTACGGAGGTAATTCCTGTTGTATCTGTTGCCTGCTGACCAAAAGCCATAGAACTTATAAAGCAAGTAATAATAGCCAATACTGAAATTTTGTACACTTTGTGCATCCGTTTTTGTTTGTTGTTGGGGGCTGAAATAGCTAAGCGAAGCGGTTTTCAGCAGTTGGTTATTCGGTTTAAGTTGGGCAAATTAACGGGATTTCTGAAAAGTGTTTGTTAAATCACCGCCTATAGGGGCTTTCATTCGCCTAAAACAACGGTTTCCTGTTGTATTTGTTTACCGGTTTTGCCAAACCGGCGTTCCCGGTTCTGAAAATCGAGTATGGCTTCGTACAGGTTTACTTTCCTGAAATCGGGCCAACGGGTGTTGGTAAAGTAGAGCTCGGCATAGGCCAGTTGGTACAGCAAGAAATTGCTGATGCGGTATTCGCCACTGGTGCGTATCATGAGTTCGGGATCGGGAAAGTTGCTAGTGGTAAGGTACTGCTGAATGGTATTCTGGTCAATTGTTTCGGGGTCCAGTTTTCCGGCCTTCACATCCAGGCCAATATTCTTTACGGCATTCATCAGCTCCCAGCGGCTGCTATAGCTCAATGCCATAATAAGGTTCAGCCCGGTATTATGGCTGGTCATTTCCAGTGCTTCCTGCAGTTCCTCATAGGCAAATTTTGGAAGCATCTGCATATCGCCAATTACATGCAGCTTTATATTATTCTTATTAAGAATGGGTACTTCCTTGCGTATCGTATCAACCAATAATGCCATCAGGCCGTCTACTTCATTCTGTGGCCTGTCCCAGTTCTCGGTACTAAAAGCATAAAGCGTAAGGTACCCAATGCCCAATTCTGCACTGCCTTCCACAATATCCCTTACACTTTCCACGCCATGAAAATGACCAAACAAACGGTCTTCGCCTTTTTCTTCGGCCCAACGCCCGTTGCCATCCATAATAATGGCTATATGGTGGGGTAACCTCTGTTTATCAATCTTGTCCAGTAGTTCCTGCATAGCTTGCACAGCATTAATTCTGGCAAAAATAGCAAAATGGAAGTGTAGTGTGCAGAATACCTTCTGTTTTTGAAAAAACAGCCCAAAGAAGCAATAGCCACTACAGTTTTATGGTCGGCAGTTGTACAAAAATGGGTTCGAAACAAAATTTTCTTACTTTTAATTACTACAATTATTTATTTGATGCGGCCACTTTTACCAGTATTGTGTTGTTGTTTATTTGTGCTTGCAACCAATGCACAAATAAATGTTACCACCAATACCACCGCAATAGACCTTGCCAAAAAGATTGTGGGCAAAGGCGTTACCATTACCAATGCCCAGTTTACGGGCTCATCGTTATGTGCAGGTTTTTTTGTTGACAATAGCGGTACCATTGGTATTGACTCGGGCATTGTACTAACCAACGGCAGGGCAAAAACAAGTGGTGGCAGCAATGGGGTTGACGGTGCCGCATCTAAACTGGCAGACAATACTTTTCCGGCGGGCTCTACCGGAATGAATGGCTATGCACAACTTACGAGCCTCGTGGGTGCATCCGCCATAGGCAGGGATGCCTGCGTACTGGAATTTGATTTTATACCGCAGGGCGATTCCATCAATGTAAAATTTGTCTTCGGGTCAGAAGAGTATCCCAGTTATGTTTGCCAGCTACCGCCCAACGACTTTAATGATGTGTTTGCCTTTTTTATTTCGGGGCCCGGCATTACCGGCTCGCAGAACATTGCCTTGGTACCTGGTACCAGTACCCCTGTTTCCATCAATGCCATCAATGCATCCAACAGTTGTTCCGCACCCACTTACCCGCAATATTTTATTGACAATAAAAGGAGTGTTTCCTTTACGTATGGTGGCTATACAACAGTACTTTCCGCAGAAGCCAAGGTGCAGCCCTGCCAAACCTACCATATAAAACTGGCCATTGAAGATATTGGTGACAGCCAGTTTGATAGTGGCGTTTTTTTGGAAGCAAACAGTTTTACATCCAATGCCATTACGTTTGATGCATCGGATGCCTTGCAGGTGGAGAATTCGAACCTGGCAGTTGTGGAAGGCTGCAAATCGGCCATCATAAAAATGAAACGCCCCGCTACCAATGCCGCATCTACGGCCATTATTGGCCTTACCTATACAGGCACGGCAACATTTGGAGTGGATTATGACCCCATGCCGGCAAGCATTACGTTTAACCCCGGCGAAGTGGAGAAGGACCTGATACTGCACCCTATAAAAGACAATATAGTAGAGGGTCAGGAATCCTTAAAGATCTATGCAAGCAGCAGCACCTGCGGCAATGGTTTTATTGACAGTGTGACTATTTTTATTAAGGATTCGTTGGCGTTTTATAAAAGCATCGACAGCTTTATTTGCTCTTCCAATTTTCCTGTAACATTAACCGGGCCCCGTGTTGACACTAGTACCAATAGTTATTTATGGAACACGGGACAAACTACCCAACAGGCAGTTGTTGGTAGCGTTGGCACCTATATTCTCGTTCACAATTTTGCCGACCGTTGTTATAATATTGACACTTTTCATGTAAAGAATGGCGACCCACAATTCAATATTGGTAAGGATACAGGCATTTGCTCTATTGGAAGCATCATTTCTATTGGCACCAATGTAGTGGGTACTTATTTGTGGAATACCAATGAAACATCGGACCATATAAATGTAAGCACTGCCGGTATCTATTGGCTGAAGCTTACCAATAGCTATACTTGCTCGTCCGCAGATTCCATTACCGTTTCAAATGTTGACACACATTTTTCGTTGGGTGCCGATACTTTTTTCTGCAGCAAGAAAAACGTGGTAATTGGTACCAACGTGGTTGGTACTTATTTATGGAGTGACGGCAGCACCACTTCGCATATTGCAGCAAACACCGTGGGCGATTATTGGCTGAAGCTTACCGGCAATTTTGGGTGCTATACATACGATACCATTAAGGTTACCAATGGCGACCCAGTTTTTGATTTGGGCAATGATACTTTTTACTGTGCGGTAGCCAACAGGCCAACAACGGTAGGCACTTCTATAGCAGGTAGCTATTTATGGAACACAGGCAGCACGCAGCCGCAAATAACAGTGGGCACAGCAGGAAAATATTGGCTTACCGTTACTTCTGCCAATACCTGTTTTGCTACCGACACTATCAATATTGTAAATGGCGATTCTTCCTTGAACCTTGGCAGCGATATTGCGTTTTGCGAAAGGGACAGTGTATTGATTGGCATTGTGCCCGCCAAACCGGGATCTTATTTATGGAGCAGTGGCGAAACCACACCAACTATTTATGCAAACAGTACCGCTAACCATCAATTAAAATATACCAGCCCCAATGGCTGCTATGTTTTTGATGATATATTGACAACGTTAAAACCATTGCCTTACCCATCGTTACCAAACGACACATCGCTATGTGCTTATGATTCTTTGCGGTTGAATGCCTTTTACCCTTCGGCAACTTATGTATGGAGCACGGGTGCTACCACACCCGATATTACGGTTCATACAAGCGGTTTGTATATTGTAACATCCACGTTGAATGGTTGCCCGGTTAAAGATTCCATTACCATAAGCAGTAAGATAATGCCAGTGGCAGATGCGGGGCCGGACGCCACTATTTTGGCTGGCGGTATTGCCAAACTGAAAGCATTGCAAAATGCAAACAACTATACTTATTTATGGTCGCCAGCCAATTCGTTGAACTATACCAATATCTATAATCCGTATGCATGGCCGGCAACAACATCGTATATCAACCTGAAAGTTACTTCTATTGATGGTTGTGAATTGACGGATAGCTTGCTTGTAACCGTAAAGGATTACCAGTTGGATATACCCAATGCTTTCTCGCCCAATGGCGATGGCGTTAATGATACCTGGCAGATAAACCTGTTAAGTTCTTACATCTACAGTAAAGTACAGGTGTTTAATAGGGGCGGGCAGCTTGTATTCAATTCCGTAGGTTATGAAAAGCAGTGGGACGGTCGAAAAAATGGAAGCCCATTACCCGTTGGTACATACTATTATATTATTGAGCCTGGTTTTGGCAGGCAGGCAATAACCGGTTGGGTAACAATTATCAGATAAACTAGTAAGTAGGGCAGCGGTAGGAAGCAATGTTGAAAGAAACACCTACCTGTACGGTTGCATAGCCGTCTTTTTGCTTGCTGTTACCACGTTGCCTTCCTTTAATGCCTACTGGTGTGCCCCAATCATAGCTTCTGTCTTGCAAGAGGTAAGCTGGTGAAGGGTTACCGCTGGGGTCGGCAGGAAAAGCATCCGGAGCGTATAAGCCGCTAACATCATCTATATAATCCGTAGTTGTAAAGCGGTAGCTTACCTCGCCAAACAGGTTTATTTTTTCGTTGATGCTATACTTCATGCCCAGGCCCAATGGAAAGCAGATGGCCATGGAGCCGTAGGGTTTTAAACCTGGATAGGCAGCACTGCCCTGTCCTTCGGTTCCTAACGGACGCAAATAATATTTCTCTCCATTCAAATAAGCATAGGGGTCGTATGTAAATGCCCCGATACCCAAAGAAACATAAGGTGTAAAGCGGTATTCTGGAAAACCTGGTTGAAAGCGGAAAAAATTGAAGTCGCCGCTAATGCTCAGTTCCCAGATATTGGTATTGAAACTCAGGTTCCTGATTTTTTGTACGCGGTTGTCTTTATAAGAAGCATATTTATCTGCATAGCCCAAAAAAGCATAGTTAGCGGCCACTTTTACACCTACATAGTTATTGAACTGTTTCCTGAAAAATACGCCGCCCGAAAATTTGGGTTTGGCATTGTACCATTTCATACCTGCTGTCAAGTCGCCAAAATAATGGGCTGCCCCAATTGATACGCCAAATTCCCCTTCGTGTACAAAAGCATCCATTAGCTGTGCATTAGAGGCATTTTTACTGGCCAATATGAATATTACAAAAACAATTCTTTTAATCATTCGTACAAATTATCTCTGGTGAGTAACGTAAAGTTGTGGTTTTTCTTGTTCTATAAAAGTTAATTTATGATACAGGTTGGCTTATGAATGCTGCATTAGTTGCGTTTATCCATGCCCCAGGTCAATTTATTCCTTAAGGTCGAAAGGAAACTGCCTTCGTTTAACCTTACTAGGCTAACCGTGAAGTTTTCTTTTTTAACGGCCAACTGAATGTCCTTGTTCACGATTTCCCTTCTTGCATCCATGGCACAAATAAACTGGTCTGCACGGCCTTCCACTTCAAAAGAAATGATATTGCTATCGGGCACCACAATGGAACGTACGTTTAAGTTATGCGGTGCCACGGGTGTAATTACAAAAGTTGACGAATCGGGAAATACAATGGGGCCATTACAGCTCATATTATAGCCGGTAGAACCTGTTGGCGTTGAAACAATGAGCCCATCGGCCCAAAAAGTGTTCAGGAACTCCCCATTCAGGTAGGTATGTATCTTGATCATGGGAGAAGTATCCCTTTTATGAATGGCAAACTCATTCAATGCAAAAGGGGCATCGCCAAATAGGGGCATGTTGGCATCCAAGTGTATCAGCGATCTTTTGTCAACCACAAATGTGTGATTGATGATTGCATCTACCGCACTCACCATTTCATCCCTATTAATATTGGCCAAAAAACCCAGCCGTCCAAAATTGATTCCCAGCAAGGGTATATTCTTGTCCCTAACCAACGCAATGGCGTCCAACATGGTGCCATCGCCACCAAGGCTTATCAGGCAGTCAATTTCATCATCCAGGTCTTCGTGGCCCTGAAAGGGTATCAGGTTGTTTTGTACAATTTCCTGTGGTAATTGGTACAGCTCCAATAGCTGCCTGTATATTAATATGGAGATATTGTGTTTGAACAGCTCCAACAACAATACCTGTAAGGGGTGTTGCTGTTCGGCATCCAAACCACGACTATATATTGCTACTTTCATTGATTGCCCGGTTGGTAAAAAATACGCATGAACACGGCATTAAAAAATGCGACAAAACAATTCATGGTTTGATACTGATTGCAAATATGCGTGATAAAGATAAAACAAGCCCCTTAAATAGGTCTAAAAATCGCCCCTGGTCCTAAACGCAGGTCCTTGTTCGCCTTTTTGGTTAAAGCTATACTCCAGCCTAAACACAAAGTCGTAAATGGAAACCACATCCAGGCCAATGCCTGTGGTATGCAAAAAAGTGTTGGACAAAATATTGGGCGTTTTGTATTTGTTGTAGGCGTAGCCCATATCGCCAAATGCTTTTAAGTAAAAAGTAAATGGTATCCTGTCGTGCGTTTTTGTTTTGATTGGGTTCTTGAACACATACGTAAACAGTTTTTGATAGAGGGTGGTATTGCTTAAAAGACCAATGGAGCCGTCCTGTACATAGGATTCAAGACCACGCAAATAGGCATCGCCATAGCCAAGCAGCCCCTGGTTATAAAAAGGCTGGTTGAAAGGGAACCTTACCATGGCAAGGTTATGGAACTGTATAAACGTGTTTTGGGTAAATGATACGGCATTGGTTATTTCAAAACTCAATGCAAACTGGTTCATGGTTTTGCTTAATCCCAGTCCCCTGTGAGAGATATTGGCCTCGTACATAAATCCTTTTTTAGGAAAAGGGATATAGTCCACATTATAATACTGCATGCCTGCACCCAGGTCCATATAGCTAACACTGGTTTTGCCTTCGGGAAAATAATTGGGGTTCAGCTTTAATATGGTATCGCTCACATTGTCCCACGCATAACCGGCCCTTATGTAATACCTGTACTTTGAGTCGGGCCTAAACGTATAGGAGGCACTGCCCCTTACTGTTTCCCGCACAAAATCCGGCTGCTTATAAAAAGCCTGCTTGTCATCAATGGTATTGTAATTCAGCTCCCGTTGACGACTGTAGTTAAAGTTTATGCCAAAGCCTTTTGTTAGCGACTTGTCTGCAAAGGGCTGTGTATAGCCAAAGGCAATCTGTTGGTTATATCCGTTTACCAAATCCAGGCTTACCTTATCGTTGCGGCCACTTACATTGTTGTAAAAGAATTTGAGTCCGTAGTTAACCCGGTCAAGACTAGCTTTCTGTTCGGACCACCATTGATTGAAGTTCCTGTCAACCAGTTTGAAGTAGGGTAATGGAAAAAGGTACCATCGTTCCTTAAGGGCAATTTTAACTTCGGCAAAGTTGTTTTTATTGGCCGATACGGATACCGCAACATCCACAAACAAGGCAGTGTTCATTACCTGCTCCCTTGTAAGCTCCAGTTGCTTTGCCAGGTTGGAGGATGAAAAGGTCTGTCCTTCCCTAATGGTAACTTCCCTTAATACAATGTAGTTTTTGGTTTTCTTGTTGCCCGTTAATATGATAGAGCCAATGGTGTACGGTATAGTGTCGTTGGATGAAACAATGGAGGAGTCCATTACTACCTTGCCTATTTGTGCACGCACCGTACTGGCCGCACATACAAGTAACAAATAGACACACAATTGCTTCATCAACAAATAATTAAATTAACTGGTCAGAGTAGTAAATGTAAGGGATTGGGGATGAAAAGGCTGGGCTGAACAGTAAAATTAATGCCGCCCATGGGCTTAACGGCATTGATGGCAATTTGTTACATATTCAGGTATGATATCAAGTGGCTATAGTTTTCTTTTAGCTCATTGGCATATTGCTCATCGCCAAAATAATATTTTACCTGATAGTCGTACCGTTGAAAAGTGGCTACTATGTCGCTGATTTCCTGTTTGTTGATTTTTACGGAAACGGCTACCATGCCTGTTTCGCCGTCCGGGTAAGTGTTTAGCTGGGTAATGTATGCATCGTTGGTTTCTACCAGACGGCTTATCTCACCAAATGAAAAATTCCTTTTCTCCACTTCCAATACAATCAGGCCACCCGGCTCTTCATTGCCCAGGAATTTTGACACATTACGCATGAGGTCGGGCAAGGTAATCACACCCGCCAGTTCCTGTTGTTCGTTTATTACGGGTATCAACGAAAGCTGGCTTTCCGAAATCAGTTTCACGGCAGCCAAAAAATATTCCTCGCTCTTGATGGCTGTTTTGATAAGCTGGTCTTCTATTGTGGCAATCAATCCGTTTTCATCGGTGTCCAGCAGGTCGTCTTTGGCAACAAGGCCCACAAATTTTTCCTCGCTTACCACGGGCAAGTGCTGCACATCATAATCTTCCATTAGCTGCAGGGCAAAGGAAACCTTGTCGAAAAGACTGATAGCCGGATAATGGGTATTGATTAATTGGGATGCTAACATGCTATGTTGCTGCTTTCAATATCAGACAATAAAACCTATGCAATCGTTGCAGTGGCAGGTTGCTTTTGTTTAGTTAAAAAAGCTTCCAAAATTTTGTTGAATTCGCCGGGAACTTCCATCATGGGTGCATGGCCGCATTTGTCTATAAAATGCAGTTCGCTGTTCGGAATCAGTTTATTGAATTCCTTGCCCACAAATGGTGGCGTAATGGTATCGTTGTTGCCCCATACCAATAAGGTTGGCTGCTTAATTTGGCTCAGTTCCTCGCCCAAGTTGTTGCGGATGGCACTTTTGGCCAATGCAATAATCTTGATGACTTTTATACGGTTGTTGGTTATTTCAAAAACCTCATCCACCAAGGTTTCGGTAGCCATTGCCGGATCGTAAAAAGTAAGTTCTGTTTTCTTGCGTATGTACTCTTTATCGCCACGTTTTGGATAGCTGTCGCCCATTCCGTTTTCGAACAGGCCGCTACTGCCAGTAAGTGTCAATGTCTTAATGCGTTCTGGGTGTTTCAGTATATGTACCAGTGCCACATGCCCGCCCAACGAGTTGCCAAGCAGGTGAATATTGTTGTACCCACGTAGCTCAATAAATTTTTGTACATGCTTTTGCAGTCCTCCGACAGAAGTATGAAAAATATCCAGATCAAACAAAGGCAATAGCGGTACCACTACTTTATGGCTATGTTTAAAGTGCTCTATCAAATCGGCAAAATTGCTTAAAGCCCCAAACAAACCATGCAACAGTAGTAAAGGTTCTCCTTCGCCTTCCTCTAAAAACCTGAATTTATCTTGTTGTTTTATTTCGTAATTCATTCTTCGTTTTCTTGTACAAGCAGTTGTTATAACTCGGTTGTGGCAAATAAAAGCAAAATCGGTTAATAAGCCACGGCCTAAATATATGTTATCTTAAAAATAATAAGATTATCCTGCAAGTTATTGCATTTGTCCTTAAAATAGGTTGCCATAAAAGTAAGCAAAAAAATTACCCTGCTTTTGTACCTATTGCAGCAAAAAAACTTTCTAATTGCGTAAACATTCCTTTAAACAAAGGAACTATAAAACCAAAGCCGTTAATGGCTTTTGGGCCCCAGGGCTGTATAAACGAATAGAACTTTGAAGCCATTATGGTGTCTGCCTTAATCATGTTTATCTTTTCTGCAAAGAAGAGTATAACACTGAACACGGTTGTATAAATGGCTGCATACAATAATATACCCCCAACTTTGTTTATCCAGCCCATTAATGCAAACTCCACACTGCGTTGCACCATGTTGGCACCCAAACGCACCAACAGCACCACACCAAACATTACAATGGCAAAGGAAAGTACAGGCAGCCATGTCATGCTGATATGCGTGCTTTCAAAAAGCCAGCCTGCTACAACGGCACTTAGCTTCATGGCTGCAGCAAGCCCAATAATAATGGCTATAAACGAAAACACGGCCACTATCAGCCCGCGGCTATATCCTTTAATTGCAGCCATGATCAGCAAGACGATAAAAACTGAATCTATCAACATAATTAGCAATGAACATAAAAAACAAATTCCAAATCCCAATAGTTCATGCAACTGGAATTTGGAACGGATTGTTTGTACGGCTTATTTATTTGCTCAGCAGTTCCTTTACAGCAGCACTAATGGCTTTGCCATCGGCCTTGCCAGCCAACTGTTTGGAGGCAACACCCATTACCTTGCCCATATCCGCAGGGGATGATGCACCTACTTCTGTAATGATTTTTGCCAATGCTTCTTTTATTTCTGCTTCGGATAGCTGCTTGGGCAAAAACTTCTCTATTACTGCTATCTCTTCGGACTCGGTTTTGGCAAGGTCTGTACGGTTTTGCTGTGTGTATATTTCCAAACTGTCTTTGCGTTGCTTTACCAAACGTTGCAACAGTTTCAGCTCGCCATCTTCGGTAATGACACCACCGGCACCTGGCTCTGTTTTGGCCTTGATGATTTCTGCTTTAATGGCACGCACCCCACGAAGTGTAGCTTCATCTTTTGACTTCATGGCCTCTTTCATCAACTCCATCACTTGTGTTTCTAAACTCATGGCTTAAATCGTTTATTGGTTAATTGTTGTAAAAATCTGTTTGCTCTTTTGCTTGTTAAAGCATGTTACATTTTGTTCTCTTTCAACTGTTCGTCACGGAATTTCTGGTAAAAGTCTTTGGCAAATTTTTTCATGTCGTTTACCAGTTCATGATGGTGCGTTGCACGGTCATAGGTATCGGCCATGCCCATTAAGGTCTGATAAAAGAAATCGGCCATTTCATCAACCATCATTTCTTTGGTCCACAAATCAATGCGTAAGGCACTTTTATCGGCCCCGTCCCAAAAAGAAAGCATTAACGCTTTTGCCTGCTGCTTGTTTGTAGCACTGCTATTGTCTGCCGTCCACATTATCTGTTGTGGAATCTTGTCATTGTCCAAATGAACGTCTATCGCTATTGTTGATGTTTGCATGTTTATATAATTGATTGAATGAAGGGCAAATGTAAGAGAGATTATTTTGATGCCGAAGCTTCGAGCATTTTATACAACTGGCCTGCGGATGATTGCCATGAAAATTTGCCCACTTGCTCCAACGCATCTTTAATCAGTTGGCTCCTGAAATTTTCATCTTTGTACAGTTTTTGAAGATGGCTTGCCATTGCTTCAATATCGCTAGGCTCTGCATATAGCACAGCTTCGTCACCAAGCTGCTGCATGCCGGCTTGGGTACCGGTTATTACAGGCACGCCACATTGCATGGCATCCAATACCGGTAGCCCTAGGCTTTTTATAGTGGATGGGTAAATCAATGCGTAGCAGGAGGCAAGCAGTTGTTGCAATTGGCCATCCATAGAGGCATCCAGCAGCACTACGTCGTTGCGGTGCCGGTATGTTTTCAGTTTTTCCAGCAAGCCCGCATCCTTAAACCTGCCTATACATACCAGTTTCATGTGGCTTTGCTGCCATTTCTTGAAGATGGAAAAGGCCTTTAGCACGTTCAATAAATCATGCTGCAAAAGGCCATTGCCCATATACAGGAAATACTCTCGGCCTTCGGTATATGTTTCTTGTATTGCCAGTCTTTCGGTTGCCGTAACCGGTACAAAACTTTGCGAAGCAGCAGGCAATACAATCGAAATTTTCTCTGATGGGGTTTGGTATTGCTTAACAACATTTTGCTGTACGAACAAGCTTGGTACAGCAACCTGTGTTGCCTTGTCAATAAACTTTTGTTGGTACAGTTTATGAAACCAACGTTGCTTTCTGGAAAGCGAACCGGAATGATGCATGAATGACAGGTTGCCCAAAACCAATACCTGCGGCAGTTTGGTGGTAAGGCAGCCAATGCCATCAAAGCCGATAAACAGGTTGGCCCCGAATTTTTTGATTGCGGCAGCCAGTTTAATATCGTACCCGTACCTAAAGACCAAATTGTTTTTTAAGCGGGGGCTAACCATTGCAGCCTTTACATTGCTGGCATAGATAAAGGACGCATCAAAGGGCCCGGCAAACAAAAAAAGGAACTCGTGTTCGGGATGCTGCAGTACAATATGCTTAAGCAGTTCATGGGCATAACGCCCAATGCCATCCATCCCGTCTTTTACCAAACATTCTGTATTAACTGCAATACGCATAAGGGTGCAAAAATAGTGGCCGCATTTTTACCGATTTTAAAAACAATTTAATCGGGAATAATTTTTGCTGTATAAATGCATTCTAAATTCACAGCATGATTAAGCAACTCTTCGCTCTTCTCTGCATCATTGCAGCGTCTATTGACGTGCATGCATCCGACTCATTGGTTGTTTCCATCAATAAATTCAGGTTCGAAAAAGGTGATACCATCAGCTTTGATTGTGCCTATCGGTATTCCGAAAAAAAGAATGCCGCCTCTACCTTAAACGTGTGGATTGAAGACATACAGAAAAATAGGCGTTGGCAATACCGTTACCCGCTTGTGAATGGTGCCATATCTGCCAACCTGGTTATTGGCGATGCCATACCCGCAGGCAGGTATGCCGTGAACTTTGTAGTGCAAAACGAGTTTTTTGGCATTGCTGGGCAGGTTAGGGATTATAACCCCAAAAGCAAGGGACTGGTGTACATGATGCTTACAAAGAATAAGGACAGTTATGTTGACAATGTGAAACCTAACGATGACGGCTCTTTCAGGCTACCGAGGTTGCAGTTTGCGGATACGGCAAGGTTCATTTTTTCGACTATGGGTAAAAAAAATGACGACTTGTTCATCAATATCAAAACGCCGTTGGATTCTACATTTACACCCAAGCTCATCAACACACAAATGATTACGGTGGGCAACCCTACTTTTTTAACGGCTGCCGATACCACTGCCCCTTATGTATTTAATGAGGATATTTTTAAGAAGCCTTTTACGCTGACAGGCGTAACCGTAAAAGCAACCAAGAAGAAAAGGGTTGACATGTTTGACCAGGAATATACCAGTGGGCTGTTTACAGGCGGCGACGCAAAAATTTTTGACGGCATTGACGGTACAGAGATTGCAAGCTCCGTAGATATTTTTAGCTTTTTGCAGGGGCGTGTTGCCGGGCTTAACATTGCCCATAACGACGAAGGCGGCCTTACCATTAAGTGGCGTGGCAGCAATGTATCATTGTACTTGGATGAGTTCAGGATTGATGCGGATGACCCCATATATGTGAACCCCGCGGATGTGGCCATGATAAAAGTATTTGCACCGGGTAGTGGTGGCCCATCCAACAACGGAAGCATTGCCATCTATACCAAAAGGGGCAACTATGCCGATAACGGTACCAGGAAATACTATTTTGTAGTAAAGGGCTTTACCCCTGCGGAAGGTGTTTGGCAGTAGCTATTACTGATGTTTACATTAACCAGGTAATATCATCGCCGGCATTGATTGCGGTGCGTACAACTTCATGTTCCCCTGCTTTAATGGCCAGCACAACGCCTGCACATTTGCCAATAAGTTTAAGCGTATTGTTTTCCAGTTTCAACGCTGTTCCTTCGGGAAGGCATACCACCGCCATGCTGGGGTTTTCTATTAAAAATTCGGTAAGACGCTGATCCCTTGTTTCGCCATTAAAGCCTTCTGGTTTTACATTGTAATAATGCGGGTTTATCTGAAAAGGGAAGAAGCCCAGTGCATGAAAACTTTTGGGTTCAACAATGGGCATGTCGTTGGTTGTAGCAATGGTTGGGCCTGTTATGTTTGAGCCCGCACTCCACCCAATATAAGGTGTTCCAGTGTTTACCTTGTTGCGTATAGCATCCAACACTTGTGTATTGTAAACCATGCTCAGCAGTTTGAAAGTATTGCCACCACCTATCATTATTGCATCGGCTTTTTCAATAGTTGCTTGTGCATTTTCGGGTAGCACCACCTCAATATTGTATGGCAAGCCAGCCAAAGCATCCTTAACATTCTTGGTATAATCATCATACCCAATAGTAACACCAGCAAAGGGTACAAATGCAATATTTATAGGCCCGCCACCCAACAGGCTTTTAATTTCCGGGACAGCAGTTTCTAGGTAGTTGCCATTGCCCACTCTGGAACTACTGAACGCAAGAATTTTAGGTGTGGCCATATTGAGTTGAATTAAAATATTGGTTGTTATTTGTTTGTCATGATCCCGCTGGGACTCAGACCCTCCTGATTAAGAGCCAACAAAATTACTTTATTAATAAATATTATGCTAAGCCATTGTACAAATCCTGTGCAAACAAAAAAGCAGTTACAAATTTTACTTTGCAACTGCTTCGTTTTTCTGTGA